>Ga0213833_1000087_pt1 | contig 212696 bp, 170 predicted proteins | sample SWATP21_FD_160575 | JGI IMG/M metagenome (GOLD analysis project Ga0213833, IMG submission 160575) | Coastal seawater microbial communities from Marineland, Florida, United States - SWA TP2 #1 | ecosystem: Environmental > Aquatic > Marine > Coastal | place: USA: Florida | collected 2016-08-14
TCCGCCAGCAGCTGGGCGCCCCGGTCGACGATCTGTTCACCAGCTTCTCTGCCGAGCCGGTCGCCTCGGCCTCCATCGCCCAGGTCCACCGGGCGCGAACCCACGACGGCCACGAGCTCGCGGTGAAGGTCCAGCGGCCCGGGATCGAGGCCCAGCTCCGCTCGGACCTGAACATCCTCTACGTGCTCGCGGGCTGGCTCGAGGGGCAGATCGATCTCGGCGTCTACACGCCCCAGGCCGTCATCGAGGCCTTCGACCGCGCCCTGACCGCCGAGGCCGACTTCAACCTCGAAGCCGCCTCCGGGGAAGCCCTCGCGATCGCGCTGAGCGGAGTCGACGGGGTCGCCGTCCCCACCGTCGTCCGCTCCCTCACCTCGCGCCGCGTCCTCACCATGAGCTGGGCGCCGGGGCGCAACCTGGGTGACATCCACCAGACGGACGCGGACCCCCAGCGCGTCCTCGACGTGTTGATCGAGGCGACGTACACCCAGCTCTTCGTGCACGGCCTCTTCCACGGAGACCCCCACCCGGGGAACCTGCTCGTGGACGACGCCTCCACCCTGACCTACCTCGACTTCGGGCTGGTGGGCCGCATCACGCCGGCCATGCGCGACACCCTCGTAGGGCTGTTCGTCGCGGTGATGTTCCGGGACGCCGACGGGGTCGCGCGCACCCTGTACCGGGCTGGCTCTGCCGACGGCCGCGTGAACCTGAGGAGCCTCGCGAGCGAGGTGGACGTGCTGCTCCAACGGTACGCCGAGCTGTCCTTCGATCAGCAGGACACGGGACGCATCGCGGGCGAGATCCTGGGACTCGCGAAGGCCCACGGGCTGCACCTGCCCGAGGAGTACGCGGTCCTCGCCCGGGCGATGGCGACCCTCGACGGGATCGCCCGCCAGCTCGTGCCCGGCTTCGACATCTGGAACGCGGTGAAGCCCTACGCAGGTCGCCTCGCGTCCGAGAAGCTCGATCCCGAGGCCCTGGGCGGCGAGCTGCTCCGGTCCAGCCTGTCGGCGGCCACGGTGCTCAAGGACCTTCCCGGACAGCTCGACCAGGTGCTCATCGATCTCGAGCGGGGCACCTTCCAGCTGAGCGCCGCCACCCCCGCCGTCGATCGCCTCAACGACACCATCGACCGCCTCGGCCGGGCGCTGGTCTTCGGCATCGGCATCGGCAGCTTCTTCGTGAGCGCCGCGATCCTGACCGTCGGGCTTCAGTTCGGCGGAAACGGACCGTTCGGAGTGGGGCAGTTCGTGGCCGCGGGCGCGGTCATCCTGAGCCTGCTCGCCGCGGCGGGCCTGCTGTGGGGGCTGATCTGGAACCTGTTCCTCGCCCAGCGGCTGCGCGCCGTGCGCTGGGGGCGGTTCGTGGGCCTGATCCCCGGACTCGGGCGAAAGAAGGAGGATTCTGGCGATCCGTGACCGCTGCCGTCAGGTGGACCTGAATCGCGGGCCGCTGGTACCCTCCGACACCTTCGGGGAGACGAGAATCCAATGAGTGTCACGACCGACAGCATCAGTGTGCAGGCCGCCAAGGAGTACCCCCTTCCGGAGTACTCCGCCGGAGCCGTCCTCGGCGGCAAGTACGAGGTCGAGAGCCGGCTCGGGGAGGGCCTCCTCGGCGCTGTCTACAAGGTCAAGCAGCGTGACACCGGCGCCGTCCTGGCCCTCAAGATTCTCCGCCCGTCCCTGCTGGCGGAGGGGGTCAACCTCGACTCCTTCAACCACCACCTGCAGGCCGCGAAGCGCCTGAACCACCCCGGCATCGTCGCCGTCCACGACGCCGGCGAGCACGAGGGCACCCTCTTCTTCACGATGGACTTCGTCGAGGGCCGCACCGTGCGGGACCTGCTCGACGAGTACCGCTCCCGCGGCGAGGACGTGCCGGACCGGGAGATGAAGAAGGTGCTCGTGGGGGTCCTCGAGGTGCTGGAGCACGCCCACCGGGTGACGCTCCACCGAGACCTGAAGCCCGAGAACATCCACCTCGTCGGCTCCGGCGACGACATGCGGATCAAGGTGAGCGACTTCAGCATCGCCCAGCTGATCAGCCCCACGGTCTTCGCCAGCGCGACCCTCAACCGGCAGGGCGCGTTCTACATGGCCCCGGAGATGAGCGAGTTCCGCGACAAGGCCGAGCCCAACTCGGACCTGTACGGCGTCGCGGCCATCTTCTACGAGCTGCTGATCGGGCAGCCGCCGGTCGGCTCCTTCGAGCTGCCCTCGGCCATCCGCCTCGACATCAACAAGCGGGTCGACGACATCATCGAGATCGGCATGGCGCCGAACCCCCAGGACCGCTTCCAGAGCGCCGGGGACATGCTCGCCGCGGTCCAGCAGGCCTTCAGCGACCTCCACGGTGGCGGCGGCCCGAACCTCGCCCGCACCCTGACGCTCCTCGCGGTCCTCGCGGTGGTCGCGGGGCTCGCGGCGGTCTACTTCCAGAGCCAGAAGGAGACGCCGGAGGAGATCCTCGCGGCGAAGCTCGCGCACCGGGATCAGCTCCGGGCGCAGGTGAAGGCCGCGAACAGCAGCCCCGCCGCCGCGCCGGGCAGCAAGGACGGGATGACCTGGATCCCCGGCGGCACGTACATCGCCGGCGCGTACACGGGGCTCGAGGAGCTCGGGCTCGCCGGGGAGCGCCGGGAGGCCGTCGTGCAGGTCGACGGGTTCTGGATCGACACGAAGGAGCGCCACTTCGCCAAGGCCGAAGCCTCCGACGACGACACGCCGGAGCAGGCCGCCGAGAAGGAGGCCCGCAACCAGTACGCCCTCGAGCCCATCCGCGACGTCACCTTCATCGAGGCGAAGGCCGAGTGTGAGAAGGACGGCAAGCGGCTCTGCACCGAGGACGAGTGGGAGAAGGCCTGCAAGGGCCCCGAGAACTTCGAGTACGTCTACGGCGACGAGTACGACGACCAGCGCTGCCCGCCGTCCGGCTACTTCCCGCCCCCGTACAAGGTGAACCAGTTCCCCCTGTGCGAGAGCGGCTACGGGGTCTGGGGCCTCGGTGGCGGACTGCTGGAGTGGACGTCGACGGCCAAGGGCGACAACCGCATCGTCAAGGGCGGCGCCATCGGCAACGAGGACAAGGGCACCCGCTGCGCCGGCCGGGGTGACCGGGCGACGAACTTCACGCAGGCCCACATCGGCTTCCGCTGCTGCGCGAACCAGTAGGCGCCCCGGTCCGCGCAAGGGATCTCGGGCGGCCGGTTCTGTCATCCGTCTGACATAGGCGCTCCGCGCGTTCGTGCGTAGGGTCTCTCCGCTGCCTGGAGGGCCCGCATGGACAACATCGACATCAAGATGCTCAAGAAGGTCGTCGACGGCCTGACCGATTCCCCCATCGACTTCGCGTTCTACGACGTGAAGAAGGAGCGCGGCGGGCCCACGAAGGGCGCCCATCTGCTGATCAAGGACGGCAAGAAGGTCACGGAGTCGCAGCGCAAGGCCTTCCGCAAGGACGGCAAGACCAAGGTCGGCACGGACAAGCTCGTCGAGGGGACCGTCGCCAAGGTCGAGGGCAACTACGTCTTCGACATCGCCGACGACAGCAAGGCGAAAGCCAAGAGCCTCTACATCGGAGCGCCGAACATCGCGAAGGCCGGCGTGCCGAAGCTGGTCAAGGAGAAGCTCGTCATCAAGCTCAACGGGACGACCCAGAGCACGGATGAGCTGAACAAGCCCGACGAGGTCGACGACACGACGGAGGACCTCGAGGACGAGCTCGACATGGACATCCAGGAGTCGAAGCTCGGTGGCTCCATCGGGTCCTCGGCGAAGGAGCGGGTCCGCATGATGCTCCGCAAGTCCGTGAAGGAGCGGACGCTGGGCTCGGGCACGTTCGGCACCGTCGACCTGGTGAAGACCGCGGACGGCCTCCCCCTCGCGGTCAAGACCGCGAAGCAGATCCGCTACATCAAGGACCTGCGTAAGGAAGCAAAGATCTACGAGGAGATCGGCGAGCACCCGAACATCGGCAAGTGCTACGGCATCGTCGAAGAGGGGGGGACCGCGAAGCTCGTGATGAAGCCCATCATGGGCGACGACCTCACCACCTGCTTCGGGGACATCAACAACGCCCTCGCCGGCAACATCATCAGCCAGGCCGAGTTCGAGGGCATCGTCTCCCACCTCATGCGGGGGATGCTCCGTGGCCTCAAGGCGATGTCGGACGCGGGCTACGTGCACCACGACATCAAGGGCCAGAACGTGATGCTGGACCTGGAGACGATGGAGCCGATGCTCATCGATGTCGGCGGAGCCACGAAGACGGGCGAGCGGGGGTACTCGTACACCCGCGGGTACACCGACCATCAGTCTCTGGACGAGAAGGCGGACGTGTTCGCCGTCGGCTCCACGACCTACCGGGCGAGGGAGGGCGAAGGCCTGATGAAGAAGGCCTACAAGTACTTCGGCCACATCGTGAACGAGCAGGACAAGAAGGTGCAGGCGTCCTGGGCCATCGCGCGTGGGCAGGTGAAGCCGGTCGAGGTGAAGGGGAACAAGAACCCCACCGAGAAGGGTGAGGTGGGCCTCGGCGGCCACACGTTGGCCTACGTGAAGTTCCAGATCGGGATGATGGACCCCAACGAGAAGAGCCGCTTCACGCTCGACGAGGCACTCGCGCATCCCTTCATCGGCGACCCGGCCGTGGGCTCCGAGGACGCCAAGGAGGCACTCAAGAAGGTCACGGGTCGCCGGTCGGGCAAGCGGGACCGCCTGCGGGAGCTCCTCCAGCGGGCCCAGCTCGAGAACCCCGACGGGCTCAACGAAGAGATCAACCGCATCGGCGCGGCGACCCGCCTCTTCCCCATCGAGGCGAAGCGCACCTGCGCTGACGTCGCCGCCGAGACCCTCGACGAGAGCTCTCTCGACGGGCTCCTCGACCGGGTGGTCGAGCTGGCGAAGCGGATCGACCACGCCGAGGGGGAGATCCAGCGCTACCGCATCCTCCTCAACCAGCTGGCGGCGGAAGGCTCCACCGGAGGCATGCACGGGGACAACCTGCGGGATCCCGTCGACAACCAGCCCCGCTTCCTCGAGCTCTACGCCCGGCGCGTGGCGACCGTCCGCGCGATGGTCGAGGCGGTGAAGGACGGCTCGTGGGAAGCGAGCTTCGCGAAGCCGCCCGTGGAGGTGACGAACGCCGCGACCATCGCCGACGCCAAGTGCCGCCTCTGGACCGCGTCGGCGGAGGGCCAGCTCACGGCAGCGCAGAAGCTCTCCGTCACCCTGGTCGCCCTCGCCAAGCAGGACAGCCCGGACGTGATCGACGTGGCCGACGTCCACTTCTGCCACGACGAGTTCGAGAAGCTGCTGCCGAAGTACCGCGCCCCCATCGCCGGATGGGAGGCTGCACGCAAGGCGGCGGCCGCCGCCTACACGCTCAACCCCCTCGCGCGGGGCGCGGACGCCGCCGCGAAGCAGCTCGGGAGCCGGATCACGGAGTACAAGGTCGTGCTCGGGCAGCTCGAGAACCTCGTGATCGACGGACGGGTCCAGCTCGCGAAGCTCGGCCGGGCGGACGGCAAGCTCCTCGAGAAGAAGCGCGTCGAGATGGTGAACAACGCCCTCGGACGGGCCAAGGCGGCCTGGGCGAGCGCGCTGAGTGACTACCCCGAGCTCGCCACCACCTACGACTACGGCACGCTGCCGAGCAAGCTCCGCCGCGGCATGACCACCCTCGACAAGCTGAACGGCGACAAGCTGCTGCCGGAGAAGCAGGTCGTCGCCATGACCGAGGCGCTGCGGGAGGCGAACACGATCTGCAAGGAGAGGATGAGCGGCCTCGTCGGCATCGCCCACCGGTTGAACGCCGAGTACCTGACGCTGTACCTCTTCCTCGAGGAGGTCGAGGACACCGACCAGTTCGACGATGTGTGGCCCACCATCGACTCGTCGGTCAGCGACCTGGATGGCTACCAGGCCCTGATGCAGCGGGTCACGACCCTCCAGACGCGCTACGAGGAGATCGACACGAAGATCCAGGTGGGGCTGGGCTCGAAGAACGCGGCCCGCGGCGATGTCCTCGCAGTGGCGCACCCCATCATGCAGCGGGGGCTGACCTGGAAGTCGGAGGCGTCCGACTGGCTCGCGAACTTCCTCGATCTCTCCACGCGGATCGCCGGCGCGAAGAAGCTCGCGTCGGCCGCGCGGACGCGGCGGGACGAAGCGGGCGTCCGGGAAGCGCTGTCGGGTCTGCCGGTGTGGTGCGTGGACCTGGACAAGGCCGACCGGGAGATCGTGGATGCCCGCAGCCTCTCCTGGGAGCTGCGGGGCCTCGCTCGGTACAAGTCGGAGGAGTACTCGTTCGTCGACGTCGCGGCGAAGCTGGGCAAGACGATGTCCACGTTCACCGAGCGCGCCGGCGCGAACCTCGCGCCCTGCCGCAAGGCGCTGTCCCAGATGATCGCCTGGCAGCAGGAGCTGCCGGTGCGGCCGATGGAGATCGGCCGCGATCTGGACGTGGAGGAGATGCCCGACCTGAACTTCTCCGACGAGGTGGGCGACGTGGTCGCCCCCATGCCCAACCGCGGCACCGAGGAGTCGTCGTCGGACATCTACGGGTCCGGCAAGGGGCTCTGAGCTCGGAGAGCCGGGACCCGCCGCGGTCGGTCGGCCTCCCGCGTGTCAGCGAGGCAGGATCGACCAGCGGCCGAAGTAGAGGCTCGACAGCGAGACCGCCCGCAGGGCGATGAGGCCGACGACGCACCACCACACGGTACGGAGGCCCGCGCCGTGCTCGGCGGTCCACAGGAGCGCCCCCAGCGTGGGGATCGTGGCGAAGAGCATCGCGCCGGCCAACGCCCCGAACCGCCGGGCGCCCATGAAGATCCCGTCGCCCACGAACACCATGGCGGCGAGCGGCTGCATCCCCGCCACGATCGCCATGACCGTGGCGAGCTCGGCGGCGACCGCCGGCTCCAGGTCGAAGATTCGGGGCCACAGCGGGCTGAGGGCCCACAGCACGAGCCCCTGCCCACACCCCACGACGAAGCCCCACTGGAGCAGGCGGTCCGCCATGGCCCGCGCTTCCCGCGGCGCCCCGCTCCCCGCCCGGTCCGCCACCAGGGACTGGGCAGCGAAGGCGAAGGAGTCCACGAACATCGCCAGCATCAGGAAGAGCTGCCACGCCACCTGGTGCGCCGCGACGACCGTCGCCCCCATGCGCGTCGCCACCGAGGTCGCCGCGGTGAACGTGAACACCAGCGCAAAGGTGCGCACCGCGAGGGCCGAGCCCACCCCGAGCAGCTCGGCCACGTACTGCGGACGCGGCGCCTCGAGGGGGAGCCCGAACCGCTCCCGGTCCCGGCCGTAGAGCAGCGCGAGGAAGCCGACGGCCCCGATCCACTGGGCCGCGACCGTCGCCCAGGCCGCGCCCGCGACGCCCCACCCCAACCCGAACATGAGCAGCGGGTCCAGGGCGAGGTTCACCGCGTTGACGACCAGGGCGATCCACAGGGGCGTCGTCGTGTCCTGGTGGCCCCGGTACGCGCCGTGCCCCGCCGTCACCAGGAGGACGGCGGGGGCGGCCCAGGCGCGAGCCCGCAGGTAGGCGAGCGTCTCCGGCAGGAAGGCGTCCTCCACCCCCATCCAGCGGGCGAAGGTCTCGTCGAAGGAGAGCAACACGACGGTGCCCAGCACGCCCAGGGCCGCGGCGAGCCCCAGGCCCGCGACCACGACGCGCCCGGCGCGCTCCCGGTCCCCCTCCCCCACCGCCCCCGCGACGAGGGGGGTCGTGCCGTTGGCGAGGAAGTTGAAGACGTAGAACGCCAGCCCGAAGATGCCGACGTTCACGCCCAGCGCGGCGAGCGCCCCCGTGCCCAGTCGCCCCACGAAGGCCGTGTCCACCATCGACACCAGCGGGTCCACCGCCATCGTGGCGAGGGCGGGGACCGCGAACTTGAGGATGGGGCCGTCGAGCGGGGAGCGGAGCGGCAAGGGCGGCTCAGCGCGCGAGGCGCGTGACCTCTTCGTCCAGGGACGCGACGGGGCCGCCCGAGGTGTCGTAGGGCTTGTCCACGAGCTCGCGCAGGATGAGCCCGTAGACGTAGGGATCTTCGACGAGATCCATGTGGCCGAGGCCCTTGACCATGACGTTGCGGACGTCCTCGCCGTCCCGCGGCGTGAGCACCGAGGTCTGCCATGGACAGATGACGTCGTGCTTGCTGTAGACGGAGACGAGGCGGACGTCGCCGGGGAACCGGCCGTCCCGCAGCTCCTTCACCAGGGGGCTGATGGGGAACAGCTGCCACAGGGCCCGGGACACCATGAGGAGGCCCAGGGCACCGCCGAGGGCCGCCGTCGGCGTCCCGTGGTGCGGGGTGCCGAGCGTGACGAGGGAGCGGGTGTACTCGGCGCCGCCCGCGCACTGGACGAGGTAGCGCCCCACGAGGCCGCCCATCGAGTGGCCGATCACGTGGACGTGGCGGGCCTCGGAGCGGTCGAGGAGGCGACGCATCTTGCCGTCGATCATCCGGGCGATGGTCGGGATGCTCCGCGTGTTCAGGCCGAGCAGACCCCCGAGGTGGAAGCTCACCACCCTGAACCCGTCTGCGCGCAGCCGCTCCTCGAGGCTCTCCATGACGCGCCGGGTCTGGAAGAAGCCCTGGATCAGCAGGACTGCCTCCCCGCCGGGCTCACCGAAGTCGTCCCGCCGCTCCGACATGTCCCCGGCGTAGTAGCGGAGCGTCCCCACGTTGCCCACGACGGCCCGCCCGAGACCTCGGACGATGCGGAGCGGGAGCGGGGGGACGGAGCGCGCCATGGACCGCATTGTCGTGGGGCTTTGACTCTGTTGCAAAGGCCGAGGCCGGTCCTGCATCATCCGACCCGCCCCTGCCGGGCGCCCCGAAAAGAGCAGCACCGTGGATCGCGATCGCTACAAGGAAGCCGGCGTCGACATCGAGGCCGGTGCGCGCCTCGTGGACAAGATCGGGCCCGCCGTGGCCGCCACCCGCCGGCCCGAGGTCCTCGGAGGGCTGGGACACTTCGGCGCCATGTGGGCCATCCCCGCCGGCAAGTACGAGGATCTCGTGCTCGTCTCCGGCGCGGACGGAGTGGGGACGAAGGTCAAGGTCGCGCAGGCGGCCGGTCGGCACGACACCGTGGGCATCGATCTCGTCGCCATGTGCGTGAACGACGTGGTGTGCGCCGGCGCCGAGCCCTTCTACTTCCTCGACTACTACGCGTGCGGGAAGCTCGATGAGGAGGTCGCCGCGGCGGTGGTCATCGGCATCGCCGAGGGGTGCAAGCGCGCGGGCTGCGCCCTCGTCGGCGGCGAGACGGCAGAGATGCCGGGCGTCTACGGCGACGGGGTGTACGACCTCGCGGGCTTCTGCGTCGGCGGCGTGGAGCGGGCGAAGATCCTCGACGGTTCCGGCGTCCGCCTCGGGATGAAGGTCCTCGGCCTCAAGAGCAGCGGCCTGCACAGCAACGGCTACTCGCTGGCCCGCAAGATCATCTTCGACGAGCTCGGCCTCGGCCTGGACGATCCCTTCCCCGGCACGGACCACACCGTCGCCGACGAGCTCCTCACCCCCACGCGCGTCTACGTCCAGCCGCTGCTCCGGCTGCTGCGGGACCACACGGTGGGCGCCCTGTGCCACATCACGGGGGGCGGGTTCCTGGAGAACCTCCCGCGGGTCCTCCCCGCCCAGGCGGCGGTGACCATCGACCGCAGCGCCTGGGAGCTGCCCCCCGTCTTCCGCCTGCTCCAGGACGAGGGCGGGCTCACGGACACGGAGATGGCCCGCACGTTCAACTGCGGCATCGGCATGGTGGCGCTGCTGGACGCCGACGACGTCGAGGGCGCCTGCGATCTCCTGACCGCCATGGGCGAAGAGCCCGTGATCCTCGGGGACGTCGTCCGACGCGACGGCGAGGACGGCCCACAGGTGTTGCTCTCGTGAGCGGACCGCGGGTCGCGATCCTCATCTCGGGCCGCGGCTCGAACATGCGGGCGATCGTGGACGCCGCCCGCCGCGACGACTGGCCGTGCACCTTCGCGGTCGTGCTGTCCAACAACGCCGACGCGGGCGGGCTCGCCTACGCACAGGACCTGGGGATCGCCACGGAGGTGGTGGATCACCGCCGCTACGGTCGGACGCGCCGCCGGGAGTACGACGGCGAGCTGGTGCGGGTGCTCCGTAGCTACGACGTCGACTGGGTGGTGCTCGCGGGGTTCATGCGGATCCTCAGCCCCGTGTTCATCGAGGCCTACGCCGGACGAATCCTCAACATCCACCCCTCCCTGCTCCCGGACTTCCCGGGCCTGCACACCCACGAGCGCGCGCTGGAGGCCGGCGTGAGCGAGCACGGCTGCTCGGTGCACCTCGTGGACGAGAGCCTCGACGGCGGCCCCCTGGTGGGCCAGGCCCGCGTCCCCGTGCTTCCGGGCGACACCCCGGACTCCCTCGCCGCCCGCGTGCTGGAGCAGGAGCACGTCCTCTACCCTGCGATGGTGCACGCCGCCGTCACCGGCGCCCTGCGCCCCCTGAACCGGAGCTCCGCGTGATCTCTCGCAGCTACGAGGTCCTCGTCCTCGACCCCTCCCCCGGCGCGCTCATCGCCGCGACGTTGCTCGCCAAGGAGGGCCACTCCGTCCTCGTCCTCGATGACCGCACCACCCCCGCCGCGCCCGGCGGATTCCGGTTCGTGCGCCATGCGCCCCCGGTGGCGGGCCTCGGCGGGGGGCTGCTCCTGCGCCGGTCGTTCAAGGCGCTGAAGTTCCACCCCCACGAGCTCCAGGCGGTCCGGCGGGGAACGCCCGGCGTCCAGGTCATCACCGGCGCCCGGCGAATCGACGTGCCGTCGTCGCCCGAGGCCCTCGCCGAGTCGCTCCGGCGGGACCTGCCCCGGGATGCGGACGTCCTCCTCGACGTGTTCTCCCGGTGCCGCGCGTCGGCGACGTCCTTCGCAGACGCCCTCGACCAGTCCGTGGACGAGGCCGGCCAGGCCGGGTTCCTCCAGCAGGTGGGCCTCGCGCGGCCGGGCTGGACCCCTCCCCTGCCCCCGGACGACGTCCCCACCTGGGGGGAGTTCCTCGACTCCGTGGATCTGAGCGAGGAGGCGCGGGTGCTTCTCCGGGCCCTCGTGCGTCCCTTCTGCGGGCTGGACGTCCCCGAGGACCTGCCGCTGCCCGTGGCCGGGATCCACCTCCACGCCGTGCTCGACGGGGTGTACTCGGACCCGTCGGAGGAGCACGCGCTCCTGTCGCTCCTGCTCCGCCGGGTCAAGGCGATGCGGGTCGACGTGATGGACGAGCGCCTCGTGGGCCTCACGGGGAACAAGCGCAAGATCGACGGCGCCTACTTCGACGGCCGGGACGAGGTGATGCCGCTCAACTGGGTCATCACGGGGGGTGACCCCGAGGACCTGGCGGATCTGCTGCCCGGCAACCTGCGCCCCTACGAGAAGGTGCTCTCGCGCCTCGCCCCGTCCCACTTCCGCTACGCGATCCACCTGGGCGTCGGCAGCGACGTCGTCCCGCCGGATCTCGCGGAGAACGCGATCCTCGTGGGGGAGGACGGACTCGACAGCGCCGCCGGCTGCGTGCTGATGAGCACCACCCCTGAGAGCTCACCCCTGGCCCCCGAAGGCCGCCGCGCCATCACGCTGTCGACGCTCCTGCCCTACGAGGACGACGGGAGCCTGCCCACGGACCTGGAGAAGGTGGCGGGCTCCATGCTCGACCGCTGCAAGTGGCTCATGCCGTGGCTGGAGCGCTACCTGGACGTGGTGCAGGTCCCCACGTCGATCGAGCCCACGGACGAGGTGCCCATTCCGGTGGATCCGCGCCCCGCCGCCTACACCCCGGCCATCGCGCCGGCGGACGATCCCGTCGCCGCGGGCCTCGGCGTGCACATGCCCCACCGGAACTTCTTCTGCGCCGGACCCGCCGCGTTCCCCGCTCTGGGGCTCGGAGGCGAGAGCCTGGCGGGTCGACTCGTCGAACGCCTCGCGCTGAGCGGCAAGCGGTAGTACGTTGATTCCGCCTCTTTCCCTGGAGTGTCCATGAGAGTCAATACCTCCCTGTTCACCCTCGCGACGCTGGCACTCGCCGGGTGTGCGGCCCCTGGGACCGCCGACACCGACGGCGACGGCCTCGCGGACAGCTACGAGCTGGAGATCGGGACGAACCCGGAGTCCGAAGACTCGGACGGGGACGGCTGGACCGACTCCGAAGAGATCTACGACTTCACCGACCCGGACGACGAGGACTCCCACCCCTACACCGGCGGATGGAAGCGGATGCCCATCCCCGACGACATCGGGGACGAGGGCCGCGCCGTCGGGGACGTCATCGAGAACTTCTTCCTCGAGGACCAGTTCGGAGAGGAGGTCGAGCTCCACCGGTTCTTCGGGAACGTGATTCTCATCGAGAGCGCGGCCGAGTGGTGAGGCGCTTGCCGTAGCGCCGCCGGTTCGGCGGAAGATGAGTATCAGGAGTACAAGGATGAGGGCTTCCTCATCATTCACCTCATGGCGGAGAACGGGGCCGGGCAACCCGGGGACCTCGCGCTCTGTGAGAGCTGGGCGGAGGAGTACGGGCTGACCTTCCCCGTCCTCGCTGATCCCGGCTGGGGTGAGTCCAACAAGTACGAGCAGGACTTCGGGATCCCCACGTTCCACCTGATCGGGCGGGACATGACCATCCGGGTGCTCGACGGCTACGTCGGGCCTGGTGAGATCGAGGACGCCCTCGCCGAGCCGATCCCCGAGGTGGACTGGGACGAGCCCCCGAGCCTCGAAGACGCGGAGCCGGTGGAGCCGGAGCCCGTCGACGTCGGCGGGGGTTCGCCGCTCAGCGGCAGCGCGGGGAGCCCCTTCGGCGGCTGCGCGGCGAGCGTCGCGGGGACCAGCACCGGGGGCGCGGGTCTGCTCGCTCTCCTCGGTGGGCTGCTCTGGCGTCGACGCAGGGACTGAGAGCGCCGGTCAGACCCACCTGAGTTGGGCGGCTCCCCACGGGGCCAGCGGAGGACGAATGCAGCTGCGGAACCTGGCGGTCATCGCGACCGCCGCGCTGACGATGTGTGCCCTGGCGGTCCCCACCGCCGACGCGAAGCCCGCTCCTCTCGAGGAGCTCAAGGGAGGCGGCCCCGTCGGGGTCGGCTTCGTGGGCGGGACGACGAGCGGCGTCTCCCTGAAGATCTGGCCTGCGCGGGCCCACGGCATCGTGGTGCACCTCGGCGGAGCCCCGCCGGTCCTGAACTCCCTGTCGGCCCACTTGAGCTACCGCTTCCACTTCCCGGCCGTGGCTGCCCCCAACGGCGGACCGGCCCTCCACATCCAGGTGGGACCGGCCTTCCGGGCGCGCACGGTGTTCAGCGCGGCGACCTTCGCCGAGCTGGGCGGCGGCGTGGTGGTGGGCGCGTCGATCACCGTGCCCGGGTGGCCGGTGGAGTTCTTCGGCGAGGTCCAGCCCACCTTCGGCGGCAGCGTGTCCGTGGCGGGCACGGGGCTCGGCTTCGGGGTCGAGGGCGTCGGCGGGGTGCGGCTGTTCTTCGGGGGGAAGAAGCAGAGCGAGCCCGAGGACACGACCGTGTGGGGGACGCCGGCCGAGGAGCCGGAGGCGGAGGCGGAGGCTGAAGAGGCGGCGGACTCGGAGGCTGGCGACGCTGAGGGTGAAGGCGACGCCGAGGGAGAGGCTGCGCCGGAAGAGTAACCGGAAGACCGGAAACACCTGAAAACCTGAAGACTTCCGGTTTTTTTGGTCTTCCGGTTTTCCGGTACGACCCGCCGCCCGACGAGTCCGCTTCCGCCTACGTGGCCGCGGTGCGCTCCACGCTGATCACGCCCTGGAGCCGCTCGATGCCGCGCATCACGTTGCGCAGCTGACCCACGTCCTGCACCGCCACCTCCAAGGTGATGAAGCCTCGGTCCTCACGGGTGGTGCGCGCCTCGGCCCGGGTGATGTTCACGTTCATCTTCCCCACCGTCTTCGTGAGCTCGGCGAGCATCAGCGGCCGGTCGACCGTGATGATGTCGAGCTGCGCCGCGTGCGGGATCTTCGTCTTGCTGTCCCACTGGACGTCGAGGCGCCGCTCCCGCGGGAGGGCCAGCGCCTGCTTGCAGTCGCTCCGGTGCACCGTGATCCCGCGCCCGCGGGTGATGAAGCCGAGGATCGGGTCGCCTGGAAGCGGACGGCAGCACCGCGCGAACGTCGTCAGCATCCCGTCCATCCCGTCGACGGTGACGGGTGAGGCGGCGCGGCGGCCGATGCGCTTGAAGAGGCCCGTGATCGTGTCGAGGGCCGTGGGCTCCTTCTCGGGCTCCTCGTTCCGCGCCTTCTCCGCCTCGAGGACCTCGGGGGAGATGTAGTACGGGAGGATCTTGTCCGTGCCCAGGCGCCCGTAGCCGATCTCCGCGAACAGCTCGCCGCGAGTCCGCTTGCTCAGCCCCTCGAGTGCCTTCTTGAGCCCATCCTGCTTGTTGATCGCCTTGAGCGTCGTCTTGTGGCGCTGCAGGTCCTGATCGAGGATCGACTTTCCGGCCTCGATGGCCCGATCGCGCTCCTCCTTGCGCAGGTACTGGCGGATCTTGCTCAGGGCCCGGGACGTCACGGCGTTGTCGAGCCAGTCGCGGGTGGGCTGCTGGTCCGGCTTCGTGAGGATCTCGACGGTGTCGCCCGACCGGAGCTTCTCGTTCAGCTTCACCATCCGGCCGTTGACCCGCGCGCCCGTGCAGCGGTGGCCCACCTCGGTGTGGATGGAGTAGGCGAAGTCGAGCGGCGTCGCGCCGCTGGGGAACCACCGGATGTCGCCGCGCGGGGTGTAGACGTAGACCTGATCGGCGTACAGGTCGACCTTGAGGACGTCGAGGAACTCCCGGCTGTCCTCGATGTCCTCCGCCCACTGCAGGAGCTGGCGAATCTTCGTGTACTTCTCGATCTCCTCGGCCTTGAGCGCGAGCCGGCCCTCCTTGTACTTCCAGTGGGCCGCGATGCCGATCTCGCCGAAGCGGTGCATCTCGCTCGTGCGGATCTGGACCTCGATGCGCTGGGCTTCGGGCCCGACCACCGTCGTGTGGAGGCTCTGGTACCCGTTGGCCTTCGGCTGGGCGATGTAGTCCTTGAAGCGCTCGGACTGAGGCGCCCACAGGCCGTGGACGACACCCAGCGCGCCGTAGCAGTGCCCCACGTTGTCCACGATGATGCGGAACGCGAGGAGATCGTGGACCTCCTCGAACGTGAGCTGCTTGCTCTGCATCTTCTGCCAGATGGACCAGAGCCGCTTCACGCGACCGGACACGTCCGCCTGAGGGATGTGGGGGGCGAGCTGCCCCTCGAGCTTCTGCTTCACCCGCTCGATGTACTTGTCGAAGTAGGGCGCCCGCGCCTGCACCTGCGCGTTGAGCTCCGCGTAGACCTGGGGGTGCAGGTACTTGAAGGACAGGTCCTCGAGCTCGCCCTTGAGCGTGACGATGCCCAGCCGGTTCGCGATGGGCGCGTACAGGTCCATCGTCTCCTTGGCGATGCGGACCCGCTTCTCGTCCCGCATCGCCTCCAGCGTCCGCATGTTGTGGACCCGGTCGGCGAGCTTGACGAGGATGACCCGGATGTCCCGGGCCATGGCGAACACGAGCTTGCGGAAGTTCTCCGCCTGGTGCTCGTCGGGGTTGCGGAAGTCGAGCTTGTCGAGCTTCGTGACCCCGTCGACCATGTGGGCGATCTCGGGGGAGAACTTCTCGCTGATCTCCTCCAGCGTGGCCGGGGTGTCCTCCACGGTGTCGTGGAGGATGGCGACGGCGATGGTGTCCGTGTCCATCCGCAGGCCGGCGAGGATGTTCGCCACCTCGAGCGGATGCGCGAAGTAGGGCTCCCCGGACTTGCGACGCTGCCCAGCGTGGTGCTTGCTCGCGTAGACCCAGGCCTTGCGCACGATCGCCAGATCCGCGTCGGGCGCGTACTCACGGACTTGGTCGAGGATGGTGTCGAGGCGGATCACGCGGGGCTGGAGTCCTTCGGATTCCCGATGATCCGGGAGTCCCGATCTCTCATCCTAACCACGACCCTGCGGGGGATTCCACGACAGGCCGAGAGATACCCGGTCACGCGAACCGGGCGGCGGTCCCATCCTTGGCGCGGCGGAGGCGCTCGGCCCGGACGATGGCGGCGACATCCGCGGCCGCGCGCTCCAGATCGTCATTGACCACCGCGTAGTCGAACAGGGGGGCCTCGGACATCTCCGCGCGGGCCACGCCGAGGCGTCCGCGGATCACCTCGTCCGTGTCCGTCGCCCGCCCTCGCAGCCGGCGCTCGAGCTCCTCCACCGAGGGCGGCAGCACGAAGACGAACACGACATCCGCGCTCGTGGCCCGCACCTGGGCCGCGCCCTGCACGTCGATGTCCAGGACGACGACCGCACCGCCGGCCGCGAGATCCTCCACCTGCTGGCGGTGGGTGCCGTACATGTTCGTGTGGACGATCGCGTGCTCCAGAAACGCGCCGTCGGCCACGAGCTCCTCGAACGCCGGGCGATCCACGAAGAAGTAGTCGACGCCGTCCCGCTCGCCCGTCCGGGGCGGCCGGGTGGTGTAGGAGACGGAGAACCGCAGCTGCGCGCCGAGCTCGTCCCGAAGGCGGGCGATGAGGGTGCTCTTGCCCGCGCCCGACGGCCCGCAGAGCACCACCACGAGTCCAGGCAGCTCCACGGTCACTCCACGTTCGCGACCTGCTCGCGGATGGCCTCGACCGCCCCCTTCAGGGCGATGACCTGCTCCACGAGGCGGGGATCGTCGCTCTTGCTCCCCACGGTGTTCGCCTCCCGCCCGAACTCCTGCACGAGGAACTCGAGGCGCCTCCCCACGGGTCCGTCTTCGGCCAGCAGCTCCCGCGCCTGGGCCACGTGCGACCGGAGTCGGGTGATCTCCTCCTCGATGCTCGCCTTCGCTGCCACGGCGGCGGCTTCCTGGAGCAAGCGCCCCTCGTCGACGTCCGCCCCGTCGAGGAGATCGCGCATGCGCCGCTCGAGGCGCGCCCGGAAGATCGCGGGCTGCTGCTCGGCGAGCTCGGCGATGCGCCCCGTGATCTCCTCGATGGTGGCGACGCGCGCGCGCAGGTCCGCCTCCAGGCGCTCCCCCTCGCTGGCCCGCATGCCGAGGAGGGCGGCGAGGGCGGCGTCGAGGGCCGCGAGCGGAGCCGACGCCTCGGCGGCCGCGTCCACCGAGACCTCGTCCGTGCGGAGCACCCCCGGCACGCGGAGCAGATCGCCGAGACGCAGGGTGGAGTCGATCCGCCCCTGGGTCGCGTGACCGATGCGCTCGGCCTCCTCGACGAGCCGCGTCAGGATCGCGTCATCGAGCGAGAGGCCGCCGGCCCCGCCGTCCGTGGTGGTCCGTCGCACGAGGACGTCGAGGCGCCCGCGGCCGATGCGCGCCTTGATCCGCGCGGTCAGATCCCGCTCCAGCGCCATCCACTCGCTCGGGAGCTTCAGCTTGATGTCCGCGAAGCGGTGGTTCACGGAGCGGATCTCCACCGCGGCGGTCACGCCGTCCGCGGTGGCCTCGCCCCGTCCGTATCCCGTCATCGACAGGGTCCTGCTCATCGGTCCTCCGAAGGGCGCGCATCGTACACCCGCCCCACGACGAGCCGGGCCAGCGACGCGAGGAGCCGCTCGCCCACCTGCCGCGGCGTCATGCGCTGCTCCGCCTGCTCCCGAGCGCCCCGGGCGAGGCGCTCCCGCAGCACCGGGACGTCCTGAAGGCAGGCGATCGCCGCCGCGAGGCTCTTCGTGTCCGGCGCCCGCGCGTCGCCGCCTCGCCGCCCTCCGCCCAGCGGGAGCAGCAGCCCGTCGCGGTCGTCCTGGAACGCTGCCTCGAAGCCCGGCAGGGCCGACGTCACCGTGGCAAGGCCGCGGGCTTGGGCCTCGAGGAGCGCCACCGGGAGCCCGTCGCGGTCGCCGTCGTCGGCCACGCGGCACGCCAGGGCGAAGCAGTGGAACCGCCCCCGGAGCATCAAGTCGTGGACCGTCTCCACCGGCGCCGCCCCCCAGAACTCGATCGACAACCGCCCCGTGCCGGAGCGCACCCGCGCCGCCGCGCGCTGGCGCAGCTGCAGGCCCTCCTGCCCCTCGCCGACGATGACCAGCTGGACCTCCTTGCCCCGATCCGCGAGGCGCGCGCAGGCATCGATGAGGAGATCGTGGCCCTTCTTCTCCACGAGCCGGCCCACACTGAGCACCCGCAAGGGCCCGTCCTCGGGCGGATCGGCGACCGCGTCCGGGACCTCGACGGCGCACGGCAGCAAGGTCACCTGCTCCGAGGGGAGCCCCGTACGAAGCAGGCGTTCCCGGTGGAAGTGCGTGATCGTCGAGATGTGCGAGGCCTGGTTGAGCAGCCAGTGGAAGTCGCTCGTGGGCACGAACAGGTCGCGGCCGTGGACCGCGAGGGACATGGGGACGCCCGCGAGCAGCGCCGCCACCGCGCCGTACCGGGCGATCTCCGCGGCGTGATGCACCCGGAGCACGTCGATCGCGCTCCCCCGGAGGCGCCGCGCAAGCCAGGTGGCCCGCCGCATGTCTCGCGGACGCGCGACGCTGATCCAGTGCGCGCGCAGCATCGGCATGACCGAGTGGCTGTCCATCACGAAGCTGGCGTAGGTGGTGGCGGGGTTCGAGCTCCGAGGCACCCACGTCATGCGGCGGTGCAGCTCCGCGAAGCGCTGGTGGGACACCCCGTGCGGCATGCGATCGAGGCCGATCGGGACGATCTCTGCGCCGAGGTCGCGCAGCGCAAGCGCCTCGTCCCACACGAAGGTCTCGGACGGGGACGGGACGTAGCGGGCGAGGTAGCCGACGCGGAGGGCGCGGCTCACGGGGAGACCTCCATGCGCGCGGCGAGGGCACCGAGGAGGGTGGCGGCGCGGTCGGCCCACGTGGGGCGGGGCGCGGAGGGAGCGGGTGCGCCGCGAGCCGCGTGGACGGCGCGGGCGAGGTCCGCCGGGTCATCGGGCCGGTACGGCGACCAGGGAGCGGTCCCCGCGAGGTCCTGGATCGACGGCAGGTCCGGCGCGACCAGCGGCAGCCCCGAGCCGAGGGCGTCGGCGACCTGCAAGGGACAGAGGCGTGTGCGGGTGTCGGCGTCGTCGGGGTATGCGGCGAGCCAGGTGGCGGCCCCATCGAGCAGCGCTTCGCGAGCCGGGCCCCACGCCGGGCCGAGGAGCTGGACGCGGCCCGGCAGGCCGCGGCGGGCGACGGCGGCGGACCAGGCGTCGGCGCGGGCTCCCCCCTGGTCACGGCCGACGATGTGCAGCGGCGGAAGGCTCGCATCCGCGGCCCACGCGTCGAGGGCGAGGTCCAGGCCGCCGCGGCGGTGAAGCCCCATGGCGATCACGGGGCCGTCGGCGGAGGGACTCCGGCGGCGCGCGCGCTCGGGATCGAGGCCGCAGGCGTTGGCCAGCAGCAGGATCCGGTCGTCGGGGACACCGCAGGCGCGCAGGTCGTCAGCGAGGCCGCGGGCGACGGTGACGTGCAGATCTGGACGGGTCAGGGCGCCGTACCCCGGCTCGGGGCGCACGTGCCACTCCATCACGACGTGGCTCCATCGCCGACGGGGCTGGGCGGCGGCCACGCGAGGATCCCGGCACACGAGGACCGCGTCGGGTGAGGCGGCGCGGGCGAGGGCCCGACGGAAGAGCACGCCAGCCAGGGGCGGACGGGACGGGCGCGACGGGACGACGGGGGTCAGGGCCGCCGGGAGCGGACGCCCCAGCCAGCGCTCGAGGGTGGCCGGACCTCCGTCCGGGCGACCCGCGTCGCCGATGAGGGTCGTGGGGACATGCTCGGCGAGCCCCGCGGCGAACTGGAGCGCCTGCCAGCCCTGGGGGCGGGGCGACGGGAGGGCGGCCCGGACCGCGAGGACGACCCGAGCAGGGAGGCGCCGCTGGCGGACGTTCACGCCGCCTCCGCAGAGAGACCGACCGCCGCCAGGAGGGCTTCGCCCAGGTGGTGGGGACGGTGGGCCGCCTCCCAGGTCCGCCGGGCCGCGAGGGCGCGACGGCGCAGCGCTTCCGGATCCGCGAGGGCGGAGAGGATCGTGCGGGCGATGTCGTGGGGGTCGAGGGGGGCGCGGATCGGGAAGCCACCTACCTGCGCGATGGCTTCGGCCGCGCCCGCCGTGGCTCCGCCGACGGACGCCAGCCCCCGCGCTGCCGCTTCCAGGAACACGAGGCCGTAGCCCTCCGTGTCCCCGTCGGGGCCTTCGTGGCAGGGCAGGACGAGCAGATCCGCGGATCTCCAGCGGGCCTCGAGATCGGGCGCCGGGAGGTGACCCAGCACATGCACTCCCGGCATGTCCGCGGCGCGCCCTCGCAGCTCGCCCGCGAGCGGTCCACCGCCGACGATGTCGAGCTCGACGCCGGGATGCGCGGCGCGGAGTCGAGGCCAGGCATCGAGGAGGAGCGCGTGCCCCTTACGGGGGATGAGCCGGCCGAGGACGAGCAGGCGGGGAACCGCTGCCTCCTGATGCCCCTCGGACCAGCGGACCGCGTCGGTCGCGGGCGGTCCCGGGACGGCGGCGGCGACGGCGGCGGGGACAACGCGCGTACGGTCCTGAGGGATGCCCCGCGCGACGAGCTCGTCGGCGAGCCACCGCGTCAGCGTCAGCCAGGTCACTCCAGGGAGCCCGAGGGCCCTTCGGCGCAGGCTCCGGTGCCCCCAGGATCGCCGCCCCGTCACGTCCCGCCCGTGGGCGATGCAGGCGACGGGAGCGCGACCGTCCACCGCCGCGACCACCCCGGGCAGCGCATCCAGCGAGCCGACGATGACCCCATCGGGGACCGACCTGTCGAGCGCGTCGGCGACGCCGCGCTCCCAGTGGCGGGTCCCGCGCTGGCGCCAGGAACGCCCGGGGAGGCCGACGACGGTCACGCCGCCGATGGGCGCGGCCCCGGCGAGCGCGGCGTCCCGGTCCCCTCCCCCGCGGGTCCACACCGTCACGCGCGCGCCGCGCTCGACGAGCCCCACCGCCGCCGTGTGGAGCAAGGAGGCCGCACCACCCCCCGCGAAGGCGGGCCAGTCCCAGGCCGCGAGGGCGATGGACGTCATCCCGCCCTCCGCAGCTGCAGGCTGAGCGCGGCGTCGAGGACGCGGTCGGGGCTGAGGTCGTCGAGGCACACCCGGCGGGGGCGGTGGCAGGCGCGAGCCCCGTGCATGGAGCAAGGGGCGCACGACGCGCCGAGGCTGAGAGCCACGCCGCGCCCACCCCAGACCCAGAACCCCGCGTCCCGGGGCGTCGGGCCGAAGAGCCCGGCCACGGGGACCCCCAGCGCCCCCGCGAGGTGCAGGGGCCCCGTGTCGCCGGCCACGACGACGGAGCAACGGGCGAGCGACGCGCACAGGTCCAACAGCGGGGTGTCCCCGTCCCGGGCCCAGCGGGCGTGGGCGCCGACGACCGAGCGCGCGACAGCCTCTTCGGCGTCCGACGCCAGCACGACGCTGCTCCCCCCGGTCCGCTCGTGCCAGGCGTCGGCCAGGGCGGCGAAGTGGGCGGCGGGCCAGCGCTTGGTCTCGTGGGCCGCGCCCGGGACGAGGCCGAGGAGCGCGGGCTCAGCGGAGGAGTCCGGTTCGATGGCGGGGATGGGCGACGGGGGCGGTCCCCCCGCCACGCCGAGCACCTCGAGCGTCCGGCGCGCGGCGTCCAGGTGGCGCTCCGGCCAGGTGCGGCCCCCCTGCACCCCCAGCGACGGCCAGAGCAACGCGCGCCGCCTCACCGACTCCTTGCGGACGCGCACGGTCCGAGCCCCGCTCGTCACCGGCAGCGCCCCCAGGACCCGCCGTGCCGAAGCCACCCCGTGCAGATCGAGGCGTACGTCCCCCGGCTCCAACTCCGGCACGTCGTCCACCGCGCTCACGACTGCGCCCGGCACGGCACGGCCCATGAGCCGCTGGTAGCGCGCCTCGGTCACGACCTGCAGGCGCACGTGCTCCGCCAGCCAGCGCAGGGCCGGCAGGGTCATGACGAGGTCGCCGAGGCGACCGAGTCGAACCGCGGAGACGGTGGTCACGGAGCGCATTGCAGCACGTCGGCGGCGCCCACGGCCCCGAGGACCGCATCCACGGTCACCGTCGCCGTGCACGCGTGGTCACCCCGATGGCAGACGTTGCCGTAGCAGGGCGCGCAGTCGAGCCCGTCGCCGCCCCACAGGAGCGACAGCCCCCCGGCCCCGCGCGGCCCATGCCTCCGGGGATCCGTCGACCCAAACAGCGAGACGACCCGCACTCCAGCGGCCCGCGCGAGGTGCCCCACGCCCGTGTCCGGCGCGATCACCGTGCCCGCGCGCATGGCCAGAGCCGCCCAGACGTCCACCGGCAGCGCACGGTCCCCTGCGAGCCCGCGGCCTCCAACGGCCTCCACCAGCGCAGCGTCCGCCTCCGACGGCCCCCCCGTGACGACGCATCGGCTCCCGAGCCGCTCCACCACGGCCCGCCACCGAACCGTCCGCCACCCCTTCGTCGCCGCCCCCGCGACGCAGGGATGCACGACCACGTCCGGTCGACCCGCGGCCTCCCAGGCCGCGTCGCCTCTCGCCGCCGCGTCCGGCCCGGGGACCCAGGCGCCACCTGAGCGATCGCCGGCCCCGGCGCTGGAAGGCCCGCCGCCCAGCCGGGCCACCGCCGCCTCCGCCACCCGCAGCCAGGCATCCCCCTGGTGCTCCCGCACGAGCAACCGCGGCAGCCGCCGCCCAGAGACACGCTCCGGCAGCGCCTCCGCCGGCCCTCGAACCACGTGACTCAGCAGCGCCCGGCGCCCGTCCCCTGCGAGCCCGATCCGCGGCGACGCCCCCGCCGTCACCGCCGCGAAGGCCACCCGCAGCGACGCCGCGAACAGCACGACAGGGCCGCGCCCCAGCTCCTCGGGAGGCCGCACCGTCCACCTCCCCTGCCTCCGCAGCGCATCCGCGCTCGGCCCACGGGCCAGCACCCGCAGCTCCCGGTCCGGGAACGCGTCGGCGAGGAGGCGCAGTGCAGGGAGGGCCATGACCGCGTCGCCGAGGTGGCGCGCCATCAGGGCCTGGATCGGCCAGTCCGCGGAGGACACAGCCCCGGGCTCGCTACTTGCGGCGGCCCTTCTTGCGGGCCTTGCGGGCGGCCTTGCGCGCCGCCTTCTTCTTCTTCGGGTCGCCGCTGGACTTGCGCTCGCCCGGCATCCCCGGCATTCCGGGCATCCCCGGCAGGTTCGGCATGTCCCCGCTGGCCGCCATGTTCTGCAGGTTGCTGAGCATGGACGGGTCCATGGAGATGCCCTGGCGCTTGAGGCGCCGCAGGCCCGCCGCCTGACGCAGACCCGGGACCTTGCCCATCATCCCCGTCGCGCGGCCCATCTCCTTCATCATCACGCGCGCCATGTTGAAGCGCTCGAGGAGGCCCTTGATGTCCTTCTTCGCGTGACCGGAGCCCTTGGCGATCCGCATCGCCCGGGAGTCGTTGATGATGTCCGGGTTCCGGCGCTCGGCCTTGGTCATCGAGTTGATCATCGCCTCGATGCGGACGAGCTCGCGGTCATCGATCTTGAACCCCTTCGGCATCATGTCGCCGAAGAAGGGCATCTTGTCGAACACCTCCTGGAGCGGGCCCATCTTCTGGATGGTGCGCATCTGCTCCAGGAAGTCGTCGAAGTTGAAGTCGCCGGACAGGAGCTTCTGGGCGTCCTCCTCGGCCTTCTCGGCGTCGACGACCTCCTCGAAGTCCTTCATCAGGCCGACGACGTCGCCCATGCCGAGGATCCGCGAGGCGAGCCCCTCGGGCCGGAACTCCTCGAGGCGGTCGAGCCCCTCGCCCATGCCGACGTACTTCACCGGGACGCCGGTGACCTCCTTGATGGAGAGCGCCGCGCCGCCGCGGGCGTCACCGTCGAGCTTGGTGAGGACGAAGCCGGAGAGCGCGAGGCGCTGATGGAAGGCGTTCGCGGTCTTCACCGCGTCCTGGCCGATCATCGCGTCGCAGACGAACAGGACGTTGCGGGGGTTGGTCCGCTTGTGGATCTCCCCCAGCTCGGACATGAGCTCGTCGTCGATGGCGAGGCGGCCGGCGGTGTCGAGGATGACCACGTCGCGGCCGACGGAGCTCGCCTGCTGCATCGCCATGGCGCACAGATCGGGCGGCTTCATGCCGCGCAGGGAGAACACGGGGATGTTGAGCTTGCGGCCCAGCACCATGAGCTGCTGGACGGCCGCCGGGCGGTACGTGTCCGCGGCGACGAGCATGGGCTTCTTGCCCTTGCTCTTGAGGTAGCGGGCGAGCTTGCCCGAGGTCGTCGTCTTCCCCGACCCCTGCAGCCCGACCATCATGATGGCCGTCGGCCCCTTGTTGGCGTACTCAAGCTCCACGTCCACGGGGCCCATGAGGGCCACGAGCTCCTCGTGGCAGATGCGCACGAAGTGGTCACCCGGGGTGACCTGCATCACGTCCTTGGCCTTGGTCTTCGCCTTGAGCTGGACGACCTCGCCGAGGCTGCGCTCCTTGACCCGCTCGATGAACCCGTTGACGACGCCGTAGTCCACGTCCGCCTCGAGCAGCGAGACGCGCACGTCGCGGACGGCCTGGTTGATGTCGTCCTCGGAGATCTTCGCCTGCCCCGCCATGCGCAGGCGGACGTTGCGGAAGCCTTCGGTGAGCGTGTCGAGCATCGAACTACCTTCTTGATGTCTTCGGCGCGGGCGCGCCGATATCCCCGGTCAGCCGGGGGTCGGAAGCTTGGCGGAAGTCCCGAGTCCCGTCGACCCGAACCCTCCCGCTCCGCGCTCCGTGGCCTCGAGATCCTCCACGAGGACCACGTCCACGTGCGGAACCTGAGCGATGACCAGCTGGGCCACGCGCATCCCCCGCTCCACCACGAACGGCTCGTCCCCCAGGTTCACCAGGAGGACCTTGAGCTCGCCGCGATAGTCGCTGTCGACAGTGCCGGGGGCGTTCGCGACGGTGATCCCGGCGCGGAAGGCCAGCCCCGAGCGGGGGCGGACCTGGACCTCCCAGCCAGGCGGCACCGCGCACGCGAGCCCCGTGGGGATCGCGGCGCGGGCGCCGGGCTGGATGGTCAGGGGAGCGTCGATCGCGGCGACCACGTCCATGCCTGCCGCCCCCGCCGTCATGAGACGGGGCAGGGGCAGATCCTCATCCCGGCCGGGATGAAGACGCTTCAGGCGCAGGGTGACGCGCGGACGCTCCATCAGCGGCTACGCCTCGGCGGGCGCGCCGCCGAGGGGGGCCAGGCTCTCGCCGAGCGCCTTGCTGCGGGACAGCCGGATCTTGCCGGACTTGTCCACGTCGAGGCACTTCACGAGGACCTCGTCGCCCTCCTGGACCACGTCGGTGACCTTGTTCACGCGGCCCTTGGCGAGCTCGCTGATGTGCACGAGGCCGTCGGTGCCGGGGAAGATCTCCACGAAGGCGCCGAAGTCGACGACCTTCTTGACGATGCCCAGGTAGAGCTTGCCGATCTCGGCCTCCTGGGTGAGCTCGCGGATCATCTTGATGGCCTTGTCCGAGGCGTCCCCGTCGGGGGAAGCCACGGTCACGGTGCCGTCGTCGTCCACGTTCACCTGGGCGCCGGTCGCCTCGACGATGCCCTTGATGGTCTTGCCACCGGGTCCGATCACGTCGCGGATGCGGCTCTGCTTGATCTTGAGCTGCGTGATGCGCGGGGCCCACTGGCTCATCTCTTCACGGCCCTCGGAGATGACCTCGTTCATCTTCCCGAGGATGTGCAGCCGGGCGTCGCGCGCCTGGTGCAGGGCCTTCGTCATGATCTCGGAGCTGACGCCCTTGATCTTGGTGTCGAGCTGGAAGGCGGTCACGCCCTCGGCGGTGCCCGTCACCTTGAAGTCCATGTCGCCGAGGTGGTCCTCGTCGCCCGTGATGTCGGAGAGGACGACGTAGTCGTCACCCTCCTTGATGAGGCCCATCGCGATGCCGGCGCAGGGCGCCTTCACCGGGACACCGGCGTCCATCATGGCCAGCGACGCGCCGCACACCGACGCCATCGAGGACGAGCCGTTCGACTCGGTGATGTCGGACACCACGCGGATCGTGTAGCTGAAGTCCTCGTGGTCCGGGACGACCGGGGTCACGGCGCGCTGCGCGAGCATGCCGTGGCCGATCTCGCGGCGACCGGGGCCCGAGATGCGACGGCACTCCCCGACCGAGTAGGACGGGAAGTTGTAGTGCAGGAAGAACTTGCTCCAGCCCTGCTCGTCGATCTCGTCGATGCGCTTCTCGTCGAGGCGCGTGCCGAGGGTCGTGGTCACGAGGGCCTGCGTCTCACCGCGGGTGAACAGCGCGGAGCCGTGCACGCGGGGGAGGACGCCGACCTCGACGCTGATGTCGCGGATGTCGCTCGGGCCGCGGCCGTCCATGCGGACGTTCGTGGCGATGAGGCGGGTGCGCATCGAGGTCTTCACGACCTTGCCGAACGCGTCCTTGACGTCGCGGATGAGGGCCTCGTCCGCGTCCTCGCCGGCGATGGCGGCCACGGCCTCCTTCTTGACGGCGGAGATGGCGTCGCTGCGCTCGTGCTTGCCGGCGATGCCGAAGCACTCGACGATCTTGTCCTTGAAGTCCGCCTCGACCTGGGCAACGAGCTCGGAGATGTCCTTCGCCTCGGGGATGGGCATCTTCTCCTTCGCGCACTCGGCCGCGATGTCCTTCTGGAGCTGGATGAGCGGCTGGCACGCGGCGAAGCCGAACTCCAGGGCCGCGACGACGTCCTCCTCGCTGGCCTGCTCCATGCCGCCCTCGACCATCGTGATGGCGTCGGACGTGGCCGCGAGGACCATGTTGAAGTCGCTGCTCTCGAGCTGGGTCTTGGTGGGGTTCGCGATGAACTCACCGTCGACCCGGCCGACGCGCACGCAGGCGATGGGACCGTCGAACGGCACGTCCGAGATGTGAGCCGCGCAGGACGCGCCGGTCACGGCGAGGACGTCCGTGTTGTTCTCGATGTCGTGGGACACGGGCTGGGCGAAGAGCTGGATCTCCGCGCGCCAGGTCTTGGGGAAGAGCGGGCGCATCGGGCGGTCCATGAGGCGCGCCACGAGGATGCTCTTCGGTCCGGGCCGGCCCTCACGCTTGAAGTAGCCGCCGGGGATGCGACCGGAGGCGAAGCTGTTGGGGCGGTACTCGCAGGTCAGCGGCAGGAAGTCGCGACCGGGGGTCGCCTTCTTGTTGCCGGTGGCCGCGACGAGCACGACCGACTCACCCATGGAGATGAGGACGGCGCCGCCCGCCTGCTTGGCGATGCGACCGGTTTCGATGGTGAGGGTCTGTCCATTGAGCTCAATGGACTTCTTGATCATTGCCATGGTGTGGCAGTCCTTCGTTGCGGTCGAAGCAGTCCGGTCCGGGCCAACGCCCGGGGATTCCGTGGACCGCCATGAGTGGGTGCCCCTCGAGCACGCCGCGAGACCGCGTCCCGGCGTGAGGTTCGTCCTCGAAGGGTGGTGCGCTCCGCTCGGGAAGAGCACCGCCTGTGCGGGAGCGGAACCGCGCTCCCGGTGGCTCCTCTGTGGAGCCGCGGCCCGGGGACGTGCCCCGAAGCCAAGCGCGAAGGCCCGCCGGAGAGGCGGGCCTTCACTGTGGGGCTACTTACGAATCCCCAGTTCCTTGATGATGGTCTGGTACCGCGCGTACTCGACACGCTTGAGGTAGTCGAGCAGGCCGCGGCGACGCGCCACCAGCTTGAGGAGGCCGCGCCGGCTGGCGTGGTCCTTGTGGTGGGTGCGGAAGTGCTCGGTGAGGTGGCGGATGCGCTCCGTGAGGATGGCGATCTGGACCTCGGGGGAGCCCGTGTCTCCGTCGTGCTGGGCAAACTGGGTGACGAGCTCGGTCTTGCGCTCAGGCGTCATGTTCTTGTCTCCGCCGGTGCCGGCCGTCCCTTCGGGGACCGGGTATCGCGCACCGCAGATTGGGGTGATGACCGGGGCGCTGGCCGAATGCCTGACCCAGGTCGCGCGGGAAGGTACGGATCGAGGGACCGCCTGTCAACCCCGCCGGTGCCGACGAGCGGCCCGCGGGACGCGACGCCCTCAGCGAAGGACGCGCTCCACCTGCAGGACGACGCCGTCGGCGGAGAGTCGCCCCATGGCGCCCGAGGCCACCTTGGCCTTGACGAGCGCGACGCTGCGCAGCCCGTCGGGGTGGCGCAAGACCAGGCGGTCGCCCGGACGGAAGGGCTCCACGCCCATCGCCTCCACATCGCGGCGCCGCAACGGCGAGCCCCCCTGGACGGCCTCGACGAGCTCCTCGGGGACGGTGACGACCGGCGCCCCGACCAGCTCCTCGACCGGCCGCAGCGCGTCGGCGAGGAACTCCTTCCACACGCGCGCGTTCCGCTCGGCCTCGAACCGGACGGGGTTGCCTGCGTCCGCCTGGGCCGTCCGCTCGTCCCGCCACACCGCGGCCTGATCCAGGATGCGGTCCAGCGGGATCGCGCCGTCGAGGACGTGCTGGCCCGCCTTCGTCCGCCGCAGGGAGAAGAGGTGGCCGCCGACGCCGAGCTTGCTCCCGATGTCCGCGGCGAGCGTGCGTACGTACGTCCCCACCGAGCAGTGCACCGACAGGGCCACGTCCACGGTCTCCGGCTCGACCCGCTCGATCGAGTGGATGTCGATGGAGTGGATGACGATGTCCTTCGTCGGCAGCTCCACCTCCTCGCCCGCGCGGGCGTACTCGTAGAGGTGCTTGCCGTCGACGCGCTTGGCCGAGTACGCGGGGATCGTCTGGGTCTGCGGACCCACGAACTCCGCGACGCAGGCGCGGATTGCATCGTCGTCGAGCCCGGACGCGTCCGCCTGCCCCGTGACCTCACCGTCCGGGTCGAGGGTGTCGGTGGTGATCCCGAGCCGCACCACCGCGTCGTACCCCTTGTCCTGCGTCTGGACGTAGGGCATCAGGCGGGTGGCGCCGTTGAGCATCAAGGGGAGCAGGCCGGTGGCGAAGGGGTCGAGCGTCCCGCCGTGACCCACCTTGCCGAGGCGCAGGGCGTAGCGGACCTTCTGGCAGACGTCGTGGGACGTCATCCCCGCCGGCTTGTCCACGAGCAGCACGCCCTGGAGCAGCTCGTCGGACCGGAAGCCGCGCTTGCGCCGCCTACCCATCGTTCGACTCCGCCGCCTCGTCCGAACCGTCCTCATCGGACTCCTCGGGGCTCGAGGTCTGCATGGTGGCCATCAGCTCGTGCATGTGGACGAGGTTCGCGACGCCCTTGTCGTACCGGAACCGCAGGCGCGGGGTGTTCCGCAGCCGCAGCGCCCGCCCCGCGCGGCCCTGGAGGAAGGGCGCGGCCTTCTTCAGCCCCGCCGCGAGCTCCGCGACGCGGTCGTCGTCGTCGATCCCACCCAGCGGCGTGAACCACACGGTGGCTTCGCGCAGGTCGGGGGTCATGTCGATGCGGGTGAGCGTCACGTCCTTCACCCGCGGGTCACGGACCTCGCGGCGGATGAGGGAGCTCAGCTCGTCCTGCAGGGATCGGGCGACCCGGTCGGCTCGGCGGTAGTCGGTCAAGGCGCCGAGGGATAGACGATGGGCGCCGTCTTGACCAGCGAAGGCGAGTGGTCGCGCCAGCCGCCCCGCTCGGTCCAGCCGACCACGTCGTCGATCAGCCGCCGGTATGAAGGTGCCACGAAGAGGTGGGGCTGCATGCGCGTGGGGTCGTAGGGGGTGGCCGCGATGGCGTCCAGGTCCCAGTCCCGCAGCTCGGGGCCGCTCTCGATGGCCTGGAGCTCCCCGGAGCTGCTCAACAGGCCCGCGCCGACGGCCTTGACGGCCCCCCCCTGCATGCACAGCCCGAACTCCAGCACGTACCAGTACACGTGCTCCAGCCGCGCGAGCTCCGTCTCCGTCGCGTCCACCGCGGCGCGCCCCATCGTGCGGTTGGCGTCCGCGATGTCCGGCAGGGCGAGCGAGGCCATGTGGCCGATCAGCTCGTGCACCACGTCCGGCTCGGGGGTGTACCAGGGTCGGCTGTGGTGCCGGATGTACTGGGTGCTCGGGAATACGCCCTTGCCGAGGAGCGACAGGAAGGTCCGCACCTTCACCAGCCCCATGACGGGCTCCATCCGCATGCCGCTGCGGGGGGTGAGGCGCTCGTTCACGAAGGAGAGCTGGGGGATCTGGTACCGGGGCAGTGGCAGCTTGCGCTGCATCACGAGGATGGGCTCGCAGACGTGCTCCTCGTGCTGAGGGCGGAGGAGCTGGAGGATCTCCCGCCAGACCGCGTGCTCCTCCTCGGTGTACGGGGCGTCCGGGACCTCGTCGCCGCTCGTGTAGTCGAGGGCGATCTTCGCGATGAGGTCCCGTCGAGCGCGGTACCCGGCGTCCTTGAAGCCTGGGTGATCCGGGTCCAGGTGGACCAGGTCACGGACGTCGGCGGAGGGGTTCGGGGCAGACACGGCGCGGGAGGGTACAGGCCCCGCCCAGGCCGGGCTCGTCGGGTTTGAAAACAAAGTCGACGGCGGCGCCGTCAGACGTCCGCGCCCGAGCGAGGCGCGACTACCGCTTCTCCCGCGGGAGGAAGTCCCACACGTCGATGAACGCGAAGAGGCGGGGGTCGTCCTCGGTGCGGATGAGCTCGATCCGGCGGGTCCCCCACTTGCGGTTCCAGCGAACGAGCTTCGCCGCGTCGATCGGCGTCCCCAGCGACAAGGGGAAGCCCGAGACGCCGAGGGCCGTGGGGATGTCCATGGGGTGGGCGAGCGGGGACCGGACCCGGTAGACGACTCCGTCCAGTGTCCAGATCTCCGCCTTGTCGAAGACGACGTGGGCGTGCTGGGGCGCGATCTCCTCGCGGGAGACCTCGACCCCGAGCTGCTCGGCTACGTCCTCGGGATCGATCGCGTCGAACTCGCGCCCGGCGAGGTACGGCATGTCGATGTGGAGCCCCTCGCGCTTCTGGTAGGGGTTCACGCGGACGTTCGAGGCGGGGACCGCCGTGTCCCGGCTGCCCGTCTGGGCGACGGCGCGCTGGTCCGCGTCCTCGATGAGGGAGCCGAGCTGGGCGTCCTGGCCGGGGCATCCGGCGAGGGCGGCGGCGAGGAGGCAGGGAAGCAGCCGGTCGACGTTCATGGCGCGGCATTGTACCTTCCGCGGCCCTCTCCCAAGGCACCGAGGAGCCCGCCGTGACCGTTCTCGTCCGCTACTTCGCCGTCCTCCGGGAGCGCTCGGGCAAGGACGAGGACTCCGTCGCTATCGAAGCCGACGAGACCGTGGGCGGGCTCTACGCCCGACTGTTCCCCGACCTGCGGGACGAAGACGGCCAGCGCCTCCCGGTCATGTACGCGGTGAACCAGGCCTACGTCGAGGCGGACCACTCCCTCGCCGACGGGGACGAGGTCGCCTTCATCCCGCCCCTCGGCGGTGGCTCGGGCCGGGTCTACCTGGGGACGGCGTCCCTGGATGTACGCGCCGTCGAGGAGGTGGTGAGCGGGCCCACCCGCGGCGGGGTCTGCACCTTCGTGGGGACCGTCCGCAACCACCACGAGGGGCGCGCCGTGGTGCGCCTGGAGTACGAGGCCTACGACGAGATGGCGCGGACGCAGATGTCGGCGCTGTGCGACGAGGCCGAGGCGAGGTGGCCCGGGCTCGCGATGGCGATGCACCACCGGCTCGGGGTCGTGGACATCGGAGAGGCCGCGGTCGTCGTGTCCGCCGCGTCCGCGCACCGGGACGCCGCCTTCGCTGCCTGCCGATGGGGCATCGACACCCTCAAGGAGCGCGTGCCCATCTGGAAGAAGGAAGTCTACGAGGGCGGCGCCACCTGGAAGGCGAACGCGGGCTCGGCGCCCGATGCGAGCCCGGACGACCCTGGACAGCCGGCGGTCACCGAGGCCGGAGAGACCATGGCAGACACCTCCGACCGGACGGACGAGTCCTCACCCAGCGACCCCGAGCCCCGGGACCTCGTCGACGACTCCCGCTTCGGGAAGATCCCCGGGCGCCTGCGCGAGGCGTTCTCGTCGGAGCGCGGACGGTCCGATGTGAACCCCTATGTGAACAAGATTCACGAGCTCCACCCGTACGTCGTCCCGGGTGAGGAGGCGGCGGCGTTCCGCGGTCGCTGGCGGGACGAGATCGGGGCGGACGCCGACGCGCCCCTGGTGCTCGAAATCGGCCCCGGAAACGGCTTCTTCTTCCGGGATCTCGTGGGCCAGCGGCCCGACGCGGCCTTCGTGGGCGTGGAGATCCGGTACAAGCGGGTGTGGCTGACGGGCAAGAAGGCGCGGGACGCGGGCCACACGAACTTCCGGGTGATGCACCAGAGCTTCGGCTACCTCGACACCTACTTCGACGAGGGCGAGATCACCGAGGTGTGGATCAACCACCCCGACCCGTGGCCGAAGGACCGGCACCACAAGCACCGCCTGCTCCAGCCGAGCTTCGCGGCGCTCCTCGCCTCGCGCGTGTCCCACGGGGGCGTGGTCCAGGTGCAGAGCGACTTCGCGCCCTACGGCCCCCTCGCCCGCGCGGTCTTCGACAACGAGATGTGGGAGGAGCTCGCGTTCACCGCGGATCTCCACGGCGGCGATGGCCACGCGGCGCTGCTCCTCGAAGGCCACATCGCCACGAACTACGAGCGGAAGAAGGTCGCGGCGGGGGAGCCGATCATGATCGCCCGCTTCCGACGCACGACGGCCGACGCCCGCCCCCCCACCGAGGAGGAGGAGCGGGCGGCGCGCGCGTCGATCGCGGAGCCCGAGGAGGGCTGACCGCCGCGGGCGTTACTGGACCGTGAAGGTCGCCGAGGTCGCGTCCGGCAGCGCGAGGACGTCGAAGTCGGCGGTGGCGGTGTAGGTGCCGGCGCCGAGCGTGCCCACGGCCACGGACTCCTCGAGGGTGTCGTTCGCGGGGACCGTCTTGGTGGTGATCGCATCCCCGCAGGCGATGCCGAGGCCCACCGACGGCCCGTTGTCCGGGTTCGTGGCCCAGGAGCCCACGAGGCAGGTGCTGATGGACTCCATGTCCACGTCGAAGGGACACGGGTTGTTCACGATGGCGACGTAGTCGAGGGCATCGCTCGTGGAGAAGCTCGTCCCGGCGGCGCCCGCGAGGCGGACCTCGAGGCTCGTGGTCATTTGGCCGATCCCGCACGGCTCCGCCGAGTCGTCATCGTCGGCTGCGTCGTCGTCGTCGGCTGCGTCGTCGTCGTCCGCCGCGTCGTCGTCGTCGGCTGCGTCGTCGTCGTCCGCTGCGTCGTCGTCGTCCGCCGCGTCGTCGTCGTTCGCCGCGTCGTCGTCGTCCGCTGCGTCGTCGTCGTCCGCCGCGTCGTCATCGTTCGCCGCGTCGTCGTCGTTCGCGGCGCTGCTGTCGTCGTCGTCGCCCACGGGGCACCCGGCGATCCCGAGGGTCAGGGCGAGCCACAGGGCCCAGATCAGCGCGCTTCGATTCCGCATGGTCACTCCTCCGCCTGCCCGGCGTCTCCACTGAACCCTGCACGGCCCGCGCCAGCCGGCCGGGCACACGGCTCACGTCGCTTCGGCCCCGCCCTGCTCGCGCAGCTGCCCCAGCGTGTCCATCAGGGCCCGCATGGAGATCTTGTCCACCGCCACGAAGTACACCCCGATCACCGTGACCAGCACGAACTGGCTGCCGTGCAGCAGGACCGCGAAGGCCGCCGCCTGGGACGGCCCGATGGCGAAGATCGCCAGGGCCACCGTGCACGCGAACTCGAACACGCCCGCGAACCCGGGGGGCGCCGGCGCGATGAGCGCGAGGCAGATCACGACGAGGATCGTCGCCGCCCCCCAGAAGTCGACGACGTCGCCGAACGGGAACGCCCGGACGGTGCAGTAGATGCTGAGGACGTTGAGGAACCACAAGGCCCCCGTCCAGAACACCACCGGCACGGCGCGCCGCACCGACCCCAGCGATCGGAGCGCGACCAGGAATGTCGAGAGGAAGCGCGCGCCGAGCGTGAGCGGGAGGCGAAGCAGCGCGGGCATCCGGTCCCGGAGCCGCTCCACGAGGGCGACGCCCCGGTCACCGAGGATCAGCAGGAGCACGATCGCGATCCCCACGGGGATCAGCACTCCGAGGATCCCGGTGCGCGCGGCGCGGACGAGGTCGAACTGCGCGGCCCCTTCGCCGATGTCGACCGTGTAGGCAGGGACGTCCGCGAAGGCGAGGACGCCCACGAAGATGACGCCGAGGGCCACCACGTCGAGCACCCGCTCCACGAGGACCGTCGCCATGCCGCTGCCGAAGGGCACGTCCTCGCGATCGAGGAGCAGGTACGGGCGGGTGAACTCGCCGAGGCGGAACGGCAGCAGGTTGATGAGCATGAAGCCCACCGAGCAGATGGACAGGGCGGTGCGGAAGCTCACCCCGTCCTTGACCGCGTCGACCAGGCCGCCCCAGCGGACGGCGCGGAGGATGTGCAGCAGGAGGAACGAGGCGAAGCCGAGCGCGAACATGCCCGGCCGCACCGTGCGCAGCGCGGCGACGAACTCGTCGACGTGCACCTCCCGCAGGGCCAGCCACAGCGCGCCGGCGCCCAGGGCGAGCACCAGCACGAGCTGGAGCGCTCTCTTCATCGACTCATGGACTCCGCCTGGCGGCGGGGCCGCTCAGAGCTTGTGGATGGTCGCCTTCGGGGACTCCACGTCCCGCGTGGCGTTGCGGGTGTCCACGATAGCCGGGGCGAGGTTCGACACGCGCCGCCAGTCGATGGAGGAGTGGGCCGCGGTGATGACGACGCAGTCCGCGCCGGACAGCAGCTCGTCCGTCAGGGGCTCGCTGGTCTGGGTGCCGTGGCCCAGGCGGACGGAGGGGACGAAGGGGTCGTGGTAGACGACCTCGGCGCCCTTGGCCCGGAGCAGCTCGATGACGTCCAGCGCCGGGCTCTCGCGCACGTCGGACACGTTGGCCTTGTAGGCGATCCCCAGGATGACGACCCGGCTGCCGTTCACGGGCTTCTTGCGCTCGTTCAGGGCATCGGTCACGAGCTCGGTCACGTACGTGGGCATCGAGGTGTTCACCTCGGACGCGAGCTCCACGAAGCGAGCGGTGTAGTTCAGCGTCTTGAGGATCCAGCTCAGGTAGTGCGGATCCACGGGGATGCAGTGCCCGCCGAGGCCGGGGCCCGGGTAGAACTTCATGAAGCCGAAGGGCTTCGTCGCCGCGGCGTCGATGACCTCCCAGGACTCGAGGCCGAGCTTGCGGCACATGAGCGCCACCTCGTTCACGAGGCCGATGTTCACCGCGCGGAAGGTGTTCTCGAGCAGCTTCGCCATCTCCGCTGCCTGGGTCGAGCTCATGGAGACGACCTGCTCGAGGAACGAGCCGTACATGGCCGCGCCGGCCTCGATGCAAGCGGTGGTGATGCCGCCCATCAGGCGCGGGGTGTTGCGGATGTCGAAGCGGGGGTTGCCCGGATCGACGCGCTCGGGCGAGAAGCACAGGAAGTAGTCGATCCCGACCTTGAGGCCCGTGCGCTCGAAGATGGGGAGGACGAGCTCCTCGGTCGTGCCGGGGTAGGTCGTGGACTCGAGCACGATGAGCTGCCCCGGGCGGAGCTGGGCGACCACGTTCTCGGCGGCGGCGACGATGTAGGAGATGTCCGGGTCGCGGGTCTTCGACAGGGGCGTGGGCACGCAGATGGAGATGACGTCCATCGCACCGAGGTCGTCGAAGGCGGCGCGCGCCCGGTACAGCCCTGCGTCGATCTGCGCCTTGAGGCGCTCGTCGGGGATGTCCCCGATGTAGGAGCTGCCTTCGTTCAGCTGGGCGACCTTGTCCGCGGCGATGTCGTAGCCGGTGACGTCGAAGCCAGCCTCGGCCACGACGACGGCCAGGGGCAGACCGACGTAGCCCTGGCCGATCACGCCGACGGTGGCGCTGCGATCGGCGATCTTGTCGAGGAGCTGGGTGAGGGCGGGTCCCCGCTCGACGGGGATGGAGCGCTTGGGCTGGGACATGGACACGTCTCTCCGGGAGGACCTGGATGGCCGGCAGGGCCGGGACGGCGGCGGAGTCTAGAGCAGCGAGGCGGGGCTCGCTCGGGGGTCCGGGGACCGGCGGCCACCACGGCGCCGACCCGCGCCGGCGAGCAGGACGAGGAGCCCGGCGAGCGACGCTGGGACGCACGTTGGGTCCGACGCGGCGAGCGAGCAACCCGAAATCGGGTCTGAGGGCCCCAAGGGGTCCGTGTGGGCGCGGTACTCGTCGCCGTTGGACGCCCCGTCCCCGTCGGGATCCTCGTCCCCGTCGCGCCGCCCCCAGTCGAGGCCCCAGGCGAGCTCCCACACGTCGTCCATGCCGTCCCGGTCCCGGTCGCTGGGCAGCGCGAAGCCGACCGCCTCGGCGGCAGAGAGATCGACCGGATCGGCGTGCTCCTGGGCCCGGGCCTCCCCGGACCATCGCGGGACGAGGCCGGGGTCCGCGGCGCAGAACGGCTCCCAGACCGCCGAGAGCGTGACCGGGCCCGCCGGGAGGCCGGCGATCGAAGCGGCGCCGTCGCCGTCGGTGGTCGCCTGCCCAAGCGCCACCTCGCCGTCCCAGGCAGTGACCCGCGCCCCGCGCAGAGGCCTCCCGCCGATCCGACGCCGAACGGCCACCGGCACGGCGTGTGCCGCCGCGAGGTCGACCTCGGCCGCGCCCCCCGCTCCGTCGACGAGGATGGTCACGGGCAGCCAGCCTCCGACGCTCACGGTGAGGAACAGGGGGTCGGCGGGCAGACCCGCCACGGTCGCCTCCCCGTCGACGAGCCCCACCACCACCGTCCGCAGCGCCGTGCCGTCCGCGGCGCCCAGCGCCACCTGGGCGCTCCCGTCGATGGGGGTGTCCTCGCCCGTGACCGTCAGGGAGTACGACACCGACGAGAGCAAGCCGAGCGCGCCGAGATCGGACGCGGTCCCCCCGGCGAACACTGCGGCCCCCGACGGACCGGGTGAGCCTCCGTACCAGGTCTCCGCGGTCCCATCCGCGCGCACCCGGACGGTGAGCCCCGCGCCCGGGACGTCCTCGGCGACCCAGGCCCCGTCTGCGTCCGTCGTCCCCTGCCACACCACCCCGAAGCCACCGGCGTACACCTCGACGGAGGCGCCGGCCACGCCCGCCCCCGCGAAGCGCACCTCCCCCGACAGGTCCGCGCCCGCCGGGCGCCTCAGGTCCAGCGCGGTCACCTCGTCGCGGACGGCCGGGATGAGCTCCGCCTCGCCCAGCGACCAGGTCCCCGGGGCGTAGAACGGCGGCTCCCCGTCGAGCTGCGCGGACACGCGGTAGGCGCCCGGGACGACCTCGCCGGCCGCCACCCAGCTGGCGAGCCCGAGGACCGCGAACTCCCCTCCCCCGTCGGCCTCGGCGACCCGCCGCAGGGCGCTGTTCAGCGCGTCAACCCCCTGAGCGGTGACGGCTCCTGCCGACGGCGCGCCGCCGTGGTCCCGCAGGATCCCCTCGATCGATCCGCCGCCAGGGAGCTCGATCACCACGCCGTCGACCTCGTCCGTGAGGCGATACGTCTCCGCGGCGCAGAACGCGCTCACGTCGCCGGCGTAGGCGCCGATCCGGTTCATCGTCGAGGGAGGGACCGCCTGGACGCGCACCCACCCCGGGTCGACCCCCTCGATGAGGAAGGCACCGTCGCTGTCCGTCACCCCCGCGGCCGATGCACCGCGCGGGTCGCGCGCGAGTACCTGCACCCCCGCCAGGGGCTCGCCGTCAGGAAAGGAGACGATCTCGCCGGAGACGACCCCGGCCGGCGCCGACGCCGGCAGCGCCACGAGCAGGACCAGGGCACGAAGGGGGAGGCTCAGCGCGGGAAGACGATCCACACGCTCGTCGCCCCGTAGACGCCGCGGAGTCCTTCGCCCTCGAAGGGGTTCGCGCTCGGCTCGCGGAAGACGCGCCAGAACGCGAACCACTCGTCGCCGCCGTCGGGCGTCCCGGCCGCCTGATCGATGCCCGCGCCTTCCACCATCCCGCCCTCGGTGCTCCGCAGGTACCCCCCGTGGGTCAGCACGGCCCCAGACTCGGCGAGGCCCTCGGCCTGCGCGGCGTACGTCAGGTCTTCGCCCGGCGCGAAGGCGAGGCCCTCGGCGATGCCGATCTCCGCGTCGAGGAGCGCGATGGAGAGGAAGTCGCCGAGGCCGCCCACGCCGATGGGACGCAGCAGCAGGCGTCCGTAGTCGAGCCCGTTCTCGGCGGCGAGCGACGGATCGCAGTGGTCGTCGTCGAGGATGGGGTTGCTCACGTCGACCACCGAGCTCGCCCGGAGCTGCAGGAACCCGGCGCAGCCGTCGCACCCGGGGGCGCCCTCGAACCGGGCCTCCCCGTCGAAGGCCACGTGCTGCTCGCAGAGGAGGTCGCCGCCGTCGTGGTCGCGCCAGTAGCGGGTCACCAGCGTGCCCTCGATGTCCGTGACCCCGTCGTCGGAGGCGGCCGAGTCGTCGTCGTCGGACGCCGAGTCGTCGTCGTCGCCGGATGCCTGGGCTTCGAAGCTCATGACGAAGGACAGGGCGTCCAGCGAGGAGACGTCGTCGTCGTCGTCCGCAGCGTCGTCATCGTCGGACGCCGCGTCGTCGTCATCCTCGCGGTCGTCGTCATCCCGGAAGCGGTCGACCCCGTCGTCGTCCGGCCATCCGCACACCCAGGGCGGGCAGACGCACGCGGTGCCGCCGGGGACGACAGCGAGGAGCAAGGCGAGGGCGAGCAGTCGGGCCTGGTTCATGGGGACTCCACCGCTGCATCCTCGGTCTTCAGGACCCCCGCGTCCAGGGAAGAAGGCCGCCTGCTGGTCACCGTGCGCTGGCTCGGCGTGGGCGCGACCCCCAGCTCCTCGTCCAGGCGACGCACCAGGGCGAGGGCGAAGTCCCGGGCCGCCTGCAGGGTGTCGGCCTCGACGGCGTCGAAGCGGTCCTGGGCGGTGTGGAGCTCCGGCGGCGAGCGTCCGTCGAGCAGCCCCGTGAGCGTCACCGCGGAGAACCCCGCCTCCGTCGCCGGCCCCGCGTCGGTCCGGCCCGTCAGGTCCGCGAGCCCCACCTCCCCGAACTCGCCGCTGCGGGCCAGGCGCTCGGCGAGGCCCACCACCAGCGGCCGGTACGGAAGCCGGTCCCAGCGCCCCTCGGACGTGCCCACATGCAGGCGCCCGCGGCCCACGTCGTCCAGGTTCACGATGGCGGTGTTCCGGGGATCCAGCAGCGTCCCGAACTGGAAGAGGAACGCCTCCATGCCGCCCGCGTCGGGCTCCCGATCTCCGGTGGCCACCATCCACAGCTCGGCTGTCTCGAGGGGGTCGCTCGCGAGCTCCTCCGCCAGCGAGACCAGGACGCTCAACCCCGAGCCGTTGTCGATGGCGCCCTCCACGGGCGGCGAGCGCCACCAGTCCACGGCGAGCAAGGCGAGGCCGAGGTGCACGATGCCCGCCGCGCCGAGGGCCACGGGGACGACGATGCCTCCGAGCCCCGCCGCCACCCCCAGCGCGACGATCGCCTGCACCACCGCCGCCACGAGCACGATGGTCCCCGGGTGGACAGTGAGGCGGGACCGGCGGGTCGGCGCGCTGCCCTCGTCCTCGGGCTCCCACACCCCCTCGCGCTCGTCCCAGAGGCGGCGGAACCAGGGCTGGAAGAAGGTGCCGCTCCGGGCGACGTCGGCGTGGGCAGTGACGATGATCTTCGGGATCGCGCTGCGGTCCGCGTCCGACCGGGTCGGGCCGTCGGCTGGCCGCTCGAGGCGTCCCACCATGTTCCCGCTGATGCGGCGGAGCAGCAGGCGCTGGAGGATCAAGGGCGCTCCCCGGAGTTCACCCCAGAAGCTCAGCCCCACGACCCCGCCGATCGTGGCCGCGAGCAGCGGCGCGAACCACGTCAGGAGCAGGCCGAGCAGGCCGAACCCGGCATGGAGCGCGAGGACTCCGGGCGGCGGAGGCGGGCAGACGGCGCCCTCGACGACGACGTCGAACCCGAGGGTGTGCAGGCGTCCCGCCACCAGCTCCTGCGCTTGCCGCTCGCCAGCGGATCCCGCGACGCGCCCCGAGAGGCGGCTCACCGTGCGGACGAACTGCAGCAGGGGATCGCTGTCGGTGGCGGACACGACGCGATGGTACGGGACGTCAGGGGAGCGCGGTGGGGACGCCCTTGCCCTCGATCCAAGCCTCCACGACCCGGTCCGTGAGGAGGGGACCGAGCACGTGGACGTGGGAGACCATCGCGTCCGCGCGCGCGGCGTCCTCACAAACGACGGTGCTCGGCGGGAGCACCGAGCTGTGGCAGAGCTCCACCCGACCGTCCCCGTCCCAGGACAGCAGCCCCACGTGGTAGTCGAGGCCGATGACGTAGAGCCCGGCGCCTCGCGCCTTGACCTCGCGGACGATCTCCAGCGGCGTGCGCCCCGACGTGTAGTCCACCTCGGCGGGGTCGGCGAAGGTGCGCACGATGTGCTCGCTGGCCTGCTGGGCGAGCTGCACCCGGTGGACGCGCACGCCGGCGTGCTTCAAGACCGTGCTGACGAAGTACCCGCACGCGATCGTCCCCTGCCCCGGAGTCTGCGACGTGCCGTAGAACGCCCACGTCGTGCCGTACCAGGGCGGGATGAGGTCCTCGCGGATCGTTGCTCGCAGGAGCTCGCGGGCCTCGTCGAGGACGGAGTCCCGGTCGTCGTCCGACATCCAGCGACGACCCAGCGCGCGACGGTCGGCGTCGAGCTGCTCGCGCACTTCGTTGTAGGACAGGGGCGGATCCGCGGGGGGCTGGGGGCGCAGGGGCCGGTCCATCAACGACTTCGGCCGGTCCTGGTCCTCGAACGCGGGGGCGAGGAGCGCGGCGTCGCGGGCTTGCAGGTCGACGGGCTCGGTCTCCGCGCGGGTGGGGAGCCGCAGGCTGAGGGCGAGGACGGCCACGAGGGCGCCGACGACGGAGAGGACGAGCTGGAGGCGGGACATGGGGAGTGGGACCGCGTCCTCGGCGTCGCGTTCCCGAGGAAGGGGACGTCCGGGAGCGTCCCAACCGCCCGCGCCGCCAACTGCCCCCAAGAACCCGCAAACCGGCTGCTAGTCTGCCGCGATTCTCTCCCGTGGCCTGCGCCGCGGCGGAGGCACGAAGGAGCCCACATGAACCTGGTGGTCGACGAGGTCGTTCCCATCGAGCGCAACGGGACGCCGTTCGCGTTTCATGTCCCGACCTCGGCGTTTTACGAGCTGGATCCGCTGACCGTGAGCGTGCTGCGCCAGGTCGAGGAGGCCGGCGGCTACTCGGACGACGGCACGGTGGACGCCCTGTCCACGGCCCTCGCCGTCCCCCCCTCGGAGCTCAACGACGCCCTGGCGGACCTCGTGTCCCTGCGCCTGCTCGTCCCCGAGGAGGAGCGCGGGATGCGCATCGGCGGGGACCAGGCCCCCGCGCCCGACAGCGGCGTGAAGAACCTCGTGATGCACGTGGCCCACACCTGCAACCTGAACTGCGGCTACTGCTACGCCGAGGCCGGGCTGTACAAGGGCAAGGCCACGATCATGACCGAGGCCCGGGCCGTCGAGTACGTGGACTGGCTCTTCGACCAGGCGGATCCCGACACGAAGACGCTGGGCCTGACCTTCTTCGGCGGCGAGCCGCTCCTGAACCCAAAGGTCGTCCGCGCCGGCGCCGCCCACGCCCGATTGCGCGCGAAGGAGACCGGTCGCCAGATCAGCTTCGGGATCACCACGAACGGCACCCTGGTCGACGACGACATCGCCTCGTTCCTCCAGGACATCGGCGCCACCGTCACGGTCAGCCTCGACGCCATCGGCAAGGCGAACGATCGCCTGCGCCCCTTCCACAGCGGCAAGGGGTCCTACGACATGGTGATGGAGCGCATCCGCCCCCTGCTGGACCGGAAGATCGCGGTGGCCCGCGTGACCGTGACCCGCCTCAACCTCGACGTGGCCCACACGGTCCAGACCCTGCTCGACGCCGGGTTCCGCGAGGTCGGCTGCTCGCCGGTGGACGCGAAGAACCCCGCCTACGACCTGGACGGCGCCGCGTACGACAAGCTCCTCGACGGCTTCCGGGTCCTCGTGGACCGCTACGTCGAGCACGCCGTCCGCGGCGACTACTACGGGTTCTCGAACATCCAGAACATCGTCAAGGCCGTGCACAACGGGCACAACAAGGAGTACCCGTGCGGCGCGGGCGTGGGAATGGTCGCGGGCGCGCCCAACGGCAAGATGCACCTCTGCCATCGCTTCACCGGCGAGGAGGAGTACGTCCTCGGGCAGCTCCAGGAGGGCGGCATCGACGCGGAGAAGCGCGCGGACATGCTCGCGCGCATCAACCTCGCCGAGCGCAGCGACTGCTCCACCTGCTGGGCCCGCTACGTGTGCTCCGGCGGGTGCCACCACGTGAACTTCCTCTTCGAGGGAGAGCCCAGCAAGACCTACCTCACGCACTGCGACTGGCTGCGTGCCTGGTACCGGATCGGGATCGAGACCTACGCGGATCTGTTGAAGCGGAATCCGACCTTCATCCAGCGATTCGTGGATCCGGGCTACACCTGCGTGGCCTGATGAGGAACACTTGGAGCCGGTCGGACAGCGACCAGCGGACTCGGGAGACGGAATGAGCAGGATCAAGGCCCTCAACGTCAAGGCGCAGCGGATGCAGGAGGTCGTGGACCGCGACGTCCGCGGGTACACCTTCTCGGACTGCTGCTCGTCCTTCGCCCCTGGCTGGGAGGTCGGCACGTCCGACAACCCCGACCCGTGCCCCTGGAAGGCGGACCTGACGCTCTGCTGGCAGACCTGTTACTGGATGGGCCAGGTCCCGGACATCGACAGCTACGGCAGCTGGCTCGACTCCTGCGGGAACATCAACGACGACTGGCGCAACCTCTGCACCATCCCCGACAACGGCCAGTAGGGAGGACGACGATGCGCGCAACCCTCTCCTGCCTCGTCGCCGCCCTCGGGCTCGCGTTCGCCACCCCCGCCGTCGCCGGCACCGCCTGGGTGAGCAGCAACCACATTCAGATCATCGACACCGACACGGCGCGGGTCGTGGGGCGGATCCCGCTCCAGGAGTTCATCCACGACATGGAGTTCAGCCCGGACGGGCAGGCCGTGTACGTGGCGAGCAGCCAGGCATTCCGCGTGGCGAGCGCCGAGGAGCTGCGTTTCACCGAGACCGTGTCCGAGGGCGGGACGATCGCCCTGTCCGTGGCCAGCCGGAGCGGAGACGTCGTCACCCTGACCAAGGGCGACGACCAGGAGTCCCTCGCGGCGCGCAAGGCCGGGACGCCCCTGCCCGAGTCCACCGTGACCGTCTACGGCCCCGGCGCCACCGAGGTCCTCGGCTCGTGGAGCGTCCCGGGTGGCTCGAAGGACGTCGTGATCAGCCCGGACGGCGACGCGATCCACGTGCTCCTGTCCCAGAAGGGCCAGGTGCTCAGCTTCGACGTGGCCGGCAAGGCGCTCGGCACCATCGACGTGGCCCCCATCGCGCGGAACGAGCGCGGGGACGTGGAAGCCATCTTCTCCGCCATGGAGCTGTCCCCGGACGGCAAGACGGTGATGCTCCCGTCCACGAGTGAGAGCAAGTCGGCCATCGTCGACGTGGACCTGAGCGGCGCGCGCGGCGAGCAGGTCATCGTCCAGGACCTGGGGCACCGCCGGCGCATCCAGGGCGTCGCCTGGGACGAGGACAGCAGCGGCATCTACGTGACCGCCGTGAACCACGTGGTCAAGTTCAGCGCGGCCGGGCTCCCGGTGAGCTGGCAGCGCCTGGCGGTGAACTACGTGGACATCGCGCCGCTCCCCGGCACCGACGAGACGGTCATGGTGGCGCCCACGTTCTCGAGCAAGAACGGCTCGGGCGGCGTCTCCGTGGTGGACGCCCAAGGCAACGTGGTCCGCACGATCGAGCTGCCGGACATGTCGCCCTTCCACGTGGCCGTCGCGCCCGAGTAGGGCGCTGTTCCCTAGCACTAGGGAATCCCTCTCTTGAAGCTCTGCCTCCACGCGCCGGATCGACGGCGCCTGGATCTCTTGCGCGCGTCCGACGACCTGCGGCTGGACGAAGCGCCGTGGGCGGCCGGCCTCGGCGAGGTGTCGCGGCTCTACTTCGGCGTCGGCTTCTGCCAGCACCTCCTCCCTCCGGCGATTGACTGTGTCGCGGCGGCGGAGTGGGCGACCGAGCGGGGGTGGGGCTTCACCTTCGTCACCGGCTACGTCACCGACGCGTTCCTCGCCCGCACGATGGAGTGCGTGGATGCGCTCGTGGAGGCGGGGGCGCCGGATCTGGAGGTCGTCGTCGACGACTGGGGGGTGCTGCGGGCCGTCCGGGATCGGCATCCCGAGGTGGGGCTCGTGCTGGGGCGCGGCCTGAACCGCCAGGTGCGGGACCCGCGGGTGCCCGACGTGGGCCCGGAGCACCTGGGCGGGGACGAGCCGCCCACGTCGTGGGGAGGCAGCTCGCTGGGGAGCGCCGCCTTCGTGGCGCTCATGCGGCGGATGGGGGTCGCTCGGGCCGAGGCGGACGTGCCGCTCCAGGGCCTCAACGCCGGCGAGTCGGGCCTGCCCACCGCGGTGCACCTGCCGTACGGGATGGTCGCGTCGGGCCGGATCTGCATGGTGAGCGCCTACGGCAAGCCGCCGTCGACCCGCTTCGTGCCGCCGCTCGCGTGCGATGCGCCGTGCCGGGACGTGACGCTCACCCTGCGGGCGCCGTGGTCGCGGCGGGACGAGGGGGCGGAAGCCCTGCCCGTGGCCGAGGGAGCGTTCATTCCGCTGACGAAGCTCCTGAATCGGCGACGCAACGCCCTGCCGGAGCCGGAGACCGACCCGGCGCCCCGGTTCCTCCAGAAGGGGAACACGCACTTCTACGAGCTCGAGGGCGACCGGCTGGACGCCGCTCTGGCCTGGGCGCGGGCGGAGGAGTCGGTGGACCGGGTGGTGGTCGAAGTCGACCTGCCGATGTAGGAGGCGGTGGGGGTGTCGTCTGGCTCTCGTCCTCAGCGGGACGTCATCGCCACCCGCGCCAGGAGCTCCCGACACCGGGCGGCGATGTCGTGCTGGCCGGCGTCCTCGGCCCGCGTCGCCGCGATCCGCGCCGAGCGCGCCAGGTCCGGGTCTCCGCGCGTGCGCGCCGCCTCCGCGGCATCCGCTGCCGCCTCCACCGCTCCCCGCAGCTCGTCCCACTGTTCGAGGGCGGCGAGCGCCGCGAGGAGCGCGAACCGGGGATGGACCACGAAGGCGCTCCTCCCCGCGGCCTCGAACCCCTCGATGCAGCGCAGCAGTACCTCCCGGGCGACCTTGGGGTTTCCGTCGAGGGCCTCGAGCGTCCCGAGGTTCGACAGGGCGAACCACTGCATGGAACTGCCGGCGCGCTGGTGCATGGCGGCGGCCTCGTCGTAGGCGTAGCGGGCTCCGTCCAGGTCCCCGGCGGCGCGCGCGATCTCGCCCTGGACGTTCCGCGCCGTGGCGAGCCCTCTCACCGATCCCGCCCGCTCGAACCGCGGCCACGCCTTGTCCGCGTAGGCCCTCGCAGCGGTGGGGTCCCCCCGCCGTAGAGCGTTCACCGCCAGAAGCGTCCAGGCGTGACCCTGGGACGCGGCGTCCGGGTCGTCCTCGAGTTCCTCGGCCGCGGCGACAAGCAGCTCCTGGGCGATGTCCCACCGGCCGGTCTCGCTGTGCCTGGCGCCCAGCTCCCGGTAGCACCGACCGAGGAGCCAGGGGTCTTCCAGCTCCGCCGCCAGCTCCGCCGCCTCGCCGAGCAGCCGCTCCGTCGCCCGTCCGTCGCCCCGGTTCAGCGCCGCGCGCCCCAGCTGGTAGAGCGCCCGCGCCGTGATGCGACGCCAGGGGTGCCGGCGTGAGGTGTCGAGCGCCTTGCTCGCCCAGTGCTCCGCGGCGTCCGGTCCCCGGCGGTCGAGCTCCAGCGAGCTGCGGGCCAGCCACAACCGCCCCCACCGCTGGTCCGCCTCCGGGACCCGCCCCGCCGACAGCGCGTCCTCGGCAGCCTGGAGCAGCGCCAGGGCATGCTCGATGTCTCCGTCCTGGCCCCGCTCGGCGGCCAGGAGCAAGGGGGTGGCGGCCTCGTCGGGTCGCCCGGCCGCCAGGAGGTGCTGCCCGCAGCGCTCGGCGGCCCCCTCCCCTTCCCGCGCCGCGAGCATCGCCGCCGCCACGCTGTGCCACCGCGTCGCCCGCCCCGCCTCCCGCGCCCGGGCCAGCATCGCCTCGCGCTGGAGGCCGTGGGCGAACCGCCACTCGCCCGCCTTGCGGTCGGCGGCGAGGAGCCCCCGGTCCAGCAGCGCCTCCACCGCCGGCTCGGGAGCCGCAAGGTGGACGAACTCCAACGCCGCGCGCCAGGCGCCCCCGTCCACCTCGACCCCCAACACCGCGGCGAGTTCCAGAGCCTGGAGCGCGGGCTCGGGGGACGGAGTGACGGCCTCCACCACCTCCTCGAACCGCCGGCGGGGGATCTCCGCGAGATCGGCGGGGAGGGCGGCGTCGGCTCCTCCGGCCAGGCGCCAGCCGTCAGGGCCCCGCTCCAGGACACCCCGCTCCGTCCAGGACGCGAGCAGCGACAGGGCGAGGAGCGGGCTGCCTCCGCAGCGCGAGGCGATCCGGGTGGCCAGCGGTCCGTCGAGGCGCACGAGGCGGTCGAGCAGGGGCCGCAGGTCCTGGGGAGGGATGGGCCGCAGCGGGACGAGCTCGCCGCGGACGCTCGGCAGGCGTCCAGCGCGGGTCGCGACCACCGCGAGGATCGGACCCACCGAGGGGTGGGCATGGAGCATCTCCAGCAGCTGCACCACCGAGGGGCTCCCCGGCTCGTCGAGGAGCAGGATCGTGGGGCGCTCCCGGCCCACCCGGGCGAAGGCCCAGGCGAGCAGCGAGGTCGTGTTCGCGCGCCCTCCCGCGGTGTGTCCTCCGAGGAGCGCCCAGAGCGCCCCGAGCCACGGGTCCTGCTCCGCCACCCCCATGGAGAACGCCAGCGCGGGGCGCTCGAGTCCGCCAGGACGGAGGCGCTCGGCCAGCGCGTCGAGCAGCTCGCCGCCGCGCGCGTCGCTGTGCAGGGCGAAGACCTCGGCGAGACCGGTCTCCGCGGCCGCTGCCCCCAGCCAGTCCAGCAGTTGGGACTTGCCCATCCCCACGGGCCCTTCCAGGCGAACGACGCGCGCGGCGCGGTCCTGGCGCACGTCGAGGAGGAACTCCCACAGCCGGTGCTTCTCCGCGTCCCGCCCCAGCACCGGGCTGCGCAGCCCGAGGAGGCGGGGGCTGGGATCTCCGCCCTCGTCGGGAGCCCGGGGCCGCGGGGCAGCCAGCCGCGGGGCACGGGGTGTGGGGCCGAGAGCCATCAGCGCCGCGGGGGCGTCCCAGAACCGCATGCGCGGGTCCTTCTGGAGGCAGCGACGGAGCCACGCCTCGAACCAGGGAGGGGTCGGGACCTGCGGCGTGAACTCGGGTGGGTCGACGTACCGGTGGTCGTGCAGGACCGCCACGACCTCGCGGCCGGCGCCGAACGGCGGCACCCCGCACAGGAGCGCCCACGCGGTGCAGGCCAGCGAGTACAGATCGGTGGCCGGGGACGGAGCGATCCCGGAGCGACCGATCTGCTCCGGCGCCACGTAGCTCGGCGTGCCGAGCGCCTGGTCCTCGATGGGGTTGTCGGCCTCCCGCAGGAAGGCGAGGCCGAAGTCCACGAGGCGGGGGCGCCCGCGGGCATCGAGCAGGACGTTGTCGGGCTTGATGTCCCGGTGGAGGACCCCCCGGGCGTGGGCGTGGGCGAGGGCCGCGAGGACCTCTTCGACCAGGGAGACGACCTGCACGAAGGGGAGCGCTGCCACGTCGGCGAGGCTGCCGCCGGGGAGCAGCTCCATCACCAGGGCGGGGGCGCCGGGGACGATGCGCCCGCCGGTGGGCGCGACGAGCTGGGGAGACGCGGGTCCGTGGTCGAGGATGTCGACGATGGCGGGGTGATCGAGGGCCGCCGTCGCTCGGAGCTCGTGCATGAAGAGGCGCGCGACGGCCGGCGACGCGGCGTCCTCGCCGGAGATCAGCTTGACCGCGACCGACGTCCGCTGGGCGCCTCGCTCGCCCCGCCAGACCTCGCCCGCTCCGCCCGCCCCGAGGGGAGCGACCAGGCGGATGTCGTCGAGGGGGTAGACCGGCACACCTCGCAGGCTACCCTCCCCCGCGCGTGGACATCCTGACCCCAGTCGCCGGACCGGACGAGGTCGAGCCGCTCGTCGCCTCGGGCGCGGACGAGCTCTACGCCGGCATCTTCCCGGACTCCTGGTACGCCCGGTGGGGCCGCGGCGCCTGGCCCAACCGGCGGGGGCCCGGTCCGGCGAACCTGCGCACCGTGGACGAGGTGGTCGCGCTCCAGCGAGCCGCCCACGCGGTCGACGGGGGCCCCCGGGAGGGGCAGCGGGCGGTTCCCCTCTACCTGGCCGTGAACGCGCCCTTCTACACGGACGAGCAGGCCGCGCACCTCGTGGACGTGCTGGCAGAGGTCCACGCGGCGGCGCCGGTGGATGCCTTCATCATCTCGGACCCGGGGTTCATGGCCCTGCTGCGGGACCGCGTGCCCGAGGCGAGCGTCTTCGCATCGACGGTGACGGTGGCGCTCAACGCCGAGGCGGTGCGCTTCCTCGCCGAGGACCTGGAGTGCGCGCGGGTCATCCTCTCGCGCCACCTCGACCTGCGGGAGATCCGCACCCTGCGGGACGCCGTCCCCGACGTGGACCTCGAGGTCTTCCTCCTCAACGACAACTGCTACTTCGAAGAGGGCTTCTGCTCGACGACCCACACCATGCCGGGCTTCGGGGTGTACTGCATGACGCCCTGGGAGGTGGAGGTGCGCGGCCGGGACGGGCAGCCCATCGCGGACCCCGAGGAGCGGGCCCGCTGGGACTTCCTGCTGGACGAGCACCGGGAGTTCATCCGCCACCTGGGCAGCCGCGGACACGGCGAAGGGCCGACGAAGATGCCGCTCGGGCCGTGTGGGCTGTGCGCCATCCCCGAGCTGGTGGAGCTGGGCATCTACAGCGGCAAGATCGTGGGGAGGGAGGCGTCCCTGTTCCGCAAGCTGCGCTCGGTGCAGGCGGTCCGGTACGTCCGGGACTCGTACCTCGAGCTGCGCGGGGGTGAGCCGGGCCTGGACTCCGCGGCGGCCACCGAGGCGAAGCGGCGGGCCATCGAGCTCCGTGGTGACCCCGCGGGCTGCGCGGCGGGCTACTCCTGCTACTACCGCCCGGCGCGCCAGCGTGACCTGGTCCCCTTGCCGACCCGCCCCCGCGGCCCACGCCGACCCCGCCGCCGATGAGCTCCCCTCCCCCTCCCCAGCGCCCGCCGAAGGGCCCGCCTCCCGGCTTCATGCCCGGCGCGGTGCGCCCCGTGGGTCAGCGCCCGGCGGACACGGAGGTCACCGAGCGGACGCCCATCCCCTGGAAGCGCGTCTTCTCCTGGCTGCTCCCCTACTGGAAGGCCGAGGTCGCGCTGATGCTGGCGATGACCCTCGGCATCGGAATGTCGCTGGTCTACCCGCTGCTCATGCGCTCCATCGTGGACGACGTCATCGACGCCGGGCGCCGCGAGCTGCTGTGGCCCCTGACGTTCGGCATCTTCGGGGCGACCGCCGTGGGGATGCTGCTCTCCGGCGGGGCCGGCTGGCTTCAGACGTGGGTGACGAGCAAGGTGCTGGTCGACCTGCGGGTCGAGGCGTTCAAGCACCTCCAGGCCCTGGGGCCCGCGTGGTTCTCCCGGCGGCGCCTCGGCGACGTGCTCTCGCGGATGGGCGGGGACATCGCGGAGCTCCAGCGCGTGGCAACGGGGACGCTGCTCCAGATCGTGGGGTCCGTGTTGACCCTCATCGGGGTCATCTCGGCCCTGACCTGGCTCCAGCCGATGCTGCTGTTGATCGGCGCCGCCTTCGTGCCGGCGGCGCTGCTGCTGCTCCGGTTCATGCGGCCCATCGTTCGGCGGTTCTCCCTGCGAATCCGGGAGCGCAGCGCCGACGTCAGCCACCACCTGCTCGAGTCGATGACCGCCCTGCGCACCGTGCGGGCCCACGGGCTCGAGGACCGCGAGGCCGACCGCTTCGGCGCGAACAACGAGGCGCTCGTGAAGCAGGTCCTCGGCTACAAGCTGTGGGACGCAGCCTCGGCGGGGGCCTTCCGACTCCTCGTGGTGGCCAACCTGCTCGCGGTCCTCGTCGCCGGCATCTTCCTCATGGACCAGGGGAAGATGAGCTTCGGGGACCTCGTGGCGTTCTCCCTGTTCCAGCAGCGCCTCTACGGGCCGCTTCAGGGCCTCGCCGGGACGTACCTCAACCTGCAGAAGGCGGCCGCGTCCATCGCTCGCGTGTTCGAGATCCTCGACGCGGTCCCGCCGGCCGAGGCGCTCGGGGGCGACCGGCGGCCGGACGGGGAGCTGCGGGGCGCGGTGGAGTTCTCCGGGGTGGACTTCGCCTATGGGGACCGGGCCGTGCTGGAGGGGATGGACCTGCGCGTCGAGGCAGGCGAGACCACGGTGATCGTGGGGCCGTCGGGCGTGGGCAAGTCGACGCTGATCGATCTGCTGTTCGGGTTCCAGCGCCCGGCGCGGGGTGGGGTCACGCTGGACGGCGTCCCCATCGCAGAGCTCGTCCCCGACGCCTGGCGCGGCGACGTGGCGCTGGTGTCCCAGGAGCCGGCCCTGTTCGGCGGCTCCCTGCGGGACAACCTGCGCTGGCTCGAGCCCGACGCCGAGGACGCGGTCCTGTGGGACCGGCTGGACGAGGTGGGGCTCGCCGACTGGGCCCGGGAGCTTCCCGAGCAGCTCGACACCGAGCTCGGGGACCGGGCGGTGCGGCTGTCTCAGGGGCAGCGGCAGCGGATCGGGCTGGCGCGCGCGCTCCTGCGGGACCCGGCCCTGCTCGTCCTCGACGAGGTGACGGCGGCCCTGGACTGGGAGAGCGACCAGCTCGTGGTGCAGGCGCTGGAGCGGCGACGGGAGCGGGGGCGGACGACGCTGGTGGTGAGCCACCGCCTGTCCCTGGCGACCGTGGCAGACGCGGTGGTGGTGCTCGATGGGGGGCGGGTCGCCGAGCGGGGGACCCACGCGGAGCTCCTCGCAGGCGAGGGGCTCTACGGCCGGCTCTGGGCGCTGCAGACCCGGACGGCGTGATGGCCGGCGGGGAGACGGAGGCAGCGCCGACCGTGGCGATCGTGGACTCCGGGGTCCACGCCGGGCACCCCCACCTCGCCGGGGCGGTGGTGACGGGCTTGTCGGTGGAGGGGCACGCCGAGCCCTTCGCGGTGACGACGGAGTTCGGGGATCGGACGGGCCATGGGACGGCGGTGGCGGCGGCCCTGCACCGGGTGATGCCCTCGGCGGAGCTCATCGCCGTGCGGGTGCTCGACGACGAGCTGCGCTGCACGTCGGAGGCGCTGGGTCGCGCCATCGTCGAAGCCGTCGACCGGGGCGCGCAGATCCTGAACCTGTCCCTCGGCTCCGGGCGTGACGAGGCGCGCGCGGTCCTTGCGGACGCGGTGGGCTATGCGGAGGAGCGAGGCGCCGTCTGCGTCGCGGCAGCCCACCCCCGCGGGCGGACGCTGTACCCGGCGGACCTTCCCGGCGTCCTCTCCGCGACGACCCACCGCTCGTGCCCCCTGGCCGACCTGTTCGTCGTGCCGGGTCCCCTGCCCCGCTTCCTCGCCCACGGCTTCCCCCGCCCCATCGAGGGCCGCGCGCCGACGGACAACTTCTTCGGGCCCAGCTTCGCCGCCGTGCACCTCTCGGCGCGAGTGGCGGGGCTGATGAGGGACGGCGTGCGCGGGATCGACGCGATCGCAGCCGCATTGCGCGACCAGTGCGCCGGGGAGTGGCCGGCGGAGTAGGATGCGCGCCCCGCAGCGACGCGGGCCCGCCGAGGACGGCACCCGGAGGAGTGATGGGCAAGAAGGACGAGATTCCGACCCTGCGCGACGCGGAGGAGGCCTACGAGGCCGGCGACCTGGAGACGGCCCTCGCGATCTGCGACGGCCTCATCGGCGACGACGAGAGCAAGGCCGAGATCCGCGTGCTGTGGCTCGCCGGGGAGTGCCTGCTCGAGATGCAGGAAGAGACCGAGGCCCTGCACCTCTTCGAGGTGGCCCTGGAGCAGGACCCGGAGAACCCGCTGCTCCTCCACTGCCGGGGGCTGTGCCTGTTCGAGCTGGGGCGCTCGGCGGAGGCGAAGGCCCTCTTCGAGGCGGCCCGCGACGCAGCGCCGGAGCTCGCGGAGCCGGTCTTCTACCTGGGCCTCCTCGCGGAGCGCAGCGGCGACGACGAGGGCGCGCAGGCGCTGTTCGCCGCAGCCACGGAGCTCGATCCCGAGAACTTCGTGATGCCCCACACCTGGGACGGCGAGGCCATCCGCGCCGCCTTCGACGACCTCGTGGAGGACACGCCCGACCCCCTCGGCGTGTGGCTCGCCGCGCTCTCCATCGAGGTGGAGCGGCGCCCGTCGGATGGGGTGCTGACCCGCGGCGGCGAGCCGATCAGCCCCCTCGTCCACTGCCTGTTCTTCGGGGATCCCTCCGAGGGCGCGGAAGGCGACGACCCGGAGGGGTGGCTCGCCGCGTCGCCCGAGCGGGTCGTGCTCTACGCGGACAACCTGGGCAAGAGCGCGCAGGACGAGTACGAGCTCGCCCGCGAGGTCTCCGAGGCGGTGCTCTGGGAGATCATGGAGTTCCTCGGACTGGACGACACGCAGCTCGAGGCCCTCGGCGTGATCGAGGCGGACGACGACGACGAGGACATCCACCCGAGCCGAGGCTGATCCTCTACGGAGGCGCGCCTGTCGAGCGGTCTCAGCCCAGGAGCCCCTCGGCCACCGACAGCACGAAGCGCTCATCGGACTCTCCCGGGGCGGGCTCCACCGCCAGCATCTGTCGGTAGCGACCCGCGACGGCGCGGAACAGGCGCAGACGCACGTCCGGCCGCAGCCGGTCCCGGCGCCGCACGAGCTCGGCGAGCAGCGCGCGCTCCTCGTCGTCGAGTCGGTGGGCGATGGCCTTCGCGCCCCGGGAGGTGGGCGACGCCGTACGCACGGCCCGGTCGAGGGCGTCGTGGAGCCGCTCCGGCGGGGGTAGCGCGACCTCGCGGATGACCACCGTCCCCGCGACGACGTCCCCCACCCGCCGATGCTCCGGATGGAGGAGCGCGACGGCGCCGCCGAAGCCGAAGAGCCCCGGGAGGATGTCCACCAGACGCAGGACGTTCCGCAAGACCACCTGGGACGGCTCGAGCCGCAGGCCGCCCTCGCCCACGACGCGCAGTCCGAGGAGCCGCTTGCCCACCGTCTGCCCGTTCCAGCGCAGCTCGCTGCCGATCCAGTAGCCGAGGACGAGGCCGGAGGAGAGGACGCCATATACTGCGGCGGCATAGTCCCCGAACATCGGCAGGACCACCGCTCCTGCGAGCGAGAGGAGCACGAGGGCGCCACCGAGCACCGCCGCGTCGATCCCGAAGGCGAGGAGCCGCGCGGCGGGCCCCGCGAGCGTGAAGTGAAAGCGCACGTTCTCGGGGGTGACGACCGGGTACTGGAGCATGAACCTCTCCCGATTCGTCGAAGAGCGCCGGGGCAGCTGGCGCCGGTTGGAGCACCTGCTCCGGGCCGTGGACCGGGACGGCCCGCGGGGGCTGGAGCCCCAGGACGTCCGCGACCTCGCCCGATTGTATCGAAGCGCGAGCGCAGACCTGCTCCTCGCCCGGTCGCTCCCTGGCAGCGGCGACGTGGTCGCCTACCTCGAAGCGGTCGTCGGCAAGGCCTACGTGGCGATCCACCCACCGCGTCCGGTGCGCTGGAGCGGGGCGGTCCGCTGGATCACCCACCGCTTCCCCGCGGCGGCGCAGGACAACCGACGCTTCCTCATCGCGGCGGGTGCGGTGTTCGGGCTGGGGTTCCTCCTGGCCTTCGTCCTCGTCCTGGCGGACGAGGCGGCCTTCGACCACCTGGTGCCGTCGTCGATCGCGTCGTTCTACGGCGAGAAGCCTGAGGACTACCGGGGCGAGCGGTTCGGGGTGATGAGCTCGTCGGAGGCAGCGCGGTTCGGCTCCGAGCTGATGGTCAACAACGTGCGGGTCACGCTCCAGGCGTTCGCGTTGGGGCTGACCCTCGGGATCGGGACCGCGGCGGTGCTGTTCAACAACGGCGTCGTGCTCGGGGCGCTCGCCGCGAACTTCGTGCGCTGGGAGCTGAGCATCCCGTTCTGGGCGCTCATCCTCCCCCACGGGATCGTCGAGATGTTCGCGATGCTCCTCGGCGGCGCCGGGGGCCTGATGCTGGCGGAGGCGGTGGTCCGGCCACGGGGGCTCACCCGAGCGCAGGCCCTGCGACGGAGAGGGCGGGACGCGCTCACGCTCTCGGCGATGGCCCTGCCCCTGCTGGTGGCGGCGGCGGTGATCGAGGCCTACGTCACGCCGCTCGACGTGCCGGACGGACTGAAGCTGCTGTTCGCGGCGGGGACGGGCGTGGCGCTCCTCTTGTGGCTGCGGGCGCCGTGGCTCACCGACGAGAGCGCGGACCCAGGGACGGCCGACTGAGCCGTCGCCGGGGCAGCCCACCCCTCGATCCTCAGGACCCGGGAACCGTCGTGATCGTGGTCACGTAGTACTTGCCGCCGTGGCCCACGAGGGGATCGGCCTCGCGGATGACCACGCGCCAGGTGCCCGAGGAGTCCAGCTCGGCGAGGGAGAGCGCCGGGTTCTTCGGGTCGCCGTCCCAGGTGCCGCTGATGAACTCGTCGCCCGTCGGATCCACGAGGGCCACGACCGGGTTCGTGGTCTCCCCGTGCCCCGAGTCCTCGAACCGGACCGTGACCCGGTCGCCGGTGTTGCCCTCGAAGGAGAAGTGGTCCTCGTCCCCGGGGGCTCCGATGCGGCCCCAGATCGTCGCCGCTCCCGCCGTGCCCGAGATGAAGCCCAGGGACTCGGGGCTGCCTTCGTCGTTGGGCTCCACCTCGGCGACGAACTCCGCGTCCGGCTCGTTCTTCGCGGCGTGCAGGTAGTACCAGTGGTCGAAGCCGCCCGTGCCGTTGTCGTCCGTGACCCGCAGGTAGTAGTCACCGTCCTCGAGCACCGGGACGTAGCCGCGACTCTCGGTAGACCAGCCGAGCCCCGTGTAGGTGCGGATGGGGGTGGTCTGGTCCGGCATCACCACCTGGACCGCCGGACGCGCCGAGGTGCCGGTGTTCGGGAAGCCGTAGAGCCGCAGGACCTCGCCGGTGAGGACCGGGACGCGGATCCAGTCCTCGTCGCCCGCGGTCTCCAGCGTGCCGCCGAGGGTGTAGTTCACGGAGTACTGCTCTACGCCCCAGTCGAGGGCTTCGCCGGCGGTGTCGTTGGGCTCGTTCACCACGGGGACGTTCGTGCCGCCGCCCGCCTGGCTCAGGGTCAGCTCGTACTCGAAGTCCTCGCCGCCCTCGGGGGGATCGTTCGGGTCGTTCGCCCAGGAGCGCCGGTCCTGCACCGAGACGTAGTAGGTCCCGGTCTCGGGGACCCCGATGTAGAGGCGCGAGTCGGGAGGCACGGAGCCCACGCGCTCGAAGTCGTCGTTGAACCCGATCTGGTTGCCCTGGGCGTCCATGAAGATGACGACGGTGTCAAGCTCCCCAGTGTCCTCGGCCGACGTGCTCAGGAGGAGCAGGTCCCCCTCGGTGCCGTTGAACCGGAAGAAGTCCACGTCACCGGCGGGAGCGATGTAGAGGGAGACCGTCGTGTTGTAGGAGAGGAGCTGGGACTCCTCGCGGCTGTTGTTCCGGTCGCCCTGGACGCAGGCGGACGTGGCGTCGTCGCAGATCTCGAGGCCGTCGTCGAAGTCGTTGCAGTCCGAGTCGGTCTCGCACGCGTCGACGTCGTCGTCGTCGGGCGGGGCGATGGAGTCGTCGTCGTCGTCCGCCTCGGGGCAGCCCACGAGGGCGAAGGACAGCAGGACCAGCAGCATCAGGCGCATCGAATTCGTCAGGCGCATCGCGTTCTCCGGAGCATTCGAGTCTCGAACCAGCGGGACGATACCGCGAGCGCACCGCCCGCAGTCAGGCCGGGGGACGCCCGGCGCCGCGGGGCTCACAGCAAGCCCTTGAGCTTGATGTCGAGGTAGCGATCCACGAGCTCCGGGCCGAGGCGGCCCGCGGGTTCGTCCAGCACCCGGGCTCCCGACGAGCGGAGGCGACCCAGGAGGAGGCGCCGCTCGTCCAGGACCTCGGCCGCTCCGGTGCGAAGGAAGAGCTGCGACGGGGACGTGGGCTCGGCGTCGGCCAGGGCCTGGACGGCCGGGTCATCGAGGGCCACCACCAGCGACAGGTGGCGACGCCGAAGGACCGACAGCGCGGTCAGGAGCTCCTCGCCCTGGTCGTGGTCGAGCAGGTCGGTGATCCAGACGACGAGGGAGCGCCGCGACAGGAGACGCAGGAGGTGGCGGGACACGGCGCTGTAGCGGGGGAAGCGACGCTCGGGCTGCTGGTCGTAGAGGCCGTCGAGGATGGCCCCGAAGCGCGCGGTCCCGGCCGCGGGGGGGAGCCAGGTGCGCATCCGGTCGTCGAAGACCCCCACCGCGACGCGATCCCCCGCCGCGAGCCCGGCCCAGGCGAGGGTGAGCGCAGCGCGCACGGCGTGGTCGAGCTTCGTGAGCGTCCCGGCGCGGGTGGCCATGAGGCGTGTCCCGTCCACGAGGATCACGAGGTTCTGGGCCTTCTCCGCCTGCCAGACGCGGGTGATGGGGCGCCCCAACCGCGCCGTCGCCTTCCAGTCCACGTGGCGCACGTCGTCACCCGGGACGAAGTCGCGGAGCCGGTCGAAGTCGCCGCCGCGCCCCAGGACCCGGGTGCGCCGGGAGCCACCCAGGTGCATCAGATCCCGCCGGGCTCGGAGGCGCTGCCGGGCGATGCCCCGAAGGTCGGGCAGCACGCGCGCTTCCCCCGGAAGGGACACCGTGCGGACGTGCTCGACGAACCCGAGGGGGCCGCGCAGGCGGACCAGCGCCGACTCGAAGGGGAACGCGCCCCGACTCGTGGGCGTGACTCTGTAGGTCGCGGTCGCGGCGCCTCCGGGCGGGAGGGAGAGCTCCACGACGGAGGGGAGGTCCGCGAGGGAAGCGGGGCAGCCATCCGCGATGCGGACCAGCCAGGCACGGGGACCCCGATTGCGGACGTTCAGGGTGATGGCCGCCTCTTCCCCTACCTCGAGGCGGCGGGGAAAGGCGCGCTCCAGCTCGACATCTCCCGGCGCGGGGCCCCGCGCGCCATCGATGACCAGCAGCGCGAGGAGCCCGGCCGCCGCGAGGCCAGGGACGAGCGTGGACCAGGGCGGGCCCAGGAGCGTCGTCAGGACGGCCAGGGGGAGCACCACGGCCGCCATGGTCAGGAGACGGCGGCCGGGGACGAAGGGGAGGCTCCCGATCAGCGGGGCACCTCGACGTGGCGGAGGACGTCAGCCAGGACCTGCGATGCGCGGAGGCCGTCGACCTGGGCGTCGGGGTGCAGGAGGATCCGGTGGGCGCAGACCGGCCCGGCGAGCTCCTTCACGTCGTCGGGGGTCACGAAGTCGCGCCCGTCCAGCCGGGCCCACGCCCGCGACGCGAGCAGGAGGTGCAGGCCCGCGCGCGTCCCGGCGCCGAGCTCGACCGGCTCCGCGGACCGGGTCGCGAGGAGCAGGCGGTGCACGTAGTCGAGGACGGCGTCGTCCACGTGGACGGACCGGACCTCGTCGAGGAGCGACAGGAGGCGCGCCCGGTCGAAGACGGGGGCGACTGCCTCCTCGGCGGCCCGGTGGGCGTCCGCGCCGGACGAGTAGCGGCGCAGGACCTCGCGCTCGGCGTCGGGCTCCGGGTACGGGACGACGATGGTCATCATGAACCGGTCGAGCTGGGCCTCGGGCAGCGGATAGGTGCCCTCGAACTCCAGCGGGTTCTGGGTCGCGAAGACGGTGAAGACATCGCTGATCGGGTGGCGCTGCCCGTCCAGGGTCGCGGCGCGCTCCTCCATGGCCTCCAGGAGCGCGGCCTGGGTCTTCGGCGGAGTGCGGTTGATCTCGTCCGCGAGGAGGACATCGGTGAACACCGGGCCGGGCCGCGCCTCGAACGCCTGCGTCCGCGGATCGAACACATGGGTCCCGACGATGTCCGAGGGCATGAGGTCGGGGGTGAACTGGATCCGCCGGAACCGGCAGTCCACCGTGCGCGCCAGGGTCCGCGCGAGGAGGGTCTTCGCCGTGCCTGGGACCCCTTCGAGCAGAGCGTGTCCCCGCGCCATCAAGCAGCAGAGCATGAGGCGGAGGGGCCGGTCCTGGCCAAGGACCACGGACGAGACGGACCGGATCGCGGAGGAGACGTCGGCCAGCGGTTCGGTCATCAGGGGCTCCTCGGCTCGGCGGGCACTCTACCCCCGGGTTTGGTTGCGCGGTGGGGGCGCCGGACGCTGCCCTGGGCCGGGAGGGAGCCCGCGTCCGTCGCGCCGCGAGACCGGCGCGAGAGCCACCCGCGCTCGAACCGGGCCGCGCGCCGAGCCACCGCGAGCACGTCGTCCGATGAGGGCTCCTCGGCCCGGAAGCAGGCAGCGAAGGCCTCGCGGATGGCGCGGAACTCCGTGCCCGCGGCGGGTCCGAGCTCCCTCGCCATCCACGCCTCCAGGGTCCCGGCCTCCCAGGACGTGCCTGCCCGCGACTCGACCCGGCGCCGGAACTGGCGGGAGGCGACCGCGAGGGCGTGGCGGGCGAGCCCAGCGCGCTCGTAGAGCCCGGCGAGGGACCGCACGTAGTCAGCAGCGCCTCCGATGGGCGCGGCCGGCGCGACCGGCTCCACCGCCGATGTCCGACCCGCCAGGCGCCAGAGCAGCAGGCCGAGCGACAGCAGGCCCAGGAGCACCGTCTGCCCCGCCCCCGCCCGGCGGGCGTAGGCGAGGACGCCGTGGCCATCGCCGCCTCCGGCATGGAGATCGTCGAAGAAGACGACGCCGCCCGAGCGCTCGGCGGCGGTGACGAGCAGGTCGAGGTTCCCCGCCCTGGGCAGGCCGCGGTTCGTCACGAGGGACGGGTCGGCGACGAGCAGGACGGCGCCGGCGCCCACGGAGTGGAGCGACACCACCGCGACCCCATCGACGGCGAAGAGGGGGTCGGTGACTCCCGAGACGAACCCTCCGCGTCCTCCGACGGCCAGGGGGCCCCCACGGGTCCAGACTCCGGGACGCGCCGGCAGCGCGACCCCCGCCTGGCCGGGACCCCGCAAGCGTGCGCCGGGCTCGAGCTCCACCCCGAGGGCGTCGACGAGGGCGTCCTGGCGATCGGTGGCGTGCAGGACGACACCCCCGTCGGACACCCAGTCGAGCACCCGCGCCGCGTCAGCGTCGGTCAGGGGGGGCCAGGCCACGAGCCCCGATGGGGCCACCTGGACCAGCAAGCCCAGGGGAGAGCGGGGGAGGACGTGCAGGCCCAGCCGCAGGGGCGAGACCTCGTATCCGAGGCGATCGAGCACCCCCGCCGCCGCCGCCGTCCCCGACGGGCCCAGGTCCGTCGTCGCTCGGCTGCCCCCCCGGCCGGCGACGGCGAGGAGCCCGAGGAGGCTCATGAGCACCGCCGACGCGAGCCCCGCGACCATCCAGCTCGCCGCCTTCACGTCGGCCCCTCACCGAGCAGGGGGACGCACTCCGCGCGGAGGGTCGTCCATCCCCCCTCGTCGGGAGGTGACGGCCCGAACTGGAGGCCGTCCGCGGTGGTCGCCGCCCGCGCAAACTGGAGCTTGCCCTCCGCCTCTCCGGTCCAGGCGCGGGCGTGGTCGCCGTTCGTTCGCCCCGGAGTGGCGCGGAGATGTCCGGCAGCGTCCTGCGCCTCGAGGACTCCGGTCCACAGCGACGTGATCGCCGCACGGTAGTCGCCCCGCGCTGCCTCCTCGTCGGCCCCTGCGATGCGGTCACTCCCCCCCGAGGCCGGGGGCGAGCGGGGGGGAGGAGCCACGGGAGCGCGGACGGTCCTGCGCGCAGGGCGGGCGGTCGCGGCGCGGAGGAGCACGGCGAGCAAGGCGCCGAGGGCGAGCACGACCGCCACGGCGACGAGCACCACGGCCACGCTCCCTCCGCCGGTCTCCGCCGAGTCAGGCGGAGCGGCGGCGGGGTTGCCCGCGTCGTCGCCGAAGAGGCGATCCCACAACGCGGCGAGCCGGGCCTGCAGACCGGGCCCGTCGGATGCGTCGTCAGCACTGGCGGCTGCGGCGAGGCGGTAGCGGCGGTCCGCGAGCTCCGCCCGGAGAGCCGACCGGGCGCTGCCATCGCCGGGAGGCGAGCGTGTCAGCTCCACCGCCTCCACGGCGGCCCGCTCGATCCGGTCCGCCACCTCCAGGGTGGTGATCACCGCGTCCGGCGAGTCGATCCGCTCGGGCAGCGCGCGGAGCAGCGCCGCCGGGTCCACCGGGAGCGCGCGACCGGGGGGCACCACGACCGGCCCGGAGAGCGCGTCCCCGAGGACCGGAACGAGGGGCGCCAGCACGATGGTCTCGGCTCCCTCCCAGCCGGTGGCGAGCGCGCGCAGACGCGCCGCACCTTCGTTCGCGTTCGACACCCAGGCCTCGATCGAGCGGCCACCTCTGTCCTGAGCCATCGCCCCGCTCGGGGAGAAGCTCGCCACCCCGAGAAGCAGAGCTGCCGCCACGGCCGACGCGCGGCTCGAGAGCAGCGCAGCCCAGCGCCGCTCCAACCCATCGCCCGTCTCGTCCGAGGTCATGTCGACGAAGACGAGCGCGCGGACCAGAGCCACGATCGGGTCGAACGCGACCCCCGTGATCACGACCGCCCCGAAGAGGAAGCCCTCGTTCGCTGGCGACGCGAGCCGCGCGAGGCCGGTCGTGTCCGCCCCGGTCAGCATGCGCAGCGCGAAGACGCCCAGGACCGCCGCGAGGAGCAGGTTCACGATCACGACGAGCGCGAGGAGGAGGAGGACCGCCCACGCGCCCACCGCGTGCCAGGCGTGCCGACGTGGCCGGGCAAAGCATGCGCTCACCGCGTCCGGCAACCGCCGCCCTTCGACGAGCAGGAGGCCCGGGAGCGGCATCAAGCGGCCCATGACGAGGGCGCCGGGGACCAGCAGTACCGACGCTGGTCCCGCCAGGGCCGGCAGGAGCAAGCCAGCCCACGCGGCCCCCATCCACCGAGGCCCCTCCACCGCGCTGCGGCCCCGTCCCCGGGCGACCCGCCGCGCCACGTGGCCGTGAACCGCGCTGCGCGCCGCGTAGGCGAGAGCCACGACGAGGCCGGACACCAGGGTGACCGCCGGCAGGGGCCCTCCGCTGACCGGCCCGAACGGCCCCCGGTGGGCCAGGATGAACACCGAGACCGCGGTCCCGAGGAGCAGGGCTCCCGGCAAGCCGGCGAGGTAGAGCGACGGTCGGGTCCGCGCGAGCTCCAGCGCCTCGTCCACCAGCGCGGCTGCCCCGGTCGATCTCCCCGCCGGTCGGCGCGCCCCGTCGTCCATCCCCCGCGCCACGTCAGCCCAGCGAACGCAGCGCGAGGCCTGCGCCGGCGAGGAGGAGCAGGAGCACCGCGAGACCGAGGACCGGGGCGAGGTAGATCGAGGCGTCGAAGGCGAAGGAGGTCGCGCTCCCCGCGGGGCCCGGAGCGAGCTCCCCCGCCAGGCACGCGGCGCAGAGGTTTCGCCCCTGGATCCGCGTCGTGCATGCCCCGCAGAGCACGGTTCCACAACCGACGCACTGGGCGATGCCGGGGGCGGCGGAGTGATGCGCGCAGGTAGGAGCCGCCGTCACGCCGCGATCCTATCCCGCATACTCGCCCTGAGATGGCGGACTCCTGGACGGTGCTGGGATCGGGAACCCTCGAGTTCCTCGCGGGACGGAATCCGTCGTCGCACCTGCTCCGGGTAGGCGGCAGCTCCATCCTCGTGGACAGCGGGCCCGGCGCGCTGAGCGCCCTGGCCCAGCGGGGCCTCGACAGCCGAGCCCTCGCCGCCGTGGTCCACAGCCACCTGCACCTCGATCACCTGGGTGACCTCTTCCCCTTGTGGTTCCACTTCCGGCTGACCGCCCGGCCGGACGACCGCCTCCTCCTCGTCGGGGCGCCGGGTCACGAAGTGACACTGGCCGCGGCCGCCGCCGCCCTCGACCCGAAGCTGCTGCTGGCTCCGGTCGAGTTCGTCGAGCACGCCCCCGACGGCACTCCGCGCCCCGTCCCCGGGACCTGCGTGACCGTCGCCGCGTTCCCGGCCAACCACTCGCGGAGCCCGCGCGTGCTCCGGTTCGAAGGACCCGGCTGGAGCCTCGCCTATTCCGGCGACACCGGCCCGTGCCAGGGACTCGTGGACGCAGCGCGCGGGGTCGACTGGCTGGTGGTGGAGTGCTCGACGCCCGACGAAGCGCCTCGGTCCCGCCACCTGACGCCCTCGCAGATCGCGCCGGTCCTGCTCGATGCGAGGCCGAAGGCCGTGGCCCTCGTCCACCTCTCGCCGCTGTGGGAGACGCCAGAGGACGCAGCCGCCGCCGTGCGGCGCGCCGCGCAGGGGTACGGAGGAGAGGTGGTCGGGGCCCGAGACGGGCTGGAGCTGCCGCTCCCCTACTCCCACTCGATGGTGCCGGGCGGCTTGCTCGAGATGTCGTAGACCACGCGGTTGATGCCGCGCACCTCGTTGATGATGCGGTTGCTGACCCGGGCGAGCAGGTCCCGAGGCATGTCGAACCAGTCGGCGGTCATGCCGTCGGTGGAGGTGACCGCCCGGATGGCGCAGACGTTCTCGTAGGTGCGCTCGTCGCCCATGACGCCCACGGCCTTCACCGGCAGCAGCGCCGCGAACGCCTGCCAGATCGCGTCGTACAGCCCGGCCGCGCGCAGCTCGGAGATGAAGATGTGGTCGGCCTTGCGGAGCACGTCGCACCGCTCCTTCGTGACCTCGCCCAGCACGCGGATCGCGAGGCCCGGCCCCGGGAACGGATGACGCCAGACGCGGTCGCGGGGCAGACCCAGCTCCTCGCCCAGCAGCCGCACCTCGTCCTTGAACAGCTCGCGCAGGGGCTCGAGGAGCTCGAGCTTCATGTGCTCGGGCAACCCACCGACGTTGTGGTGGGACTTGATGGTCGCCGAGGGACCTCCGTGCGGGGAGACGCTCTCGATGACGTCCGGGTAGAGCGTGCCCTGGGCGAGGAAGGCTGCGCCCTCCACCTCGGCGGCGGCGTCCTCGAAGACCTCCACGAACACCCGGCCGATGATCTTGCGCTTCTTCTCGGGGTCCTCGACCCCGGCGAGCTCGCCCAGGAAGCGGTCCGACGCGTCGACGTGCACGAAGTGGACGCCCTTCCACCCTTCGAAGAAGGCGCACACCTCCTCCGCCTCCCGGTGCCGCAGCAGCCCGTTGTCCACGAAGATGCACGTGCACTGGGCGCCGATCGCCCGGTCGAGAAGCGCGGCGACGACGGTGGAGTCCACGCCCCCGGAGAGGCCGAGGATCACGTGCTTGTCGCCAACGCGGGTCCGGATGCGCTCCACCTCGTCGGTGACGAAGTTGCCCATGGTCCAGGACGCGTCGCAGCCGCAGACGCCGTGGACGAAGTTGGAGATCAGCTCCTTGCCCCGCGCCGTGTGGACCACCTCGGGGTGGAACTGCACGCCGAAGAAGCGGTCGTCGTCCGAGACCATCGCGGCGCAGGGGGAGTTCGCGGACCGCGCCGCCACGTGGAAGCCGTCGGGCATCCGCTTCACCCGATCTCCGTGGGACATCCAGACCGCGCTGCTCTCCCCGAGGGTGAACCCCTCGAAGATCCGAGACTCCGCCACGACCTCGAGCTCCGCGAAGCCGAACTCCCGATGCGACGCCGGCTCGACTTCGCCCCCGAAGAGCCAGGTCAGGAGCTGCATGCCGTAGCAGATGCCCAACACGGGGACGCCGATGTCGATCTGCTCGCGCGTCAGCCGCGGCGCGCCGTCGGCGTAGACCGAGGACGGCCCGCCCGACAGGACGATCCCGGCGATCCGGTCGCTCTCGGCGTCGGTCGGCGGCTGGGTGTAGGGCCGGATCTCGCAGTAGACCCTCGCCTCGCGGATCCGCCGGGCGATGAGCTGGGTGTACTGCGAACCGAAGTCGAGGATCAGGATCGTGTCGCGGGCCATGGTTCCCTCGCGCGCGCCCGCGCGTCACATTCGCGGCGGGCAGAGAGGGCGCTCTACCACACCGGCTCCTCCCGGCGCAGCCGCGTCCACCGCTCCGGGGGCCACTCACGGGCGCCTCCCCGCCACCTCGGGGCTGGGGGCCGGACCGAGTGCTTCCTCCGGCAGATCGGAGATCCGCGCCAGCGCCCGCTTCCAGCGCCCGCCGGTGAGCGCGTCGAGGGTCGCGTCGAGCTCGCGGATGCGGACGGTCCGCGACGCCCGACGAGCGAGGGACTCCACCGATGGAGGAGCGACGCCATCCACGTCCAGCGCCTCTTCGAGCAGGAGGCGCTGGCGGTCGTGGTAGGCGAGCGTCGCCTGGTGGACGATCGCTTGGCGAAGCTCCAGCTGCTCCCGCGCCTCCCTCGTGGCCCGGACGGTGCCCGCTCCGCCGACTGCGTCGGCGAGATCCCACTCGAGCCACAGCTCAGCGGTCCACTTCGTGTCCTTCTTGCTCTCCGCCACCAGCCCCACCTCGTCCCGCTCGATGGTGCCGTCGTCCTCGAACCGTCCACGGAGGCGCACCCACGGCAAGGCGCCAGCGCCGCGGGCGTCGCGCAGCAGGCGGCGGGCGACGTCGGGGTGGGTCCCGCTGCCGCGGACGGCCCATCGCTGCACATCCAGGGAGCTCGGCTCGAGATCGAGGCGGGCCTCCGCCGCCTCCAGGGCAGCCTCCGCGCGGCGTCGAGGGTCGTCTCCGTCAACGGCGTCGAGATCCAGGTCGTCGATGGGTCCAGGGGACTCCTCGGCACCCAGGAGGAGGAGGACGAGTGGGAGCAGGACAACAAAACGGACGGCGCGGGTCATGGAGCGGTACTCCCGGGGGTCGAGGGATCTCCGGCGGCGGAGCCGCGGGGCGTGGACGGAGCGAGGACGAGCTCCTCGGGGACGAGCCAGGCGGGATCGGCGTCGTCGAAGAGGGCCGGGTCCGCGAGGAGGGGGGAGCGGGTCAGGTCGCGCCAGCGCAGCGCCGGACGACGGGGGCCGGTCACCTCCCAGATCAGCTCGACGACGAAGCCTGCCCGCAGCTGGGTCCCGGCGGCGCTCTGGTCACCGACCAGCGAGGTACGCACGCGGATGGTGGGGAGGGGCGGGGGCGCCGCGAAGGCGATCAGGGGGCACAGGGCGACGGCGAGGATCAGCGCTCCGAGCAGGGGGGCGACGAGCCGTTCGCGGGTCCGTGGAACCCGCGCGCGGCCCCCCGACGGAGCCGAGGCCCGCGTTGACACCGTGCTGGCGCTCATGTACATGCCCGCTGCCGCAAGACCAGGGCTCGCAAGCCCGCCCGCGGCGCTCCGCTCGGACCGGGCGGTGCAGAACCTCACCGCAGGAAGTGGGGCCGACGAGGATCGGACCCCAGGAGGAAGCTGAAGATGGATCTCGTGTTGGCCGCCCCGATCGCGGGCGTCCTGGCTCTCGGCTACGCGTTCATGAAGGCGTCGTGGGTCCGCAAGCAGGACGTCGGCACCGAAAACATGGCGAAGATCGCCAAGCTCATCCAGGACGGAGCGATGGCCTTCCTGGCCGCCGAGTACAAGGTGCTCGCCGGCTTCGTCGTCATCGTCGCGGGGCTGCTCGCCATCGCGAACACCGGTGAGGGCCAGAGCCCGCTGATCGCCGCTTCCTTCGTGGTCGGCGCGTTCGCGTCGGGCCTCGCGGGCTACTTCGGCATGAAGATCGCCACGGACGGCAACGTCCGCACCACGGCCGCCGCGCGCACCTCGCTGCCCGCCGCCCTGGACGTGGCGTTCTCGTCCGGCGCCGTGATGGGCATGTCCGTCGTGGGCCTCGCCATCATCGGGCTCGCCGGCCTCTTCATGGTCTACCGCGGGATGTTCGAGGGCGACATGCCCCTCGTGCTGAGCGTCCTGACCGGCTTCTCCATGGGCGCCTCGTCCATCGCGCTGTTCGCCCGCGTCGGTGGCGGCATCTACACGAAGGCGGCGGACGTCGGCGCCGACCTGGTCGGCAAGGTCGAGGCCGGCCTCCCCGAGGACGACCCGCGCAACCCCGCCGTCATCGCCGACAACGTCGGTGACAACGTGGGCGACGTGGCCGGCATGGGCGCCGACCTCTTCGAGTCCTACGTGGGCGCCATCATCGGCGCGATGGTCCTCGGCCTCGGCTTCGCCACCACAGAGACGGGCCCCGTCGTCCTGCCGCTCATCATCGCGGCGGCCGGCATCGTCTGCTCCATCGCCGGCACCTTCGCGGTGCGGGTCAAGGAGGGGGGCAACCCCCAGCACGCCCTCGACACCGGCGCGTTCGGCGCGGCTGGCGTGATGGCCATCCTGACCTTCGTCATCGCCAACCAGCTCTGGCCCGAGGGCGAGATCGCCGTGAACGGCAACTCCGAGCTCCTGGTCAGCGCCACCGACGTGGGCATCGCCACCGTCATCGGCCTCGCCGTCGGCGTCGCCGTCGGCCTCATCACGTCCTACTACTGCTCCATGGAGAAGCCGCCGGTCGACGGGGTCGCCGAGCAGAGCAAGACCGGCACGGCGACGAACATCATCGCGGGCATCGGCCTGGGCATGCAGTCCACCGCCGTGCCGATCGTCCTCATCGCCATCGGCGTGGTCGCCGCCTCGCACTTCGCCGGCCTCTACGGCGTCGCCATCGCGGCGCTGGGCATGCTGAGCACCACGGGCATCCAGCTCGCGGTCGACGCCTACGGCCCCGTCGCCGACAACGCCGGCGGCATCGCCGAGATGAGCCACCAGGAGCCGATCGTGCGTGAGCGCACCGACAAGCTCGACGCGGTCGGCAACACCACCGCCGCCATCGGCAAGGGCTTCGCCATCGCGTCCGCCGCCATGACCGCTCTGGCCCTCTTCGCGGCCTTCATGCAGACCTCGGGCATCGCCACCATCGACATCTCCAACCCGATGGTGATGGCCGGCCTCTTCCTCGGCGGCATGCTCCCCTACCTCTTCTCCTCCATGGCCATGGACGCGGTCGGCAAGGCCGCGATGGAGATGATCGAGGAGGTGCGTCGGCAGTTCCGCGAGATCGAGGGGCTCCTCGAGGGCAAGGCGGACCCGGACGCGGCCCGCTGCGTCGACATCTCGACCAAGGCCGCCATCAAGCGCATGGTGCTCCCGGGCGCCATGGCCGTCGTGACCCCCGTGGTCGTCGGCTTCGGCATGGGCCCCGAGGCCCTCGGTGGCCTCCTCGCCGGCGTGACCGTCTCCGGCGTGCTCCTCGCGATCTTCATGTCGAACGCGGGCGGCGCCTGGGACAACGCGAAGAAGTCCTTCGAGGGCGGCGGCTACAAGATGAAGGACGGCACGCTGCACGAGAAGGGCTCCGAGGCTCACAAGGCCGCCGTCGTCGGCGACACCGTGGGCGACCCCTTCAAGGACACCGCCGGTCCGTCGCTCAACATCCTCGTGAAGCTGATGAGCGTGGTGGCCCTGGTCATCGCGCCGCTCATCGCCCTGAGCTGAGCGAGCGAGCCGGCCTCGCGGCCGGAGAGAAGACAAGACGTGCATGGCCCGTCGCTTACGCAAGCGGCGGGCCATGTGCGTTCCGGACCTGCTCCCTCCAGTGAAATCAGGGAGTTGAGGCGCCACACCGCCGGCACGTCAGCTCTCCGTGTCCGGGCGAGTGTCCGAGAGTGTCCGAGACCCGGACACGAACCCGGACACGGCCGGACACTCTCTGCGCCTCCGCCCCGCGAGCGCGGCGCCCTCAGCGTCTAGGATCACCCCGTGGAACCGGTCTACCGCGCCATCCTGGAGCTCCTCGACACGGGTCGCCACGGCGCGCTGTGCACCGTGACGGAGTCGTCGGGGTCCGCGCCCCAGCGCCCGGGGAGCAAGCTGCTCCTGCGGGACGACGGGACCTTCGAGGGGACCGTCGGAGGTGGAGCGATCGAGGACGCCGCGCTCGCGCGCGCGAGAGAGGTGATGCGCACGGGCCGCGCCGAGCGCTTCGCCGCTCACCTGACCCGCGAGCTCGCGATGTGCTGTGGAGGACGCATGGAGATCTTCATCGAGCCCATCGGCTCACGCCCCTGGCTCGTGGTGTTCGGAGGCGGACACGTCGCCTCCGCTCTCGTACCCGTCGCGGCGACCGCGGGCTTTCGGGTCCACGTGGTCGACGAGCGGGAAGAGTGGGCCTCCGAGGAGCACCACACCGCCGCCGAGATCTGCACCTGCGCAGCGCCTCTCGACGTGCTCGACGCCCTCCCCTGGGGGCCGGAGACGTCCGCGGTGGTGGTGACCCACGACCACCAGCTCGACGAGAGGATCCTGGAACAGTGCCTCGCCCGCGACTGGCGCTACCTGGGGATGATCGGCAGCCGGGCGAAGGCCCACCGCATCATCGGCCGCCTCGTTGCGAAGGGCGCGGACCCGGACCGCCTCGCCGCCGTCCACTGCCCCATCGGGCTCAGCCTCGGGGCTCGGGAACCAGGCGAGATCGCGGTCTCCGTGGTGGCTGAGCTGATCGCGGTGCGCAGAAACAGCGAGGGCACGATGCCTCTCAACATCGTGCCCTCCGCAGTCGCGAAAGCAGGGACCTGACCCCGCGGCCTCTCCCTCTAGAGGAAGAAGGTCATCCGGGTCTCGCCGATCTGCACCTGCTCGCCGCCGTCCAGGCGCTGACGGGTCACCAGCTTGCCGTTGACCAGCGTGCCGTTGCTCGACTTGTTGTCCTCGATGATGAACTCGTCACCGCGACGGAAGATCCGGCAGTGGTATCGGGAGATCTTCCCGTCGTTCTTGATCTGGATGTCGTTGTTGCGACCCCGGCCCATGGACATCACCTCGCCGGTGAACGGAACCACCGACTCCGGCGCGTCGGGCGGGATGACGAGGAGGCGCGGCCCCTCACCCTCGGGCTCCTCCGCGGGCTTGAGCTGCTCGGCCGCCTTGGGCGGCTCCTCCATGTTCTCGATGTCGGGGCGGGCGCTGATGACGCCGGTGGCCATGAGCTCCGAGTCGTTCGAGGTCTCGGCGGCGTCCTGGGCGCTGGACTCGTCGCCGACGGCGGGCGCACCGGCCGTGCCGACCTCCCACTCCTCGCCACCGGGAGGGCCACCCGCTTCGTAAGCGGCATCCCCCAGCTCGTCGTCCGCGGGAGGCGCAGCCGCGGCGGCTTCCTCCTCGGTGACGGCCTTCTGGGTGCCCGTGAGGCTCTCGTACTGGCTGCGGATGTCCGCGATGCGGGCCTGGACCGCACCGACGTCGGCCAGAGCGCCGTCGATGGTCTCCATGGCCGTGCGGATCTCGGGCAGCTCGGTGGTCTCCGCCTTCGCGCGGACGTCCTTCTCCGCGGCCTCGAACGCCTTCTTGTCGAGCTCGCCGATGACGTGGCGCAGCTTGAGCTCGTCGATCGCAGCGGCGAGCTCCTTCTCGGCGTCCTCGAGGGTGGATGCCTTCTCGGCGAGTTCCTTGCGGTGCCCCGACGCCGCGGTCGCCGCGTCCTTCAGCTCGACCACGACCTCGTCGTACTGGTCGAGGTAGTCGCTCAGGACGGTGACCACCACCTCCGCCGGGAACTCCGAACGGTGCTCGAGCGCGGCGGACATCCAGTCAGCGAGCTGCCGGCTCTTCTCGATCTTGTCCTTGAGGGGATCGAGCGAGAAGCCGTCGTCCTTGGCGGCCTTGTCCTTCGAGTCTCCGCTGTCTGCCTTGCGCTTCCTGGCCATGAATGGCTCCTCCGCACCGCCCCCGATCGGGAGACGCGCCCGTCAATTTCTACTTTTTCGGGAGCTTCTCTGTCAAGCGAGCGAGCCCCCCCCGAAGAGCCCGATCGGGGCTCAGTCCATCAGTCATGCAAGCCCGGTCCGGACCCAGGTTCCGGGCGCACCTCCACCAGGGTCCGCTCGCGGCCCGCCGCGAACGCCTGTCCAGCGCCGATGCCGCGGGTCAATCCGTCGAACGCGAAGAACACGACCCCGAAGAACGCGCGCTGGCGATCCGTCAGCCGTGACGGGGCCAGGGTCGCGAGGAGACCGGCGCTCACGAAGAAGATGTCGAGCCCGAGGAACAGGAACCCCAGCTCCTTGTCCTCCTTCTGGATGAACGAGCCGGTGCCCGGTGCCAACAGGTTGAGGGCAAACCCCAGGCCGCTGCGCCACGTGGGCTTCATCTTGTACGTCGTCGTCGCTGCGACGAGCGGCGGCGGGAGGCGGGAGGCCCGATCACTCCCCGGCTCCGGGAGCTTGGCCAGCGGGGTGAGGGCACGGACCAGCGTCGAGTCGATGCGAAAGCGGCTCAGGGGCAGGACGAACATGAACTCGCCGCTTTCGGGGTCCAGGCCGGCCACCTTCCCGTCGAGGTGCCCGCCCTGGGTGAGGTGCAGCCGGACCGGGAAGAGGAAGCCCATGCCGGTGAAGTCGGCGCCCTGGCGGGTCTCCGCGGTCTCCTCGCCCGGGCCGGGGACCCAGCCTGGGTCGAGTTCATCGTCGAGTTCATCGGCCTCCGCAGCCGCCGGCGGGCTCTCTTCCGAGCCCGCGGGGGAGTCGCCGTCGGACGCCGGGCCGTCCACCGGCGCATCCGGCGTCGCGTCCTCCTGCGCGGCGGCGGAACCGGCGACGAAGAAGGCGAGGAGCAGGCCGAGGTGGAGCCCCCGGCTCACGCGAACTCGTCGCGAGCGAGGTTCTCGAACCGGAGGTACTCGCCCCGCCAGAACAGCTTCACGTCACCGATGTCGCCATGACGGTTCTTGCGGACGAGGACCTCGGCGATGCCCTTGAGCTCGGTGTTCTCGTTGTACACCTCGTCCCGGTACAGGAACATGATCTGGTCCGCGTCCTGCTCGATGGCGCCCGACTCACGCAGGTCGCTCATCATCGGCCGCTTGTCCGCCCGCTGCTCCACCCCTCGGTTGAGCTGGGACAGGGCGATGACGGGAATGTCGAACTCCTTCGCCAGGCCCTTGAGGCCCCGGGAGATCCCCGAGATCTCCTGCTCGCGGCTGCCCTCCTTGCCGGTGCCCTTCATGAGCTGGAGGTAGTCGATCACCACGAGATCGAGACCTCGCTCGCTCTTGAGTCGCCGGCACTTGCTCCACAAGGACGCCAGGGTCAGGGCAGGCGTGTCATCCAGGTAGATGGGCGCCGCATGCAGCCGCTCGCTCGCCTCGATGAGCATCGGCCAGTCGTCCTTGTGCAGGCGGCCCGTCTTGATGCGGTGGGCGAGGACACGGGACTCGGAGGCCAGCAAGCGCCCTGCGAGCTGCTCGCTCCCCATCTCCAGGGAGAACACGGCCACGGTCGCGTCGCTGTCCAGCGCGGTCCGACACACCATGTTCAGGGCGAACGCCGTCTTCCCCATGGCGGGGCGGGCGGCGAGGATGATGAGGTCGGTGCGGGACAGACCGCCGGTCTTCTGGTCGAGGTCCCGGAAGCCGGTGGCCAGGCCCTGGACGTCGTCGGGCTCTTCGGCGCGCCGACGGATGTCCTCGTAGACCTGCTCGACGATCCCCCCGATGGGGACCAGGGTCTTGCCGAGCTTGACGTCGCCGATCTCGAAGATCGCCTTCTCGGCGGCGTCGATGATCTCCTCGGCCGCCTTCTCCCCCGCGTACACCTCCTCGGTGATCTCGGCGGCACGCGTCAACAGCGTCCGCAGCTGCGACTTGTCGAGGACGACCTGGACGTAGTGGGAGAGGTTCGCGACGGACGGCGTCGACGCGGGGAGCCCGGCGAGATAGCTGTACCCGCCGATGGCCTCGAGCTTGCTGATCGACTCCAGGCGACCAGCGACGGTCACGAGATCGATCGCCTTGTGGTCCCGGTCCAGCTCGCAGAAGACACGGAACAGGAGCCGGTGGGGCTCCCGGTAGAACGACTCCTCGACGAGGCCCGCCTCCTGGGCGCGGCCCAAGGAGTCCGGGTTGAGCAGGACCGCGCCCAGAATGGCGCGCTCCGCTCCCACGTCGTGCGGGATGGTCCGCTGACCGACCGTCGAGGTGTCGTTCACCGAGCGACCTTAGCCCGACCGCACGCCGGCGCGGCGAGCGATCGGGGGGGCCACCGAGGCCGGCTCCGGCCTCGATGGCGGGGGTTCGCTACTCGGCGGCGCTGGCCTCGGACGCGTCAGACGCGGCGGCCTCGGCCGCGGCGGCGGCAGCCTTCGCGATCAGCTCGCGCGACGCGTCGTCGGGCTCGACCGAGACCTTGAGGGTCACGAGCACGCCCTGGCCGAGCTTGATGTCCACGTCGTAGTCGCCGAGGGCCTTGAGCGGCTCGCCGAGCTTGACCTGGCGGCGGTCCACCTCGACACCCACGTCGGCGAGGCCGGCGGTGATGTCCATGCTGGTGACCGAGCCGAAGAGCTTGCCTTCGGCGCCGCACGAGCGGACCACGACCACGCGACCCACCTTGTCCACCTGCTTCGCGGCGGCCTTGGCGGCCTCCTCGAGGCGGCGCCGACGGGCCTCCATGACGCGCTTGTCGTGCTCGAGCTGACGCAGGTTCCGCTCGTCCGCCCGCACGGCGAGGCCGCGGGGGAACAGGTAGTTGCGTGCGTAGCCGGGCTTGACGGCGACCAGGTCGCCCGCGTTGCCCAGGTTGTCGACCTCTTCGCTGAGGATGACCTTCATCGTTCTGCTCCTGTGTTACTCAATCGTCGTCCGCGGGACGACCCCGAACGTCCAGCCAGGCCTCGCTGAGACCGGCCACGAGGTAGCCCGTCGAGAAGACGGGAATCGCCATTGCCATCACCTGCATTCCCAGACCCAACGCGCGAGGCAGCGGGCTGAGAGGCAGGCGCAAGAACCACCAGTTGACGACCGCAACCCCCTGTAGCCAGTACAGGGCGGCGAGGAACACCAGCGTGTTCGCCGCCACGGTCACCGGCCACCACAGCGCTGCGGCGGTCCCCGCTCCCGGAAGCACCTGCAACAGCAGGGCCGCCATGGACGCGAGCACCACCCAGACCACCGGGAACGGCACGGTAAACCGACACAGGTCGTCCTCTCTCTGCCTGGCCCAGCCCGAGAACCATCGGACGTAGACCAGGTTCATCCAAAGTCCGAGCAGCCCCGCCACCCCGACCAGCGCCGGGGACAGCCTGACCGCCCACCGAACGAGGTGGTCCCGGTTCCGGGACACCCCGTCCAACCCCTCCAGCGCGGAGAGGTCATCTCCCGCCCTCGCCGCGCTTGCGGCCAGGGCACCGTCGAGCACCCGCCCGACGCGCTCTCCGGCGACCTGCGCCGCCGGAACGTCTCGGTCCAGGACCGAGACGAGGCCCACGGCTCCCGCGACCACCATCCACGCGCCCCAGGCCCAGGCCAGAGCGGTGGTCGGGTTCGCTGCCCGGTCGAGCCCCCAGGCGAGGAGCGCGGCCGGCAGACCCGCCATGAGCAGGTAGGCCGACAGGCTCTCGCTGAAGGACCCGGTCCAGGCCGCGCCCCCGAGGGCGACGCCGCCGATGAGCAGCGCACCCAGGGCCGTTCCCTCGAGCCCTCGCCACGGACCCGCTGCTCGGTGGAGCAGCAGGAGCGGCGCGGGAGCGAGGAGCAGGAGCGCCCGGGGGACCAGGAAGACCCCGCCGGAGATCAGACCTGCGAACAGGATCTGCGCTCGCGGCGTGAGGCTGGTCAGCCCCGGGCCGTCCGGGACCTCAGCCGGCGGCACCGGCCGCGTCAGCCGCCGCCTCGCCCTCGGCCGCAGCCGCCTCGGCGACCTTGGCCGCCTCCGCCTGCGTCGCGAGCCGGTCGGCCACGTGGACGCGGTCGTTCAGCTTCACGGTGAGGAAGCGGAGGAGGCGCTCGTCGAGGCGGAACGTCCGCTCGACCTCGTCGACCATCTCCGGCGTGCCCAGGAACAGGACGTAGACGAAGTGGCCCTTCGCGTACTTCCGGATCTCGTAGGCCAGCTTCTTCTTGCCCCACTCGTCCACCGTGAGGATGTGCCCCTCACGGTCGGTGATGATCCCCGACGTACGGTCGAAGATGGTCGCCAGTTCCTCGTCACTCAGATCGGGACGGGCGATGTAGATCAGCTCATATTCACGAGCCCACATTCTGCTCTCCTCTCAGGGACTCCGCGTCGTTTGCGGGCGCGGCCCCTCTCGTATCGCTCTTGTCGTTCTTCTTCTTGCGACGGGCCTTGCCCTCGCCATTCACTCGATTCATCGCGGCCTTCGCTCCCTCGGCGAGCACCGCCTCCACCGCGTCCGCCGCGCGCTCGACGACCCCGTCGAGCTGCCCGGCCTCTTCGGGCGTCCACTTCGCGAGCACGAAGCCCGCGACGTCCATCTTCGGCGGCGGTCGTCCGATGCCCACCCTGACCCGGACGAAGCCGGGGTTGGGCAGGGCGCGAACCAGGTCACGCAGGCCGTTGTGGCCTCCGTGGCCTCCGCCCACCTTGACCCGCACGTCCCCGAAGGGGAGGTCCAGGTCGTCGTGGAGGACGACCACCTGCTCGGGCGGCAGCTTGTACCAACCGGCCATGGGGCCGATGGAGTCACCGCTGCGGTTCATGAAGGTCTGGGGCTTGCAGAGGACGACCGACTCTCCGCCGACGCGCCCGGAGCCCAGCTCCGCCTTGAACCGCTTCTCCCGCAGGCTGATCCCCGCCCGGTCGGCGAGCCGCTCCACCACGTCGAAGCCGACGTTGTGGCGGGGCCGGTCATACCGGGACCCGGGGTTTCCCAACCCGGCGACGAGGACCACGGTCACCCGAGGAGCGCCCGAAGGCTACTCCTCGCCCTCCGCCGCCTCGGCCTCTTCGGCGGCCTTGCGGGCGCCGCGCTTGCCGACGACCGCGACCACCGGCGGGTTGTGCCGCGAAGCGACCCGCGACCCGTCGGGGGTGACGAGATCCTGAAGCAGGATCTTGTCGCCGATGTTCAGGGGCGTGACGTCGATCTCCACCGCGGCGGGGATGGCGTCCACGGCGCAGATGAGGTCGACCTCGGGCAGGCTCAGGGAGACACGACCGCCGAGGGTCAGGCCGACAGCGCGGCCGGAGACCTTCACCGGGACCTTCACCTTGACCTCACCGCCCGTGGCCACCCGCACGAAGTCGGCGTGCAGGAGCTTGCCGGACACGGGGTGCCGCTGGACCGCGGTCAGCATCGCGGGGGACACGTCGGCCCCGCCCTCGACCGACAGGGTCAGGGGGGTGTTCCAGCCCAGGGGCTGGTTCTTCAGGCGGCGCAGGTCCGCGGGGTCGATCGTCAGGCTCGCCGGGTCGGCGTCTCCGCCGTAGACGACGGCCGGGATCCGGCCCGCGGCCCGCGCCTTGCGCGCCACGCCCTTGCCGGTGCCGGTGCGCGCCTCGGCAGACAGAGTGTGCAGTTCCATCACTTCCTCCTGCGGCATGACGCCGCTGGCCCCGTACGGGGCGACTCGTTCTCGAAGCCCCGCCGCGCGGGGCCGACTGGTTTGTTAGTTCTGGCGCCCGAAGAGCATGCTCACCGAGTCCCCATGGTGGATGCGGCGCACCGCCTCCCCCAGGAGCTCGGCCACGGAGACGACCTCGATCTTCTTGCTCGCCTGCGCTTCCTCGCGCAGGGGGATGCTGTCGGACACGAGGAGCTTGTCCAGGACGCTGTCGTTGACGTTCTCGATCGCCGGGTCGGACAACACGGCGTGGGTGCAGACGGCGCTGACGCCGACGGCGCCGGCGGCCTTGATGGCCTTGGCGGCCTTCTTGAGGGTGCCCGCGGAGTCCACGATGTCGTCGAAGATGATCGCGTAGCGACCGGCGACGTCACCGATGACGCGGATCTCCTCGACCTTGCCGGCCTCCTTGCGGCGCTTGTCGCACACGGCGAGGGGAGCGCCGAGCCGCTTCGCGTAGGCGAGGGCGCGCTCCACACCGCCGGCGTCGGGGGAGACGACGGTGAGCTTCTTGCCGTCCGAGCCCCAGCGATCCCGCACGGCAGCGAGGAAGGCGGGGGTGGCGTAGAGGTGGTCGACGGGGATGTCGAAGAAGCCCTGGATCTGACCGGCGTGCAGGTCGAGGGCGAGGATGCGGTGGGCGCCCGCGCGCTCGAGGAGCGAGGCGACGAGGCGGGCGGAGATGGGGGTCCGGCCCGAGGTCTTGCGGTCCTGCCGGGCGTACCCGAAGTAGGGCAGGACGACGGTGATGCGGTCCGCCGACGCGCGCTTGCAGGCGTCGAGGATGACGAGCACCTCCATGAGGTTCTCGTTCACCGGGGGGCAGGTGGACTGGACGATGAAGACGTCGCGTCCCCGGATGTTCTCCTGGACCTCGACGAAGCACTCGCCGTCGCGGAAACGACGCAGGTCCATCGCCCCGACGCGTTGGCCGAGCGAGTGGGCGAGTGCGGAGGCAAAGCTCGAGTTCGAGCTCCCCGCCAGGATGGTCAACGGACCGTATTGCATCGTTCTCCTCGACGCTGGACACGCGCCCGGGGATTCATTCCCCTACCCGTGGGCCCGCGGCCTTTTACAGGAGCGGGCAGGACGGGGCAAGCGGAGGTGTGAGAAAGGGGGTTGGTTGGGGCGGCAGGACTCGAACCTGCGATATCCGGAATCAAAATCCGGTGCCTTGCCAGCTTGGCCACGCCCCAGCAGGCCTCTCGGCAGCGGAGGACGCTACCTCACCTGACCCCGGCGCAGCAGCTTGATGCCATCCCGCAGGCCGTCGAGCGTCAGCGGGAACATCGGGATCACCTGGCCGATCGCCGTGATCGTCTGGTGGTTCCAATACCTGACGGGTTCCGGGTTCAGCCAGATGCAGTTGGGGTAGGCCTTCTTGAAGCGCTTGATCCAGTCGAACCCGCTCACCACGTTGCGCTCGAACAGGGCGATCGCGCCGCCCGCCGCCATGAGCTCCCAGGTGGCCATGCACGCGTCGCCCACGAAGATGACCTTCGTGTCTTGGTGGTGGTCGCGCACCACCTTCTCCGTGGGCACCGACTCGAGGCGCGCGATGTCCGAGTAGAGCCGCGAGTACGGGACGTTGTGGAAGAAGAAGTGGTTGAACTCCTTCCAGTGCGAGGCCTCGTTCGCCGCGGTGAACAACTGATCCACGAGGCGCGCATACGGCGACATGGAGCCGCCCGCGTCCATGAGCAGCATCAGGCGCAGGGTGTTCTTGCGGTCCTTGTGGAACTCGAGGGTGATCTCTCCGCCCTCCTGGCACGTCTTGTCGATCGTGCCGTCGAGGTCGAGGATCTCCGGCCCCTCGCGGGACAGCGCCCGGAGCATCTTCAGGGCCTGCTTGAACTGCCGCACGTCGAGGACCGCGTCCGTGCGGTAGTTGCGGAAGCGACGCTCCTCGGCGATCTGCACCGCGCTGCGTCCCCCGCCCTGCCCCACGCGGATCCCCGTGGGGTGCTGGCCGCCGCTCCCGTAGGGCGACGTGCCGCCGGTGCCGATCCAGCGGTTGCCGCCGTCGTGGCGCTCCTTCTGCTTCTCCAGGGTCTCGTGGAACTTCTCGCGCAGCTCCTCGAGGGACATCCCGGTGAGCTTCTCGAACTCCTCGGGGCTGAGGTCCTTCGGCTCCACCGGATTCTCGAGCCACTTGCGGAGCGCGTCGTGCAGCTCCGCGGGGGCGAGGTCCGCGAACGTCGCCGCGAACGCGACGTCGTAGGCGTCGTAGTGGCCCTCGGTGTGGACGAGCAGAGCGCGGCCGAGCCCGTACAGGTCATCCAGGTCCTGGACGAGCCCCTTGTCGAGCGCCTCGTGCAGCGCGAGCCACTCTCCCATCCCGACCGGGACGTCCTGGCGACGCAGCGAGTAGAGGAACTCCGTGAACACGTCAGGCCCAGGCCATCTTGCGCCGGGCCGTCTCCATGTCCCCCTCCTGCTTGAGGAGGGCGCCGAGGAAGGGGGCCGACTTCGCCACGTCCTGCACGGGCACGCCGCCGCGGATGAGCACGATGAGCCAGTCCACCAGCTCCGACGTGCTGGGCTTCTTGCGGAGCCCCGGGACGCGGCGGAGCTCGTAGAACCGCACGATGGCCTGCTCGAGGAGCGATGCCTCGACGTCGGGGAGGTGAACCCGGACGATGCGCTCCATCACGTCCGGGGTGGGGAAGCTGATGTAGTGGAAGACGCAGCGGCGCAGGAACGCGTCCGGCAGCTCCTTCTCTGCGTTCGACGTGATGACCACGATGGGACGCTGCTGGGCGCTGACGGTCTCGTCCAGCTCGGGGATGTGGAAGGACATGGCGTCCAGCTCGTGGAGGAGATCGTTGGGGAACTCGATGTCCGCCTTGTCGATCTCGTCGATGAGCAGGACGGGGCGCTGCTCAGCGGTGAAGGCACGGCCGAGGACGCCCAGCTTGATGTAGCGACGGATGTCCGAGACGTCTCCGTCGCCGAAGCGGGAGTCGTTGAGGCGCTGGACGACGTCGTAGTGGTAGAGGCCGTCCTGGGCCTTCGTCGTCGACTTGACGTGCCAGGTCATCAGCTCGGCGCCGAGGCCCCCGCTGATCGCGTGTGCCAGCAGCGTCTTGCCCGTGCCCGGCTCGCCCTTGATGAGCAGTGGGCGCCCGAGCGCGATCGCCGCGTTCACGTCGCGGGAGAGCTCGTCGGTGGAGATGTAGTCGTCAGTGCCCTGAAACAGGTCGAAGTTCGGCATGGGGCGCAGACTAGAGGACCCCCTGCGGGGGCGCTCGCTCTTCGGCCTGCCGGAACGGACAGACTACTGGGCGGGGCAGACGCCGGGGTCGCCGAAGGACGGCGGGTCGACCGCGATCGTGTACGTCCCGCTGAACTCGTCGCTCTCGTTGCCGGCCGCGTCCCGGATGGCGAAGCGCCAGGGGAGCTCGAAGCCGGGAGCGTAGGCGTCGCAGGCGAGCGTGAGGCGCAGCGAGCCGCCGTCGCCGAGGTTCCCCTCGAAGCGGCCGTCGAGCCAGGGGGTCTGCTCGTTGAGGAGCAGGAAGTACTGAGGGTTGAGCAGGTCGCCGTCGACGTCGGTGACGGTGATGTCCCAGGCGAGCTGGAGCTGACCACCGCCGCAGGTGTTCCGCGAGTTGTTGATCTCGCAGGCCGTCACGTTGGTGAGGACCGGGGCCTCGCCCGTGTCCACGACGGCGCTGTCGTCGTCGTTCGCCGAGGGGCAGCCCGACAGGGCGAGGAGGACGGCGGCGGAGAGAGCGAGACGTTGCATGAAGACTCCAAGGCGAGGGCCGCGGGGGCACGAAGTGGTACCCGGGATGGGATTCGCCCACAAGGGCCGTCCCCTGACGGCCCGAAGTGACCGGAGTCTCCTCCGGGTACAACGAAGTTGGTACCCGGAGTGGGACTCGAACCCACACTGAAGGGATTTTAAATCCCCTGCCTCTGCCGTTGGGCTACCCGGGCCGCTGGCTGGGAGCATCGAGGCGACGGACCGCGCTGTCAACGGGGCGCTCCGCACCCGGCCTCACGCGCGCGACTCACTTGATCCCTTCGAACGCGGTCACGTTGACACGTTCGCGGCACTGCTCCTACGCTCGCGTAAGGTAGGCGCGGGCGTGTGCGTCGGATCCGACCACGCCACGGGGAGTCCATGGGCAAGATCATCGGCATCGACCTGGGCACGACGAACTCCGTCGCCTGCTACATCGAGCACGGCGAACCTCGGGTCATCATCAACGAAGAGGGCGCCCGCCTGACCCCGTCCATCGTCGGGTTCAGCAAGGACGGCGACCGCTTCGTGGGCGACATCGCGAAGCGCCAGCTCCTCATGTACCCCGAGAACACCGTCCACTCGATCAAGCGGTTCCTCGGCCGGCGGGTCGACGAGGTGCGGGCAGAGGCGAGCAAGGTCGCCTACTCCGTCGTGGACCTCGGGGGCGGCAAGGTGGGCGTGAACGTGGGCGGCAAGGCCTACACGCCCCAGCAGATCAGCGCCTTCGTCCTCCAGAAGGTCAAGAAGTCCGCCGAGGACTTCCTCGGCGAGCCCGTCGAGCAGGCCGTGGTCACCGTCCCCGCCTACTTCGACGACCGGCAGCGCCAGGCCACCAAGGACGCGGGCCGCATCGCCGGGCTCGAGGTCCTCCGCATCATCAACGAGCCCACGGCTGCGGCCCTCGCCTACACGATCCGCCGCAAGAAGGCCGCGACCATCGCCGTCTACGACTTCGGCGGCGGCACCTTCGACATCAGCATCCTCGACGTCGACGCGGACATCGCCGAGGTGCGCGCCACCGCAGGCAACAACCACCTCGGCGGCAACGACATCGACAACCGCCTCGTGGACTGGCTCGCCAGCGAGTTCAAGAAGGCCAACGGCATCGACATCTCCGAGGACCGCATGGTCCGGCAGCGCCTCCTCGAGGCGGCGGAGAAGGCGAAGATGGACCTCTCCACGGCGATGGAGACCGAGATCCACCTGCCGTTCCTCACCGCGGACGAGAGCGGGCCGAAGCACCTCCAGACCGTGCTGTCCCGCGCCGCCTTCGAGTTCCTCGTGGAGGATCTCCTCCGCATGACCATCGACGAGTGCAACAAGGCGCTCGAAGAGTCCCGCCTCCAGTCGACCCAGATCGACGAGGTCATCATGGTCGGCGGCAGCTCCCGCATCCCGAAGGTGCAGGAGATGGTCAAGCAGCTGTTCGTCGGCTGCCCCCTGAACAAGTCGTTCAACCCCGACGAGGTCGTGGCCGTCGGCGCCGCGGTGCAAGCGGGGATGCTCGGCGGGTCGGTGCAGGACGTCACTCTGCTCGACGTGACCAACTTCTCTCTCGGCATCGAGGTGGAGGGGCGCCGCTACGCCCGCCTCATCCCCAAGGGCAGCACGGTCCCGGTGGTGCGCAGCCAGATGGTGAGCACCGTCGTCGACAACCAGCGGACCGTGAAGATCCACGTCCTGCAGGGCGAGGAGCAGCTCGCGAAGGACAACATCAGCCTCGGTGACTTCGAGCTGACGGACATCCAGGCTGCGCCGCGGGGCGTGCCCCGGGTCGAGGTGACCTTCACCATCGACACCGACGGCATCGTGAACGTCGCCGCGAAGGACAAGCTCACCGGCGCTCAGCAGGGCATCACCATCCACTCGCCGTCCGGGATGAGCCAGAAGGCCATCGACGACGCCAAGGCCGAGCTCCAGGCGATGGAGCAGGCCGATGGGGTCACCCGGGAGCTGCAGGACCTGCGGAACAAGGTGGAGAAGCAGCTGTTCGGCCTGGAGAGCTTCCTCCGCGACAACAAGCTCAGCCTGAACAAGCGGGAGATCTTCGACACCGAGCAGGCCCTCAAGCGGGGTCGCATGGCCCTGGTGAAGAAGGCAGACTCCGCCGCGCTGAACGAGCTGAGCCAGTACCTCGTCAACTACCAGGACCACCTGCAGCAGCGGGTCGACGCGGAGACTGGCGGCGAAACCTCCTCCATCTCGCTGATGAGCCCCGACTAGCCCCAGTGCTAGGCGCTCACCCGGAGCCCGACATGACCCTGCCCCTCCTCCGCTCGCTCGCCGCGCTGTCCGCCGGCGTGCTCCTCGCCGCTTGCCCCAGCGCCGACGGCGACCTCGCCGACATCACCTTCGACCCGGCCGTGGACGAGCGCGGGAACGCGACCATCGACCTCGGCGACGTGGAGGTCGGGACGAACCCGCCCCCCGCCGCGACCATCCAGGTGTTCAACAACACGGACTCCGAGGTCACCGTCGGGGTCGACTGCGACGACATCGCGGGGACGCCGTTCAACATCAGCTGCCCGGCCGAGCTGACCATCCCCGAGGCGGGGAGCGAGGACGGGACCGGCGCCGCGAACAACTTCGGGGCCGTCGGCGGGACGTTGCTGGCAGGCCCGAACGACGTGGGCGCCGTGAGCGCGTCCATCTTCTTCGACTACAACGACCGCATCTACGTGTTCGCCCTGAACGCGAACATCGTGAACTGACCCCGGTCGCGCACCGAGTCACGGCATCGGCCGGATCCGGACCGCGCTCCGGTAGGTCCCCCTCCGATACCCCACCGTCTGGAACCCTCGTCCGAGGGACGTGGCGGCGGGGCTGACCCACAGCTGCGCGGCGCCATCGGGCTCCGACGCCCCCCGGAACTCGATGGCGTTCTGGGGCAGGCCCCAGCCTGCGGTGGGAGACGGCGCGGTGCTCGCCTGGGCGGCGAACGCCGGGAGCTCGATCTCCGCGATGCGTCGCGTCCCCTCGTGAATCCACAGCCTCAGGTCGCCGTCCTCCATGGGCGCGCTGGCCAGGTGAGTCCACGGACCCTTGTCGTTCGCTGCTCCGCGGACGAGGTGAACGCGCTCGTAGGGGCCGAGGTAGACCGCCGCCGCCGGCATCCCGCCCACGAGGTCCAGGGGCGCGATGGGCGTGAGAGGGGCGCCAGGCTCGGCGAGGGACAGATGCAGGTCGCGACCGCCGTGGATGGCGATCACCGCGCTGTGACCGAGATGCGCCCAGGCCGGCGACGGCAGGACGCAGCGGACGTCGAGTTCGAGGGTGTGCTCCGGCGCGCGGGTGTCCTCGCGGTGGCAGGAGAGCTGCACCGTGTGGTCCAGGCTGAACAGCGACCAGTTGCCGTCCGGCGACGTCTCGTCGAGGTGCAGTCTGGCGTCGACGGTGAACCTCAGGTGCTCGATCTCGAGCGTCGCGAGCTGCTCTGCCCCCGCTTCCTCGAGAGGCGCGAGGGGCCGCTGCTCCAAGAGCGCGAGGGGCGCCGGCGTGGTCGACGGGGGAGGCGCCCGCATGGCGAGACCGCCTCCGATCCCGAGGACAGCCCACAGGAGTCCCGCCGGCAGCGCCAGGTGCAGGTGACTCCGGCCGGGTCGGATCGTGGCGAAGACGAGCGCCGCCGTCGCGACCGCGAGCACGAGGGGGCCCCCGCCCGCGTTCAGCCCCGTGGCCGGAAAGACGAGCAGCAGCGTCCCCCCGAAGGCCGCCGGCAGGGCGAAGAGACCGAGCAGGAGGGGCTCGCGGAGCGCTGGGGAGAAGAGCGCGATCGCGCAGAGTGAGGCCACGGCCAGGGGGAGTCCACGTCCGAGCCACCAGGGAGCGCTCGCGACGGCGAAGCCCCCGGGCATCGCCAGCGACCACAGCAGGCAGGCCCCGACGAGCAGGGCGAGGAGCAACAGGCAGGCGAGGGCGAGGAGCGCGCGCGGCACGCCAGGAGAACCCACGGCAGGCGCGGTCCAGTCCCCTCGCCGGGCCCGCTTCGTGCAGACTCGGCCGGCCATGCACGCTCATGCTCCTTTCGTCCTCGGCTTCGCCCTGCTCCTCACCGGCTGCGGCGAGCTCCCCACCCGCTGCTCCCACGACCAGGAGCCAACCCTGGAGGTGGGCACGGGCGCCGAGGACTTCGCGTCGATCACCGACGGACAGGTCCTTCCGGCGGTCTACGGACTCCAGGGCGGGCAGCACGTGTGGGTGGGGCTGCGTCTGGGCGGGCTCGTCGCGCGGGTCGGGGGGAGCACCCCAGCGACCCAGGAGCTGCGGCTCGAGTGGGGGGACTACGTGCTCGCGGAAGCGGGGCCGGTCGGCCTGTCCCTGCCCCAGTCCGGCGGGAGCGAGTTCGCGGGATACACGCTGATCCTCAACTACCTCGACTACGAGACCTACCCGGATCTGTACCCGGCGGACTTCGACGGGTCCGCCGACACGAACGAGGAGTACGACGCCATCCAGGAGTCCTTCGACGCGCAGCTCGCCGAGGGGGTGCGCCTGTGGGCCCGGGTGACCGACCGGTGCGGCGTGAGTGCGGAGGACGAGGTGATGGTGGGCGTGAGTGGAGTGGCGTTCTGAGGTCCGCGGACAGCTCCGCATCCTGGTCTCGGCCATCCTGATCTCGTGTCCCCTCCCCCAAAGCTCCTGCGGCGACGGACGTTCGCCCACGGTGTCCACGAGCTGCTCGCCGAGTACCGGATGGCGCCCACCTCCTTTGGGGGTGCGCGGCAGTGTCGGTATCGCTTCACCGGGGTCGACGGGCGGGTCCACGAGGGCTGGACCTGGGACCCGACCTGGCAGCCTGGCTCGATCCCCGCGGGGGCCCTGCGTGGAGACATCGCGCGCCAGGTCATGGGCGCCTTCAGCACTCCGCGCTACTGGTACGAGGATCGGGAGCGCCGCTGTGTGCAGTGCGGTCAGCGCTTCGTGTTCTCGGCGGCGGAACAGAAGTATTGGTACGAGACTCTGGGTTTCTACGAGGAGTCCGTCGCGATCCGCTGCGCTCCTTGCCGCAAACAGCGACGAACGGCCCACGCCTTGCGGGAGGGACTGGCGACCGCGCTGCGCGCGAGCGAGGCGTCACCGAAGCAACCCGAGGTGTGGCTCGACGTGGCCGCAGCGACAGCGGCGCTCTTCGAAACGACGGGGGCGGGCGACCTGGACCGAGGCATCGCCGCCGCGCGACGAGCGTCGCGCCTGGGGGACGTGGCGGGTGGAGCCGTGGCCGAGGCGGAGCTCCAGCGGCTGGCGTCAAGGCCACGCAAGGCCCGGGCGTCCCTCGAGGCCGCGATGACGGAGCTGATGCCCCGCCGGCGGCGGCGCCAGATTGAGCGCGCCCTCGCCGCCCTCGACGCCGAGGAGGAGAGACGGATCCTCGCTCTTGGATTCAATGAAGACTGAACGTATGTTCATGTCATGTCCGCCGCCCTCGCCGAGTCCCCGGTCCGTGACGTCACCGCCCTACGGGAGCTGCTCCAACGGCGCTTTCCGGGGACGACGCGCCTCGAGCGTCCGCACCATGGGGTCCTCACCACCGGGATCGGGCCCGTGGACTCGCTCCTGCCGGGCGGGGTGCCCCGGGGGGCGGCGACGCTGTTCAGCGGGCCGCCGTCGTCGGGCAAGACGGGCATCGCCCTGCGGGTGGCGGCGGGCCTGACCCGGGACGGGGGGCAGGTGGCGTGGGTCCACCGGGGAGCTCTGTCCGTCGCGTCGGCGACCTGGGCCGGCGTCGAGCCCGCGCGGCTGCTGCAGGTCCAGGCGGAGAGCGACCTCGAAGCCCTGCGGTGCGCCGACATCCTGCTGCGCTGGCAGGCGTTCCACCTCGTGGTGCTCGACTGGATCGGCCCTGGAGGGCACGGCGGGCGTTGGGCGCGGCTCCAGAAGCTCGTCGTGGGGACGCAGAGCTCGCTGCTCGTGCTGTCTCCGCCGCCGGGCCCCGGCGATCCGCTCCGGTTCGTGGCGGCCGTGCACCTCGCGGTGGAGCGGGTCCCCGAGCGCCCCGCCCAGGCCGTGACCGTCGAGCTGGACAAGACCCGCTACGGCCGCCCCGACGGGCCCGCCTGGACCACCGTGGAGCACGACGGCATGGCTGGCGCCCCCTTCGCCCTGGACCCGGATCTGCCCGGCCTGGGCCAGCTCTGGCACGAGGAGGTCTGACTTCGCCGCCCCTCGCGGGGACGGCTGCGCGCTCCGCTTCGCGGTGCTTGCGGACTCCCCAGACACGGCGAGTCCGCGCCTCGCCCCCTCAGGACATCAGGCCCGGCAGCGCTCCCGAGGAGGCGTCTCCGAACCAGCTGATCCCCTCCCCCATCGCCTGGGCGACCGAGACCCACAGGTCCCCGTGGCGGCGGGCGCCGTAGTCGAGCAGGCGGCCCCCGGACATGCGGCCGTTGGCGCCGCCGGCAAGCACGAACGGCATGTTGCCGTGCAGGTGCGTGTTGCCGTCGCACACCTCCGTGCAGAGCACGACGAGGCTCGTGTCCAGCATCGTGCCGTCCCCGTCAGGGATCGCGTCCAGGCGGCTCAGCAGATAGCCGAACTGCTCCACGTACCACTGACGCTGCTGCACGAAGGCCACGAACTCCCGGCTGCCGGCGTCGTGGCTCGCCCCGTAGTGGGACGCCTGGTGGCTGCGCATGTCGTACGTCGGGTCGTACATCGCGCTGCCGGGGATGCGCGACATCACGAGCTCCGACGTGTGGTGGCTGCACTGCAGCGTCCCCACCTTCGTCAGCCCGCACGCCATCGCCAGGACCATCAGGTCCGTCTGCGCTCGCAGGATGTCCCCGAACTTGCTCGGGTCGTACAGCTCGCCCGTGCCGAAGCTCCCGGTGTCGATGGACGGGTCGCCGCAGCTCGCGTCCCCCGTGCTGCCGCTCCCGCCACCGCTCCCCGGCGGGTTCTTGATGCGCAGCTCCACCTCGCGCAGGGCCTCGAGGTGCAGGTCGAGCTTCGCCGCCTCCGTCGTGCCGAGCTTGCTCCGCAGGGCGTTCATCTCCTCGAGGACCCCGTCGATGACGGACACGTCCACGGGGTTCGGGGTGACCGGCTCGTCGTCGTCGTCCCCGGGCGAAGGCGCTGGCGCCCCTCCAAACAGCAGCTCGAAGGCGCGGCGAGGGTCGTCCTCGGGCGCGATGGTCTGCCCCGCCGTGGGGTAGACGATGTGCTTGTCCCCGCTGGCGTTGTTGTGGTTCGCCTGGACCCCGAGATAGAGGTGCCGCCACCACGCGTCGGAGCCCGCCGTGCGCGACAGGTACTGATCGATGGACTCCCCTCCCCCGCCATCGGCCGCCGTGAGGAGCTTCTTCGCCCCGCCGGGGTGACTCCCCTCGTCCGTCGCGCCCATGTTCAGGCCGTTGACGAACACGCAGCGATCGCGCCAGGGCTGGAGCCCCGCAAGGACCTCGGACAGCTGGAAGTCGACCTCGCTCCCCGTGCAGTGCCACTTGCTCGCGTCCCCGTTCTGGGACCAGGCGGGCACGCCATCGGGGAAGTAGAAGAAGATCACGCGCTTCGCGGCCCCGTCCGCCCGAGCGAGGCGCGGGCGCAGGAACGGGCCGGCCAGAGCGGCGGCTCCCAGTCCTCCCAGGAACGCGCGGCGGGACGCTCCACGACGCCGGCTCATGGCGACCTCCTCACGAACGCGGGCGACGCGGCCATCGCGGTCAGCACCCCCAGCAGGTCGCCCCCCTCGGCGAGGCCGGCGGCGAGGTTCTCCGCCACGCACTCTCCCCCCGGGCCGTCGAGGTGGCCTTCCGTGAATCGCATCCACTGGCGGGCGAAGCAGGCCGGCGCCGCCTCGCTCTCGGCGAGCATCGCCCCGAGTTGCCCGAGCGAGTCGAAGGTCTCCAGCGTGTTCCCGCCGCGCCCCTCCACGTCCTTCAGCTCCCCCGCGCCGCTCACCGCGACCCCGTTCTCCGTGGTTCGGTGGGCGCCGATGGCGTCGAACTCCTCGAACCCGAAGCCCAGCGGGTCGATGTACTGGTGGCAGCCGCTGCACGCGATGTTGTCGCTGTGCTGGGAGAAGCGGTCGCGCGTGGTGGCGTTCGGGTCCACATCGGGCACCCCGCCCGCGTCGGGCGGCGGCGCCTCGAACTCCTCGCAGAGCAGGCGCTCCCGCACGAACAGCCCGCGCCGCACTGGCGACGTCTGATCGCTGTGGGCGTAGGTCGCCAGGACGCTGCCGTGGCCGAGCACCCCGGCGCGCCCGTCCGCCAGGGGCACCTCGTCGCCCGCTTCGATGCCGTAGTGGGCGGCGAGCTCGGGGCCCGCGAAGGTGTAGGGCGCGGTCATGAGCTCGTCGTAGGTCCCGGTCCCCTCCCACAAGACGTGCTCGACCAGGCGCGCGGTCTCCTCGAGCATCGCCGCCCGGAGCGCCGGGGTCATCGATGGGAAGAGGGCCGCGGACTTGTCCGTCGTGAGGACCGACTCGACGCCGAGCCACTGGACCCCGAAGCGGCGCACGAGGCCCCGGGCGCGCGCATCGCCGAGGAGCCGCGCGGCTTCGGCGGCCCGCCCCTCGGGGGTGTCGAGGGCGCCAGCGGCGGCTCGATCGAGGAGGAGGTCGTCGGGGGTGGTGCCGAGGTAGGTGTACGACAAGAGCGTCGCCACCTCGTAGGGGGTGAGGCGGAACCCGGCGCCGTCCGCGACTCCGATCTCCGACCGGTACAGGAACGTGGGCGACGAGAGGAACACCTGCAGCGCCACGCCGACCGACACCGACGGGTCATCGAAGGCGGTGGCCAGCGCGACCATGCGGTCCACCTCGTCGCTCTCCAGAGGACGCCGCCACGCGCGCCGCCCGAAGTCGGTGACCCAGGACTCCACGCAGGCGGCGTCGGACGCGTCGCACCCCAGGAGGCCGTCCACGTCGGTGGTGGCGCGCTCCGCGAGCTGCCGGCCCGCGTCGAGGAACTGCTCCACGTGGACGCTGGTCACGAGCCCCTGGGTCGCGTCGTTGTCGAAGGGGTAGTGCTGGGAGCGGGCGCGGACGGGGAAGGCAGCGGCGGGGTCGAAGGCTCCGTCGCCCGGCGGGGGCGCACCGTCGCAGGCCTGGACGAGGACCGAGTTGTTCCCTCCGAAGCCGTCGGGCGTGGTCTGGGGGTTCGCGGGGTCCTCGAGCCAGTCGGTGGAGTCGACGACGAACTTGTAGTGCCAGGTGCCGTCGGCCAGGGTCGTCTTCGCGTACCAGCGGTCCCCCACCCGGGTCATCGCGAGGCCCGAGCCCGCGTCCCCCGCCCACCCGTTGAAGTCTCCTGCGACGTGGACCGTCCCCGCGTCGGCGAAGCCGGGGAGCACGAAGGTGTGGAGGGAGCACGGGTCGGCGACGCAGACATCCCCGACGCAGGACTGGTCAGCCAGGTTGCAGTCGGCGTCGACCGAGCAGGCGCCGTCGGCCTGAGGCAAGAGGTCCCGGACGGTTGCCCGGTACTCGCGCGCGTTCAGCAAGCGCAGCTGCTGGGGCGGGAACTCGGTGACCTCGCACAGGGGCTCGGCCGGCGGCTCGTCGCACGCGGCGAGGGCGAGGAGGGAGAGGCCGATGAAGAGGCAGCGGCGAAGCACGAAGGCACAGTAACTCAGCCCAGAGTCACGAGCGCGACAAACCTGCGGGTGTAGCGTGCGCGAGGGGCGCGATGACCGACGACGCAGATCGAGGGCGAGTCTTCCGAAACCGCCTCGCGTGGGGGCTGGTCGTCGTGGGGTTCTTCGCGCTCATCGGCGCCTTTCTCTTCATCGTCCTCGACTCGGCGATGGACACCGTCGACCGGAAGACGGCGGACCAGGTGTTGACTCCGCGTCAGCTCGAGTTCTTACTGCACGACTACACCGCGGTCGCGGCACTCGACATGCTCGAGCCGCCCACGACTCGGAGTCGGAACGCGGGGCCGGTGCTCGGGCCCTACGTCGCGCCGTTCACCGACCGACCCTTGTTCGGGGGGCGGGCGCCTCAGACGCTCAAGGCGCGGATGAGCGGCGAGCACATCAACGACTGGATCACCGACCCCGAGTCGCTGGCCAAGTACGACCCGGCCTTCTGGCCCGACCTCCCCAGCTTCGACCACCTCGAACTCACCGGGCATGGACCGTGGGGCGCGTACATCGCCGACGACGGAGCCCGATTCGGGCCCGACGGCGCACACCCCTTCTTCTATCCCCTCGTCGCCGCAGCAAAGATCCGGTGGTCCGCGGCGCTGACGGGCGCGGTCCCTGTCGAGACCGCCCTCGCCGACACGCGCGGCCTCGCACGGCTCCTGGCGAGCGAAGGGAGCTGGTGGGCCATCGAGTCGGCGTCAGAGATCCTGGGCCTCGAGGAAGGGGCGCTGATCGCCGCAGGCCACCTCCCCGGAGCGAGCAGCCTCAAGGCACTGTCCTCCGATCAGGCCGACGCCCCGCGGCGCGTACTCGCCGGGACGAGGATGGTCCTGACCGGCCGCGCTCCGGCCAACGCCCTGGAGCAGCTGCGGGGGATCGGCGCCGTCGCCTCGGGTCTGGCCTGCCCGGCGGTCCCGGGCGCGCTGGAGCTCGACTGGATCCGGCGCTCGCTCCTCCACCCCCCGACCGTCTTCGAGCCGGATCACGCAGAGCTCTTCTACGCGGCGCGCGCCCTCGCCGTGGACTGCGGGCTGACAGACCTCATGGCGACGCTCGATGCCCAGCCCCCGCTCTCGCTCCTCGAGGTCAAGTCCATGGGCTACCCCTTCGCAACCGGTCCGGCGGCGACCCCCGGGTTCCGCTCGCTGATGCTCCGAGCGATGATCCGCGGCGGCATCCGCGCCCCGAAGAACCCCTACACCGACCGCTGACCGCCGCACCCACGACCCGCCCCAAACGGCAGCGGTCGGCGCACTCACACGCCCTTACAAAGGCAAACCCAACCCCCATATCTCCGCCTGCGGATCCGGCCCATGCTCTGGAAGGTCGGAGGAGGCGATGCGCTTCCCTTGGACCCACAGGAGGAAGCCATGACCGCCGGAATCGACCGCCTCAGCCAGCTGGCCATCAGCCCCACCGGGTTCATCTTCGACCCCCGGTCAGGCAGCACCTTCACCGTCAACGACACCGCCCGGACCATCATCGAGGGCATCCAGCAGGGCAAGGGGCTCGACGACATCGTCCGCGCCTTGTCCGACGCCTTCGCCACCGGCGCCACGGACCTGCGCCGCGACGCCCTCGAGTTCGCCCGCCGCCTCCGCGACGAGGGCCTGCTCCCCGCCGACTTCGAGCTGGTCTAGTCCGATGGCCAAGTTCACCGGCACCGTCGCCGTCACCGGCCTGAACGCGACCGACAACCCCGGCCCCGGGGTCCCCGTCATCCGCGCCCTGCGCCGCTCCCCCGACTTCGCGGGCCGCATCATCGGCCTCGCCTACGACGCCATGGACCCGGGCCTCTTCCTCCCCGGCCTCCTCGACGGCGCCATGCTCATCCCCTACCCGTCCGCCGGTCGCGACGCGCTGTTCGCCCGCCTCGCCCACGCCCGCCGCCGGTTCGGGATCGACGTCCTCATCCCCACGCTCGACTCCGAGCTGCCCGCGCTCTGCGACCACGAGGACATCCTCGCCGCCATGGGCATCGGGGTGTTCCTCCCCACCCGCGCCCAGTACGACCTGCGCAGCAAGGCCCGGCTGTTCGAGCTGGCCCGCGACCACGGCGTGCCGGTGCCCCGCAGCGAGGTCCTCACGGACCCGTCGCGCATGTACTCCATCCACGCCTCCTTCACCTTCCCCATCGCGGTGAAGGGCGTCTTCTACGGAGCCCAGATCTGCTACTCGGCCGACGAGGCCGTGGCCGCCTTCCACAAGCAGGCCGCCGAGTGGGGCCTGCCGATCATCGTCCAGGAGTTCGTGGCCGGCGAAGAGCTCAACGTCGCCGCCATCGGTGACGGCGAGGGCGGGCTCATCGGCGCCGTCCCCATGAAGAAGCTCATGCTCACGAAGCAGGGCAAGGGCTGGGCCGGCGTGACCATCGCCGACGAGCCGCTCATGGACCTCGCGCGCCAGGTCGTCGGGGCCATGAGGTGGCGCGGGCCGCTGGAGCTCGAGGTCATCCGGGACGACGCCGGCGACTACCACCTGCTGGAGATCAACCCGCGCTTCCCCGCCTGGGTCGATCTCTCCGCCGGGGCCGGCCAGAACCTGCCGCTGGCCTGCGCCCGCCTCGCCGCGGGCCATACCGTCGCGCCCCTTCCCGCCTACCGCGTGGGCGCCGCCTTCGTCCGCGCCTCCGTGAACCAGCTCGTCGACATCTCGGCCCTCGAAGCGCTCTCCGTCCTCGGCGAGCGCGACGACACCCCGACCGCCCCCGCGAGCACCCCCCAGGAGCGCGCCTCCTGAGCCCCCGGCGCCCCCGCGCCCTTGTGACCCGACGCCCTTGACCCCCCGCCCTTCGAGGAGGACGCCATGACCGCCAACCCCAAGGTCACCCTGAAGCCGCTCTACGAGCGCCCGTCCATCAGCCGCCACCGCGCCGGCCTCATGAACAAGATGAGCGCCTCGGCCGCGTACACCCCGAAGGACTCCATCGACGGCGTCCCCGTCGAGGACCTGGTGGCCGCCTACGGATCCCCCTTGTTCGTCTACAGCCAGCGCACCCTCGAGGAGCGCTACCAGGAGCTGAACGGCCACCTGTCGCGCCGCTGGCCCCGCGTCCAGCTCGCCTGGTCCTACAAGACCTGCTACCTCGACGCCGTCTGCAAGGCCTTCCACGCCCAGGGCGCCTGGGCCGAGGTCGTCTCCGGCATGGAGTTCCGCAAGGCCCGCCGCAACGGCATCCCCGCGAAGAACATCGTCTTCAACGGCCCGCGCAAGACCGAGGCCGAGCTCGCCGAGGCATTCGCCGGCGAGGCCATCGTGAACATCGACCACTTCGACGAGCTCGCCATGGCCGAGCGCGTGGCCGACTCCCTCGGGATCACGCCGAAGGTCGGCATCCGCCTGAACCTCGCCGCCGGCGGCGCCGTCCCCCGCTGGGGCCGCTTCGGCTTCGCGCTGGAGACCGGACAGGCCTGGGACGCCGTGCGTCGCCTCGTCGGCGGCGGGCGCCTCCAGCTCGCCGGCCTGCACTGCCACATCGGCACCTTCGTCCTCGACCCGTCCGGCTACCAGACGGCGGCGGGCAAGATCGCCGAGTTCGCCAACCGCCTCCGCAAGGAGCTGGGCATCGCCGTCGAGTACCTGGACATGGGCGGCGGCTTCGCGAGCAAGGCGCGCCTGCGCTCCCAGTACCTGCCCGGCGAGCAGGTGAGCCCGTCGCTGGCCCAGTACGCCGAGGCCGTCACGTCGGGGCTGAGCGCGCTGGACGTCCGCCACGACGACTGCCCGCTCCTCATCCTCGAGACCGGGCGCGCCCTGGTGGACGACGCCGGCACCCTCATCAGCACCGTCTTCGCCAACAAGCGCCTCCCGGACGGCCGCCGCGCCATCGTGCTCGACGCCGGCGTGAACGTCCTGTTCACCAGCTACTGGTACAAGCACGACATCACGCCCTGCTCCGAGCCCCGGGGCGTCCCCGAGCCGACCGTCGTCTACGGCCCGCTCTGCATGAACATCGACGTCGTCTGCGAGAACATGATGCTGCCCCCGCTAGAGGTGGGAAGCCGCGTCCTCGTGGGCCCCGTCGGCGCCTACAACGTCACCCAGTCCATGCAGTTCATCCAGCTGCGCCCCGCGGTGGCGATGATCTCCCCGCAGGGTGAGGTCGCGGAGATCCGCCGCGCCGAGACCCTCGACGACCTCGTCATGGGCGAGTCGGTGCCGTCGTGGCTCTGAACACCGCCGAGACCCGGATCGGCGCGCCGTCCCCCACCCTCCGGGGGGCGGCGTCCACCGACCGCGCCAACGAGCCGCCGCGCACCGCGCCTCCGTCGGTCCCGAAGCAGGCGGTGCTCGCGGTCCTCGCGGCCTACAGCCAGGTCCTGTTCAGCGCGAGCCCGCTGGTGGGCGTCCTCGTGCTCGCGTCGACCTTCGTCGTCCCCGAGGTGGGGGCGGTGGGGCTCCTCGGGGTCGTCATCAGCTCCGCGATCTCGCTGGCGCTCGGCCTCGACCGCGAGGGCGTCAAGAGCGGGGTCCTCGGCTACAACGCCCTGCTCGTCTTCCTCCTCGTCGGGGCCCTGCTCGATCGAAGCCCCGCGTTCTGGGTCCTCTCCGGCGCCCTCGCCATGGCCGTGGTGCTGACCCACGTCTTCCTGTCGGCGGCGCTCCACGCGCACTTCCGGCTGCCGGCCCTGTCCCTACCCTTCGTCATCGTCGGGTGGGTCGCGCTCCTCGCGGTGCCGTCCATCCGCGGCATGGCCGTCTCCCCCACCGCGCCGGCCCTGTCGCTGCCTGCGTTCCCGGGCCCCGAGCTCGTGGACACGTTCCTGCGCAGCCTCGGCGCCATCTTCTTCCAGCCGCACTGGGTCGCCGGCGCCCTCGTCCTCACCGCGATGCTCCTGTGGTCCCGCATCGCGGTCGTCCATGCGCTGGTGGGCTTCGCGGTCGCCGTGCTCGCCCAGGACGTGCTCTTCAGCTTCCCGCCCGGCTTCGTCCACAGCTACGTCGGCTTCAACTTCATCATGACCGCGGTGGCCCTCGGCGGGATCTTCTACGTCCCCGGCCCCGCCTCGATGGCCCTCGCCGCCGCAGGCTCCCTGGTGTGCGGCCTCGTGTCGGTCGCGGTCCTCGGCCTCCTCGCGCCGCTGGGGCTCCCGATCCTTGCGATGCCCTTCAACCTCACGCTGCTGGTCCTGCTCTACGCCCTCGGCCACCGCGCTGTCGCCACGCATCCCCGCCCCGTCGACTTCGTCGCCGGCTCCCCCGAGGACAACCTCCTCTACTTCCGCACCCGCATCGCGCGGTTCCGCTCGACCCTGCCGGTCCGCATGCGCCTGCCGGTGCGGGGCGAGTGGGTCGTGACCCAGGGCAACGACGGCGACCACACCCACCAGGGACCCTGGCGCCACGGCATCGACCTCGAGGTGGCCGACGCGCGCGGTGAGCGCCACACCGGCACCGGCGAGCAGCTCTCGGACTGGTATTGCTACCGGCTCCCCGTCCTGTCGCCGGCGCTGGGGACGGTCGTCAAGGTCGTCGACGGCCTGCCCGACACCCCCATCGACGCAGTCGACGTGGAGAACAACTGGGGCAACCTCGTCCTCATCCAGCACGGGCCGGCGCTCTATTCGCTGCTGGCGCACCTGTCGCCCGGGTCCATCGAGGTCGCGGCGGGGCAGGTCGTCGCCGCCGGGCAGCCCATCGGCAAGGTGGGCGCCTCGGGGCGCTCGCCGGTCCCTCACCTCCACATCCAGCTCCAGGCCACCCCGGTCCTCGGCGACCCCACCGTCCCCATCGAGTTCCACGACGTCATCGTCGGCGGCGCCCTGCAGGCGACCCACCTGCCCGCGGAGGGCGAGGTCGTCTCGAACCTCGTGCGCAGCGATCTCGCCAGCATCCTCGACCTGCCGGCGGGCTCCCGGATCCGCGTCGAGGTCCGCAACGGCGACGACATCCACACCGAGGAGCTCGTCTCGGAGATCGACCTGCTCGGCGCCCGCTCCCTGCACAGCCCCAGCAAGGACGCGCGCCTGTGGTTCGACGCCGTCGGCGACTGCTGGCTGGCCCTGGACCACGCCGGCCCCAAGGACGGTGCCCTGTGGGCGATGCACGCCGCCCTCGCCCGCGTCCCCCTGTCGTCGAAGGTGCCCCTGCGGTGGCGCGACCACCTCAACCCCCGGCGCCTCGCGAGCAACCCCCTGGCCTGGCTGCGGGACGCCCTCGCCGCCGTCGTCCCCCCAGCCGACCAGCCGATCGACTACGCCATGACGGCCGTAGGCGGCGCCGTCACCATCCGGGGGCACGCCCGGACGCAGCGCCCGTGGCAGCGCTCGGTGCGCACGGAGGCCGTCCTCGTCCCCGGCCGGGGCATCGAGACCGTCCACGTGCGCGTGGGCGACCGGGACATCGCCGTGCGGGGGCTGCCCTGATGAACCCGCGCTCGGTCCTGCGGGCGGTCCTCGCCGTGGCGCTCACGGTCGCGGTCGCGATCGCCGTGCTCCTGCTGCTGGCTCCTCGGTCCGCCCGGGCCGACGCCCCGGTGCCCCCCGCCGTCCAGGTCGCCGCCGAAGGCCACATGGCCCGGGTCCTGCCGCTGCTCCAGCAAGGGCGGGTCGCCGAGGCCCGCGCCGCCGCCGCCGAGGCCGTCCGCCTCGCCCCGGGCTCCGCCCGCGCCCGCATGCTCCGGGCCTGGGCCCGGCGCCACGTCCCCAACGGGCTCCCCGGGGTGTACGCCCTCCCCCTGGCCGAGGCGGACTACGCGCACGCCCGCCGCCTCGACCCCGCCACCCCCGACGCCCGCTGCGGGCAGGCCTGGAGCCGCCTCGCCCAGGGCGACCGCATCGGGGCCCGCCGCACGTTCACCCGCCTTCTGTCGGCGACCCCATCGGACGACTGCGCCCTGACCGGCGCGAAGACGAGCGCCGCACGTTGGCAGGTCGCCGGCACCTTCTTCCTCACGGGGACGGCGTACGACGGACACCCGACGAACACCGGTGGAATCGGGACCATCGCCCGCGGGCGCGCCGTCCTCGACGACCTGCTCTTCATCGAGATCACCGGGCGCCTCCTCGCCATCGGCGCGGACATCGCGGGCACGAAGGTCACCGGCTCCCAGGTGGAGGCCTGGGCGCGGGTCGGCGTGGAGCATCGCGGCTTCGGCGTCGAGGGGATGGCGGCCGTGGTGAAGTCGAGCGCCGACAGCGCCGCCGCGAGCGTCATCGCCGGGCGGGCCTGGGCGACCTTCGGGGTCACCCTCCGGGGCGAAGCAGCCGTGAGCAACTTCAGCACCGGCGCCGCGACCCTCGCCGGCGCTGGCCTCTTCGTCCCCGTCTTCTCCGTCCTCGGCCTCGACGCAGAGCTCCAGGTGACCCGCTGGAACGCCGACGACGGCGACATCACCGCCCCCGCCGCCATGCTCTCCCTCAGCGCGCGGATCTCCCCGCTCGCCGATCTCTCGATCACCGTCACCGGGCGCGGCGGCAAGGCCTGGGCCCCCATCCGCTTCGACCAGCCGACCATCTGGAACACCACCCAGTCCCAGACCGCGGGCGCCGAGCTCGCCGTCTCCGGGCGGGTGCTGCCCTGGCTTACCGTGCATGGCTCCTGGGAGGTCGCGCGCCTCCTCGACGACACCGATCAATCCACTTCCCACACCCACGTCTTCGGCCTCGGCGTTACCGTCGAGACGGAAGGAGGAATGAGACGATGAGCCCCATGCGCCTGTTGCCCCCCCTGCCCTCGCGATCTCGGCGGTTCCTCGTGACCGCCCTGCTGCTCCCAGCCCTCCTCGTTGCCACCCCCGCCTTCGCTGAGAGGGCCACGTCGACCGAGCTGTACCAGCAGTCGTTCTCGCTGGAGACGAACGGCGACTACGCCGAGGCCCTGGCCCGCATGGACGACATCGCCGCGCAGGGCGAGGACACCTACCTGCTGCACCTGCGCCGCGGGTGGCTGCTCTATCTCATGGGTCGGTACGGAGACTCCGTGACCGCCTACGACTCCGCCCTCGGCAAGGAGCCGGGTTCCGCCGAAGCCCTCGCCGGACGCACCCTGCCGCTCATGGCCCAGTCACGCTGGGCGGAGGCGGAGCGCACCTGCAAGCGGCTCCTCAACCTCGCGCCGGGCAACTACCTGGGGATGTCGCGCCTCGCCTGGGTGCTCTACAGCTCCGGCCGCTACGCCGAGGCGGAGAGCGCCTACCGCGCCGTGCTGGAGCAATACCCGTCGGACAACGACATGCGGGCCGGGCTCGGGTGGGCGCTCCTCAAGCAGGGCAAGAGCGGGGACGCGAAGGCCGCCTTCGCCGAGGTGCTCGCGGTGGTCCCGAACCACGTCTCCGCCTCGCAGGGGATGGCGACGCTGTGACCGCGGCCGCGCAGGAGTACCCTGTCTCCATGCCAGAAGCCCGCCTTCTGATCGTCGAGGACGACGAGCGCCTCGCCACTCTCACGTCGGAGTACCTCACCCAGTCCGGGTTCGAGGTCGCCATGGAGAGCCGCGGGGACCGCGCCGTCGACCGGATCCTCGCGGACGACCCGGATCTCGTCGTCCTCGATCTCATGCTCCCCGGTGAAGACGGCCTGTCCGTCTGTCGCCGGGTGCGCCCCCAGTGGTCCGGCCCGATCCTGATGCTCACCGCCCGGGGCGACGAGATCGACCAGGTCCTGGGGCTGGAGATGGGGGCGGACGACTACGTGGCGAAGCCCGTCTCCCCTCGCCTGCTCCTGGCCCGGATCCGCGCCCTCCTGCGGCGCAAGCAAGGGCCCGAGGACGACGGCGAGAAGGTGATCGTAGGCTCGCTCGTGGTCGATCGGACCACCCGGGAGGCGCGCATCGACGACGCCGTCCTCGAGATGACGTCCGCAGAGTTCGACCTGCTCTGGCTCCTCGCCAGCAACGCGGGCAAGCCCCTGTCCCGCGAGGAGCTCATCCGCGAGCTGCGGGGCATCGAGTACGACGGGCTCGACCGCAGCATGGACGTGCGCGTCTCCCAGCTCCGCCGCAAGCTCGCCCAGGACCCGCGCCACAAGGACCGCATCAAGACGGTGCGCGGCGTCGGCTACCAGTTCGCGCCCGAGACCTAGGCGCCCGGCGCGCCTTCGATGACCCGGTCCCGCTCATGAGAGGCCTCTTCCTCCGCGTCTACGCCGGGCTCGTGCTCGTGCTCCTCGTGAGCGTCGCCGCCCTGGCTCTGGCGCCGCCGCCCGACCCGCCGGACCGGGAGGAAGCCATCCGGCGCCTCGTGGGGCTAGGGCCCGCGAACATCCAGGAGTCGCTGTCGTCAGCGGCGGACCCGGCCGTGCGGGCGAAGGAGCTCGAAGGTGAGCTCGGCGTGCAGGTGAAGCTGCTGCCGGAAGCGGCCATGACACGCGCCTTCGAGGCGAAGGCCCGCCGCGCCATGTCGTCCGGGACCGCGCTCATGGAGATCGAGGACGCGGGCCCCGCCGTGTACGTCCCGCTGCCCGGGAAGGGCACCGTCGCCGTCGTCCGCCCGCCCTGGAGCCAGCCCACCTTCGACCGCACCCGCGCGCTCCTCCTCGTCTCCCTGGCGCTGCTCGCCGTCACCGGCCTCGGCGTCGCCCTCATCCGGCCCGTCGAGCGCCAGCTCGCCGCCGTGACCGAGGCGGCCCGGCGGGTGGGCGAAGGCGATCTCACCGCCCGCGCCCCCGTGGACCGGGCCGACGACGCCGGCGCCCTCGCCGAAGCCTTCAACGCCATGGCGGAGCAGGTGGAGACGATGGTCGCCGGACGCGAGCGCCTCATGCACGGCGTCTCCCACGAGCTGCGCACGCCGCTCGCCCGCCTGAGGTTCGCCCTGGAGCTCATCGACCTCGCCTCGGACGAGGCGGACCGGCGCAAGCGCATCTTCGAGGCCACCGCCGACGTGGACGAGCTCGAGGGCCTCGTCCGCGAGCTGCTCCAGTACAGCAAGCTCCAGCAGGCCGAGGCCACGGCGGACACCGAGCCCACCGACCCCGCTCCGCTGCTGGCGGACCTCGTCAAGGACGCCCGGCGGGTCCGCGCGTCCACCAGCCTCTCGTTCGTGGACCAGGGGAGAGGCGTCGTCGCGCCGCTGGACGGCAAGCTGTTCCTGCGCGCGGTCGGCAACCTCGTGAACAACGCCGCCCGCTACGCCGACAGCGAGGTCGTCGTCACGCTGCACCAGGAGGGGCGCTGGATGCGGGTGACGGTGGACGACGACGGGCCCGGCGTCCCCGAAGCCGAGCGCGAGCGCATCTTCGACCCCTTCGCGCGCCTCGACGACGCCCGCTCTCGGGACACGGGAGGGACCGGCCTGGGGCTCCCCATCGCCGCGGGCGCCGCCCGGTCCCACGCCGGACGCATCGAGGTGGACGACGGCCCCCTGGGCGGCGCGCGCTTCTCCTGGGTGTCGCCGCTGTGACCGCTTGCGCGCGGGTCTCCCCTCTGGGCCCGCGCGACAGGGATAGGATGGGCACGAGATGGCTCACCACTCCCGCCCCGCCTCCGACGACACCCTCTCCCTCGTCGCGGCGCTCGAGGAGACGCTCCCGGACGAGCCGTGCCTCGAGGAGGCCCTCCCCGTCGGCTCGCCGCAGGCGGTGGCGGACTTCGTCCACGAGCGGGCGGACTTCCTCGTGCGGGCGGCGTGGGTCGCGCGGACGAGCCAGGTGCGACTCCAGGCAGCCATCGATCACTGGGACCGCTCCCTCGCCGAGGCCGCCTGCGCCGATCTCCTCGCCTACCTCGAGCGCTGGGCCGAGCTCATCGGCATCGTCCGGGCGGCGGGAGGCATCGGCGAGTACCTGCCCTTCGAGGAGCACGGGCTCGACCTGGCCCGCGAGCTCGACATGGGGCTCCTCAACCAGCGCACCGAAGACGGCCAGCGCGACCACGCCGCCGTCCTGAGCTCGCTGCTCCAGACGCTGCGCTGCGACTGGTGGCGCGGCATCCCTCAGCTCAGCGCCGCCGAGGCCCCGCCCCACGGAGGCGGCGAGCCCGAGGACGTCGTGGACCGGGTGCGGGCCCGCTGCGAAGCGCTCCTCGACGCCATGCACGGCCCCGAGCCGGAGCACGACGCCCTTGACCCGCACCTCGACGAGAAGCTCGACGATGCGCTGCACCACCTGGGCGCGACCCCCATCTCGTCGACGACGCTGCCCGACCGGGACATCATCTACGAGTTCTTCGCCCACCGGTTCGCCTACCGGCCGTACCACCCGGAGGTCGCGGACACGCTGTCGTCGCTGGGCTACTCGCCGAACTATTTGCGCTACCGCACGAAGTCGGGCCTCGACTTCTTCATCCTCGAGCCGGCCTCGGACGTGCGACCCGTCATCGTGTTCCGAGGGACGGAGCCCGACGACCTCAAGGACCTCAAGACCGACCTCGAGTTCCAGATCGGCGCCGAGCACTTCGCCTCCGCCCAGCGCCTCGGGCTGCGGGCCCTGCTGGTGGCCTGCCGGGTCAGCACCGGGTACGCGCCGGATCTCTGCGGGCACAGCCTCGGCGGGGCCCTCGCGCAGCTGACCGCAGCCGAGTGGCCCGATCTGGTCGGCGATGTGGTGACCTTCCAGGCCCCAGGGCTCACGCGGCTCCATGCATTTCGGGGAGAAGCCGGACTGAACCGGCATCGTCCCTGCCCCACCGCGCACCCGCGGGTCACCCACTACATCGCGGCCCACGACCTCGTCCACAAGGCGGGGCAGCGGCACCTGCCAGGGCGCACCGTCATCGCGGTGGGCGTGCAGCTCAACCGCGCCGCCGGCATCCACACCCACATGGGCCACAGCGACATGCTGCTCGGCACCCACGGGCAGCGGAAGCGGCTCCAGCGCATCGGACTCGAGGCCCACTGGACCCCACACACCTACGCCCACTGGGGCGAGCTGGCGGAGCACCCCACCACCCGGGGCTCGCTGCACGAGGGCGTGCGGGCCACGGTCGCCCTGAGCCTCGAGCTGATCCAGACCTGGCTGACCCACCCCGAGGACCCGGGCGCCGTCGTCCGCCTCATCCCGGAGCTGGCGCGGCAGGCGGTGGGCGACATGGAGTCGACGCACCCCACCATCGCGCTCCGGATCGCGAAGCGGCTGGCGAAGGACTCGGTGCGGGCGATGGGCTACGCGGTGGAGATGGCGGCCCGGGACAAGGTCAGGCGAGGTCGACCCAGACGGGGGCGTGGTCCGAAGCGGTGAGCCCCTCCTTCTTCTTGCGGTAGTCCCGGTCGATCACGGCGTCGGCGACGCGCTGCGCGACGCCGGAGGTCCCCATGAGGAAGTCGATGCGCAGGCCCTGCTTCTTGTGGAACGCGCCAGCGCGGTAGTCCCACCAGGAGAAGGAGACGTCGTCGGGGTGCTGGTGGCGCCACAGGTCGACGAGGCCGAGGCCCGAGACCTTGCTGAAGCGGGAACGCTCCTCCTCGGTGCAGAAGATCCGGCCGTTCCCCGCCTCGCCCCGCCACGTGTCCTGGGGCGTGGGGCAGATGTTGAAGTCGCCGGCGACGATGGCCTCGGCCTTGCCGCCGTGGTGCTCCGACAGGTGCCCCGCCAGGGTGTCGAACCACGCGAGCTTCCCCTGGAAGTCCGCGTGCTTGAGCGTCTTGCCGTTGGGGCAGTAGACCGAGGTGAAGACGAGGTCGCCGAGGCGCACGGTGATGAGGCGGGAGCCGAACTCCTCCTCGCCGGGCAGCCCGCGCTGGAGGACCTCCGCGGGCTCCTTGGAGAGGACCGCGACCCCGTTCCAGCTCTTCTGCCCGTGGACGGCGGCCTTGTAGCCCGCGGCCTCGAACGCGAGGAACGGGAACTTGTCGTCCGTCATCTTGAGCTCCTGGAGCGCGACGACGTCCGGGTTCCGGGCACGGAGCCAGTGGAGGATGAAGTCCTGACGGGCGTTCATCCCGTTGATGTTCCAGGTGGCGATGCGCATGGGGGCTCCTCGTGGCGGGACGCGGACGGTAGTTCAGCCGGGCGGCGACCGCAGGGGGGGGCGGGAGACGCCGCGGGGCCTGTTAGCCTCCGCGCCGTGGCGGACTCCCTCCCCGACGCCGGCTCGGCTGGCCCGTTCCTCCCGAGCAGCGATGCCTCGGGCGAGGACCTGTTCGAGGCCTTCGAGTCCTGGGCGAGCTCCCGCGAGCTCGCCCTCTACGCCGCTCAGGAAGAGGCGATCTTCGAGCTCCTCGTGGACGGGGCCCACGTGGTCCTCAACACCCCGACGGGCTCGGGCAAGTCGCTCGTGGCCGAGGCGGTCCACTTCGCGGCGATGACCCGGGGGGAGCGCAGCGTCTACACCTCGCCGATCAAGGCGCTCGTGTCCGAGAAGTTCTTCGATCTCTGCGAGCGCTTCGGGCCCGAGAACGTGGGGATGATGACCGGGGACGGCGCGGTGAACGGCGACGCCCCGATCCTGTGCTGCACGGCCGAGATCCTCGCGAGCCGCGCCCTGCGGGAGGGGGACTCGGGCTTCGTCCAGCACGTGGTCATGGACGAGTTCCACTACTACGCGGACCGGGACCGCGGCACGGCGTGGCAGGTCCCGCTCCTGGTGCTGCGCTCGACGCGGTTCCTCCTCATGTCGGCGACCCTCGGCGACCCCGCGCGCCACGCGGAGCAGCTCGAAGACGCCACCGGCCGGAGCGCCGTGGTGGTGCAGTCCGACGAGAGGCCGGTGCCCCTGGACTTCGTCTGGGCGGACACTCCCCTGCTGGAGACGCTGGCCGACCTGATGAGCGGCGGCCGCAGCCCCGTCTACCTCGTGAGCTTCAGCCAGCGCGGGGCCAACGAGATCGCCCAGTCCCTCACCAGCACGGTGCAGCTCGGCAAGGAGACCCGGGACCGGCTGCGGACCGAGGTGCGCCGCGTGCGGCTCGACACGCCCTTCGGCCACAAGCTCAAGCGCCTGCTGGACCACGGCGTCGGGGTCCACCACGCGGGGCTGCTGCCGAAGTACCGGCGCCTGGTGGAGCGCCTCGCCCAGCGACGCTTGCTCCGGGTCATCTCGGGGACGGACACCCTGGGCGTCGGCGTGAACGTGCCCATCCGCTGTGTCCTGCTCACGCGCCTGTACAAGTTCGACGGCCAGAGCACCGGGGTCCTGTCGGTGCGCGACTTCAAGCAGATCGCCGGGCGCGCCGGCCGGCGCGGGCTCGACGAGCAGGGCTGGGTCGTGGCCCAGGCGCCCGAGCACGTCATCGAGAACCGCAAGAACGAAGCGAAGGTCGCTGCGGGCCTCATGTCGAAGAAGAAGCTGCGCAAGGCCTCCGAGCCGCGCGGCTACGTCCGATACGACGAGGAGACCTTCACCGGCTTGCAGACCGGCACGCCCGAGACCCTGGAGCCCGTGTTCACGCTGACCAGCGGGATGGTGCTCGAGGTCCTCCAGCGCGAGCCCGAGGACTGCGCGGCGGGGCTCGCGGTGCTGCGCGAGCTCATCGAGGTCTCCCACGGTGGCCCCACCGACAAGGCGAAGCTCAACGAGACCTTGGAGCAGCACGTGGACGCGCTCCTCGAAGCAGGCGTGCTCGACGGAGACAAGGACGGGGATCTGCGCCTCGCCGCCGAGGTCCCCGAGGACCTGAGCCTCTTCCACCAGCTGTCGCTCTTCGTGCTCTACGCCCTGGAGCGCCTCCCCGCCGACGACCCCGACCGGCACCTGCGCATCCTCAGCCTCGTGGAGTCGGTCCTCGAGAGCCCACACCCCATCCTGCGGTCGCAGACCCACCGGGAGCGCGGCTACGCCATCGCCGCCATGAAGGAGGAGGGCCTCGACTACCACGAGCGCATGGAGCGCCTCGACGACGTCGAGTACCCCAAGCCCGAGGCGGACCTGCTCTGGCGGCTGTTCGACGACTACCTCGAGACGCGGCCATGGCTCGCCCACCACCACCTGCGGCCCAAGGGGGTCGCCCGGGAGATGTGGGAGGACTGGGCCGGCTTCTCGGAGTACGTGAAGGACCTGAAGCTGTCGGGGAGCGAGGGCGTGCTCCTGCGCTACCTGAACGACGTGCACCGCATGCTCCACCGCACGGTGGGCGAGGCCTGGCGGGACGAGGCGTTCGAGGAGATGGTCGCGTACCTGCGGACCCTCATCGCGTCGACCGACAGCTCGCTCCTCGAGGAGTGGGAGCGGCTCGTGGCTGGGGAGGACGAGGTGGCGGCGCCCCAGGCCCAGGTGCCGGTCGGCCCGCCCCGGTTCGCCTCGGTCGCGCCCCGGGTGCGGGCGGAGCTGCACCTGGTGCTCCGGGCTCTACGGGCGGGCGACTGGGACGCCGCCGCCGACGGACTCCGGGACGGCGACGCGGCCGCGCTCAAGGACGCTGTCCGCAGCGCGGACCTCGATCTGGACACGGTGCGCATCGACCACCGGGCTCGGCTCCCCATGCGCACGGTCGTCAAGGAGGAGGCCCGGGGGCTGTGGACGGTGACCCAGCAGCTCATCGACCTGGACGAGGAGGTCGTGGGGCTGCTCGAGGGCTCGGTCGATCTGCGCGGTGGCGTCGTGTCCTCCGGTCCGCTCGTGACCTGGGCGAGCCTGCTCGGAGTCTGAAGAATGCTGAGCGCGCCCCCTCGGTAGGGTGGACGCATGGCTCGCGAGCACCTCGCATCCCTGCTCACCGCCCTGCTGGTGCTCGCGCTGGTGATCGTGTGGGCCGTCACCGAGCGGGCGGAGCAGCACCACGTCGCTCAGGAGGGGGCCATCACGGCGGGGCAGGCGGCGCTGCGCCTGCAGGACTACGTGGGGGCTCGCCTCCTCGCCGCGGACACCCTCCGCCAGGCGTTCGAGGCCGGGGACTCGCTCGACGAGGAGTCGTTCCGAGCCCGCTCGGGAGACATCCAGGATCACTTCGGCGGCTTCCTCGCCCTGTCCTGGATCGACGCCGACGGCGTCATCCGCTGGGCGGTCCCCCTGGAGCGGAACCGCTCGGCGCAGGGCCGCAGCGTGCGGGACCACCCGGTCGCCCACACGAGCTTCGAGGCGGCCGAGTCGGATCGCGAGGACGTGGCCACGGAGCCGTTGACGCTGTTCCAGGGCCTGCGGGGCTTCGCGACCTACATGCCGATGGACCCGCCGCGGCTCGGCTACCTCAACGGCGTCTTCGACATCACCACGCTCGTGGAGCAGTGCTTCATCGCCGGGCTGCTCGACCACTGGGAGGTGTCCGTGGCGGACGAAGGCGAGTTGCTCTTCGTCAGCGACGGCTTCGCGACGAACGTGCAGCCGGCGAGCGACGCGACCCTCGCCGTCCTCGACCGCACGTGGACGCTGACCGTGCGCCCCAAGGGGGTGGAGACGGCGCGGACGCCCCTCGCCCGGCGGACCTTCCTCGCCTTCGGGCTGCTGCTCGCGGTCGCCCTGGGGGTGGCGGTGCGGGCGCTGCGGGTGCGGACCCAGGAGCGCGAGGAGGCTGATGCGGCCCGGATCGAGCTGGCGAAGGAGCTGGCCGAGGCGCGGCGCCTCGAGGCCCTGGGGCAGCTCGCCGGTGGGGTCGCCCACGACGTGAACAACCTGCTCACCACCATCTCCGGCTCGGCCTCCCTCCTGCAGGACGGGCGGGACGATCCGGAGCTGGAGCAGCTCACCGAGGACATCCTCGCTGCCTGCCGCCACGGCGCGGAGATGACCGGGGGGCTGCTCGCCTTCTCACGCCTGCAGATCATCCAGCCCCGCGTGCTCGACACGAACCGCGAGCTGGCCCAGGCCGAGAGCCTCGTCGCCCGGCTCGTCCGGGAGGACATCCAACGGACGCGGGACGTGGCCGAGGGGCTGTGGCCGGTGCGGATGGACCCCGGCGAGTTCTCGCGCGTGGTGCTCAACCTCGTGGGGAACGCGGTGGACGCGATGCCGCAGGGGGGCGCGCTGGGGATCGCGGCCCGGAACGTGTCGGGGACCCGCGGGGACGGGGTGGAGATCACGGTCTCCGACTCGGGCGAGGGGATCTCCGAGGACGTGATGCTCCGCATCTTCGAGCCGTTCTTCACCACGAAGGCCCCGGGGCGCGGCACCGGGCTCGGCCTCGCCTCGGTGCAGGGCGCCGTCAGCGCGGCCCAGGGCACGGTGAGGGTCGACAGCCGACCGGGGGAGGGAGCCCGCTTCACCGTGTGGCTTCCCCGGAGCCACGAGGAGCCGCCGAGCCTGCTCAGCATCCCCACCGTGCCGCCCACCTCCACGGGGCGGACCGTCCTGCTGGTGGAGGATCAGGCCGCAGTGCGCCGGGTGGCGACGCTGATCCTCGAGCGGGAGGGGCACGAGGTCCTCGCCGCGGGGCACGCCGAGGAGGCCCGCGCGCTGTTCGCCCAGCGTGAGGACATCGACGTGCTCGTCACCGATCTCGTGATGCCGGACGTGGGCGGCGTCGAGCTCGCCGCGGCGCTGCGCCGAGAGCGCCCGGGGCTCGCCGTCATCTTCACGTCGGGTCACGCCCAGGAGCAGCTCGACAGCGACGTGCTCGACGAGCGCTGCGTCTACCTCCAGAAGCCGTTCGGGCGCCAGGAGCTCACCTCGGCGATCGCGCGGCTGGTGCGCTGACGGTCCACCGAGCCGTCAGGCGGCGAGCAGCCCGCACAGGCGGCACTCGGTCTCCGCGAGCACCCAGCCCTTGACCGACACCGTCCGGCCCGCGTCGAAGTCCTCGGCGATCTGGGCCGCGAGGAGGCTGGCCACAGCCGGGACGTCCTCGGGGGTCACGCCCTTCCAGCGCGGACCGGAGAAGACCAGGTCGGCGAGCTTGCGGCGCTCCTGGGGCCGGGCGGCGAGGTACCGCTCACCGATGGCCTCGGCCCCGCCGGCGAACCGCTGAGCGATGGGGGGGATGGCGTCGGGCTCGCCGGGGCAGCCCACGACCAGGGCAGCGAGGCCGGCCGACGTGAGGGCCAGGAAGCGGCGGCGGGAGGTCATGGCGCGAGGACTCCCTTCAAGTGGTCGGCGAGACGCAGCGCCAGGGCGGTGAGCGTGAAGGTGGGGTTGCTCACGCCCGACGTGGGGTAGACGGAGCTGCCGCCGACCCAGAGGTTGTCGAGGCCGTGGACCTTGCAGTCGCGGTCGACGACGCCGCGGGTGGGGTCGTCGGCCATCCGCGTCGTCCCCATGTGGTGGGCGCCGCCCCAGGTCTTGCGGAAGGGCTCGTCGCGGTCCACGTCGATGCGGACGCGGCCCTTCGACGTGGCGCCCATGCGGGCCGCGAAGCGCTCGAGCGTCCACCGGACCGTGCGGGCCTCCAGCTCACCGAGCCTCCACGCGATGCGTCCCTTGCGGAGCCCGAGCCGGTCCGTCTCGTCGCCCAGGTACACCCGCGAGTCCCGGCGGGGGGCGTTCTCGCAGCGCGTCCAGAGCAAGACGCCGCGGGCGGTGGACGGCGCATCCCCGAGGGAGCGCTGGGTCGTCAGCAGGGAGTCGACGGCCTGCGCGAGCTTGCCGTCCGTCACCCGCTTGCTCTTGCGCACCTCCAGGGAGGCCTGGAGCAGCTGCTCGCGCTGCTGGGTCTCCGGCGTGAGGAACCACAGGTGCTTGCGCCGCATTCCGTCGGCGTCCTTCGGGCGAGGGACGTAGATCCGGCGCAGCGCCTGTTCGTCCGCGTCGAGCGCGAAGGCGAGCTGACCGGCGCGGCTGTCGTGGGGGTGCTCCATGAAGTAGCGGCCCACGAGATCGTGACGGTTGAAGGCTCCAGGGCTCTCCTCCTCGGAGAGCAGGAGGACGCGGGGGTTCTCAAGGCCCCCCGTGGCGAGCACGAAGGCGCGGCCGGCCACGTCGATGCGGGGTCCGTCTTCGAGCTGGACCGAGGCGCGCTCGACCCGGGCCTTGTCCGCGGACGCGTGAAGGCGCAGCACGTTCGCTTCGAGGAGGACCTGCACGTTGGGGGCAGCCTCGAGCTCGGCCTTGTACCTGGGGCCGAAGCGGGTCGGCGGGTGGCTGAAGTGGAAGCGGCGAGTGGTGAAGTCGGCGCCGAGACCGACCTGGTGGTCCGGGGGAGCGCCCACCTGGTCCGCGAAGCGCGCGAGCCCCAGGATGGGCTGAGCCTGCTCATACCAGGGGCGGAGCTCGTCGAACGTGAGGGGCCAGCCCGAGTCGGGGACCCAGGCGCGGGCTCCGAAGTCCTCGGGCTCCAGCGGACGGCACCAGCCGGCCCAGTGGTTCGTGGTGCCGCCGAAGAAGCGGAGCCGCTCGCGGGTTGCGTAGTTCTTCTCCCGGTCGTTCTTCGCGTACCGGTCGTCCATGGCCATGGCGTACAGGGCCTGGCTTCGCTCGGACGGCTCGTATCCGCCGCCTTCCACGAGGAGGACGCGGGTGGCGGTGTTCGCGAGCTGCCGCGCGATGGTGATCCCGGCCGCCCCCGCGCCGATGACGACGAGGTCGGCGTCGAGTGTCTGGCCGGCGGACAGGGCGGAGCGGTCGACGAGCATCGGGGGCGGAGTCTAACGGGTGGGCGGCCTCGGGAGGCCGAGCTCAGCGCCCCCCGAGCGCCTTGTCCAACGACCAGCGGCCGGGACCGACGAGGCCGATGGCGGCAAAGGCGACGAGGTAGAGGATGGCCATCTCCTTCTTCGCGAGCGGGTCCCCGGCGTGCACCACGAACGCGGCGACGGCCATCGTGAACGCCGCGGGCACCGAGGCGAGCCGGGTGCCCAGACCGAGGATGAGCAGGAGCGGCGCGACGACCTCGCCGAAGCACGCCAGCGCCAGCGACAGCTCGGAGCCGACGCCCAGGGGATCCGGGAACGAGTCCTTCTTGTCCGCGAAGGAGCTCAGCTTCCCCCAGCCGTGGCGGACGATCATGAGACCGCCGAAGCCGAGGCGCAGGGCGAGCATGCCGAGGGACGTGCGGGGATCGGACGGACCGACGGACAGGAGACGAGCGCGCAGGGACATGGCGGGAGGATGGGCTCCCGATCGCAGAACGGCAATCGGAGGTGGCGGGACACCTGAGCTCACGCTAATGATATTGACATTCATTATCGAAGACTCGCCGGAGCCTCCATGAACGCCCCCTTCTCTCCTCGACTCACCGCGGCCGCCGCCCGCCTCTTCGGGCGCCGCGCGACCGTCCTCACGAACCGGCGCCTGAGTCCCCGCCTCCGGCTGATCCGGTTTGCGGTGCCGGCGGTCGACGAGCTCGGGCTCGCCCCGGCCGTGCGTCTCAAGGTGGAGGTCGAGCCGGGGGCGCTGCGCTCCTACACCCCCGCAGCCTGGAGCGCAGACGAGGGCTGGGTGGACATGACGTTTTTCGTCCACGGCGACACCCCCGGGAGCCGCTTCGCGACGAGGGCTCGGTTCGGATCCGAGGCGCGGTTCGTCCACATGAAGCCCAGCTTCCCGCTCGACCCGGACGCCGAGTGGGCGCTGTGCCTCGGCGACGAGACCACCCTGGGACTGTTCCGCGCCGTCACCGGCCACAGCGCGCCCGGGACGCGGGTCTTCGGTGCGATCGAGCTCGACGAGGCGGACGCCCCCGCCCTCGCGGCCTACGCGGTGCCCCTCACTCCCCTCCCCCGAGACGCCGTTCGCGGGCGCGTCCTTCGCCGCTGGCTCGCCACCACCGAGCTGCCCGAAGGCCGGGGCGTCGTCTACCTGTCCGGCCACGGCGGCACCGCGCGCGACTGCTGGGAGGCCCTGCAGGACCGCGGGCTCGCTCGCGACCAGATCCGGGTCAAGCCCTACTGGAACAAGAAGGAGTTCACGCGCTGAGGGGGCTCAGCCTCCGTCGAGGCGGCCCCCCGAGGCCACATCGATCCACAGCCAGGCCGCCACCACCGCGGCGAAGGACAGCAGTGGGAGCAGCGCGAGGGCAATCGCTGGCCACCGCCGGAAGCCTCCATCGCGGCCGAGGACCCAGAGCACGAACAGACCGACGGCGGACCCTCCGCAGGTGAGCGGGAGACTCACGAACGAGAGCGCCAACGCGACCGTTGGGGTGTTCTCCGTGGAGCCCGGGGCGTCGAAGAGCATCGGCGTGAACATCGCTGGGACCAGGGAGAGCACTCCCACTCCCGCCCACAAGAGCGCCACGAGGAGGGCCCAGACGGGCGAGGTGCGGTCAGCGTGCATGGGGGAAGGGTATCGCCTCCGCGACGAGCCCTGGCCGTCCCCGCTAGTGGAAGTCCCGGCTCCGCAGCCCCGTCCAGTGCTCCTCGGCGCCGAGGGCCTCGGCGATGTCGTCCCGCAGGAGCAGGTTCTCGAAGCGGGTGGCGAGGACCTGCACGACCCCGTCCGTCACCTGGACCCGCCCCTGCACCGCGAGCAGGCGCACCTGCCGCAACATGTTCCGGTGCTTGAGGAAGTACTGGGGCCACACGATCACGTTCACGAAGCCCTCTTCGTCTTCGAGGGTCATGAAGAACGTGCCCTTCGCGGTGCCCGGCCGCTGCCGCGCGATGACCACGCCGGCGGCGCTGATCCACTGGTCGTGGCGCGCCCGGTTCACCGCCGCCGAGCTGCGGATGTTCCGCTCCCGGAGCAAGTCCCGCACGAAGCTCACCGGGTGGTCCTCCGGCGCGAAGCCGGCGACGGTGTGGTCGAGCAGGTTCTCCTCGGCGGGGCTGAGCGGCGTGAACCCGGGGAGAGCCAGCTGCGCCTTGCCTTGCGGGCCCTCCAGGGGGAGCCGGGCCCGCCAGCCGGCCACCTTCCACAGGGCCTGGCGCCGGTCCACGTCGAGGCACTGGAGCGCGCCCGCCTTCGCCAGCGTCTCCAGCTTGCGGCGGTTCAGGCCCGCCCGGTCGCACAGATCTTCGACGGCGGTGAAGGGCCCCGCCTCCCGCCGGGCCTCCTCCAGGGCGAGGCCGTCCTCTTCGCCGAAGCCGTCGAGCTGGCGGAAGCCCGCCCGGATCACGCCGTCGTCCTCCACGGTCCAGCGCCAGTCCGAGCGGTTCACGCAGACAGGCAGCACCTCGACGCCATGGCGCCGCGCGTCCGACACCAGGGTGGCCGCCGAGTAGAAGCCCATGGGCTGGCAGTTGAGCAGCGCGGCGGTGAAGACCTCGTGGTGGAAGCGCTTGAGGTGGGCCGAGGCGTAGACGATGAGGGCGAAGCTGGCGGCGTGGCTCTCGGGGAAGCCGTAGGCGGCGAAGCCCCGCAGCTGGCCGCGGATGTTCAGGGCGACCTCCGTGGGGAAGCCGTTGGCCTCCATCCCGGCGACCATCTTCGCGAACAGCAGCTCCATCTCCTCGGTGCCGCGCTTGAAGCCCATCACCTTGCGCAGGCGGTCCGCCTCCCCCGGGGTGAAGCCGGCGGTGGCGATGGCCATCTTCATCGCCTGCTCCTGGAACAGCGGGATGCCCAGGGTGCGCTCGAGGATGGGGCGCAGGCTCGGGTGGGCGTAGGTGATCTCCTCCTTGCCCTGCCGGCGACGCAGGTACGGGTGGACCATGTCCCCCTGGATGGGGCCAGGCCGGATGAGGGCCACCTCGACGACGAGATCGTGGAAGGAGCGGGGGCGCAGGCGCGGCAGGGTGTTCTGCTGGGCGCGGCTCTCGATCTGGAACACGCCGACCGTGTCCGCCTCGCAGATCATGTCGTAGACGCGCGGGTCGTCGTAGGTCAGGTCGTGCATGGCGAAGACCTGGCCCCGCAGGGCCATCAGGCGCCGGGACTCCTGCACCACGGAGAGCATCCCCAGCGCGAGGAGATCGATCTTGACGAGCCCCGTGTGGGCGACGTCGTCCTTGTCCCACTGGAGCACCGTGCGGTCCTCCATGGTGGCGTTCTCCGCGGGGCACGCCTCGGTGATGGGCACGCCCGAGAGCACGATGCCGCCGCTGTGGATCCCGATGTGGCGCGGGTGGCCGCAGAGCTCCTTCGTGAAGTGGAAGACCTGCTGCATGAGCGCGTGGTCTTCCGTGACGAGGCCCTTCACCCCGGCGCCGAAGGTCTTCACGAGCTCGTCCACCTCCCCTTCCTCGTTGAACTCGCGGTACGGGCCGTCCCGGTCCGTGACGTGGATGTACGCGTCCAGGTTCTTGGCGATGCGGTCCACCTGGTCGAGGCCGAGCCCGAAGGCCTTGCCCACGTCCCGCACGGCGCTGCGGGGGTGGTAGGTGATGACGTTGCAGACCATGGCGGCGTGGCTGCGGCCGTACTTGTCGTAGACGAACTGGAGCACCTCCTCGCGCATGGAGTTGCTGATGTCCACGTCGATGTCGGGGTAGCCGCCGCGGGCCTCGGACAAGAAGCGCTCGAAGAGCAGATCGAGGCCGATGGGGTCCACGGCGGTGATCTGGAGGCAGAAGCAGACGCAGGAGTTCGCCGCCGAGCCCCGGCCCTGGCAGAGGATGCCGCGGCGCCGGCACTCCCGGGCGATGTCCCAGACGATGAGGAAGTAGCCGGCGAGGCCCATGCGGCCGATGACGTCGAGCTCGTGGCGGATCTGGGCGCGGATGCGCGGGTCGCTGTCGAGGCGGGAGCCGTAGCGGACGGCGGCGCCCTCCCAGGTGAGCTCCTCCATGTAGCTCTGGAGCGTGTAGCCCGACGGGACCGGAAAGACGGGGAAGACGTAGGGCAGCTCGGGGATGGAGAAGCGGTGGTCGAGGGCGAGGTCCGCCGACAGATCCACGGCGTTCAGGTCGTCGGCGAAGGTGGCGGCCATCTGACCGGGGCTGCGGAGGAAGAAGCCGCCGTTGGGGAGCAGGCGGGTGCCGGCGTCGGCGAGCGTGGTCTTGAGGCGGATGCAGGCCATGACGTCGGCCAGCTTGCGCTCGCCGGGGGTGGCGTAGTGGACGAGGCCCGTGGCGACGCGGGGGACGCGCAGCTCCTCGCCGATGCCGCGCAGGAGCGGGCGGAGCCACTGGTCCTCGGGGAGGTTGTGGTCGTTGAGCTCGAGGAAGAAACGGCCGGGGAAGGCGTCCCGGAAGCGGGCGGCGGCGGCGAGGGCGCGCTTGCGACGGTCGGACGGGCGGTCCCGCTCGGCCCGGAGCTGAGGGAGGCGCGCGCGGTGGGTGGCCAGGGAGTCGCCGATGTGGGCGTGGGTCTCGGCGGGGCGGGCGCCGGGGCCGGACCCCTCGATGAGCCAGGCGCCGACGGGGCGTCCCCAGGGGCCCTTGGGACGCCAGCCGTCACGAGCGCGGAGGCCGTCGATGCCGAGGAGCGCCCGGTCGATCGGCCCGAAGCGGCCGCCCGAGAGGATGGTGAGGCCGTCCCCGCGGGCGGCGAGCTCCTCGAAGGGCAAGGCGGCGTAGCCCTTCTCCACGGCCATGCGGGAGCGGGAGATGAGGGACGACAGGTTGCGCCAGCCGTCCCGGTCCCGCACGAGGGCGACGACGTGGCTGCCGTCGGTCAGGGTCAGCTCGGCGCCGTAGACGGGGTGGGGCGGAGGCCGAGGCGGGCGCTCGTTGGCGGGGTCGAGCAGGTCCTCGAGGGTGGCGGGGCCCGAGTCGACGAAGGGCTTGGTCGGCTGGCGCGGGAGGGCGAGCTGCTGGGGCGCGCGGGTGTGCGGGTCGAGGCGCACGGCCGGAGCGATGCCGCGGCGGTCCGGGGGCGCGTTCGGGTACCGAGGGGGCGGAGGTGCAGGCTTCTCCGCCTCCTTCGCGCGCTCCGTGGCGAGGTGGTGCCGGACGGAGCCGTACAGCCCGTCCCGGTCCGTGATGGCGAGGCCCGTCAGCCCGAGCTCGGTGGCCCGCGCGACGAGGGCCTTCGGGTGGGACGCCCCGCGGCGGAAGGAGAAGGAGGAGTAGCAGTGGAGCTCGGCGTACCGCACAAGATACTGAACATACGTTCAATCACTGCGGGTGACACGCGACTTCTCAGTATTCTCCCGTGCGCGAGAGGTCGGCAGGCCCTCGGGTCGCTCAGTACACCGTCACCGAGCCCGTGGCGGTGATGACCGTCGCCTCGCCCTTGTTCGTGATGAGGGTGATCTCCACGGTGGTGCCCTCCTCGTCGATCCACATCTCGACCTCCCGCGCGCGGTCGTCGTCGGTGGTGAAGAGCGAGAGCCCACGGGGGAGGAGGTGGGTGTCGAAACGACACTCCCGGTCATACCAACAACCGGCAAGCAAAGCGCCGAGGAGCAACCCCACGAAGGCAAGGAGCACGGGCTTCACGGGCCGGTCTCCATGCGTGACCACTCGATGATCAGCGATGGCTCGTCGGGATCTGTCGGAACGAGCTCGATGTCGCGCTCCCTCCCCAGGCCGAGCCACTCCCAGCTCGGCAGGTCCTCATCGGTGCTCAGGGTGTATTGCCGGAACGACTCACGCTGGTCCTCAACGCCCCAGCACGGCGGCTGCGAGGCATGAGCGAGGGGGAGCAGCTGCGAAGCTCCTGCAAAGCCGAGCACCCCCGAGACGAGGAGCAGCCCGAAGTCAAAGCGGGTGAGGGACCACATGCGCCCAAGCGTACCGAGCCTCCCCCGCCCTCCCCCCGGGCATTCGAGGAACCGCCGGCAGCGGAGCCGGTCACACGACCATGGCTCGCCTCGTTGGACTGGTGCTGCTCCTCGCGCTCGGGGCCTCGCTCCTTGTGCCCGGCGTCGCCCACGGCTGCTCCTGCGCCGGGCCGCTGTCCGAGGACGAGGCGTTCCTGGCGGCGGACGCGGTCGTGATTGGCCGCATCGTGCGGGTCGACCTGCCCTGGTCGCGCAGGCTGTTCGCCTTCTCGGGCGCACCGGACACCGCCCAGCTCCTCGCCATCGGCCTCCACCGGAACTCCATCCGCACCGTGGTCGCCGTCGACGAGACGCTCGAGGGCGACCATCAGGACCTCCTGACGATCACGAGCCCCATCGCCGTCTGCTGCGACTGCTCGCGTGGCCGGTGGTCACGCCCGGGCGAGCGGCATCTCCTCTACCTCCACCGCGGTCGTGGCGGCTTCGTCGCAGACAGCTGGTGCGCTCGGCTGCGGGACCCGCCCCCGAAGAACTGGGTCCCGCCCCCCACCCGACTCGAGACCCAGACCCGCCTCACCGGACCGCTCCCCACCGACCTGCCGTCCCTGCTCTGGACCCTCCTCCTCGTGGGGCTCCTCGCGGCCCCGGGCCTGGTCAGCCGTCGCCGCGGAGCCACTCCCTCCGCTGTCCTCACCCGCACCCTGCTCGCCGCGTTCCTCCCCCTCCTCGCGGTGGCCGGCTGGGCCATCGCCGTCCGTCTCCCTCCTACCCCTCCCCCCTTCTCCCCCTGGAGCCTGCCCTTCGGCCCGAGCTACTGGGGTGTCCTGTTCTGGGGCAAGGAGATGCTCGTCGCCAGCGCCGTGACCCTGGGAGGCCTCGCGTTCTGGCGACCGCTCCGCGCCGCGTCCCCCCACCTCGCCCTGTTCGCAGGCGTGTTCATTGCTGGCGCGGCCGTCCTCGACGCCCAGAACACGCTCTCGCTCTCCTGGGTCCTCGACGGGGGCTGGGACGCGGCGAGCAGCGACGCGGTCCTCACCGCGGCCGCCGTCGCGGAGATGCGCGGACGAGGAGTGACGGCCATCGTCGCCGCGCTCGTGCTCGGGGGGGCCGCGTCGATGTACGTCCGCCGTCGCGTCGCCACCGTCCGAGTCCCCTGGACCGCGCAGCTCGCCCTCGCGGCCCTGCTCCTCCTCTCGGCCGCCACCGTCCGGTCCTGGGACCGTCAGCTCCGCCAGCCCTGCCACGGCGGGCACGCCCTCACCGCCGCCCCGTCCCTCGCGGACTCTCACCACGAGGGCCGACCCTTCCCCCAGTTCCGTCGACCCGTCGCCGTCATCGACGCCCGCACCCTCCAAGCAGAACAGGGAGCCATCCGGCTCCCTGCTCGCGTCGCTGACTGATCTTGAGCGGCTACCAGACCTGCACGGGGCTGTAGCGCCACTCCTCGATGCCGAGGCTGAGCTGGCCCATGTCCGACAGGCCCCAGGCGAAGACGTTGCCGTCCGCGTCCAGCGCGATGGCGTGGTAGCTGCCCGCCGTCACCTGAACGATGTTCTCGAGCATGGGGACCTGCTGCGGCACCAGCGCCGGGCCGTTGTCGTCGAAGTCGTTGCCCAGCTGGCCGCTCGTGCCCGTGCCCCACACCCAGACCGTGCCGTCGTCCTTGAGCGCGATGCTCCAGTCGTTGCCGGCGTCGATGGCGACCACGTCGGTGATGCCCGCCGTCTGCACCGGCCGCTCCACCTGGGTCGCGGTCCCGGTGCCCAGCTGGCCGAAGTCGTTCGTGCCCCAGCCCCAGACGTTGCCGTCGGTGTCGAGCGCCAGCATGTGGCTCTGGCCCGCGGCCACGTCCACCGCCGCGAAGTCCACGTCGAGGACCTGCGGGGTCAGGGCGTTCGTGCCGTCCCCGGCGTCGCCGAGCTGGCCCTGGCCGTTGTTGCCCCAGGTGTAGAGCGTGCCGTCCTCGGTGTTCGCCACGCTGGACGCGCCGCCGCGGGAGGCGTCGATGCCCAGCACGTCCTCCAGCACGGGCAGGAACACCGGCGTCGTGCGGTCGTCGTTCGTGTTGTCACCCACCTCGCCGGACAGGTTGTTGCCCCAGCCCAGGGCGTCGCCGTTGCTGTCGATGGCCAGGGTGTGGCCCGACCCGCCCGAGATGAACTCGATGCCCGCGGTCTGGACGGCCGCCGCGCCGAACTGACGGTCCTCATCGCTGCCGATGCCGAGCTGGCCGTCGCCGTTCCAGCCGAAGGCGTCCGCGGTGCCGTCCGCGTAGATCAGGAAGGTCTGGATGTCGCCCGCGACGATGTCCATCACCTCGCCCACGTCCGGGGTCAGGGTGAACGACTCGGCGAGGCCGAACTCCTCCGGGTGGCCGAGCTCTCCGTCGCTGTTGTTGCCCGTGGCCCACACGGCGCCGTCCTCGCTGAGGATGACCGTGTGCTGCTCGCCGGCCGCGATGTCGACGATGACGACGTCGCTGTCGAAGGCGACCTCGATGGTGGGCTCCTCCTCCTCGACCACCGGCGGGCAGCCGGCGACGACGGGCAGGGCGAGCAACGCGAGGCCCGGCAGCGAGCGGCGCAGGCGGGCGGTGAGGGAGAGGCGGGCAAGGGAGAGCGGGCTGGTCATGGTGTGAACTCCAAACAAGTGGCCCCTCATCGGGCCGACGCTCCAACAGAGAGCACGGGCCGTGCCAGATCCCCAACCCCCTGATCTCGTTGAGCTTGCCAGGTGCACCACGAGAGGTGTTCCACCCTGGGAGGCGCACTGTCACACCCCCGCACCGTCCGGGTGGCACCCCGGGCCGGTCGACGTCAGGGCCGCGACCGCGACTCCGCCCCGCGCATGTCCATCGTGAGATCCACGTTCGCCCGAATCGCGCCCCGCTTGAAGGACCCGAGGAACCGCAGGGTCGTCGTGACGTCGTAGGCGGAGAACGGGACATCGCCCCGCACCGGCAGCTGCGCCGTCCCCACCACGGTCATCGCCGCCTCCTCGAACTCCGCGTTCTCCATGGCCGAGGGCACGATGAGGACGTCGAAAGCGAAGGTCCCGACGTCATCGCCATCGACCTCGTCCACCGAAGTGAGCGTCGTTCGCGCATGGCTCGCTTCCCGATCGAGGACGAACCGCTCCGTCCCCAGGTAGCCCTGGATCGCATCCATCGACAGATCCCAGGAGTCCCCGACCCGCACCTCTCCGTCCGGCAGCAGCAGCTCCGTGGGGTCGACCCCGCTCTGGTCCGCGCGCCCGCCGAACTGCCCCTGGAGCCACTTCTTCTGCTTCCGCTTGAGCCGCACGCCGTCGACCCGCTCGATCGCCCGCGCCCCGGGCTTCCCACTGACTCGGACCGTCACGCCGTCGAGCCCGATCTCGTCGAGGTCGCCGTCCTCCCGGGACACCTGCTCGCGGATCGCCACGTCGGTGACGAAGGCCTTGCCGTCTTTCACCTCCACCACCGTGACATCGAACCGGTGGCTGGACAGCCGGTCGATCGGGCCCTTCCGCACCGGGGCGCCCGCCACCGTCACGAGGTTGTCGCCCGTCACCGTCCACTTGCTCGTCTCGAGGAACCGCCAGCCCGCCCGTGTCTCGGCGCGCGGCTCGAAACGCCACGTGAGGGGAGCCGCGTCCGCAGCCGCCGCCTCGGACTCCGCTACCTCAGGGGGTGGCGCCCCGTCGGCGTCCTCCGCGGCGTGGGCGACGCCCACCACCAACCCACCCGCCAGGGCCCACATCGCTGCGCGCACCACGCTCATCGCACCCCTCCGTGTCCATCCCCCGGGCAGGAACCCCTGGGAGCCTGGAGCGCATTGCCTCCCGTCGCTCCGCGGGCCGGATCCACCGCCTGGATATTGTCCGACGCGGCTCTCGGATGCCCGATCCTGCTCGCCGAATCGGCCAATCCCAGCCGGCGGCCCGGCCTCACGGAGCTCGGTCCGTCAACGCGCTCCAGGCTCCTGGGGCCACTCGTTTCCTCCGCGCGCGTCACGGGTGCCACTCCCGCCACGCGGGCCCTGCCACGTGCCGCATCGTCGCCTGGAGCGCCCGCAGGCCCGGGGCGTTCATGTCGCCGCAGGGCAGCTGGGCGAGGGCGTCGAGGACGATGTGCATGTCTCCCCGCGTTCGGGAGACCTCCACCACCCGCTGCCACAAGGGGTTCCGCAGGGTGGACTTCGTGGCGTCGATGACGGCATAGGCCTCCGCCCAGCGTCCCTGGGCCCCGAACCATCCGACGCGGTCGACGGCCTCGAGGGAGTCCGGGTCCGCCGACAGGTCGTCGGGCGCGGACTCGTCGGGCTCCTCGAGCTCCAGGCGCGCCGCGACCTCGCCGGCTCCGACCTCCGCGAGGCGCGCCGTCACCAGCTCGACCGCGTCCCACTCGTCCTCGGCGTTCCAGGCCTGCCACACCTCGACGAGGAGGTCCCACTCCTGCCGGTCGATGAGGTCGGAGAGGAGCCGGCAGTGGAAGTCGCCGATCCAGCTCGTCTCCTCGTCCAGGGCGATGCGCCGGACCTCGTCCGCCCGGCCCAGGGCGAGCAGCGCGCGGCAGAGGACGGCGCGCTTCTGGAAGTCGTTGGCCTCGTCGTCGAGCTCGATGTGCGCCTTCTCCAGGGCGTCCTCGCCGTCGGCGCCCACGGCGTGGCGGGCCGCCGCGAGGGGCGCGTACACGAAGGTGGCGACCCAGCCGTCGACGTCGCCCTCCGCCACGAGCTCCTGGGCGTGAGCCAGGGCCGATGCCGCGCGCGAGGAGTCCCCCCGCTCCCGCGCGATGACCGCCTCCCAGGCCCGGGCCGCCGCCTTCGTCTCCCGGCTCGCCATCTCCGCGACGAGCGTCGACTCGAGCCCGAGGCGGGCCAGGGCGAGGTGGGCGTCCAGGCGGTCGTCATCGAGGTGGGAGCTCCAGCCGCGACCGAAGTCGCCGGTGCGCGCGAGGTAGAGCGCGACGACATCCCGCAGGTCACCACCCCGCTCCGGGGGCACCGCGTGGGGCCGCGAGCGCGCCTCGTCCACCAGGCGCGCGATGCGATGGAGCACAACCTCGCCGCCGCGCCCTTCCGGGTCCGTGATCGACGTGGCCATCACGGTCCCGTCGGGCGACCACGCCACCCCGTTCATGTATGTCGATACGCGGTGGGTCCTCAGCCGCTCCCCGGTCGCGGCGCGGTGGATCGACACCTGCTGCGAGGAGGACAGAGCCACGAACGCGCGGTCCGGAGACCAGGCATGCCCCGAACCCGGCGGCACCTCCGCGCCGCGGGGCGTCCAGGCAGCCGCGAGGGCATCCCGCACCGCGAAGTCGGCCTCCTCGTAGACCTCCGGATCCTGGTCCAGCGCGTCCCCGCCGACCTCCGCGGCTGACAGATCCTCGACGCGGTACGCGACCGTCTGGCCGCCCCATCCGAGGACGAGGACCTTCGTCCCGTCACCCGAGAACGCGAGCCAGGCGATCTCCTCCTGATCATCGTCCGGGAACGCCCTCACCCGCCGCGCGTCCGAGAAGTCCGGCAGGAGCGGGTGGTCCGCCAGGGTCAGCCCGTCGGCGTTCGTCTCGTAGGACGTGGTCCCCCAGGACTCCCCCACGGAGAGCGCCTCGAGGTACCGCTCTTCGGTGACGAACACGTCGAAGTCCGCCTGGACGAGGCGCTCTTCGTCCTGCCAGCCCCCGTCCCGCTCGTAGTAGAAGTCGGCCATCCCCTCCCAGGACGGCAGGGGGTGGTTGCGACGCTCCACCTCCTCGAACCGGTCGACGTACCGGAACGCATTGGCGTCGATCCATGCCTCGTCGAAGCGGTCGTCCCAGGAGATGTCGTCGCCGAGGGCGTCCATGTCGCACAGCACCCGCACGAAGAAGCTCCGGTCCTCCGGAATCGGCTGGTGGGACTCGTAGGACGCCTCGTAGTAGACGACGAACACCGTCATCCGCACCCGCTTGTCGGCGGGGACGACCTCGGTGATGCGGATGCCGTAGAGATCGGTGGACACGGAGCCTCCTCAGCCGTCGATGCTGTAGGCGAGGATGCGGCTCAGCTCGGTGTACGACCGCCCCGTCTCCTGCCGCCACCGCGAGAACGTCTCCTGCACCGCGCGCATTCGCTTCTTGCTCGTGGGCTGGCCGTCGATGACCTTGGCCGCCACCAGCGCTGCGACCACGTCCCGGGTCATGAGCGGCGTGTCCACGCCCATCGAGCGGAGGAAGTAGGGCCCCGTCATGCCCCCGAGGCGAGCGCCGTGGGCCTTGAGGTACGCCCAGAGCCCCACGACATCGTCCGCGGGCCAGCTCGCCACGAACTCACCGAAGGACCCGTGGTCGGCGACCACGTCGAGCATCATCCGGGCGTTGTCGCGGATCGCCGCGAGCTTGGGTCGGTGGCCGATGATCCCGTCCATGTCCGCGATGCGGTCGATGTCCGCGGCTTGGAGGAACGCGACGGGCTCGAGCTCGAAGCCGAAGAGCACCTCTTCGTGCTTCGGCCACATGTTCTCCACCACCTTCCACGCGAAGCCCGCGGCCATCACGCCCTTCGCCGCCCGGGACAGCCAGCGGTCGTCGGGAATGACGTTCAAGTCGTTGCCCGGCAGAGACGGGAGCATGTCCTCGAGGACCTCCGGGCCTCCCTTGCGGCGGGCGGCGCGGTCGTAAATGGACTGGAACGAACTCATGGGTCCTCCGACGGAGCGCGGAGCCTACAGGCCGACGACGGCCACCCAGGACAGGAAGCGCTCCCAGTCCTGGGCCTCGAGGCTGTGGCCGCCAGGGCGAGTCCCCCAGGCGAGGTCGCCGTCAAGGGTCGGGGCGCCGTCGTCGGTCATCAGCCCGCCCGCGCCGTAGTGATCCCAGACCGGGGCGGCCCGCTCGATGCTCTCCCGTGCGCCGGCGGGGTCCGCCCAGTCGTCCTCGTCGCCGTCGGTGGCGAGGAACGGCCGCGGGGCGACCAGCGCCACGAGGAGGTGCTGATCGACCGGCAGGCGGTCCTCGAGGTCCGCGAAGTCCGCGAAGCGGGGGGCGAACCAGTGGGGAAACACCTGGGTGATCGAAGCGACCGACTCGCCGCCGTCGCTGCGGGACAGGGTGACGCCGCCCGTGCCGGACTGGTGGGCGATGGCTCCAGCGAAGCGCTCGTCCCGGGCCGCGGCGAGGAGGGCGGACTTGCCGCGACGGGAGTGGCCGACGGGGACCGCGCGGAAGGGATCGATGGACGGCAGAGCCGCCTCGAGGGAATCCAACGCCCGGGAGAGGCCCCAGGCCCAGACCGCGATGGCCCCCCAGTTGGACCGGGGGTCCGCGCCCGGCGCTCCTCGGGGCAGCAGCCCCTCCTCGAAGGCGAGCTCCCGGTCGTCGGGGGCGAGCTCGTTCTGGTGCACGGTGGCCAGCGCCCACCCCGCGTCGAGGATCGCGGCGACCGGCCAGCTCTCGGCGCGGGAGCCGCGCTGCTCGGCGCCGCCCGGGCAGCTGCTGGGGACGAAGGCGCTGGTGATGGGCACCTCCGGCCAGGGACCGAGGCTCTGATTGCCACACTTGTTCAGGGCGACGAAGACGGGGAAGGGCCCCTCGCCGGGCGGGGTGAACACGGAGACCGTGATGGCGAAGGCTGGGTCCTCCCAGCTCGCCACGATGTTGTGGAGACGGCCGTGCTCGAAGTCGCCGCTGTCGATTGCCGCCTCGCCCCCGGTCGCGGTTCGCCCGCCGTCCCCGTAGACGTAGTGGGTGAAGAGGGTCAGCAGCTCGGTGCGCCGCTCCTCCCAGGGCATGTCCGCGCCCGTCGCGAACGAGACGAAGGGGTCGGGGGTGGGCCGCGCCGGGAGCGCCCAGGGCTCCGGCAGATCGAGGCCCTCGTCAGGCGGCGGCGTGGGGACGGTGGGGATGATGACGGTCGTGGAGCAAGCGACCATCACCAGGAACCCAGGCGCGAGCATCCAACGTCTCACACCACCTCCAGCCGGCTCGGCCCGGCGCGGAGCGGCTCCACCAGGCAGTCCCGCACGTCGACCTCGGCGTCGAAGGTCGCCAGGACCGAGTGGAGGCCGAAGCTCATGCGGGCGAACCAGATCCACGGCGGCGGGATGGCCATCGCCCGGCTGTGGCCCGACGTGGGGCGTCCGAACTTCTGGGCCTCGAGGTTGTAGGCCCGCGTGAACCGGAAGCGCGGCGTCACGTAGGGCCGCACCATCCACTCCACCATCTCCCGGTGCATCCCCATGTCGAACTTGCGGCCGCCGACCATGCCGCTGTCCCGCACGGCCGCTTCGAAGTCCCCTCCCCCATCGATGACCGCGAGGAAGGTGCGGCGCCAGCTGTCGACGAAGGTGGGCTCGAAGCGCTTGATGCAGCCGAAGTCGAGGACCGTGACGGACCCGTCGGGGGCGAAGAGGAAGTTGCCGGGGTGGGGGTCTGCGTGGAGCGTCTCCCACACGAACATGCCGGTCCACGCGAACCGGGCCAGGGCCCGCGCCGCCCGCTCCTTGCTCCCCTGCGACGCCGTGGCGAGGAACGCGTCCAGGCCCACGGACTCGGACCAGGCCGTCGTGAGGACCCCGTCGCCGCTTCGGTCGTCGATGACCTCGGGGACGGACAGGTCCGGCAGCGGCGCCACGGCGGCGGCGAACGCGCGCTGCCACTTCGCCTCCGTCACGTAGTCGCACTCCTCGGCGAGGCGGGCCCCGAGCTCGGCGGCGATGGCCTTGCCGTCCACGACGGTCGCCACCGACGCCAGGCGGGCGATGCGCTCGATCCGGCGCATGTCCTCGTCGAAGGAGCCCTCCACGTCCGGGTAGCGGACCTTGACCGCCACATCGGCCCCATGGACGCGGGCCCGGTGGACCTGACCGATGGACGCGGCGGCGACCGGGGCCGGGTCGAACGCCTGGAACAGCGCCTCGATCTCGTCGCCGAGGGCCGCGCGCACGACGGTGCGCACGTCCTCGAGCTCCATCCCGTCCACGCCCGTCTGGAGCCGGGCCAGCGCCCCCTGGAGCTCGTCCGGGAACGGGACCTCCATGTACGACATGATCTGGCCGAGCTTCATCGCCATGCCCTTCATGGCGTCGAGCTCGGTGGCCAGGGCCTCGCCCAACGCCCGGTCGGCGGCGGCGGTGTTGCCGAGGATGCGCCGCCCCACGCCACGCACAGCGATGCCGCCGAGCCTGAACAGCGAGCGCTTGCGGGTCACGCGCGGCGCCTCACGAAGGCGAGGCCTGCGAGCAGCAGCCACGCCGGCGACGGCATCCCGCCGCCCGACTGGTCGCAGCCGGAGCGCGTGCGTCCTCCATCATCGTCGTCGTCCGCGGCGTCGTCGTCGTCCGCGGCGTCGTCGTCGTCCGTCACGCTGTCGTCATCGTCCGCGGCGTCATCGTCGTCGGCGACGCTGTCGTCGTCGTCCGCAGCGTCGTCGTCGTCCGCCACGCTGTCGTCGTCATCCGCGACGCTGTCGTCGTCGTCGCCCACGGAGTCGTCGTCGTCTCCGGGCATCACGCCCGCGCAGTCGGTGTCGGCGCTGTCCACGTCCCCGTCGCAGTCGTTGTCGAGGCTGTCGAAGCAGGTGACCCCGTCGTCCTCGGTCAGGTCCGGCGAGACGGCGGGCTCGTCGTCGTCGCAGTCCCCTCCGCAGAGCAGGCTGCCGTCCCCGTCATCGTCCACCTCGTCCGCGGGGAGGTAGGCGTCGCAGTCGTTGTCCTCGCCATCGCAGACCTCGGACGCGCCCGGGTAGGTCGCCGCCTCCCCGTCGTCGCAGTCCCCGCCGCAGGGAAGGACGCCGTCGCCGTCCACGTCCCCCTCGATCGACGGCACACTGCCGTTGCAGTCGTTGTCGAGCCCGTCGCACGTCTCCGCGGCGCCGGGGTAGACCGTCGCGTCCCCGTCGTCGCAGTCGCCGTCGCAGGCCCACACGCCGTCGCCGTCGCTGTCGACCTCGTCGATGCCCGGGGCGCCGCTGCAGTCGTTGTCGGCGCCGTCGCACACCTCGGTGGCGCCGGGGTACGTCGCCGGGTCCGTGTCGTCGCAGTCGCCGGAGCACTCGTCGACGCCGTCGCCGTCGTGGTCGATCTCATCGTCGCCGGGGACGCCGTCGCAGTCCGTGTCGATGTAGTCGCAGCCCTCGGCGGCGTTGAGCTCGACGGTCGGGTCCGTGTCGTCGCAGTCCTCGCAGAGGTCCCAGCCGTCCCCGTCGGCGTCCACGTCCGTGCCGAAGACGCCGTCGCAGTCGTTGTCCCGGTAGTTGCAGTACTCGAGGGCGCCCGGGTAGATGGCGGCGTCCCCGTCGTCGCAGTCGCCCTCGCAGCCCGCGAGCCCGTCACCATCGGTGTCGACGTCGTGCCGGACGTGGACCCGGAACCTCGCTCCGTACACCGACGACGGCGTCAGCGAGTAGGGGCTCGCGTTGTTGTAGCTGACCCCGCCGATCATCGAACCGAAGCTCACCGGCACCGAGGTGAACTCCGGATCATCGAGCCAGTAGTACTGACGACCGGACGTCCACGTCACGAAGATCCCGTACGTGTGGCCCGCCTTCAGGGTCACGTTGAGCGGGTTCGACATGTGCCAGTTGCCGTTGCTCGACGCGACCCCGTACACGTTCGCGACCTGCGTGGTCACCAGATACCCGTTCCGGGCCTCGTACACCTTGAACCGGAGGGAGCTCCCGCTCCCCAGGTAGCTCTCGGCGGACTCCAGGAGCACCGACTCGGTCACCTCGAACATCAGCCCGAACGCCTTCGTCGAGATCCACGCGCTGTCGTCGCTCGTCTCGATCCCCGTCGTCTCCAGCGGCAGGATCGAGCCGTCGCAGTCCGTGTCCGCCCCGTCGCACACCTCGACCGTCGCGCCGGGGTTGACCGAGGCCTTCAGATCGTCGCAGTCGGTGCCCCCGCACAGATCGGACACGTAGCCGTCCCCGTCGTAGTCACCGCAGGGACGGAAGCGGAGCGCCAGGTTCTGGTGGACCTCCTCATCGAAGAAGCACCCCCACTCGAGGGCGTCGTAGGTCCCTCCGGCGCGGTCCTGCCGCCCCACGAGCGCGGTGTCGCCGAACTCGAAGGGCCCATGCTCGAACCAGTTGGGGCCGTAGTGGAGCTCGAACTCCCCCGTCGGGTACAGGTGGACCTGACCGCTCGATCCGCCGGGCCAGTACCCAGGAGCCGCCACCTCGACGCCCTCCCAGCTCACGATGAAGCGCCCGTTCGCCGCGTCCTCCCAGGCGTACACCGCTCCCCCGAGCGACGGCTGGATGTCCTCCCAGAACACCGCGATGTCCGGTGCGCCGTGGACCGCATCGGTGGCGGTGTTCGGCAGGCAGTTGTTCGGCTCCCCGATCTCCGCCCCCAGACCGAAGGCGATGCCGCCGGTCGAGGAGACCGTCATGTCGGTGTAGGTGTTGCCGTACCAGGGGAAGGCCCACGGCAGCGTGACCGTGACCTCGGCGTTGGCGGCGTCGAAGAGGGGCAAGGCGGTCGTCACTCCGAGGCCCGTCGTCCAGTCCCGGGCGACGCGGTGCGCGACGAAGCCGTCCGCGTCGGGGCCGACGGTGTAGGCGCTCGCGACGCTCGGCAGCGCGAGGAGGACCGCGAGGATGAGTCCCCGTCTCACGCGCGGCGCCTCACGAACGCCAGCCCCGCCAGCAGCAGCCACGCGGCGCTGGGGGTCCCGCCCGACTGGTCGCAGCCACGGGAGCGGCGGCCGCCACCACCGCCGCCGTCGTCGTCGTCATCGTCGTCCCCGGTCGACGCCGAGTCGTCGTCGTCGTCCGCGGCGTCGTCGTCGTCCGCGGGGGGCTCGACGCCGTCGCAGCCGCTGTCGTCCGCGTCCACGTCGCCGTCGCAGTCGTTGTCGAGGGAGTCGAAGCATGTGTCCGAGTCGTCCTCGGTCAGGTCGGGCGAGACGTCGTCGTTGTCGTCGTCGCAGTCGCCCTCGCAAGCGGAGACGCCGTCGTTGTCGTTGTCGACGTTCTCGTCCTTCGTGGTCCCGTCGCAGTCGTTGTCGTCGCCGTCGCAGAGCTCGGGCGCGCCCTCGTACACGTCCGGGTCTCCGTCGTTGCAGTCGCCCTGGCAGGGGAACTGGCCGTCGTTGTCCCCGTCTTCCTCGTTGGCCGGCACGAACTGGTCGCAGTCGTTGTCCAGGCCATCGCAGATCTCGGCGGCGCCTGGGTAGCTGGCGGCCTCGCCGTCGTCGCAGTCGCCCTCGCAGGGCCTCCAGCCGTCCCCGTCGAAGTCGTCCTCGTTCGACGGCGTGTTGCCGTTGCAGTCGTTGTCGAGGCCGTCGCAGATCTCGCTGCCCACGGGGCTGACCGCCGCGTTCGTGTCGTCGCAGTCTCCGTCGCAGATCCGGTAGCCGTCGCCGTCGGCGTCCGCTTCGTCCGCGGGGATGACGCTGTCGCAGTCGTTGTCCACGCCGTCACAGACCTCGGTGGCGCCGGGCAGGATCGCCGGGTCCGTGTCGTCGCAGTCGCCCGTGCACTCGTCGAGGCCGTCGCCGTCGTTGTCGATCTCGTCGGGCCCAGCGGCGAAGTCGCAGTCGGTGTCGACGAAGTCGCAGCCCTCGGGGGCGCCGGGGTACACGCTGCTGTCCGTGTCGTCGCAGTCCTCGCAGAAGGTCCAGCCGTCGAAGTCACCGTCGACGAACTCGTCGGCGGTGGAGCCGTCGCAGTCGTCGTCCAGGGTGTTGCAGCGCTCCGGCGCGCCCGGGTAGCGGAGGACGTCGCCGTCGTCGCAGTCGCCGTTGCAGGCCGCCCAGCCGTCGCCGTCGCCGTCGGCCTCGCCGCTCACGTTGATGCGGAGCCGGTAGGCGGTGGAGAGGGTGCTCCAGCTCATGCTCGAGGACGGAGAGCCCGTGGACTCCGACACCCCGCCCACGATGTTCCCGAAGTCGCAGGGCAGCGAGCTGAAGGAGGCGCCGTTCGTCCAGTAGTAGGTACGCGTCGACGACCAGGACGCGACGGCGACGTAGTACTTGCCGGCCTCGAGGCTCACGTTGAGCGCCGCCGACGTCCGCCACGAGCCCGACGAGGACGCGGTGACGCTCGTCTGTCCGATGCGGCTGAAGGTCCCGCTCTGGCTCGTCGACTCGTAGATGGAGTACGTGATGCTGCTGCCGCTGCTCAGGTAGACCTCGATGCTCTCGAGCGTGACGTCCGAGGTGACCGCCCACTTGAGGCCACGCGAGCGGGTGTCCCCTCCCCCGGAACTCGTGCTGGAGCTGGAGCCCGAGGTCGAGCCGGTGGCGAACACGCCGTCGCAGTCGGTGTCGAAGCCGTCACACACCTCGGTGAACTCACCGGGGTTCACCGACGCCTGGGTGTCCTCGCAGTCCGTGCCGCCGCACAGCGTCGAGATGTAGCCGTCGCCGTCCCAATCACCGCACAGGTGGAAGCCGACGGACGTGCCGCCGAGGATCCCGCCGCTGCTGCACGACCACTCCAGGGAGTCGTAGGTGCCGCCGGCCTGGTCCTGGATCCCGACGGTCGCCGAGTTCCCTTCGTCGTACGAGCCACTCCCGAAGATGGTGTTCTCGTAGTGCATCTCGATCTCGCCGGTGGGGTACAGGTGCAGCTGCGCGCTGATCCCGAGCGTCTGCGCCGACCAGTGGGGCACCCCCTCCCAGCTGATGATGAAGCGGCCGTTGATGATGTCTTCCCACGCGTAGACCGCGCCGGCGTAGGACGGCTGCAGGTTGTCCCAGAACACCGCGATGTCCGGGCCGCCATCCGAGTCGCTCGTCCCGAACGCGGGCAGGCAGGAGTTGTTGTATCCGACCTGGAGGCCCCCGCCGAAGCTGACGCCGCCCGTGGAGCCCACCGTGACCGTGGAGTAGGTCGAGCCGTACCAGGGGAACGACCAAGGCAACGTCACGTCCACCTCCTGATCGACGGACGTGGACAAGGCCAGGTTCAGCGCGTTGGGGATGCCGCTGACGAACTCGTTGGCCACCGGATGCGCGACGTAGCCGTACAGGTCGGGGCCGATCGTGGCGGCGTGGGCGGACGGGGCCGCGAGGAGCGCGGCGAGGACAAGCAAGAGACGCATGAGAGCTCCGTTCCTCGCACCCCTGCGAGGCGGCGGGACCATATCAAGCCGGCATCGCGGGGCGCGGGGCGCTTTTTTGCATGGCCGCGTGCGCGGGGGGCGGCGCGGCGGTGCTACCCCTGCGGCATGCGACCTCGACCCATGCCCCCCGCGAGGCGGTGACCCCATGGACCTGCGGATGATGGCGTTCTTTGCGTTCGCGCTCGTGTTCTCCTTCTCGATGCACGCCTACCTCGGAGTGCGGTTCACGGGACCCCTCGACGCCGAGGCCTACCCCTGGGTGCGGCGGGCGATCTGGGGGGTGCTGCTGGGGCACGCGGTGTTCTTTCCCCTCGCGGTCGGGCAGATGCCGCGCACCGGCGAGCCGGTGGCGGACTGGCTGCAGCTGGTGGGGTGGACGACGGGCGGCTTCTTCTCGCTCCTGCTGATCCTCACCCTCCTCAAGGACCTGGCGTGGCTGGGGCTCGGGCTCTGGGACCGGCTCGCGCCGTCGAGCTCTCCCCTGCCGGACGACCCCGGTCGGCGGGCGTTCCTGCAGACGTTCGCGAACGCCGGGGTGGGGGCGGCGGCGGCGGTGATCGGGGGCGCCGCGGCCGTCGGCGCCCGGCTGGAGGCGGCGATCGAGCGGGTGCGGCTGCCGATCCCGAGGCTGGCCGAGGGCCTCGACGGGCTGCGGATCGTGCAGATCAGCGACATCCACGTGGGCCCGACGATCCGGCGGGAGCTCATCGAGCAGCTCGTGGAGACGGTGAACGGACTCGAGCCGGACCTCATCGCGGTCACCGGGGATCTCGTTGACGGCTCGGTGGCGGCGCTGCGCCCCCACGTGGCGCCGCTCGCGGGGCTGTCGGCGCCGCTGGGTACGTGGTTCGTGACGGGCAACCACGAGTACTACTCGGGGGCGAAGAGCTGGTGCGCCCACTGCGCTGACGAGCTCGGCATGACCGTGCTGATCGACGAGCACCGGGTCGTCGAGCACGGCGGCGCCACCGTCGTGGTCGGGGGCGTCGCGGACCTTCGGGCAGGAGACCTGGAGCCGACCCACGCATCGGACCCGCGCAAGGCGTTCGCGGGGGCGCCGGAGGGCGACTTCCGCCTGCTGCTGGCGCACCAGCCCGAGTCGATCCTCGCCGCCGAAGGGCTCGGCGTGGACCTGCAGCTGAGCGGGCACACCCACGGAGGGCAGTACTTCCCCTACACGTGGCTCATCAAGCTCGTGAAGCGGTGGTCGCGGGGGCTGCACCGGGTGGGCGAGAGCTGGCTGTACGTGAACCGGGGGACGACGTACTGGGGGCCGCCCATGCGCCTCGACGCGCGCCAGGAGATCACGGTGGTGGAGCTGACGCGGGGGTAGTGGGCAGAGCGAGGCGGGGCGTGCGATCAGTCGAGCCAGGCTCCGAGGAACCAGCCCTCGCTGACGGCGGTGCGCTCCCAGTGGATGCGGGCGATGCCGGCGGGGCCCTCGACCTGGAAGGTGCGGCGGGCCCGGGCGCCGCGGCCGGTCCACCACTGGCCGCTGATGTCCCAGGGGCCGTGGGCGCGGTCGATGCGGAACCAGCCTCCGCGGTGGCGGAACCGAGCGAGGCGTCCTTCGCGGGTCTCCACGTCGATCGGCTCGGCGGGGAGGACGCGACGCAGCGCGGGGGGCAGCGCGCCGTCGGCGCAGCGGTCAGGGACCCAGAGCTCGGTCTGCTGCGTGAGGGAGCGCTGGCGGCGGCGTGAGGTGGGGGCGTCGTCGGGGGCGGGGCCGACGGCCTGGCGCTCCTCGGGCCAGAGGTGGGTGCGCGGGTGGGCGGCGCCGAAGCCGTCGGGGCCGAGCTCGGCGGCGAGGTGGGCGAGCGTGACGGACCGGGCGCCCGGGGGCGCGGCGCGGGGGCCGGTGAGGCGCTCCTGGGAGGCGGGGCGGGGGCCGACGCCGACAGCTTCGAGGCGGGCCGCGACGACGCCTCCCTGGAGCGAGAGGCCCTCGAAGCCCACGGCGAGCAGGTCGGTCCACAGGGGCAGGGACGCGGACGGCGCGGCGGCGTGGGTGGTGCGGCGCAGGGGCTCGGACCCCTCGATGGTGAACTCCCAGGCGAGGGCCCGGGCGGCGAGGCCTTCGCCGTCGAGCTTGCCGATGAGGTGCTCCAGCGGCTGCTTGAGGAAGAAGCGCAGGGCCTCCGTGCGGGTGATGGGGTAGTCGCTGTGCGTGCGGGTCTCGAAGCGGGATCGCTCGGGGGTGGGGACGAGGGTGGCGCGGTCCTCGCCGCGGGCGAGGCGGTGCAGGGCGGTGCCGCGCGCGCCCCAGCGGCGGGCGACGCCGTCCTTGGGGAGGTCGGCGAAGGCGCCGAGGGTGCGGACGCCGAGGGCGCCGAGGGTCTCGATGAGGTCGAGGGCGTCGGGGAGGAGCTGGATGGGGAGGGGGGCGAGGAAGGCGGGCTCGCCGCTCGGGGGCACGCGGACGGCGGCGGGGCCGTGGGCGGGCAGGCGGCCCTGCATGATGGCGGCGCAGCGGGCGGCGAAGCGGGTGCTGGCGACGCCGACGCGGGCCGGGAGGTCGAGGGTCTCGGCGAGGTCGGTGAGATCGTCCAGGAAGCCGCCGACGCCGTCCTCGGCGTAGCGGGTCTCGAGGCCGTCGAAGAGGGCGTAGACGACGCCGTCGCCCGCAGACTCGAAGACGGGGCAGAGGGAGCGGACGGAGGCCTCGAGGTCCTCCTGGACGGCGGCGAGGGCGGCCCGGTCGATGGGGCGGATGACGAGCTCGGGGGCGAGGGAGGCGGCGGCGACGGAGGTCATGCCGCGCTTGACGCCGTCGAGCCGGGCGCCCGGGGAGGCGGCGACGATGAGTCGACGGCCATCGTCCGGGTCGACGAGGGCGAGGCCGCCGGTGGGCTCGCCCCCCATGGCCGCGAGGGCGACCTGGAGGCGGAAGTCCGGGATGTGGAGGCAGGCGATGCGGGGCATGGAAGAACAGGGGGGAGCGGGACCGGGACCGGGAAGGTTTGGGGGGGGTAGCGAGGGTTGGGGGCGGGCAGGGAACCGGGAAACCGGGAAGAGGTTGGGACGAACGGACAACTGAACATACGTTCAATTTCGAGCGCAGGGAACAGGAAACCGGGGCGTCTGGCAGGGACGACCCTGCGGCGAAGGTCCGGCTCTCGCAGACGGAAGGCGTCTGCCAGGGACGACCCTGTGACGAAGGTCCGGCCCTCGCAGACGGACAGCGTCTGCCAGCGACGACCCTGCGGCGAAGGTCCGCCTCTCGCAGACCTCGGCTGGCTTCGGGGGCCAGCTCCGGCCTCGCCGACCCTGCGCTCGGCCCCACCGACGCTCCCCTCCCCGGCTTCGGTAAGGTGCGGCCATGCGCTCCGCCGGTCTTCTCTGGGTGTCCCTCGTCTTCGCCTTCGTGCTCGTGGGCTGTCCGAAGGACACGGCCACGAGCTCATCCCGGAGCGCCGCGCCGGACCCGGCGCTGACCATCACCATGTGGGCGGTGCTCATCGCCGACGCCGAGGGGGTGCGGGCGCCTGCCGAGGTGACCGTCGAGGCCTCGGCCATGTCGGGTGGGCTGCTCTTCGTCGAGGCGCCGGCGCTGCTCGTCGACCGGCCCCCCGAGGGGTGGCGACGCTGGACCCGCATCGGGGACGCGGCGGCGCGGGCGCGGCTCGGAGATCCTCAGTGGCTGCTGGACGCGGCGGCCGAAGGCCGCGCGTCCGTGCGCGCGGTGCTCACCCTGACCGACGAGGGAGCCGCCGACCCCGAGGTGCAGAAGACGCTGCAGGACGCGGGCGCGGCGCTCCACGGCTCGATCGAGGGCAACACCGTCGAGGCGACCGTCCCCAAGGGCGCCTGGGGCGCCATCCTCAAGCTGGACGCGCTCGAGAGCGTGGCTCCGCAGTAGCCCGCAAGGCGCCTCGGCGCCGCGCAGCAGGCCCTACGGCCTGCGTAGTCGTTGGGTCGCCGCAAGCGCAGCGCGCAGGCGTCCCGCAGGGCGCCGGAATCCCCAAGGTCGGCCACGCAAGGCGCCTCGGTGCCGCGCAGCAGGCCCCACGGCCTGCGAAGTCCTCGGGTCGTCGGGCGGTGCGTGGGGGTGCGCGGCGACGCCACCGCGCGGCGTGAGGTCGTGGGAACAGCAGAAGGCGCAGCCCTCCTTCCCCGTGCAAGGACAGCGACCTAGCCCGTGCCGCGCGGGGGCGTTGCCGTGCGCCCCACCTCGGGCGGCCCTCAGGCCGTCCCGAGTCCGCCCGCCACGCAAGGCGCCTCAGCGCCGCGCAGCAGGCCCCACGGCCTGCGAAGTCGTGGGTCGTCGCAAGCGCAGCGCGCAGGCGTCCCGCAGGGCGCCGGAGTCCTCGGTCGTCCACGCAAGGCGCCTCAGCGCCGCGCAGCAGGCCCCACGGCCTGCGAAGTCCTCGGGTCGTCGCGCCAGGGGGGCCGGAGGGCGGCCGCTTGCGGCCGGTTCTCGGGGCGGCCCTGGCCGCCCCGAAACGGAGCGCGACTGCGCGACCCCGGAGGACACCCGGTGCCGCGCTTGCGCGGCAGGCGCCCGGCGCGGCTCGCTCGCCTAGTGAGCGACCTTGCTGCCGGTCTGGCGGGCGATCTCCTGGAGGACGAACACCCCGAGGTTGCGCCAGGGGGTCACGGAGATGATGCGGCCCGCCTCCGTGTCCCAGACCACGTCGAGCTCGAGGCCGCCCGAGGGGATCGTCTCGTCGAGCTTGACCGTCAGGTGCGCGCGGCGGCCCTCGTTCGAGGAGACCGTGACGTGGAAGTTCTGGGGGACGGTGGGGTCGTGGGCCATGGGAGCTCCGGGTTCGCGCCGCGGAATCTATCACCCTCCTGCGTGGTGGGAGGCGGTCGGCGATCGAGGCTGTATCCTCCGCGCCGATGACGCGCCTCCTGCCGCTGCTCCTGCTCGCCCTCGCCCTCACCGGCTGCCCGTCGCCGGAGCCCGCGAGTCAGGCGGCGCCGCCGAAGAACCCGCCCACCGACCAGGCCGACCCCACCCAGGCCGACGCCGCGCCGACCCCTGCCAACACAGCCGTGAAGTCCACCGGCGTGACGGTCGAGAAACCCCGCTGGACCGACGAGGACGGCAACCCCGTCGAGTCCCCCACCCCGCGCTCCCGCAAGCGCTGGAACGGCCTCGTGACCGGCAACTGGAAGGAGCCCATCGAGGGCGTCGCTCCCGACGAGCGCTGCGTGGTGCTCCACACGAAGGTCGGCTCCCCCGCCCGGGCCTCGGGGCTCCAGGAGATGGACGTCATCGTCTCCTCCGGCGGCATCCCCGTGAAGACCTATCAGGACTACATCGCCGGGGCGAAGACCGTGGAGATCGGCGAGTCCCTCGAGCTCGAGATCGTGCGTGGCGGCGAGCGCCAGACCGTGCAGGTGGGGATGCTCGAGAAGCCCGGCAACATGATCACGTGGCAGAAGGAGAACTTCCCCGGCAGCGTCGCGGGCGAGTTCACGCTGCCGAAGCTCCGGCCCGCCGGCGGCACCATCGGCACCGCCGACCAGGCAGGCCGCCTCCAGGTCCTCTACTTCTGGGCCACCTGGTGCGGGCCGTGCCGCACCACCTCGCCGCTGGTCAGCAAGCTCCACGACGAGCTGGGCGACAAGGTCCAGGTCATCGGCGTGTCCTCGGAGGAGGCGCCGGTCATCAGCGCCTACGTCGAGAAGCACCCCGAGTACACCTACCCCGTCGGCCACGACGACGAGCGGTCGCTGAAGCGACGCTTCGAGGTCAAGAAGCTGCCGACCATCGCGCTGGTGGACGGCGACGGCAAGGTCGTCGACTGGGACATCAGCGTCAGCGGCGTCCGCCGCATCACCACCAAGGCGCGCGAGCTCGCCGCCAAGTAACCCGTCCGGAGGACGAGCCATGGGCCTCGGCATCGCCGACATCAACACGCAGATCGAAGCCGCCATCCTCGAGAAGATCCCCGACGCCGTCGTCGTGGTCGACCAGCCGTCGGGCGGTCACTTCACCATCGAGGTCACCAGCTCCGCCTTCGAGGGCAAGTCGCTCCTCAACAAGCAGCGCCTGGTCTACTCCGCCATCAAGGAGCTCATGGCCGGCGACCGCGCCCCCGTCCACGCCGTGGACAAGCTGATCACGAAGCTGCCGGGGTAGGGGCCACCGCCGCGGACGAGGTCGCACCGCCGCGGGCGAGGGCGCACCGCCGCGGACGAGGTCGCCCACGCGGCGTCGCCGCCTCCGTACTCAGAACGCGAAGACGGCGAGCCAGTCGCTGTCCGCGCCCTCCCAGCACCCGACGCGCAACAGGTACGAGTTGCCCGAGGTGATGGCGAAGGCGCTCGTCTCCGGCTCGAAGCCGATCTCGAACTCGTGGAGCACCGTCTCGGTCTCCACCTCCTGCACCGTCCCGTCCATGTCCGTGGACGCGCCGTCCCACGAGAAGCTGTACTCCACCGACGCGCTGGCCCCCGCCTGGAACACGATGAAGTCCAGGCCGCCGGTGAAGCTCTTGCCGTCGTTGCCGCACACCGCGCTGCCCTCGACGCAGAAGCCGGCGCTCTGGGGCCCGATGTCCTGCATGGACTTGATGCCCTTCTCCCCGTCGTTGGGCTCCACCTCGGTGATCAGCGTGTAGCCGCCGGGGCAGTCCGTCTGCGCCGGGAACGTGGCGTCGTCGTCGTCCCCGGCTCCGTCGTCGTCGTCGTCGTCGTCGTCATCGTCGTCGTCGTCGCTCGACCCGGAGTCGTCGTCGTTCGCGGCGTCGTCGTCGTCCCCGCCGCGCCCGCCGCCCCCCCGCGTGGGGCAGCCGACCAGGGCCGAAGAGAGCAGAAGGAGGAGCAGGAGGGAGAGCAGGGAGCGCAGGGTCATGGTCGTCCTCGGAGGCCCAGGGTCCACCCCCGGCTGAGCGCCACCCTATCAGTCCCCCTGGACCGGATGGTCAGAGGCTCGGCTCCCCCGCCGGCGGCAGCGACGTCTGCTCGGGCGTCGGGATCAGGGCGATCCCGAGCATCCCCCGCCGCTCCCGGTCCACCTCGGCGGCGAGTCCGCGCGCCATCGCCTCCCCCTCCGGGCTGCCGTCCGCGACTCCGAGCCCCGCCCCCTCGGGGACCCCACCCCCCGCGACCTTCGCGACACCGCGCGCCACCGCCTCGTAGTCCTCGAGGCGGAGCCTCCCCTCGACGCCTGCGCGCCAACCCGTCAGGTCGATCGACGGCCGTGCCCGCAGCCCCCGCTCCATCACCGCCCCGAACCCTTCCAGGATCTGGGCCCGCGCCCCGGCATCGGCCGCCTCCAGCAGGTCCACTTCCCGCGCCGTCAACCGTCCGTCGCGCCCGAACCCGACCCCCAGCCCCAGCAGGTACTCCGCCCGATCCGGGGCGAGGCCGCCGTCGAGCCGGTCCCAGAACGCGATCCAGGCCTCCACCCGGTAGAGCGAGAAGTGCGGGTTGGCGTCCGCCACCGCGAGAGGATCGGGCTGGTCCGCCAGCGTCGCCTGCATCCCCGCCTGCACCCGGGGGAATCGCTGGCCCAGGTCCGCGCCGTACCCGAAGGCAAACCACGGCCGATGCCACGGCGGGACATGGCGGCGGAACGCCACGAACTTGATGTGCGGGTCCATGTGGTCGCGATACAGCGCGGTCCCGCCGAGCTCGAGGTGGTTCCGCGACGGGTTCTGGTACGGCATCCCCAGCCCCGACGGCAGCCACAGGGTCAGTGAGCACAAGGCCGCCGCGACAACTGCGCGCCGGTTCCAACTCGCGATCAGCACCACCCCGATCGCGAGGAAGGGCAGGTGGTAGCGGTAGACCTCCGGCGGGTCGATGAGGGCGTGACCCACCGCCAGCCCGGGCACCCAGACTGCGGCGAGCCACACGAGCCAGCGCCGACGCCGCTCCCCCGAGCGCCAGGCCGCCACCGCCCCCACGACCCCCAGCGACAGCCAGATCACCGCCGCTGCCGTCCGCAGCGGAGAGGCCGCGAGGAACTGCCCCATCCACGCTGCCGGCAGTCCGGTCACCACCCCCCACACGTCGGGCATGAGCAGCTCCGGCAGCAGCGAGCTCAGCGTGCGGCCGTCGCGCACCGCGAGCGCCGCTTGGGGGTCCGGCCCGAGCGCTCCGAAGACCCACGCGCCCCAGGCCGCCAGCGACGTGGCCCCCACCACCGCCACCTCTGCCGTCTTGCGACCCCAGCCTCGCGGCTCCGCGAGCGTCGCGAGGACGAAGGCCACCGCCGTCAGCATGTGCAGGTACGAGAGCAGGATGCAGCCCGTCAGCAGCAGACCGATCAGCGGGGCCCACCGCAGCCGGCGACCTGCCCGGATCCACCGCTCCCACGCGAACGCGAGCAGCGGAAGCCCGATGAGCGCCTCGCACACGCTGCCCCAGGCCCGGTAGCTGAAGTGGACGAGCTCCGGCACGCCGGCCACGAGCAGCCCCACCGCCGCCCCGAGGACCACGTCCCGCCGCACCCGCGCCACCCAAGCGCCAGCGAGCCCCACCGTCGTCAGCGAGATCAGCCCCGCCGCCCAGCTCGTCGCCGCGGTGCCCGAAGCCCCGAGACGCAGCAGCCAGCTCACGGGCCAGGCGATGAACCAGGAGCCGCCCTCGTAGCGGCTGATCGAGCCCACGTGAAAGGACAGCACGTCGCCGGCGGCCCAGCTCCGAGCGAGCATGAGCGTGTGCAGCTCGTCCATGGTCAGCGAGCTGCGGCGGACGATCTGGGAGACCATCGCCACCGCGAAGATCGACGCGGCCAGGCCCCCCGCGAGGGCCGCGCGGCGCGGTCGCAGCGCCGGAGCGCTCAGAAGCCCGTCCCCACCTGGAGCCCCGTGACCACGGCCCAGCCTCCGGGCCAGCGGGCGCCGTCCTCGTACGCCACCGGCATGCCCGCGATGCCTTCCAGCGCCGCCTCGGTCTTCGGCAGGTCCATGCCGCCCAGGCGCTGCACCTGCAGGCCCCAGTCGACGACGAAGGGGCCGTCGAAGATCGGCAGCGACGGGAAGGAGAACCCGAGGCCCACCGCCCCCGTGTGCACGTCGCCGTCGAGCAGCGCCGACGGGCCGTCCATGGGGCGCAGCATCGAGCTCGCGTAGCGGTACCCGGCGCGCACCGTGAGGCGCAGGGGCGGCTTGCCGGGCCACACGGGCAGGGACAGGGGGACCACCTCCCCCGCGACTGCGAGGTCGAAGGAGTCCCGGAAGGCCTCGACGCCGACGACCCGCCGCCCGGCGACCTCGTAGTCGTACCCGTCGAGGAACTCGATGGTCAGCGTGCCGGACGAGCCGTCGTCCCCGGTCACCACCCGGCCGTAGCTCGCGATCATCGACGACCAGTCGTTCCACTGCCCATCGACGCTCACCGCCCAGCGGTCGGCCTGGTAGCCGAGGGCCAGCTTGATCTGCCACGGCTCGTAGAAGTCCACGAGGCCGAGCCACACCTCCGCCTGGATCCGGTCGACCGCGTTGAACAGGGCGAGCAGGTTGCCGAGATCGAGCACCTCCACGTCGAGGTGGATGGGGTCGATGTTCACGCGGGTTGGCGGGCGCGCGACGACGCCGACCCGCAGCCCCTCGAGGGCCTCGTGGAACGTGCCGCCCTCGACGAGCAAGGAGAACGTGGGCCGGAAGCGGGCCCGGACGACGAGATCCACGTCGCGCAGGGCGACGTCGATGAACGGCTGGTTCTCGCCGTCGTCGACCCCGATGAGGTCCAGATCGATCTCGATGTTCGCGTTCGGCAGGATGCCGAGGGAGAAGCCGAGCCAGACGCCGCCTTGCAGCGCGCTCTCCTTGCTCACCCCGCCGACCCCGGGCAGGCCACGCACCGGCAGCCGCACCGCGCCCCCGACGACGCCCGTCGCCTGGGCCATGCGGTTGCGCCAGCGGACGACGTTGGGCGACCAGGGGTCCTGGCTGTCGTGGAAGTAGAGGTACGGGATGGGGAAGGTGACGTACGCGCCGGCGGTGACGAAGGGGCCGAGCTGCTTGAGCAGATCGACGGTCACGCCGTTGGGGGTCAGCGCCTGCTCGGGGAGGCGCTGGGAGTCGGCGAGGGACTCGGAGGGGACGGGCGCGCCGTCGCGGTCGATGCGCTGGACGCCCACCGTCTCCGCGAGGTGGACACGGCCGCCGATCCAGCTCACCCGGAAGATGTCCTGGGCTTCGAGCGCCACCGCGGACGGCATGGAGAACAAGGAGCCGCCGCCGTCGGTGAGCACCGAGCCGGCGCCGGCGAGGCCCAGGGTCTTCGGCGACGTGGCGAACTGGTCGGCCTGGTGGGCCTCGGCGGGGGCCGCGACGAGCAGCGTCGCGCAGAGCAGCGCGGATGCTGCCGCAACGCGCCCCGTCACTCTCGCAAGGGACAGCCTCACGTCTCGTCCGGCCCGTCGACCTCGGCGACGATCTCTTCGAGGGAGCGGCCGCCGTAGGCGGGCAGCTTGTCGTGGGGTGGCACCTCCCAGTGCAGACGCCAGAGCGAGCCACCGCCGTCGACCCGCACCGTCGTCCCCGTCACGTACCGCGCGCCCGGGGACAGCAGCCAGCACACCGAGCTCGCCACCTCCTCCTCGGTGCCGAGGCGGCGGGCGGGGATGTTGTCCGCCATGTCGAGGAAGAGCTTGCGGAACGCGGGGTCGTAGTTGCCGTAGCCGCTCGACAGGATGATGCCGGGGGCCACCGCGTTCACCCGCACCCCGCAGAACGCCCACTCGAGCGAGAGCGACTTCGTGAGGTTGTCGACCCCGGCCCGGGCGGCGCCCGTGTGGGCCATGCCGGGGAAGCCGCGCCACATCTCGGCGATGATGTTCACGATGGAGCCGCCGTGCTCCTGCATCGAGGCGAGGAAGGCCTCCCGCGAGCACAGGAAGGTGCCCGTGAGGTTCGTCTCGATGACGGCATTCCAGCCCTTCGTGCGGATCCAGGCTGCCGGCGACGGGAACTGCCCGCCCGCGTTGTTCACCAGGAAGTCGATGCGCCCGCCGAGCTCGACGGTGCGGGCCATGAGCGCCTTGACCTGCTCCTCGTCGCGGACGTTGCAGGGGACGGCGTGCACCTCGCCCCCGGTCTCCTCGGCGAGAGCCTCGGCGGCGGCCGCGAGGCGGTCCTCCTTGCGCCCGGCGATGACGACGCGGCTCCCGAGCGTGGCGAGCTCGCGGGCGATGGCGTAGCCGATGCCGGAGCCGCCGCCGGTGACGATCGAGGTCGTGCCGGCGAAGAGATCAGGGCGGAAGACCGACGGGGGTGGGTTCATGGCGCGCGATGGTACCCGCGGGGGCGGCGTGTCACAGAAGGTGTCGCCTCGTCGCAGGCCGTGGGGCGCGCCGGATCCGTGTGGCATGGTTCGGCCGCTCCGAGAGAGGGCCCGCCCCGGGGTCCAGGTCTCGCAGCTGGGAGGTCTCCGTGGTCCAGTTCCTGAAGTCCGTCGCCGAAGCGAAGTGGTTCCAGAACTTCATCATCGGCGTGATCCTGTTCGCCGGCGTGCTCGTCGGTGTGCAGACGTACCCCGAGCTCGAGCGCGAGTACCACGGCGTCCTGCACCTGCTCGACCAGATCATCCTCTGGATCTTCGTGGCGGAGATCGTCATCAAGATGGGCGCCGAAGGGAAGCAGCCCTGGCGCTACTTCTACGACCCCTGGAACGTCTTCGACTTCATCATCGTCGCGGTGTGCTTCATGCCGCTGGACGCCCAGTACGTCACGGTGCTGCGCCTCGCCCGGCTGCTCCGGGTGCTCAAGCTGGTGAACGCGCTGCCGGAGCTGCGGATCATCGTCTCGGCGCTGCTCAAGAGCATCCCGTCGATGTTCTACATCTCGCTGCTGCTGTTCATCCTCTTCTACCTGTACGCGGTGCTGGCGACGTTCATGTTCAGCACGAACGACCCCGTGCACTTCGAGAACCTGCAGCTGTCGTTCCTGTCGCTCTTCCGGGTAGCCACCCTCGAGGACTGGACGGACATCATGTACATCAACATGTACGGGTGCATGAACTACGGGTACGACGGCAACCCCGCGTGCACGCCGGAGACCAGCCACGCGTTCGGCTGGGGCGCGGCCGCCTTCTTCAGCAGCTTCGTGCTCGTGGCCACCATGGTCATCCTCAACCTGTTCATCGGCGTGATCATGAACGGCATGGACGAAGCCCGCGAAGAGCTCAAGACCGAGCTCAAGGACGCGGCGCGCGAGGCCATCGAGGCAGGGGAGGCCGACCAGACGGAGATTCTGACCCAGCGCCTGGGGGACCTCGCCGAGCAGCTCATGGCGCTCCAGCGGGACCTCCAGAAGGCGAAGGAGCCGAAGGGGTAGCGTCGACCGGGGGCGCAGACGCACGACGCAGAGGCGTAAGACCGGCGAAGGGTCCCGGGGGCGGGCTCGGCTCCTAGCGTCCCGGGGGCGGGCTCGGCTCCTAGCGTGGTCTCACCGGTGGGCGGTCCCCATCGGCGGAGACCCGTCATGCATCGCTTCTTCCTCGCCCTCCTCCTCATGCTCCCCCTGGGGGCCCTCACCGGATGCCCCTCCGGTGACGACGACGACTCCGCGGCCGCGGACGACGACGACGCGGCCGACGACGACGACGCGGCCAACGACGACGACGCGGCCGACGACGACGACGCGGCCGACGACGACGATGCAGCCGACGACGACGACGCGGCCGACGACGACGACGCAGCCGACGACGACGACGCGGCCGACGACGACGACTCGACCGCCGAGGCCGCACCCCAGTCGTTCATGGACAACGGTCCGGCGCTGGACAACTACTGGGAGCCCGCCGACATGGCGCGCAACTGGCTCAACGACGACTGCAACAGCGGCTCGCCGTACTCCTGGCAGTGGATCGGCGAGGGCTTCTACATCACCGCCGTGGACCCCACCCAGAACCTCTTCAACCTGTACATCAACGGCGCCACCCTCGGGACGTCGCCCGCCGCCTGCACCTGGGATGCCTACGGCGCCTGGGAGTGCCAGCCCTGGAGCATGGGGCAGGACCTGAACAACCTGCCCCCGCCGGCGACGCCCATGGACGCGATCATGCAGCACTACCTCACCGCGTCAGGCCAGTTCGGGCCCCTGACCGGGGAGTTCGCCAACGCTCCCGAGCACACGTACAGCTACGCGTACTCGACGACCCTCACCATCGAGCTCGAGATGAGCTGCTCGGGGGCCGACTGCGGACAGGTGCAGTCGATGGTGGGCGTGACCGGCTGGCCCTGCACGAGCACCGTGTTCCAGTGGACCGCCAACCTCGACGACCCCACCCTTCCCCCCCTCGAGGACTGGTAGCGCTTACTCTCGAGGGAAGCCGGTCAGGCGCTCCCCCTTGGCCAGGGCCGCGCGGGTGGCTTCGTACGTGGCCGCGTCCTTGGCCTGCTCCTCGGGGGACCGCTTCGCCTGGGAGCGCAGGGGCAGGGCCATGCGGCGGTTGCCGGCCAGCGCGCCGCGGTGGCGCCCCAGGTACGCCCAGTAGAGGCGCTTGAGCGGGCAGGAGGTCTTCGGGTCGAAGGCACAACCGCCGCAGTAGTCCGACATCTTGGACAGGTACCCGGACCCGGAGATGTAGGGCTTCGTGGTCATGCGGTCGCCGAGGGCGAAGGTCCCCATCCCCAGGACGTTGGGCTCCACCACCCAGTCGTAGGCGTCCGAATACGCCACCCAGAACCAGTCGGTCAGCTCGCGGGGCGAGACGTCCAGGAGCTGGGCGACGTTCGAGAGCACCATCAGTCGCGTGATGTGGTGGGACCACGCCTCGTCCCACACGTCCGAGACGACCGTGTCCAGGCAGGCCATCCCCGACGGCGCGCCCGGCCAGAAGGCAGGCGGCAGCGGGGTGTGCTGGCCGAGGTGGTTCGGGGAGCCCGCCATCTCCGGGGTGCGCTCGTGGACATGGTGCACGAACTCGCGCCAGCCGAGGAGCTGGCGGACGAAGCCTTCGAGCGAGTTCAGGGGGATGGCGTCCTGGCGGGCGAGGACATCGCCGAGGACGCGGGCGGGCAGCAGGCGATGGAGGTTGAGGAGCGGGGAGATCCGGGTGTGGAAGAGGCCGCGCGACCTCGTCGTCATCGCGTCCTCGTAGGGACCGAAGGTGGGCAAGCACTCGGACAGGGCCCAGGTCCACATGCGCTCCGCGTCGTCCCGGGTGGCAGGGAGCGCCGACGGGTCCACGCGACCGGGGTGGGAGGCGAAGCGGCAGCGCACCAGATCGACCACCTCGGCCGTGACGGCGTCGGGGGTGAAGGCGGGCGGTGTGGGGGGCGCCGGGTCCCCGGTCCACCGCTGGCGGTTCTCGCCATCGAAGGAGAAGCGTCCTCCGACGGGCTTGCCGCGGTCGTCCATGAGGTCGCCGGTGCGGCGACGGACCCGGCGGTAGAAGGCGTCCATGCGCCAGGGAGCGGCGCCCAGGGCGTCGAAGTCGGCGGGGGTGGTGAGCCAGCCGGGGTGGGGGTGCTCGACGAGGCGCCCGTCGGCGAGGAGCGGGGCGAGCTCGGCGCGGAGGCAGCGCTCGGCGGGGCGATGGAGCTGCAGCGGCCCGCGGTCGGCCACGGCGGATGCCAGCTGGGCGGCGAAGGGGGCAGGGCCGGCCCGAAAGTCGACGGCGACGCCGCGAGCGGCGAGCTCCAATGCGAAGTGGCGCTGATTGGCGAGGAGGAGGGCGAGCTTCTGCTGGTGGTAGGGGCGCTCGGCGGGGCGGGCGGACGACTCCACGAAGACGACGCCGAGCTCGCGGGGCGGGGTGGCGGCGAGGAGGCCGAGGTCGCCGTGGAGCTGGTCGTAGGGGACGTAGACCCAGCGGCGGACGGTGTCGTTCGACGGGCGGGGGCCGAGGCGGGAGAGGAAGGGGGACATGGGGCCTCGGCGAGCGGGTGCGTGCCTCAGGGTGGCGCACAGCCCCGGGGGCGCTACCGCGGAGGCGCCCGGAAACGCCCACGATGTCGTCTCCGGGCGCGCCGGTCCTCGCCACGGATCGAGGGGCGGACGGTGTGGCGCCGGGCTAGCTTGCCGCCATGTCGATCTTCGACCGCTTCTTCGGCCGTGGCGCGCCGACGCCCGCCCGCTCTGCCCCGCGGCCGCCGCCGCGCCCTCTCCTCAAGCCGGACGGGACCCCCTACGAGCTCGCGCTCTACGGGTACGAGTCGTGCCCGTACTGCCGACGCGTCGAGCGCACGCTGGCCCAGCTCGGGATCGAGGTGGAGCGGCGGAACACCATGCGCGACCGCCGGCACCGGGACGATCTCATCGACGCGACGGGCCGCGGCACGGTCCCCTGCCTGTTCATCGACGGCGCGCCCATGCACGAGTCCGCGGACATCATCCGCTGGCTGAGGGCCCGGTCCGAGGAGCAGCCCGCGCGGTAGAGCGCCACACCGAGCGGCGAGACCGCTACTCGAGCGTCGCCGCCAGGCTCCAGCCGTCCGCCCCGACGGGGAGCGTCAGCGCCATCACGCCGCCGAACGCGCGCTCCTCGGGGACGCGCACCTCCAGGACGACGGGGCCATCGGGCACGTCGGCGTCCCAGGTCGCGGACGCCTCGCCCTCCCAGGTGGCGCCGGCGGCCACTGCGCCGGGCTCTGCGGTCGTCGCCGCCAGGACCTGCTCTCCTGCCCGCAGGCGCAGCTCCCAGGGCCGGTCCGCGCCGTCCACCATCCCGATGTTCTCGATCGTGAGGCCCACCGGGACGGCGTCCAGGGCCCGCCAGTTGTCGGGCACCGTGACCTCGCGCAGCTCCACCCGCGCCCCCACCGCGAGGCGCTCCCCGTCCGCGAAGGTCCAGCGCTCGAGCGCGGTCCAGGTCCCCGTCGCCGGGGCGCAGTCGTCCGTCGCCGTCGCGCTCTGGGCCTGGGCCGAGAGGCACGCGTCGTCCCCCAGGCTCACCCACCGGGCGGGGGCGTGAGTCGCGGCGATCTGCAAGGCGCGGTCGAGGTGCTCGGCGGGGGTCCCCCAGGCGGTCCCGTCCCAGGTCCCGGCCAGCTCCGCGACCCTCCAGCCGCCGAGGCTCCCCTGCCCTCCCCCGAGGACCAGCTCCGTGCTCCGCCCTCCCGGCCACCAGCCGCCGTAGGGGTCGCCACCGAAGGGCGTCCCCGGCTCGCCAGGGAACCGGTCCCAGTCGACCGCCCCGAGGCAGCCGCCGAAGCACGCATCGCGCAGGCCGATCGCGTCGCCCGACAGCGTGTTGTCGACGCCGCCCTGCTGGTCGCCGGCCTGGTCGAGCACCGAGAGCCCCGCCACCACGGGGATGTCGGGGAACGCGCCCCGGTAGACCTCGGTGTGGAGGCCGACGACGCTGAGCCAGCTGCCGGGGGTGAACACCCCGCCCGCCCCGACCGGGGGCACCTCGTCCGGCAGGGTCCACAGGCCGCGGAGTCCGACGCCGCCGACGGTGACGAAGGCGATGCCCGGCTCGTCCGCGAACCGGTCGGCGAGGGCCTGCACCACCCCGCCATGGAGCTGGAAGAAGTCCGGGTCGGACCAGTCGACGTAGCGAACGACCGAGGTGTCGTCGTCGTCTCCCGGGGCGCCCCCGGCCGAGTCGTCGTCGTCCCCAGCCGAGTCGTCGTCGTCCCCCGCGTCGTCGTCGTCTCCCGGACCGTCCCCGTAGACCAGCAGCGACAGGCGCCCGTCCGGCAGGGTGCCCGGCGGGTCCTCGGTCGTCGGCCACGCGGCCGGCAGGTCCTCGGGCGTCAGCGCCGTCAGCCGCAATGCCACGTACCGCTCGGCCGCCAGCGCCTCGGCCACGTACCCCGCCCACGTCCCGGCCGCCGCGTCGCCAGTCTGGCTCCCATCGGCCGGCAGCAGCCACTCCCGCAGCGAGCCCTCCACCTCGATCACCGAGGCCAGGGGGAACGGCTCGGCCCCCGCCATCGCCTGGAGAGCCGCCCAGGAGTGCCCCTCGTTCGTGGCCACGAAGCCCCCGTCCAGGTGCCGCAGCGTCGTCGGCGTCCGGGGGTGGCTCACCACGACGGGCGGCCCCGGGGTCACCGCGGGCGGCGGGGTGACGTCCTCGAAGGGATCGCCGGGCGGGCTGATGGGGTCGAACTGCCCCGGGCACCCGGCCAGGAGCGCGGCAGCGAGGACGCCACCCCCCAGCGCCCTCACGGTGCCGCCATCGCGGGGAGGACGAACTTGCGCAGGTGCGCCCCCAGGGGCAGGTCGTTCTCGGACAGGTGGATGTTGTCGCCGCGCACGAAGTTCGGCGCCGCCGCCGCCGTCCACACCCGGTCCTCTCCGTTGAGGAGCCGCGTCGTCACGGTGCGGAAGGTGGCGCGGGCGAGGGCCCGAACGAGGGGGTTGCCGGAGCGCGGGCGGTAGCACTCCCAGTACGTGGTCTCCATCGCGGAGACGGGGGTCACGTAGGTCTGGAACCAGTTCACCGAGTCGTCGTCCATCTCCGAGGCGGTGCAGTACATGTGGATGCGCCGGTTGCCGTCCTCGATGCGCAGGCTGATGCGGTGCTCGGCCTCCTCTTCGACGCGGCAGGGGAAGGGCGCCCCCACCGGGTGCTCGTCGCGGCGCAGCAGGTTGTACAGCCGATAGAGCTGCGCGTACCCCGTGTGGTAGGCGAAGTGAGCCACGTCCACCGAGCTGAACAGAGCCAGGGGGAACGGCGAGCGGAAGGTCACCCGGAAGAGGCTGAAGTCCTCGATGACGTCGGCGGGCAGACGGGCGCGGACGCGGGCGGCGTCTGCCTGATCGCCCATCCACCCGAACACGATCCCGCCGGCGATCAGCGCGCCGAACCGGCTCAGGCGGCAGGGCTGGCGGGTCCGGAGCGGGGGCTGGTCGACGACCTCGCCGCTGTCCACGTCGAACGCCCAGCCGTGGTAGCGGCACCGAACCGCGTCCCCCTCCAGGGTCCCGAGGGAGAGGGGCAGGCCGAGGTGGGCGCAGGAGTCGGCGAAGAGCCGGGGTTGGCCGTCGTTCCACGTTGCGAGGAGCTGGCGGTCCATGGCGCGGACCTTCATCAGGCCGGCCTTGCGCAGCTCCTTGACCGTCGCGATGGGGAACGGCAGGTCGCCGAACCGGCTCAGGTCGAGCTCGAGCGCCTTCACGAAGCGAGCTCCCGGGCGAGGCGGGGGCGGACGAACCGCTGCAGGTGGGCCCCGAGCGGCGCGTCGGTCGCGGACAGGTTGATGTTCTCTCCGCGGAGGAAGTTGGCGGCGCTGAGGCCCGTCCAGTCCCGGTCCTCGCTGTCGAGCAGGGCCACCACCACAGTCTTGAACACCGCGTGGGCCGCCATCCTCACGACCGGGTTGTTCGTGCGTGCGCTGTAGACCTCCCAGTACTCGGTGCGGGTGGGCGAGATGGGGGTGACGAAGGTCTGGAAGCGGTTCACGCCGCCCTCGTCGGTGAACTCGGCGGCGGTGACGTACAGGCGCAGGTCGCGCCGGGCTTCCACGAGGCGGAGGTGCTCCGAGGCGTCGTCGCTGCCGACCCGCTCCCAGTGGAACGGCTGACCGGGGACGTGGGCGTCGCGGCGCAGCCGGCGGTACAGCGAGTAGACCGGTGCGTACAGCGAGTGGCGGGCGAAGTGGGCGTAGTCCACCGCGTTGAACAGGGCGAGGTAGAAGGGCGCCTCCATCGTCACCCGGTGCACGGAGAAGCGGTCGGGGATGGACGGCGGGAGCTGGGCGCGCACCCGCTCGGTGGCCGACGGCTCGCCGATCCAGCCGAAGACGAGGCCCCCGTGGACGAGGGCACCGTGGCGCTCCAGGGCGCAGCGATGGGGCTTGCGCAGGGTGGGCTGGTCGACGACGGCGCCCGTGTCGGTGGAGAAGGCCCAGCCGTGGTAGCGGCAGCGGAGGCGGTCGCCGTCGACGCGGCCGAGGGAGAGCGGCAAGCCCATGTGGGGGCAGGCGTCGAGGACGAGGCGAGGGGCGCCGTCGTTCCACAGGACGAGCAGGTCGCGGCCCATGGCCCGGACCCGGAGGAGGCCGGCGGCGCGAAGCTCGCGGACGGTCGCCACGGGGAACGGGACCTCGCGGTAGGCGTCCAGATCGAGCACGGGGGCCTGCATCGGGGGCGATGATAGCCGCGAGGGGTGAGGCGCCGGGGCGGGGGACGTCGGGGGAGGGCGCGAGAGGCGAGCGGGTCGCGGGAGCGTGGACTAGGGTCCCGGGCCCAACCACTGGACCCATCAGGAGACGCCATGGCCGAGCTGAGCGCCGGAGACCTCGCCCCCGACTTCACCCTCCCGTCCGACACCGACGGGGACATCACCCTGTCCGACTACCGCGGCAAGAAGGTGATCCTCTACTTCTACCCGAAGGACAGCACCCCGGGCTGCACCGTCCAGGCGTGCGACTTCCGGGACCGGGCCGAGGTCCTCGCCGACAAGGGCGCGGTCGTGTTCGGGGTGAGCAAGGACTCGCTCAAGAGCCACGGCAACTTCCGCAGCAAGTACGACCTGAACTTCCCCCTGCTCAGCGACACGGACGTCGAGGTCCACAAGGCCTACGGCGCCTGGGGCGAGAAGACGATGTACGGCAAGACCCGCATGGGCGTGAAGCGCACGACCGTCGTCATCAACGAGGACGGCACCATCGCCTTCATCAAGCACAACGTCCGCAGCAAGGGCAGCGTCGACCGGGCGATCGACCAGCTCTGAGCGGCGTCCGCAGCCGCTAGGGGTAGAGCCCTTCCGCGCCTCGGCAGAGGGCATCCAGCGTCACGAACGCGTCGAGCTGGTGGGCGGGGAAGCCCTCGACCTCGGTGACGCCCGACGCCTCGTCGTCCACCCCCGGCGCGCAGAGCACTCCGTCCCCGTCGTCGTCCTGCCAGGCGTAGAGGACCAACCCCTCCCCCGCGTGTTGCGGGTAGCTCAGGGTGTGGGTCGCGGGGAGGGCGTCGAATGTGACCTCCTCGATCGGTCCCAACGGATGGCCCGTCACTCCTTCGCCCTGCCAGGCATGGTGGAAGACAACAGTGATCGGTCCGTCGCCCGGTGCGTCCACGTCCACGGTGATGTCCGTCACGTAGAACACGTAGTCCTCGTTGATGCAGCCGGTCTGCGCGGCGAGGAGCGCCAGAGCAGCGACGCGAGCGGGCCACGAAGCGACGGTCATCGTCCTCCCCCGAACTGGACGCCAAGGTGGATCCCCGGGAGGGAGACGGCGGTCGCCTGCACGTCCACGAAGTGCCAGTCGATGCCGATGTCGATCCCCACGTGCTTGGTGATCCCGATGACCACGCCCCCCGCGAAGTGGGGGCTCCAGCGGTAGCGCGCCGACCACTTGGTGGTGGTGTCGTCGGCGGTGATGGTTCGGGTGCGGTCGAAGAGCAGCGTGTGACGCCCCCCGACCATGAGCCAAGGGTTCACCCGGCCGACGAGTCCCAGGAGCCGCAGCCGGAACACCCCGCTCGGGCCACGCTGGGCGAGGTCCCCGGTCTGGATCTGCCAGCCGAGGAGGAGCTCCGCGGACAGGCGCCCGCGAGGGTGGTCGAGGATCCGCTTGCCGATCCCCACGGACGGCTGCCAGCGCCGCCCCAGGGCCGTGTCGAGATCGACGATGGGGGTCCAGTTGTGGGCCAGGCCCACCTGAAACCGCGCCCCGAACCAGGGCCAGCCGCCCTGGAGGCCCACCGCCCAGGCGCCTTTGTCCGAGCCTCCGCCGAGGACGTCGAAGGACGCGAACTCCCCGTTGGCGAGGGCGGGAGGCTCGGGGAGGTCCTTGGGGTTCGGGGCGGCGGAGACGGAGCTGGCGGACGCGGCTACGACAAGGGCCAGCGTGAGACCCATGAGCGCGCGCCTCATTCGAGGAACTCGCGGTCGAAGTTGCCGGCGAGGACCGCGGCGGCCTCCTCCACGGAGTAGTCGGCCGCCTCCATCGCCTCGAGGGCGTCGCCCAGGTAGCGCCCCACGAACCCGGGCGACTGGGGGCCGTCGCTGCCGTAGATGGTGCGCTCGACGAGGCCGCGCTGGTGGATCTGCTCCATGGCGTAGGGCAGGCGGAAGCCGTCCTCGTCTCCCAGGGCCGAGGGCTCGAGGAGGACGTTGTCGTACTGCTCGGCGAGGTCCAGCACCGTGTCCAGCGGCTCCGTGAAGTCAGGCTCGAAGTCGTGCCCGAGGTGGCCGAGGATGAACGGGACGGTGGGGAACGCGGCGATGGCGTCCTCGAGGAACGCCGCGTCGGTGTAGGGGGCCTCCTGCGACGTGCCGTTGAAGGGCGAGCGCCCCGTGTGCAGGTAGACGGGGACGTCGAACTCGGCGGCCACTTCGTAGACGCTGAAGAAGGCCGGGTCGTCGAAGCGGATGTGCTGGTGGGCGTGGGCGAGCTTGATCCCGATGAACCCGGGCTCGCTCAGGACGGCGCGCAAGGCGTCGATCTGCGCCGGTCCGTCCTCGGCCCAGTTGTCGAAGCGGAGGGAGCCGAGGGCGTAGAGGCGGTCGGGGTCGGCCTGGCGCTCGGTGATGGCCTGCTCGTTCGTGGCCACGCCGACGCTGCGGGGCGCGTAGACGGCGAAGAGGACGCCGCGGCGGATGCCGGCCCCGTCGAGCTGCCCGAGGATCCCCTCACCGGACACCGAGGACGACGCTGTGCTCTCGGCGTTGAGGCCCAGGGGAAACGGGAAGTTGCCGGCGAGGAAGCGCCGGGTGGCCGGCGGGATGGCCTCCCACTCGCCGAAGTGCAGGTGCATGTCGACGACGTCGAGCGTCGCGCCCCGGTACTCGACGCCGTACTCCGGCGCCGCACAGCCGACGACGGTGAGGGCGAGCGCGGCGAGGGGGAGCGCGGCCCGGGAGGCCGTGACGCGGGGGGTGCGGAGCATGCGCGGATGGTTGCTCAGGGGCGGACGGGCCGCCAGCGGGCTGCGCAGCGCCTCCTGCGGGACCGGGCGCACCCTAGGGCTCCTCGGGTGCTGTCTCCTCCCAGGGCTCGTCCGCCCAGGGGTCCGCCGTGAGGGCGCCGTACGTCCCCAAGCCCACGACCGCGCCGGTCAGCCACAGGGCCCCCAGCGCGAGGACGCCCAGCACCCCCGGGAAGCGACGGGCCGCGCGGCGGTGGATGTGGATCGCCCGCACCCACGGGCCCCGCGCGTCGGTCTCCCGATGTGTCACCTCGACCAACGCCCGGCGCTGCTCCGCGTCCAGATCCTCGAGATCCGCCGGCCACCCCGCGGGGTTCTGACTGCGCAGGTCCCGGGCCGGCAGTCCGAACTTGACCGCCCGCGCCAGCTCGCCCACCGACAAGAACGCCAGGAACCCCAGGATGATGTCCCGCCAGGCGATGGCGCCGAACAGGAACAGCGTCACCACGGTGATCTGGAACGGGATCTCCACGTAGGGGCTGCGCCCGACCAGGGTGCGGTCGAACAGTCGACCTCCGTCCAGCGGCGTCATGGGGACGAGGTTGAGGACGTTGAGGAGCGCGAGGAGGGAGATCGCCGAGTCGCGGACGGCGCCCGGGGGTGCGAAGAGGAACAGCAGCAGAGCGAGCAGGATCCCTGGCAGGGGTCCCGCGAGGTCCACGAGCCCCGCCTTGAACGGCTGCTCCGGCGGGGGCCTCCCCGACGTGGCCGCACCGAAGAACGGGATGAAGAACACGCGGACGTCCCGGTACCCCGACAGCATCATCACCGCGGCGTGGCCGAGCTCGTGGAACAGGACGACGCCGACGAGGACGGCGATGTCGAGCGCCGTCCAGTCCCCGAGGAACGTGATGGCGAACAGGGCCATCGTGACGAGCAGGAACAGGTTGCCGCTCGACCGCGGTGGCTGGGCCTCCGCGGCGCGCACGGCCGCGGCGAGCTCGGCGACGAATGCGTCGGGGTCGGCGCTCAGCCCGCTGGGGTCCGCGGGGCGTTCGGTCGTTGCCGGCTCAGTTTCCAAAGCGCGGCAGCCACGTCGGCGTGTGGTTCCCGGCCGACGTCAGCTGCCCGGGGATCCACGCCGGCGGACGGCTCGGGTCCTGCCCATTGCTCGCGAGGCTGAAGTCGATGGCCGTCACCCACAGCTGGGCCCGGTCATCCACCTGGTGGCCGTAGGCGCGCTTGCTGGAGACGGCGAGCCACGCGTAGTTCGCGGTCACCGGGGCCCAACGCGGCCAGGAGTTCGTCAGGTCGCCCACGCCGTTCGCCGCCGTCAGCTCGATCTGCGGACCGCCGGTCGCGCTCACCACGAACATGTCCGCCGACGGGTTGTTGTTCGACCAGACCGTGTCGCCGTCCGCGTCCGTGAACGGGATGCCGCGGTTGTACGCGACCCACTGCGAGTCCGGCGAGAACGTGGGGTAGTAGAGCGTCTCCCCCGAGGCGTGCGCCGCGATCTGGGTCTCGTTGCTGAAGGTCTGCGTCGCCGCGTTCCAGTCCTGCGTGTACAGATCGCACTCCGCGGCCGAGAGCGCGGAGGCGGCGCCGTCGCAGCCCACGTAGACGATCTTCGTCCCGTCCGGCGACCAGTTGGGCATCGCCGCCGACTTCGCCGTACTCAAGGTCTCCACGAGGGCGCCGGTCGTCTGACTCATCAGCTTGAGGACACTGCCCGTGATCCCCGACTCGCCGACGACCACGAAGGCACCCGTGGGATCGGGCGCGCCGTAGTCGACGAGGGGGAAGAACCCGCCCCACTGCTGGAGGATCGTGCCGGGGTTCGCCAGGTCCACCAGCGCCGTGGTTCCCGGGAAGCCGGGCCCGTAGGTCATGCGCGTGGGGTTGGCGAGGTTCACCGTGTGGCAGCCGTGGCAGACCGCCGTCTGGAAGGCCACCGGCGCGTTCGTGGTGCCCGCGGTGGCGTCGAAGCTGATCGCCTTCGTGATCGGCGGCTCCCAGTAGACGATGGTGCCGTTGAGCGAGCCGTCCGTGACCTCGAAGGTGGTCGACGTGGACGACGTGCAGGGGCTGCCGTTGAAGCCGCTGCCGTTCCAGTCCCCCGACGTGAGGGTGAGCGTGATGGTGTCGCCCGGGTCGTAGATCGTGAGGCCGTTCCAGGTGGCCGCGGGGGGCTGGTACTGGTCCGCCGTCGTGTAGACGGAGATGGTCGTCCAGTCCGAGGCGATCTCGAGGCGGTGCATGTCGTTGCCGTTGGCGTCCCACTGAATGAGGGGCGCCTCGAAGCTGCCGGGCATCGCCGAGTCGTCGAGGGGGTAGAGGATGGTGGACGCGCACCCGTCGTTCGTCGTGGTGCTCGCGTTGTCGAAGGCGCCGGGCACCGCGGAGTTTCCGGTGTCGTTCACCTCGCCGTCCATGGTCGCCTCGACCTCGCAGATCGCGGACTCGCCATCGAGGTAGGCCAGGATCTCCGTCAGGCCGCCCACGTCCGGCGACGAGGTGTAGAGGCCCGTGGACAGCCCGATGGTCCCGGGGCCTTCGATGATGGACCACTCGACCCCGGTGGCCGGCTGAGGGCCGTTGCCGTCGTCCAGATCGAGGGTCGCGCTGAACTGGATGGACTGGGTGACGCCCTGGGTCAGGGTCAGCTGGGAGCTGCCGGGGGCGCAGGCGAGGGCGCCGGGGGGCGTGCTGTCGTCGTCGTCCGATACGTCGTCGTCGTCCGATGCGTCGTCATCGTCCGCTGCGTCGTCGTCGTTCGCTGCGTCGTCGTCGTCGGACGCGTCGTCGTCGTCGGACGCATCGTCGTCGTCACCGGCGTCGTCGTCGTTCGCCGTGGCGTCGTCGTCGTCCCCCCCGAACGGGGTCAGGGGGCAACCGGACAGGCTGAGGAGCAGCAAGAGGGCGGCGGAGCCGCGAAGAACCGTGCGCATGAACTCTCTCCCTTGGAGTCGGCTCACGATGCACGGCGCGCGGGAGCGGGTCCAGTGCGACGAGGCGTCAGTGACGCTCTTGTGTCCCGGAGGGCGGGCGTCGGGGAGCGTCGGCGCAGTCAGCGGAGGACGATCTGCACGTCCGCGACGTTCGTGCCGGTGGGCCCCCCGCTGTCGAGGAGGAGACCGGCGGTCCGCAGCCAGCGCGCCGAGTCGTTCGTGGCCAGGGCGAGGTTGGGCGGCCCGGCGAGGGCGGTCCCCAGGGCGACCCCGGCGGCGTCGATGAGGGCGCCGGCGCTGCCGCTCGATCCGTCCGCGCCGTCGGTCGCGAGGGAGAGGACCAGGTGCTCACCGAGGTGTGGGATGGCGCCGAGGACGATCTCCCCGTTGCGGCCGCCCTCGCCGTCACCGGTCAGCGTGACGGTGGTCTCTCCCCCCGTGACGACCCCGTCGATGGAGGGGTCCGCGGCGAGGCGGGCGGCGCAGGCGGCCATCCAGCGAGCGCCGGACACGCAGGCCTCCCCGGTCAGGGGGTACGGCGGCAACGGCGGGGCGCCGGGGGGGATCTCGGGGTCGGAGACGAGGCGAACGCCCAGCGACGCCGCGGCCTCGACGACGGCGTCGATGGCGGTGCGGTTGTCCGCAGCGAGGTGGTCCTCGGCGTCCGGATGGACGGTGGGACCCGAGGCGATCTGCGCGACCGTTCCGTCCACGATGTCGGACAGGAACACGTTGACGATGCGGGCCGGGCGCATGGCGGCGCCGAGCTTGCCGCCCTTCACGGCGGAGAGCGTGGCGCGCAGAGCGTTGAGGCCGCCGATGGGGAGCCCGCCCGCCATGCCGTCGCGCGTGAGGTGGCGGACGTCGTCGAGGGTCAGCCCGTCCTTCGGGAGCTCCAGCAGCGAGGAGCCTCCGCCGGAGACGAGGCAGAGGGCGACGTCCGAGGCGGTGAGGGCCTCGGCGGCGTCGAGGATGGCGCGGGCCTGGGCCGGGGCGTCGGGGGACGGGAGCGGGTGGGTCCCGGCGAAGCAGGTGAGGCGGTCCGGGATGGAGCCCAGCGCGACGGGGTCGAGGGGGGCGAGCCCGATGAGGAAGCCGCGGGCGCGCGGGACGGCCCGCAGCGCGGCCCGGGCCATGGGGACCGAGGCCTTGCCGACCGCGAGGAGGAAGGCGTCGGCTGGCAGATCGCGGACCGAGCGCAGCGCGGCGGCGGTGGCACCCTCGGCGTCCACCGCGCGCAAGGCGACGTCGGCGAGGCGCAGGGCGAGGTCCCGCCGGGGATCCGGCTCGGCGACGAGGGGCTCGACGAGGCGGAGCCTCACGCGGCGCGCTCGCCGGTCTGGACGGCCCACAGGCGCGCGTAGATGCCGCCTTCGGCCACGAGCTCAGCGTGCGTTCCCTGCTCGGCGATGGTCCCCGCCTCGAGGACGACGATCTGGTCGGCGTGGCGGATGGTGCTCAGGCGGTGGGCGATGACGAAGGTGGTGCGGTCCCCGGTGATGCGGGCCAGGGAGCGCTGGATCGCCGCCTCCGTCTCGTTGTCCACGGCGGACGTGGCCTCGTCGAGGACGAGGATGGGCGCATCCGAGAGCACGGCCCGGGCGATGGAGAGGCGCTGACGCTGGCCGCCGGACAGCAGCTGTCCCCCCTCCCCCACCTGGCTGTCGTAGCCGTCGGGGAGCGCGGCGATGAAGTCGTGGGCCTCGGCGAGGCGGGCGGCGGCCTCGATGTCCGCGGGGGTCGCGCCGGGGCGGGAGTAGGCGATGTTCTCGGCGATGGTGCCGGGGAAGAGGAAGGTGTGCTGGTCGACGAGGGCGACGGCGCCGCGCAGATCGGCGAGCTGGAGCTCCCGCACGTCGTGGCCGTCGACGGTGACGCGTCCGCCCGCCACGTCGTGGAAGCGGAGGAGGAGGCGAACCAGCGTGGTCTTGCCGCTGCCGGTGGTGCCCACGAAGGCGACGGTGGAGCCGGCGGGGACAGCGAGGGAGAAGTCGGTGAAGAGGGGGTCCCGGTTCGGATACCCGAACGTGAGGCTGTCGAAGGCGACGTCGCCGCGGACCTCGCCCCGGGGCAGGGCCTGGGAGCCGTCCTCGAGGGTGACCGGGACATCGAGGAGGTCGAGGATGCGGGTCGTCGACGCCATGGCCCGCTGATAGAGGTCGAACATGGAGCCGAGGCGCGTGAGTGGCCACAGCAGGCGCTGCGTGAGGAACACGAGGACGCTGTAGGCACCCACGGCGAGGGTGCCCTCGACCGTGAGCCAGCCGCCGTAGACCATCGTGGCCACGAAGCCGATGACGATCGCCATGCGGATGAGCGGGGAGAACGCCGCGCTGAGCTTGATCGCAGCGCGGTTGGCGGCCCGGTACTTCTCGGATGCCTCCCGGACCCGCTCCACCTCGCGCTCCTCGGAGACGAACGCCTTGATCGTGGCGATGCCCGACAGGTTGTTCTCGAGGACGGCGTTCATGGCGCCCACCTCGGCGCGGACCGCCGCGTACCGGGGGGCGATGCGCTTCTGAAACGAGAAGGAGAACCACAGGATGATCGGGATGGGGATCATCGCCAGGCCCGCGACCCCGAAGGAGATCCCGAAGAACGCGAGCGACACCGCCACCACGGTGGTGGCGAGCTGGAGGAGATCGTTGGCGCCGCCATCGAGGAAGCGCTCGAGCTGGTTCACGTCGTCGTTGAGGACGGCCATGAGCCCGCCCCGGCTCTGCTGGCTGTACCAGGCGAGGTCGAGGTCCTGGATGTGGCGGTACCCGTCGAGGCGCAGCCCGTGCTGGATGCTCTGGGCGAGGTTGCGCCAGAGCACCCCGTAGGCGTACTCGAAGATGGACTCGGCGCCCCAGATGACGACCGTCGCCACGGCGAGGACGACGAGCTGGGCCTTGATGTCGACCACGCCCCAGCTCGCGAGGAGCGAGTCCTCCTGTTCGACCACCGTGTCCACGGCGGCGCCGATGAGCGCGGGCGGGGCGAGGTCGAAGAGCTTGTTGAGGACGGAGCAGGCGACGGCGAGGCGGACCTCGCGCCGGTGGGGGTGGGCGTAGGTGAGGAGACGGCGAAGCGGTGGCTGGGTCACCGCCGCAGGGTAGTGGACCGGCTAGTCGGTGGCCTTCGGGGCGCTCGAAGGCGCCGCAGCGTCGCTCGAGGGCGCCGCGGTGGACGAGGCGCCGTCGTCCGCAGCGACGAAGTCGAGGCTCACGGAGTTGATGCAGTAGCGCAGGCCGGTGGGCCGGGGGCCGTCGGCGAAGACGTGGCCCAGGTGGCCGCCGCAGCGGGAGCAGTGGACCTCGGTGCGGGTCATGCCCCAGGTGCGGTCCACCTCCTCGGCGACGGCCGTGTCGTTGATGGGCTGGTAGTAGGACGGCCAGCCGGTCCCGGACTTGAACTTCGTCTCGGACGCGAAGAGCTCGAGGCCGCAGCCGGCGCAGGTATAGGTGCCCTCGCCCTTGTGGTCCCACAGATCGCCGGTGAAGGCGCGCTCGGTGCCCTGGGTGCGGAGGACATGGAACTCCTGGTCCGTGAGGCGGGCGCGCCAGGCCTCCTCGTCGAGGCGGACCTTCCCGTCGGGGCCGGGGGCCGGGTAGTCGGCGCGGGCCTGGGTGCGGGCGGGCTCGGAGGACTTGGCGCCGTCCTCGCCGGCAGTGGCCCGGCAGGCGAAGGCGAACCCGAGGATGGCGAAGATGAGCAAGGCGACGAACGGCTTCATGGGACCTCCAAGACACAACGGCGCGAGGGTTCGCACCGGGGCGCGCAGCCTGCGCACCACACCGTACGTCTAGCCTCGCGATTTGGATCGGTTACCCGCTGGGCGGCTGGAGGAGCCAACTCCAGGCCCCCAGGAGACCGGGTAGCGTTGGGTGGTGCCGTATGTGCCTCCCCCGCCGCCGCCCATGGTGGCTTGCCTCACCCATCGGGCGCCGGAGCCGGCTTCGCTGACGCGCGGGCGGATGGCGCTGAGCCGAGGCGCCGGCGGGTCCGTCGCGAGCGGTCGGTATCCGCTCGTGGTGCACTACGACGCGCCCGAGTACGCGGACAAGGCGGTGGCGGCGCTCGGGTACGCGGAGCTCGCGTGGGAAGTGCAGGTGGACCAGCTCGGCTTCCAGCCGCCGCTGCTGCCGGACGGGCTCGACGGGGACGACGGCGGCGGGCCGGAGCTCGACATCTACTTGGCGGACGTGGGGGCCTGGGAGGGGTGGGCCGAGGCGGAGGTGTGGTCCGACACGACCGACGGGGACGGGCTGGCCGCGTCGCCGGCGCTCGTGGTGCTCGACCGGACGCTGCCCGACGAGTGGCTCGGACCCTACGTGGTGCACGAGTTCAACCACGTGCTGCAGATCGCCACGGACCTCGCGGAGACGTCGGTGCCGATGTGGGAGGGCACAGCGACGGCGGCCCAGGCCTGGACGCTCGGGGTGGACGGGCAGTGGGACGCGGACGTGGGGTCGTTCCAGGAGGCGCCCTGGGCGCCGGTGCTCACCGGCGACAGCACGACGCTCTGGGGGGAGTGGGAGACGGGCTTCTACTACGAATACGGCGCGGCGCTGTGGGTGATGCATCTGGACGAGGTGGTCGGCACGGGCGACGGGAGCGCCGGACCAGCGCTGTGGGCAGCGACGGCCCAGGACGGGGACGTGAACTCGCCGGATGTGGTCGACGCGTTTGCAGAGGTGGCGGGGGAGGAGCTCGGCGTCGCCTTGTCGCGGCTGGCCCGGACCCGCTGGCGGACCGGGGAGCGCTGGGAGGAAGGGGGGCTCGCGGACGCGGCGGCCTGGGGGGCGGCGGAGGCGGTGCCGTTCGCGGAGATCTCCAACGATTTCACGTTCGAGCTCCCGGTGCACGGGCAGGGGTTCGTGGTGGTGGACGTGGACAGCACGCCCCCCTCCGAGGTGACAGCGTCGGTCTGGCCGGACGCAGACGGCCGGGTGGCGATCGCGGTGTTCGGGGTCGCCGGGGCGCCGGAGCTGTTCGCAGTCGACGCGGGGCGTATCCCTCGGCTGCACCTCGACGTGACGGAACACGAGCAGTTCGTGATCGCCGTCACCAACCTCGGGGACCGCTCCTTCGACGGCGACGACGACCCGTGGACGTTCAGCGAGATCTCGCTGAGCCTGGGCGAGGTCACGGCGGACGACATCCCTCGCGAAGAGGACGGTGACGGCTGTGGGTGCTCCTCGGCGAACGCGCCGAGGGCCGGCTGGCTGGGCTGGGTTGCGCTGGTCCTGGCCGGGATGCGCCGGCGGACCTGAGCCTCAGACGCCCCACCGCCCTTCGCGAAGCATGACCCGATACTCGCGGCAGTCGGTGCCGCGAGGGAGGGAGACGGTGGTGGTGCGGGCGGCGTTGCCCGGAACCGCGTCGAGGTCGACGGCGAAGGAGCCCCCGGCGCACGCGACCTCGATGGAGAGGGCTTCGAGCGGGGCGCGGGCGAGGTTCTCGGCGGTGACCTCCACCTCGATGCGGCCGTCGGTCCACACCTTGGCGCTCGAGTCGATCTCCACCCAGTGGACGACGTCGGAGTAGCGGTCCATGCGCCGGCCGCGACGCGTCATGTCGATCTCCTGCTCCTCGTGGTCCAGGGCGATCTGGAAGAGCCCGGTGACGTTGAGGCCGAGGAGGCCCGCGACGCCGCCCTCGGCGCAGGCGTCGCACACGGCGATGGTGGCCCAGTCCACGAGCTCGGCGCCGAGGCTCACGCCGTCGAGGAGGACCAGCGGCGCGTCCACCTGGCCGTTGGCAGTCTGGAGCGTGACGACCGGCGCGTCCGGAGGGAGCGGGAGGCCGAGCTCGGCGAGGGCGGCTGTGGACAGGGTGGTCAGGGTCGCGCCGGTGTCGAAGAGCATGGTGTGGGTCAGCTGCGAGCCGGGCCCGAGGAAGGTCACCGGGACGCGCATGGAGCGGCCGCCGCCCTCGTAGGGCAGGACGACCCGGCCGGTGGGCACGTCGACGGCGGGGGGCGGCTCGTCCACCTGGGTGGCCGTGGCGACGGGCACCGAGCGCGGTGTGCGCTCCTCCTCGGGCTCGACCGCGAGCTCCGGGGCTTCGGGCGGGGCGGAGGCCGCGGGGACGACGGCGAGAGCGAGGGCGCTGGATGCCTCACCCAGGGACGCGGCGAGGTCCTCCCCGAGGGGGCCGCTCATCCAGGCGGTGCCTTCCGCGACGGCCTCTCCGAGCTCGCCAGGGAAGTACATGGGGACGGCGAAGAGGACCATCGCGCTCCACAGCCAGCAGGCAAGGCCGAGGGCGGCGGGGCCCGGGCCGCGGCGCAGAGGGGAGGCGAGACCGAGGATGGGGAGGACGAGGAAGAGCAAGCCTCCGAGGAGGGCGCCCTGGGCAGGGAGGTTCCGGGCGAGGCCGACGCCGACAAGGGCGGACAGGGCGACGACGCCGGGGACGGCGGCGGACAGGAACAGGAGCCAGGAGCCCGCGCCGGGGCCCTTGCTGGTCCGCCTGCTGGAGGCGGCTGCCTCGCTTCGAATGACTCCGCTCACGCCGTCTCCGTCGGGCTGGGGCTCCAGGAGGGAGGCAGGCTACACTTCGCCGCCATGGTGGTGGGCACCCTCATCGTCTCCGTCCGGTTGCACGACGCGCACTCCCTCAAGGAGAAGCGCCGCCCCCGTCGCATGCTGTGCGACCGGGCCCGCTCCCGCTTCAAGGTCGCCGCGGCCGAGGTCGCGGACCACGAGACCTGGAACCTGCTCACGCTCGCGTTCTCGACCGTAGGTCCCGACCGGGGCCCCGTCGAGCAGGTGCTGCGCGCGGTCGGCGACTTCGTCGAGGACAGCGGCGAAGGCGAGCTCATCGACGAGACGCTGCACTTCGAGCGCTACGACGCCTGAGGAGTCGGGGAAAGGACCGGGAGCCTGCGGGGCAGGCAGGCGTATGTCCACCATCTCCCTGACCACCTCCACGTTGGGGAGCTTCTGAGAGAGCTCAGGAAGTAGGAGGAGCTGCGGCGCAGCCGCGCCTACTTTCTGACGGAGTCCCAAACAACCGGTGCGCCCTGCGGCGCAGCCCGGCCCACTTCCTGAGGAAGACCCCAGGAATCGGTGCACCCTGCGCCGCAGACCCGCCCACTTCCTGACGAAGACTCCAGGAACCGGTCCACCCTGCGCCGCAGACCCGCCTACTTCTTGAAGGAGATCCCAGGAACCGGTCCACCCTGCGCCGCAGACCCGCCTACTTCTTGAAGGAGATCCCAGGAACCGGTCCACCCTGCGCCGCAGCCCTGCCCACTTCCTGAGCTGACCGTCTCCCGAAGGAACCCGCAAGGCGCCCCGGCGCCGCGCAGCGGGGCCTGCCGCGCGAAGGTCCATCAGCAGTCGGCCCCCCCGGATCTGTCGAGGGTCGACAGATCCGTGAACCGAGCGCCGGAGGCGAGCCCAACGGGCCGGCCGCTCCGCGGCTGTCGGCTCGCGGATCTGGCGGGCGTCGACAGATCTTCCCAGGGGGCCCCGCCGCAAGGCGCCTCGGCGCCGCGCCGCAGGCCGAAGGCCTGCGAAGTCTCAATGGGTGAGCTCGAGCTCCACCGTGAACGGGCCGTCGTTGATCAGCGCGACCTTCATGTCTGCCCCGAACACCCCGGACTCCGTCGGGACGCCGAAGCCCTCGAGCGCCTCCGTGAACACCCGCACCAGCTCCTTCGCCACATCCGGCGGCCCGGCCCGCGTGAACGACGGGCGGGTCCCCTTCCTCGTGTTCGCGTACAGCGTGAACTGCGGCACGACGAGCACCGCGCCGCCGATGTCCCTGACCGACAGGTTCGTGCGCCCGTCTTCGTCCGGGAACAGCCGGTACCCCGCCACCCGCTCCGCGAGGCGCCGCGCGATGGGCTCGTCGTCCCCGCGGGTGGTCCCGACCAGCGCCACCAGCCCACGCCCGATCGCGCCGGTCACCTCCCCCTCGACCGTCACCGAGCCCTCCAGACACCGCTGAAGCAGGATCTTCATTCGCCCTCCGAGTACGCTCCGCGCGCCATGAACTCTTCCCACGTCGTGCTCAAGTACGGCGGCACGTCCGTCGCGACCCCCGACCGCTGGGAGCGTATCGCGCAGCGGGTCCGCCAGCTCACCCCCTCCCACCGGGTCTGGATCGTCGCCTCGGCGCTGTCGCAGGTCAGCAACCAGCTCGAAGCCGCGATCGCCCAGGCCCTCGCCGGCGACGCGGACCTTCCGTCGCTCGCCTGGATCCGCGCCCGACACGGGGAGCTCGCCACCGGCATCGGTCTCGGTCCCGACGACACCCCCGAGGTCGAAGCCCTCCTCGACTCCCTCGACCGCCTGCTCTCGGGCATCCGCCTCACCCAGGAGGCATCCCCACGCTTGCGGGCCCGGGTCATGTCCTTCGGCGAGCTCGCCTCCACCTGGCTCGGCCTCGCCGCCCTCCGCCACCACGGCATCGACGCCGTCCGCGTCGACGCCCGGGATCTGCTGACCACGGAGCGCCTCGACCGGCAGGACCCGACCGCCCGCTACCTGGCGGCGCAGGTCCAGCCCGCGGTCGACCCCGCGCGCGCCGAAGCCCAGGCCGGCGACGCCCGGGTCGTCATCACCCAGGGCTTCATCGCCCGGGACCCCGACGGGGGCACCGCCCTGCTCGGCCGCGGGGGATCCGACACGTCCGCAGCCCTCATCGCGTGCCTCCTGGAGGCCCACCGCCTCGAGATCTGGACCGACGTCCACGGCTGCTTCACCACGGACCCCCGCCAGCTCCCTCACGCGCGACTCATCAAGCGCATGGGCTACGCCGAGGCCCGCGAGCTCGCCGCGATGGGCGCGAAGGTCCTGCACCCCCGGAGCGTGGGCCCCGCGGCTCACGCAGGCATCCCCGTCCACATCCGAAACACCGGAGACCCGGACGCCCCCGGCACCATCATCGAGCAGGTCGACGCCAGCGAGCCCGCGCTGCTCGCTGTCGTCCGCCGCAACGGCGTGACGATGCTGACCATCTCGACCCTCGCCATGTGGGGCGCCCCCGGCTTCCTCGCGCGGGTCTTCCGACCCTTCCTCGACCTCGGCATCTCCGTGGACCTCGTCGCCACCTCCCAGGCCGCCGTGAGCGTGACCCTGGACGGCATCCCCGGTGGGGTCGACGGCGACGCCTTCGCATCACTGCTGGCCCGGCTCCGTGAGCTCGGCCAGGTCGAGGTGATCTCTCCCTGCTCCGTCGTGAGCATCGTGGGACGGAAGATCCGCGCTGCCCTCCACGAGCTCGCGCCCGCCTTCGCCGCGTTCCGCGAGCAGACAGTGCACCTCGTGAGCGAGTCCAGCGAGGACATGAACCTGTCCTTCGTGGTCGAGCCCTCCGACGCCGACGCGCTCGTCGCCCGGCTGCATGGCCTGCTCGTCCCACAGCAAGGCGGCGGCGAGCTCTTCGGGGCCACCTGGGAGCAGCTCACCGGCGCCACGTCCGCGGACTCACGCGTGGTCGCCGACCGCCCCGGCCGCTGGTGGGTCGCCCGCCGCGAAGAGCTCCTCACGCTCGTGAGCGACGGACAGCCCCGCTACGTCTACGACCTGCCGACCATCACCGGCCGCGCCCGCGCCCTCCGTGACCACCTCCCCTCGGTCGACCGGATCCACTTCGCCATCAAGGCGAACTCACACCCGGAGGTCCTCCGCGCCGTCGCCGCCGAAGGCATCGCCATGGAGTGCGTGAGCATCCCCGAGGTGCGACGGGTCCGTGAGGTCCTGGGCGATGAGGTCCCCGTCCTCTTCACCCCGAACTTCTGCCCCCTCGACGAGTACGCCGCCGCCTTCGAGCTCGGCTGTGAGGTCACCGTCGACGGCCCCGCGGCCCTCCTCGCCCGCCCGGGGATCTTCCGAGGCCGCGAGATCGCGCTGCGGGTCGACCCCGGCGAAGGACTCGGGCACCACAAGAAGGTCCGCACGGCAGGCGCTCACGCCAAGTTCGGGCAACCCCTCGCCGATCTCGACGCCCTGTGGGACGCCACCGTGGAGGTGGGCGTCAGCGTCGTGGGGCTCCACTCCCACGTGGGGAGCGGGATCCTCGACGCCACCGCCTGGGAGCGCACCGGCCGGACCTTGTCCGCGCTGCTCGAAGGCTTTCCCGACGTCCGCTGGCTCGACCTCGGGGGTGGACTCGGCGTCGTGGAACGGGCCGGGCAGGAGCCCCTCGACCTGCACCGCCTGGAGGCGGGCATCGCCGACACCCTCAGTCACCTGCGGAGCGCCTTCCCCTCACGCCCGCTCACGATTCGACTGGAGCCGGGACGCTGGTTCGTGTCGGAGGGGGGCGTCCTCCTCAGTCCCGTCACCCAGGTCCGCTCCAAGGGTGAGGTGCGCTTCGTCGGGCTCGCCACGGGGATGAACTCCCTGATGCGCCCCGCGCTGTACGGCGCATGGCACGGAATCCACAACCTCACTCGGCTCCATGAGCCCCACGTGGGGCATCACCACGTCGTCGGACCCATCTGTGAGACCGGGGACATCCTCGGGCGGGACCGCTCGCTTCCCGCCTGCCACACCGGCGACGTGATGCTCATCGAGAACGCGGGCGCCTACGGGTACGTGATGGCGAACCGCTACAACCTGCGTGAGCCGGCGGCCGAGATCGCGCTCACGTAGCGGACTCAAGCAGGACCCGAGCAAGCTCCCTACTCGGCCGGAGGCTCCCAGCGGCCGCCCCGCCCCGCCCCGTCAGCGAAGCGCTGAGCGCCAAGGAGCCCGCCCGCCATCACGGCGCTCACGCCGCCTGAGAACTCACGCTCCATCGCCGAGGCGAAGGTGCCGTCGAGCGAGCGGATCGCAGAGCGGCGGTCTGCCCGCAGGCACTCCTGGGGGAAGCTGGCCACCAGCTCGGCCAGCTCCACGGCAGCATCGAGCGCCCCGCCGGGCTCGGCCACCCGGTCCACGAGCCCCATGGCGTGAGCCTCCCTCGCGCTCACGGGCCTCCCAGTGAGGATCAGATCCAGCGCCCGGCCCAAACCCACGATCCGCGGCAGTCTCACGGTCCCCCCGTCGATGAGGGGCACGCCCCAGCGGCGACAGAACACGCCGAGCACCGCGTCCTCCGCGGCCACCCGCAGATCACACCAGCAGGCGAGCTCCAGCCCTCCCGCCACCGCGTGTCCCTCGATGGCCGCGATCACGGGCTTGTCGAGCTCCATGCGCGAGGGGCCCATGGGTCCGTCGGCGCCCATGTCGGGATCCAACCGGTTGCGACGGTCCTCATCCCCCATCGCTTTCAGATCGGCGCCGGCGCAGAACGTGCCGTGAGTCCCCGTGAGCACGGCGACAGAGAGCCCGTCGTCCGATTCGAAGGCGCGGAAGGTGTCGGCGAGGAGATCCGCGGTAGGACGGTCCACCGCGTTGCGGGCCTCGGGCCGGTCCAGGGTCACGACCAACACCGGGCCGCGCCGCTCCGTGAGCACGCTCACGCGAGGCTCACAGCCCCGAGAACTGGATGTCGTCGAACACCAGCGTGGGGCACCGGAACGCCGACCAGGGGACGGGGTCGTTGCCCACATAGGACAGCCGCGAGAGCAGGTCCAGGTAGTTGCCGGTCACGTTCATCTCGCTCACGGGCTCCGTGAGCGCGCCGTTCTCGATGAGGTGGCCCCGCATCCCGAAGGAGAAGTCCCCGGTGGTCGTGTTCGCGTTGCCGCCGAGCCATGACGTGACCAGGATGCCGTCCTGAACGTCGCTCACGATGGCGTCGCGGCCCTTGTCCCCGTGGCCGAACACGATGTTCGACGCCCCACCGGTGGTGGGCTCCCAGCCGAGCTTTCGGCCGTAGTAGGTGTCCACGAAGTACGTCTTGAGCACCCCGTCCTCGACGATGGTCCGTCGCTTGCTCGCGATCCCCTCACCGTCGTACAGCCGCGACCCCATGCCCCGCGGCACGAGCGGGTCATCCGTGAGCGTGAGCACCGACGATCCGATCTGCTCGCCCAGCTTGTCCGCGAGGAAGCTCCGCTTCTGCTGGATGGACCCCGCCGTGAGCGCGCCGAAGATCCGTCCAATGAGGCCCGCGCCCGACTCGGGATCGACGACCATCGTCGTGCGGCGTGAGGTCACCTTCTTCTGCCCCCGCCGGGACAGCACCCGCCGCAAGCACTCGGCGCCGACCTCCTCGGGGCCCTGGAGCCCATCCCGGTGCAGCCCTCCGATCCACCGCCAGGCCTCGGGGCGCTTCTCCCCGTCCTGGATGGTGCACTCGGCCCCGAACCACAGCGACGTCCGTTCCTGGGTCCCTTCGAACCCGTTCGAGGTCACGCGCGCGGACAGCGAGTGAGAGTCCATCATCCCCGAGGTCGCGGAGATCACGCTCTCGTCGGCGTGAGCGGCGTCGTGCAGCCGACGGATCCAGTCCAGGCGCTCTTCACGGGTCATGGCGCCGCTGGCGTCCACCGTGAGATCCGGGTCCACGAGGTCCAGGTCGACGTCGGCCCGCCCCTCGTAGAGCTCCGCCGGCGTGATCTTCCGGTACGGGTCCGGCTCGAGGGCCCGCGTGAGCTCGACGGCCTCACTCACGAACCGCTGGAGCCGCTCCGGGTCCAGGTCGTTCGTCCCGTGGGAGCTGAATCGGCCATCCACGTAGAGCGCGACGCGCAGCGCCTTGCTCGTGTTCTCCTGCACCTTCTCGACCTTGTCGTCCCGCCACTGGAACTCGAGCGATCGACCCCAGCCGGCGGAGGCGACCACGTCGTCCGCGCCGGCCGCCTTGCCCATACGCACCGCGTCGTGAGCACGGGAGAGCAATTCCTCACGCATTCTCGCCTCCCACCGTGAGCTGACTCACGAGACACGTGGGCATTCCCTGGCTCACGGGCACGCTCTGCCCGTCCTTGCCGCAGGTCCATCCGCCCGTGTCGAGCTTCATGTCGTCGGCGACCATCGTGATGCGACGCAGGGCCTCGGGGCCGTTGCCGATGATGTTCACGTCCTTGATGGGGGCCGTGATCTTGCCGCCTTCGATGAGCCAACCGTTCTTGATGTAGAAGGTGAAGTCCCCGGCGCCGATCTGGACCTGCCCGTTCGTGAAGGACTCGGCGACGATGCCGAAGTCCACCGCTTCGATGATCTCGTCCCGGGTGTGCGGTCCGTTCTCCATGTACGTGCATCGCATGCGCGGCAGCACCGAGTGACGGAAGGACTCACGCCGCCCGGACCCCGTCGACTTCACCCCGTAGTGCTTCGCCGAGATGCGGTCGTGCAGGTAGGAGCGCATCACGCCCCCGTCCACGAGGACCGTCCGCTCCGTCTCGTTGCCCTCGTCGTCGACGTTCAGGGCGCCTCGCTCGTTGGGGTGCAGCGCGGAGTCGACGATGGTCACGAAGTCCTCGGCCACCTTGTCGTCGATCATGGTCGCGTAGATGGACGTGCCCTTGCGGTTGAAGTCCGCCTCCATGCCGTGGCCGATGGCTTCGTGCAGCAGGATCCCGCTCGCCCCCGCGGCGAGGACCACCGGCAGCTCACCAGCGGGCGGCCGCCGCGCCTCGAAGAGGATCATCGTGCGCTTCACGGCCTCCTCGGCGAGGTGCGCGATCCGCTCGTCGTCGTACCACTCGATGCCGTGGCGCCCGGCGATGTTCCACCCGTTGGACTGGGTCTCCCCGTCCTTGCTCGCGGTCACGGAGCACCACAAGCGGGACATGGGCCGCAGGTCCCCCGTGAGCACCCCTTCGCTGTTCGCGATGAGCACCCGGTCCTCGGCGTCGCCCCAGGCGATGACCACCTTCTCCACGTGCTCGTCCGCGGCCCGGGCGAGCGCCTCCGTCTTCTGGAGGAGCGGGATCTTCTCCCTCACGCCCACGTCACCCCAGTGGCGACCGATCCGGTACAGCTCCTGGTGGTCCTTCGGGGTCAGGTCCTGAGGCGCCGCCCCACCGCCCCGGGCGATGGACGCCGCCGTCCGGGCCGCCCCGAGCATCGCGCTCAGGGATAGATCCTCGCTGTAGGCGTACCCCGTCTGATCCCCCACCAGCACGCGGATGCCGACACCCCGGTCCACCGAGGTCGAGGCCCGACTGATGATGCCGTCCTCCATGGCGATGGAGCTGTCGCTGCTGTGCTCGAAGTAGAGGTCGGCGTAGTCGCCACCGTGGGAGAGGGCCTCGGAGAGGACGCGCGACAAGATCGCCTCGTCCACCCCGAACCACCGCATGAGGGAGGTCACCGATCCGCGATCGGCCTGGGTGATGTCGTTCATGGAGTCCCTGGGTTGAGAGCGACGGATTCTAGTTCAGGGTGCGCGCACCTGCTGTCCCGTCGAGATAGGGCCCGCCGGCCGAGTCGTCGAGGTCGGCGGTTCTCCTTGCGATCCCTCCCTCGCCCGCTTACACCTGTACGTCCCGATGGCGGCTCCTCCGAAAGGCAAGCTCTCTCGCATCGCTCGGCTCGGCGGCCTCGCCAGTCGGATCGGCTCCTCGTACGTCGGGAACAAGCTGAAGTCGGTCGTCCAGAACTCGGACACCCGCAAGCGCGCGATGGAGCGGCTGCACCTGGACAACGCCGAGCGGATCGTCGCCACGGTGGGGCGCCTCAAGGGCGCGGCGATGAAGATGGGCCAGGCCCTGGCGCTGGCCGCCGACACCCTGGACCTGCCGCCGGAGGTGCACGCGGTCCTGGGCAAGCTGCACGACGACGTCGAGCCCGTCCCCTTCGAGGAGATCCGCGCGGCCATCGAGGCCGAGCTCGAGCGCCCCATCGACGAGCTCTTCTCCCACCTCGACCCCACGCCCCTCGGCACCGCGTCGCTCGGCCAGGCCCACGCCGCCCGCCTCCCCGACGGCCGCGAGGTGGTGGTCAAGGTGCTCCATCCGGGCATCGATCGCTCCGTGGACAGCGACCTGGCGGCCCTGAAGACGATCCTGGTCGGCAGCCGCGTGATGCGCCGGTCCCGCGCCGAGATCGACGCCATCTTCGAGGAGATCCGTGAGCGGCTCACCGAGGAGCTCGACTACCTCCAAGAGGCGGCCAACCTCGTGGAGTTCGGGCGCCTCTTCGCCAACGACGACCGGGTCCAGATCCCCGGCGTGCACCCGTCGCTCTCCACCGAGCGGGTGCTCACGATGGACCGGATCCACGGCGTGAGCATCGACGAGTTCGTCGCCACCGCGTCCCCGGAGGCGAAGCTGCGCGCCGGCGTGACCCTCGGCGAGCTGCACCACCTGCAGGCCTTCCGCTTCCGGCAGCTCCACGCGGATCCCCACCCCGGCAACTACCTCTTCCAGCCCGACGGCAGGGTGGGGATGCTCGACTTCGGGTGCGTCAAGCGCTTCGACGAGCACTGGATCGCCGCCTATGCCCGCACCGCCCTCGCCGCGTTCGACGGCGACCGGGAGGGCACCGTCCAGGGCGCGGCGGACGCCGGTGTCTGGCAGGGCGGGAGCAAGGAGGCCGAGGACCTGCTCTGGGAGTTCTGCGACACCCTCGCGCACCCCTTCCGGCAGCCCACCTACACGGTCGGAGCGTCCGACGACGACGTGATGGACCGGGTGAACGCGATCGGCCTCAAGCTCGTGCGCCACCCGGGCGCGGTCCGCGTCCACCGCCACCTCATCTACCTGCACCGCAGCCTCGGCGGGATCTTCCTCGTGGGACGGCAGCTCGAGGTGGAGGCGCCCTGGGGAGACATCGTGCGTCCCCACCTGCAGTACGCGGTCGACTACGCCGCCGGTCGCGTCGACGCCTGATGCGCTCCTGCGGGAGACCCTCGAAGCCCCGACGCCCGCTCAGCTCCCTGCAGCCGCCAGGCGGTACACGGTCCCGTCCGCGTGGGACAGGATGTACAGCTCTCCCCGGGCGTCTTCGCCGAAGCTCGACAGCCCGCGGATCCGCACCCCGAGACGGTCGGTCCAGTCCGTCTCCTCGGCCACCGCGCCGGACCCGTCCAGGGTCAGGGACCGCACCCAGTTGTCGCAGTAGTCGCCGTAGAAGTAGGTGCCGACGAGGTCCGGGAGGCACTCGCCCCGGTAGACGTAGCCTCCGGTGATGGAGTCGCAGGCCCCCGTGCGCGCCACCTCCACCACCGGCGCGAGGTAGGGCGACGGGTCGCAGTCCTTGCTCCCGTAGCAGTGGAGGCCCTCGACGACGTTCCAGCCCAGGTTCACCCCGTTCACCCCGGCGGGGATGCGGTCGATCTCCTCGTACTTGTTCTGGCCGACGTCGCCGATCCAGAGATCGCCGGTGGCGCGGTCGTAGCTGAAGCGCCAGGGGTTGCGCAGCCCGATCGCGAAGGGCTCGGGCGCGGCGCCGTCCGTGTCCACGTCGAGGCGGAAGAACGAGCCGAGCAGCGTCTCCCCGTTCTGTCCGTGGCCCTTCGGATCGCCGCCTGCCCCGCCGTCCCCCAGGCCGACCACGAGCCGCCCGTCGGGATCGAACGCGAGGTGGCCCGCGTTGTGGTTGGCGAAGGGTTGGCGCACCGTGAGGAGCCGCTTCTCGGCGGGGTCTGCCGCCCGCGGATCGTCCGAGGCGCGGTACTCAGCGATGACCGTCGTCCCGGTCCCCACCTCCGTGTAGTTCACGAAGAAGCGCCCGTTCTCGGCGTACTTCGGGTGGAACGCGAGGCCCAGAAGGCCCTGCTCCCCGAAGCCCGACTCGATCTTGCGCCGGATGTCCAGGAAGACGTGCGGGGCGGGCGCCTCCTCGTCGAGGATCCGGATCCGCCCCGGTTGCTCGATGACGAAGAGGCGGTCGTCGCCGGGCGGCGAGGTGAGCAGCACCGGCTTGCGTAGGTGCACCGCTACCGGGACGAGGGTCAGGTCCTTGCCCGGGGTGGGGGTGCACCCTCCGGCGCTCGCCGGGGCCGCTGCCGCCACAGGCGTCGAGGGGGCCACGGAGGCACCGAGCGCCTCCTTCACCACGGCTGCGCTGGCCGACGTGCTCGTGGGGCTGTCCGCCCCGCAACCGATCAGGCCGAGGGCGAAGGCCAGGACACCGGACGCGACGAGGCGCCTCATGCCCTCAGAGGGCTCCGGCGTCGATCCAGTCCCGGACGAGGTCGAGCTGGTCCTGGGTGACCGACACCTCCACGGAGCCGCTCGACGGTGGCATCTGGTCGGCGCCGCCCACCGGACCTTCGAGGAGCTTGAAGAGCAGGCTGTTCGCCGAGTCGCCGGGGATCACCCGGACCTCTCCCGCCACCTCGTGGGACTCGACATCGATGAGCTCGGCGAGGGACGTGTCCGCGTCCGTGAGCTCCAGCTCGCCGGACCCGGAGCTCCCGTGGCAGCTGGAGAAGGCGCAGGAGAGGCTGAAGACCTCGTCCTGGACGACGGCGATGTCCGGGTCCCCGGGGCAACCGGCGACGAGCAGGGGCAGGGCGAGAGCAGCGAGAGCGCGAACCACGAGACGCATCGTTCCTCCGGAGGGTCGAGGGCAAGGCTAGACGACTTCGGAGCCGTCTGACGCGCCGGCCCCCGGACGGCGGGCGTTCCCCGCCTCGTGCCCTCAGGCGCGGGCCGCGGCGGGCAGCCGGTCGTTGCCCCAGAACAGCTGCGGGGTCTCCGCGTCGGGGTCGACGACGAAGGACGGCGCGCCGAACGCCCCGCGCGCGTGGGCGGCCTCGGTGGCGGAGAACAGAGCAGCCTTCGCCTCGCGCGAGCGCCCCACCAGCTCCTCGCCCGGCAGGCCCGCGTCGTCACAGCAGGCGGCGATCGTCGCGGGGTCCGCCGGATCGAGGTCTTCGACCCAGACGGCGCGGAACAAGCGCGCGATCAGGGCATCGGCGCGGTCGGCCAGCGACGGGTCCGCGAGGACGAGGAGGGTCACGCGGAGCGGAAGCACGGTGCGGACGGGGAACCGCGACGGCCACTGGACCGGCACCCCCGCCTCCCGCGCCTGCCAGTTCAGGTCCTTCGCCAGCCACGCCTGCTTCGCGGGGGAGAACGTCTGGAGCGGCACGAGCGGCCCCTCGATCGCCTTGAACAGGGCCCCGAGCAGCATCGGCCGCCAGCGGACGCGGTCACCGAGGACCCGCCGCGCGCGGGAGACCCCCAGATACGCGAAGGGAGAGGAGTAGTCGAACCAGACCTCCACCGGCGGCCCGTCATGCACCGCCGCCAGCTCGGGGACCTCGCCGCCGAGGGCGCGCTCGACGAAGGGCAGTCGGTCGTGCCCCCAGAACAGGTGCCGGTCCTCGGCGTCCTCGCCCCAGGGCCCCCTCCCCTCCACCACGAACGCGGGCGCTCCGAAGACCCCGAGCTCGATCGCCTCGTCGGTCCGACGCCGCAGCTCGTCCTTCACCCAGGCCTCTTCGGCCCCCGCGAGCAGCGGCCCCGCCTCCAGACCCGCGCCCTCGATCGCCTGCGTGAGCCCCTCGTCGGTGGAGATGTCGACACCGTCGACCCAGTAGGCCCGGTAGAGCGCGTGCATCAGCGGGAGCATGGCCCGCCCGTGGGCCTCGGCGTCGGCGTCGCCGGCGGTGCGGCGGTTGTGGACGAGGAGCACGCGGAGCGCCTTCACGGTGCGGATGGGATGGCCCGGCGGCATCACGAGGGGGACCCCGAGGGCCTCTGCCCCCCGCTGCATCTCCCGCAGGTTGTTCGCCGCCTTCGCCGGGCTCAGCGTGCCGGCCAGGTTCTGGGCGACCCCGCAGGCTCGGAAGACGCCGCCGAGGAGGAACGGCCGCACGGCCAGGGCGGCCCCGGTGCGCTCGGCGAGGGCCTCAACGGCGTGGCTCGCGAGGTAGGCGTAGGGGCAGGAGAGGTCGAAGTGGAAGGAGAACGCGCGATTCATGGCGGAAGACTAAGGGACTTCTCGTGGATCGGAAGCGCGCGCGGGGGTCGGACGACTTCTCGGGAACCCGCCGCGGTCCCTCGGGTCCGAGCCAGTGGAGACCGTGCCTCCCACTCGGAGGAACCCACATTGGAAGCAAGCCACCCTGACGCCGAACCCGCCCGGGTCTCGGCCCTCGACGACGCCCTCGACCCTGCCCGCGCCGAGGTCGCCCTCGGAGATGACCCACGCGCCGCCGGGCTCGTGGAGATCTCCCAGATCTGGTCCGACACCCTGCTGTCGGTCCGCCACTTCGCCCGCCAGGGCGACCCCGTCACCGTCTCGGACCACCCGCCGCGCCGCCGCGCGGTCCTGTCGGCCGTCGTCATCCTGCTCTGGGTGGTGGGCGCCGCCGCGCTGGGAGTCCGGCACCTCACCCTGAGCCCGGCTCCGGAGCTGAGCGCCGAGGACGAGGCGCTCATCGCGGCGTGGACCGCCGAGCGTGAGGCCTCCGCGCGTGAGTCCGTGAGCGACAGACAGGAAGCCGGTGAAGACACCGACCGCGCCGACGGACCTCACGCGGACCCCCTCGCCGACCGGGTGGACGCCTTCCGAGCCGTCGAGCAGGCCCGGCTGGACGCGGCGCGACGCGCCATGGAGCGGGGCCAGTCCGAGCGCCGGCTGCTCCAGGCGCCGCCGTTCGCTCTCTACGCCCAGGCCGACTGGGAGGCGTTCGTCCGCGACGAGCTCCTCCCAGCCGTCCGGGAGCCGGTCCTCGAGGACACCTGGCGACACGTGCTGAGCGCGATGCCCGCGCCTCCGTCCGCCCCCGAAGACCCGCGCGTCGCGCGGATCGCCGAGGACATGCCGCCCGGCTCACGGATCCTGCTGGAGCGGGGCCCCGACGCCGAGCCCTGGATGGTGATCCACGGGCTGGACCCCGACCACGTCACCGTGGCCCGAGGCGACGAGCGCCGGGAGATCGCTCCGCGGGATCCCGTGTGGCTCGCCCCCGTCGCCCCCGATCACCTCGCCGCGCGAGTCGCGCTCTCGCGGGCGGTGGGGGAGGTCCTCTTCCGGGACGCCCTCGCGCGCCGGTCGATGCGGGGGCTTTGCTCCGCCACGGACACGCTCCTCGCCCTGCCCTCCGATGGGCCACGACATGCCCTGCACGCTCGGGCCGCCGCGTGTGCCCTCGATCGGGGGGAGCCCGAGCTGGCCGCCGCCGCCCTCACCCTCGCCGACGGCCCCCTCGATCTGACGCGGGACCCCGAGGCGAAGACGGTGCTGCTGCGCGCCCGGGCCCGCCACGCCCGGGTCCGCCTCGACGCGGCGATCGCCGACGGACACAGCGAAGCGCGACGCCAGGCGCGGGCCGAGACCCGAGACGCCCTGCACGGCCTGCGAGCCCACGTTCTCACGGACCTGCGGGATCCGTCGGACCTGAAGGCCGTCGCTCGCGAGCTGGCTCGGGTCCACGAAGACGAGGTCCACCACGCCCAGGAGGACCTCGCGGCCTCGGCCGGCCTCCTCGGTCTGCTCATCCTGCTGCTCCTTCCCGTGGCGCTGGTGCTCGACGAGCGTCGGTCTCGACGCGCCGGCGGAGACTTCACCGCTCCTGGCGTGGTCCTGCCAAGCGAGCCCTACCCCCTCGTGACCCGGGAGCAGGGAGCACCGACGGTCCACGTCCCCGAGGGCGTGCCCGCCTGGCTCCTCGACGCGGACGACACGCGACGCCCGGTGACGGGTGACGTCTCCCTCGGCGACGGCGCGCGCCTCGTGGCCGAGATGGGAGACACCACGTTCGTGGTCCGGGCCGTGCGCACGCCCCGCGGCGTCCCCGGCGACGGCACCTCCATCGACTGGGGCTACGCCGGCGTCCTCGCCGCGCTGCTCATGATCTCCGCGGCGTTCACGGTGGTCCTCTCCACCGCGGACTCGGCGCCGACCCTGACGGTCGAGCCCCCCGACTCGAGCGTCGCCGTCTTCAAGTTGAACCAGCCCGACCCGCCGACCCCGGCCGTGGCGAAGCCGAAGCCCACCCCCGACGCCGGCGAGGGAGCGCGGGCTCCCGGGCCCGAGGGCCAGGTCGGGCGCGAGCGGGCGCAGCTCCGCAAGGCACGAGGGAGCCGCCGGGCCGTGAGCAAGGAACAGCGGGACAAGGAGATCGCCCAGAAGAGCAACCTCTTCCTGGCCCTCGACCGCCTCTCCGACGACGGGATCTTCGGGCACGACGGCCTCGACGACCGCGTCGCCACCGCCACCGGCGGCCTGGACGGGAGGCTCATCGCTGACCAGCGCGGCTGGGGAGGCGCGCTCCGGGGCGACGGCGACGGCGGGGGCTGCATGCGCGAGGACTGCGGGCCCGAGCACCTGCGCGGCCTCGGTGTCGACGGCGTCGGCGACGACCGGCGCGGGGACGGCAAGCGGCCCGGCGAGCTGGGCAAGCGCACGACGGGCTCCCCCACGTCGGGCATGCGGGACCCGATCGTCCTCGGCTCCATCGACAAGTCGGTGGTGGCCCGGATCGTGGCGACCCACCTGCCGCGGATCCGCGCCTGCTACGAGCGTGAGCTCCAGAAGCAGCCGTCACTCGCCGGCAAGCTCACCGTGAAGTTCGTCATCGCGAAGGACGGCTCCGTGGCCACCGCGAGCTCCCGCAGCGACACCCTGGGCTCGCCCCCCGTCGCCGAGTGCGTCCACAGCCGCTTCCGCCAGATGCGCTTCCCCAAGCCACGAGGCGGCGGGATCGTGACCGTGAGCTACCCGCTCGTGTTCGACGCCCGCTGACGTAGGCGGCGGCGCTGTCGCGCGCTCACCGGGCTCACGCCCTCGGCGGGTGGGAGGTCAGACCTCCCGGATCATCGCGTCGAGGGCGTCGAGCCCGCGCTCGAGCACACTCCGGGCCGGGCCGTAGCTGATCCGAACGTGGTTGCGCAGCCGCGAGGGGATGTGGTCCCGCCGCCGACCCGGGTCGACGTCGAAGAACTTGCCCGGGACCACGATGACGTTGCGGTCGAGCGCCGCAGCGAAGAAGTCCATCCCGTCCCGGAGCCCCTCGGGGAGCGACGACAGGTTCGCGAACACGTAGAACGCCCCCTCGGGCTCCGCGTCCACGCCGATGCCCATCGTCCGCAGCCGGTTCAGCACGTAGCGCCGCTTCTCCCCGAAGGTCGCCTGGATGGCCCGAGCCTCCTGGTCCGCCCACTCGCGCTGGATCATGGGCAGGGCCGCCCGCTGGATCGGGTGGGGAGGACCCCCGTCGAGGAACGACCCCGCGGACGTCACCCGCCCGATCACGTCCTTCGGAGCCACCGTCCAGGACAGCCTCCACCCCGGGTAGCGCCAGTTCTTCGTGAGCCCGTCGATGATCACGACCGGGTCCTTGTCCACGTCCTCGACGTACCGGGCCGCGGAGAGGGCCGCGCCCTCCTGGGCTGCCGCGTCGCCGTACAGGTAGTGGCTGTAGAACTCATCGAAGATGAGGCTGCAGCTGAGCTCGCGGCAGATCGCGAGCCAGGCCCGCAGCGCACCCCCGCGCAGCGCGTGGCCCGTGGGGTTGCACGGATTGCTGAGCAGCAGCGCCCCGAGGCCCTTGCCCACGATCTCCTGGCGGAGGCGCTCGGGCTCCAGGGCGAACCCGTTCGCCGCCGACACCGTGATGGGGATCGGCACGAACGCCCGGAAGATCTCGAGGAGCTCCTCGTAGGCCGTGTAGTCGGGCAGCAGGTGGCCGAGGTGCACGCGCCCCAGCGAGGCCACGACCCGCGTGAGCCCCGTGCGTCCGCCCCCGCTGATCGCGACGTTCTCCGCGGTGTACTGGGACTTCATGCCCTTGCGGTACCGCTCGTTGTAGAGCGCGGCGACCGCCTCGCGGAGCTCGAGCATCCCCCCCACCGGGGCGTACTCGTGGGTGGCCTCGTCCAGGTCGATGCGGGTCACGCGGTCGGGGGCGCCGTCGAGGGGGCCCGTCTCCGGCGCTCCCTGACCGAGGTTGGCCCAGTCGGGGTGGCCGTAGTGGAAGCCACGCTGGGCGGCCTGGGTCATCACGTAGATGACGCCGGTGCGGGGGACGGGGCGGAAGGTCGAGGGGGACTGATCGGTCACGAGGCTCTCGCAGGGGGCGTGTGGGACGCGGCACCCTAAACGACTTCTCTCGGAGGTGGTCGTTTCGCGGAGCGACTACGCTGCGCCCATGGCCGAGCTGGACGTCACCGAAGCCGCCCGCGACGGGCTCACCGAAGCCCTGGCCGCGGGCCGCTCCCGCCTGCTCCTCGTCGTCTCCGCGGAGAACTGCCCCGGCTGCGAGACGCTGGGCCGTCAGCTCGAGCGCCCCGAGGTGGTGCGCCTCCTCGAGGAGCGGGCGACGGTCGTGAAGGTGTCGGCGGGGGATCTCTACGGAGAGGCCGCGGATCTCGTGCGCATCGGTCACTGGACGCTGCGCTCCCCCGGCTTCCCCACCACCTGGATCTTCTCGCCGGACGAGGGCGGACTCACGTTCTGCTCGCTGATCCTCGGTCCGCTCACCTCAGGCATCCCCGAGGCGGACCTGTCCGCCGCCTTCGCGGGCACCTCCGAGTGGCCCGACGAGGCCGCCGGCGCCGTCGTCCCCGTCTGCGCGGGCCCCGTGTGCTTCGTCCTCAAGGAGGCGAACGGGTTCCGGGCCGACTTCCGCATCCGCCTGCCGTGAGTGCGCTGCCGGTCGTGCTCGTGGGAGCGGGCCAGCGGGTGCAGGGGACCTGGGGGCCGCTGCTCCGGGGAGCGCTGAGCGATCGCCTCACGCCGGTGGGAGTCATCGGGCGCACCGAGTCGCGGGCCCGCGAGACGGCCGATGGCCTCGGCCTCCCCTGGTCGCTCGATCTCGACGCCGCGACGGGCTGGGGGGCCCGCGCCGCCGTGGTGGCCGTCTCGTCCCCGGAGAACGCCGTCGTGGCGGGTCGGGTCCTCGACCTCGGGCTGCCGGCGCTCCTCGAGACCCCACTGGCCCTCGACCTCGACGCCGCGCGGGCCCTGCGGGACCGCGCCCGCGACCTGCCCGTAGCGGTGGCGGAGCAGAACCCGAACCACCTGGGGTCCCGTCTGATCATCGCCACCTGCCGGGCCGGTGTGATCGGCGAACCGCTGGTGATCGCTACGGAAGGCGCCGGGTACCGCTACCACGGCCTGGCCGTGGCGCGGGCGGTGCTCGGCAGGCCCCGTGGCCGGATCGCGACGGGGCAGCGCGTCGTGCGTGACGACGTCGACGCCGGACGCGGGATGGCGGAGGAGATCCTCGTGGGCACGGTGCGCGCCGAAGGGGGCGGGCTCGTGCAGTTCCGCGACGCCGAGGCCGCCTGGGTCGCCGACGGACCCTGGAGCCGCGGCGGAGGCCGGGTGCTCGGGACCCGAGGGGAGTTCGTGGGCGGCAGCGTGGTCCAGTGGAGCGGGTCGGTGGGGGACGGGGCGCGGACCGCCCTGCCGGTCGAGCCCGTGGAGACGGCGGGAGCGAACCCGCGGCGGATCGGGCTGCGCCTGATGTCGGACCCGCCCGTACAGGTCACCGCCGCGCTGCCCGAGCACGATCTGTCCGACGACGCGCAGGCCGTCGCCGCCTGCGCCCTCGGCTGGCTCGCGCAGCTCGACAGGCGCGCAACGGACGGGGCCTGGTCCGTGCACGACGCCTACGCGGACCTCGCCTGGGTCGAGGGGATCTCCCGCTCGGCCGTGCTCGGGGGCGCGCCGATCACGCTGGACGCCTGACCGCTCCTCCACGGAGCCTCGAACCGTCGACCGCGTCCTTCGCTACTGGCCGCGCAGCTCCTCGCACAGCCCGTCGACGAGCGCCTCGAGTCGCCCGTTGTCCGCGAGCCCCAGCGGTGCCGCCGCCGCCACCGTCAGCGCCTCGCCCCCTCCGCACAGGGTCACGAACAGCGGCAGCGACGGGCTCCCCGGAGGGATGAAGAACGCGGCGCGGCAGTCGAAGCCGGGGGCCGAGAGGGCGCCGAGGTCGAGCCGACCGAGGTTCGAGATCGTCGCCGACGTGGAGAACCGCTGGGTGGCCAGGGCCTGGTTCGCGGCCCGGCGTCCACCCCACTCCATGAGGTTCAGCGGGAGCCAGCGCACCGACCCGAGCGACGCGCAGAACCCGAGCTCTCCCCCTCCGTCGAGCGCCTGCCGCAGGTGCTCGCCCACGGCCGCTACGGGCTCCGTCGCCTCGAGCAGCGCTCCCACGGGCACGCGCACGAGCCCCGTGAGGTTGGCCGGCGTCCGCAGCTCCGGCCGGTGCCGCCGCAGGTCCACGGGGACATCCACCCGGACCGCGCTGCGCACCCCCGAAGGCACCGTGCGGGCGAGGGAGACCGCGACCCGGGGCAGCAACGACCGACCTGACGCCACCACCACGTCCCGGCGCACCCAGCGCGTGGCGAGCACGGCGGGGCGGACCTCGCCCAGGGGGGCCGGGCAGTCGACGGCGACCGGAGGCTCCGGGACGGCTCCCAGCTCCCGAGCGAGCTGCTCGTCGTTCAGCGACGAGCTGGGCAGGAGGTCCAGAGCCTCCCCGCGGGCGGCTGCGAACAACCGCTCGGCGAGGAACAGCGTGCCGCGCCCATCCAGCGCCGCGTGGAGCGAGCGAAGGACGAGACGGGGCGTGGGGCCGTCGACGAGCAGGAGCTCGACGGTCGGGCCCGCGCGCGGATCGAGGGGGGCCGCGAGGAAGGGAGCGCCGCCGCCGTCGCGGCCCGACCACGCAGACCCGTCCACGCGGCGGAGGCGCGGTGGGACGCCGTCCACCCAGGAGGTCCACCCCAGGGCGCCCCGCGCCACCACGCTCGTCCCCGGCGTCGTCCGGGCGACCTCGGCGAGGGCGGCGCCCCAGTCCACGGCGTCGAGGTCTCCACCGGGCGCCTCGAACACCGCCTGGTTCGCGAACGGCGGCGCAATGCGGCGCGCCGTGAGCCACACCCGCTCGACGGGAGAGAGGCGCCGCCGGTGGGCGGGATCCGGGAGGGCGCGCACCGGGCGCTACTCGAGGGCCAGCGTGTGGGGCGCGCCGGCCGAGCCCGACGACGCGGAGCGCGGGGCCGCCGGGTGCGTGGCGGTGATCCAGTAGGTGAGCGTGGAGCCCTTCTGGTCCGGGAAGTTGAGCCACTCCTCGTAGCGGCCGCCGCTCTTCTCCCGCAGGGGCAGCTCCCGGTAGGGACCGCCGGGAGGCCCGTGGTGGACGAGGACCGTCGCGCCGGGCACGTCGAGGCGCACCGACACCAGGTCCGAGGAGCCCGCTTCCCCGCGCTTCAGCGGGCGATGACGGATCGAGAGCGTGACGGGGCCGGTGGGCGCCTTGGGCTTCGGAGGCCGCGCGACCGGCGCCGGCCGCGCCGCCGCCGGCGTGGAGGGCTCAGCCTCGGGGGGCGCCGCATCCGTGATCTCCCCGCCAGGGTCCCCGTCGTCGAGCCCCGCCCCCGCGCCGCCGGCCGCAGTGCCTGCTTCATTCTCGGGCTCGGGATCGAGCTCGGCGGGCGCCCCTCCGGCCGAGGAGGGGGGCGTCTCCGGGGCGGGCGGCGTCGCCTCGGGCACGGGTGCGTCTCCCGCGTCCAGCCCCGCGACCTCGGGGGCGGGCCCGCCGGTCAGCGCGTCCATGTTCAGAGCGAGCACCCCGAGCAACCCGAGGATGATCACCACCAGCGCCACCACGAGGAGGAGCGAGCTGCCGCCTTCCTCCTCGTCTCCTTCGTCCGCCTGCCTGAACGCCGGCCCGGGGGGCGCCGCCGGCATCCCCGGAGCCGCGGGCATCGACTGCGCCCCCGGACGTCCCGGCATCGCCGGCGGCATCGCGGGCATCGACTGCGCCCCCGGTCGCCCCGGCATCGCCGGCGGCATCGCGGGCATCGACTGAGACCCAGGCATCGACCGAGCCCCCGGCGGCGTCCATCCCGGCGGCACTCCGCGCGGCGGCCCCACCGCAGGCATCGGCGGTGGCTCTGCCGGCGGCTGGGGCGGTCCGGCCTGGATGCGCGGCGCAGGCACCGGCTCCCTCCGCGGCACGGGCACCGGAGCGGGACGAGGCGCCCCCGTCGAGGCCGCCCCCACCCGCGGCGCAGGCACCGGCTCCCGCTGCGGCACCGGCACCGACGGCGGTCGCGGGGCCCCGGTCGACGCCGCCCCCACCCGCGGCGCGGGCACCGGCGCGGGACGAGGCGCCCCCAGCGACGCGGCCCCCACCCGCGGCGCCGGCCCCGGCCCCGCCACCGTCGCCTCGTCGGCGGCCGGGATCGCGTCGCGGCTCACCACGTGCGTCCGCTTGCTGTCCCGACTCACCAGCGGGACATCCACCCGTCCGCGCCCTGGTTCCGTCGTCAGCTCCTCCGCCTCACGTGCCTTCTGCCGCGCCAGTCGCTGCGAAGGCAGCAGGAAGTCTGCGTCCGTGTCCGCCGTCTCCTCGCCGCGGAGCTCCCGGGGCACGAGCGAGTCCAGAGGGCGCAGGTCCCGGCTCGTCGGCCACCGGCCCTCCGGCGCGGCCACGGTCTGCGCGTGATCCACGAGCACCCGACTCACGAGCGTCGCGAGGGACTCCGCCCTGGGCATCCGCCCCGCCACCGCCCGCAGCGCCTCGGCCGCCTGCCCTGCCGAGGCGTACCGGCTCCCCGGATCGACGGCGAGGAACCCCTGCAGCGTCGTCCCCAGCCCGAGCGCGAGGCGCTCCACCCGCCGGAACAGGTCGCCGCGGGCGAGCACCCGCACGATCTCCCCCACCCGCTCCGACGGCTTCGCCCCGGGGCTCGCCCGGAACGGCAGCTTCCCCGTGAGCCCGAAGTAGACGATCGCCCCCACCGCGAACAGGTCCGAGGCGGGCACCAGCGCCCGGCGTCCCACCTGCTCCGGCGAGGCCCAGTCCCCCGGCGTGCTCCCGCCACCGCCCCCGGTCGTCAGGGGCAACCCTCCCAGCCCGAACCCCCGCAGGACCACCCGCCCCCCGGTCCCCACCAGGATCCGCTCGGGCGTCAGCCCCGCGTGGAGCACCGCGCCACCGGCCAGTCCGTGCGCCTGTTCGAGCGTGTCGAGCACCTGGGCCATCGCCTCGAGGACCTGCGGGGGCGACGCAGCCACCTCCCCGCCCACGAGCTCGGCCAACGTCACGCCGGTGTGGGGCGCGCTAGCGAACCAAAGTCCCCGGCGCTGCTCACCCACCTGCTGGACTGCGACGACCCCCGGCGCCCGCAGCGCCGTCGCCCGGGCGAGCTCTGCCGCCACCCGCTCATTGGCCTCCGGGGCCGCCAACAGCGACGGCCAGAGCGCCGTGATCTCCGTGACGCCGCCTGGCCCCTCGGCCCGAAACACGCGGCCCTCGCCCCGCTCCCCCAGGGGCACCACCAGCCGGAAGTCCCCCACGACCACGGGCAGGTCCCCGGCGGTCAGTCGGTCCAAGCGGACGGGGCGGTCACTCACCGCTGGCGCCTCGGTCCCCGCCTCACGACGACGGCAGCCGCTCCGCCTGCACGTAGGCAGCGAGCAGCTCGCGCTTCAGCTCCGCGGCGTCGCGGTACCGGTCCTCGGCGTTCTTCTGGAGGAGGCGAAGGATGATGTGCTCCACCGCCGACGGGATGTCGGGGTTCTTCTCCGACGGGGGGATGGGCTCCTCCGTCATGTGGTTGAGGAGCAGGGGCACCAGCTCCTCCTCCTCGAACACGGGCGAGCCGGTGAACAGCTCGTACATCACCCCGCCGAGGGCGTAGAGGTCCGCCTGCGGCCCCACCTGCCCCCCGCCCTGGATCTGCTCGGGCGACATGTACCGCGGAGTCCCCACCCTCACCCCGGTGATCGAGATGTTCGTGCCGTTCGACACCTTCGCGATCCCGAAGTCCATGATCTTGAGGTGCTTTCCTTCGTCGACGACGAAGAGGTTCTGGGGCTTGATGTCCCGGTGGACGATGCCGTGGCGATGGGCCGCCGTGAGGCCATCGCAACACTGCATGAGCAGGCTCAGGGCCTGGGCGGTCGGCAGACGTCCCCCCTGCTGCAGCGCGAACTCCTCGAGGTCGGCTCCCCGCAGCAGCTCCATCGTGATGTACCGCGCACCGCGCCAGGTCCCGAACTCGTAGATCCGCACGATGTTGGGGTGGATCAGCTTGCGGCTCAGCTTCATCTCCCGGCGGAACCGCTCCAGCCCCTTCTTGTTCTGGACGACCTGCTGGAACACCTTGATGGCCACGATCTCGTCGAGCTCGGCGTCCCGCGCCTCGTACACCGTGCCCATCCCCCCTTGGCCGATCAGCCGCTCGATCCGGTACCGGTCCGCGACCGTCGACCCCTCGCCGATGGGACCGAGCAGACCGCTCATGTCCTCGGGTGGCGTCGTCTCCCGAGGAGGCTCCGCGCGGCTCCCCGAGGAGACCGACCGACTCGGGCTGCCCGTGCGGTACGTCCCGGAGGCGCGCCCCGAGGAGCGCGTGGGCGCCGCCATGTAGTCGTCGAAGTCCATCGTCTCTTCGGGCGGCGGGGGCGGGCTGCCGAGGGCGGGGAGCCGCGCGAGGTCGGGCAGCGGGGCGAAGTCGTGCTTCTTGCCGTCCACCACGTGGTGCAGCGGGAGCCAGAGCCCCTCCGTCGTCTGGACGAGCCCCTCGTCGAGGTGCTCCAGCCGCGTCTCCGCGTCCGCCACGCCCGGCCCCGCCGACGCGATGCGGTAGGCCTTCCGCGCCGCGCCCAGGCGGTCGTGATACTCGTACAGCCGCCCGATGGCGTAGAAGGTGGGCCGCTCAGCGTCGCTCAGGCGCCCCTGGCTGCCCGCGTCCACGTAGTGATCGAGGAAGGTGAGCAGCCGAGGCGAGAGGGGCTCCTGCCGCCACCGCGCACGCAGCACCTCGTTCACCGCCCCCGGCAGTCGCGGATCCCCCGGCCGGATCTCCATGAGGGCCTGGCTCGCGTCCGCCTGGCCCCGCGAGCCCGTCCGCAGACGCCGATCCCCGAGCGGACGCTCCGTCGCCAGCGACCGGTCGCTCCGATCCGTCCGCATGGACCGCGACGGGTGGGTCGACGGACGGCGCAGCCCGCGTGACCGCGTGTCCGGCGGCATCGAGCGGCGCAGGTACCGGCCCGAGGCCGTCTCCACGAGGCCCGAGGCACCCCGCGCCGAGTAGGGCGGATGCTTCGCCGCGCCCGTCCGACGCCCGCGCGGCGGCGCCGGCTTCAGCGGGAACAGGACCCCCGGGGGCCACGGGTTGCCCTCGAGCGGCTCGCCGCGCATCGCCTGCACGGCCGCCTGTCGCAGCCCCGCCATCTGGAGGAGCGAGGCCGCCTTCTGGTTCTCGCCGAGGTTGAGCAGGAGCCCGACCGCCTCCCGGCGCGCCCCTCCGCGAGCGAAGCAGAGAGCCGCGTTCATGGCGTGGGTCCGCTCGTCACCGGTCAGGCGGTCGGCCGGGGTGGGCTGCGGGGGGAGGTAGAAGAGGAGGGTCTCCCCCGCCTCCCGGAAGCGGCCCTGGTGACTCAGGACCCGCGCAGCGTCGTTGTACGCACCCCCGAGGAGGTAGGCGTTGACGGCATCCTCGAAGCGATGGGCGCTCTCGTACAGGCGGCCTGCCTGCACGTACTCACCGGACGCGACCAGCTCGCGGGGCTCGTTGGTTCGAGACACCAGGTCAGGCGCCCGCCTGAGCGTCGTCGCTCATCCCCGCGGAGGCCTCCATGCGGGACGCCATCTCCCGCACGGCCTCGCGGATCGGGCCGACCCCATACCCCCCGCGCACGTGCAGCCACGGCGTCTCCGAGCTCTTGCAGGCGGGGACGAGGACCGCGTCCACGTCGTGTCCGCAGAACCGGGGCAGCAGGATCACCGCGTCCCAGCTCCCCTGCCGGATGCTCTCCGCGGTGGACTGGAGCTTGCCGGTCCCCCCGCCGCGCGTGGCCGGCGCCCACTCGAGGCGCTCCACCCCCGTGGCGCTCTCCAGCCGCTGCCGGTGCTGCTCCCGCGGCTCGCCGCCCACGAGGAGGATCTTCAGGTGCTTCGCGATGCCGTCGAGCCGGGCTGCCTCCTCGGGCGCCAGCGTCGAGTCCCCGAACAGCGAGTGGTCCAGCGGCTCGCTGATCATCGTCGCGTCCGCGTCCCCCTCGGCGAAGGAGCGCAGCGCCCGACGCAGCCGCTTGAAGCGCGGGTCGGACGCCAGGGCCTCGTCATGGTCCTCCACGAGGCGCAGCAGCCGCGGGTCGTCAGAGCGGACGTGGGCGTCGAGCGCAGCGGACACCGCCCGGATGACCGTCTCCGGCTCCGGATCCGCGTCGAGGATCTCCTCCAGCCGGGCCAGCGCCCGCTCGGGGTTCGACTCGCTGCCCTCGTCGGGCGGGGCGTGGTCGGGCTCCTTCTCCAGGAGCGTCTTGACCTGGGTGCGCCACGAGCCGGCGTCGTCCCGCCAGGTCTCGCCCTGGGGAGCGTGGTCGCGACGGAGCCCGTACACGAACCCCGGACGCTCGCGCTTGCTGAACGCCGAGAGCTTCGGATACGCCCGCGCGACCCGGTCGGCGTCCTCGCCCGGCCCCAGCAGCTCCTGCGCCCAGCGCGCCCGCGCCGTGAGCCACGACAGCACCGCGTGCTGGAGCGGCGCCGTGCTCCGCTTCCAGCGGTTCAGGAGGTTGCACTGGTCCTCGATCCACTCCATCTCGTCCGCGAGGGCCTCGGGCCCCACGTCGTCGGCGGGGACCCCGGGATCGCTCCCCAGGATGTCCGGCGGCGGCCCGTCGGGGACGGGAGCCCGCACCGGCCGCACGGCGCGCCGCGTCTCCGCGAGGACGGAGGCGATCGTGGGCGCGGGCCCGGACGGCGCCGGAGGACGCGGCGGAAGCTGGACGGCCCGGGCCACCACCGTCTGGTCCGAGGCGACGTGGGTCCGGTCCGCGTCCTCGTCCAGCGAGTCGTCCAGGCTGGTGCTCGCCAGCGGCGGCAGGGGCTTCATGACCCGGGTCTTCGCCGGGTCCAGCGTCAGGGTGACCTCACCTCCGCGGTCGACCCACCGCGCGACGAGCGCCCCGATGCGCACGTAGATCTGGGCCCGCTCGCCCACCAGCTGCGACCGGAGCTGCGCCGCCTGGCGCCCTCCGCGGGGAGCGAGCGCGTCCGAGACCCGCTCGAGGCGCTCCAACCGCTCGACCAGCTCGTCGAGCTCGGTGCGCGGATCGTCCTCCACGAGGCGCCGCCCCAGCCCGGGGACACCGCGCTTGCCGGTGCGCACGTCGTCCAGGTAGCTCTCGGCGCGAGCGAGGGGATCGATCGATTCGTCGGGGTCCACCGAACAAGAATACGTCGCCAGCCCCCTCAGAGCACCCACCGCCCCCCACCGGGCGTCCCATCTGGCCCCGGCTGGGGACACACGGCCCCGCCGTCACCCGCGGGTGAACTCGTTTACCCTCCCCCGAATGACCTCCCCCCCCTCCACCGGTGAACCCCTGAAGCGCTTCGGCTGGTTCTCCGGAGTGTTCACGCCGAGCATCCTCACGATTCTCGGCGTGATCATGTTCCTGCGGATGGGGTGGGTGGTCGGCAACGCCGGCCTGCTCGGGGCCATCGCGATCGTCGTGATCAGCCACGTCATCACCATCGCGACCGGCCTGTCCGTCAGCTCCATCGCGACGAACCGCGTCGTCGGCGCAGGCGGCGCCTACAACATCATCAGCCGCAGCCTCGGCGCGCCCGTCGGCGCGGCCATCGGCATCCCCCTGTTCCTCGGGCAGGCCCTCAGCGTCACCTTCTACATCGTCGGGTTCTCCGAATCGGTGGCGTACCTGTGGCCCGACATCGACCAGCGCTCCCTGAGCCTGATCGTGCTGCTCATCCTCACCGCGATTTCCATGAAGAGCGCGGAGCTGGCCATCAAGACGCAGTACGTGGTGATGGTGATGATCGGCGCCGCCCTGGTCTCGTTCTTCGCGGGCCTGTGGGTCCCCGGCGCGGACGCCCCACCCAAGCCCGAGTCGGTGCGCTGGCTCGGCGGCGGCGACGCGGGCTTCGGCGCCGTGTTCGCCGTGTTCTTCCCCGCGGTGACGGGGATCATGGCCGGCGTCGGCATGTCCGGCGATCTGCGGGACCCGCGCAAGGACCTGCCGCGCGGGACGATGACCGCGATCTTCGTGGGGATGGCGGTCTACCTCGTGATCCCCGTGGTGCTGGCCCTCCAGGCGGACCCCCTGACCCTGCAGGGGGACACCGACGTGTTCTGGGATGTGTCTCGGTGGCCGTTCCTCATCTTCCTCGGGGTGTGGGGCGCCACGATCTCCAGCGCGGTGGGCTCGATCCTCACCGCCCCGCGGACGCTCCAGGCCCTCGCGTGGGACGGGCTCGCCCCCCGGTTCGCCGGCCGCGGCTACGGACCGGCGAACGAGCCCCGCATCGGCACCGCCATCACGTTCACCATCGCGCTGCTGGGAATCCTGCTCGGCAACCTCGACGCCATCGCCCCCGTGCTGACGATGTTCTTCCTGGCCACGTACGGGTTCACGAACCTCGCGTGCGGCCTCGAGCGCTGGGCGGCGAGCCCGAGCTTCCGGCCGGACTTCGTCGTCCCCGCCGGAGTCGGCCTGTTCGGGGCGCTGGCGTGCTTCTACGTGATGAGCATCATCAGCCTGCCGGCGATGCTCCTGGCGATGGTCTGCTGCGCGGGCATCTTCATCGTCACCCAGCGCCGCAGCCTCGAGTCCGACTACGGCGACGCCCGCTTCGGCATCTGGTCGGCGCTGGCGCGGGCCTCCCTGCTCAACCTCCAGCGCGCCGAGTTCCACCCGCGCAACTGGCGGCCGAACCTCATCATCTTCGGCGGGGACGCCCTCCGGCGGCGCTACCTGCTCGAGTTCGGCAGCTCGCTGGTCCAGAACCGCGGCGTCGTCACCTACTTCCAGATCATCGAGGGCGACGTCGCCGAGCTGACCGAGGAGCGCAAGGCGCTGACGTCGGCGGCCCAGGAGCGGCACGCGGAGTTCACGAACGCCTTCTTCCGCGTCGACATCGCCGCGTCCTTCTACGAAGGGGCCCTGGCCGCCGCCCAGTCCTATGGGGTCGGCCGCTACGAGGCGAACACCGTGATGCTCGGCTGGTCGGGGCGCCCCGAGCGCAGCCAGCAGTACACGCGCCTCCTCGCCGATCTGGTGGCCCTGGACCGCTCGCTGCTCGTCCTGCGCTACGACCCGGACCGCGGGTGGGGCGAGCGCAAGGAGATCCATGTGTGGTGGGGAGGCCTCGCGGGGAACGGGGGGCTCATGCTGCTCGTCGCCTGGCTGCTGAACGGCGAGCGCCACTGGCGGGACGCCCGGGTCCAGGTGCTCACCGTCGTCGACGACATCGAGCAGCGCCGCACCGCCGAGGACCAGATCGTCCAGGTCCTCGCCGCCGCCCGCCTCAACGCCCGCCCCCGGGTGCTCATGCGCGGCGACCGCGAGATCTCCGAGATCATGACCACCGAGTCCGGAGACGCGGACCTCGCCATCGTCGGGTTTTCTCTGCCCGATCCGGAACGCGCCGAGGAGTTCGTGAATCGAACGAACGCCCTGCTCGACGGGCTACCGTCGACAGTGCTCGTGCACTCGGCCCGGGGGTTTGATGGTGAACCGGTCCTGTTCGAAGAGTAGGAACCCCTCCCCGCCTTCGCGGACGGTCGCCTCTCGCTGCGCCCGCCTCCTCCTGACCCGCCTCGCCGTCGCCCTCCTGTCCGCCTTCGCGCTCCTCTCCGGCTGCGCCACCGTCGCGCCGCCCATCGTCTCGTCCGGCGCGGTCGACCCGGCGGGCCTCGAACGCGGCCAGGCCTCCTTCTCTGCCGAGGGCCTCGTCGGCGCCGCCCCCGCCCCTGTCCCCCAGCTCGCCGCGGAGGCTGCGCTGCACGGTGACGTCGGCCTCGGCAACCGCTGGACGTTGCGGGTGGACGGCAGCGGCGCCGGGGTGGGGCGGCGCGTCCTGGGCGGCGGCCGCGTGGGCCTGCGTCGATCGTCACCGGGCGGCGTCAGCTCCCTGGGTCTCGGGGTCAGCGGCGGCGGGGCCTACTACCCCACCCAGCGTCCCTTCGCCTGGTTCGCGCCCGACTGGGAGGTGGCGGTGGGGAACACCTTCGGCATCGCCCGCGTCGGCGTGGTCCTGCGCGCTGGCGTCACCCTCCCGTTCCAGCCGGCCCGCCACACGGTGGAGATCACGATGTCGTGGTCGACGCGGGTCTCCGTCGCCCTGGAGCTCAAGGAGGGCCACTCCCTGATCCTGGGGGTGCCGATGGGGGTGGCCGTCTCCCCCGTCAACGGGCACACGGCCGGCTGGATCGGCGGCGGCGTGGGGTACGAGATCCGGTTCGGCGGCCTGCCTCCCGCCCAGCGCGCCACCCAGACCGCCGGCTGACCTCGCCGCGGCGGCCCACGCCGACCCCGCCACCGCGCCGAGGCGGCCCACGCCGCCCCCGCGACCCTCGGACCCGCGAGGCGACGGCGCGCTTGCCGTTCGGTGCGACGTCCCCATCGCAGCGGCCCGGCGCAAGGGTTAGGGTGGGGACGTGGGTGTGCGCGCGCGAGCCGGGGGACTGCTGCGAGCCCCGAGGACCCGGCGGGTCCCGGGGGCCCTCCTCCTCTTTTGTCTGCTCATCGCGCTTCCCGCGAGCGCCATCCCCATCCTGCTCCCTCCGGGGGAAGACGCGGACGACTGGGCGCCCTACCTCGCCCTCGTGGATCTCCAGATGGCGCAGCGCCCCCAGGCCACGGGCGCCCAGGTGGAGCTCCTCGTGGGCGCCAGCGACTGGGTCATCCGGGTGCGCGGCGTCGACGGGGTGACCAGGGAGCGCCGCGTCCCCCCGCCGTCGACGCCACGCGACCGCGAGGACGTCGTCACCATCGCCGACAGCCTCCTCGATCCACCGACGTGGACTGAGCCCTCCTGGGACGAGCTCGCCTCGGCGCTGCCGGGCGGCGGCGACGTGTTCGAGGCCGCAGGAGAGCTGCCGATCCTGCCTCCCGCGCCTGCCCCCGAGCCGAAGCCCAAGCCCCCACCCGAGCCGCCCCCCGCTCCCCCGGTCGCGGTGGTGACGCCGGTGCCGCCGCTCGAGCCGTTGCCCGTGGCGCCCGAGGCCCCCGCCGAGCCCGTGGAGCCCGCGGGGGGCGTCGAGGTCGCAGAGAGCACGACCACTTCGCCGGACCCGGACCCTGCGAAGCCCGACCCAACGGGTGCCCCCCTTCCCGAGGAGCTCCCCGAGCCCTCGCGCACACCCGCGTCCAACCCCGCCCTCACCGCCGACCTGGACGCCGTCCGGATCCCCGAGGGGCCGCGCCGTCGTCCGGCTCCCTGGGCCCGCGGAGGGGTGGCGTACGCGGGCCGCCAGAACATCGCGCCCGGCCTCGCGGTGGACGTGGCGGGCGGCGTGCTCTTCGACCGCGCGCTGCGGGTGGGGCTCGAGGTCTCCTTCATGAACCCGGCGCGCATCACGAACATCGCCGGCAACCGCACGTCGGGCGACATCGACGTCGGGCTGGTCCTCCAGTACGTGCAGCCGACGATCGGCCTGATGTTCGGGGTCCAGCTCGCGGTGGGGGTCCGCACGTTCGAGAAGGACGGGGCGCCGTTCACCAGCCTCGCGACCTTCACGCCGGGCGCGGAGGTGGGCTGGAACGTTCCCCTGGGGCGCCTGCCCCTGGCGCTCGAACCCTTCGGCCACGCCCAGATCGACACCCGCCGGATCGAGCTGTTCATCGACAGCGCCGACGGCGACCCGGTGCGCCGCGGCGTAGTGAGCTGGAAGGGCGGACTGCGCCTCGTCTGGACCCCTCAGACGCGAGAACCGATGAGTTTCGTGATCCAACCGGCGGGGTCCTGACACCAGTGGGAGTGGAGACACGATGAACCGAGCTTCCCTCGACCAGGAGTTGGTCGAACGAGCCATCCGCGACGAGCCAGGGGCTCGGGATCGCTTGCTGGAGGCTTCGCTCCCCAAGGCGCTCGCATGGTGCATGCGCCTCGGAGGACCGAAAGTGGACGCGGAGGACGCGGCGCACGACGCCCTGATGATCGTATGGACACGCATCTCCAGCCTGCGCTCCCCCGCCCGGTACAACGCCTGGCTGTACGGGATCGTGCGACGAGTCCTCGCCGCGCACCGGCGACGGGCGTGGATCCGACGGTGGGCCCCGGGGGTCGAGGCCGAGGGTGTGGCCTCCGGTCCGACTCCGGTGAAGCAGGCGCAGCAGGCGCAGCTCGCCAAGGGCGTGCAGGAGGCGCTGGAGAAGCTGCCGCCGAAGCAACGAGAAGTTCTGGTCCTGTGCGAGCTCGAAGAGCGCACGGACGTGGAGGTCGCGGAGATGCTCGGGGTGCCGCTGGGCACGGTGAAGAGCCGCCTGCGACTGGCGAGGGCCCGGTTCGGAAAGACCGCGGCCCGCATGAGACTCAACGAACAGATCCCGGGGCGGGAGATCGAGGAGCCGCAGAGTGAGCTCGCCTGACGATCTTCTGCGCGCCTTTGCGCGCGCCACCGAGCCGGACGAGGCCGCGCAGCAGCGCGTGGCCGACCGGCTCGCCATGAGCACCGACGCCGAGTCGGTGGGCCACCTGCTGCGCCAGCTGCCCGAGCCGTCCGAGTTCGCGCTGGCGCGGGTCCTCGCGCGGGTGCGACAGAGCATCGCCGCCGGGCGGCGGGGCCGCATGCCGCTGGGGACGGGTCCGCTGGTCGCTGCGGGGACGGCGCTCGCCGTGGTCCTCGTGGGCGTCGTGATGGCGCCGTCGCTGGTGGACGAGCCGCCGCCGGTGATGATCGCGGAGACCCTGGAGGCCGCCGAGGCGGTGGTGACGAACCCGGCGCCGGGCGTCGAGCTGTCCTACACGGGCTGGGGGCTGGTCAGCGGCTCCGAGCGCCAGCCGCACATCGAGTGGGGCGCGGGGACGCTGCACGTGGACGTGGCCCCGAAGCAAGGCATCGATCTGGAGATCGAGACCCCCCACGGCGTCGTGCAGGTGGTGGGCACGGTGTTCGACGTGCACGTGGACGACCTCGGCACGCGCGTCGAGGTGGAGCGCGGCAAGGTCCGCGTGATGTGCGAGCTCGGGGCGACGACGCTGCTCGAAGCGGGCGACGAGACCCTGTGTCAGCGGACGTCGCCGGCGAGCCTGCTGCGGTTCGCCAACAGCGCGAAGCGGAGCAAGGTGGCGGGGCCGGCGAAGGTGCTGTCCCTGGCCGACCAGGGCCTGGCGCTCCAGCCGGAGCCCAGCCCCGTCCGCGACGAGCTCCGCATGCTCCGCTTCAGCTCGCTGGTCGACCTCAAGCGCTTCCCCGAGGCCCGCACCGCGGGCGACGACTACCTGGCCAACCCGAACGCCCCCGAGCGCGGTCGCGTCCTGCGCACCACCTTCCGCCTCGCTCACCAGTCGGGCGACTGCGCCGAGTCGCTTCCGTACCTGCAGGCCCTCGTGGAGACGGACGTCGTCGCCGCCGAGCACTTCGTGGAGCTCGCCCGGTGCCTCGGCCGCACGGACCCGGCGAAGTCGCTGTCGCTGCTGGAGAAGGCTGAGACGATGCAGCCGACGCCCGCCCTGGCGACCCGCATCGCCCAGCTCCGCGAGGCCATCGACGCCGCGAAGTAGGCGGATCTGAAGCCCGCCGCGGCGCGCCCCCCTTCGGCGCGCCCTCTACACCACCGGCAGATCCCGCAGCTCCCCCGTGGTGCGGTCCAGCACCCGCAGGCGGTGGTTGCCAGTGTCCGCCACCACCAGGAACGAGCCCAGCGCGTCGATGCCGTCGGGCTCGCGCAGCTCGCTCGGGTCCCCGCCGGCCACCCTCTCCGTCACCCCGCCCTGCACGTCGATGCTCTTGATCTTGTGGTTGTAGGTGTCCGCCACCCACAGCCCTCCTGCCGCCACGGTCACCCCCAGCGGGTGCTGGAGCCGCACCACGTCGCCCGCGCCGTCCACGTCCCCGAAGTCGAACAGGCCGCGCCCCACCACCGTCATCACCTGGCCCTGCTCGAGGTCCGCCATGCGGATCGACGACGTCTCGGCGTCCGCCCAGAACAGGTTCCCGCCGAACAGCGCCATCCCCGACGGCTGCGCCAGCGCCGCCTCGCGGGCCAGCCCGTCCACGTGGTCCTCGGCGCCCGAGCCGATCATCGGCCCCATGTGCCCCCGGTCCGGCAGGTACACCCAGATCTGGTGCGTCCCCGCCATCGCCACGAACACCGCGCCGTCCGTCGCTTCGACCGCCCACGGCGACCGCAGGTCCATGGACCGCGGCTTCGTCGGGTCCCCCCGGCCTCCGCGCCCCTTGCGACCCGTCCCCGCCTTCGTCGTCACCGCCCCCGTCGCCACGTCGATCGCCCGCAGCGCGTGGTTGCCTGTGTCCGCGACCCAGAGCACCCCCTCGTGCAGCGACATCCCCCGCGGCTCCCGGAACCGCGCCTCGCCCGGCCCGCCATCGACGAACCCCGCCGCCCCCTCGGGCCCGCCGCCGAATGCACGCAGGACCCGCGCCGCCGTCGGCCAACCGTCGTCGCCCACCTCGATCGCGCACTCGAGCACCCGGTGGTGCCCCGTGTCCGCCACCCACAGCGCGCCAGCTTCGTCCGCCAGCGGGTCGGCGCCCCGGGCCTGGGCCACCAACCCCGGCTGCACGTGCACCTTGCTCGGGAACCGCAGCCCGCCTCCGGGGGCCACCGCGTCTGCGCGCCTCGGCGCCCCACCGTCGGCGAGCGTCCCCGCCCGCTCCGCCTCGCCGAGAAGCCGCTCGATCACCCGCGACAGCGTCGCCCGCTCGACCTCGCCGGACTGCCGCCACGCCTCCCGCCCCGTCGCGTCCAGCACGACCACCGTGGGCCAGGCCTTCACCGCGAACGCGCTCCACAGCGCCCGGTCCGGGTCCGAGACCACCGGGTGCGCGATCCCGTGCCGGGCCACCGCGAGCTCGATCGCCGCCCGCTCTTGCTCCCGCGGGAACTTCGCGGAGTGCACCCCGATCACCTGCACGGGCTGATCCGCGAACCGCTCCTCGATCGCCGCCAGCTCCGGCAGCACGTGGTGGCAGTTGATGCAGCACAGCGCCCAGAAGTCGAGCACGACGACGTTCCCCGCCAGCGCGTCCAGGGCCACGGGCTCCCCGACCCAGCGGAACGGATCGTCCGGCAGCGCCGGCACCCGCACCCGCCCCGACTCCTCCGGGGCGTCCCGCTCCGTGAGCCCATCCAGCTGGTTCCGCAGCCCCGCCGCCGTCTCCACCGGCGCGAGACACACGTGCCCCTGACACACCCAGGCCCCCGCGTCCCCTGCCGGCGCCCGGTGCCGCATCCAGGGCAGCAGCGTCAGCGCCCCCTCGCCCGCGTCGGGCGGGAGCACCGCGAGCACCGAGAACGGCCGCGGCCTCGAGTGAACCTCCTTCACAAGCGCAGATAGCGCCTCCCCGCTCCCCACCAGGCCCACCTCGGTCCCGCCACCGGCCAGCCAGTCCCCCACGATCGCCTCGGGCCCGAGCGCCCGGGCCGCCTGCTCCAGCAGCAGCTGGACCCGCCGTGCCAGCTCCTCCGCCTTGGCCCGGTAGTCCGCGTTGTCCGTCAGGATCCCCAGGCGCAGCAGCCCCAGCGCCGCCATCCCGTTGGCCGACGGCAGCGCGCCCCCGGTGAGGCTCTTCGTCCGCGCGACGAGCGCTTCGGCGTCCGCGCCGACGTAGAACAGGCCCCCGTCGGCCTCGTCCCAGAACAGCGCGAGCATCGCGTCCGCCACGGAGCACGCGGCCGTCAGCCACCGGAGCTCGCCCGTCGCCTCCCACAGATCCACGAGCGCGACCACGAAGAAGGCATGGTCGTCCGCGTAGCCCGTCGGCCCTCGCAGGCCATCCCTCCACGTCCGCAGCAGCCGCCCCTCCACCGTCGCCGTCGTCAGCAGGAAGTCGGCCGCCCGTCGGGCTCGGTCCACCCACCGCGCCTCGCCGAGCGCCGCACCCGCCCGCGCGAACGCAGTGATCGCCAGGGCGTTCCAGGCGGTCACGATCTTCGTGTCCGTCTCCGGCCACACCCGCTCCGAGCGCGCCGCGAACAGCGCAGGGAAGACCGTCTCCCGCAGCCACTCCGCCTCGGCGAGGTCCTCGAGCGGGGTCTCCATCCGCACCACGGACGTACCGTGCTCGAACGTCCCCTCGTCGGTGATGCCCAGGAGCGCGGCGGCCCGCGGCCCATCGTCAGCCCCCAGCACCTCGGCCAGCTGCGCCGGCGTCCACACGAAGAACCACCCCTCCTCGCCCTCGCTGTCCGCGTCCATCGACGCGTAGAAGCCGCCCTCCGGCCCGGACATCTCCCGCTCCATCCACTCCAGCGAGTCCCGCACCACGCGCAGCCACAGCGGACTCCCGGTGAGCAGGTACCCGTCGAGGTAGACGGGCAGCAGCAGCCCGTTGTCGTAGAGCATCTTCTCGAAGTGGGGCACGGCCCAGCGCGCATCCACGCTGTACCGCGCGAACCCGCCGCCGAGGTGGTCGTACATGGCGCCCTGGGCCATCGCGTCCAGCGTGGCCGTGACCATGGACAGGGAGCCTGCGTCCCCGGTCCGCACGTGGTGGGCGATGAGCGCACCGAGCGTCCCGTGGGGTGGGAACTTCGGCACCTGCCCGAACCCCGCGTCCACCGCGTCGAAGTCCCGGGCCGCCGCCTCCGCCACGGCGTCCAGCCAGCGGGTGGACAGCTCCGCAGCGGGCGCGGGCAGCTTCTCCCACGCCTTGATCCGCCCCAGCACCTCCCCGGTCATGTGCTCCACCTGGCGGCGCTGGTCGCGCAGCAGACGCACGACGTGGTCCATCACCTGCTGGAACGACGGCATCCCGTGGCGCGGCTCGGGCGGGAAGTAGGTCCCGCCGTAGAACGGGCGCCCATCGGGCAGCAGGAAGACCGTCATGGGCCAGCCGCCACGCCCGCCGGTGAAGGTCTGGACGGCGGTCATGTAGATGGTGTCGAGGTCGGGCCGCTCCTCGCGGTCCACCTTGATGTTCACGAAGTGCTCGTTCATGACGGCGGCGGTCGCCTCGTCCTCGAACGACTCCCGCTCCATCACGTGGCACCAGTGGCAGGCCGAGTAGCCCACGGAGAGCAGGATCGGCTTGTCCTCGGCCCGGGCGCGCTCCAGCGCCTCGGGACCCCACTCGTACCAGTCGACCGGGTTGTCCTTGTGCTGGAGGAGATAGGGGGACGCGGAGGCGGCGAGGCGGTTGGGCATGGGCGCACCTTAGGCGCGCCCCGGCGCTCCCGCGCCGCGCCCTCAGCGCCGCCGACGCAGGAGCACCGCCGGCACCAGCGCCAGCAGCCAGGCCGCCGAGGCGCTGCCTCCGCCCACGCTGCTCTGGCAGCTGCAGCCGCTGCCCTCTCCGTCGTCGTCGTCGCCCACGGGCACCTCGGCCTCCGTCGGTCCGACGTACGTCCACGCGTCGGCCCACGCCGTGGTGGCGCCCTCGCCGTCCCGGGCCCGCGCCGTCCAGTACACGGTGCCCTCCACGCTGGCGTCCACCGTCCACACGGTGGTCCCCTCACCGCTGACCACCACCTCGCCGGTGGCGACCACGTCGGTGAGCTCCGGGTCCCTCGTCATGATGAACTCGACGTAGACCACGCCGCCTTCCGGGTCGACCGGGTCCGTCACCTCGAGCGTCGGCGCGCCGTCGCCCTCGGCCCCGTCCATGGGCGCGACCAGCTCGGGCATGGACGGCGGGTCATTGGTGCCCGCGACGAAGAACGAGATGGTGTCCGGCTGGCTGGCGATGTCGGCCTCGTCGATGGCCCGCGCCCGCGCGAACACGGTCGTGTCCTCGGGGAGGGCCTCACCGTCGGCGGCGAGATCCCACCACGGGTCGTCGACCGTCACTTCAACGTAGTCCCCCGAGTCGAACGTGGAGACCGTGTCGATCTCGAAGCGGTAGCGGACGGCCCCGCCCTCGGGGTCGTTCGACTCCGTCACCTCGAGCGTCGGCGCCACGATGGGCAGCACCGACCCGTCCAGGGGAGCCACGAAGACGACGTCGCTCGGCGCGCCGTTGTCCGCGCTCACGAAGAACGCCTCCTCCTGCGCCCAGTCACCGACGAGCCCCTCGTCGTCCACGGCGCGCGCGGTCCAGGTGTAGACGGCGTCCTCGGCCAGGTCGACGTCCACGGTCCAGGTCGCGGCGAGCCCGTCACCCAGCACGTCGGCGGCGCTCGCCACGAGGGCGCCGTCCTCGTCCCACACCTCGACCTCGTAGGACAGCGCGTCCCCGTCGATGTCCGCCGCCTCGCTCCAGGACAGGGTCGGGGTGACGGTGGCCGCCGTCTCACCCCCGATGGGCGCGGTGAGCACCGGCGTGTCCGGCGCCTCGTTCAAGGCGTTGACGACGAAGCTCTCCTCGGTGGACCAGGGACCGTCGACCCACGCGTCCGTCGCGCGGGCGCGCCACCAGATCTCGGCGTTCTCCGTCAGCAGGACGTCCACCTTCCAGGTGCTCGTCCCCGACGCGTCCTCGGCCACCGCCGTCGCCGAGGTGAGCAGGGTCGTCAGGGCTGCGTCCTCGTACACCTCGACCGTGTAGGTCAGCACCTCACCCTGGGGATCCACCGCGTTTGTCCAGAAGAGATCGGGCGACGCGGCGCTCACCTCCTCGCCCGCGATGGGGGTCGTCAGCACCGGCGCCGCCGGCCCGTCGTAGACGTTGGGATCCGTGCCCGCGACGTACTCGTCGTAGTTCGTCATGCCGTCGAGGTCGGGGTCGTCCGACGCGTCGTTCGGGTCCGTGGGGTCGAGGCCGTTGTTCGTCTCCCACGTGTCCGCGAGGCCGTCCATGTCGTCGTCCTGCACGTCCACGACGAGCGAGATCGTCTGCTGGTCGGTGCCACCGTCCCCGTCGTCCACGGTGAGCACCGTGGCCGCCGTGCCGGCGACCGCGTCCGCGTACGTGGGCGTCCACTCGACCAGGCCCGTCCCCGCGTCGATCGTCATCCCGGCGGGCGCCGAGCCCGACAGGCTCCAGGTGAAGGTCTCGTTCCCGGGGTCCGTCACGGTGGGCGCGTAGCTGTAGAGGACACCCTCGGGCGCCGCGCTGCCGGGGGTCGAGGTGATGGTCGGGTCGATGTTCCCCACCGTCACCGTCACGGAGTCGGACGCGCTCGCGCCCTGGGGGTCCGTCGTGGTGGCGATCACCGTGTAGGTGCCGTCGTCGGCGGGGGTCCAGTCGAAGCTCGTGCTGCCGATCGTCCCGCCGACCGAGTTCCCGGCCGCGTCCTGCGCGTCCCAGTCCGTCGACAGGGCCGCGGCGTCGACGGAGCTCACGTCGGACGGGCTCGCGGAGAAGGTGAGCTGGCTGCCTTCGTCCCCGGTCGTGGGCCCGGACGCAGTGACCGTGGGGGCGACGTTGTTCACCGTGATCGACCAGGTCTCGGTGTCGGTGCCCCCGTCCGGGTCCGTGGCGGTGGCCGTGAGCGTGTAGGAGCCGTCATCCGTCGGGGTCCACGACACGCTGCTGCCCGTCCCGGCTCCGACGGTGGTGGTCCCGTTGTCCACCTCCCAGGCGTAGCCCATGTTGGCCACGTCCAGAGGCGAGGGGTCGGTCGCCGACAGCGTCCAGGTGCCGGTGCTCGCCTCGTCGAGGGTCGCCGGCCCTGCGATGGCCGCCACCGGGGGCACGTTCTCGGCCAGGAACGCCGTCGTCGCTCCGGTCGCCGCGCCCCCGAGGTCCGTCACCACCACCTCCACCGTGTAGCCACCGCTGTTCGCGGGGGTGTACGTGGCGGAGGCGCCGGTGCCCGTGGTGGTGCCGCCCCCAGGCTCCGTGATCGTCCACGCGAAGCTGAGGTTCGCCTGATCCACCGGCGACGGGTCCGTGCCCGAGAACGTCCAGGTCTGAGCGGTGCCCTCGTCCCCGATGGAGGGGCCCGCGATGGCGGCGGTGGGGGCGACGTTCCCCACGCCGACCGTGGCCGTCGCCATGTTCCCGGAGACGAGCCCGCCGTCGTCCGTCACCTGGAGCCCGATGGTGTAGGTCCCGTCGTTGGGGAACGTGCAGGTGGCGCCGGTGGCCGTGGGCGACGCCGTCTCGTAGGTGCCGTCGTTGTCGCAGTCCCAGGCCCAGCCGACGACCGTGCCGTCCAGATCGCCGGACCCGCTGCCGTCGAGGGAGACGGCGGACCCCTCGTCCCCGCTGTAGGGGCCACCCGCGTCCGCGAGCGGCGGGTCGTTCACCGGGGCGACGGTCACGTCGAAGGTCTCGACGGCGCTGAGGCCGCCCGCATCGGTGACGGTGACCGTGACCGTCGCCACCCCGAACGCGTCGGGCACGGGGGCGATCGCGAGCGTGCGGCTCCCCGTGGTGCCCGAGAGCGACAGCCCCGCGTCCGCCAGGACCGCCTGGTTGTTCGACGTCGCCGTCACCACGAGGTTGCTGTCGGCCGTCTCCGCGTCCCCGACCGTGAACGTGGTCGAGGTCGCGGTGTCCTCGTTCGTCGTGACGTTGCCGATGCTCGTGATGGTGGGCGGCGTGTTGTCGTCGTAGGTGACGGTGACGGTGTAGGTCCAGGGCTCGCAGGGGCCGTAGTCCACCTGCGAGGTCGCGTCGACGACGACGGACAGGGACCCGTCCGCGACGTAGCTCGCGGGGACCGTGAAGGTCGTCGTCCCCTGCCGGCAGTTCGAGTTGCTGTTGTACGTGGCGGTCGGGCTGTAGTTGCCCAGGAAGTTCCCGTCGGCGGTGATGGCCGCGTACTCGGAGCTCGCGTTGAAGTCCCCGCGCAGGAACACCGCGATGCTCACGTCGCCGTTGGACTGGGGCAGGTTCGAGAAGGTGAACGTGCGCGCCGCGCCGTCGGTGGTGCCGGTCGCCGTCTGGCTCGAGTTGTAGGCCAGGGCCTGACCGGGCGCGAGGGCCACGAGGACGGCGAGGAAGACGCTGATCAGGATGCGCGGCATGGTGTCTCTTCTCGTTGTTGTTCAGTCACGGGGGGGCGAGAACCGGATCCCGAAGACCCCCTTGACGATCGTGGCGTGGTCGATACCCGCAAACTTGTCGGGTTGCCAGAGTTGTTCCTGCTCGATGCGGACGCCCACGTACATCCCGACGGCCTCGGAGAGACCGGGGCCTCCGGCGATCTGGACGAATTGGTGGAGGCCGTGGCTCGGCGTGCGGTTCGCGACGCCTGCGTCCCGGATGAACCCGATGCCGCCGCCGACGCCGACGATGACGTGCAGGGGAATGGGCGGCTTCAGGACGAGGGCGAGGTTCGCGTAGTTCATGTGGCGGTGGTACCGCCGGTCGCTCAGCTCGGAGAAGCTGTTGTCGTTGTGGGCGTTCGCCTGGAGTCCGAAGGCGAGGGGCCCCGCGTTGAGCATGACGTCGACGGAGAGATCGAGCCCGTCCGTGTCCACCGTGTAGCTGTGGCGGCCCCCGGCGTGGCCCCCGAAGTAGAGCGAGAAGCCCCGGGCCGAAGCAGACGCCGGGACGAGCAGCAGGGCCGAGAGCAGCAGGAGCGGGGCGAGGGCGCGGCCCATGTCAGTCCTCCCCGAAGTAGAGGCCGATGATCAACCAGGCCCCGCCGGCGTGCTCGACCTTGTTCGCGCGTGTGGGGTGGAAGTACTGATACTGCTCCCAGCGGATGGCCGCGTAGATCGCCGACTCGCCCATGTTCGGCCCACCGATCATCACCTGGATCCCCTGGTGGATCCCGGGTCCGAACTGGGCGTCCCCCTGCCCCTCCCGGTAGCTGCCGACGGCGCCGCCCACCCCGATGTCCAGCGCGAACATCTCGTGAAGCGGCAGGTGCAGCCCCACGTCGAACCGGCCCAGGATCCGCTGGTAGGTCCGGTTGGCCCGCTTCCAGCGGTTGTCCGACAGCCACTCGAACCGCGCGCCCACCGCGAAGACCCCGAGGTGGGCCTTCCCGCCGACGCCCATGAGCGAGTACGTCTTCTTGTCCGTCAGCGATCGGGCCGCTCCGAAGCCCACGATGGGCCCCGCGGCGATGAGGGCGGGCGGGACGTCGGCAGGGCGGGGCGCGACGGGGCGGCCTGGTCCCGGGCCGCTCCTGGCCCCCCCGGAGCGGGGCGTCCGCGACGACGGCCGCGGGATCTCCATGGCGGGGGCCCGCCTCCACGGCGACGTCCCGAAGCGGCTGCGCGGCGGACGCGTGCCCGCGGGTGGCTCGGCGGTCTCCCCGTCCCCCAGCTCGTCGAGGAAGGTGCACGACTGCTCGTGCTCGAGGTCGCACCCTGCGCGGTAGGCCCACCGGGCGTAGTCCACGCGCTCCTCGTCGTAGAGGCCGTCGCGGTAGGCGTTGCCCAGGTTGCGGCAGGCAGACCCGAAGCCCTCGGCGCACCCCGCCCGCAGCATCCACAAGGACGCGTCCACGTCCCGACCGACTCCCCGCCCGTCCATGAGCAGCACGCCGAGCGACGCGCAGGCGTTCTGGTAGCCGAGCGAACACGAGGCCGCGTACCGGGTGGCGGCGGCGACGGAGTCCCGGCTCACCCCGCGGGCCTGACTGTAGGCATACCCCTCCTCGAAGCAGGCGTTGGCCGCGCCGAGGGAGCAACCCTTCGTCAGCAGCTCGAAGCCCGCCTCGGGCTCGACGGGCAGGTCGGCCTCCCCCTTCGCCCGCATGCGCCCCACGACCCCGCAGGACACGCCGTCCCCGCCGGCGCACGCGAGGGTGTACTGGCGAAAGGCCTCGGTCTTGTCGTCCTCCCAGGCCTCGTTCCCCGCCCAGACGCAGGGCCGGAAGTCCCCGGCGGCGCACGCCTCCTTCCGGAGCTGGGCCGCCCTCTCTTCGTCCTGGGCCAGCCCGACCCCGAAGGTCAGCATCGTCACCTGCTCGGTGCAGGCCCGCGGGTCCCCCCCGTCGCGGGCCATCGCCTGGGTGCAGGTGGACGTGATCTCCTCGACGCGCGCGGGCTTGGAGTAGGCCTCGGTGAGCCGCGAGCAGCTCGGGTCGAGCCCGCCGTCGCACGCGTAGCCGTACATCGCGCGGCTGCCCCAGTGCCCCAGGCCCGTGGCGCGACCGATGTCGAGCACCCGCCCGCGCAGGAAGCAGGGGGCGGCGTGGCTGCCCTGGGCGCAGGCGGCCCAGAGGAGCTCCCCGGACTCGGCGAGGGATGCCTCCACTGGGCGGTCGGGCTGCTCCAGGTGGGCCCGCAGCTCGCACGACGCGCCGCTCCCGTCTTCGCAGAGCGCGGTGATCTGGGCGTGGAACGCAGCGCGACGCGCCGTGTCCTTGGCCTCACGCCCTCGGAGGCTGGCGAGGGTGAGGCAGGCGCCGAGGTCCTGCTTCTTCCCCGTGGCGTCGCACGCGGCGGCGATCTTCTTGACCACGCGGTCCTTCGGGGGCGCCTCGGGATCCAGGCCCCAGCGGGCGTCCTCCTCCGCGGACGGGCCGAGGAGCCCCTGCTCCGTCTGGTAGTGGAGCCACCCGTCGGTCTCGAGACGCCCGCAGGTCTCCGTGTCGCCGACCCAGCACGCTTCGAGGAGGTACATGGACGCCGCGAGGTGGTGCCCGCGCTGCAGCGCCCCGTCCGCGAGGCGCCCGCAGGCGGGTCCATCCCCCTGGGCGCAGCGGAGGCCATCGAACAGGGCCACCTCGTCGGCGCTCGCGCTGCTGGGCAGGGGCTCGTCGAGGAGGAACGCGCTCCAGGCATCGCTCGCGAGCCCCACCGCAGCCCGGCCGGCCGCGCCGTCGTCGCCCCCGAGGCCCGCGCGCAGTTCGGCGATCACCCCGAACTCGAGATCCCCCGGCCGCTGCGCCTGGGCTGGGAGAGCGAGGAAGACGAGCGCGACGAGCCCGAGGCAGGCCGCCCCGAGCCGTCCGCTACCCCTCCCAAGGAACCGTCCGCACACCCTCACGCGGGGCAGTCTACCGCGGCCGGCTTCGTCTCCAGACGGGCGAGAGGAGGCCCGCGCCGGGTTGCCCCCCGCTCCCGCGGGCGCAACCATGGGCCGCCTGGAGTCCCCGATGCCCCCCACCCGCTGCCTCCGCCCCCTCCTCGGCGCTCTCGTCGCCGGCCTCCTCGTCGCCCCGGCCGTGGCCGAGGAGACCGACGAGCCGGTCACCCGCGCCTCCCTCGAGGACGCCGGCCGATCGGCCGTCGAGACCGCGCCCGCGCCCCAGCCCGAGGACTTCGTGCTCACTGGCGGCACGGTGCTGACCGCCACCGGTGACGTGCACGCTCCGGGCTGGGTGCAGGTGAAGGACGGTCGCATCGCCGGCGTCGGAGCCGGCGACCCGCCCGCTGGCGGCAAGGTCATCGACGTGTCCGGCCAGTTCGTCACCCCCGGCCTCATCGACACCCACAGCCACCTCGGCGTCTACCCCTCCCCCGGAGCCCGCGCCCACAGCGACGGCAACGAGGCGACCGCCCCCACGACGCCCGGCGTGTGGGCCGAGCACTCGGTGTGGCCCCAGGACCCCGGCTTCCAGCGGGCGGTGGAGGGCGGCATCACCTCGCTCCAGATCCTGCCGGGCTCGGCGAACCTCATCGGCGGCCGCGGCGTCGTGCTGCGCCCCATCCCCACCCGCGGCTCCCGGGCGATGCGGTTCCCCGACGCCCCCGAGACCGTGAAGATGGCGTGCGGAGAGAACCCGAAGCGGGTCTACAAGGACAAGGGCGGGCCGTCGACGCGGATGGGGAACCTGCGGGCGTTCCGCACGGCGTTCACCAAGGCGGTGGCGCACCGGGACGCCTGGGCCGAGGCCGAGGCGGAGCCCGAGGAGTCGGGGCGCAAGCGCAAGAAGAAGGGCGCGTCCAAGGCGAAGGACCCACCCCAGCGGGATCTGGACCTGGAGACGCTCGTCGGCGTCCTCGAAGGCGAGATCCTCGTGCAGGTCCACTGCTACCGCGCCGACGACATGCTCTCGGTGCTGCAGGTGGCGGACGAGTTCGGCTTCTCGGTCCGCTCGTTCCACCACGCGCTCGAGGCCTACAAGATCCGCGACATCCTCGCCGAGCGCGAGGTGTCCGTGAGCACCTGGGCCGACTGGTGGGGCTTCAAGCTCGAGGCCTACGACGGCATCCCCCAGAACGCAGCGTTCGTCGAGGTCGCCGGGGGCCGTCCCATCATCCACAGCGACTCCGCCGAGGGGATCCAGCGCCTGAACCAGGAAGCCGCCAAGGCCCTGCGCGACGGGCTCCGCAGCGGCATCGACGTGGACGAGGGCGACGCGCTCCGGTGGATCACCATCAACCCCGCGTGGGCGCTGGGCATCCACGACGAGACCGGGACGATCGAGGTGGGCAAGCGGGCCGATCTCGTGGTGTGGACCGAGTCGCCGTTCTCGGTCTACAGCGACGCCCGCCTCGTGTTCATCGACGGACTCCTCCGCCACGACGCCGACCGGGCCCAGCCGCCCTGGTCGGACTTCGAGGTGGGACAAGGACTCCCTCTGGGGAAGGAGGTGGTCCGATGACCGCCCGGCCCGCCGGCGCGCCCCGCGCCCCGCTCTCCCAGTGGACCCATCGCCTCGTCCTCTCCCTCGCCGCCGCCCTGTCCCTCGGCGCGAACCCCACCGGCCCGGACTGCACGGCGGTCGTCGGAGCCACGGCGTGGCTGCCGGACGGTCCCACGGACGGCGTGACCGCGATCCTGGCTGACGGCCGCATCGCGGCGCTTGGGACCGACGTGGCCCTCGGCGCCCCCAAGGACGGAACCGTCACCTGGGGAGACCGCAGGTGCGCGCTCGTGGACGGGGCGAAGAAGCAGCTCACGGCGGGTCTCATCGAGCCCCACAGCACGCTCGGGATGGTGGAGATCGGGCTCGAGCCCGGCACGCGGCACCACGACGCCGGCGGGGCCCAGCCCGTGCGCGCTCACGTCAGGGTCATCGATGGCTACGACGCCCTGTCGGCGGTGGTCCCGGTGGCGCGGCGGGAGGGCATCACTGCGGCCGTGATCCAGCCGGACGGAGGCAGCTTCTCCGGCGCCGCCGGCGCCGTGCGCCTGCGGGGAGCGACCCAGGCGGACGCGGTCCTGCGTGACGCCGCGGGCAAGGACGTGGGCCGGGAGGTCGCCGTCCGCGCCCACCTCAGCCAGGGCACGTCCTTCTCCGCCCGCCTCGCACACCTGCGGTCGGTGCTGGACGAGGCCCGGGCCTGGAAGCGCGACGCGCGGGCCTGGCGCCAGGGAGCCGGCACCCGCGCCGACGCCCCTCCCGAGGAGTCCCTGCGCGCCCTCGACGCCGTGATCGCCCGCCGGCAGCCCCTCATCGTGAGCGCGGACCGGGCCTCGGATCTGGAGGTCCTCGCCGTGTTCGCCCGGCAGCAGGGCATCCGGCTCGTCGTGGAGGGCGCCGCCGAGGGCTGGATCGTGGCCGCGCAGCTCGCAGAGGCCGGCGTGGCCGTGGTCCTCGACCCCTTCGTCTACGGAGCGGGGAGCTTCGACCAGATCCACGGGCGCGCAGACAACGGCGCGCTGCTCGCGGATGCCGGCGTCGACGTGATGTTCTCGACCCGGTCGGCCCACTTCGCCCGCAAGCTGCGGCAGCTCGCGGGGAACGCGGTGCGGGGCGGCATGGACGCGGGCGACGCGCTGGCGGCGGTCACGGAGGTCCCGGCGCGGGTCTACGGCCTCGGAGAGCGCGGCACCCTCACGGTGGGGGCCATCGCCGACGTGGTGCTGTGGACGGGGGACCCGCTCGAGGTCACCACCTGGCCGGAGCGCCTGTGGATCGACGGGGACGCCATGTCCCTCGACAGCCGCCAGTCGGAGCTCGCCGAGCGCTACCGGGAGCTGCCGGGCTCACCGACAGAGCCGCTGCCGCTCCCCTGAGCAAGGGCGCTCCGGGCCCTACCCAACGGGTCGCGCCCCAGGATTGATCCGCAGTGCCGAAGGCATTGCCGATATCCAGGCGTCCGCAGACTACTCCTCGACCACCGGGGTGTACGTGAAGGTGGTCGCCAGCGGCAGCGGGTCCGCCTCGGGGAGCTCGTCCCCGGGGCTGCGGGTGCCTGTCACCGTCTCCACCGGGACGCCGTCCACGAGGATGGTGAGTCGCCACTCCGTGTCCTCCTGGACCGTGCACGCCGACCAGAGGTTCACGCCGATCTGGTACTCGCCCTCGGGCGCGACGTCCGCGTCCCAGATGACGTTCTCGTTGTTCACGTTGTCGATGGAGCAGCCCGCGTTGCTGTCGAGGTCGAGCGTCCCGCCCGTCGAGCTCACCGGGTTCGCGTAGTAGACCATCTCCCCGTTGGGCTCGATGACGTGCAGGTCCATGTCGTTGGGGCGGTTCCAGTTCAGCGCGAACTGGAGCGCGCCGCCGACGGTCTCGATCACCTGGAAGTCGATCTCGTACCACTCCACCACGTTGGGAGCGGCCGGCGTCCCGGTGCCGTCGTCGAAGCCGATGCGCACCGTGTACAACCCGCCCTCGGCGTCCGAGCGCACGAAGAACTCCTGGTGCAGCTCCCCGGCGTCGTCGACCTCGGGGTCCACCGCCACGGTGGTGGCGAAGTGGCCGCGCTCGCCGTCGACCTCGAGGATGACGAGGGCCCCGCCCTGGGGATCCAGCCACCCTTCGTGCCCGAGCTGCAGCTCCGACGAGCCCCCGGCCACCAGGGTGGTGACGCCGGAGTGGCTGATGAAGCGGCGGTCGCCGCCCATCTCCGTCCGGTTCACGCAGTCGTAGTGGGTCGCGCCCTCGAGGAGGCCGGCTTCGAGGAAGAGCAGGCTCTCACCGCCCACCACGCACGGGGCCGTGTCCGGGTCCGGGACCGACGGAAAGCCCCCGTTGTTGCCACCCAGTCCAGGGCCGCCAGGGCAGCCGACGACAAGGGCAGACAGAGCGAACATGACGGACACCGCGCGCATTGCACCTCCCGGTGGACCTGTTGGTCCTGATCCCTGCCGCCAGCATACCGGCGCGTTAGGGTGCGCGGGTCGCGCGGCACGCTCCGGACGCGCGCGCGCCGCCCGCCGGCGCAGGAGGACGACATGTTCGAGACCATCGCGGCCCGCTTCCGGGCCGACATGCCCGCCGTGGACTTCTGCTCCCTGCGCCTCGTGCGGGAGCGCTCTCAGGAGATCACCTTGCGCCAGGGGGTCCTCGAGCCCGTGGGCAACTCCGACGACGTGGGCGCGATGGTCGTGGTGCACCACCAGGGCGGCATCGGCTACGCGGCCACCGGCGACCTGTCCCCGTCGGGCCTCGCCGCCGCGACCGAGCGGGCGCGGCGCTGGGCCGAGCGGACGGCGACCATGGCGGTCACGGACTTCTCGGCCGTCCCCATGCCCCACCCCCAGGGGACCTTCCGCACGCCGGTGAGCAAGCCCTGGTCGAGCGCGCCGCTCGCGGCCTCCATCGAGCTACTGACCCGCGCGTCCGGCGCGATGAAGGTCGACGACCGCATCGTGGACTGGGACGCGTCGCTGTGGTGGACGGAGGCGGAGTCGCTGTACGTCACGTCGGGCGGCGGCGAGGTGCACCAGGTCGCGGAGATCCTGGTGCCGTCGGTGTCGGCGGCGGCGAACGACGGACGGGACACGGTGACCCGGAGCCTCGGCGGACGCGGGTTCGCCCGGCAGGCGGGCCTCGAGCTCCTCGACGAAGTGGATCTCGTCGTCCAGGGCCAGCAGGTCGCCGAGCAGGCGATCGAGCTGCTCGAAGCGCAGGACTGCCCGGAGATGACCGGCCACCTGCTCCTCGCCCCCGACCAGATGATGCTCCAGATCCACGAGTCGATCGGCCACCCGCTGGAGCTCGACCGGATCCTGGGCGACGAGCGCAACTACGCGGGCACGAGCTTCGTCACCCTCGACATGTTCGGCAGCTACCGATACGGCAGCGACCTCCTCAACGTCACCTTCGACCCCTCCATCCGCAACCAGCTCGCGTCCTACGGCTGGGACGACGACGGCGTCCCTGCGAGCAAGGAGTACGTCATCCGCGGCGGCATCCTCGAACGCCCGCTCGGCAGCGTCATCAGCCAGCACCGGGCGGGGATGGCGGGGGTGGCCAACTCCCGAGCGACCTCGTGGAACCGGCCGAGCATCGACCGCATGGCGAACCTGAACGTCGAGCCGGGCTCGAGCTCCTTCGACGACCTGGTCGGCTCCGTCGAGCGCGGGGTCTACATGGAGTCGAACGTGAGCTGGTCCATCGACGACTCGCGCAACAAGTTCCAGTTCGGCTGCGAGTACGGGCGCCTCATCGAGGACGGGAAGCTCGGTCCGGTCGTCCGCAAGCCCAACTACCGGGGCATCTCCGCCACGTTCTGGCGCAACCTCGTGGGCGTCGGTGACCGGTCGACCTTCGAGGTCCTCGGCACGCCGTTCTGCGGCAAGGGAGAGCCCAACCAGGTCATCCGCGTCGGCCACGCCTCCCCCGCGTGCCTCTTCGCCGACGTCGAGATGTTCGGAGGAGCCTGATGCAGTCCGCCTTCTACGCCCTGTCCGACGCCCTCGTCGCCGACCTGACCGGCGATGAGGTCCTCCTCACCTCGTTCTCCGGGGAGAGCTCCGACTTCGTGCGCCTGAACCACGGAAAGGTCCGCCAGGCCGGCTCCGTGGAGCAGCGGGTGTTCACGCTGCAGCTCGTGGTGGGCCAGCGGCACGCCAGCGCGTCCCTCGTCCTGAGCGGCGACGCCGAGGCCGACCGGGCGCGAGGTCGCGAGGCCCTCGCCGAGGTGCGGCAGCAGATCCCGCTCCTGCCCGAGGACCCCCACCTCCTCTACGCCACGGACGTGGTCTCCGACGAGTCGATCGGCGCGGACACGCTGCCGGACTCGGCGAGCGCCATCGCGGAGGTCGTCGACGCCGCCGACGGGCTCGACCTCGTGGGGATCTGGGCCGCTGGCGCGGTGCACCGGGGCTTCGCCAACTCGCTCGGCCAGCGCAACTGGTTCACCACCCACTCGTTCCACCTGGACTGGAGCGTCTACCACCGCGCGGACAAGGCCACGAAGCAGGGCTACGCGGGGACGGCGTGGGACGGGGACGAGCTGCGGCGCCGCATGGCCCAGGCGCGCGTGGAGCTCGACGTCCTGAAGCGCCCGGCGAAGCGGGTGGAGCCCGGGGAGTACCGGGTCTACCTGGCCCCCGCCGCCGTCGAGGAGATCGCGGGGCTGCTCTGCTGGGGCGGCTTCGGGATGAAGAACCAGAAGAGCAAGCGCAGCCCGCTCCAGCGCCTGGTCGACGGCCAGGAGACGGTGGACCCGCGGGTCACCCTGTCCGAGCACCCCGGCGCGGGACTCGGACCGCAGTGTGGGGCAGGAGGCTTCGCCCGCCCCGCCCGCGTGGGCCTCGTGACCGAGGGGCGGCACGCGGGATCGCTCGTGTCGCCGCGCTCCGCGCAGGAGTTCGGGGTGCCGACGAACGGCGCGAACGGCTCCGAGACGCCCGAGAGCCTGGAGATGGAGGGCGGCGCGCTCTCTCGGGACGACGTGCTCTCCGAGCTCGGGACCGGAGTGTGGGTGAACAACCTCTGGTACCTGAACTACTCGGATCTGCCCGCGTGCCGGATGACGGGGATGACGCGCTTCGCGACGCTCTGGGTCGAGGACGGCGAGATCGTCGCGCCCCTGGACGTGATGCGCTTCGACGACTCCTTCTATCGGATGTTCGGCGACGGGCTCGTCGCGCTGACCCGGGAGCGGGAGCTGCTCCTGTCCGCGTCGACCTACTCCCAGCGGAGCACGGTGTCGGCGCTGCTGCCCGGGGCGCTGATCGACGGCTTCCGCTTCACGCTGTAGGCGGGAAGCGCCGCCAGAGCACGTCCGGGTCCTTCGGACTTCGCTCGACGAGGCGACTGAGCCCCTCGTCGAGCGCGGACTTGCGCAGCCCCAGTGATGCGGCCGTGAGCCCTCCGGCGACCCGGAGCAGCAGCCCGTCCTCCCGACGCGGGTCACGCACCACCACCCCCTCGACTCCGAGGTCGGTGAGCTCGGCGTCCGGGGGAAGGACAGCGACGGTCTCCTCCCGCCCGTCTCCCCCGACGAGGGGAGCGCACGCGGCCGCCACGCGACGGTCCAGCTCCCCCCGCGCGGGCGAGTCGGCGGGGAGCGACGTGAGCGCCCCCCCCAGAGTGAGGCTCGCCTCGGCGGCGCCCAGGCGGGAGCGGAGCCGGTCCCGGAGGGCGATGAGGCCAGCGGACGGGTCACCGCCGAGGTCCTGCGCCTGGAGCCAGCCCTGCCCCCCGACGCCACCGAGGCGCTCGAGGGAGTCGGCTGCGTCGTCGAGGCCCGCCGCCCCGGCTGGCATCACGACGATCCCCCGATGCGGGGCCTCGTTCGCCGCGCGCCCGGAACGCCGCAGTCCATCCGCGGCTTCCCGCAGGAGCACCTCGAACTGCTGCGCCTGGTTCGCGGCCCGCAGCAGGTCCCCGTGCAGCGAGCGGAGGGCGCCTGCCTCCACCCGCGCCGCGGCCTGGGCGTGGTGCGCGGCGGCCCAGGCGACGAAGGCCTCCGCCCAGCGGTCCAGGGGCTCCAGCAGACGCGGGGCAGCCCGTCCGAGCAGCCGGACCTTGAGGCCGGCGGGCTTGTCGATGGCGCGCTTGAGGGCCTCGGTCGCCTCGGCGAGTTCAGTGGCTGCCCCCTGGGGGTTCGCACCGCCGACGCGTCGCTCCGCCGCGGCGGCCAGCTCCGCGAGTCGCTCCGGGGCCTCCTGCGCCAGCTCGATGAGGGCGAAGCCGCCGCCGTCCACCTGGCGACAGAGCTCGTCGGCCACGGCCAGCGCTTGGGCCCGCGCTCCGGCGACCCAGCGGCGCGCGGCGTCGTCGGCGGCCCGGCGCAGCTCCCTGCCCGCCCCCAGCTCGGCCTCGACGGCTCGCGCCAACGCTGGCACCTCACCCCGCACCAGATCGGCGGCCGCGTCCGGCTCGTCACGGGCGACCTCGGCCGCGCGGCCCCGCAAGTCCGCGACGCGACCACTGACCCGATCGAGCCAGTCCGTCGACTCGGATGGTGCGCCGGCGAGGACGCGAGGCTCCACCTCCGCCAGGGGGGCACGCGCCTCCCCTGGGCCGAGCCAGCGCTCGACCGTGTTCGCGGCGGCGCGATCGGCGAGGCGCTCGCGGAGATCGGCGGCTGGAGCGAGGACCGGCGTGCAGCGCAGGGCACCCAGCCCCACGGGGACGTCGGGGAGCCAGGGGAGCCCCTGGACCACATCCGCGACGGCGGACACGGCGTCGTCGTCGCTCCAGCGGGGACCGGCGGGCCAGACGAGCATCGCTCCCTCGGCAGGCAGGCCGGCTTGCGAGGAGACCAGGACCCCGCCGGGCTGCGGGAGCTCCCACGGGGTCCCCTGCCCCGCCGCGTCGAGCTCGGCCAGCGTCAAGGCGGCGCGGGCGGCGCTCCGGGGCTCCGGCGCATCCGACGGAGGGGCGAGAGCGCCCACGAGGTGGACCGCCACCCCATCGAGGGCCTCCATCGAGCCGACGAGGGCCGCGAGGTCGAGGAGGCCGGCCGCCTCGGCGTCGAAGAGCCCGGTCACGATGAGGAGCGCCGCGGGGAGACCACGCTCGCGACACCGGGCGGAGAACCCCCGCAGCGCCGGCTCGTGGGCACGCAGGGTGGCCCGTCCCGACGCGAGGACGTCGAGGCGGCGACCCGCGCGGGTGTCCTCGAGCGACGGCGCCCCGGGCCCCCGCAACGCCGCGGGCAGCCAGTCATGCCCGGCGCGCGAGCCCGCGGGACGGAGCCGGAGATAGATCCGAGGGCCCGTCGGCGCCTGCGCCGGCAGTCGATCGAGCACGCGGTGGGCGAAGGGCCCGAGACCGAGGACCGCGCAGGCCCGTCGCTGCTGAACCATGCCGGCACTGTACCGAAAGGCCCGCGCGTTTTCTGGACATGCGTTCAGTCTCTGCCGCGGAGCACGGCGCCGTCGGCCCCCGCTGGTTGCTCAGTTCGCCAGCGTAGGGGCGACGCGCGCGAGGATCTGGTCGACGTCGTCGAGGCCGAACTCGTCCTGGACCTGGCGGCACCGGGCGATGAGGCCACCCACCTCCGGGCCCGGCGTCATCCCCCTGGCCAACAGATCCCGGCCCTGGACCACGGACGGGAGCGGTCCATCGAGGACGCCGACCGAGGCAGCGACCGCGCGACCGGGGACCGCGAACCCCTGAGCTTCGGCGACCCGGAACACGGACGCCAGGGACACACCCGCCCGGCGGAGGCTCCAGGCGAGCGCGCGGAGCCGCGCGGGGTCCGGGGGCGGAGGCGCGGTCATGGCGAGGGCCACCGTCGCAGCCTGGACCGCCTGCGGGGGACGGACCCGGCGCAGCAAGGCCTCGCGGTCCGTGGGCGACGCGCCCAGCGTGAGGAGCGTCCACCCCTCCGCAAGGGCCGCGCCCCGGTCTGCCGGGCGCATCGCGACGTACCGGTCGAGGGCGGCGCACCGACGGTCCCAGGTCCGAGGAGGCGCCGCGAGTCCGGGGAGGCCGTCCCGGTCGAGGTGCCGCAGCAGGTCGATCCCCCGGGACGGGCGCACGCCGCGCAGCAGGAACTTGCTCAGCTCGCCCTCGATGCGCTCGGAGGGGAGCTCGGCGATGTCCTGGGCCCCCAGGATGGGCGGGAGGTCGTCCGTGGGGACGAGGTCGAAGCGGGCGGCCATCTGGACCGCGCGGAGCGCCCGCAGCGGGTCCTCCCCGAAGGTGGCGGGATCGGTCACGCGGAGCAGACCCGCCTCGAGATCGACCCGACCGAGGCAGGGATCCACGACCTCGCCCGTGAGGGGATCCATGGAGATGCTGTTGATCGTGAAGTCCCGGCGCCGGGCGGCGTCCGCGAAGCTCATGGACGGATCGGCCTCCACGAGGAAGCCCCGGTGCCCCGCGCCGTCCTTCGTGTCGCGCCGCGGCAGGCTGAAGTCCACGTCGACGCGCTTGATCCGCAGCACCGCGAAGCTCGCCCCGACCTCGTCCACGGGGCCCGCGACAGCGAGGATCCGGCGCAGGGTGTCGAGGGAGACCCCGAACACCTCGACGTCGAGGTCCTTGCTCGGCCGCCCGCGCCCGAGCGCGGCGAGCAGCGCGTCCCGCACCCACCCGCCGACGAGGACGGCGCGCCCCCCCTCGGCGGCCACGCGGCGCGCCACGTCGACCACGACGGCGCAGTCGGGCGAACTCGACGAATCCAGGGGGGGCAGTCGCGCGTTCATGCAGAGACGATACGGTCGCCGCGTCCACGAGACGGACTGGTGATCGAAAACCCCGCCACTCCTCGGACACCCACCGGAGCCCCATGCCCTCTCCTCGCGTCGTCGTCCCTGCCCTCGCCCTGGCCCTCGCCGGATGCCCGTCCGCCGCGGTCGATCCCACCACGCTGCCCTGCGGGAGCGACGAGGTGACGGTGGAGCTCACGACGTCGGACGGGCTGCGCCTCGCCGCGGACTACCGGCCCGCGGCGACCGAGGACCGGGGCGCCGTCGTGCTCCTGCACATGATTCCCCCCAGCAACGACCGGTCCACGTGGCCAGTGGAGGTGCGGGACGCCATCGCGGCCGAGGATCTCACGGTGCTCAACGTGGATCGGCGCGGCGGGGGAGACAGCGAGGGGATCGCGCAGGAGGCCTACGAGGGGCCGGGCGGACAGCTCGACGTGGAGGCTGCGATGCGGTTCCTCGTGAACCCGGAGCTGCCCTGCGGCGTGGACACATCCCGCATCGCCCTGGTCGGGGCGAGCAACGGGACGACCTCCGTCCTGGACTACACGGTCGCGCGGGACGCGAGCCTGCCGGAGCCGGCGGCCCTGACGTGGATGTCGCCAGGCGCCTACACGGAGAACCAGCACCGGATCCCGGAGCAGCGAGCACTGCTCGACCAGATCCCGATTCTCTGGATGTACCCGTCGAGCGAACCCTATTCGCTGGGCTACATCGACGACGGTGCGCCGGCGTGGCGGTTCGTCGAGCTGGGCGAGGCCCACGGGACGCGGATGTTCGACGGCGGCGCGCTGCAGGAGCAGGCCACGAACGAGCTGACGGAGTGGTTCGGACGCTGGGTCGCGCCGTAGGCGGGGTCAGGGAAGAGCAGCGAGACCCGGCCTGGGGGGTCGAGGACCGCGGTCCTCAGGGGACCACTTCGACGACGAAGGAGAAGACGCCGTAGTAGTAGGTGTCGATGTCCAGGTCGTAGAAGCCGGGCGGGATGGGGGTCGTCGTGGGGTTGCCCTGGAGATCCGTCTCCCAGGCGAGGACGTTGTCCGAGTCGATGGCTGACGGGTCCGCGCAGGACAGGCTCAGCACCTGGAAGAGGGGCTGGCAGTTGCGCGGCGGCGCGATGGTGTTCTGGTTCGCCGCGTCCCAGAAGAAGTGCTGGTACAGGCAGTTGGAGCCGTAGTACTGGACCTCCGGGGTCGTGCCCTCGTTCTCGAGGGTGAGCTGCACCGTCAGGGGCTCGCTGGTGGACAGCTGGGTCGTGGGGACGCCGTAGGGGTCGAGCAGCTCCACGGTGGCGACCACGTTGATTCCCGGGTCGCCGCAAGGCGTTGAGTCGTCGTCGTCGCCGAGGGTCGCGTCGTCGTCGTCGCCGAGGGTCGCGTCGTCGTCATCGCCGAGGGTCGCGTC
>Ga0213833_1000091_pt1 | contig 195311 bp, 155 predicted proteins | sample SWATP21_FD_160575 | JGI IMG/M metagenome (GOLD analysis project Ga0213833, IMG submission 160575) | Coastal seawater microbial communities from Marineland, Florida, United States - SWA TP2 #1 | ecosystem: Environmental > Aquatic > Marine > Coastal | place: USA: Florida | collected 2016-08-14
TCGCCCGGGACGGAGTCGCCGCAGACGTCCGCGCCTCGTTCATCCCCACCGCCCTCGGCGAGCGAGCTGCGTTGCGGCTCTTCGGGCGACTGCTGTCGCTGCCCGCCCTCGGTATCCCGGCAGAGGTCGACGCAGAGCTGCGTCGGTGGCTCGAACTGCGCGCCGGCCTTCTCCTCGTCGCAGGGCCGTCCGGCGGCGGCAAGACGACGACGGTGTACGCCGCTCTGGGGCACCTCGCGGGATCCCGAGGTGGCGCACATCTGAGCATCGAGTCCCCGGTGGAGCACCGCCTCCGGCTCGCCGGGATCCCGGTCGATCAGATCGAGCTCGACCCGGAGCGGGGCCTCACGGCCGCGGCCGCACTCGACGGCGCGCTGCGCCAGGACGTCGACGTCATCGCCCTGGCCGAGGTCCGCAGCCCCGACGAGGCCGAGCTCGCCTTGCGCGCCGCGCACACCGGACGCCTCGTGATCGCCGGGATCCACGCGAGCTCGGGGCCGGAGGCGCGACAGCGGATGCTCGATCTGGGAGCCGCCGCCTCGGTGCTCGACGACACCCTCAAGGGTGTCCTGCACCTCCGGCTGGTCGCGGTCCGCTGCCCCGATCATGCCGAAGAGGTCTGCCCCCGGTGCCACGGGACCGGCCGCCAGCGACGCCCCATCGCCAGCACCTGGAGCCCCCAGTGAGGGCTGGCTACTCCCTCATCGAGCTCATGATCGTGGTGGCGATCCTGGGCATCGTCGGGGCGCTGTCGGGCTGGGGGTGGAGTCAGCACCGACAGCTGACGGCGCTGGAGATCGAGCAGGCCCAGGCTCGCATCCTCCTCGACTTCCTGGCAGAGACGGCGAGCCAGGGAGAGGTGGCCCCTGCCGAGGTGGTGGCGCGGCTCAAGGCACCCCTGCGGGATGCGCAGGTCGACCAGCGCAGCAACGGCGCCCTCCAGGAGCTCCGAGTTTCGTGGACCGGTCCCGGTGGCCGCACTCACCGCGCCGAGCTCACCATCTTCGGAGGCCTCCGATGACTGACCGCCGAGGCTTCACCATGTTCGAGCTGGCGATCGTCCTGACGATCGGGGTGATCCTCGTCCCGCTGGTCTGGGCCTGGCTGGTCCAGGAGGAGGACCAGGCCCGTCTGGCTGCCTGGGAGCTGGAGATCGCCCGCGCGCTCCCCACGGTCAGCGAGGAGCTCATGGCGGACGCCCGCCTCGGGGTCGCGATGGATGGGCCCAGCGTCGCGTTCCGACGGGCTGCGTGTGAGGTCACGTACGAGGTCCAGGGCGGCTCGCTGATCCGCACGGCCGGGGAGGCATGCGGCGGCACGCGAGCCCTGGCGACGCGCGTCGAGTCGTTCGCCCCCGTTCGCGACGGCGTCGAGCTCACCTTCGCTCGGCCGCTGCGCCCCGCGAGGACCGCACGCCGCACCGTGTTCCTGCCCTGGGCGGGACGATGAAGGCGGCGAGCGCACATCGGCTGACCGAGGGCCGCCGAGGTCACATCCTCGCACTCCTGATGGTGGGGATCGTCGCCATCGGGCTGCTCCTGGCCGGCACGTCGGCGCGGGTGGGTCAGCGGACGGAGGCACGACCCGCAGACGATGTCCGACGCCAGGCGATCTGGCTGGCACGGTCCGCGCTGAACCGGGGGTGGACGGGGGCCCGCACCGTGGAGACGCCCCACGGTCGTGCGTCTGTCGAGGCGGAGCCTGGGCTGGTGACGGTGTCGATGGGGGGCGGAACCGCGCGGGTGACCCTCACCGAGCAGCGCTTCACTCCGACGGGTCGCTGACGAAGCGACCGGCGGCGCCGACTACGCCTCCACCACCTGGCTGTCGGCGATGAGGTCGTGGATGCAGCGGCGGTCGTCGCGGAAGATGAAGAGGACGTCGGCGAGGCCGATCAAGCCACCCACGAGCGGGATGACCTGGAGCAGGGACGTCGGGAGGATCCTCAGACCGATGATCCTCCCGAGCCCGATGGGGGAGCCGTCCATCCGCACGATCTTCACGCCCAGGACCCGCTTCCCCACCGTCTGCCCCGACTGGGCGAGCCACATCAGGTTGAGCCCCAGCAGGCCCAGGAACAGCAGGCCCCCGAGGCCCAGGCCCCCCATCGCGACCGCGTCCATGTCGCCACCTTCGCCGCTGGCGATGAGCGCAGGGAACATCGGGAGCAGAGCGACTACCGCCACGAGCTGATCCACGATGCTCGCCGCGAGGCGCGCACCCCGTCCGGCGAGGGTGTGGGACTGGCCCATGCTCGCGGGATCCACGAGGACGGACTGGGGCGATGCGTACGGGTTCTGGTCGTTCACGGGGCTCCTCCGGGCCTCGGCCGGATCGAATCCGGTCGAAGGCCCAAGATTACCGGACCTTACGGGGGACCACTTTGCTAATGACCGGCGTGACACGGGCCGATAGGGTTTCTACGTGAGCCGATCCAGCCTTTCTGCAAACACCCTCCTCCTCACCCTCATCACGGTGCTCTGCGCGTGCCCGGGGACGGCGCCGCCCGCGACGTCCGGGAACGCCCAGCCGGAGACGGACGTCGCCGTGGCCGCGCCGGCGCCCGCGCCCGTGGTGGAGGAACCGAGGCAGGAGCCGCGGCCGACCGCCGAGCTGCTCAAGGTCCCAGCGGACTGCTCGGTGAACGAGACGGACGCCCAGCTCGAGGTCACCTGCCCCGAGGGAGGCCTCGTGGCGCGCTGGGCGCCGGAGCCCGCGCCCAGCGACCGCCTCGACAGCTGGACCACCGAGACGATGCGCTACTTCAAGGACAACGGGATCCCGATGGTCCTCCTGGGCGAGCCCACGTGCACCGTCCAGGGAGAGCGGGTCCCCTGCACGCGCGTCCTGGGCCGCAGCGCCGAGGGAGTCGAGTCCACCGCGTTCCTGGCCGTGGGGTCGAGCCCGGACGGCGGCTCCGTCGAGGTGAGCTGCCACTGGACCCGCATGGGCGACGAGGCCACCTACCAGCACCTCTGCCAGCAGGTCCTGCGCAGGATCTAGTTCAGACTTCGCAGGCCTTCGGCCTGCTGCGCGGCCCCGAGGGGCCTTGCGGGGCGGGGCCCCTTGGTCTGATTTGACGGCGCCCCTCCGGGGACGCCTGCGCGCTCTGGCTCCGCCTCCGCTTGCCGGGGCCTTCGGCCTCCTCCCACTGACATCGCCGCTCCCGGCCGCTCCCCTCACGCGCGCGCTCGCGCGCACTTGCGTTCGGGCCCCTCGCCCCCGATCCTCCCTCCCCTGATGGGAGCCCACCTGCCCGAGCGCGCGCCGGCCACGTCGCACCGCGCCACCGCCTACTTCGACGTCGACGGCACGCTCGTCAAGACGAACCTGCTCCACCCCATGCTGCACGTCATGCTGCAGCAGCCGACGCCGCTCCAGTCACTCAAGCGCCTCGGGCGCGCCGTCCTCGCCGCGCCGTCCCTGGCCGCCGCCGAGCTGCGTGACCGCCGCCGCTTCAACGAGCTCCTCTTCGCCCACTACGAGGGCATGAGCGAGGACCGCCTCGTCGTCCTCGCGGAAGAGACCTACGAGTCCGTCATCAAGCCCCGCATGTTCCAGGGTGCGGCAGACCTCGTCGCCCAGTGCCACCGCGCGGACCTGCGCGTCGTGTTCGTCACCGGCAGCCTCGACGTCACCGTCGCCCCCCTCGCCCGGGAGCTCGGGGCCGACGCGGTCATCGCCAACCGCCTCGAGATGCGCAAGGGCAAGGCCACCGGCAAGCTGCTGCGCCCCGTCGTCGCCGGCCCCGGCAAGGCCCGCCTCATCGCCGACGACGCCCGCGCCATCGGCCACGACCTCGGCGACTGCCACGGCTACTCCGACTCCGCGTCCGACGTCCCGATGCTCTCGGTCGTCGGCCATCCGTTCTGCATCAACCCGGACTGGCGCCTGCGCGACCTCGCGCGCGCCTACGACTGGGCGGTCCTCGACCTCGACCGCCCCTCGCCGGGCGAAGGAAGCGAATGAGCACCCCCTCGAACGCCCACCCCAGCGTCGTCACCATCCACGGCCGCAGCCGGCCTCGCGTCCTCTTCAGCGGCAGCCGCCTCGTCGAGGTCGACCTGCCCGTGGGCAGCCGCGTCGTCTACCCAAAGCCCCCCATGAAGGGCCTGCCGGACGTGGATGCCGCCATCCGCTACGCCATCGACCACCCCGAGGGCGGCGATCCGCTCCACGCCAAGCTCCGTCCGGGGATGAAGGTCACGATCGCCATCGACGACATCTCCCTGCCCCTGCCGCCCATGCGCCGGCCGGACATCCGGGAGCGCGTCCTCGACATCGTCCTGCCGATGCTCGCCGACTACGGCGTCGAGGACATCCACCTCATCGTGGCCACCTGCTTCCACCGGCCCATGACCGCCGGCGAGATCGAGCGGATGGTCGGCTCACGCACGTTCCGTGAGTACTGGCCGGATCGGCTCTACAACCACGACGCCGAGAAACCCGGCGGGCTCACGGAGATCGGCACGACGGACGCGGGCGAGGTCGTGGAGATCAGCACCCGCGCCGCCACCTCCGACCTGCTCATCTACATCAACCTGAACTTCGTCCCCATGGACGGCGGCCACAAGTCTGCCGCCGTGGGGCTCTGCGGCTACCGCAGCCTGCGGGCGCACCACACCCCGGGCGCCATCCGCAAGTCCGACAGCTACATGGACCCGGAGTCGAGCGAGCTGAACCATCGCGTCGTCCGCATGGGGCGCCTGCTCAACCAGCACCTGGACGTGTTCACGATCGAGACGACCGTGAACAACCGCATGTTCGGCGGGGAGCTCGCCTTCCTGGCCAAGAACGAGGACGACTGGTCCCCCCGGGAGCAGCTCGCGGCCAAGGCGCTGGTCAAGACCCTGGACACCCTCCCCATGAAGGCGCGCCAGGCGGTCTTCGAGAAGGTCCCCGCGCCCTACGAGGTCACCGGGGTCTTCGCCGGCGAGACCGAGGCCGCTCACGCCAAGACCCTCGACAAGTGCTTCGAGCAGTACGCCGTCCCCGTGGAGGGCCAGGCGGACATCCTCGTCACCGGCGTGCCCTACATCTCGCCGTACAACGTGAACGCGTTCCTCAACCCGCTGCTCGTCTCCGTGCTCATCGAGGGCTACCTGCACAACCTCTACCGCGGCGTGCCGCTGGTGAAGGAGGGCGGCACCGTCATCGCGTTCCACCCGTGCACGGACCACTTCGACAAGGACCAGCACCTCGCCTACGTGGAGTTCGTGCACAAGCTCCTGCCGAAGACGCGCGACGCGATGGAGCTGCACAAGAAGTACGAGCGTGAGTTCGCGAGCAACCCCGCCTACGTGCAGCTGTACCGCACCGGCAACGCGTACCACCCTGCGCACCCGTTCTTCATGTGGTACTGGGGCGAGAACGGGCGCCAGCACATCGGCCGCGTGATCATCGTGGGCGCGGACAACGAGTACATCCCGTCGCTCCTCGGGTACGAGACGGCCGAGACCTTCGCCGAGGCGCTCCAGATGGCGCGCGAGACGGCGCCGCCGGACCCCTCGCTCACGTGCCTGCACATCTGCCCCATGCTCATGGCCGACGTGACCCCGCTCGACGACGACGAGTCGGCGCGGCGGGGCCTGCGCCTGCTGCCCGGGGGGGCGTGAGCCGTGCCGACGCCGCGCCGCATCGTGGACGCCCGGGGGCCGCTGGACGTCCTGGGGACCCTCGAAGGAGCGGAGATCCTCGTCCTCGGAGGCACCGGCTTCCTCGGCAAGGTCTTCCTCTCCCTGCTGCTCCACCGCGTCCCCGACCTCGGCCGCGTCCACCTCGTGGTGCGCCCCAAGGGCGGGCTCGACAGCGAAGCCCGCTTCTGGTCCGAGATCGCGACCTCCCAGGTCTTCGACCCCCTGCGTGAGGCCCACCCGGGCGGCGAGTACGAGACGTTCCTCCGAGCACGCATCACGCCCATCCCCGGGGACGTGTCCCAGCCCTTCGCCGGCGTCCCCGTGGACGTGCGCCACCGCCTGCGGGGCAAGCTCGCTGCGGTCCTGAACGCCTCGGGCGTCGTCGACTTCAACCCGCCCCTGGACGAGGCCCTCGACGTGAACGCGTTCGGGATGCAGAGCCTCGTGAGCCTCGCCCGCGACCTCGGCGACGTGCCGCTCCTGCACACGTCCACGGCCTACGTCGCTGGCAACCGCACCGGCTGGATCGCCGAGGTGGACCCGCGCGAGCACCCCTTCCCCCGCGCCGGCACCCTCGAAGGGAGCCACTGGGACCCGGAGCAGGAGATCCGCGAGTGCGTCGATCTCGTGGAGCATGTGCGCCACCGCGCGAGCGACGCCTTCCGCCAGTCCGCCTTCCTCGACGACGCGAAGCAGGCCCTGCGCGAGCGCGGCGAGCCGACCATGGGGGCCCCTCTCGAGCGTGAGCTGGCCCGCGTGAGGCGCAAGTACGAGGAGGCGGAGCTCGCCCGCGCCGGCACCGAGCGCGCCAACCACTGGGGCTGGCCCAACACCTACACGTACACGAAGTCCATCGGCGAGCAGATCCTCGCGAGCTCCGGGCTCACGTGGAGCATCGCGCGGCCCGCGGTCATCGAGTCGTCCGTGAGCTTCCCCGTCCCCGGCTGGAACGAGGGCATCACCACGTCCGCGCCCATCATGTACCTGTCGATGCAGGGGATGACGGGGATGCCGAGCTCACCGGAGTCGGTGCTCGACGTCGTCCCGGTGGACATGGTCGCCGCGGGGATGATCCTCACGCTGGCCGAACTCCTCGACGGCAGCCACCGCGCCGTCTACCACCTCGGCAGCTCGGACACGAACCCGCTGCCCATGGAGCGGCTCATCGAGCTCACGGGGCTCTACAAGCGGCGCCACTACAGCAACAAGGCAGGCAGCAACCCCCTGTGGAGCTGGCTGCAGTCCCGGTACGAGACCGTGCCCGTGAGCGCGGACAAGTGGGCGAACCGCGGGCCCGCGCAGGCTCGGGACCGGCTCAAGGGCATGGCGGGGTTCCTGCGGGGGGCGAGCAAGAAGCTGGGGCCCCTGGCCGCACTCACGGAGCCCGCGGCGGCGGCCATCGAAGGAGTGGCGAAGGCATCGGCGGGGACCTTCCGCGTCATCGACCAGTACGTCCCCTTCACCGCACTGAACAGCTACCGCTTCACTTGCCGCAACGTCCGGGACGCCCTGGCGCGGGTGCCCGAAGAGCAGCGGGGGCTGTTCCCCTGGTCGCCCGAGGAGCTCGACTGGCGTGACTACCTCATGGAGGTGCACCTCCCCGGCGTGGAAGAGCTCGTGTGGCCGCGCATCGAGGCACGCCTCAACCGGGAGCCGAGGCCGCTGCAGGCCTGGCCCCACCTCGTCGCGTTCGTGGACGGGCTCGCCGAGCGCCACGGCCACGCGCCTGCGCTCCAGATGCGCACGGCCGACGGCTTCGCCGCCATCAGCTACCTCGAGCTGCGCGACCGGGCGCGAGCCACCGCGGTGCGCCTCGCCGAGTCCGGCGTGAGCCGCGGGGACCGGGTGCTCCTCACGGGCCGGAACCGCCCCGAGTGGGTGGTGGGCTACTTCGGTGCGCTCCTCGCTGGCGCCACTGTCGTCCCGGCGGACCCGGCGCTGGCGGAAGACGAGGTCGCGAACATCGTGCGCGTCGCCGAGGCCCGCTTCGCGCTGGTCGGACCCGACGTGGAGTTCGCCCTCCCCGAGGACCTGCCCACCTGCTCGTTGCTCGAGCTCACGCTCACTCTGCACGACTCACGCTGGGACGCGGCGAAGCGCGACCACGGGTTCGCCGACCCTGCGGACGACGCGGTCGCCTCGGTCCTCTTCACCTCGGGGACGACGGGGACGCCGAAGGGGGTGATGCTCACCCACGCCAACTTCTGCGCGATGCTGGCGTCGATCTCGCAGGTGTTCTCGCTGACCGCCGAGGACCGCGTCCTCTCCGTCCTGCCCCTGCATCACACCTTCGAGTTCACCTGCGGGCTCCTGCTGCCTCTGTCACGCGGGGCTCGCGTGAGCTACCTCGACGAGCTCACGGCGGAGGCGTTGGCCACGTCGCTGGCCGAGGAGCGGGTGACCGCGATGGTCGGCGTGCCGGCCCTGTGGCAGCTGCTGGAGCGACGCATCCAGTCCCAGGTGCAGGCCCGAGGCGCGCTCTTCGCGACGCTCTTCGACGGCGGCCTGGAGCTCAACCGTATGCTCGCGAGGACCACCGGCCTCGACATGGGACGGCTGCTCTTCGGCGTTGTCCACGAGCAGTTCGGCGGGAACGTGCGGCTGCTCGTGAGCGGTGGCGCGGCGCTCCCGGAGTCCACCCACCGTTTCTTCGCCGGCCTCGGCCTCCCCCTGGCCGAGGGCTACGGGCTCACGGAGGCCGCGCCAGTGCTCACGGTCGATCCGGCGAAGCCGGGGAGCAAGCCCGGCTCCGTGGGCCGTCCCCTGCCGGGGATCGAGCTGCGGGTCGAGGAGCCGGACGGCGACGGCGTGGGCGAGGTGCTCGCCCGCGGGCCGAACATCATGGTGGGCTACTTCCGCAACCGTGAGGCGACCCGCGCGGTCCTCACGGACGACGGCTGGCTGCGCACCGGCGACCTGGGACGCCTCGACGGGCGCGGCCGCCTGCGGCTCGTGGGCCGCGCGAAGGACGTGGTCGTCACTTCGAGCGGAGAGAACGTCCACCTCGACGACGTCGAGGCCCGCCTGGGGACCATCGACGGGGTGAACGAGTTCTCCCTGGTGGGCCTGCCGGACCCCGCCGGCGGCGAGCGCCTCGGCCTGCTTGCGGTGCCCGAGGAGAGCGACAGCGAGCTCGGTCGGCAGGCAGCCCACACCCGGGCCCGCAAGGCCATCCGGGACGCCGCTGCGCGCCTGCCGGGCTGGTCCCGCCCGTCGGTGGTGCACCTCGTGGACGCCCCCCTGCCCCGGACCGCGACCCGCAAGGTCCGCCGGGGCGAGGTCCAGGTCCTCCTGACCCGCATCGAGTCTGCGGTGGCGGTGCCCACGGACGCTGACGGCACCTCGGTCCCCGCCGTGCGGCACGCCATCGCCCAGGTGGCCGGCGTCCGCGTGAGCGCCGTGAGCGCGGGCTCACGCATGGCCGAGGACCTGCGCTTCGACTCGCTCATGTGGGTCGAGCTGGCCGCGGCGCTGGACCACCTCCCCGGGGGCCGCCCGCCGTCGGACGCCCTCGCGTCCTGCACCACGGTGGCCGAGCTGGAGGCCCTGGTGGCCAACGCGGAGACGGCGCTCGTGGCGGCCCCGGTGGAGGCCACCGCGGAGCCCGAGCCGTTCGTGGTGCCGTCCCCGCTGGTGGCGCCGCTCAAGAACGCGCTGCGCCAGGGACAGCGTGCCCTGTACGACCGCGCCCTCGACGTGAGCGTCAGCGGCCAGGCCCTCATCCCCCGGAACCGCAACGTCATCGTCGTGAGCAACCATTGCTCCCACCTCGACTTCGGGCTCATCAAGACCGCGCTGGGCTCCTACGGCGAGGACATGGTGGGCCTCGCGGCGAAGGACTACTTCTTCGAGGGCAACCGCCTGTGGGTCGCCTACTTCGACCAGCTCACGAACCTGCAGGCCTTCGACCGGGGCACCAGCTTCCGCCAGAGCCTCCGGGACGCCGTCGCCACGATCCGTGCCGGTCACGTCGTCGCGCTCTTCCCCGAGGGGGGCCGGCAGGTGGACGGGGTGCTCAAGGACTTCAAGCCGCTCGTGGGCAAGCTGGTCCTGGAGACGAACACCGACGTGTTGCCCCTCTTCATCGAGGGCTCCCACGGCGTGCTGCCCAAGGGCGGCTTCCTGCCGCGACCGCGCAAGCCCATCCACGTCCGCATCGGCGCGCCCCTGTCCAACCAGCGCCTGCGTGAGCTCGCCGAGGCCAGCGCGTCGACCCGAGGCCAGGAGTCCCGGGTGGTCTCGGCGCTCCTCCACGCCGCCGTCGAGGCGCTGGGCCAGGGCTCGACCTTCGATCTCGGCTCCATCACATCCTGGGAGCTCCCGGGCGAGACGGTCGAGGACCCGCTGGTCTCCCTCTTCGGCGAGCTCCCGGACCGCTACCTGCCGGACGGCGTCGAGCGGGCCACCACCTGGTACTTCAGCCTCGGTGGCGACCACGGCCGCTGGACCGTGAGCGTGAGCCCCGACTCACGGACCTGCACCATCAAGGAGGGTCGCCCCGACGGGGACGCCGACTGCGTCGTGAAGACGACCGCGGGCATCTGGACCCGCATGGTCCGCGAGGCTTGGGCCCCCGACGTCTCGGACTTCGTCGGCGGCACCATCAAGACGTCGGACCTCGACCTGCTCATGTCCTTCGCCCGGTGCTTCCGCCTCGGCCCCGAGGGCCTCGCCGCCCGGGGCGCGGAGGGGGGCACGTGAGCGCCAAGGTCCTCGTCACTGGCGCCAGCGGGTTCCTCGGGCGGCACATCCTCGCGGAGCTCGTTGCCGACGAACGGTACGAGCCGATCGCCCTCTGCCGACGGCCCGACCGCCTCGGCGCGGCCCCGGTCGCCCGGATCGCCGCCGACCTGACCGAGCCGTCCACGCTCACCGACCTCGGCGGGGCCGAGATCGTCGTCCACGCCGCCGGCCCCGTGAGTCACGCGCCCCGGGACGCCCGCGCCATGTACGACGCCCACGTCCGCGCGACCGAGCACCTGCTGGACGCAGCACGGGAGGCCGGCGTCAGGCGGTTCGTGCTGCTGAGCAGCTCGGGCACGGTGGCGGTGAGCGACGAGGCCACGACCCTGGACGAGACAGCCGGCTCCTCCCTCGCCGTGACGAAGGCGTGGCCGTACTACCGCGCGAAGCTCTTCGCGGAGCAGGCAGCCCTGGCCGCCAACGCCGACGGCTTCGACGTCGTGGTCCTGAACCCCTCGCTGCTGCTCGGACCCGTCGCGCCGCCGCCGTTCGCCGAGGGGGCCGAGCTGAGCGCGGGCGACGAGGTGCTCGGGCCCCTCCTCCGCGCCGAGCTCCCGCTGGCTCCCTCCGGCGGCATCTCCTTCGTGGACGTCCGCGACGTGGCCCGGGCCGTCCTCGCGGCGATCCACCACGGGCACCCGGCGCGTCGCTATCTGCTCGCCGGCGCCAACTGGACCTTCGAGGACTTCTACGCCCGCGCGGGCCGCGTGGGAGGGCTCCGCGCCCCGTCCTTGCGCACCCCGAGCTTCGGCGCCCGGCTGCTCTCGCTGCTCCCGAAGGTGGCGACCGAGCGCCTGCCGGCCTCTCCGACCGAGTGGGACATGGCGAGCCACTACTGGTGGGCGGACAGCACGCGGGCGGAGACGGAGCTGGCGTTCCGGCCCCGCGAGCCGATGGACACCCTCAGCGAGGCGCTCCTGCTCGCGCGCGCCTCAGGAGCCGGTGGCGAGGCGGACGTCGGCTGAGCCGACCTTGAGGACCATCCCCTCCTTCGCGGCGATGGTCCCTGGACGCATCGCCCGGGCCTTCGCCTCGATCCCCGAGACCTCCCCGTCCGTGCGCTCCGGCGCGTGGTGGAAGATCACCAACCTGCCCACGGTCGCCGCATCGGCGAACCGCACCCCCGCCTGCCAGGTCGAGTGCCCCCAGCCGATGTGGTTCGGGTACTCGTGGTCCTCGAAGGTGCAGTCCATGATGAGGATGTCGGTGTCGCGACAGAACTCGATGAAGGCCGCGTCGCGGTCGCTGCCGTGCTCGATGTCCGTGGCGTAGACGACCGAGTACCCACCCCACTCGACCCGGTACGCCAGGGCGTGCTGAGGGTGGTGCAGGCGGCAGGTCCGCACGGTGACGTCATCGATGGTGAACGTCTGCCCCGGACCCACGTCCTGCGGGGTGATGCTCGCCTCCAGCGCCGCCCAGGGCACGGGGAAGTACGGCTCGCGCATCTGCCCGGCGAGGACCTGCTCGACGCCCAGCTCGCCGCGCGGCTCTCCGTAGAGGTGGACCTGCGCGGTGGGATCGAACATGAGCGCGAAGAACGGCAGCCCCATGATGTGGTCCCAGTGGTAGTGGGACATGAGGAGGTGCACGTCGTTGAGGCCGCGGGCCTGGAGCGACTTTCCGAGGGCCCGGATCCCGGTCCCGGCGTCGAAGATCAGCGTCTTGCCGGCGACCCGCACCTCGACGCAGGAGGTGTTGCCCCCAAACCTGGCGGTCTCCTGGCCCGGCGAGGGGATGGACCCTCTCGTACCCCAGAACTCGACCTGGATGTCCTGCGTCACACGTGCTCCGTCGACGGCCGCGGCAGGTGCGACCCCGATGGAGGCACTCTAACCCTCATTCTGCTCAGGATTGCTCCGCTTCCTGAGCAAGCCGCTGGAGACCCCAAGCACGAAGGGGAGGCCCGAAGCCTCCCCTTGTGTGTATACGAACGTTCCGTACCGCGTTCAGGCGGTCTCCTCCGGCCAGCGGAAGTCGAGGTGCTCGCGGCCCGTCGATTTCACGACCGCGTCCCGGAGCGTCTCGCGGACCTCGGGCTGGGGGAAGCGGGGGGGCTGGATGAACAGACGGTTGGACGAGGGGCAGGTCGCCACCATCCACACGTACGGGGTTCCGATGCCGGGGTCGAGGGTGAAGGACCGCCACTTCAGGGTGGTTCCGCGGCGGAACACACCGTTGTGGGTCCAGGTCAGGGCGGACACGCTGCCCTTGACGATCTCGTACTGCGACGTCCTCAGCATCTTCTGACTCCTCGCTCCCGAGGCGTCCGAACAGGAAGATGGCGCCTCGCGAGTCGGCGCGAACGGTATGGCTTCGGGCCGCTGATGGCAAGGGGGCGGCGCCGGGTCCGCCCCGCGGATCACGGCTGCTTCGCCCACTCCAGGGTCCCGGTGCACGCCTCTGCGTTCTGACCGTCGAAGGAGCCGCAGAGCCCGTCGAGGAGGGAGCGCACCTCGGCGGCGCGATCAGCCCGGGCGAGGGCGATGCCGACCCGCAGCCGGTCCACCGGGTCCGCGTCCTCTGCCCTCACGACCGCCAGCGCCTCGTCGAGCCGGTCGAGCGCGACGTACCCGTGCACCAGGAACGTGCGCGCATCACCCACCGGGTCCGTCCGGCCCAGCAGTCCGTGGTCGCGGACGTGGGTGATGAGGGCATCCCACCGCTCCGCCTCGAGGAGGAGGACCGCGTGGTTCCAGAGATCGTTGGTCTTCAGCGCCGGTCCCCACCCCGCCTGCGTTCCGCGCTGGTCGGCGGCGGCGATCTCCTCGGAGTCGACCGCGCACCCGTAGGTCAGGCCGACGACCTCGTCCCGGAGCCCCAGGGTCCGCTCTCCGAACTGCTCATGAGCGACCTTCGCCGCGCCGCCATCCAGCAGCGAGGACACGACCCGGACACACCGCGCGTACAGGTTCGCCCGCGACGCAGCCACGGCGAGGTTGAACAGGTCCGCGGGGTGGGCGCCGGCGATGACCGCGTCGAGCTGCTCGTCGGTGGCCACGGCCACCCCCTCCGCACCCAGATCCTGGAGCCCCGGGCTGTGGAGCCCCGCGGGGTCTCCCTGGGCGAGCGCCTCCGCCAGGACCGTCCACGCCCTCCCCAGGCTGCCGGTGATCCGCAGCGCCTCGACCTCCGCCGCCCGCAGCTCCGGTGCGTCCCCGAGGGAGGCGCGCACGTCGGCGAGCCGCGCCTCGAACGCCTTCGCTCCCCCGTCGCGGGCCGCCAGGAGCACCGCGATGGCCGCCCCCGAGCGGACGCGATCGGCGACGTCCTCCTCTGCGCTCTTGGTGAGTACCCCGGCGACGCCGCCCCGCTTGCCCACCTCGACCCAGGTCGAGTCGGCGAGGACGGCGTCCAGGTCCGCCGTGGCTTCGTCGTAGCGGGCCAGGCGATAGAGCCCCTCCGCGCGCACGAGCCGCACGTACACATCGGAGCCTCCGACCTTCTCCGCCCGGTTCGCGAACCCGACCGCCTTGTCCCACTCCTGGGCGTTCAGCGCCTCGATGCCCTTGTTGAGGAGCGCCGTCCCGCGCGAGACGGCGGCACCCTCGCCGTCGGCGGCCTCCTCGGCGTAGCCCGATCGCTGGAGCGCGTAGCGCGCGTTCGTCTGGAAGTTCGGGTCCTCGCTGGCCTCACAGAGGCTCATCGCATGGCGCGCCGGCTCGACCTGCTCCTCGTCGACGTAGACGAGCACCTGGAAGCAGGCGATCTCCGGCCGTGGGTTGCGCTCGTAGTCCGCCTGGAGGTCCTGGGTGAGAGCCTGAAGGTCCCCGGTGCGCCGCCGGGCGTTCACCAAGGCGAACCAGCCGTCGACCCGGTCGGGGTCCCGCTCGATCGACGCCCGCGCCGTCGAGGCAGCGGCCTCGAACTCGCCCTTCGCGAACAGGGAGTTCGCCATCTCCGCGAGCACCTCGGGACGGCCCGGAGCCCGGCGGTCCAGGGCGCGAAGCACCTCGAGGCTGCCCTCCACGTCCCCGGAGCGGAGCAGCGCGATGCCGAGCAACAGGTGGGCCGGGCCTGCGTTCTCGTCCCGAGCGAGCGCCTTGCGGGCGCCCTTGATCGCCGCCTCGGGCTTCCCGTCGTTGAGCGCAGAGACCCCCTGGTTGTAGGCCCGAATCGCGTTGTTGTCCGTGAACACCCACACGATCGGCGACTCGGCGCCCGCCGGCGCAGCGACGCCGACCATGGCCAGGAAGACGAGCCCGGAGAGCAGGGAGCGGAGACGGCTCATCCGCGCAGCCTATCGCCTGCACGCCTCGGCTCCCCGGGGAACCTCGGTCCCCCCGCACGGCTCCCTTGGTGCGATGCATCCCCGTGGGTCACGATTCCCCCATGGATCCGACCTCCCTCGCCGCCTTCGTGAGCCGTGAGCTCGCTGCCGTCGCCAACCCCGACGACGCCGGCCCCATGGCCGCATACATGAAGACCGACATGCCGTTCTGGGGGGTCAAGAAGCCCGCCCGTGAGCAGGTCTTCCGCGGAGTGAAGAAGGGGTTCGCCCCCCGCGACCGCCGCGAGCTCGAGGCGGGGATCGAGGCGCTCTGGGCCCTCCCCCACCGCGAGGAGAAGTACATGGCCCTCAGCTACGGCCGACGATTCCACACGCTGCTGACCCCCGACTCGCTGCCGCTGCTGGAGCGTCTCGTGCGCGAGGGCGCGTGGTGGGACTTCGTGGACGACGTGGCGGGCAATCTTCTCGGCTCCCTCTGGCGACGCTTCCCCGACACGATCGCGCCGCAGATGGACCTCTGGGTGGACGACGGCGACCTGTGGATCCGCCGCTCGGCGATCATCGGTCAGCTCAAGAGCAAGGGGGCGACGGACGCGGACCGGCTCTTCGGGTACTGCCGGCTGCGCCTGCACGAGAAGGAGTTCTTCATCCGCAAGGCCATCGGCTGGGCGCTGCGCCAGTACTCGTACACCGCGCCGGACGACGTGATCGCCTTCCTCCTCGCCCACCGGGACGAGCTGTCGGGGCTGTCCTTCCGGGAGGGAGCCAAGGCCCTGCGGCGCCGAGGGCTCTTCCCGAACTGAGCGCCCGTCAGCCGTCGCATCGCACACTCACGGCGCTCACGACCCTCCGGAGCCCAGCTTCCGCAGCAAGGTATTGCGCCCGATCCCGAGCCTCCGGGCGGCCTCGGACCGATTGCCCCCGCAGGCCTCCACGGCCGCGCGGACGTACTCCCGCTCGACCTCGGCCAGGGGCCGGACCGCGTCCGGACTCGCGGGGCGGGGGCTGGTGAGGGGCGTCGGCGGCACGTCCACCGCGCTCGATGCGCCGGGCGCGAACTCGAGCATCCCCGCCGTGACGTGCTCCGCCGGCGCGAGCACCACTGCCGACGTGATGACGTGCTCGAGTTCTCGGACGTTGCCGGGCCAGGAGTGGGCGTGAAGCCGCGCCCGGGCGCCATCGTCGAGGATCAGCTGCGGTCGCCCGTACTGCCGTGTCGCCTGCCAGAAGAAGTGGTCGATCAGCCGGTCCAGGTCTCCGTGGCCCCGCGCGCGCAGGTCAGGGAGGGAGATCTCCACCACCCGCAGCCGGTAGTACAGGTCCTGGCGGAAGGTCCCCTGGCGGACTGCGTCCTCGAGGTCCCGGTGGCTCGCCGCGACGACGCGCACGTCCGCGGTGTGCAGCTTCGTGCCTCCGACCCGGAACCACGTGCGGTCCTGGAGGAGGCGCAGCAGCCGGGTCTGGGCCACCAGCGGGAGCTCACCGATCTCGTCGAGGAAGAGCGTGCCTCCATCCGCCGCCGCGATCTTGCCGTCGCGGGCCTGGACCGCCCCGGTGTACGCGCCCTTCTCGTGGCCGAACAGCTCGTTCTCCACGAGGTCCTCGGGGAGGGCACCGCAGTCGACCTTGACCAGCGGACCCTCGTGGCGCTCCGAGTTCGCGTGGACCGCCCGGGCGACCAGCTCCTTGCCGGTGCCGCTCGCGCCCCGGATGAGCACCGTCGCGTCGGTCCGCGCCGCCCGGGCCGCCCGCTCGTACACCCGCTGCATCACCGCCGACTCGCCGACGATGCCGTTGAAGCGGAAGGCGAGAGGCTGATTGCCCGCCTGGAGCTGCGCGGGCAGGGAGGTGGCCTCCAGCAGCGCCCCCACCTTCGCGGCCACGTCCAGGAGCGCGGCTTCGTCCGCCGCCCCGAACCCCCCGGCGGCGTCGGCGTTCAGGACCTGGAGCACTCCGAGGACCGAGCCGTCCCCGCCCCTCACCGGCACCGCGAGCAGCGAGCGGGTGGTGAAGCCGGTCAGCCGGTCGAAGCGGGTGGTCGTGTCCGTCGGGCCCCGCTCTCTCTGGAGCCTCACCGAGCGACCGGTGCTCGCCACTTCCCCAGCGGCCCCCTCCCCCACCGCGAGTCGGATCGTCAGGTCCGTCAGGCCCATCGCGACCCGGCTCACGAGCTCGCCGCGCCGGGCGTGGAGCAGGTAGAGCGTCGCCCGCTCCGCCCGAAGCTGGGACGCCACCCCCTCCACCACCAGATCGAGCAGGGCCTCGAGATCCACCGGGGCCCGATCCTTCTGAAGGGCCGCGGCCTGGGCGGTGATCCAATCTGGCGCAGTCGTTCTCAAGGCTGGTCCATTATGGATCAGATGGTCCGGAATGGATCGCTCGTTCATGGTCGCCTCCCGCGCGCACCTCACCCTGACCAGCAGGCCGAAACGCGCGACGTCTCTCCACCACACCCCGAGTTCTTCCTCGTCGGCGTCCCCGACATGCGGGTGGCACACCCTGTGCTCCTACGAGTTCCGTACCAACAGAGGCGACCGCCTCCCGGAACGGAGAGACGTCATGGACCCCAACCGCTTGCTCGCCCGCGCCGTCGCCGGACTGACCGGCCAACCACGTCCGGAGGAGCCCCGCTCAGGCCCTGTGGATCGGCCGCTCACCGAGGAGGAGGGCCGCGCGCTCGCGCAGGCCCTCGAGGGGGAGCTCGTTGCCGACGTGCGCGCTGGGGGTGGGCGCCTCGAGATTGGACGACTTCGGGAGCGATGCCGGCCAGAAACGACCCTTCCGCTCAGAGCCCAGGTCATCCACGGCCTGTCCGATCGGAGGTACCACTAGTCGATTTAGACGAATTAGTGCTGGTAATTCGTCCATACACCCGTAGAATCAACCTCCAAGAAGCCCGAAACGTCCAGAAAATCGCTCGATGGTTCGACATCGATCTAATTCGGGATGAAATCTGGACCGAAATGGTCCATATTGTCCATCCCCGTGAAACGCCCGGTGCGCTCACAGGACTCTCGGACACACCAGGAGGTCAGACCGATGGCAGTCAGCCGACGAGACAATCGCATCCTCGATCACTACTTGAAGGTCATGGGGGCGCACCCGCTCCTCACCCGTGAGGAGGAGTACGAAGTCGGCAAGCTGATCATGGAAGGGTCGCCGGAGGAGCAGGTCCGCGCCCGCGAGAAGATGATCAACTGCAACCTGCGGCTCGTCGTCCACATCGCGAAGCAGTACGCCTACCGCGGCGTGCCCATGTCCGACCTCATTCAGGAGGGGAACATCGGACTGATGCGGGCGGCCGAGAAGTTCGAGTACCACCGCGGCTTCAAGTTCAGCACCTACGCCACCTGGTGGATCCGCCAGGCGATCGTGCGCGGCATCGAGTCCTCGTGCCGCACCATCCGCGTGCCGGTCTACAAGGTGGGGCTGATGAACTCCATCCGGTCCACCGCCAAGGAGATGTCCGCCATCCTCGGGCGTGAGCCCACCCGTGAGGAGCTCGCCGAGGAGCTGCACATGGAGCTCGAGGAGATCGAGGACCTCATGCGCATGGGCCGGGACCCGGTGAGCCTCGACAAGCCCGTGGGCGAAGACGGCAACACCGCGCTCGGGGACCTCATCGCGGACGAAAACTCGGACCTGCCCGACCGGCAGCTCGTCGAAGAGTCCCTCAACGACCAGGTGAAGAAGGCCCTCGCCACCCTCACTCCGCGGGAGGAGCGGGTGCTCCGCCTTCGGTACGGCATGGACAACGGTGACGGTCTCTCCTTGGAGAAGATCGGCCGCGAGTTCGGGCTGACCCGGGAGCGCATCCGGCAGATCGAGATCAAGGCCCTGGGGAAGCTGCGGGGCAGCAAGCGCTCCCACTACCTGTCGGACTTCGCCGTCGCCTGAGGCGGGCCTCCGCCCGCACCGCCGCACGGCCCGGCACGTATCATCCGGCCGTGGCGACCTTCGAAGACACGTTCGGCCTCGGGCACACCCGCTCGCTCCACGCCGAGTTCACGCCGGACCTGACGGTCTCCCGTCTGCTCGTGGCCGCCTCGCCGGACCGCGCGCATGTGGGTCGCGCCCTCGTCCTCGAGGGCAAGCGATTCACGATCGGTCGCCGTAGCAGCCGCAGCTCCGTCTCCCTCCCCCTCGCCGACGGCGCCGTGTCCCGGGCGCACGCGCACGCCGAGCGGACGGCGGACGGGTGGGTGATGGTGGACGACGGAAGCCGGAACGGGACGATCGTCGGCGGCCGCCGCGTCGACCGCGCGACCCTCCAGCACGGCAGCGTGATCCGCGTCGGCGAGACGGTCCTGCTCTTCCAGTCCCTCACCGTCCATCCGGACGAGCGGCTCGTCCCCCAGAGCGGCGCGCTCCTTGGCCCCAGCCTCGCCATGGAGCGGGTCCGCGGCCAGATCGCCGAGGTCGCCGGGTCCTCGATCCCGGTTCTGGTGCTCGGCCCTTCGGGGACCGGCAAGGAGCTGGCCGCCGCCGAGCTGCACGCCCAGTCGGGCCGCTCGGGTCAGTTCGTCCCGGTGAACTGCGGCGCCTTGCCCCGGGACCTGGCGGAGAGCGAGCTGTTCGGCCATGAAGCCGGCGCGTTCACCGGAGCCCAGAAGGCGGCCAAGGGCCTCGTGCGGGCGGCGGACGGGGGCACCCTGTTCCTCGACGAGATCGGCGAGCTGCCCCTCGATCTCCAGGCGAAGATGCTGCGGGTCCTCGCCACCGGGGAGGTCCGGCCCGTCGGCTCCACCAAGGTGGTCCACGTGGACGCCCGCATCGTCGCCGCCACCCACCGGGACCTCGAGGGCTCCGTCGAGGACGAGACCTTCCGGGGGGACCTGTTGGCCCGCCTCAAGGGCTGGACCATCCACATGCCGCCCCTGGGCGAGCGCCGCTCGGACGTCCTCGGGATCGCACACGCGCTCTCCGACGGACCTCTGCACCTCGACGCGGATGTCGCCGAGGCCCTGTTGCTCCATGACTGGCCGTGGAACGTGCGCGAGCTGCGGCAGGTCCTCGATGCGGCCCAGGTCCGCGCGGCGGGCAGCCCCCTGGCCCTGCGCCACCTGCCCGAGCCGCTCCGCCACATGGTGGAGGCGCGCAAGCGCGCGAGCGTCCCGAACATCCCGACCGTGTCGTCCACCGCACCCGTCCCCCCCACGCTGAGCGTCCCCCGGGACCGCAAGCCCACCCGGGACGACCTCGCGAAGCTGCTGGCCTGGCACAAGGGCAACATCAGCCAGATCGCGTCGTTCTTCGGCAAGGAGCGCGCTCAGGTGTACCGGTGGCTCCGCGGCTACGAGCTGGACGCCGAGTCGTTCCGGGACCCCGAGTGATCCGGCGCGCCGCGCTGACCGCGCTCGCCGCGCTCTCCTTGACCGGCTGTGGGGACGTGGAGTGCGGCCGCCCGGTATGCGGCTGCTGGGAGCCGACCACGGTGGAGCTGTCCCTGACCCTGGTGGACGGAGCGGGGGACCCGGTCCCCGACATCAACGTGATCTGCGTGAACGAAGACGCGCCGGTGGCCACCTCGGACGCCGACGGGGTCGTGAGCCACACCTTCGACACCCGCGTGAGCGATGCCTGCGGCGTCGAACGCTGCAACTCGCTGACGCTGGTGGATCCCGCCGGAGCATGCAGTGGCGCGGAGAGCACCCTGCTCGCCCTCAACGGGACGACGATCGTCCTGTCCTGCGGCGGCGCCCCCGACGACGACGACAGCGCGCGCTGAGCGGCGCGCGTCACCTCCCTCGCAGGCTCACCCCTCGACCGACTCCCACCGCACGCTCTTCGTCAGGACGCGCACCTGGCCGGGAGTGGGCGCCAGCATCCCCGTGGCTCCGGGGGACAGGTTCGCGGCGTTCGCCTCGTCCGTGTCGATGTGCATCTCCAGCACGTAGCTGTTCTTGACCCGCACGAGCACGTCGCCGAACACGAGGTCCCGGCCGTCGCTGTTCACCGCGACGCTGACGACGTCCTTGTCCTTGACCCCGTACACCTCGGCGTCGGCGGGGGTCATGTGGATGTGGCGCCACGCCTGGATCACCCCGTCCTCCAGGGTCAGGCGCCCGTTGGGACCTTCGAGCGTGATCCCCGGCGTGTTCTCCACCTTGCCGGACGCACGGATCGGCGCGTCGAGCCCCAGGTGGAACTCGTCGGTGCGGGAGATCTCGATCTGACAGGCCCGACGCACGGGCCCGATGATCCCCACGTTCTCGATCGACCGCTTCGGCCCGTGCAGGTGCACCCGCTCCTCGCAGGCGAACTGGCCCGGCTGGGACAGCCACTTGCGGGGCGTCAGCTTGTGGCCCTCGCCGAAGAGTGCCCGCACGGCGTCGGCGGTGAGGTGGACGTGGCGGGCGGAGATGGCGACCGGGATGGGGGGCGCCTCGGGGGGCACCGCGTCCAGCTCCCGGGCGAGCCGACCCGCGTCCCGGGCGATCGACCAGGCCTCGTCGGTGGCCGCGACGAGGAGCCGGCAGCGGCTGTGCGGAGCGCTGATCTCGACCACCGGGGAGTCGTCGGTCGGCCGCGCGTCCCGGTTGCGGTCCTCGTCGAGGATCGCCCCGAGGTACTCGAGACGCTGCGCGGCCCGGTGACGGACGAGGGCGCTGTTCTCCCCGATCCCCGCGGTGAACACGACCGCGTCCACGCCCCCCATCACCGCGGCGTAGGCGCCGATGTACTTGCGCAAGCGATGGCAGAACGCGTGGATGGCGGCGCGGGCCTCTTCGTCGCCGTCGGCGGCCCGCTCCTCGATGTCGCGCATGTCGTTCGTGCCGGCGAGCCCCTTGAGTCCGGACTCCCGGTTGAGGAGCGCATCCAGCCCGTCCACGTCCAGCGACTCGGCGCGAGCGAGGTGCAGCAGCGCCCCCGGGTCCACATCGCCCGAGCGGGTCCCCATCACCAGCCCCTCCAGAGGCGTCATGCCCATGGACGTCTCCACCGAGCGCCCGTACTCGACCGCCGCCACGCTCGCCCCGTTGCCCAGGTGGCAGGTGATGAGCCGCAGCTGATCGACCGGGGCCTTGAGGAACTCCGCCGCCGACGACGCGACGTACTTGTGGGACGGTCCGTGGAAGCCGTAGCGGCGGACGCCGTGCTGCTCGGCGAGGGCTGCGGGCAGGGCGTAGCGCCGGGCTCGCGCCGGCATGGTCGCGTGAAACGCGGTGTCGAAGACGGCCACGTGCGTCGCCTGCGGGAGGAGCGCCCTGGCGGCCCGGATCCCGGCGAGGTTGGCTGGGTTGTGCAGCGGGGCCAGCGTCGACAGAGCGTCGATCGCGGCCTCCACGTCGTCGTCGATGCGGACCGGAGCGCTGAACCGGCCCCCTCCGTGCACCACGCGATGCCCCACGATGCCGGGCTCCGCACCCGCGGAGGCGACGAGCTCGGGCAGCGCCGAGGCGAGGGCGTCCGCGTGGCCGCCGGGCTCGATCCGCTCGACGACCTGCTCGGCGACCGAGCGGCCGTCGGAGTCGTTCCGGATCGAGAGCTTGATGGAGCTGCTGCCGCAGTTGACGACGAGGACGTGCATGGGATCCCTCCGGGGTGGACGTGGGGGATCCGGATCCTGACGGCCCGGGCGCCGAGGTCAACCCGCGGGCGTGTCCCGCAGGGCCTGATGAAGCGCGGCGACGAGCTTCACCCCGAACTCCCGTCCCGCTTCGGCGTTGTCCAGGGCCTCGAGGGCCTCCTGGCGCGCCTCCGGATCGGTCATGGACTCCTCGATGATCGCCCGGACCGAGAAGTGCTCGAGGGCGAGCGTCCCGAGGGAGTTGTTCAGGTCGTGACAGGAGCGCCGCAGGAGCGCGAGCCAATCGCCCCCACCGTCCACGGCCACGAGGCGCGCGAACTCCGCGGTCAGCGCGGCCTGGAGGTCATCCGGCGGCATGGGTCGCGGCGAGCCCGTCGAGCACCGGCAGCGTCGCGCCGATCACCTGGGAGATGGTCTCGGGAGCGACGGGCTTGGCGAGGCAGTCAGCCACGCCCAGGGACCGAAGCTCGGCCTCCGTCTCCTCCGTCAGGTGCCCCGAGACGATGACGATCGCCACCGACGCGAGATCGTCGTTCGCCCGGATCTGGCGACAGACGCCGACGCCGTCGAGGCCGTCCATCTGGATGTCGAGGAGGAGCAGGTGCGGCCGCTCGGCGGCCACGAGCATGCCGCCCGTGAAGCCGTCGCCCGCGGTCACCACCCGAGCGCTCGGCAGCGTGTGGGTCACCACGCGCTCGAGGGCCGCGAGGAAGTTGGGGTCGTCGTCGACGATGACGATCGTCGGAGGGCGCGGCGAGAGGTCGCCGGGGATGGTCATCCCGCGGTCCCGCATGAACGCCACGAGGTCGTGCGGACGGATCCGCCAACGGCCGCCCCCGGTCTGGTAGCTCGGAAGGACTCCCGCCTTCACCCAGCGCAACATGGAACGACGGTCCACCCCGCAGTAGGCCGCGGCCTGCTGCGTCGAAAACGCCTTCGGTTCGTTCACTGGAATCCTCACTTCCTTTGCTGCGCCCCCAAATCCCTCCATTCGGTGGGTGGCGCCCCGACCCTCTGCTTGTAGCAGAAACACGCCCGGCCAGAATACTGGCGGTTTACATCGTGATGGTTTCCGCGGGGCCTGACCACTCGGAAAGGACCGCCCAGGCTGATCAATCGGGTCGCGGGGCCTCGTTCTCCTCGTCGCTGACGAGCTCGGCCACGACGGCGAGGAGGACGGTGGCGCGCACGGGCTTCGAGATCCACCGCCGCCCCGGCTTGTTCAGGTACGCCGACTCCTCCGCGCCGAGCCCCCCGCCCGTCAGGAAGAGCAGCCGATCCGCGAGGTCCGGAGCCTCCACCTGGAGCCACGACGCGAGCTCCGCCCCCGAGCCGTCCGCCATCCGCAGGTCGGTGACGATGGCGTCGACGCGCAGCCCTGCCTTGAGCAACCCCACCGCCTCGTTCCCCGAACGCGTCGAGACCACCTCGTGGTGGCGGCGCAGGACCCGCTCGAGCGCGTGCAGCACGTTCGGCTCGTCATCGACGAGGAGCACCCGGGCCCGCCGAGGTGTCTCGGTGGGACCTCCGTCGAGCGGAGGGGCCGTGTCCTTCAAGCCCGCGGCCGACGTATGCTGCGGCTCCCCGGTCGGGGCGTGATCCCCTGACGAACGGGGCAGCGTCGGCATGGTGTGCCGGGTCCGGCGGCCTTCGGGCGGAGCAGCGGTGAGGGGGGCGCGGGGCAATCGGACCCGGAACGTGGTCCCCCGGCCCACCTCGGTGTCGATGTCGATGGAGCCGTCGAGGCTGCGGACGATGTTCAGGCAGATCGACAACCCCAGCCCCGAGCCCACTCCGACCGGCTTCGTCGTGAAGAAGGGATCGAAGAGCCGGGAGATGTACTCGTGGGGGATCCCGGGCCCGTTGTCCCGCACCTCCACCACCACGTCGTCGCCGTCGAGGAAGCTGACGAGCTGGATCGTGTTGTCCCGCGACGGTCCGAAGGCCTGGACAGCGTTGATGATCAGGTTGAGGAAGACCTGCGAGAGCCGGCCTCCATCGGCGAGGACCGGAGGGACGTCTCCGTAGCGCCGCACCAGGCGCGCCCGGCCGCGCAGCTCGCCCGCGGCCACCCGGAGGGCAAGGTCCAGCGCCTCGTCGACCCGGACCGGCTCCCGCTCATCATCCTCGCCGTGCACGAAGGTGCGGAGCCCATCCACGATGGACTGGATCCGCTCCACGCCCTGAGCTGCCTCCCTCGCGAGGGTGAGGAGCTCCAGCCGGGAGACGGTGCCGCCGTCCAACGCCGCGACGATCTGCTCCAGGTTCGAGACCACCCAGGTCAGCGGGTTGTTGATCTCGTGGGCGACGCCCGCGGCCAGCGTGCCGATGGTCGCCAGGCGCTCCGCGGTCGCCAGGCGCGCCTCCGCCTTCTCGCGACGCTCCCGCTCCTCGGCGAGCAGACGCTGGGACGGGTCCACGTCACCCGATCCGTTGGGGTCCTCGGCCATCGGTCGAGGTTAGCCCACGCAAGAGGTCGCTTCGTGGCCGTCGTGGCATCCTCCCGCATCCGCCGGACCCTGCCAGCGCTGTTCATCCTGCTGGGGACAGCCCTCGCGGGTCCCGCCCTCGCCGCGGAGAGCCTCGAAGGAACCGTCGTCGATCGACGTGGCCGTCCGGTCGTCTGCGAAGCGGCTGTGCTCGTGGAGCGGGAGGTCGTGACCGCCTGCGACGACGAGGGGCGCTTCGTCCTCGCCCTCGACACGCCGATCGCCGCGGACGAGACCCTCGTCGTCTACGCGCCGGGACATCGGGACCAGGTGCTGTCGCTCGCGGCGGGGACCACGACCCAGGAGGTGACCCTGCGGCGGGGCCGATCCCGGCGCTCCCAGAGCACCGTCTGGACCGACACGTCTTGGCGACTCCTCGAGCGGCGTCAGGTGGCCCTCGACGTGTCTCCCGAGCCCGGGACCGCCGCCATCGACGCCGCCCGCCACGCAGAGACCGCCGGCGGCTACGGCGACGTGAATCGAACGCTCCACTCGCTCCCCGGCATCTCGGGGGACACCGCAGCGTCCGCCCGCTTCCGCGTCCGCGGCGCCGAACCCCACGAGACGCTCACGTTCATCGACGGCATCCGCATCATCGACGCCACCCACCTGGGGGGACTGTTCGGCGCGCTCGACCCGGACCTGGCGACCCGGGTGACCGTGCAGGGACTGACCCCGTCCGCCACGGTCCCCGACTCGCTCGGAGGGGCGGTCACCGCCGACTACCTCGACGCCCCCCGGAACCGCTTCGACGGGGCGGTGGACCTGTCGTTCCTGGGAGTGGGGGCCTACGCGGCCGCGGACCTCGGGCGGGAGCCGGGGCGCGGGGTGCGGGTGGTGGTGGGGGCGCGCCGCTCGCTGCTCCAGGCGTACCTCGGCGCCTTCAAGGGACTCGGCGTCGTCGACATCCCCCTCGACGTCGTCGACTTCGGCAGCGCCTACGGCAAGGTCTCGATCCCCACCGGCGACGACGGGCGGCTCCGCATCAGCCTCGTCCACCTGCACGACCGAGCCCTCTTCGACGACGTGAACCTGCGCCACCGGGTCCTCGGCGGAGCCGCGCGATGGGACCTGACGCCGGGGCCGCGCACGCGGGTCTTCGTGCACGCCCACTGGGGCTGGGAGGACCAGGGCGAGCCTGCGACCGACAACGAGTACCCCGGCAAGCGGACCTGGAACGAGGCGCGCCACCGGGGTCGGTTCCTCGCGGGTGTCGACCAGGGCTTCGGGCCCGCGCACGTGCTGCGCGTGGGGATCGAGGGAGGGCCGGTCCTGCGGCGCGCCGAGGGCGAGCTCATCGACGTCGCGCATCGACCGTCCTGGGCCGCACTGCCGGCCGCCGACCTCGTGAGCGAGCAGTTCCTGGACTCGCAGCTCACCCGCGACCACGGCGAGCTCGATCTCTACGCCGAGGCGGAGTTCGTGGACCTCGGCCCCGTCACGCTCCGCGGCGGAGCCCGGGTCACGCTCCTGTCGTCGTCGCTGCGCCCGCGCGTGTCGCCTCGTCTGGGGGTCGCGCTGCCTCTCCCCACCGGGACCGTGGTCCGAGGAGGGCTGGCGCTCACCCACCAGGATCGCCCCGACCTCGCCTTGCTCGGCGCCCCCCAGGAGCGGCCCGAGCGCGCGCTCACCGGCTCGATCGCCGTGGCGCAGGCCTTCTCCGACGTCGCGACCCTGGAGGTGACCGGCTGGGGCCGCGCGCTGGACCACCTCCTCGTCACCGACGGCGTCGGCGGGTGGGGGACCACCGGGACCGGACTCGCGGGTGGGGTGGACGTGAGCTGGCTCGTGCAGCTGGGGCGGTTCGAGACCCACGGCTCGTGGTCGCTCCTCGCCACCCAGCGCAACGACGGGGGGCTGAGCGGCTGGGGAGCGCCGCGGCCGACGGCGGGCGACCAGCGCCACGACGTGGAGGTCGGCGCGCGGGTGTTCGTGGGCAAGCTCCGCAACTTCATGATCGGTGGGGGCTACTCCGGGGCGAGCGGCCCTCCGTCGAGCACGCTGAGCCCGATCAACCAGGGCGGCGACGCGTGGCTGTGGCAGGTCGACGGGCTGAATGACCGTCGCCTCGCGGCGACCCACCGGATCGATCTGCGCCTGGAGCACCGTATCCCCACGCGGCTCGTCCGGCTGCGGGCGTCCTTCGAGCTCAACGCGGACCTGGGCGGGCGGGTGTTCCTCGAGAACTGCGACGCCGTAGGCGAGGACGGCGCGCCTCCCGCGTGCGGGGCGCTGACGTTCTGGCCGGCGGTGCGGCCGTGGCTCGGGCTGAAGGCGGAGTGGTGACCGCGGAGCTGCGGGCGGCGTTGGGTCTCCTCGGGGCCGGCGCTCCAGCTCTGGAGGCGGTGCAGCGGGCGGCGGGCGGCGTACGCAGCGGCCGCGAGCGGTTGGCGTTGGGGGTGGCCTGGTTCCTCTGTCGTCGGCCGGAGGCGGCGGCCCGGCAGCTGGAGGCCGCCCAGCAGGACGGCGACCGCAGGGTGCGGGTGCTGGCGGCGCGGCTTCGAGCCGAGCTGCTCGGCGTCCTCGGCTGGAACCACGAGGCCCGGGACGCGCTGGAGCGCTGGCTCGCCGAGGAGCCCACGTCGAAGGCGGCGCGGCGGCGGCTGGTGGATCTCCTTGCCCGGTCGCGGGCGTGGGAGGACGTGGAGGCGGTGGTCGCGACGCCCGGGGAGCTGCCCCTGCGGCGGGCGGCGGTCCTGAGGGAGCGCGGGCGGTTCGACGAGGCGCGCCGGGAGCTGATGGCGTTGGCGCGGCCGGAGATGGACGAGTCGAAGCGCCGTCGACTGGCCGACCTGCTCGCTCGGGCGGGGGCGGTGACGGAGGCGCGCGAACTGCTCAGCGAGGCGCAGTCCCCCGAGGCACTCGCGGATCGAAGTCGCCTCTGGCTGTTCGCGGGACGCACGAGCGAGGCGCGCCGGGCGGCGGCGGAGGCGCTGGAGGCCGGTGCGACGGGGGACGCAGCGGCGCGAGCCCGGGTGACCCTCGGCGCGTGCGTGCTGCTGGACGGGGTGGAGCGGCTCACGGTGGAGGAGCCGGACCACCAGGCGGCCCAGGACGCGCTCGCGGCGCTGGATGCGGTGGTCGCGGACCGGCCGCGGGACGGCGAGGCGCGCCTGTGGAGGGCCCACGCCCACGCGATCCTCGGCGATCACGCCGCGGTGCTCGCAGACGTCGACGCCGGACTGCCTGCGGTGGGGGGCTTCGACCTCGGAGGGGCGCTGCTGCGCCACCTCGTGGAGCAGCGGGCCGCGGAGCCGACCGAGCACCGAATCGAGGCCCTCGAGGAGCTGCGGGAGGGGCTCGAGCGGCTCGGGTTCTCGCGGACGGAGCTCGCGGCGGCCGGAACTCTCGAGCAGCTCGAGGCTGTGTTCGGCGAGGCGTTCGTGCGCCTCGGGGGGAATCGGTCCGGATTCGGCACGCGGCGGCGCGAGGACGGGAGCCTCACCCCCCTCGGTCCGACGGTGTCTCCCCGGAGCGACGCGCGGCGGACGTTGGAGCTCATCCGCGTCTGCGGGCCCGAGCGGGTCCTCGAGCGGTTCGACGCGGTGCAGGCCCGCTGGCCGCGCAGCTCGATGGGGGTGGTCCATCGGGGCGAGGTGCTCTTGTGGATGGGTCGGTACGACGAGGCGGCGGCGGCCTTCGAGGAGTCGCTGCGGATCAACCGACACACGCGGTGGGGGTGGATCGGGCAGCTCGCGAACGAGTCGTTCCGCGGCGACCCGGAGCGCGCCCTACGCCTCGGCGAGGAGGGCGTGCGGGTGATGGGGGGCTACGGGCCGTCCCACTTCGTGTATCGAGCGGAGGCGAGTTGGCGCCTCGGGCGCCGAGGAGCGGCGCGGGAGGACTTCGCCGAGGCCCTGCGGATCGGGCCGTCCCGGATGGGGGCGCGCCTGGCCCTGACCTTGCTCGCGGCGGAGGAGGGCGACAGCGCGTTGGTGGCGCGGGAGCTGCCAGCTCTGCGACGGAGCTGCGGGCCGATGCTCGCCGCGGCCGCCGAAGAGCGGGACGCCGGCCCGGAGGCGGTCTGGGGGGGCGAAGCGAGCGCGGAGGCTCTCGAGCCCATCCTGCGGACCGCGTACGACTGGATGCGCGGCAACCGCTCCTCGAGCTGCCACACCTGGGTGGCGCCCAACGGCCGGGTCCGCATGAACGAGGACGCCGGCGACGCCGACCCCTTCGAGCGGGACCGCGGCGACCGGGTGATGCAGGCGCTCGCGCTGCTGGGGCCCTGAGAGAGCCGCGGTGCCGGCCGTTGGGCTGCCCGCGTGGCGGGTGGCCCGGGGGACGGCGCCTGGCGGTTCCGGACTCCGGAATAGAGAGAGCGGCGGCCCCCCGAAGGGAACCGCCGCTCTCAGTGTCAGAAAGCTCAGTCTCGGATGCTGCCCGCCCGCGTGCGCGGAGCACGAAGCGGAGAGCGTTCCCGACGGGCGCAGAGCCGAAGCTCGCTCCCGCTCGCCGGCGACCCAGCGGCGCCGCAGACCGGCCGAAGCCGACTGCACCGTGGCTGCGTCCCACCCCGTCCGTCCCGGTCCGAGGACCGATTCGGGACCCCCTGCTCCGAAGAGCCGAGGGCGCCCGGGCGACCGAAGCCGTCCGAGCCGGGGCGGCCTCCCCGACACGTTCGACCGAGGTCGACGGTCAGGGCGACCGACGCGCGACCACCCGAAGGAGGCCGCGGGGGCGCGCCGAGAGGGCCTGGCCGGCCATCGACGCGCACGTGATGTCCTCTTCAGAGGGTTCAGGAGGCGAGGGTGGCCTCCGGTCCCCGGAGCAAGCTCCTGGTCCCGTGCTCCCCGAGGCGAGCCCCGGTTCGCGTGCTCCCCGAGGCAAGCCCCGGTTCGCGTGCGTCCCGGGCAAGCCCGGTCCGCTCCTCGCTGCGCCTGTCCTGCGCCGCCGGCTCGCCGACGGTGCGCCTCTCTGCAGTTGATGTGTTCTTCAGGGTCTCGCGACCGCAAGTAGCTGGGGGTCTGGTTCCCCGGCTCCGGCCACGACCTTGGCCTCTCGACCCGGTCCTCGCCGTATTCCCTGCGGCCGCTCCCCCGACCGTTGCCGGACGGGTTTGCTCCCCTCGTGAACTTCCACCTCTGCCTCAGAGACCTCGAACGTGGTGCCCTGCGTTGCCGCAGTGCCCCGGCGCCCCGCCCTCGTCCGCCGTGCAGTGATGAAGGCTGCACGCCGTCTCGGGCTCCTCTCTTGAGGTTTCGTTCCCCTCCAGCGCATCAGAGCAGCGGCGTCCACTCCGTCCCCGACCCGAAGGTCGGCTCCCGACCCGAAGGTCGACCGGCCGCAGCTTTGCCTCAGCTGCTTCGTTCCGTCCTCGTCGTTTCGACGACCTCGACGGTTTGCTCCGCCATCTGCTCGTGCCCGGGTTTCCCCGCGCAACACTCATGGGGTTTCTACCCTTCAGGGCCTCTCCCGGTCTGCGAGGACCGCGCCGTCTCCGACGCTGTCGTCCCCTCCTGGCCTTTCCTCGTTCGGTCCTGCCTTCGCAGTCGCTCTCGCTTGCACCGAACCAGCGGGCCTCCAGGGGTTTTCTCCATGCCCGTCGCCGAAGCGGCGGGCCAGACCGACCGTGGTCGCCAGCGCTTGGTTTCCCGTGCGCCGGGACTCGATCCCTCTTGGGCTTTGTTTCGGAACCGCTCCCGAAGGAGGGTCCCATCACGTTGGTATTCCGAATTGTGAAAGAGCCCGCGACGCCGTTCCGAAGAGCAGTGCCCCGCTGACGAGAAAGACACTACCAACCCCTCAGAAACGCGCAACGGCGTGGAAGTCCGCTCATCGAGCCGAGGACAAAAACCGTCCGTTCACGCGCACTTGGAGAGGCATCTTCTGTGACTTCCTGTTCACCGTCCTGTCACACAAAACCATCCACAGGAGCGGCGAACACCTGTGGGTTGCAAGTGACCCCGGAGGGCGGGGGAAACTGGCCCCCTCGGGCCCTGGCTGCGCCGGTCTCGACGACCTTCCGAGGCGCGACGGCCCTGCTCCAGGTTTCTCGCAACCATCTTGAATGACTCGACTTCACTGGAGGCCGAACTCGATCTTCAAACCGGAGCGGCCATCCACAGGGGCCGGGAGCCTCAGAGCACCGAGCCGCGGCGCGCCGCGGGGCTCTCCCCGACCCGGAACGCCGCGTCGAACACGAGCGTGATGTCGGCGGCGGGGTCGCCGTTCATGATGTCCTGCTCCATCCCGAAGCCCAGATCCATGGGCCCGAGTCGCACCTTCGTTCCCACGGTCACCCCGATGGGGGTCCGGTTGAGGAACCGGTGGACGAACCCTTCGTGGAACACGGTCGCCCCGTGAAGTTGGCCGATGACCGACACGAACGGCCCGATGCCGAGCTCGAGCGCTGCCGACCACGTGATCGACCCCTGCCGGAGGATGGGACCGAGCTCCCCTTCCCTCCCGAAGAGGATGGCTCCAGCCATCGCGTAGAAGGCGACGCGGCGCCAGCCGTGCTCGAAGTGAACGGTGGCCGCGAGATCCGGTGCGCCGCTCCCCACGCCCTTCGACACCTGCCCGGTGGGGAGCTTCGCGAAGAAGCGCCCACTCAGCCCCGGGACGATGGCGGTGGGGCGCAGGAACTGGACGTGAGCCTCGGCGGTGATGTCTCCCAGGGCCATCACGGTGGGCCGCACCACCTCGTAGTCCACCTTCCAGGGGACGAAGAGCTGATAGCGATAGCGGTCGTCTCGGACCCAGTCCCGCCCGCCGTTCTCCGCCTTGAGCAAGCGGTGCCACGCCTGGATGGCGCCGTCGGTGATCCCGCCGCTCAAGGTGAGCAGCGGCACCTCCACCGCGAGCTCGACCCCGTGGGGGAGCCCGATCCGCCCCGTGAACGCGGTGCGCACCAGCTCCATGTCCACGTCCTGGCGCTGGACGCCGGACTCGACCCGGCGCGACCACTTCTCCCACACGTTCGCCCAGTCCACCTGGACGTCGAACTCCATGACCCCGGGGTCGAGGACCCGGGCGCGCCTCGGTCCGGGCTGCAAGTGCATCGTGTAGAGCGGGTTCCGCACGCGCTGGGGGAGCGGACCGAGACGGACCGGCTCGTCGGCGAACGCAACCGAGGGCGCCGCCGACCAGGACAGCGCCAACACGGTGGCCATGAGGAGCAGGGAACGGAACACGGGGCCTTGCATGGTAGGGCACCCAGGTCTCCGTGGCCGGCCGGACCGCCGTGGCTCGCCTCCGCGGGTTCCTGGGGAGCTCCGCGGGATGCCTGACCTACGTCGCCGTCCCCAGCATCCTGGCCCGCAAGCGCGCGGCCGCCGGCGAGAGCCGATCGACGCCCCGGTGGACCAGCACCATCGTCCGTCGCAGCGGCGTCGGGGGGAGCTCCACGAGGGCGAGCGCCCCCGACTCGAGGTCGCGAGCCACCGCGTCCCGGCTGATGAGGCAGCGGCCGACGCCGGCGCGCACGTTGCCCTTCACGGCGGCGATGGAGTTGAGCTCCATCACGACGTCGGGCGTGTCGAAGGACGCATCGAGCAGGCCGCGGAGCGTGGAGCCTCGGGGAAAGCAGACCCAGGCGTCTGGCGTCGGGTCGCCGGGGGCCGCCACCACGACCAGCTCATCCTCCCGCCACGGCTCGGTGACGATGCGCTCGCGCGGATCGACGGAGCTGCCGGTGACGACGCCGAGATCGAGCTCGCCGCTGCGCAGCCCCTCCCAGACCTGAGGGCTGTGGGCCTCGCGCAGGAAGAGACGCACGCCAGGGTGATCGGCCCGGTACGCGGCGACGTAGGGGGGCAGCATGTAGGTGGCGACGGTGGGGCCCGCCCCGAGGCGAACCTCCCCCGCGTGCAACCCGAGGACCTCCGCGACGGCGCGCCGCCCATCGTCCACCGCAGCCAGCGCCGCGCGGGCCTTCGGGATCAACGCCTCGCCCGCAGCCGTCGGAGACGCCCCCCCGGGTCCGCGATGGAGGAGCCGACCCCCGAGCTGCGCCTCCAGCCTCTGGATGCTCGCCGTGAGCGCGGGCTGGCTCAGGTGGGCGCGGCGGGAGGCCGCCGTGAAGGTCCTCTCCTCGACGATGAACAGGAAGTGACGGAGCTCGTCGAGCACGGGGCCCCCAGGTCGAAGGTGATGCGATGCGGCTCATTATCGACGTTGTTGATGGCTAGTGACAAATCATTCGATTGGACCGAACTCCGCCTCCGTCCCACGCTCACCGGGCACCCCGAAGGAGGCTCCATGCTCGTGCTCATCGTCCTGTCGTTGCTCGCTGGAGTGATCACCACCGTCGCCGGGATGGGAGGTGGCCTGGTGCTCCTGCTCGGCCTGTCGTTCTTCCTGGATCCCCTCGTGGCGTTGATGACCACCGGGCCCGCGCTGCTGCTGGGGAACCTGCATCGCATCGCGCTCTACCGGGATCACGTCCAGCGTCCGCTCGCCCTGCGTCTCATGCTCGGGGCCGCGCCCGGGGCTCTCATCGGCGGGCTGGTGGCGGTCGCGGTCCCCGAGGTGGTGCTCCGGGCCGCGATGGTGACCCTGGCGAGCCTGGCGGCGGCGAAGGTGCTCCTGGGTTGGCGGTTCACCCCGCCAGCGAACGCGCTCGTCCCGGGCGGGGCCGCCATCGGATTCGTCACGGCGACCTCGGGCGGGGGCGGTCTGATCTCGGGGCCGCTGCTCCTCGCGAGCGGCCTCTCGGGGCGGCCGTACGTGGCGACGGGGGCGGTGGCCGCGGCGACCGTGCACGTCTTCCGGCTCGCCGGCTACGGCGCCGGGGGCAACCTCGGCGGGCGCGTGCTCCTGATGGGCCTCGTGGGCGCCCTGTGCATCACCGCGGGCAACCTGCTCGGGGAGCGGCTGCGACGCCACCTGCCGGACGCCGCCATCCCGCGCCTGGAGGTCGGCGTGGTGGTGACCTGTCTGGCCCTGGCCCTGGCCGGTCTGGGGTGACGCGCCTGCGCGTTCACGCGTGAGCGCCCGGCGACATCAGCGCCCGGCGACTCGACCGCTCCGCTCTACGGCCCGCACTCGGGGTCGGCCTTCACCTCGCCCGGGGTCCGGCCCACGAGCTCGACGTCCACCGCCTCGCCGCCGATCTCCTCGAGCGCGAACACGAGGCACTGCTCCTCGCCGTCGCCGGGGCACGGCGAGCACTCGATCGCCACCCCGCCCAGCGTCCCGCACGCGTCCGGCACCGCCACCTCACGCAGGTCCACCCACCCCACGAAGCTCCCCTCGGCGATGCCCACGATGCCCTCGCCGTCCGCCTCGAGCTCCGCCGCAAAGCGCACGTCCCGCAGCGGCAGCAGCTGCACCCCGTACCCGACGACGCTCAGGTCCACCGACAGGCGCAGCAGCGAGCCTGGCGTCGCCAGCAGCGGGTCGTCCCACCGCGCCGGGGCGTCCGCCGTGGGCTCGAAGGTCGCCACGCACAGGTCCTGCACCGGCGGGTCGCCCGTCGACGTCCCACCGAACACCGAAGCCCCCCCGTCGGACACCGTCGCCAGGACGTCGAGCGGCAGCTGGCTCACGAACGCCTCGGCCCCCGGGGGGCTGCTCGCCGCCGCCTCGTTCAGGGCCCACGCCAGGGTCACCCCGGATGGGTCCCCCACCGCAGGGCGCGCGGCCCGGGTGGTGAACTGCCAGCTCAGCGAGTCGTCCTCGTCCCAGTCGACCCGCATCGTGTAGGTGGTCTCGGGCTCCAGGGGCCAGTCGGGGACGAACAGGTAGCGCACCGCGCCCACCCGGATGGAGTCCCCCGCGACCGCCTCGCCGTCCAACGTCACCGACAGCGTCCCGTCGACCCCCTCGTCGCTGAACTCCACCCAGAGGGGCTGCAACCGCGACACCCCGACGTCGTCGAAGTCCGGGCGCAAGATCGCCGGGTACGGCCCGCCGAGCGCGTCGTCGTCGTCCCCGGCGCCGGCCGAGTCGTCGTCGTCGCCGTAGTAGGGGAAGGGCGTCGGCTCCTCGGCGCCCGCGGGCGCCTCCACCGGCGCGCAGCCGCTGTCGACGATGGCGAGCAGCACCACGATCACCGCCCAGGGCAGGACCCCGATCAGCCACCGCATCGACGCCCAGGTGACCGCCGGGGTCCCCTCGACGGGCTCCTCCTCCCGGGAGCTGACCCCCGGGTCCCGCAGCTGAAGCATCCCTCAGAGCTCCAGGGGGACGCCGGTGGAGTCCGCGCCGAAGTCGTCGAGCGTGAGGCCGGCCGCCCGGGCCAGCCCGAGGTAGAAGTCCGCCAGGGGGCGCTCCGCGCCGAGGTCCACGTACCGGTCCGTCGCCCACGCTCCCCCGAACCCGCCGGCCACGAGCATCGGCAGGTCCACGTGCGCGTGGGAGTTCCCGTCGGCGATCTCCGAGCTGACCATGAGCATGCAGTGGTCGAGGAGCGAGCTGCCGTCGACCTCCTCGATGGCCGCGAGCCGGCGCGCGAGGTTGCCGAAGACCTCCATCTCCCACGTCCCGATGGTCTGGAGGAGCGCCTGCTTCTCCGGGTCGTTCTGGTGGTGCGACAGCTCGTGGTGCGCCCCCGGAACCCCGAGGAACGAGTAGCTCCGGTAGCTGCTGCCGTTGCCGAGCATGAAGCTGATCATCCGCGTCATGTCGCACTCGAACGCCAGGACGATCATGTCGGTCAGCAGCTCGACGCGTTCGAGGTAGGTGGGGTCGTCGAGCGGCCGGTCGGGCGCCGAGCACGCCAGATCCGTATCGGCAGTCTGAATCCGCCGCTCCAGCTCGCGCACTCCGTTCATGTACTCGTCGAGCTTCTGCCGGTCCCGGACGCCCAGGGTGCTGCGCAGCGCCGTCGCGTCGGACAGGACGAAGTCGAGGATGGAGGTCCGATACGCCCGCCGGCGCTCCCGCCCTTCCGCCGTGAGCGCCGGGTCGAACCCCGCGAACATGCGGTCGAAGATCACCTGGGGATCCGTCAGCTTCGCCAGCGGCGTCGTCGGCCCGGCCCAGCTGATGTTCCGGATGTACGCGCACGAGTACCCGCTGTCGCAGGCCCCCACGCTGCCCCCGCCGTCGATGCCCAGCTGGAGCGAGGGGAACAGCGCCCCTTCGCACAAGGCCGGCGCGATGACCTGGTCGATGCTCACGCCATTGAAGATGGCGTCGCCTTCGGACTTGTTCACCGTCCGACAGGTCAGGAAGGAGCCCGTTCCGCGCGCGTGGTCTCCCGCCACCGGCACGATCGCCGGGCGGTTCGCGAGCCCGCGCACCATGAGCAGGTGCTCCTTGAGGTCCGTCAGGGGCTGGAGCATGGGCGAGAGCTCCCAGCCGCTCCCCTCCCCCGCCGCCGCGGGCCACCAGGCGGGCATGTGCAGCCCGTTCGGCAGGAAGTAGAACAGCATCCGCCGCGGGATCCCCGAGCCCTGGTCGGCCAGCGCGCGGCGTGGAGCCATCGCTTCGAGCCCGGGCAGCGCCAGCGCTGCCGCCGCCCCGCCCAGGAAGGCCCGCCTCGACAGCCGCTTCATCGCGCCTCCCCCTCGGCGTCGGCCTCGCTCTCCACGAGCACCTGGCCGCCCCGCCGACTGCGGAACGAGGGCGACAGCGCGATGGCCTCGATGAGCGCCGGGAGCCGGAACCCACCGTCCTCGAACTGGGAATGGATGTCGTTGAGGATCGGGTAGTCGCTCGTCTGGGGGCCGCGCGCCAGGGCGTAGGTGTAGAGCTGCTGGCCCATGCACCGGGTCAAGGAGCGGCTCTCGCCGAGGACCGCGGTCATCTCCAGCGCGCCGTCGACCGCGACCCCGTCGATCTCGGCCGTGGCGTCGATGGGCAGCCCCCGGTCCGTCTCCCGCCAGACGCCCACCGGGTCGAAGTGCTCCATCGTGAAGCCGAAGGCGTCCATGCGGACGTGGCACGACGCGCAGGTCTCGTCGGTGATGTGGGCCTCGAGCTGCTCCCGGACCGTCTCCGCCGGCGCGCCCTCGTCGATCTCGACGAGCCCCTCCACCCCCGGAGGCGGTGGTGGCGGCGCCGAGCACAGCAACTGCTCCATCACCCACTTGCCCCGGCGGGTCGGAGAGGTCCGCAGCGGGTAGCTCGTGGCCGTCAGCAGCCCGCCCTGGGTCAGCACGCCGCCGCGGCGCGACCCGGAGAACGCCACGCGCACGAATGGGTCCTCGCCCTCGTCCGGCGCCGAGAACCCGTCCATCCCGTAGTGATCGGCGAGGCGGGCGTCCAGGAACGTCTCCCGCGCGGTCACCAGCTCCACCATGGAGCGGTCCTCGCGGAGGAACGTGGCGAAGAAGCGCGACATCTCCCCCATGAGCGAGGCGCGCAGCTCGGCGTCGAAGTCCGGCCAGGTGGCGCCGTCGGGGGCGGCGTCGTTCACCGCGCGGATGTAGAGCCACTGCCCGGCGAAGTTGTCGATGAGCGCATCCGACCGCGGATCGGCGAGCATCCGGCGCACCTGCCCCAGGATCTCCTCGTCGGTGCCGAGCTCGTCCCGCCGGGCAGCGTCGAGGAGCGCGTCGTCGGGCGTGCTGCTCCACAGGAAGTACGACAGCCGCGCCGCCAGCTCGAAGGCTGACAGGGGGTGGGGCTCCGTCGACGTCGGGTCCGCGTCCCGCTCCACCCGGAAGACGAAGTGCGGCGACATCAGGACGACCTTGAGCCCCTGCTGGAGCGCGAAGTCGAAGCCGTCACCGCCGTCGATGACCATGTCGTAGATGGCGAGCAGGGCCTCGAGCTCCGCTTGCGTCACCGGACGCCGCCATGCGCGCTCCGCGAAGGTGTGGAGCGACAGCGCCGCGCAGGTCCGCGCCCCGAGCTCGTCCGGATCGCAGGGCTGCACCCGATCCCGCCGCGACCCCTCGGGCGCATCGACGCCGAGCGGACCCTCGAGGAACAGGTGGTCCACCAGGAGGTTCCGGTCCGCCCCGGTCGCGGGCGCGTTGTAGTCGTTCAGGAAGACGACCTCGAGCTCGTGAGGGCCCTCCGTCAGCTCCGCCTCGACGCTGTAGCGCTGGGCCTCGCCGGCCACCGATCCCACGGTGAAGCGCCCCGCGAGCCGCCCGTCCACGAGCAGCGCCATCTTCGCGTCCTCATCCCCCGCGAGGTGGGCGAACGCCCGGGCGCCTGCGCGCCACCGCCCCGCCACCGGTACCTCGAGCGTCGCAGTGATCGACCCCTCGGTGTTGAGGTTCCAGAACCCGGACCCGAAGGCGAAGCCCACGCTCGCCTGGCTCTGGAGCCCGTCCTCCGCCTCCGCCACGAGATCGAGGGGGTACGTGACTGCCGGCGCGAACGCCTCGGCGAGGAGCTGGTCCGCGGCCCGCTCGTACAGCTCGATGTGAAGCGGCGACAGGCTCAGGACGGCGCTGACGTGGTCGTAGCCGAACCCGAAGTCGTCGGCGGGGAAGTCGTCGGCGGGGCGCAGGTCCGTCCCGAACAGGTCCCGCACCGTGTGGTTGTACTCGGTCCGGTTGAGGCGATGCAGGACGAACTCCCCCGGGTCGGGGGCGGCGGTCGGGGCCTCGCAGGCGGCGAGCGCCAGGAGGAAGAGGGGGAGGGTCGCTCGCTTCATGACTCGGGGGGCGATCGATCTTCCCGCGCGAGCGCGGAGTGTCAAGCGTCGTTCGGCCCCCGACTGTGGACGCGGCCATCGCTTGGCTCCCGTGTCGGCGCGAGGGCGCGCCGTGCCGTACTGTGCGCGGCATGAGCGGCACTCTCGAGGGGGTCCCCGTGTGGCCCCGCCCCCACTGGAGCGAAGGCGGCGGCGTGGCGGACGTCACGCTCTTCGTGTTCTCCCAGGTGGGCGTCGACGGGACGACCCTGCCGCTCAAGACCCGCGCCCACGGCGTCCCCCAGGGTGGTCTGCCGGAGGGTGTCGAGGTGCAGACCGTCGCCCGCGCCGACGCCCCCGAGTGGGTCGACGGCTTCTTCTCCCCGGCACTCATGGCGCTCGCGGAGCGCGATCTGGGGTGGGAGGGGCGCCCCCCCGTCGAGCCCACCGCGGTCCACCTCGTGAAGGTCACGGCGGAGAACCCCGGCGATCTCGGGTACCTGCAGGGGGCCTGGGCCCTGGCCCGCGCCTTCGTGGACACGGGCGGCTTCGCGCTCCTCGACGCCCACGCCCACGCCTGGCTCTCCCCTCAGATGCTCGCCGAGCGAGGCACCGACGGCCCGTTCCGCATGCAGGACGAGGTCTCCATCGTCTTCGAGACCGAGCCGAGCCACGACTTCGGACACCTGCTGCACACCCGCGGCCTCATCAAGTTCGGGCGGCCCGACCTCATCGTCGTCTCCGTCCCGCCCCGGCACGGCGTCGCCATCGCCGACATCGTGAACCAGCTCGCCGAGCGCCTCGCCCTGGGCGAGGTCCTGGAGGTGGGCGACACCGTCGACCTCGAAGGCCTCGGCACGCTCCGCGCCGATCTGTACGTTCCGGGGACGAACGCCCCCGAGCTCCATCTCAACAACCACGGACTCGTCCTCGTGCCCCTCGGGCGCGGCGCGACGACCCCGACCAACCCGAACCAAGGAGGCGACGCATGAAGCTCTCGCCCACCGCGTCCAGCGCCGTCCTCGCGGCCACGTTGCTGGCGGCCTGCGCCCCGTCGGACGGACTGCGCCTGACCCCGCTGGACGGAACCGGCCCGGCCATCACGATCGACTGGGACGCCGAGCCGCTCCCCGAGATCCCTTTCCCCAACGACCTCGCTCTGCGCATCGACGACGACTCGCCGACGGGCCTGCGCGTGAACCTGAGCGAGCAGGCGCCCACCGAGATGGAGCGCCGGGCCCGACGCCTCGCCAACGAGTTCACGGGGTTCGGCGTCTACGCCCCCGTGACGGTGAAGTTCGACGCGCCGCTCGATCTGGACGTCATCAGCCAGCTCCAGGCGGACGACGGGGACTTCGGCAACGACGCCGTCTACATCATCGACGTCACCGAGGGCTCGCCGACGTACCTGCAGCCCGCGCGCCTCGATCTGGGCCACGGGCGCTTCCCCGGGGACCTGTTCCGCCTCGACCAGTACTTCGTCAACGACTTCCACGACGACGTGCCGTCGCTGCTGTTCGACACCCACGACGAGGACCTGAACGGCAACGGGGTGCTCGACCCGGGCGAGGACGTCGACGGCGACCACGTCCTCGACAAGCCGAACGTCTACCCCGAGGGCGGCGACCCCCGCGAGGACCTCCTCACCTGGTACGAGCGGGAGACGAACACCCTCATCCTGCGGCCGGCGATGCCCCTGCGCGAGGAGACGACCTACGCGGTCGTCCTCACCGAGCGCCTCGTGGGCGAGGACGGCGAGCCGGTGCGCTCGCCGTGGACCTGGGTGAACCACACCCGGCAGACGGAGGCGCTGGAGCCCGCGCTGGACGCCCTGTCCCAGTGGAACGTGGGCGTGGACAACATCGCGTACGCCTGGACGTACACCACTGGGCGGGTCACCGGTGACCTGATGGACATCCGGCGCTCGCTCGACGGCGAGGGGCCCTACACGCACCTCATGGACTCGGTGCCCCCCGGGATCACCAGCGCGTCCGTGATGCACGAAGTGCCCGAGATCACGAACGTCTACACCCTGCCCATCAGCCGCATCATCGGCATCCTCGGCACGTTGGGGCTGTTTCCCGAGCAGAGCCGGGACGCCCTCATCGCGGGCTACGAGTTCGCCGACACCCTCGTGGGCGGGACCTTCACGGTGCCGTGGTTCGCGGTGGACACGGACGACGGCGGGCGCGACACCTCCGACGACACCTGGCAGCTGGACCCGCTCACGGGCGCTGCGCCGCACGACCCGGTTCAGGTCACGTTCACGTGCCTGCTGCCGAAGGCGGACGAAGAGTTCCAGCAGCCCTTCGACGTGGCGAACTACGGCCACGGCTACGGCTCGTCGCGGGTCGAGTTCCTCGGGTTCGCCTGGGCCTTCGCCCGCATCGGCAACGCGGTGTGCGCCTTCGACTACCCGGGACATGGACTCCAGCTCGACGGGGACGACCTCGAGCTCGCCGAGGACCTGCTGAGCATCTCCGGGCTGTGGCCGATCTTCCTCCACCTCGAGGACGACCGGGACCGTGACCTGGACAACGACGGGGAGGACAACCCCGGCGGAGACCAGTGGACCTCCGACGGGTTCCACACCCGCGACATGGTCCGTCAGGCCGCGGTCGACCACCTCTGGTTCGCGGCGGCGCTCCGCAACTGCGGCCAGGGGACGATGGGCGACATCGACGGCGACGGCGTCGACGAGGTCTCCTGCGACTGGGACGCGAACGGCGTGCCGGACATCGGCGGCCCGGACGCGAACCTGCACCTGCTCGGCGGCTCGCTGGGCGGCATCAACTCGGCCGTGACGGCGGGGGTCGCGGGGGACACGTGGACGACGCTGTCTCCCATCGTCGCCGGCGCGGGGCTCATGGACGTGGGCTGGCGCTCGGCGCTCGGCGGGGTGCGCGAGGCGCTCGTGGGGCGGCTCACCTCCCCCTTCTTCGCCGGCATCCCCAACGGCGACGGCACGCTGCAGGTCATCCAGGTGGTGAACTCGGTGACCAAGATGCGGACCATCCCGGTGGGGAGCCTGCTCCAGATTCCGGAGAACGGGCTCATCCGGGTCACCAACCTCGCCAACGGCGAAGTGCGGGAGCGCGAGATGCCCGCGGACGGACGCTTCCGCATCGCGATCCCCGCGGACGCCCCCCGCGCCTCCGACAAGCGCCTGATGGCCGGGATCCCGGACGACACCGGGCCCATCGAGGGCGTGGTCTACGAGGTCCCCAACAACGAGGGCCTGGGCGACCTGCTTCGGGTGGAGTTCTTCACCGCCGAGGGGCTGCCCATCGCCACGATGGACGAGTTCGAGACGGACGTGGTCCACGAGGGCGTGACCATGCGCGCCGGCTCGCCTCTGGTCGCTGGCGGTGAGGGCCTCGGCCACATCCGCGGCACCCCGCGCCTGCGCCGGCTCGTGAACGTGCTGAGCATGGTCACGGAGCCTGCGGACCCCATCGCGTACGCCCGCAACTACGTGACCGAGCCGCCCGAGGAGCTCGGTGGCGTGCCCCTGAACATCCTCATCGTGCCGACGACCGGTGACGAGATCGTGCCGGTGGCCGCTGAGTACAGCCTTGCGCGCGCCGCGGGGATGTGGAGCCTGGACGAGGTCGACCCGCGCTACGGAACGACGGTGGACCGCTGGCTCATCGACCGGGGCGCCATCCGCGGCGACGAGCGCTGGGGCCCCTACGAGGACGCCGACGGCAACAAGGTCCTCTTCGACGTGGACGACGCCGACGACGGCATCGACCCCTACGACGAGCCGAGCGACGCCCCCCTGCGCATCAACCGGCCGCACCAGCTGGGCATGTCCGGCGTCCGCGTCCCCTACGTGGAGCCCGACGGCAGCCACGGCTTCAACTTCCCGAACCCGAACCTGGAGTTCGACATCCACACCTACTCGATCTTCCAGATCGCGAACTTCGCGCGGACCGAGGGTCAGCAGATCATCGACGACCCCTGCTTCGAAGACCTGAGCTGCGACTGGATGCGCCCGCTGCCGGAGGACGACTGAAATGAATGACTGGCAGCGATTCCTGTGGGCGCTCGCCGCGGCAGCGCTCGTTCCGGGCGCGGCGGTGGCCGAGCAGCAGTTCGACCTCGACGCCGACGGGCAGACCGTCTCGATCCTGACCCACGGCGAGTACCGGCTTCAGCTGGGGGCGGGGAACGCCATCCCCGTCGACGCCGAGGGGACGGAGCTCCACCAGCCGGGGATCCTCGACCAGCGCCTGCGCGCCGGGTTCGGGATCCGGGGCGACTTCATCACCATCCGCACGGAGTTCGACCTGTTCTCGGGGCAGCTCGGCGGCGCGACCTGGGGGATCCCCGGGACGATCGACCAGCGGCGGCGGTGGACGACGGCGGCCCAGGACGGCTTCTCGGCGCTTCAGTTCGTGCCGCGCGTCGGCGCCGTCCGCTTCGACTTCCCCGTTGCGACGGTGGAGGTGGGCCTCGTGACGTCTGACTGGGGGCTCGGGCTGCTCGCGAACAGCGGGGACCGGGAGCTCTATTTCGGGCGAAACGACTTCGGCGACCGTCCGCTGCGGGCGCGGGCGACCTTCCGCCCGCTGATGATGAACCCGAAGACGCGGGACAACCCGAAGGCCTCGGCGCTGAACATCTCGGCCGCCTTCGACTTCGTCATCGACGACGACTTCGGTCGCATCGCCGACCGCCAGACTGCGGTCCAGGGCGTGCTCTCGGCGCTCTGGTACGAGCCGGGGCACTGCCGTCACGGCATCTACCTCGTCTACCGCCACCAGAAGGAGCTGGAGTTCGGCACCACCACCGACGCGATCGTGGTGGACGCGCTGTTCGACCAGTGGTTCGAGCTGCCGGGCGGCAAGGCGCGGGTCGCCTTCGAGGGGGCGCTCATCTCCGGGCGCACGAACCGGGCGACGACCTGGAACAGCCGGGACGACGTGGCGGTGCTGTCGGGCGGGCTCACCGCGCTGGCGAGCGTCGTGATGCCGAAGGACCGGCTGGGGATGGACGTGCGCCTCGGCCTGGCATCGGCGGACGGCAACCCGGACGACGGTGTCGCCCGCGACTTCGCCTTCGACCGCGACTTCGACGTGGGGCAGGTGCTCTTCGACGAGGTGATGGGCGGCGTCGAGGCGGCGGCGTACAACCTGATCACGGACCCGGAGAACACGGGCCATCCCCCGGACGCGATCGACTCGATCGCGACGGAGGGCCAGGCGCGGCGGACCTTCTTCCTCCAGCCGATGGTGCACGGGAAGCCCCTGCCCATGGTGTCGCTGCGGGCGGGCGTGCTCCTGGCGTGGTCGACGGGCCCGGTCCGGCATGCGTTCTACGGAACGCGGGCTGGCGGAGTGGCGACGAACCACCACAACGAGTCCACCGAGGGCGAGCGCTACCTGGGCACGGAGCTGGACTGGAAGGCGGCGCTCACGATTCCCTTCCAGGGCACCATCACCGACCCCGACCCGACCGCCGCGCGCGTGGAGGTCGTGGTCCAGGGCGGGCACGCGATCCTGGGACCGCCGCTGCGTCGCGACGACGGGAGCGACCCGGCCGTGGCGCACCGTCTGCTGATGACGGCGCGGCTGCGCTGGTAGGGGCGGGGGCCGAGCCCGTCAGGCGAGGGCGGGCGACGGCCTGGGCGAACCGCGTTGGTACCGTGCGGCCTGAGGGTGCGCGCTGCCGGGAGGTGTCATGCCAGTCAACCAGCCACTCATGGATGGGATCGTCGCCGGGATGGGGGTCGTGTTCGTCCCCGGCGGCTCGCCGCGCTTCGCCGTCAACGACAGGCTCCTTCTCGCCGCGGTCGCCGCGACGCAAGCGCTGATCCCAGCCAAGACGTCTGTCGAGTACACGGGGACGATGTCCTTCCCCGATGGTGCCGGCGGGACCGTGACCTTCAACGCCGTCGTCCAGCTTGGCGCGGACGGCGCCCCGGGCGCGCCCGACGGGCAGCCCGCCCTGATCATGAAGCCTTCGGTCGCGGGCCAGATCTTGATCGCCGTGGGAGGCCGCTCGATGGAGGTGCCTGCGGCGAGCGGCGTGAGCTCTGGCGGCCCTGCGTCGGTCCTCTGCGGCGATGAATGCCTCGCGGTGGCGCTCGGGGGCCGCGGGGGAGACATCCCTCTGCCACCGCCGGCCCCGGTAGGAATGTCAGGCAGCGGGGACGGCGGCGATGCGACGGTCGTCGGCGGCGCGTCGTGTGTCCTCGTCGCCATCGGAGGAAGCGGCAACACTGGCTGCCCACCTCTTGGGCGCATCGTCGCCGGGGCCACCGGCAGCGCAGGCCAGCGCGGCGGCCACGGAGGCACGGCACGCGCGACGGGGCGGAGCGATTGCTGGGGCGAGACCATCGGCGGGGGCGGTGGCATCGGGGGTCCCGGTGGGGGCGGTGGCCCTCCGTCGCCCGGGACCGTCTGGACGTTCACGGTCCTGGGAACGACCCACAGCGTCATCATTCCGTTCACCGGCGTGGCGGCCGGCCCTCCCGGGAACCAGGGCGTCGGTGGGAACGGCGGCAGCGCAATCCTGACGATGGGCAAGAACTCGACCTACTCCGCAGGATCGGGCCACGGACTGGGTGGAGCGGGACTCCCGGCGGGACGGGACGGGCGCTACACCGACAACAGCCCCTGACCCGCTGACGGACCGGCGGCGAGGCGGCGTGCGACAGCCTCGGCGAACCGCACGGCACCCGCTGGCCCCTGGGGGAAGAACAGCGAGGGTTCGATCAGCTCGAGCTCCATGAGGACGAAGCGGCCACCCGCGTCCGGTGCGACGTCGACGCGGGCGTAGAGCAGGTCGGACGCGCCGGGGACGAGGCGCCGGGCGGCGGCAATGGCCGCGTCGGCCACGGCGGCCTCGGCGGGGTCGATGGGGACCGCGCTGGTGGAGACGTTCTCCTCGTCCCCCTGGAAGCGCGGGTTCTTGCGAATGGCGTGGGTGAGCGCCCCGTCGACCCAGATGAGCGACCGCTCCCCGTGCCCCTCGACCGAGCGGAGATAGGGCTGCACGAGGACGTCCCGCTCCGCGACGAGGTCGGCGAGGTGCGCACGGCCCGCGTCGCGGTTCTCGTCGGTGACCTTGAGGGTGCGGAAGGAGCCGCCGGACACCGCCGGCTTCACCACGACCTCGTCCCAACCGCGCGCCGCAAGGAGCGCGTCGAGGGAGGTGGGGTCGCCGGCGCGGAGCAGGGCGGTGGGGGTCACGGGGACACCGGCGTCCACGAGGTCGAGCAGGTAGCCCTTGTGCAGGTTCCAGCGCAGGACGTCCGGTGGGTTGAGGAGCGGGGTGGTCGCGGAGACGGCATCGATCCAGGCGCGGAAGGCGTCCACGGCCCAGGGGTAGGTCCAGGTGGCGCGCGGGAGGACGAGGCGACCGTCGTCCCAGCGGGCGGAGGGATCGTCCCAGCCGCGGACAGCGACCGAGAGTCCGAGCGCCTCCAGGGCGGCGACGGTCGGTGCCTGGTCCGGGTCGGGCTCGGGGAGGTGGGCGCAGGTGGCGTAGAGGACGTCCATGGTGCCGAAGGGTACGGGAGCCGGCGCGGAGTGCGGGCCGTCCATGGTCCGTGCAGTCCTGGCTTGTCCATCGCACACCCGAACCTTCCCGAGCGCGGCGCCACGTGGCTTGACCGTGCTGTCTTTCGCATTCGCACAATCGCGACTTGACGCAGCGCACCATCTCGATCCAGACTGCGTTCGCTCGGTCGGCGCGCACCTTTTCTTCAACCCGAAGCCGCCACAACTTCGGGTGCGTGTCGACCGAGCCACTTCGCAACCGCACAAGGAGTCGCCGTGCCGATCCTCGCCTGGACCACCATCCTCGGGTACGCCCTCCTCACCGTGCTCCTCGCCATCCGTGGCGCCCGGCGCACCAGCAGCCTGGAGGGCTTCGCCGTCGGCAACGGGGACATCCACCCGGCCCTCATCGGCCTCTCCCTGACCGCGCAGCTGACCTCCGTGGCCACCTTCGTCATCAACCCGGGCCTCGTCTTCCACTCGGGGCTCGCCGGGCTGCTCGGCTACGGCTTCGCAGCTGCAGCAGGGATCGTCCTGGGACTCGTGGTCTTCAGCCGCCGGTTCCGCGCGGTGGGCGCCACCGTGCAGGCCCTGACGATCCCGTCGTGGATCGGCGCCCGCTACGCATCGCGCCCCCTGCGCGCGCTGTTCGCTGCCTTGTCGCTGGGCCTCGTGGCGTTCGCAGTGCTCATCGTCGTCGCGCTCGCGTACGTCCTCGGCAACCTCCTCGGGGTTCCCCCGGCCCCGGTGGCCGTGGTGGTGAGCGCGTTCGTCGTGGGATACGTGCTCGTCGGCGGCGCGAACGCCCACGCGCTGACGAACGCGGTGCAGGCGGTGGTGATGCTCGTCGTCGCCTTCGTGCTCATCGGAGCGGGCGCGCCGCTGCTCGTCGGCGGCGACCTCTTCGCGACCCTCGCCGCCCAGGACCCGCACCTCGTCGCCCTCACCAACCCCACGTCGCTCTACTTCCGCAACATCTTCGAGGTGTTCGTCTGCAACTTCGTCGTGGGCCTCGCGGTGGTCTGCCAGCCCCACATCGTGGGCAAGGCGCTGTACCTGCGGGACGACAGCCAGGTCCGCACGTTCCTGTCGGTCGCGGTGGTCGCAGGACTCGTGTTCCTGGGCGTGCTGCTCGTGGGCCTCTACGCGCGCACGGCGATCCCGCTCGACACCCCGATCGACCGCGTGGTGCCCACGTGGATCGCGGCGACGTTCCCCGCTCCGCTCCAGGTCCTGGTCACGCTGGGGATGCTGTGCGCGGGGCTGTCGACGCTGGAGGGGATCCTGCTCGCCCTGAGCGGCATCTTCGCCCTCGACGTCCACCCGTTGCTGCGTCCCGAGGGGTCCCCGACCAGCGCGCTCCGGTTCGGCCGCGTGGGGCTCGCCCTGGTGGGGCTGGCAGCGGCGGCGCTGGCGGTCCGGCAGATCGCCGACCCCGTGGGCGGCTCGGTGGCGATCTTCGCCCAGTACGGCGTCTATCTGCTCTTCACGGCCTCGTTCCTGCCTTTGCTCTGCGGGATGTTCATCCCGGCGGCGACGCGCAGGGTGGTCACGGCCGCGGTCCTCGCCAGCATCGCCGGCTACCTCGGCGCGAGCGTGTTCGGGCTGACGGCGCTGTCCAGCAACCCGGCGTTCCTCGCCACGATCGGCATCTTCGCCGGCGGCGCGGTGCTCGCCCTGGGGCTCGCGCTCTCAGCCGCCCGCGCCCCGCAGGACCACGTGGATCGGATCGGCGCTTCCGCAGAGGCGCATGGAGCCAAGGAACTCGCCGCTTGACCCCCTGTGCGAGGGAGCAGCCCCTCAAGGCTCCTGGCGCGACCGGCCACTCCCACGCTCTCCGTCAAGGCACCAGGTCTTCATCGGGCCCTTTCCCTTGATCTCCACCACGCCTCGTTCCGTAAGCACGAACTGGCCTTGCAGCCGCTGGGCAGTGGCATCGCTCGTCTGAATCCGGCCGGTCAGTCCGTGGGACTCCATTCTCGCCGCAGTGTTCACCGTGTCTCCCCACACGTCGTACTGGAACTTGTCCTTGCCGACGACCCCGCCCACCGCCGGACCGTGATGGAGGCCAATCCGCACCCGGATCTCCGTCCCGGTTTCGGCACGGAACCGCTCGATCTGCTCCCGAATGTCCAAAGCAGTTCGAGCCACCGCGACGACCGGATCGGGATGAGGCGAGGGACATCCGGCGACACCCATCCAGGCATCGCCGATGGTCTTGATCTTCTCGACACCATGGCGCGCAGCGATGGCGTCGAAGTCGCTGAAGAGGCGATCGAGCAGGCGAATCAACTCGTCCGGGGGGATCTGCGTGGAGAGTCTCGTAAAGCCGACCATGTCGCTGAAGATCACGGCGACCTCGTCGAAGGCGTCGGCGACCTCAGCTTCCGGGTTCCGCTTGAGACGCTCGGCGATGGAGGCCGGGAGCACACCATGAAGAAGAGACTCGTTCTTGCGCCGCTCGGCGTCGAGTGAGCCCATCACTGCGCCGATGCAGACCGAGACCGACACGACGAGGAGCGCCCACGCGGTGAAGTGGTCCAGAGCTCGACCGGCCAGAGTCTCGTAGGCCACTGACAGGTCGGGCCGCAAGGTCGCGAGGACAAGGAGCCCCGCGATCTCGAGAGCGAGCGCGACGATGGCGATCACCCGCGCTGTGCCACGCATCAGCACCATGAAGCCCACGGGGGTGCCTGTGGCGATCATCGCCAACGGACCATCCAATCCGTACGAAGGAAAGAACGCGATGGGGAACAGGGTCAGCTGCGAGAGGGCGAAGACCACCGGGAATGCGGCATAGCCCCGGCCAAGCAGACGGGTCTGCCGGTAGTAGTGCACGTAGACGATGCCCAGCAGGAAGAGAATCACCGTGACCAGATCGGAGCTGGGAACGACCAGCGACGTGAAGGCGTAGCCGAACATCGAGCAGATCATGATCAGGGCGAGAGCGTGGGTGACGCGCTGCTCAACGGTGTACGTCCGCGCATCTCCCACCAGCCTGTCGATCCACACGATGCTGTTCTCCGGGGTGCGGGGCCTTCGTGGGCCCGCATGAGCAGATCCTATCCGAGCACCGTCAGGCCTAACTCCCTCACGAATACCCCGGCCCCGCCACCGACACGCGGGAGCGGCCCGGGGCCTCGGGCTGGACGATCACCTGGGCGCCGATGTTCTCGGCCAGCTTCTGGACGTGGGAGATGATCCCCACCTGGCGCCCGCCCGCCTGGAGCGCTTCGAGGACCGACAGCGCCGTCTCCAGCGTCTTCTCGTCCAGCGTCCCGAAGCCCTCGTCGATAAAGAGGCTGCCCACGGTGCTCCCGTCGGCGCTCAGGGACGACAGCGCCAGCGCCAACGCCAGCGACACGAGGAACCCCTCCCCGCCCGACAGGGACGACGTGGGGCGGACCTCGTCCCCCATGTCCCGGTCCACCACCTGGAGCTCCAGCAGCGCCCGCTCGTTCACCGGCGGCGCCCGCTCGAGCCGGTAGCGGGGCTCCAGCTCGTCGAGGTGCCGGTTGGCCTCCTCCAGCAGCAGGTCCAGCGTCAGGCTCTGGGCGAAGGCCCGGTAGCCCTTGCCCTGCGCGTCTCCGATCAGCTCGCGCATCGTCCCCCACACCGCGCAGACCCCCTCCTGGCGACGCACCGCCGCCGACAACTCCGCCCCCCGCGCGCGTGCCTCGTCGTCCCGCGCGAGCACCTCCCCCGCCCGGCCCAGCTCCTCGTGGACCCGCCGCACCGCCCCCTCGGCGCGGACCCGCACCGCGGCCACGGACTCGTCGTCGTCTCCGAGCCCCCCGAGCAGCTCCATCGCCTCCCGGGCCTCTCCGGGCGTCAGCTGCCGCCGGCCCTTCGCCTCCTCATCGGCCAGGTGGCGCGCTCGGTCCTCCGCCACGCTCTTCGCCTGGGCATGCCGCCGGCCGAGCGCGGCGAGCGCCTCCTCCAGCGCGGGCAGCTCGCCCAGCCGCGCCACCTCGCTGCGCAGGCCCGCCTCGTCCGTCCCGAGCACGGCGACGGCCGCATCCACCGCCTCTCGCCGCCCCGCAGCCAGCGCCGCGCGCTCGTCCACCAGCGCCGCGGCCTCCCGCGCCGCATCGCCCGCCGCGCTCGCCGCCGCCACGGCCTCCTCCGCGCGCCTCCCCGCCTCGTCGGCCGGCAGGACTTCGTCTTCTGGGGGCAGGTTCGACGGGACCCGCGCCGCCACGTCCTCCCGCCGCGCCGACGCCAGCGCCGCTGCCGTGCGCGCCTCCGCCAGCGCGCTGCGCGCCGCCTCCACCGCCGCCGACGCGCTCCGCGCGCGGTCCTCCGCCGCCCGCGCCGCCCGGACCCGCGCGGCCACGGCGTCGAGCCAAGCCTCCGGTGCCTCCTTCATCCCCTCGACGTCCACCAGCGCGCTCGCGGCCGCCAGCGTCGCCGCGTCCTCCGCCCGCCGCGCAGCGAACGCCTGCTCCGCCGCTTGCGCGGCGCCCACGCCGGCCTGGGCTGCGTCCCTCGCCCCCCGCAGGCCGTCCGCCGCCAGCCGCGCCGCCCGCGCCTCGGCCGCGGCCGCCTCCCGCGTCGCCTCCCGCGCCCGGACCGTCTCCAGGCCCGCCCGCGCCTCGGCCGTCACCGCGGCGAGGCGCTCAGCCGCCTCGATCATGGGCGCGTCGTCCTCGAGGTCCATCGCTACCCCGAGCCCCGCTGCCGCCTCCTCCCAGCGCTCCTCCACCCCCGCCAGGGCCAGCGCCTGCTCCGCGGCCCGCCCCCGCGCGCGCTCGCCCGCTTCCCGGGACGCGCCCCCCCGCGCCTCCGCCTGAACCCGCGCCTGTCCGGCTGACTGAGCCGCGCTCCGCGCCCCGGCGACCTGCTCCTGGAGCCCCGCCAGCACGGCATCCACGACCGGCTGCTCGTGGGCGAAGGGGTGCTCCGTCGCGCCGCAGAGGGGACAGGGCTCCCCATCGACGAGGACGTCCCGGTGCTGCGCGAGCTCGACGGTGGCCCGCGCCCGCTCCAGGGCCTGCTCCAACGCCGGGATCCCCGCCCGCGCCGTCGCCTCCTCGGCCGCGGCGGCCGCCGCCTCCTCGCTCGCCGCCGCCGCCGCCTCCAGGTGGCCCTCTGCCTCGGTCTCCCACCGACGGCGCTCCGCCCGCCGCTGCGTCGCTTCGCTCCGCAGCTCCGCCAGCCGCGCGAGCCGCCGCTCCTGCCGCTCCGCCTCCGCGACCGCCCGCTCCGCGGCCGGACGCGCGTCCTCGCCCAGCGCGCTGCGCGCCGCCTCCTCGGCGGCCGACGCCTCCTCGGCGCGCGCCGCCCCCTCCGCGAGCGCGGCCTCCGCCACCCGCAGACGCTCCGCCGCCGCTTCAGTCGCCGCCAGCAGCGCCTCCCGCTCCGCTCCAGCCTTCGCTTCGCGACGAGCGGCCTCCACCGCCGCCACGAGCCGAGGCCGGACGTCCGCCCAGGACCCGGCGAGCCCCACGTCCGCGGCCCGCTCCGCGACCCGCGCCTGCGCCTCCGCCTCCTCCGCCACCGCCGACGCCAGGGCCGCCTCCGCCCGACGCGCCGACGCCGTGGCCACCTCCGCGGCCGCACTCGCCGACCGCAGCCAGACCGACAGCGCCCGATCCCGCGCCGCGCCCGCGGCCTCCCGCCGCGCCATCGCCGCTGCCAGGGCCTCCCTCCCCGCCGCCTCGGAGCGGACCGCTTCGTCGAGCGCCACCAGCCCCCCCGCGTGCTCCTTCACCCGCGCGAGGCGCTGCATGAGGGCTCTTCGGTCCTCCGCCGCGGCGTGCTCGGCCTCCGCCTTCGCCACCGCCCCCTGCGCCTCCGCCAGCCGACGCCCGAGCCGCCGCAGCTCCGCGTCCCGCCGCAGGGTCTCGTTCGCCTCGGCCAAGGCGAACTCCGCCTGCGCGGCACGCCACCGGAGCCACCCGACCCGCGCCGCGAGCTCCGCCCGCGCGTCATCCCCGAGGCCGCCGAGGTCACCCAGCTGCCGTTGGAGCGCCGCGAGCGCCGCCTCCTCACGGCCCGCGCGCTCGTATGCCTCCCGCCCGAGTCGCGCGTAGAGCCCGGTGCCCGTCACCTTCTCCAGCAGGTCGGCCCGCTCGCTCCCCCGCGCCGCCAGGAACGCCGCGAACTCCCCCTGCGCGAGGAGCACCGAGCGCCGGAACTGGTCGAAGTCGAGCCCCAGCCGGTCCCGAATGGCCGCCAACACCTCGGACTTCGTCCTCCCGATGGGCGCACCACCTGCTTCCTCGCGGAGCTCCATCTCTGCGTACTGCAGCCGCCCCGACGGGGACTTCCGCGCCCGGCGCACGGACCAGGTCGCCCGGTAGGCCACCCCGTCGCGCCCCTCGAACACGCAGATCGCGCACCCCTCGCCCGCCCCCCGGCGCAGGAGGTTCCGCACGTCCGAGGCGGCGATCTCGGCCTCCTCCACCGAGCGCCCCACGCGGACCGCCTGCCCGCCGGTGAGCCGGGGCGTGGCGTCGAAGAGGGCGAGGCAGATCGCGTCGAGGATGGTGGTCTTGCCCGCCCCCGTCGGCCCCGTGATCGCGAACACCCCGACCTGGGACAGGGGCGGCCGGTCGAGACGCAGCAGACGCTCCCCGTTCTCGTCGGGCGCCACCCCCTCGGCGAGGCTCGCGAGGTTCTCCCACCCCACCGCGAGGATCCTCACTCCGCCTCCTGGTGCGCGGCGTCCAGCAGCTCTCCGTACGCCGCGAGCAGGGCGTCGGGAGGCTCGGCGTCGAAGGTCCGCCGGTAGCGCGCCCGGAACACGTCCTCGGGATCGAGGTCCCGCAGATCCCGCTGGAGCGGGGCCGGCTCCTCCCCCGCTTGGGCCTTGTACGTCACTCCCAGCTTCACGAGCCGCGCGTACCGCCCCTGGAGCGCCGCCTCGATCGTCCTTCGCAGCTCGGGGTCCGGCAGCTGAAGCAGCACCTGCACCTCCAGCAACGGCCGGTCGATGGGCGCCCCCAGGGTCCCCGGAGGGGGCGCGAGCGGCGCCGTCGCCGGCCCGTCGTCCGACGGAGCGCCGATGAGAGACAGCTGCCCCGCGCGCCAGTCGGCGGGACGCTCGTTCGCCGAAGGGCCGAGTCCGTCCACCTCCGGGAGCACCGCCTCTTCGGGCAGGGCGGCGATGGCCTCGAGGACCTCCTCCGGCGTGGCTGCCCCCTCCGCGGGGATCCGCATGATCTCGATGCGCCGCGGGACCGGGATCCTCCGCGCGCGCACGAAGGACGGGCCCTCCAGCTCCACGAGCAGCACCTGGTGGTCGTAGTCCCGCTCCCCGAGCGACAGCGGGATCGGCGAGCCGCAGTACCGGATGTGGTCCGCGCCCACGGCCTGGGCCTTGTGGAGGTGCCCCAAGGCCACGTACGCAACATCGCTCGGGAACATGGCCGCGGGCAGGGCGTGCTGGTTCCCCCCGAGGATCTTCCGCTCGCTCAGCTCCGAGAGCGAACCGCCCGCCATGTAGCAGTGCCCCATCGCCACGATGGCCTGCGAGTCCGCCCGGCGCCGACGCGCCTCGGCGAGCACCTCTTCGTAAGTGCGCCACACGCCGTCGATCAGGTCGTCCTCGTGCCTCCGCCCGTCCTCGTCCGGCCGCGGGAGGTCCGCCGGACGCAGGAAGGGCACCGCGCAGATCCAGGCCGCGACTCCCTGGGCGTTCCGCACCGGCACCACGAGCCGGGCCATGTGCAGGCGGCCGTCATCCGTCCGCGGGAGCCCCCCGAGCACGTGCACCCGCCCGCCGCCCTTCGCCGCGCTGCCCAGCCCCCGAAGCAGCGGGTTGGGCGCGTCCAGCCGCGCCGCGGAGTCGTGGTTGCCGCCGATCACGACGATGTCCAACGCCGGGAAGCGCGCGTGGGCGGTGGCGAGGAAGTCGTACCAGTCGTTCTGGGCCTGCGCCGGCGGGTTCGCCGTCTCGAACACGTCCCCCGCGACGAGGAGGACGTCGACCGCGTGCTCGCGGATCACCTCGTAGAGGAAGGTGAAGAACAAGCGGTGCTCGTGCACACGCGTCAGATCGTGAAGCGTGTGGCCGAGATGCCAGTCCGATGTGTGGAGGATGCGAAGCACGAAGCGGGGAGTCTAACGGGGCCCCGGGACAGGTTTCGTCCCGGGTTGGTCGCGCTCCCCCGGCTCCGTCGCCCGCTCCGCGCCCCCCGGTATCGTGGCCTCGTGGACGCTGACGCCCCGGATGACCTCGACCTGCGCTTCTTCGCGTCGATCGTCGAGCACCTGCCCGTGATGCTCTTCGTCAAGGACGCGAAGAACCTGCGCTTCGTGCGCGTGAACCGCATGTTCGAGGAGATGACCGGGCACGAACGGGCTGCGCTGCTCGGCAAGAGTGACTTCGACTTCTTCCACTACGAGGAAGCGAAGTTCTTCACCGGCAAGGACCGCGAAGTCCTCGACCGCGGCGAGCTCCTCGACATCCCCGAGGAGCCCCTGCACCGAGCCGACGGTGGCGAGCGGTGGCTCCACACGCGGAAGATCCCCATCACCGACGAGCACGGCGCGCCGCGCTACCTCCTCGGGATCAGTGAGGACATCACCGAGGCCCGTGAGGCGCGGGAGGCCCTCAGCAAGGCCCAGACGGAGCTGCGCAGCCGCGAAGCCTGGCTCCGGGTGCTCCTCAACAGCTTCCCCGGCGTCGTCTGGGCCGCCGACCGGGACCAGACGATCACCGCCCTGGCCGGCGCGCACCTCTCCCGGCTCGGGCTCGAGTCGGACGCGTGGGTGGGGCGGACCGTCTGCGAGAGCCTCGCGTCGCGGCTGATCCCCGCCGAGCCCGTCGACTCTGGGATCTCGGGAGACCTCCCCAGCCTCGTAGAGCTCCACGCCGCTGCCCTCGCCGGGGAGACGGCGACGGGCGAGTACACGGACGGGGAGCGCACCTACGCCGTGCGCCTCGAGCCGATGGTCCCGGAGCTCCAGCTCGGCGCTCTCGCCACCGCGCTCGACATCACCGAGCAACGCCAGGTCGAGAGGGAGCGCATCGAGGCCCGGCTCCAGGAGGCACAGAAGCTGGAGAGCCTCGGCCTGCTCGCCGGCGGGATCGCCCACGACTTCAACAACCTGCTCGTGGGGATCCTGGGCAACGCCAGCCTCGCCCTCGCGGAGCTGGGGGAGAGCGACTCCCACCTGCGCCCCCACCTCGAGCGCATCGAGACCGCCTCGCAGCAGGCCGCCGATCTGACGCGGCAGATGCTGGCGTACTCGGGCCGGGGCCGCTTCGTGGTCGAGCCCGTGGACCTGTCGTCCCTGGTGCAGGAGATGGCCCAGCTGGTGGAGGTCTCGGTCCCGAAGTCGGCGACGCTGGAGCTCGAGCTGGACGAGGACCTCCCGAGCGTGGACGCCGACGTGGTCCAGATCCGTCAGGTGGTGATGAACCTCATCACGAACGCCGTCGCCGCCCTCGTCGACGCGAAGGGCCGGATCCAGGTGCGCACCCGCTGTCTCACCGTCGACGACTGGTTCCTCGCCCGGACGCGGATCGTGGGGGGCGAGCTGTCCGAGGGCGCCTACGTGGGGCTCGAGGTCCGGGACTCGGGCCGCGGGATGGACGCGGCGACGGTCGACCGGATGTTCGACCCCTTCTTCACGACGCGCAAGGACGGCCACGGGCTCGGCCTCGCCGCCGTCCTCGGGATCCTGCGCGGGCACGGCGGGGCGATCCGCGTCGACTCGGTCCCCGGCGACGGGACGACCATCGAAGCGTTCTTCCCCGCGAGCACCCACGCCACCTCCCAGAGCGTCCCCACCCTGACCCACTTCGACGTGGGGCCGCCCGGGCGTGTCCTCGTGGTGGACGACGAGCAGGTGGTCCGCGACCTGGCGCGGGCAGCGCTGGAGCGGGCGGGGTTCGACGTGGCCGTCGCCGAGCACGGGGCCGAGGCTCTGGAGATCATCCGGCGGGACCCCGAGGACTTCGGGCTCGTCCTCCTGGATCTGACGATGCCGGTGATGGACGGAGAGGAGACCTTCCGCGCCATCCGCAAGATCCGACCTGGGGTCCGGGTGCTCCTGTCGTCCGGCTACAACGAGCAGGAGGCGACGGCGCGCTTCGCTGGCCGGGGTCTCACCGGGTTCCTCCAGAAGCCGTACCCGGCGATGGAGCTCGTGAACAAGGTCCGCGACCTGTTCGACGCAGACGGGCCCGCGGACGTGGAGTAGCGCAGGCGGACCGCGCCAGCCTCAGATCCCGACGCGGACGTCCGCCCCGATGCCCGTCTCGAAGGACAGCTGACCCGAGTCGGCCAGGACCTGGATGTCGTCCAGGGTGAGGCTGCCCTCCAGGTAGACCGTGCCCGCGAGGTTCGAGGTGGTGGGCGCGTCGAGGACCGCGTTGACGACGGCGAGATCGGCCCCCGACATCTCCGCGTTGAAGGAGATCCCGGTGGAGTTCGGGACCTGGGGCTGCGACTCGAGGTGCTCGGTGCCGCCGTCGATCATCAAGGAGATCTCGAGGTCCCTCCAGACGACATCCGGCGCGCTGCCGTCCCCGCCGAGCAGCTGCGCTCGGTCCACCTGCAGCGAGCCCCCGCGCACGCGAGTGACCAGACCCACGAGGGTCGCCGCGGCGGCGATGCCCGCGTCCACGTCGGCGGTGAGGGTGGCGCCGTCCACGAACACGCCCTCGTAGGTCACGCCGACCCGACACATGTCGCCCTGGTCCTCGATCCCGAGGCCCGCCAGATCCGGCGGGCACTGGCCGGGCGCGACGCCCTGCATGTCGCCGAGGTCGGCGCCGATGTCGTACGGCCCGATGTCGAAGTTGATGGCGCAGCCAGAGGTGAGCAACAGGACGAGGGGGGCGAGCAGACGAAGGAACATGCAGTCTCCATGGGGTCCGAGACCCGACAGCAAGGGCGACGCGCACACGTCTCCCTCCTCGTCGCCAAGGCTAGCACCGAGGGGATCGAGGCTTCGGGGTGGATGGAAACCCTGGCCAGCACGGCCGGGGCGACCTTGTACCGTCCGGCCCATGCGCGCCCCGCTTCGGACCACGTCCCTCCTCCTCATCCTGCTGCTCGCCGCCTGCCCGTCGACCGACGACGACGACAGCGCGGTCCTCGACGACGACGACGCCACCACGGACGACGACGACACGACCTCCGACGACGACGACAGCGCCCTCTCCGACGACGACGACAGCGCCGCCTCCGACGACGACGACGCCACCACGCCCGAACCTCCCGGCCTCCCCACCTGGACCGACGCCCCGTGCAACGCGATGGGCACATACACCCACGGCGCCTTCCAGAGCACCGTGGACCGGTGGGCGAGCCAGGACGATCTGGCGCCCTGGGAACCGGGGCGCACCGTGTTCGTCGGCTCCAGCTCCATGCGCCTGTGGACCCGCTTGCAGGAAGACTTCAGCGAGTGGGCGCCGATCCAGCGCGGGTTCGGCGGCTCGCGCCTGTGGGACGTGGTGGAGCACAGCGAGGAGCTGATCACGCGCCACGACCCGCAGGGCGTCGTGATCTTCGCGGGCACGAACGACATCAACGCCGGCCTCTCGGCCGTGGAGACGCTCACCGCCTACCGGTGCCTCGTGGAGCGCATCGCGGACGAGCTCGGCGACGTGCCCATCGGGTTCATCGCGGTCACCCCCACCCCGGCGCGCTGGTCCCAGTGGCCCGAGGCGACCGCGCTGAACGACGCCGTCGAGGCCCTCGCCGACGAGTGGCCCGACCTGCACTTCTTCGACCCCACGGACCTGTTCCTCGCCACCGGCTCGCCGCCGGACGCCTCCCTCTTCGTCAGCGACGGCCTCCACCTGTCCCCCGCCGGCTACGCCCTGTGGACCGCCGTCATCCGGCCGCAGCTCGCCTCGTTCCTGCCCGGCGTGCCTCCGGCCGGCGCGACCGCTGTCTCCGGCACCCGCCTCCTCATCGACCTCGGCCCGTCGAACGCGGACGACGGCGCGCCAACCTCGAGTCCCGACTCCTTCGGCCACCACTGGAACAACTGGCACCCCATGGACGGCGAGGCGGACGTGCTGCCGGGCGAGCACATCGGCGCCCTGGTCGACACCACGGGGGCGGCGACCACCGTGCGTCTGAGCACCGCGACCAACGTGACCAGCAACGGCATCGCCAACGGGGGCCTGACGTCCCCGGACAGTGCGCTGCTCGGCGATCTCGCCGTCGGCACCGCCACGCAGGACTACCTGTGGCGTCCCGCGGAGAGCCCCGCGGGCCTCACCCTGGACGGGCTCGATCCGTCCGCGACCTACACCCTGCGCCTCTTCGCGAGCCGGGCCACCAGCCAGACCCGCACCACCCGCTACACCGTCTCCGGCGGCCACGGCTCGGCGTCCACGGCGCTGGGCATCGGCGGCACGGACATCGGCGCGAACGGGCACGACGGCAACACGAGCGACGTGGCGGAGCTGACGGGCCTCCAGCCCGACGACTGGGGCCGGCTGCACCTGGACGTCGCCGCGGACGCCGGCGACTACCACTACCTGGGTGTCGTGGACCTGGAGGTCGAGTAGGGGACGATTGTCCTTGGGACAACATGCCGGCGCCGGCATACTCTCGGGGCGCACCGAGGGGGACACATGCGCGCTCTATCCACACTCGCCATCGCTCTCCTGTCCAGCACCCTGCTCTTGGGGTGTCCGGGCACCATCCAGGTCACGGGGGGCACCGACCTCGGCGCCATCGTCGACGCCCTCCGGGTCATCACGACGAACGACGGGGAGCCTTCGGGGGAGACGATCACCGTCAGCAGCCGCGGGGGGACGTGCGCCCGGCAACAGGGCGTCGCGGACGACCTCCGCGCCGCGTACGAGGAGTACGAGGACGTCACGCTCGACTCGGCCGACGACGTAGACGCCGCCCGGGAGTACTGCGAGGAGATGGTCCAGTACTACGAGCAGGTCGCCGCGATCTACAGCCGCACGTACGAGGTGAACTCGTGGGTCGGCGGGTTCTCCTTGTGGGGTGAGGGCGGCTACGCGGTCGAGCCCGGCCAGTACGAGAGCGACGGCAGCGGGGACGGCCAGTTCTCCGGGCAGATCATGAAGATCGAGGGGAACCCGTACGCCGACTACCGCACCATCGACTTCGACTGCCAGGAGTGGGCGGACGAGTACGTCAACGGGGACGGCTGGGAGACCATTCCGGCGGGGCCCACCACGGATGAGCTGTACGAGTCCCTGGACCAGTGGTGGGTCACCGAGGGCTCGGCGACCGTGGAGGAGCGCGGAAGCTCGCTCCACATCTCGATCGAAGACGGGGAGCTGGCCGACTCCAACGGGCGCAGCGACGGGAGCTTCACGCTCACGGCCCGGCTCACGGACTGCGAGTACGAGCCCTACTACACCTACCTCGCGCGCTGACCGGTCCCTCGACCTGGCCTACGGTCAGCCCGCCTCGGCGTCTCCCGCCCTCGGCGTCTCCGTCACCACCCAGCGCAGCTCGTAGTGGGCGCCCTTGCCGGTGAGCGGGTCCACCTGCACGCCGTCCGTGGCCACCGGTGAGGCGAGGACCTGCCCGATGATGTCGTCCCTGGTCCAGGGGCCGTCCTTCTCCACGACCCGGACGCCCATCCCCGAGGTGGGGATCTCCAGCGTGAGGAAGTCCTCCACGTCCGCGTACTGGGCGGCGTCGATGGCGCCCGATCGCCCGGCGAGGGCCGCGAGCTCCTCGGCCGGAATCGGCGCGGTGCTGTTGTAGAGGACGGAGCCCACGCGCATGGAGTGGTCGTCCCCTTCGCGCGGAGGGAACACCTGCTCGCCCTGGTACAGCACCACGATCTCGTCGGCGCCGAGCTCGTTCTGCTCGATGCACTCGAGCGACACGAAGTGGAAGAAGGCGGTCATCGCGGGGCCCCCGGCTGACCCCACGGCGGGGTCAGAGCTGGATGAAGGTGAAGCCGAAGCACATCTCTTCGTCGGTCCGCTCACCGTACCGGACGTCCCGCGGCGGGTCGTAGAACTGGTCCGGGTTGTCCGCCGAGTTGTCCCAGGTGCAGGAGAAGTGGATGCGGTCGTTCGGCTCGAGCTCCATCGGCCACTCGAAGAGGTAGCTCTGCTGGTTGTCGAACTCGTACTCGGGCATGTCGACCATGCACTCGGAGTCGCCGTTGGCGGACTCGCGCCACATGGAGAAGGACTTGCCGAGCACGTGCATGTGCGGGAAGACGCCGTGGACGATGGGCGTCAGGCCCAGAGGCATGCCCCAGCTGCCGCTCCGGGTGTAGGAGTCGTCGCCGGCGGGGATGGTGAAGCTGCTCGTGCCGACCGGGACGAGGCGAACCTCGTCGTCGACCTCGGTGGCGGTGCGGAAGGCGTACCCGGTCTGGTCTGCGAGACCCGCCTCCCCGTTCTGGAAGTAGTGGATCTGGATGCCGATGCGCTGGTTCGCGAGGATCTTGATGCCCGTGTCCTGGGGGAACTCGATTGGCACCGCGCCGGGCGCCCAGCCCGCGATCATCCCGAGGACGGACTCGTCCATGTCGTCGATGCAGTCCACGCCCTGGTCGGGGTCGTAGTTCGGCCAGAGGTCGTCCTCCCCGATGCGGAACAGGACGATGTGGTGGACGAGCTTCTCCGCGTCGAGCAGCGGAGCGAGGCCGGTGATGTAGAAGTCCTCGTCCCGGCCGTGCTCCATGGCGAAGCAGCGGTACTCATTCCCGGGATCGCTCGGGTCGGCGAACGTCGGGACATACGGGGTGGGGATGCGCAGCTCGAGGTCTGCGTCCTCCAGCGTGAAGTTCGTGGTGGAGGAGCCGTCGACGATGGAGTCGCTGGGGTCGCCCATGGGGGTGTCCTGCTCCACCCAGGTAGCGAAGGTGTCCCGCGCCTCGAGAGGCAGGGTCAGCTCCTCGTGCCCCCAGTAGGGCCGGCAGTCGGGATCGGCGGCCGGGGGCGGCATCTCGCCGGCGTCGATGCGGGCGAGCATGTTCTCGGCCATCAGGGCGACGAGGCCAGGGTCCGTGAAGTCCATGGAGCCGGGGCCGTCCGGGCGATGGCAGCGTGAGCACCAGCGGTCGACGATGGGCTCCACGTCGGCGTAGTAGGTCAGGGTGGCGCTGTCGTCGTCGTCGGCGCCGCCCTCGGGGGTCAGCTCGCCAGTCCCCGCACAGCCGGCGAGGACGAGGAGGGGCGCGAACAGCGAGGCGAGACCGAGCTTCGAGGAGGTCATGGGGCTCCGGAGGCGAGGCACAGGGGCCTGGGCGTGGTCACCTTAGACCGAAGCGCGCAGGCAGGAAGGGTGGTTTGGGGCGCCCCGGGTAGGGTCACGGCATGCGATGTGTGCTCGGTGTCCTCCTGTTGGTTCTCGTCCTCCCAGCCTCACTCCCGGCGCAACCGTCGAAGGCACAAGAGCCACACCGCTTCGCGATGGGGGACCCGCTCCCCCGGGGACTCTGTGACCCGCCGCGCCGGACGGACAAGGCGAAGGCGACGCCCCGATGCGTGCCACGCCAGCTCATCGTCGTCTTCCAACCGTCGCTGCCCAAGGACCGGTTCGACCGTCTCCTCGACACCCTCGGGGCAAAGGAGCTCTCGCGCTTGCGCACCCGCCCCGTACACCTCCTCGAGCTCCCCGACGGGGCGGACCTCGACCGGGCGCTGGCTCGCCTCTCGCGGATCGAGGGCGTGCGCTACGCGCAGCCGAACACGGTCACCCAGCTCACCCGTCCTGCGAACGACCCGGCCTACGCGAACCAGACCTACTTCCACCCCGGAGTCCCAGGGTCGCTGGAGCTGGAGGCGGTGTGGGACATCACGACCGGGTCCCGCGATGTCCTCGTGGCGGTGCTCGACACCGGCCTGCGCGAAGAGGCGCGCGCACAGGGCGTCGACGACTTCCACGACAAGGAGCGCTGGCCAGACAGTGTCATCTACAACCACATGAGCCAGAGCAACCTCGCCTGGCAGCAGGAGGAGTACCCGGACTACGACGACAGCGACGGCAACGGCTACACCGGCGATCTACTCGGCTGCAACTTCGTTGGCTTTACCCGGACCGGCGGTTCGGGGACCCGGCCGATCGACTGGACCTGCGGGAGCACCGTCGACGGCCACGGACACGGGACCGCCATGGCCTCGATCATCGGGATGGTCGGCAACAACGGCCGCGGCGCGACCGGAGTCGCGTGGAGGGTGAAGCTGCTCCCGGTGAAGGTGCACGACGGCGGATTCACGCTATCCGCAAACTGGGATCTCTACGAGGGCGTCGAGTATGCGCTGGCCCGGGGAGCGGACATCGTGAACATCTCCCTGGTCACCCGCATCGGCAACGTGGTGATCGACGACCTCGTGGAGGCCGCGCCCGACACGCTGTTCGTCACCTCCGCCGGCAACGAGGGGGACGACATCTCGAAGGCCTCGGCCCTCGAGATCAAGCCCGTCGCCTGGGGCTTGCCCAACGTCATCCTCGTTGGGGCCGCCGTGGACACCGAGCTCGCCTCAGACTCCGGCTGGGGGACCCCGGTGGACGTGGCCGCGCCGTCCAACCGCCTCCCCGCCATGTGGAACGACGGGATCGTCCGGGAATCGGGCGGCGCGTCGACGGCCGCCGCCGTCGTCTCCGGCCTCGCCGCCCTCGCCCACTCCATCTGCCCGTCGATCTCCCCCGCGGACCTCAAGGCGACGCTCGTCCAGACGTCGGTCCCCCTCACCGGTCCTCCCGACCGACACATCCGCGGTGGCCTCGTCCACGGGCCGAGCTTCATCTCGGGAGTCCAGGCGCTCTGCGGAGCCAGCCCTCCTGGCGGGACCCCTGGAGGCCCCACCCCCGAGCCGACCCCCTCGCGCGACGAGACCGAGAGCGCCGGGGAGAAGGCGGGCGAAGAGGGCGGAGGCGGGTCGCTCATCTGCGGAGTGAGCGCGAGCGGGGTGTCCCCGCTTGGGCTGCTGCTGGGTCTGCTCGCCGTGGGGCGGCGGAGGCGCTGCCGGGAAGGCTGACGCTCCGCTCTGGACCCCTCAGGGGACGACGGTCACCAGGGTGCCGTCCACGGTCGCGGCGAGGCCGCCCTGGGCGAGGATGGCCTGCAGGGCCTCGTCCACCGGGGCGCGGCGCACGAACACGGAGACCCGGCCCTCCACGCCGTCCGCGATGACGACGCTCCAGCCCGCGGCCTCTCCGAGGGCGGTGAGCATCCGACGCACGTCCACCTTCGGCTGATCGATGGAGACGACCGCCGTGCGACCGTCCGGGTCGGTGGCGTGGACCTCGACGAGGGCGCTGCGGGCGGTGGAGGCACGAGGTGGGGTGCCAGGCGGCGAGGCGGTCGCCAAACCCGGGCCGACGACGAGCGTCACGGCGGCGAGGACGAGGGCCAGAGGGCGAGAGAGCATCGCCGGCATCGTGGCACGCGCCCGGGCCTCACAGCATCAGATTCAGCAGCGTGAACTCGGTCTCGGGGGGCTCGTCGACCCCTTCCCACCGGAGACGCACCTCGACCCATCGGGGCGGAGTCGCGGCGCAGGGGTCGACCGTGGTGGCGGACAGGGCGAGGTTCCAGTCCGTGCGGCCGACGCTGCGCACCAACCCACCGCTCTCGTCGATGATCTGCAGGTCGATGCCCCTCCAGTCGTCCACGCGCATGTCGATGACCTGCTCGGCGCAGTCCTCCTCCGCGCCCCACTCGATCTCGAAGACGTCGGGCTGCGCTCGGCAGACGAACCCGTCCGTCATCCCGACGGGCAGCGGCCGCGCGGTCTCCCGAGTGTCGTTGCCAGGGTCCGGTCCGTCACACGGGGGCGGATCGCAGCCGAGCCCTCCGAGCCCGAGGACCACGATGAGGATGCCGACACGCATGCAACCAACCTAGGCGATCGCTCCAATGTGGACTCTCGCCTCTTCCTGGAGCCTTCGAGCGCCTGCCGCTTCGCCCCACCGGGTGTCCTCCGGGGTCGCGAGGACGCTCCGTTGCCTCCCGTGCCGGGCTGACGCCCGCCCCGTCCCCCGAACCGCCGGCACGCCGGCGCCCTCCTGGCGCGGAGCTCCGACCTCTCGCGGGAGTTCCGGTCTCCAGGAACTCACCCACCCTGCGCCGCAGACCCCCTCGGATCCTGGCCGGCACCCCGGGAACTCACCACCCTGCGCCGCAGCCCCCCTCAGATCCTGGTCCCGACCGAGACTCCCACCCTCAGGGCGCCTGCCGCTTCGCGGCACCGGGTGTCCTCCGGGGTCGCGCAGTCGCGCTCCGTTGCGGGCCGCGCCGGGCTGTCGCCCGCCACGTCCCCCGAACCGCCGGCACGCCGGCGCCCTCCGGCCCCCCTGGCGCAGAGCCCCCCAAGGAACACCCCTCCCCAGGCCCGGTGTTCTACCCTCCGAACCTCCAAATCCTCTTCGCCTCCCCGCGCGTTCGGAGTCCCATGCGCCCCTCCACTCCTCTCGCCCGCCTCACGCTCCTCGCCCTCCCCTTCGCCGTCGCCGGCTGCCCCTCGTCCGAGCCCGAGCCCACCGTGTTCTGGACCGACGTGGCGCCCATCGTCGAGGCCCACTGCGTGGAGTGCCACTCCGACGGAGGCGTCGCGCCGTTCCGCCTCGACACCTACGACGCCGCCGCTCCCTGGGCCTCCGCTTCCGCCAGCGCCGTCGCCGGCCGCGACATGCCGCCCTTCCTCGTCCGCGACGACGGCACCTGCGGCGAGTACGAGGACGGCCACTGGCTCACCGACGCCGACATCGCCACCCTCGGAGTCTGGGCCGCCGAGGGCGCCCACGAGGGCGACGGCGCCACCGTGACGGTCCCCACGCCCAACGTCCTCGACGGCGAGCTGACCGCGACCGAGACGCCGGTCTTCTCCCCCGAGATCGTCGGCGGCGACTTCGCCGAGTTCGACGAGTACCGCTGCTTCATGGCCGAGCTGCCCACGTCGGACGGCGACGCCTTCCTCACCGGCTACGAGGTGCTGCCGGGCAACGAGGCCATCGTCCACCACGTCATCGGCTTTCCGGTCGTCCTGAACGGCGAGTCCGACTCCTTCGGCCGGACGAACCAGGAGGTCATCGATGACCTGCGCGCCCAGGAGCCCGACCGCGACGGCTGGCCCTGCTTCTCCGGCGCGGGCGCGAACGTGAGCTACGACTTCGAGGTCGTGGCCTGGGCCCCCGGCCAGGGACCCGTCGAGTACCCCGAGGGCGTCGGCCTCCAGCTCCCCGAGGACTCCGTGATGATCTACCAGGTGCACTACAACCTCGTGGACCCCGCCACCCACGGCTCCAGCGACCAGACCGTCGTCAACCTGCGCATCGTCGACGAGGTCGAGCGCCAGGCCTACATGACCCTGCCCGACGGCTTCCTCGGCGGCCTGTCCGACAGCTCCATCCCCCCGGGCCAGTCCGACGCCTCCATCTCCTTCGAGCTGCCCATCTCCTGGATCGTCGGCAACGTCCCCCTGACCTTCGAGATCCTCGCCATCCTCCCCCACATGCACGAGCGCGGCCGCGAGATGCACGTCCGCCTCGAGCACGACGACGGCGCCGAGACCTGCGTCACCGAGGTCCAGAACTGGGACTTCAACTGGCAGCGCATGTACATGTACGAGCGCCCCATCCAGTTCGACACGACCGACACCCTGCACGTGGAATGCATCTACGACACGTCGAACGACGACGACCCGATCACTCCCGGCTGGGGCACCCAGAACGAGATGTGCCTGCCGGGCGTCCTGGTGACCGTCGCGCAGTAGTCCGCCGGCTGACTTTTTCGCCCGGGTTGTCGATCAGGACCCTCCTGACCCGTCTGCAGGGTGAAGCGCACCTCGCGCACCCAGCAACCGCGGCACAGATCGCCGCACGAGGAGACGACCATGAAGGTGATGATGTTCATCCTGGAGACCCCCGAGCACTTCGCGTCCCGCGCGGACGGGCCCGCCGCCGACGCCTACTGGACTGCCTGGCAGTCCTACTCCGCCGCCGTGAACGACAAGGTCGTGGGAGGCAACGTGCTTCCCAGCGGCAGCGACGCGGTGACCCTGCGCCGGCGGGACGGCGAGCGGGTCATCCAGGACGGCCCGTTCGTGGATAGCAAGGAGTCGCTTGGCGGCTACATGATCTTCGAGGTCGACACGATGGACGAGGCGATCGAGCTCGCGTCCACCTGCCCCTGCCTCGACGGCGGCGCGGTGGAGCTGCGTCCCATCGTCCCCATGTCGGACATGACCTGAGACCGGGGCGGCGCGGCGTCTCCGGGCATCGCGCCGCCGCACCGGTCCCCGCGGCCCCTCCCCATGACCCCCGCCAAGCTCGCCGTCGAACAGACCGCGCGGGACAGCTACGGCCGCTTGTTGGCCTGGCTCGCCACCCGCTGCGGCGACCTCACCCTCGCCGAGGACGCCCTGGGTGACGCCCTCACCCGCGCCCTCGAGACCTGGCCCTCGAATGGAGTCCCCGCGAGCCCAGAGGCGTGGCTCCTCACCGCCGCCCGCCGCAAGGTCGTCGACCGGGTCCGTCGACGCCAGACACGCCTGCGCTCCGCAGACGCCCTCCGGCATGCCCGACAGCTGCGCCTGGATGCCACCGAGGCCGTCGACTCCCCGTTCTCCCGGACCCTTCCCGACCGCCGGCTCGAGCTCATGTTTGCTTGCGCGCACCCCCACATTCCCCCCGAGATACGCGCCCCGCTCATGCTCCAGACCGTGCTCGGCCTCGACGCGACGCGCATCGCCAGCGCACTCCTCGTCCGGCCCGCCACGCTGGCTCAGCGCCTCGTGAGGGCGAAGCGGGACATCAAGGCCCGAGGAATCGCCTTCGCCATCCCGGAGGCCGAGGAGCTCCCGGCCCGTCTGGCCGCGGTGCTCGACGCCATCTACGCCGCGTTCGGCACCGGGTGGGCCGCCTGGCCTGACGGCGAGGGCTCGGAGCTCCGCGGACTCGCCGTCGAAGCCATCTGGCTGGGGCAGCTCACGGTCCGCGCCCTCCCCAAGGAGCCCGAGGCGCTCGGGCTCCTCGCCCTGATGTTGCTCAGCGAGGCCCGCCGGCCGGCCCGCCGCGCGGCCGACGGCTCCTTTGTCCCCATCGAAGAGCAAGACCCCACCCTGTGGGACCCCGCCCTGTTGCTCGAGGGCGAGAAGGCGCTCTGGCTCGCCGCCCAGCAGCTGCGAGGCGGTCCCTACCAGCTCGAAGCCTGCATCCAGTCCGTTCACGCCGACCGGGCGCGCACCGGCCTCACCGACTGGGCCCGCATCGAAGAGCTCTACGGGTTCCTGGTCGACCGCTACCCCTCCACAGGCGCCCGGGTGGGACGTGCCGCGGCCCTCGGACGGACCGGGCGGCCGACCGACGGCCTCGCCACCCTCGACGCGATCCCGGACGGCATCGCCCAACGCCACCAGCCCTACTGGGCCGTCCGTGCCTGGTTGCTCCGGGGACTCGAGCGGACCGACGAGGCACTCGAGGCATACGCTCGGGCCATCGGACTCACCGAGGACCCCGCAGCCCGCAGCTGGCTGATCGCCCAACGGGAACAGGTGAACTGACCCGCCGCCTACCCGTACTCCGGAGAGTGCAGCGCCCGACCCCTCCCACAAGGAGGAGGGGCGCGCCGCTGGAGGACGGCGCGCCCCTGGTCGCCGCGCCCTGTAGGAGGGCAGTGCGCGGGACCTCAGGAGAGCAACGCTGGAGGACGTCGCTCCCTGTCTCCTCGGTGACCCCGTGGGATCTACGAAGCCGATGGCCTCGCTGGAGTCGGAGGCGCCGCGCGGGCGAGGGGCAGAGGATGGAAAGCGTCCCCCCGTCTGGTGGCGTCACCGGACACCGAGTCGGTGTGCGCCTGAAGCTTCACCCCGTTCGCTCCCGTTTCCCTATGACGCCGGTATGACGCGTGCGCGAGGCCCCGGGCAGCCGCCCCATCGCGCCCTCGGTCCCAGTCGGGCACCCTGCCCTCGACGCCCGCTCTCTCGGGCAACGGGCTGCCCGGCGCTGTCGGATCGGGCCATGCACACAGGACCTCGCCGATGACCTCCCGCCTCCTCGCCCTCACCGCGCTCCCGCTCCTCCTCGCAGGCTGCCCCACGGACCCCTGCGCCGACGCCCCCTGCCTGCGCGGAGAGGACCTCGCCCAGGGCCTGTTGTCGGTCCGGGCCCCCGCCGACGACGACGTCTGGGTGGTCGGCGCCTCCCCTGCCCCCGACGCCACCGGCCCCGCCGGACCCCTCGCCGCCCACTTCGACGGCACGAGCTGGTCCGGTCTCGACCTCTCCGCGTGGGACGGCCTCGAGCTCTGGTGGGTCCACCCCATGGCCGACGAGGTCGTCATGGTGGGCTCGCGGGGGACCATCCTGGAGCACGACCGCACCAGCGGCACGACCGAACAGGCCGTCGACGCTGGCGAGGACGCGCTGTTCTTCGGGGTGTGGGGCGCATCGCCCGACGATCTCTGGGCCGTCGGGGAAGGCCCGTCGACCGACCCCAACGGCGACCCCATCGACAAGCTGCCCCTCATCTACCGGCGCCAGGGCGGCGCGTGGGCCCCCTTCGTCGACCCGGGCGTGGGCCCCGGCCTCCCAAACCAGGTCTACTTCAAGGTGCACGGCCGGTCGGCCGACGACCTGTGGGTCGTGGGCACCAACGGCATCGCCATGCACTGGGACGGCACGGACCTGACGGTCGTCCCCACCGACGCCGAGACCGACACCTCCACGGCTCCGCTGCTCACCGTCGACGCGAGCGGTGACCGGCCGCTCGCGGTGGGGGGCGCCGGCTCCGGGCTCCTCCTCGCGTTCGACGGCACCGACTGGGTCGACGAGACGCCCGAGTTCCAGCCGCCCTACAACGGGGTGTGCACCGGCCCGGACGGCGAGGCCGCCGCCGTGGGTCGCTCCGGCTCCCGCGCCCTGCACGATGGCTCCGCGTGGGTCACCGACCTCGACGCGGGCATTGACGCCCTGACGCTGCAGGATTATCACGCCTGTGCGTACTCCCCTTCCGGTGCGCTCTGGGCCGTGGGGGGACGCATCGCGCAGCGCCCGCTGTCCCGCGGCGTGCTCGCCTACTCCGGGCCGGGGGACATCCCCGCCCTGACGTCGAACCCTGGAGGTTCCGAGTGAGTCGACTCCTGCCCCTCGCCGCCCTCGCCGCGGCCGCTCCCCTCGCCCTGAGCGGCTGCCCCGGCGCGTGCCCCGATCCCGGCACCGTCTGCACCGTCGCGGGCACCGGCGAGGCCGGCGCGAACGAGGCCGAGTCGCGCGCCACCAGGTCCCCGCTCTACGGCCCCATGGACGTCATCAACTGGCCCGGCGAGGGCAAGTTCTTCATCGGGGACTGGAACAACCACAAGATCCGCGTCGTCGACGGGGGGGAGATGTCCACCATCGTCGGGACCCGCTTCCTGGGCGACGGCGACCCGAACTTCCTCGAGCGCGCCGCTCCCGGCGTCGACGGCACGACGGTCGCCCTGAACCACCCCACCCAGGCCGAGTGGAACCACGTCACCGGCAAGCTGCTGCTCCCCTCGTGGCACAACCACCGCATCCGCGAGTGGACGCCCGAGACCGGCAACTCCCTGGTCGTGTGCGCCGACACCGCCATCGACGACGGCAACGGCGCCAACGCCGGCTTCGAGGGGGACGGCGGGCCCGCCTCCGACGCGCTCATGGCCTTCCCCAACTCCATCGCCGTGGACGACGACGGCTCGTTCTGGTTCGTGGACCAGCGGAACAACCGCATCCGCTACGTCACCGCCGACTACCAGCTCATCGACACCGTCGTCGGGGACGGCGAGGACGACTCGGACGACGGCTCCTTCGCCGAGGCGTCCTTCAACTTCTGGACCCTCGACGATCTCCAGCCCGACCCGTCCGGCGCCATCGAGTACGACGGCGTCGACACCCTCTACGTCGCGGACACGAGCAACCACGCGATCCGCGTGCTGGACCTCACGACGGAGACCGTCACCACCTTGCCCACCGGCGAGCAGACCCTCCCCGGGGGCGCGTGTGACGCCGCGGCGCTGTGCTTCCCCCACGACCTCGAGCTCGGCCCCGACGGCCGCCTCTACATCGCGGACACGGACAACGACCTCATCCGCGTGTGGGACTTCGCGAGCGAGACCCTCGAGACCATCGTGGGGACCGGCGAGCGGGGCGACGGCGAGGACGGCCTCGACGCCCTGGAGACCATGCTCCAGCGCCCCTACGGCATCGACTTCGACGACGACGGCGCCCTCCTCATCGCCGACACCTTCAACCATCGCATCCGTCGGGTGACCCCGTGACGCGCACCGCCCTCGCCCTGGTTCCCCTCTCGCTGGCCCTCGCTGGCTGCCCGGACTCCGTCTGTGAGCCCGGCGACCTCTGCACCTGGTTCGGGACTCCCCAGGAGGCGGGCATCTCCGCGCCGGGCACCCCGCGCGAGGAGACGAAGACCTTCTGGGTCGTGGACATGGCGTTCCACCCCGTCGATGGCACGCCGGCCATCCTCGACTGGAACAACCACCGGGTCGTCACCCTCGACGAGAACGATGCGCTCCAGGTCATCACCGGCGTCGGGGGCGAGCTCGGCGACGGACCTCCCGGTCCGGCCCTCGAGGCCCAGTGGAACCACCCGACGGACATCGACTGGCTGTCCGACGGCACCCTGGTCATGGCCGCCTGGCACAACTCGCGGGTCATCACGGTGGACCCGACGGGCTCGACCGTCGACTTCATCGCCGGAACGGGCGGGCGCGGCTTCTCGGGCGACGGCGGACCGGCGACGGACGCGGTGCTCGACCTGCCCTGCGGCATCCGCGTGGACGAGGACGACGCCATCTACATGGCCGACATGGCGAACCAGCGCGTCCGCGTCATCGACCCGGACGACGGCAGCATCGAGTCCGTGGCCGGCAACGGCGAGCACGGATTCAACGGCGAGGGCCTCGGCGTGATGGAGACCTCCTTCGCGAGCCCCGCGCTCCAGCGCGCCGAGCCGGCGTTCAAGATCGACTGGGACCTCGACGGCACCATGCTCATCGCCGACACCCACAACGGGCGCATCCGGCGCATCGACTGGGCGAACGACGTCGTCACCACCGTGGCCGGCATGGGCGCCACGCCCGAGGACAGCGACAACGGCACGTCCTGCACCGAGGGCTGCGGCTACAGCGGCGACGGCGGGCCCGCCACCGAGGCGATGCTCAACTACCCCGCGGATCTGGCCGTGGGAGACGACGGCACCATCTACATCGCGGATGCGTACAACCACTGCGTCCGCGCGGTCTCGCCCGACGGCACCATCGACACGTACGCGGGCGTCTGCGGCGAGCAGGGCTTCGACGGCGACTTCGGGCCGGCGAACGAGGCGCTGCTGAACACGCCGTTCGGCGTCGAGGTCGGCCCCGACGGCGCGGTGTACATCTCCGACACCTACAACTCGCGCATCGCGCGGGTGGAGCCGCTCTAGGGCGCCGTGGGCGCGCGGTCTCCCCTCCGCGGCCTGACGTTGGCGTGGAGCGCGCTCGCGCTGACCGCCTGCTCCCCGCCGTGCGAGGTCGGCGACGTCTGCGCGCTCATGGGGACCGGGTTCCTCGGCTTCAACGGGGACGGCGCCGCGGACGAGTCGGCGCTCGCCTCTCCCACGGCCGTGCGCGAGGACCCGGACGGGCGGCCCCTGGTGGTCGACTTCTCCAACATGCGCCTGCGCGTCCTCGACGAAGCGGACGTGGTGACGACGGTCGTGGGGAACGGGCTCCACGCCTTCTCGGAGCCCGGGGCCGACCGGCTGGCCACCCCCCTCGAGAACCCGATCGACGCGCGCTACGGCCCCGATGGCCTGCTCTACATCGCGCCCCTGCACGAGGGCCGCGTGATCCGGATCGACGACGCGGGGCGCGTCGAGCGGGTGGCCTGCACCGGGACGTCGCTCAACGAGGGCGGGGACGGCGGGAGCGCCCTGGACGCGACCATGGGGTTCGTCGGGGGCCTCGCTTTCGGTCCCGACGGCACGCTCTACGTCTCCGACAACAGCAACCACCAGGTGCGCGCGGTCCAGATCGGGGGGGAGATCACGACGGTCCTGGGCACGGGCGAGCGCGGGTTCGACGCCGACGGCGACGGGACGCAGGTGCGCCTGAACTCGCCGGTCATGCTGCAGATCGTGGGCGACGAGCTGTGGGTGGTCGACGCCGGCAACCACCGGGTCGCGGCCCTCGACCTGGCGACGGGGCAGGTGCGGACGGTGGTGGGAACCGGCGACGAGGGGTACGCCGGCGACGGGGGACCGGCCGAGGAGGCGACGCTGTCGGACCCGTTCGGCATCGCCACGGACGGGGAGCGCGTCTGGATCGCAGACCTGGGGAACAAGGTCGTGCGGGAGATCGCTGCGGACGGCGTGATCAGCACGGTCATCGCCGGGTCGGGGGAGATCGACCCGGAAGAGACGCGGCGGGTGTTCGACCCCCTGGACGCGCCGGTGTTCTCCCCCGCGGGGCTGCACGTCGCTGAGGACGGGACCCTGCTCCTGACGGACCGGGGGACCCACCGGGTCCTGCGCTGGGTGCGCGAATAGCGGGAGCCTGAGGGCGCGTACGATCAGTGATCGGGCCGGTCGCGACGGCTACTCGCTCGCTGCTTCTTGCTTCGCCTTCTTCATGTTCTTCGGGGTCTTCGGCTCGTAGTCGCTCCACGCGGGGCGGGCGATCTTGCCGAGGCGGACGGACGCCCGCAGCTCGACCGCGGCCGCGGTGCGGTCGCGCCCCACGATGGGGATGGTGCCGGCGATGGTGAACCCGAAGCGCTTCAGGTCGGAGAAGCGGAGGCCGATGGCGCCCGCGAGCATGTCCACGGGCTCGCCCCCCCAGCCGAAGCGGGACTTCAGGTCGAGGACGATGCCGACCTCGGGGACGGGGATGAACTCGGCGCCGAGGACGACGGAGGCACCCGCGCGGGGGGCGGCCGGTCCCTTACCCGCCATGGCCTGGAACAGGACGTTCGCGTCGCCGTGGAAGGCGATGTGGCGGGAGATCTCCAGCTGCCCGGCGAGGCCGAGGTCGAAGGCGAAAGGCGCGGCGTTCCGATAGAGCCCGAAGGCGGTGGGGAGCACGAGGCGGCCGTGGGCGGCGAGGGCGAGGGGCTTCGTGCGCAGGACCCCGTAGGACGCGCCGATGGACGTGTGGCCCAGGGTGATGGCGGTGGACCCCAGCGGGGTGATGAGCATCTCCACGCGGAGGAGCTCCAGCTCGGCGAACACCTCGAAGCGGTCGGTGATCATCCAGGAGCCGTCGAGCGCGAACTGGGCGGCGAGGCGGCCGTAGAAGTTGGGCAGGTCGACGGTCAGGCCGCCGCCGAAGCTGAGGCCGATCTCCTTGCGCCCGCAGGCCCGGTGGCCGGCGCCGAGGTCGCCGGGGATGAGGCCGGCGCGGGTCGGCCCGGTGGGGAGCCCCCAGGCGGCGTTGGTGCAGGGGTCGGAGGCGGTGGCTGTAGACGCGGCGGCCGGGGCGGCGGCCTCTTCTTCGGCGGGAGCCTCCTCCGCAGGAGCCTCATCCGAGGGAGCCTCCTCCGCAGGAGCCTCCTCCTCGGCGAGAGCGGCGGTCGGAAGCAGGAGCAGCGCGAGCGCGAGCAGCAGGCGGTTCATCGCGCCACCCCCGGACCCGTGAAGACGCCGTCGCCGTCGCGGTCGAGGACGAAGGGGTTCGTGAACCCGAGCGGGTATCCCCCGGGCGTGACGGCCCAGAACAGGTAGGCGTCCGACGACCGGTCCGGCGGCGGCGGTTGGCCCAGCGGTCCCGTGTCCCCCTCGCAGGTCTCGGGCTCGCCGTCCTCGTTGCCCTCGGCGTCCCGCCAGTCGATGACCCCGTCGCCGTTGTTGTCGCCGGTGTCCGGGAAGCCGTCGCAGTCCAGGTCTCCCTGGGCCACCAGCGGCGCGCCGGCCTCGATGACGATCCACGCATCTCCCTCGGCCGGGAGGATCTCCGCGAGGTCGACCTCCGCGTCCAGGCGGTGGATGCCGTTGGGGTCGAAGGGATCGAGCGGCTGGTTCAGGTCGAGCCCGCCGAAGACCTTCGCCTCCACCCCGTTCACGATGATCCTCACCTCTTCGATGGGCACCCACGGCGCAGCGTCGATCCGCAGGGACATGGGCTGCGACTCGTCGGCAGCGAAGGCATCGAGCGACGGCGCCCGGCCCTCCCCGTCCTCCCCGACGAGCTGCACCGCGAACACGGGACCGTTCGTGCCGAAGGCGTTGCCCTGCTTGAGGGCCCCGTTGAAGCGACCGGCGTCGAAGTCGAGGAGCGTGTCGTCGCTGAACACCACGGTGCGCGGCGTCCCCACGACGTTGTCCGTCAGCGTGTGGGAGTCGGCATTGGCGGTCCCGGTGCGGAGGATCCCCTGGTTCAGCAGGTAGTGCCAGAACGCCCGGTACGCGGGGAATCCGTGGTTGGTGGTCCCGTTCATCACCTCCTGCACGTCGAAGTCACCGTTGGAGAAGGTGCTCCCCTCCGGCGTGCGCAGGAACTGCGACGGGCGCGTCCCGTCGAACTCGGTGGGGAGAGGCACGGTCCCGTCGATGCCCAGCGACGTCGCCCACCCCTGGTCCCGCGCGAAGAGAGCCTCCTCGATGGGGTGGTTGAGCTGGATGACCCCCTCGTCCGGGTCCCAGCCCTGGTCCACGGCCCGCTCGAAGAGCACGGCCGGCTCCACCAGCTCGTCCCAGGGGGCGCCGCGCCAGGGACCCTCGGGGTCGAAGGGGATGGGCCAGATGTTCCAGTGGCCGAAGACCTGGGGGTTCTCCTGGTCCGGCAGGGACTTGTAGAGGATGTGCCCCGTGGACTCCGTGCCCACCATGATGCGCAAGCGGTCGTCGGCGCCGAGCCGGGTGCGGGCCTCGGCGTAGTCCCAGGCGGTGTCGTGCTCGGTGGTGGCGAGGACGTCGAGGCGGGCAGCGAGCCAGGCGGCCACCCGCGCGTCGTCGGGGATGTTCGAGTCGAAGCTGGCGCCGCCGTGGACGTGGAAGTCGCCGCTCATGGCGGTCGGCGGGAGGAGGTTCAGCATCTCCACCTGCAGGTCGACCGTCGCCTCCTGACCGGCGGTCACGGTGACAGCGCGGGCCTGGGCAATGGTGGAGAACGGGCCGGCGACGGCGAAGAAGTCGTAGACGCCCGGCACGATCCCGACGGTGACCGGTCCCTCGGGCGACAGGAAGACGCGGTTGCAGGCGGGAGCACCGCCGTAGGGGGCGCCGAGGAGCGGGGCGCACTCGGCGAACTGGCCGAACATGGCGGCGGCGGCGGCCTCCTCGGTGGCCTCGTCCGCGGGGAGCACGAGGACCTGAAGGTGGTCGGCCTGGCCATCGATGCCGCCGGAGAGGGTCACGGTCCCGACGGCGGGGACGGTGATGGTGCCCACGTCCACGTTGCTCTCCGCCACGGAGACGGCGATGGGCTCGCCGCGGTGGCCGTAGCTCTCGACCTCGAGGACGTACTCACCGTTGGCGGGGACGGCGAGGAGGAAGCCGCCGTCGGCGTCCACCTCGGCGTGGTTCCAGGCAAAGCGGTCCGCGATGGGGTCGGAGTCCGCGCCCGCGGACACGTGGACGGAGGCACGCAGGCCCTCGCCGACGGCCACATCCGCGTCGCCTTCGACGGCGACGGTCCCCTCGATGACGGCGTAGGCCTCGTCGAAGAGCTGACGGCGCACGTCGAAGATGATGTTGGCGGCGTCGGCGACGGAGGGGCCGTCGGCGATGGCGATGAAGCGCTCGTAGGCCTCCCAGTCGCCGTACGCCAGCGGCCGGGCTGCGGTGCCGTTCGTGGCGATGTTGTTCGACTGGAAGCCCCAGATGGCGTCGCGGTCGCAGGCGACGGTGCCGTAGGACGCGGCGGGCTCGCTGTGGGCGGCGCCGACCATGAAGGGGGCCTCGCCGGTGGCGTCCCCGAGGGTGGACAGCCCGAAGGACGGGTGCTCGAAGCCGCCGCCGGGGGTGAAGTCGAGCTGCTCGCGGTCGCCGAAGTAGGTGGCGTCGAACAGGGTGACGGACGAGCTGTCGGGCTCGAGGCTCACGAGCTCGGTGCGGACGCGGAGCCCGGGCTCGCAGGGGCGCAGCTCGTACCGGGTGGCGATGTGGACGTCGGGGCGTGAGTCGAGGGTGCCCCGGAACTGGACGCCGACGAGCCCCTCCTCCTCGATGAGCTTCATCTCGGTGTAGTTGGCGGCCTCGTCGGGGAGGACCCCGGTGGCCTGGACCATCTGGCGCAGGGAGTCGTTGTCGTCGCCGACGGTGGACATGTCGAGGATGCCGCCACCGGACGGGGCGACGTAGTGGGGGTGGTCGAGGGCGTCGATGATGACGACGACCTTGTCGTTGCTGAGCCGGATGTCGCCGGGGGCGCCGAGGGCGTCGAGGCCCCCGGGCACGTCGGCCGCGGACTCGACGAGCGAGACGGCGACGGTGCCGTTGGCGCAGGTGAACTCGTCGATCCCTTCGCAGGGCGACGGGACGGTGCAGTCCTCGGCGGTGGGATCGAGGCAGCCCCGGTCTCCGCAGGCGGAGAGGGCGGGAGCACAAGCGGCGAGGAGCAGGGCGGCAAGGGCGCGGGGGGACAGCATGGCGCGATGGTACCCGCGGCAGCGCGGCGACGGGACGGCAGCGCGCGCGTGTCGCGGCGGGTCAGTTCAATCCTAGCGCCAGGATCCGGAACGGCAGGTCCGGGTCGGTCCCCAGGACGAAGTTGGTGACCTCGCCCTTGAGGCCGTAGAGCGTCCCCTCGGCGACGGTCAGGGCGGCGATGTTCTCCGGCGGGCTGGTGCCCACCCCCGTCGCGGTCTGCCAGCCGTCATCCGAGGTGAAGCGCAGGACCCGCGTGTGCCCCGCGACCAGGATGTCGTCCCCCTGGCGGAGCATCCCGTCGGCGCCGTTGGGCAGGGTCCCGAAGCCGTCACCGTCGAGGTCCACGCGCGTGACCGGCTCCTGGGGGTCGAGCGGGACGCGCACCAGCGCCGCAGGGAGGTAGCGGGTCACGATCATCGCGTCCCCGTCGGGGGACAGGTCCACGCCGTTCAGCCCGAGGATGGACGAGGAGAGCTCGTCGTCGGTGCGGAACAGCTCGGGCGGGCCGTCGAGGGCGAAGCGGTAGAGGTTCGGGTTCTCGCGGTCGGTCACGTAGACCAGCCCGTCGGCGTCGAAGCCCACGTCGTTGCACCCCGAGCCGGTCTGGAGGGGCTCCAGGTCGACCACCCGCGTGCGCTCGCCGGTCGACGGATCGATCATCCAGACCTGCGCGTTCTGGGCGTCGCCGCCGAACCCGTGCAGCGCGCAGACCACGAGCGGTCCTGTCGGGTGCACCCGCATTCCCAGGGTCACCCAGTCCTCTTCGCCCACGTCGAAGGCGGTGCTCTGCGTGCCGTCCGCCTCCATCCGCCGAACGACGCCGCCGTTGAGGCTCCCGAAGAAGAACGCGCGCTCGCCGCTGTGGAAGGCCATGCCCTCCGGGTGGAGGTCGCCGCCGTCGAGGTCGTAGACGTCGCGGAGCCCCTCGGGGGCGGGGGGAGGATCGGCGGGGGGAGGCCGGCACCCGACGATGGCCATCGCGGCGCCGAGGAAGACGAGGAGAGACAGACGGACGCCCATCTCCCCACTCTACCGACCCCGCCGAGTTAACACTCCCGGCCCTCCCGCCGTCCTTGGTCCATGAGCCGCGCTGCGCCTGCCCTGCATAGAGTGCGTTCGATGGTGAAGGACCGCGCCCAGTCGAGGGAGACGTCCGTCGCGGACCTCGTGTCGGCGGCGACGGGCGGCGATCGGGACGCCTTCGGGGTCCTCCATCGCCGGTTCCGCGGGATGGTTCACGCCACCGTGCTCGTCCGGCTCGGTCCGGGAGAGGCGGAGGACGCCATGCAGGAGGCGTTCGTCGCCGCGTGGCTCCGCCTCGGCGAGCTCCGGGAGCCCGAGGCCTTCGGTCGCTGGATCCAGGCCATCGCGCGGCGCAAGGCCACGGACCGCCTCCGTCGCCGACGGGCCACCGTCCCCCTCCCCGACTCCCTGCCGTCCACCGGCGCCCCCGTCGACCTCGCTCCCGAGGCCCGCGAGGTGCTCGCCGCCATCGCACGCCTGCCCAGCCACCTCTCGGAGCCCCTCGCCATGCGCCTCATCGAGGGCATGACCGGGCCGGAGATCGCCACCGCCACCGGCCTCACCCACGGCTCCGTGCGCGTCACCCTGCACCGCGCCATGAAGCAGCTCCGCGCCGACCTGGAGGTCAGCGATGACTGACGATCCCCTCTTCGACGGCGGCGAGGACGCCGAGCTCGACCGGCTCTCCGCGCTGCTCTCCCCGCTCAAGACCGAGGCGCCGCCACCGCCGCTACCGAGCCAGGCGCCGCTGTGGCGGTCGCCGGTGTTCCAGGCTCTGGCGGCGGCGCTCGTGGTGGCGGTCGGGGCGGTCGTCATCAGCGCAGGCAGTGACGACGAGGAGGGAGGTCTTGTGCTCGTGGCTCCCGGGGGCGACGAGGGCGCGACCGGGGCCGCGGTGGTGGCGGAGGATGAAGGCAGCCGGGGGCTCACTGCGGACGGGGTTCGGGCGCTGGAGGATGACGCCGACGCGGCGGCCGGGACCTCGGCGGAGAGCGGGGACGGCGCGGACGCCGGCCCCGACGGCGTGCTCGATGAGTTCGGCAATGACCGCAACTCCGGCGACGCACCCTTCGAGCTCCCCGGGCGCCCGATCCGCTCGTGGGATCGGTCTTCCGGAGACGGTGCTCGCCAGATCACCGAGTCCCTCGAGGGCAACGCCCACTACCCGCAGATCTCTCCCTCGGGGAAGGGCATCGCCTTCGAGGTGAACTACCCGGCCGAGAGGCGCACGGAGCTGTGGGCCGGCGGCCTGGTCGACGACCAACTCACCAACCCGCAGCTGCTCCTCCACGACCTCCAGGGCACCGGCTTCGGCGTCGGCAAACGCATCACCCACATGTTCGGCTGGGCGCCCGAGGAATCCGAGTACGGCTTCGCCTACACGGTGAACAACGCCGACGGTCAGCAGCAGATCTACATCGACGGCTGGCCCGATCTCCTCGCCGACGGCGTGAACAAGGAGCCCACCTGGGACCCCACCTCCCCCCGCTTCGTGTTCACCAGCAACCGCACCGGCAACGGCGACCTCTACCTCTGGGACGACGGCGCCGAGCTCCAGCTCACCTTCGACGAGACCCACGCCGAGCTCTACCCGTCCTGGGCGCCCGCCGGAGACAAGGTCACCTTCGTCCGCGCGGGCAAGGGCGAGAGCCAGGTCATGGTCCTGGACATCAACCTCTATCGCTCCCGCATGCTCGTGAACTTCCCCAGCCACGACGCCACCCGCCCCTCGTTCTCCCCGAACGGCGACAAGGTCGCGTTCCTCTCGAACAAGGGCCAGGACTCGGTCATGAAGTTCGGGCTCTGGGTGGTGGACGCGAAGCCGGGGAGCACCCCCCGCCAGATCGCCGACCGGGTGAAGATCCCGAGCAAGGGCTCCGCCCGATGGACCCCCGACGGCCGCGGCGTCATCGCGGTCATCGACGACCCGGACCTCGGCGACCCCATCGCCATCGTCCCCATCGACGGGAGCGGCCCCCGCACCCTCGACACCGGCACCGTGAAGAACCGCGACCCGTTCCTCCACGTAGACGGGGACCGCTGGCTCCTCGCCTTCACGAGCCAGGGCCCCGAGGCACGCGACGAGAGGACCTGGTACTCGCTGTACCTGTACGAGATCCCGCACTGAGTCGAGCCCCGAGTCGCCCGCCACCGCCCCTGGCGCGCTTCGCGACTCCGTTGGCGCGATCCGCGATTGAGCCACCCCCAGCGCCTGCGTAGGGTCTCTCCAGCTGGAGGGCCTCATGCCGACGACCACCGGATACGCCGTCAGCCCGATCTGGAAGGGCATCCTCGCGGACTACGGCGTCGACTACGTCGACGTGCTCCGCGCCTCGGGCCTGCCCGACGACCTCTTCGAGCGCCCGGACCCCCGGGTCAAGGGGGACGACTTCTTCCGCCTCTGCGACGCCATCGAGACCGCGGTCGATGACCCCCGCTTCGCGCTGCTCTCGGTGGAGAACACCGACCTCGCCTGGTTCTCCCCCGCCGTCTTCGCCGCGCTCTGCAGCCCCAACCTCGCCACTGCCGTGAAGCGGCTCTCGCGCTTCAAGCCCCTCATCGCCCCCATCGACCTCGAGGTCACTGACGCTCCCGATGGGCTGACCGTCCGCTACCGCTTCCAGGACCAGACCGTCTCCCCGCCTCGCTTCTTCACGTCGTACGAGCCCCTCTTCCTCGTCAAGCTCGCCCGCACCGGCACCCGCCAGCGGGTCGTCCCCACCGCCGTGACCATGCCGTCGGCCCCTCCGGCCGCGGACGAGTACGCGGCATACCTCGGGGCCAGCCCCACGCTCGGCGACACCGTCTCCGTGACGTTCGCGCCCGAGGATGCCGTCCGCCCCTTCCTGACCGCGGACCCCGGGATGTGGGGCGCGTTCGAGCCCGAGCTGCGGCGGCGGCTGCACGAGCTCGAGGGCTCGGCGGCCTTCTCGGAGCGCACCCGCGCCGTGCTGCTCGAGGCCCTCCCCAGCGGCCAGGCCAGCATCCACAGCGTGGCGAAGCGCCTCGGCGTCAGCTCCCGCACCCTGCAGCGCCGCCTCCACAGCGAAGACACGACCTTCAACGACCTCGTCGCGTCCACCCGCGAGCGCCTCGCGCGCCACTACCTCACCAGCACCACCCACACCTCGACCGAGATCGCCTACCTGCTCGGCTTCGAGGAGCCCAGCTCCTTCTTCCGCGCCTTTCACGACTGGACCGGCACCACGCCGGAGACGGTCCGGCGCGCCCACGCCTGAGGACCCCATGCCCAAACCCCTTCTCTGCTCGCCCGACCTCCTCTCCCGCGACCTGTCCGGCCGCACCTACCTCGTCACCGGCGCCAACTCCGGCGTCGGCCTCGAGACCACGCGCCAGCTGGTGCGGCAGGGCGCCCACGTCGTCATGGCCTGTCGCCGGCCGGACGCAGGAAACGAGGCCGCGGCGACGATGGCGGACCTGAAGGGCTCCACCGAGGTCCTGCAGATGGATCTCGGCAGCCTCGACTCGGTCAGGAACGCCGCCGCCACCTTCCTGGCCACCCACGACCGCCTCGACGCCCTCGTGAACAACGCCGGCATCATGGGCCCGCCCAAGGGCACGACGAAGGACGGGTTCGAGACCCAGTTCGGGGTGAACCACCTCGGCCACTTCCTCCTGACCGAGCTGCTCCTCGACGTCCTCAAAGCCAGCGCACCGGCGCGCATCGTCATCCTGTCGAGCGTCGTCCACGCCGGGGGTCCGAAGAGCCGCCCCGCCATCCACTTCGACGACCTCAACTGGGACGCGAGGCCCTACAGCAAGACGGAGTCCTACTCCGAGTCGAAGCTCGCGAACCTGCTCTACGCCCGCGAGCTCGCGGCGCGCCTCGAGGGGACGGGCGTCACGCCGGTGTCGGTGCACCCAGGCTGGGTCCGCAGCAACCTCGCCGCGACGATGATGCCGATCTGGGTCCAGAACGTGCTGATGCGTCCCCTGTCCGGCCCGCTCACCATGGTGAGCAACGAAGAAGGCGCCCAGACGAGCCTGCACTGTCTGCTCGACGACGACGTGCCGAACCACTCCGGCGCGTACTACAGCCAGATCAGCATCCTCTACGGCGACAAGGAGTGCCGCCCCGGCGGCTGGCCACTGACGTCACCGAACCCGAACGCCCACGACGACGCGATGGCCAGCAAGCTCACCCAGGTCAGTCGGGGCCTGGTGGGCCTGTAGGCGCTGCCTTCTCGAACAGCACGAGCTCCTCATCCTCGACGTACCCGGAGCGCGGCCCCAGCCGCTCCATCCCCACCTTCTCCGCGACGCGCAACGACGCCAGGTTCCCGGGGTAGACGAGCGCGATCAGCTTGCTGGCCCCGAGTCGCTCGAAGCCGTAGCGCAACAGCAGAGCCGCCGCCTCGGTCCCGTACCCGTGCCCCCAGTGGGCCGGCGCCAGGTGATACGCGACCTCCCAGGTCTCCTCGAAGGCCCGGTTCGAGTAGATCCCACAGGTCCCCACGAGCTCACCATCGCCTCGCCGCACGATCGCGAACCGGTACCGCCCGGTGCTGGTGCCCTGGACCACGCCGTTCTCGAGCGCGGACCGCACATCCTCGAGGCTCCCGAAGGGATCCGACGGCACGAACCGCATCACCGCCTCGCTCCCCCACACCGCGAAGATCGGCTCGGCGTCGGCCACACCCTGGTTCCGCAGGGCGATGGTCCGGCCGTGCAGCAGCTCGCCATCTGCCAGCGGAAGTGGGTTCGCCACGGGGACTCCCGCCCCCCAAAGTCCCGACCTCAGTCGAACTTCGGGAAGATCTCCTGCTCGAACACCGGCTTGAGCTTCACGCCCCGCCGCAGGTTCGCCAGGGCGTCCTTGAAGTCCTCGCGCAGGTCCACCTTGTAGACGCTCGGGTCGTAGTTCTTGATGTCGCCCATCCACGCGCTGTGGATGGTGAACCCGACCTTGAACTTCGGATGACGGAGCATGCACAGGGGTCCGCGCCCCAGGTCGCGCGCATCGAAGATCCAGAGCTCCGGGACCGCCTTGCCCCCGGCCGGGTCCGGCGGGAACACCATCGCCGACAGGTAGCCGTCCTGGTCCTCGGGCACGCTGCGCCGCCGCCGCTTCCGCGGCAGGAACTGCGGGGTGCTGCACACGTACCCGGGCGGCAGGATGAAGTGGTCGGCGATGATGAAGTTCTCGGCGTCGATCCGCATCAGCGTCGAGGGGCGCCCGCCCGTGTCGGGCATGCAGTCGATCTCCGCGATCGGCGTCTTGCGGTGGATGTAGTCCCGGTACAGCTCGCGCAGCTCGGCCGTCGCGATCTCCGGGAAGAACCCCATCGAGTTCCAGTAGATGCTCTTGATCTTCTTCGCGAACTGGCTCGGCACGCCCGCCGTGCGCTGGGCGTAGAGCGCCACCGTCCACGTGAACGGGTTCCGGCTCATCACCTGCGAGTCCGACACGCGCTGTCCGTCCACGTCCACCGTGTAGCGAGCCACCCGGTTCGTGTCGATCGCCGAGACCCCGGGCAGGCCGTAGTAGTCCTCGTGGATCGCCCCCTCCGTGTAAGGGTTCTTCGCACCGGGACGCACCCACTCCCCCACGTCCGTCGCGTCGCTGTGGGCGACGTGGAGCACGACCTCGTGCCCGTCATCCTCGTAGTCCGCCACGAAGTGGCACGCCGCGGAGGGCACCCGGACCACCGTGGCTTTCACGTCGGGCGTCCGATTCACGAGCTTCTGGGCGTCCGTCAGCTTCTCCCAGCGTTCCAGGGACTCCTCCATGTCGCTGCGCCGGACGATGTAGAAGGTCGAGTACGGGGTGACCTTGCGGGTGGTCAGTGTCTTGAAGAACCCGCGGAGCGCCGGCAGGAACGGGAGCGGATCCCCGTACAGGGCGTCCAGCCCGACCTTGAACCCCGTGTCCAACACGACGATGAAGTTCTTCGTGCACGCCATCTGGTGCACGGTCTCCTCGATGCCCACCGAGGCGCCGAGGACCCCGATCTCCTGGTCCTTCTTCGCCTTGCGTCCCAGGAACTTCGCGATGAGGGACACCTTGTCCTCGATGGGATCGCGGGTCTCGCGCTTCACCATCTGGAACCGCTGGATGGCGCCCTTGCCGTCCCACCGCAGCAGGTAGGTGAAGCGCTCCGGCAAGAAGCCCGGCGGGGAGCGGTCCTGCACCTCGGTCCGCTTGCGATCGAGGTAGGCGTACACCGCGATGCGCGCCTCGGCGATGCGCTCGAGCCCCACCGAGAACAGGAAGTCGTTCCAGCGGGAGCCCACCGCCATCCGGACCCGGTGGACGGTGTTCATGATGGGCACGGTGCGCATGAGCGCGTCCATCCCCTTGCCATAGTTGATGGCGAAGAACTCCTGCGTGTCCGGGTCCCACTGGGGGTGGGCCGTGCCGAAGGTCACCGGGAAGGGGTGCGTGCCGAACGCCTCGGCCGCCCACTCCTTGCGGTAGCCGACCGGCGTCTTCGGCTCGAGGGTGACCGGGTCGATCTCCCAGGGGCGCCCCGCGTCCCAGGTCACCAGCAGCCGACACGCCGCCTCGATGTCCTGGTCCTTCGCCGGGAGCGGATAGAACGCCGTGTTGTTCATGTTCCGCGCGCCGAGGAGCCAGTTGAATCGCAGGATCCCGTGGTTGAAGAACCGGTAGAGCTTCAGGTCACGCCGCTGCCGCGTGATCTCGTCCACGTAGAAGCACGGCGTCCGGAGCAGACGGGTCTTGAGCTTGACCGAGCCGCCCTGGCCGTCGAGATCGAACCGCATGAGGTAGCCGTCGCCGGCGAGGATGGTCGTGACCTCGTGACCCCGAAGCGGCAACCCCTCGCTCGTGACGGTTCCGCAGGCGGAGTTCACGAAGAGGTGTCCGTACAGCTCGCGCGGGATGTCTCCCGACGCCGGGAGCACGCCCACCGGGGTGTTCTTCTTCGTGAGGTGCCCTCGCCAGTCCTCGCCCGCCGGGCGCTCCTCGGTCACGAGCTCGAGCTCGAGGTCGTCGTGCTCCGCCCGGTCGGCGCGGTTCATCGACCCCGGCGCGCTCGGCGCCTTCATGTTCGGCTTCACCGTCGCGTTCATGAGGTCCTCCTGGGCCTCGACACCACCCCCGTGGCCGTTCCCACCCTATACCAACGGGCCTCGCCGGGGAGCCGCCCCGACGCGACTATGCTGCGAGGGTGAGCGACGATCCGGCTGACGGTGGGGCCTCCGAGGATGGCCCGGGCGAGCTCGAGGGCATCCGCACCGGACGGTTCGCGCGCGGGCTGCGCCTCGCGAAGCTGGGAACCGTGGCCGGGCTGCGGGCCACCGGGCACGCTGTGGGAGGGCTCTTCGCCAGCAAGGAGGACAAGGAGACCCGGCGGCGCGACCTGCTCGTCCGCTCCGCGCTGGACCTGACCAAGGAGCTCGGGGAGCTCAAGGGCTCGATGATGAAGGTGGGACAGATGCTGTCCACCTACGGCGAGGCCCTGCTCCCCGCCGAGGCCAACGCCATCCTCAAGAACCTGCAGTCCCAGACGCCGACCCTCGCCTGGGCGACCATCGAGGAGCGGCTGCGGGACGAGCTCGGAGATGCGCTCGACGACCTCGACGTGGAGACGACTCCGCTGGCGGCGGCCTCGCTGGGCCAGGTCCACGCCGCCACGGTCAAGGCCACAGGAGACCGGGTCGCGGTGAAGGTCCAGTACCCGGGCGTGGACAAGGCGGTGGACGCGGACCTGTCGACGCTGCGGCAGTTCCTGAGGGTGGCGGGCCTGTCCCCCACCGGACCCTCGGCGCCCGCGCTGTTCGCCGAGGTGCGGGCGATGCTGCGGCGGGAGGTGGACTACGGCCTCGAGCGGGAGACGACGGACGCCTTCGCCGCCGCCTTCGCCGACGAGCCCCGCATCGTGGTCCCCCGGACCTGGCCGGCGTGGTCCTCGGACCGGGTCCTGACGACGGACTTCCTCGGCGGAGTCCGCTTCGACGCACCCGAGATCCTCGCCCTGCCCCAGGCCCGCCGGGACGCCCTCGGCGCCCTCGTGTTCGAGATGCTCCTCCGCGAGGTCTTCGTCCTGCGCTCGGTCCAGACGGACCCTCACCTCGGCAACTTCGTGGTCCAGCCCGACGACGCCGGAGACCGGGTGGGGCTGCTCGACTTCGGGGCGGTGCGCCCCATCGGCGACGACGTGATGGGGACCTACGCCCGCTTCATCTACGGGGCGCTGCACCAGCAGGCAGCGCCGATGATCCAGGTGGGCCGAGACATGGGGTTCCTCGTGGACGGGGACAAGCCGGAGCTCGTCGACCGGTTCGTGGAGCTGTGCCTCATGGTGGTGGAGCCGTTCGCGGACCCATCGCGGCCCGGCGGCCCCGTCGCGCACATGGACAGAGGCGGCCGCTACGACTGGGGTGCGACCGACTTGCCGGGGCGCCTCGCGGCGAAGGGCAAGGAGGGTGTGCTCGCGTTCAAGCTGCGGACGCCGCCGCCCTGGACGTTCTTCCTCGACCGCAAGCTGGGCGGCGTCTACATGATCCTGTCGGTGCTCGGGGCGCGGTTCGACGGCCGGGCCATCCTGCGGCGATACATCGAGGAGTATGCGGGCGCATGGCTCGAGTGAGGCGCGGCAGGGTTGGAGGAGCCTGGGGTGCGCTCGCAGCGATGGGGCTCGGCGTGCTCGTGGCGACGGTGCTCCCTGCCTCGGCCGGGGAGTGGTCGCCCTTGCAGCGCGTCGCTCCCACGCCGGACGACCTCCTCAGCGCCGTCGACGAGCTGGAGCGGCGCCTCGACCACGCCGCTGTCGTCCACGACGCAGTGGGGATGCTCCAGAACGCCCTCGCCGCCGGGCTCGACGGCCCCCTCACCTGTGATGATCCCGCCGTCGCCTCGCTCATCGCCCGCGCCCGCGCCTTCGGTCAGGCCCACCGGGACGCGGCCCAGTCCTCGGACGTGCAGCGGCGGCGGGTGGACGCCCTCGACGCCGCGCTGAGTCCGCTGATCCAGGGCCCGCTGGCCGACCGGATCGACGCCCTGGGGCGCCGCGCAGACCTGGAGGTCGCCCGCCAGGAGGAGGCTGCGTCGTGGCAGTGGCGCTACGTGGAGCAGCGGGACGAGGACGAGACCTGCACCCCAACGCTCGCGGTCGCGGACGGGCTCGACGGGTGGCGTCGTCCGGGACCAGTCGCCATCTGGGTGCTCGGCGAGGGGCTGCGCATCGTGGACGACGGCAAGCCCGGGGCGGTGCGGGAGCGCTGAGGGCGAAGGCGACTGTGCGGCACGCGGTCAGCTCGGCGGGTCCTTCAGCGGGCCAGGTGCTCGCTCAGGTCGACGCCGTTCTGGTTGGTGACTCTCGAGTCCGGGTAAGCGGGGCCGAACCACTGGAGGAAGGCCGTGGCCTGGGGCCAGAAGTCGTCGCCAGCCGCCAGGGCAACGATGATCTCGTCCGGCTGCGCGACGATCACCAGGACGTAGGGCAGCGGCCCACTCGGATCGGCGCGGCGCTCCTGTAGACCTTCGTCGCGGGACTCCGCGTCCTCGAACAAGAGGAACTTGCGCGGGTCGGCTTCGTCCCGGAACGAGGCTCCGATGCCCTCGATGGTCGCCGCGATGGCGTCGACGTCGAACGCCCCGCCATCCGCCGGGGTGATCCGCAACTGTTCCTGGTTGAGCAAGATGTCCACGTCGCCCTCCTCAGCTCTCGACGATCTGGAGCGAGACGGTCTTCGTCGTCGCCTTGTAGTCGTCGGTTTCGGGGCAGGTGACCTTCAGGGTCACCGTCTGGGGGCTGGACCACGTCGTCCTCGGCCCGGGGTCGTAGTGCAGTGAGCGGGGGCCCGGGGCAGTCGCGCAGGTGGCGTTCATGCGGTCGAACCACAAGGTCGTGTCGACCGGGAGGGGATCGGGCGTCTCCCACACGATCACGTGCTCGCCCTTCTCCACCTCGACGTTCACCGTCTTCGTGGTCTCCTTGTATGCGTCCGTCGCCGCGGCCTTCACCGACAGGGTGCGGGTCCCCGCGGCGAGCTTCGTCCCCGACAAGGGCGTGTACGTGAGAGCCCCGTCCCCGGTGGTCAGCGTGGCGTTGAGGTGCAGGGGGCCCACCTTGTCCGGCAGGGTGATCTTCGGCGGAGTCGCCCAGTCGATGACCTGGTCCTCCTTCGGACGGCACATGTGGTGGGTCGACCGGGCACAGCCCGAGCGGAACTTGGTCTTCTTCGAGCTGTTGTAGCCGCCCGGCATGGTGATGTCGGAGTTGCCGGGGCCCTTGGCGGTGGGGACCCCGTCCCCGGTCAGCTTGAAGGCGATGTCGCTCTGGCTGGCCGAGAACCCGGAGGAGCTGCGGCCCTCAATGCAGAACATGGGCGTCGAGCTGAAGGCGTCGCCGCTCGGCTTGTAACGGACCTGCAGGCCGTTCGCGAACTTCCAGATGTGGTTCGGGTAGGTGCCGCCCTGGTAGGTCTTGTCGCTCGACGAGGTGACCAGCGCGTCCATGTAGGTCTTGATCTGGGCGCCGGTGAGCTGACTGAGGTCCTTCATCAGCTTCTGGCCCTGGGTCTTCATGCCATCGGTGTCCGCATCCCAAGCGTCGCAGACCTCCTTGTTCGGGCTCGTACTCGGCTTCTTCCACCGCGTCCCGTCGGCCGTCTCCTTGAAGCCCTTCACCGACTCGGCGCTGTCCATGATCTGGAGCCGGACGAAGGCGCGCGTGGGGAAGAACTTGGTGGTGTCGTTGTTCTTCACCGTGAGGAACTGGTTCCCCTCGGCAGTGAACTTGGTGTCCTTGTCCGGGGCATAGGTGAGGGTCGTCCCGCCCTTCTTCACAGTGGCGGTCAGCGCTGGCTGGATCTTCGTGTTCTTCGCGATAGGCGCCGGGGTCTTCCACTCGATGACCGACTTCGCCTTGGTGACCTTGATGGTCACCTCCTTCTCCGTCTCAGCCCACTCGGTCGTCTCTGCGGCGGTGACCTTCAGGGTGTGGTCGCCGGGATCGAGCTGTGCATTCAGCGCCGGGTCGTAGGTCAGGGCGCCGTTGCCCTTCGTGCGCGTCGCGTTCAGCTGGGTGGCGGAGAGCTTCGTCTCGTAGACGATGTCCGCCGGGTTGGCCCAGGTGATGGTCTGCTTCGGCTTGTTCACCTTGAGGGTGACGTTCTTGAAGGCCTTCTCGTACTTGGCCGTCTCGGGCGCGTCGACCCGCAGGGTCAGGTTCCCCGCCTTCGTGGTCTTCGTGCCCTTCGCCGGCTTGTACTCGAGCTCCGCGTCACTCGTGCAGGTGGCGTTGAGCTGCGTCTCGTCGAGCTCCACGCCGATGTCGACGGGCTCGGGGTGCTCCCAGGTGATGACGGGCGTCGCCTTCGCGACCTCGATCTCCACCGTCTTCTCGGCCTCGAGGTACTTCGCCGTCGCCGCCGCCGTGACCTTGAGGGTGCGCGTGCCGGGGAGCGGCTCCGCTTCGAGGGCGGGCTCGTAGGTCAGCTCGCCGTCGCCCGACGTGCTCGCGTTCAGCTGGGTCTCTGACAGCTTCGTCGGCCAGGTGATCCCGGCCGGCGCGCTCCAGGTGATGGTCTGCGTCGCCCTGGCGACCACGAGTTCGACCGTCTTCTCCGCTGCGAGGTACTTCGCGGTCGCCTTCGCCGTGACCTTGAGGCTGTGCGTCCCCGGGAGCAGCTCGGCCTCCAGCTTCGGCTCGTACTCCAGCTCCCCGTCGCCCGACGTGCTCGCGTTCAGCTGGGTCCCCGACAGCTTCGTCGGCCAGGTGATGCCCGCGGGCGCGTCCCACGTGATGGTCTGGGCCGCCTTCGCCACCTCGATGCTGACGGTCTTCTCCGCAGCGAGGTACTTCGCCGTCGCCTTCGCCGTGACCTTGAGGCTGTGCGTCCCCGGGAGCAGCTCGGCCTCCAGCTTCGGCTCGTACTCAAGCTCCCCGTCGCCCGATGTGCTGGCGTTCAGCTGCGTTCCCGACAGCTTCGTCCCGAAGGTGATGCCCGCGGGCGCCTCCCAGGTGATGGTCTGGGGCGCCTTGGTGACCACGAGCTGCACCGTGGCGTGGGCCGCGAGGAACCCGTCCGTCTCCGCGGCGTCGACGCGCAGGGTGTGGGTGCCCACGTCGAGGACGTCCCCCACCTGGACCGAGTACGTCAGGGCCCCGTCGCCGCTCGTGGTCGCGTTCCGCTGGGTCGCCGAGATCTGTGTGCCCCAGGCGACGGGCCCGGGGTTCGCCCAGGTGATGACCTGGGGCTGCTTCTTCGGCTTGGGCTTCTCCTTCGGTGGGTCCGAAGGCGGGTCCTTGTCCGGGTCCTTGCCCGGCTTGCGGGGCGGCTTGCCGCTCCCTCCCGAGGCGACGCTCAGGATCTCCTTGAGGCCCTCCATCCACCGAACGTCCTGCTCGGTGACGTCGACCATCGACATGGACGTGTCTTCCTTCGTAGCCATCAGATCCCCCGCGCGTGCGCGCCACCCAGGATGAGGGCGGCCACCTTACCGCGAGCGCCCGGTCAGGATCCGTCGCCTCCCTCACCGTCCCCGCAGGAGGCGACGCACCATCGCTGCGTCGGGTGCCATCGGGTCCGCTGCCTCCAGCGCCACCAGGGCCGCCTGCGCCTCAGGGTTCCGTCCCAGCTCGGCCAGGGCGCGGGCGCGGATGGCGAGGGCGTCGGCGTCGAACTCCTCCGCCCCCAAGCGCTCGTCGGCCAGGGCCAGCGCCGCGCGGACCTCTCCCGCGTCCAGCGCCGCCCGCGCCCGCGCCACCACCAGGGACCCCCGCCGGGCCAGTCGGCGTGCGCGCTCCTCGGCGCGGGCGTCGGGCCCCCGGACGGCGTGCTCCAGCCGCGCCCGGGCTGGTCCCGCGAACGCCGCCCCACCCTTGTCCGCCACGAGCACGTCCAGGGCCAGGGCACGCTCCCAGTCCATCGCCTCGAGCGCCGCCTGCCGCGCGGCCTCTGCGGCCTCCGGGCCCTCCTCGGCCCGCGCCCACGCTTCGAGGCGGTCCAGCCGCGCGCCCGGAGCCTCGGTCCCCCCGGCCTGCAGCCGGAGCAGGGCCGGGGCACCGCGGACGGGCGCGGGCAAGCGATCGATGCACTCTGGCTCCAGCCGTGGCTCCACCTCCGCCGGGTGCACGCACGAGGCGACGGCCACCAACGCCGCGATGCGCGGGTCCCTCCGGTCGACGGTTCGGCCGAGCCGCGCCACCCGGTCGCCGTGCCCCCGCGCGACCCAGACCGCCGCGGCATCCGCAGCCGAGCCCCCCAGGTCCGCGGCGTGCGCCAGCGCCATGCTCGCCACCTCGAGATCGCCCCCCCGCGCCGCGCGGCGCCCGAGAAGGGTCCACGCCTCACCGAGCCCCGGGTCGGCCCGCACCACCCGGTCGAGCCGCTCCCACCGCAACCCCGCCCACGGGCGCCCGCCGCGAAACGCGTCGCGGGCGGCTCGGGAGAACCCCCGGAGCGCCCCGGGGTCGTCGCTGACAGCACCGTCAGCGGCCGCGGGCGGCTCCAACTTCATCCACGCCCCCACCCGCTCGACCGCTTCGCGCACGCGCGCGCGAGTCTCTGAATAGGTCGACTCGGCGACCACGCAGTCGCCGGCCTCGTCGCACAGGCGCAGGCGCAGTCCTTCGTCAGCCAAGGCCGCATGCCCCTCGAAGCGCCGCTCGCCTTCGGACCACGCCCAGCCCCACCCTGGCGGCTCGGGAAGCCCCTCGACCCGCACGGCCACGTCGGGCAGCTGGGCGAGCGCGCCTTCGAGCACGAGCGCGCCTGCCGGGTCCGCCAGGGGATCGTCGAAATGAAGGACGAGGCGATGCAGGGGCCGCGGGGGCGGCGCTTCGTACACCGAGACCGGATCCGGTCCAGAATGGACCTCCGCCGTGCACCCCGACCCCACCAGCGACAGCCACAGCGCGCCGACGAGCCGGAGCTGCCTCGGCCTCGTGGGGCGGGGACTGGCCTGGGGGCTGCTCTCGATGGGTCTCATGGTGGCAGCCGGCGCGGTGTGGCTCCAGGCGGTGACGCTGAGGGATCTGCCCGACGTCCAGGCTGTCCTCGACTACAAGCCGCCCCAGGCGACCCGGGTCCTCGACCGGACCGGGACGGAGATCGACGTCCTGTACGTGGAGCGGCGGTTCTGGGTCCCGCTGCCCGCCCTGCCCCGGCACGTGCTGGACGCGTTCGTCGCCGCGGAGGACCAGACGTTCTGGGAGCACCGCGGGGTCGATCCCCAGGGCATCGCGCGCGCGGCGCTGGCGAACCTGGACGCCGGCGAGGTGGTGCAGGGCGGGAGCACGATCACGCAGCAGCTGGTGAAGAAGCTGCTCATCGGCAGCGAGCGGTCCCTCCGGCGGAAGATCCGCGAGGCCGCCCTCGCCTACCGCCTCGAGCGCCGGGCCACGAAGGAGCAGCTCCTCGAGCTCTACCTGAACTACGTCTTCCTCGGGGGCGGGAACCACGGAGTCGAGGCAGCGTCACGCGACTACTTCGGACAGTCGGCGCGGACGATCGATGCGGGGCAGGCGGCGCTGCTGGCGGGGCTCGTGCGGGCTCCGTCCCGGTACGCACCCCGCACCGCGCCCGACGACGCGATGGAGCGCCGCGAGACAGTGCTTCGACAGATGCGGGCGAGCGGGAGCCTCACGGAGGCGGAGCTCGACGCCGCCCTCGCCACCCCGCTGCTCGGGCCCCCGAACCAGGCGGTGGCCACCGGCGGGGTCTCGTACATCACGTCCGCGCGCCAGCGGGTCCTCGAGGTCTTCGGTGACGCCGCACCTCAGGCCGGCCTGACGGTGCGCACGGCGCTGGACCCGGCGATCCAGGCCATCGCCGAGGACGCGGTGCTGCTCGCGATCGGCGAGCTCGAAGCGCGGCGCGAGGCGCGGAGCGCCCGCCGAGGGGCGCAGAAGGACCGCGGTCAGGCCCAGGGCGCGGCCGTCGTCCTCCACAACGCCACCGGCGAGGTGCTGGCCCTCGTCGGGGGGCGGGAGATGGCGCTGGCGGACTTCTCCCGCGCGGTGCAGGCGAGGCGCCAGCCGGGGAGCGCCTTCAAGCCGTTCGTCTACGCGACTGCGCTCCAGGCGGGCTGGTCCGGCGGCGACCTCGTGGACACGAGCCCGCTGGCGTTGAAGGTCGGGGGGCGATGGTGGCGGCCCCGGGACCACGTGTCGGCGGGGCCCATCCCCCTGCGGCGGGCGCTGGCGCTCTCCTCGAACACGGCTGCGGTGCGGCTGGGTCTGGAGCTGACCCCCGAGGCGGTAGCGGCGACGGCGCAGGCGATGGGCATCACGAGCCCGCTGCGGCCGGACAAGGCGCTGCCCCTGGGAGTGTCGGAGGTCTCACCGCTCGACATGGCGGTCGGCTATGCGACGGTCGCCCGGCTCGGGAGCCACGTGCGGCCGCGGATCCTGCTGGACGCCACCGGGCCCGACGGCGCGGCGGTGCCGCTCCCGGAGGCGACCCCGACCCAGGTGCTCGACCCGGGCGTCGCCTACGAGCTCCTCGACATGATGCGGGGCGTCGTGGAGCGGGGGACGGGCAAGGCGGTGCGGGCGGAGGGGCGCGACCGCGCGGGGAAGACGGGGACCACGAACGACGCGGTGGACACCTGGTTCGTCGGGAGTACCCCCGAGCACACGGTGGCGGTGTGGATCGGGCTGGACGCCCACGACCCGCTCGGGCGCGGCGAGGCGGGAGGGCGGACGGCGGCGCCGGGCTGGAAGGCCATCGTGGACGCGCTCCAGGGGGACGACACCGAGCGATTCCCGGTGCCGCCGGACATCGTGTTCGTGCCGTCGCCGGCGGGTACGGCGGCCTACCGACGGGGGACGGCGCCCGGGAAGGTCTTGCCCCACTACCGCCGCGAGGACGGGGAGCCCCTGCCGCCGTTCCCGGGCTGGGGCCGCTGACCCCGGGCGCGGAGAAGGCGGGGGGCCCGAGGACGCCGGGCGCGGCTGCCTGCTCCCCGGCAGAATGCACCCATGAACGGACTCCCCCTCCACCCGGCCGTCGTCCACATCCCCATCGCCTTCGCGCTGCTGATCCCGTTCCTCGGAGCGGTGTTCCTGATGTGGACGCGGGAGGAGGACGCCCTCGCCCAGCGGATCCTGCGCGTCCCGGCGGTGCTCCAGGCGATCACGGTGGTGGCGGCGTTCGGGGCGCAGCGCACCGGCGACGAGGACCACCACAAGGTGGAGGAGTTCGTGGACCGGGCGCTCATCCACGAGCACGAAGAGGCCGGGGAGCTCTTCTTCATCGCATGCATCGTGACGCTGCTGCCCTGGTTCGCGAGCGCCATCGCCAAGCGGGCCGACGTGGCGCGCAAGTCCGCGATCACCGGGATCCTGTTCGGCCTCGTCGCGGCGTGGCTCGCGGTGCGGGCGGGCGACCTCGGAGGGGCGCTGGTCTACCACCACGGAGCAGCGGAGGCGTGGAAGCCCTGAGGGTCGGCGGCGGACGTGGGGGAGAGGGAGCAGCCGATGACGACAGACGAAGAACGAGAGCCCCCGAAGTACCCGGTCGGCACCGTGGTCCGCGTGCTGCTGAACGAGCGGAACCGGACTCCCCGGGTGGGGCGGGTGGACCGATGCATCTGGCACGGACTCCACGCGCGCTGGATGTACTGGCTCCGGGAAGGAACCCGCAAGGTGTACAAGCGCTACACGGACGACGACCTCGAACGCGTCGAGCGCCAACCGGAGCCGCCCCGCCCCCCGTCGGGGACCGAGGCCCTCGCCTGGTACCGATACCCGGAGCCCCAGGGGAGGTCCTACACCGTGAAACACCTCCGGGACCCCCGATTCGTCCAGGAGCTCTTCGACTACTGCCAGCTTCTCCTGGCGATCATCAAGCCCGCCGGCTGGAGGCTCCTCTTCGAGACCCATGGGCTCGACGGGCTCGTGGAGATCAACCGGCGCAGCGGTTGGTTCGACGAGGAGACTGCCGCGGAGGACCTCGTCGCGCAGGCGACGCTCGACGGGTGGGAGCCCCGTGACAACCCGTGACACCGCGTTCGTTGCCTCTCTCTGCCTGCTGAGTCATATCTCCCCCGCCCGAACGGAGGAGCATCCATGAACTCGCGCGCCCTGATCCTGTCCCTTGCCCTGCTCACCCTCACCTCGGCGGTCGCCGGCTGCGCGGGTCGGCGCGGCGGGAGCGGCGACGACGACGACAACGAGAACACCGCCATGGGCGGGCTCGACGCCAACGGCGACGGCCTCATCACCCCCGACGAGGTCGGCGACGGCAAGGCCGGCGTCTACACCGAGACCGACTCCGACGACGGCACCACCGAGGAGGGCGCCGAGGTCGACGCCAGCCTGACCTGGGGCGACGGCGCCATCGGCCTCGCGGTCGAGCTCGACGGCACCGTCCCGATGCGGCTGACCCTGTGGTTCGACGAGCCGCCCATCGATGACCCGGACCCGATCGCCGAGCCCCTCGCGTTCCAGTACGCCACCGCCCAGTCGGACGAGTACCTTCTCTGGATGGAGGAGGGCGAGGGCGAGGTCCAGCTCACCGAGTTCGGCTCCTCGGCGTCGGGCTGGTTCGAGGGCAGCGTCACCATCCTCGTCGCCGACCAGTTCGAGTCCCCCACCGGCCAGACCGTGCACATCGAGGCCTTCGCCTTCAACAACGTGCCGTTCCCCGGCTGATCTGCGATCGCGCGGCGCCTCGGGCCCCGCGGCCCGAGCGCCTCACGCGCGGTACCGCCCCAGCAGCTCCCGCGGGTCCTCGATGACCCGCGTGGGCACCCTCCCCCCGCGCTCGCGCCGCGCCCGGAGCGGCGCCCAGGCCACCTCGAGCAGCGCCGACCGCCCGAACAGGAACGCCTGCCGCCGCCGCCGCACCACCGCGCGGCCCTGCCACACGTCGAAGTCGCGCCGCCACACCACCGAGCCGATCTCCCGGTAGATCCACCGCGCCGCCCGAATGGCCGCCGCCGACGTGAACGGCAGGTCCTGAAGGCCCCGGTCGGCGCTGTTGTAGTAGCGGTCCGCCAGGCGCAGCAGCCGCCGCACCGCGTCCCGCACCTCCGCCCTCCGCGGCAGCTCGCCCGCCGCGCCGTCGCCCCCCCCGCGCTCCAACCGCCCGAGCAGCTCCGGCCCCGTCGCCCCCAGCCACTCCTGCGGCAGGTACAGCCGCCCCATCCCCCAGTCTTCGAGGACGTCCCGCGCGATGTTCGTCATCTGGAGCGCCAGCCCCAGGTGCACCGCGGGCTCCAGCGCCCGGTCCTCCTTGATGCCCATCACGTGGCACATCATCAGGCCCACCGTGGACGCCACGCGGTAGCAATACAGCTCCAGGTCCGCGGCGGTCTCGTACACGACCCCGCCCAGGTCCATCTCCATGCCGCGCACGAGCTCCTCGGGGTACTGCCGCGGAATCCGCCGCTCCCGCGCCACTTGGGCGAACGCCCGCAGCGCCAGCTCCTTCCGCAGGTCGTCGACCCCGTCCCAGCGCCCCCACTCCACGGGGCCCCCCGCGCCATAGAGCCCGTCCAGCTCCGCGAACAGCTGCTCCACCCGCGCCGGCGCCGTCCCCGGCGGCGCATCGTCCACCAGGTCGTCCGCCCGCCGGCACCACCCGTAGACCGCCGCCGCCCACGCACGCGTCCCCGGCCGCAGCAGCTTGCCCGCGAGCGAGAAGCTCCGGCTGCCGGCGCTCAGCACCCGCAGCAGCGCCTCCGTGTCCGTCTCACCCGGCCGCGTCTCGACCGAAGGGGCTCCAGCTGCCACCGCACCTCCAAAGGCGGGAGTAGACCACGCCCTCGACTGATAGTGTTCGCGCCTCTCTCGGACCGCCTCGGAGACAGACCATGCGCCACGCCGCCCTCTGCTTTGCCGCCCTCTCCCTCGTCGCTTGCCAGCCCCCGGTCGACCCGGCGGCGCCGCCGTCCTACGGCCCGGAGCTCGCGGCCGACGGCACCACGTCCGCCGCCATCCGCGGCCTGGATCGCCTCGGCAAGGGCGGCCCCATGGTCGCCGGCACCGTCGAGCGCTTCCGCATCGAGGTGGACGGCGCCGAGGGAAGCATCGTCCGCTGGAGCGCGAACGCAGGCGCCGTCTGGAGCGACGGGGACCTCGTCCACTGGACGCTGCCGCCGCTGGACGTGGGCGCGTTGACCGCGGAGGTCATCACCAAGGACGGCGAGTCCCTCGACGCCACCTTCACCTTCGACATCGCCGAGGACCCCGAGGACGCGGAGATGGAGTGGGCCGTGTCCGTCGCCGCCGACGGCCAGATCGACCCCACGCCGGACGACGTGGGCCGCTGCCGCCTGCAGATCGGCTCCGGCGACGTCCCCCACGTCGTCTATCACAACTTCACGCACGGCCAGCTCTGGTACGGCTTCTTCGACGGCGCCACGTGGCAGCTCGAGGTCGTCGACGGCCCCGGCTTCGACGTAGGCGGCGCCATCGGCAGCACCCTGGACTTCGTCCTCGACGCGGCCGGCAACCCCCACATCGCCTACTACTACACCGGCAACCTCGAGGTCCGGTACGCCACGAAGGTCGGCGGCAGCTGGGTGCGGGAGAACGCGAACCCCGTCAACAACGTCCACCTCGCCCCGCTCACCATGCTCCTCGACCCCGCGAACGGGAACCGGGCCACGATCCTGTGGACCCGCCAGAGCGGCTCGCTCGAGCAGCCGGTCGTCAGCTACCGCACCGGGCCCAACAGCTGGGTCGAGGACCCGTACACCTCCGGCATCAGCAACGACGACGCCCTGGGCGGCGCGTTCACCAGCTCCGGGACGCTGTGGGCCGTCTACGACAACTCCTCGGTGGACGCCATCCAGTGGACGCCCTCGGGCAGCTGGGGCACGCCCGAGAACGTCGGCAGCATCGCCACGAACTACGACGCGCGGGTCGAGATGGACGCCATCAACCAGCCCATCGTCATGACGGGCGGCGGCATGTACCACCGCATCGGCACGTCGTGGAACCGCTCGGCGTACGAGCCCAGCTTCGTCACCTACTACGACCTGACCGTCGACAACGCCGCGCTGCCCGTCTTCGCCGCCCTCTACAACAACCACCTCGAGATCGGCGAGCTGAACAGCGAGAGCTACTGGCTGTACACCCAGATCGACGACATGGACTCCGACTACCCCAGCGTCGAGGTGGACTCCTCGAACATCACGCACGTCTGTTACACGAACAACGATCAGGTCTGGTTCGACTAGCGCCCCTGCGGCGCTCTCGCCGGCCCCGTCCCTCCGACGCCCCCCGGGATCCCACCCCCCATGACCTCCCGCACCCCACTGCAGCTCGTCCTCGCGGCCCTCGCCGCGCTGCTGCTCGTGGCGTGCCCGACCCGCCCCGCGAACGACGACGACGCGGCCAACGACGACGACGCCACCGCCAACGACGACGACGCCACCGCCAACGACGACGACGCCACCGCCAACGACGACGACGCCACGGGTGGTCAGTCCCCCGTCGCCGCCATCACCGCCCCGTCCGACGGCGCCACCCTGAACGATCCCAGCAGCGTGAACCTCGCAGGGACCGCCGAGGACCCGGAGGACGGCACCCTGTCCGGGAGCGACCTCGCCTGGAGCTCCGACGTCGACGGCGACCTCGGAACCGGCGGGACCCTGACGACCGCCCTGTCCGTCGGCGCCCACGTCCTCCGCCTGGAAGCCACCGACTCCGACGGGAACACGGGCTCCGACGAGGTCTCCGTCACCGTCACCGCGGTGAACCAGCCGCCCCAGGCGTTCATCGACTCGCCGGCCAATGGGTCGTCGTCGGTCGAAGGCCAGACCATCACCTTCGAGGGTCACGCGGACGACCCGGAGGACGGCACCCTCTCCGGCGCCCAGCTCGTCTGGTCCTCCAGCCTCGACGGCGCCCTCGGCAGCGGCACGACCGTCTCGCTCGCGTCGCCCACCATCGGCACCCACACCGTCGTGCTCACCGCGGTCGACAGCCAGGGCGCCGAGGGCCTCGCCACCATCGCGATCACGGTCGTCGCTCTCGGCCAGAACGTCCCGCCGACGGCCACCATCACCGGCCCCGCATCCAACTCCTCCTACACCGTCGGCGACAGCGTGAGCTTCACCGGGACGGGCACGGACCCGGAGGATGGCACCTTGTCCGGCGCGGACCTGACCTGGTCCTCCAGCCTGGACGGCGCCCTGGGTACGGGCACGAGCGTCACCACCACGACCCTGTCCGCCGGCACCCACGCCGTCACATTCACCGCCGAGGACTCGGACGGCGCCACGGACACGGACACCGTCACCGTCACCGTGAACCCGCCGGGCAACACCCCCCCGACGGCGTCCATCACCGCCCCTCCCTCGGGCACGACCATCGTCGCCGGCGCAGCCCTCTCCTTCACCGGCTCCGGGACCGACGCCGAGGACGGCACCCTGTCCGGCGCGGACCTGACCTGGTCCTCCAGCCTGGACGGCTCCCTGGGCACCGGCACCAGCGTCACCACGACGACGCTGAGCGTCGGCAGCCACACCGTCACCCTCACCGCCACGGACAGCGGGGGCGCCGCCGCGACCGACCAGGTCACGGTCTCCGTCCTCGCCCCCAACACCGCCCCCAGCGTCGTCATCACCTCGCCGAACTCGGGCTCGACGTACACCGCCGGCGATCCCATCCCCCTGAGCGGCTCCGCGTCGGACGCCGAGGACGGCACCCTGTCCGGCGCATCCCTCGTCTGGTCCTCGAACCAGGACGGGGCCCTCGGCACCGGCACGACGGTGACGGTCTCGTCCCTCTCCGTGGGCGCCCACACCCTGACGCTCACGGCCGTGGACAGCGGCGGGCTCTCGGACAGCGACTCGGTCACCGTCACCGTGGACCCGGCGCAGGTGAACGTCCCCCCGAACGCCGTCCTGACCGGCCCCACGGCCACGGACACCGGCGTCTCCGTGACGTACGACGGCAGCGCGTCCAGCGACGGGGACGGCGCCATCGTGGACTACGCCTTCGACCTCGGGGACGGCACGACCACCTCGGGCGTCGCCAACACCGTCGCCCACACCTACGCCGCGGTCGGGACCTACACCGTCACCCTGACCGTCACCGACGACGACGGCGCGACCGACTCGGACAGCGTCACCGTCGTGGTGACCGAGGCCCCGCAGCTCCCGGTGGTCGTGGACTCCATGAGCAGCTTCGGCTCCTGGTGCAGCCTCGAGCTGGACAGCGCCGACAACCCCCATGTCCTCTACCGCGACGACGTGCACGCGCAGCTCTGGTACGCCTTCGATGACGGCTCCCAGTGGAACTACCTGCTCGTGGACGGGCCCGGCTTCGACGTCGGAGGCTCGGTGGGCACCCGGTTCGGCCTCGCGCTGGACGGCGCCGACAACCCGCACCTCGCCTACACGTACACCGGCAACCTCGAGCTGCGCTACGCCACCTACAACGGCGCCGTGTGGACCCGCGAGGGCGTCGGCGGCTCCCCGGTGCACGGCGGCACCTACGTCGACGTCGACCTCGACCCCACGAACGGCTTGCGGCCCACCGTCACCTGGACCCGCCAGAGCGGCTCGCTCGAGCAGCCGGTCGTCAGCTACCGCACCGGCGTGAACACCTGGGTGGAGGACCCCTACACCTCCGGGATCAGCAACGACGACTTCGGCGGCGACGCGGTGTTCGACGGCGCGGGCACCCTGTGGCTCACCTACGACTCCAGCTCCATCGACGCCATCACCTGGACCGGGAGCGGCTCGTGGGGCACCCCCGATCCAGTGGGCGCCCTCGTGACCACCTACTACGCGCCGGTCACCCTCGACGGGGTCGGCCAGCCCATCGTGATGACCCCCCAGTTCACCCACCATCGCGTCGGTGGGTCCTGGATCACCTCGGCCTACGAGGCCTTCTCCCCGAGCTTCTACGACCTCGGCACGAACGCGGCCGGCGACCTGCGCATGGCCGTGCGTAACGGCGGTGAGCTCGAGGTGGGCACCCCCACGCCGTACTGGCTGTACGACTACCAGGGCCCGATGGACGCGACGACCATGGACGTCGAGGTCAGCGCCACCGGCGAGACCCGCGTCTGCTTCTTCCGCGACGGCAACTTGATGGTGTTCTGATGACCGAGGCCCACATCACCGGACGGCAGAAGGCCGTCACCAACATCATCAGCGCGACGCTCACCAGCCTCGCGTACGGCGGCCGCAACCACCCCATGTCCCGGCGGTGGCTCGGGGACGTCCAGGTCTTCAGGGACATTCCCTACAAGGACGGCTTCGGTCCCCAGCACAAGCTGAACGTCTACCGCCCGAAGGACATGGACGGCCCGCTGCCGGTCCTCATGTACATCCACGGCGGGGGGTTCGGCCTGCTGAGCAAGGACACGCACTGGATGTTCGGCGCGGGCTTCGCGCGCCAGGGGTACGTGGTCTTCAGCATCGACTACACCCTGTCGGGGACGGCGCCCTTCCCCGCCGCCTGCCAGGACACGTTCGCCGCCTACTCCTGGATCGTCGCCAACGCCTTCCACTACGACGGCGACGCCTCGCGCACCGTCCTCGCCGGCGAGTCCGCCGGAGCGAACCTGGCCCTCGCCCTCACCCTGGCCATGTGCTGGGAGCGCCCCGAGCCGTGGGCGCGGGAGGTGTTCGACGTGGCCGGCCGGGTGGGGCTGCCGCGCGCGGTCCTTCCCGCCTGCGGGATGCTCCAGGTGAGCGACCCCGAGCGCTACCTCCGTCAGGAGCACATCCCGGCCTGGATGCGCGACCGCATCGCCGTCGTCTGCCGCCGCTACCTCCCGGACGCCACCGGCGACCCGGACCGCTTCGCCCTGGCCGACCCGCTCCGCTTCCTCGAGGAGGCGGCTCCTCCGGCGCGCCCGCTCCCTCCGATGATGGCGGTGTGCGGCACCCGGGACCCGATCAAGGACGACTCCCGGCGCCTCGCCGACGCCCTCGAGCGCTACCCCGTCACCAGCGAAGTCCGCTGGTACCAAGGGGGCATCCACGCATTCCACGCCTTCATCTGGCGCAAGGGCGCCCGGGGCGCCTGGGAGGACCAGCTCAGGTTCCTCCGGGAGCATGTCCCCGGAGCCGGACCCGGCTGAGCCCCGCGCTCAGCGGCGCGGCTTCCTGAGGGCGGCGCGGACCTCCCGGAGCATCGCCGGGAGCCCTCGGTGGGCGACCCTCACCACGTCCGTGTCCCCTCCCCGGTAGACGTCGGACACGGAGTGGTCGAGCTCCGAGCCCCCCCAGATGACCACGAGGTCGCTCGCGCGCATGTCGCTCTCGGCGCGGCGCTTCTCCCGACGGCGGGTGCCGCTCACCAGGTTCAGGCGCGGGGCGTCGTCGTGCTCCTCGGCGAGCTCGGCGAGGCGCTTGCGGTAGGCCGGAGAGCCCCCCACGACCGTGATCGTCTCGACCCCCCGGTCGAGGCACGCCTGGACGAAGCCATGGAACCGCGCCTTCGGGTCGGAGCCGCCGGTGATCTCGCAACGCGCCGGCGGCACGTGCACGACGACGGTGTACTTGTCGGGGCGAAACTCGACGCCACGGGCCACAAAGGCGACCCGCTCGGTGAGGACGCCGGCGAGGGCGTGGGGATCCGCGAGGACGACGCTGTCGAGGAACTCGCGGGGACGCTGGAGGAGGAGGCCATTCAAGACGGCGATCATCTCCGTGTTGCCGGCGCACCCCCGAGCGAGGAGGGCGTCGGCGAGCGAGGTGCGCGCCGCCTCGGTGGACTGGAGCGAGGCGGTGGCCTGGTCGAGCGCACGGCGCAGATCGGCCAGCGCCACCTCGGCCTGCTTCGCCGCCTCGGCCGCTGCCTCTGCCGCCGTGTCCTTCGCCTCCGCCAGAGCCTCGAGATCCGCCTGCAGAGCACGCTCGCGACCCAGGGCGTCCGCGAGACGCGCCTCCAGATCGGCCACCGCGGCGGTCATCTCGTCAGCCCGGGACCGGGCCGCGTCCCGCTCCGCTTCGACCGCGACGAGCTCCTCTCGGGAGACGATCTGGGGAACCACGCGGGGAGCCGGCGCCCCACGGGTCGGCGGAGGCGGCGGGGCTTTGGTGGGCCGGTGTCCCTTGCCCGCACCACCGAGCTTCTGGACCCCCTGCATGGCCATCAGGGCCTCAAAGTCGAACTCGTCGCTCACCCCGTCACCACCCTGCCGATCGGAGGAGCCGGACCGCGCCGGCCCGCTCTCCGGCGGCGCGCGCCTCGGGGGCGCCGATGAGCAGATCCCGGCAGCCGTCCCCGTCGAGGTCGACGGCAGCCACCGCGGCCCCGAAGCGCTCGCTGTCGGAGGCGGAGTAGACCGTGAGCGAGGCGTCGTCCTCGACGCCGAGGTCCTCGTACCCCCCGATGGGGCCGTAGCGCACGGACAGGGAGCCCCCTCGGGGCCAGACCCGGGAGTCCGCGGGGGCGCCGAGGGCGAGGTCGTCGACCCCGTCGCAGTCGAGATCGAAGCCGGCGGCGAGGGCGCGACCCGCCTCGGACTCGTTGTCGTCCGGGGGCTGGGCGACCCAGACCCCCTCCGACTCGGCGTCGATGTCGCCCTGGAGCGGCGCGGTGACGGCGAAGGCGCCGCCGTCGACGGCGTCCTCGGAGAGCTGGGGGACGCCGAGGAGCACGTCGACGGCGCCGTCGTCGTCCAGGTCCCCCACGGCGATGGCGCGACCGAGCTCGTCGAAGCGGTCGGCGCCGCAGCACGCGCCCGTCAGCGAGACGAGGGCGTCGCTCGCGTCGAGGAGCCCCCGCGCGGACGCGGGGAAGCCCAGGACCTGACCGGTGGCGGACAGGTTGATCCAGTCGGCGCCGTAGTAGTCGGGGGCGGCGACGAGCACGTCCGGGCCAGCGTCCCCGTCCAGATCCGGGCCGATGGTCACGGCGGCGCCGAGCTCGTCCCAGTCCTCCCCGCCGGCGTAGATGGCGTCGCCCGCGCGGACGGACGCCTCGCCGACGGGGCCGAGGTGCAGAGCGGCGAGGCCGGGCCCCGCCACGACCATGGGCAGGTTGCCGTGGGGGTGGATGAGGAAGTGGCTGCCCGCGCAGGGCGCGCCCACGAGCAGGTCGTCGGTGCCGTCGCCGTCGAGGTCCCCGACGGACAGGGCCGCGCCGACGCAGTCGGTGGCTTCGTCGCCGCGGACGGCGGGCACGTCGGCCAGGGAGCGCGAGGCGTGACCGGAGCCGCCGTCCTCGGCGCTGGTCCCGAAGGGCCCAGAGAGGATGTACGCGGCGCCGGCCGCGAGGCCGGTCCCGCTCTCGGACTGGGGGGCGTCCCGGAGCCCGTTCTGGGGCGCGCCGACGACGAGGTCGATGGACCCGTCGCCGTCGAGATCCCCGGCCGCGACGGCGGACCCGGCGCGGTCGTCACCGAACACACCGAGGAGGGTCAGGGAGCGGGAGGGGTCGAGACCGGCGGCCGACCCGAAGAGGAGCGTGGCGGAGCCGGCGCCGGGGGCTCCGCGGCTGTCACCGGGGGCGCCCACGAGGACGTCGTCGAAGCCGTCCCCGTCCACGTCGCCCGCCGGGGCGACGGCCGCGCCGAAGCGAGCGTTCGCGCCGGGGCCGAGCCAGCCGTGGTCCGCGTCGTTCAGGGCCACTGCGCCCACGTCCCGGCACTCCGGGGCGGCGCCGTCGCAGTTGTCGTCGACGCCGTTGTCGCAGACCTCGGGGAGCTCCGGGCTGATGGTGGGGTCACCGTCGTCGCAGTCCTCGGATGCGGGGACGCCGTCACCGTCGGCGTCGACGGCGCAGGCGGACAGTCCGAGGGCGCAAAGCAGCGCGAGGAGGCGGGAGGTCACGAGGGGATGATAGTCCCGGCCCCGCGCGACGGCCCCGCTCTCCGCCTGCCGGGCGCTACGCTCCCTGTCCATGGCCGACGACGACTTCCTGCCTCCGATGAGCTCCGGCGTGCCCGCCGGGCGCCTGCTGACCTCGCTCCGGTTCTCGTCCGAAGACGTGGCGACCCTCGTCGCCCAGGCAGGGCTCCCGGTGGCGCCCGTCGAGGTCGGCGGGGGCGCGGATGAGGTCCCACTGGGCAGCGGCGCGCCGCCGGAGGCGCTGCCAACCCAGGAGACCTACTGGAAGCCGTTCCGCTACTCCCCCGAGATCGACGAAGCCCTGTGCTTCGCGTGCGAGAGCTGGCTGGCGCCGAGCGCCTTCGACCTCGACGCGAACGGCATCCCCGAGGTCACCTGCCGGAGCTGCCGGGACTGAGGGCAGCGCACCGTCAGGGGGCCGGGGCTGCGTTCAGGCAAGCAACTCCTGGATCGTCGCCGGGTCGACGAGGCGCGCCGTCCGGTCCTTGATCAGGGCGCCGGCGACGAACTCGGCGAGCGCATCGGTGACGTCGGGGCGCAGCGCCCGCAGGTCCGGTGCCGGCATCCGCGCGTGCATCTGGAGAAGCACACGGATCGAGTCCGAGTCGAAGGGCACGCGCCCCGTGAGCAGCTCGAAGGCCATCACCCCGAGGGAGTAGACGTCGGCGCGGCCGTCGAGGACGAGCCCCATGGCCGCCTCGGGCGCCAGGTACTTGGGCGTGCCGTCCACCATCGGGGTCCGCCCGGGGGCCTCGTCCGCGGAGAAGCGGCGAGCGAGTCCGAAGTCCATGAGCTTCACGTGCCCGCCGTCGTCCACGACGCAGTTGTGGGGCTTCACGTCGAGGTGCGCGATGCCGCGCTCGTGGCTGTGGGCGAGAGCCGCCGCCACCTGCCGGAGCAGCGCGGAGACCTCGGCGCAGGGCAGCGGGCCCCGCGCGGCGATGACGTCGGCGATCTCCTGCCCCGCGAAGAGCTCCATGACCACGTACCAGTCGTCCGGCCCGCCGCAGGCGTCGAAGACACGCACGACGTTGGCGTGGTCGAGGCTCGCCAGGAGCCGCGCCTCCTGGAGGAAGTCCCGGGTGAAGGCCCGGTCGCGGGCGCGCTCCGGATGCAGACGCTTGACCGCCACCTCCCGCTGAAGCGCCGGGTGCAGGCAGCGGAACACGGCGGCGGAGGCGCCGCGACCGAGGGGACCGAGGACCTCGTAGGGGCCGATGTGGTCGGGAATCGTGGGAGCGGGCACGGGCGGAGCCTGCCACGCGAAACGTCGGGAGGTCGTTTACCCTGCGCGCCGTGCGTCCGCCCAAGGCCCTGCTCCTCGACGTCGACAACACCCTGGTGGACCGCGCCGCGGCCTACGAGGCGTTCGCCTGGCGCCTGCTGGAGAAGGCGGGCCTCGGCGGAGACGCCGAGCGGCACGCGCGCCTCGTGGCCATCGACGCCGGCTGCTACTGCCCGAGGCCCCGCTGGGCGCGGGAGACCGAGGCCGCGCTCCCCGAGCTCGGCTGGTCGTACATCGAGATCTGGCGTGACTTCGAGACCCAGGTGATCGAGCTCATGCCCGATCCGCCCGCGATCCGTGAAGCCCTGGGCCGGCTGAAGGGGCGCGTGGCGCTCGTCGCGTGCACGAATGGGCCGCCCAAGCTCCAGAACGCGAAGATCGACCGGGCTGGGCTGCGGGACCTGCTCGACGACGCCGTGATCAGCGGCGACCTGGGCATCCGCAAGCCCGCGGAAGAGATGTTCCTCGAGGCCGCCCGCCGCGCGGGGGTCGACAAGGACGACGCGATCATGGTCGGCGACAACGCGTCGCACGACATCGCCGGCGCCCAGGCCTGCGGCATCCGCACGGCGTTCGTCGACGCCACCTGGACACACTTCGGCCTCCGCCTGCCCGCCGGCCTCGCGCCCACCTGGACCGTGGCCCGGACGACCGAGTTCCTCGCGATGGTGGACGACGCCCTGGGGTAGGCGAGCGCGTACCCAGCCAACCGCTCAGGTTCCCTCGCGCGCGCGTCACTAAGCGGACACGGTGGTACTGTGGCCTCCTCGCCGGGGGAAGAGGGCCGCCGAGGAGGGGTCATGGCGTCGATCAGCGGATTCCGGGTCGATGAGCAGCTGCATGTCAGCGACCAGGCATCCGTCTATCGCGCGACTCGGCTGGACGACGACGACCAGGTCATCATCAAGGCCCTGAATCGGGAGTACCCGCCCCCGCGCGCGGTCGCCACGTTCCGCAAGGAGTACGAGATCCTCCGGCGCCTCGCCGCCGCCGACGTCAGCGGCGTCGTGCGGCCCGTCTCCTTCCACGGGGACGGCAAGGACGTGGCGATGGTCTTCGAGTTCCTCCCGGGGATCTCGCTCGAGGGTCACGTGGGCGAGGACGGGCTGCCCGTCGCCGAGGTCCTGTCCATCGGCGCGCGCCTCGCCCGTACCCTGGGCGCCATCCACGCGGCCGGCGTCATCCACAAGGACGTCAAGCCCGCGAACATCATCGTCGACCCCTCCTCGGGCGACGTCTGGCTCATCGACTTCGGGATCTCCACCTCGCTGGACAGCCTCGAGGCCCAGTCCCGCGTCCTCGAGGGGTCCATCGCCTACATCTCGCCGGAGCAGACCGGGCGCATGAACCGCCCGATCGACTACCGCACCGACTTCTACTCCCTCGGCGCCACGCTCTACCAGATGCTCACGGGGCGCCTGCCGTTCACGGCCACGGACCCCCTCGAGCTGGTCCACGCGCACATCGCCCTGCGCCCGCGCCCGGCCCACTCCCTGAACCCGCAGATCCCCGCCCCCGTCTCGGACCTCGTCAATCGCCTCCTCGCGAAGACCGCCGAGGACCGCTACCAGACGGCCAGTGGACTCGCCGAGGACCTGGAAGCCCTCGCCGCGGCGGCGAAGGCGGGCGAGATCCCCGCGGACTTCCGCCTCGGCACGAAGGACATCCCCGACCGCTTCGCGGTGCCCAACAAGCTGTACGGCCGCGAGGTCGAGGTCCGCACGCTCATGGACGCGTTCTCGCGGGCGAGCGGCGGGCAGTCGGAGATGCTCTTCGTCTCCGGCTACTCGGGCATCGGCAAGTCGGCCCTCATCCACGAGGTCCACAAGCCCATCGTCCGCAGCCGCGGCTACTTCATCCAGGGCAAGTTCGACCAGTTCAAGCGCAACATCCCCTACGCCTCGATCATCCAGGCGTTCGGGGACCTCATCTCCCAGCTCCTCACCGAGTCCTCGGTGCGCATCGATCGCTGGCGCCGCCTCATCCTCGAGTCCCTCGGAGGCATCGTCGGCGTCGCGACCGAGGTGATGCCCGAGCTCGAACTCATCGTCGGCGAGCAGCCGAAGCCCCCGGAGCTGTCGGGCGAGGCCGCCCAGAACCGCCTCAACCGCACCTTCCTCCGCTTCGTGAAGGTCTTCGCGGCGGAGGAGCACCCCCTCGTCCTCTTCCTCGACGACCTGCAGTGGGCCGACCGCCCCACGCTGAACCTGCTGCGGATCCTCGTCACCGACTCGGACATCGGACACCTCCTGGTCATCGGCTGCTACCGGGACAACGAGGTCGACGGCTCCCACCCCCTCACGCTCACCCTCGAGGCCATCGAGCGGCAGCGCGAGGAGGCCGGGATGACGAGCCTCGTGGACGTGCACCTCGAGGGGCTCGAGGTCCCGACACTGAGTCGCCTGATCGCGGACGCGGTGTACGCCACGCCGGACCTCACGGAGCCCCTGGCCCGCCTGATCCACGGCAAGACCCTCGGCAACCCGTTCTTCGTGAACCAGTTCCTCCGCGTCCTGCACCAGGACGGGCTCCTCAACTTCGAGGCCGGCCGGTGGGTCTACGACCTGGCCGAGATCGAAGCGCGCGGCATCACGGACAACGTCGTCTCCTTGATGACCCAGAAGATCGAGGAGCTCGGCCAGCCCACGCAGCGCGCCCTGAGCCTTGCCGCCGCCGTGGGCAACGTCTTCGAGCTGAACACGCTGGCAGCCGCGGCCGGGTCCAGCGCGGGCGTCGTGGCGGACGATCTGTGGGAGGCCCTGGCCGAGGGGTACCTCGTTCCCCTGGATGACGGCTACCGCATCGTCGGCATCAAGACCGGGGAGACCGGCGCCCAGGTGGAGCCGGTCCTGGCCGACGACCAGGGCGACTTCAACCCCCGGTACCGGTTCCTGCACGACCGCGTGCAGCAGGCGGCCTACTCGTTCATCCCCGAGGAGGAGCGGCCCCGCACCCACCTGCGCATCGGCCGCGCGATGCGCGAGCTCCTCGACGACGAAGCGCTCGACGACCAGCTCTTCAACGTGGTCGACCAGCTCGAGCGCGGCGTCTCCCAGGTGACCGACCCCACGGAGCGCACGGAGCTGGCCCGCCTCTTCGCCCGCGCCGGGGACAAGGCGCGCCTCGCGTCGGCCCACGAGCCCGCCCTCAAGTACTTCAGCGGCGCCCAGGAGCTCCTCGGGGAGACCCTGTGGACCTCCAACTACGAGATCGGTCAGCCGGTCCTGTTCCAGCGGTCCGGGTCCGAGTACCTGCTCGGCAACTTCGACGCCGCCGAGGCCCTGTTCGACGAGCTGGTGGACAAGTCCCGCACCGATCTGGAGAAGGCCCAGATCTACCGGCTCAAGCTGAGCCTGTACCAGTCCCGCGGCCTGTTCCTGGAGACGGTGGACATCGCCTACAAGGGCCTCGCCCACCTCGGCGTGCACCTGCCGGACAAGCCCTCGCAGCTCACGTTCCTCAAGGAGCTGGTCAAGTTCAAGCTGAAGATGCGCGGCAAGACCGAGGAGGACCTGAAGAACCTCCCCGTCTGCACCGACCCCGTCGTGGTCACCGCCATCGACATCATGAACGACTTCTCGGGGCCGGCCTTCTTCGTCGACATCAACATCTACCTCTGCACCGTGCTGACGATGTGCTCGCTGTCGCTGGAGCACGGCAACGCGGCGGAGTCGGCGTACTGCTGGACGCTCTACGGGATGATGAACGGGCCCATCATGGGCAACGTCCCCCACGGCATGGAGCTCGGCCGCATCGGCGAGCACATCGACAAGCTCCACGGCCGGGCGAGCCTCATCCCGAAGGTGCAGCTGTCGCTGGGCGGGCTCGTCTACCAGTGGGGCCAGCACCCGCGCCTCTCGATCCCATACTTCGAGCGGGGCTTCGAGGCGGCGCTGGAGTCCGGGGACCCGACGCACGCCGGGTACTGCGCGAACTTCATGATGGGGATGTCCTCGGTCATCGGCGAGCCGCTCGACGCCATCGAGGAGAGCACCTCGCGCTTCTGGGACTTTGCCCGCAAGAACCAGATCGAGGTCCAGTCCGAGATCCAGGTCGTGGAGCGCCAGATGGCGCGCTGCCTGATGGGCAAGACCGTGGGCGGCACCTCCTGGGACGACGAGGAGACCCACTTCGTCGAGTCCGAGTGGGTCGGCCGCGCCCGCGAGTTCCAGTCGCGTCAGCCGCTGCACAACTACCTGATCGAGAAGCAGGCCACCTGCTACCTCCTCGGCGAGTACGCCGAGGCGATCACCCACGGCGACGAGGCGTCGACGATGCTCGACGTGTCGCTCGGCATCCCCATCTTCTCCAACTGGCACCTCTACTACGGACTCGCCAACGCCCAGCTCGTCGGCGACCGGAGCCACCGCAAGGCCCTCAAGAAGCTGCGCCAGATGGTGAAGCAGAACCGGAAGTGGGCGAAGCACAACCCGGACGGCTTCGAGCACAAGCGCCTGCTGCTGGAGGCCGAGCTGGCGCGGGTCCAGGGGGAGGCGTCCCTGGCGGAGGAGCTGTACGAAGCGTCCATCGCCCGGGCCCAGGCCGAGGGCTTCCTCCACCACGAGGCCATCGCCAACGAGCTCGCCGGGCGGCACCTCCTCGCCCGGGGCAAGCAGCGCATGGGGATGATGTCCCTGCGCGAAGCCCGACACGCCTACCAGCGGTGGGGGGCGCAGGCGGTGGTCCGCCGCCTCGACGACGAGTTCCCGGACCTCGGCTTCGGCACGACGACCCTGGCGCTGCCGCGCGCGTCGACGGCCACCTGGCAGCGGTCCACCATGACCGCCCAGGCCGTCCGCACCACGGGCGGCACGTCGATGAACACGGCGTCGGCCCTCGATCTCGGGACGATCCTGCGGGCGTCCCAGGTCATCTCCGGGGAGATCGTCCTCGAGAAGCTGCTCCAGAAGCTCATGACGCTGGTGCTCGAGAACGCCGGCGCCCGGCGCGCTGTCCTCATGCTCGACCGCAAGGGGCAGCTCACGGTCCAGGCCGAGCAGAAGGCGGGCAAGGAGGCGGTCCTCCTCGGTGGCCAGCCCCTGAGCTCCCGGGACGATCTGTCGCGCGGAGTGATCAACTTCGTGACCCGCACGCGCGAGCCCATCGTGCTCGACGACGTCGCCCAGCCGAGCTCCTTCAGCAAGGACCCGTACATCGCGAGCGCGCAGACGAAGTCGCTCCTGTGCGCGCCCATCGAGCACGGCGGCTCGGTGGCGGGGCTCATCTACTTGGAGAACGAGCTGGCGGCCGGGGCGTTCACCCCGGAGCGGCTCGAGCTCCTGCGGCTGCTGTCGTCGCAGGTCGCCATCTCGATCGAGAACGCGGAGCACTACCAGCGGGCCGAGCAGATGGCCCGCGCCTTCTCCCGCTTCGTGCCCCAGCAGTTCCTCAACTACCTGGGTCGGGAGAACATCCTGGAGGTGGGCCTCGGCGACGCCGTCCAGCGGGACATGACCGTCCTGTTCTCGGACATCCGCCAGTTCACCGCCATGTCCGAGCGGATGTCGCCGTCGGAGAACATGGCGTTCCTGAACCAGTACCTGCAGCGGGTGGGGCCGGTGATCCGCGAGCGCCGCGGGTTCATCGACAAGTACATCGGGGACGCCGTGATGGCGCTCTTCCCGAAGGACCCGGACGACGCCGTGAAGGCGGCCATCGACATGCACAGGCAGGTGGCGGACCTGAACGACCATCGCCGGGAGCAGGGGTACCAACCCATCAGCATCGGCGTTGGGCTGCACCACGGCACGCTCATGCTCGGCACCATCGGCGAGGAAGAGCGGATGGACTCCACCGTCATCTCCGACGCGGTGAACACGGCCTCGCGCCTGGAGGGGCTCACGAAGGCCTACGGCTCGCCGATCCTCATCTCCGGGCCGACGCTCGAGATGTGCCGCCACCGGGACGCGGTGCGCCACCGGTACCTGGGTGACGTACGGCCCCGCGGCCGGGCGACGGTCGTCTCGCTCTACGAGGTCTACGAGCCGCTGTCCGCGAAGCAGGTGGACCTGCGGGACCAGACGAAGGGCACCATGGAGGAGGCGGTCCGCGCCTACTTCGCGAAGGAGTTCGACGAGGCCCACCGCGGGTTCATCGAGGTCCTGAGCCAGGACCCCAACGACAAGGCCGCCCAGTCCTTCCTCGCCCGGACCGAGGTCGCGAGCCACGCCGACGAGGTCGGCACCACCACCCACCTCGCGACCCTCGACATCAACCTCGTCTGATGCGCCCCGGCACGAGCGCGCCGGTGCTCATCGCCGGTGGCGGGATCGGTGGGCTGACGCTCGCCTTGCTGCTGATCGAGCGGGGCGTCCCCGTGAAGGTCTTCGAGCGCACCGCGGATCCGCGGGAAGTCGGCGCTGGCTTGTTGGTCGCCGCGAACGCCCTCAAGGTCTACCGGCGGGTCGGGCTGGAGGATGCGCTGGTGGCCGCGGGGGCGGTGCTCGGCGAAGGGACGCTGAAGCTGCCGTCGGGCACGGTGCTCAGCTCGGTCGACGTGGACGACCTGGCGACGCGCGTGGGCGCGGTGTCCATCGGAATGCACCGGGGCATCTACCACGGGATCCTCCTGCGGGCGGTGCCCGACGAGTGCCTGGTGCTCGGGGAGGAGTTGATCCGCTACGAGCAGGGCAACGGCAAGGTCCTCGCCCACTTCGCGTCGGGACGAACGGAGGTGGGGTCGATGCTCGTCGGCGCCGACGGCATCCACTCGGCGGTCCGGCGGCAGCTCGACGGCCGGCGGTGGTCGCCGCCGCGGGATGCGGGGGAGTCGTGCTGGCGGGGGCTGGCGCCGGCGAACTGTCTGCCGGACGGGCACCCCGCGCACCGGGCCTTCACGGAGACCTGGGGAGACTCCGTCCGGGTGGGGCTCATCCCTCTGGGGGGCGGGCTGCTGAGCTGGCACGTGTACTTCCGGCCGTGGACGGAGCCCTTCCCCGACGAGGGCGGCGGACCGCGCGACGAGGCGCAGCAGGCGACGCTGCGGGCGCGGTTCCTCGAGATCCTCGGAGACTGGCACGACCCCATCCCCACCATCGTGGCCGCGGGCGACTTCTCCGCGCTGCTGCGCACGGAGAACCGGGACCGGCCGCCGACGGACCGGTGGAGCGACGGAGCGGTGGTCCTGCTTGGGGACTCGCTGCACCCCATCACCCCCAACATCGGGCAGGGGGCGGCGCTCGCGGTGGAGGGGGCGGCCGTCCTCGCACGGGCGGTGGCGGAGGAGAGCGACGCGCGGGCCGCGATCGCCCGGTACCGGCGCGAGCGACGACGGCGCGTGGCGTTCGTGACGCGCCTGAGTCACGCGGTGGGGCCCTGGGCCAGCAGCGGGAGCCGGGTGATGCGGACGCTGCGGAACCTCGGCACCCGAGGGACTCCCCAATGGCTGGCCGTCGCGAGCTCCGAGCAGATCTATGGCTACGACGTCTGACCCGCGGGGGCGCTGGGGGCTCGCTGCCCTCGTGGTGTTCGGGGTGGCGGTGCGGATCTGGCAGGCGGGACGGCTGGGGACGCCGCCGGCGCCGAGCGGGCTCGGGTTTCCGTGGGACGGCCCCCCGCTGCTCGAGGTGGTGACGACGCTGCTTGGGCAGACAGCGGTGGCGTGGCTCGGTGGGGCTGCGGCGCTCGTCGGGGTCGCGCTGCTGGCCCGGCGGGGGCTGTCCCCACGGGGCGCGCTGGTGGCGACGGGGATCGCGGCCATCGCGCCGCCGCTCGTGTTCGGGGGGGCGTGGTGGGCGCCGGCGAACGTGTCGATCCCCCTGACCCTGGCCACCGCGTGGCTGCTCATGGACGTGCTCGACGGCCAGCCGCGGGCGTGGGCCCTGGGGCTGATGGGGGTCGCGCTGGGAGCCGCGGACTGGTTCGGGTTCGCGCCGTTGGCGGCCTGGACGATCTGGCTGGCGGTGTTTCGGCCGGGCTGGGTCGGGCCCGAGGAAGGTCGCCGGGCGCTGGGCGCGCTGGCTGGGGCGACGGCGGCGACGCTCGGGCTCTGGACGCTGATGGCGATGACGGGGACGGACCCGCACCGGCTCTTCGCGGGGGGACTCCCCGAGGGCCTGGACGCCCTGCGCATGCACGTGGACTCGCTGGCCGGGCTGGTCGTGGGGCGGACGCCGTTCCTGCCCTTGGCGGCGCGCGTGGGCATGGGCGCAGTGGTGGTGGGCCTGGTGTGGCGGGGCGCGCGGGCCGCGCAGGGGACGGCCTGGGGCGGTGTGCTGACGGTGGGGTCCGCGGGGGCGTTCGTGCTCGCGCTGTGGATGCACCCGATGGTGCCGATGGCCCAGGAGAAGGCGCTGTGGGCGGTGGCGCCGCTGGTGGTCCTGATCGGGGTGTGTGGGCTGTCCGGTACACCGGAACAGCGCGGGGAGGCGTGATGCCCACTCCTCGCCCCTTCACCGTCGCCTCGCTCCTCTCGCTGATCGTGTTCGCCGTCGCCTGGCTCCTCGGCTCCGGGGACCTGGGCCCCTCCGGCGACGCCTCCGCCACCTGGGCCCTCTCCGAGCCGATGCACACCGTCCTATGCGTCGAGGAGACCTCCCCTCCCCGCCTCACGGTCGCCCACGAGCCGACGGCCGACGACAAGCGCGCCCTCCGAGCCCAGCTGCGCACCACCGAGCGGCGCGCCCGGCTGGGGCCCTTCCCGGTCCGCCTCCGCGACCACGCCCACCGCGCCACCATCGAGGTCTTCGGCGCGGAGCTCCCGTGGATGAAGAACGACTACAGCTCGGGCTTCGCCGACCTGCCGTCCCACGCCGCCTGGCAGCTGGTCCCGCCGGGCTCCTTCGGCACCTTCGCCCTGGGCCACTACGCCCTCGCCATGCTCCTCCTCGTCCTGCTCCTCCGCGCGACGTGGCGGGCCGCTGGCCCCGTGGCGGCCCTCGGCGCGGGCCTGCTCATCGCAAGCGATCCCTGGTTCCTCACCTACAAGCTCCTGAACGCCGGCCACGAGACCATGCTCCAGGTCTGCCTCGCCGTCGCCCTGTTCTGCGGGGTCCGCGCGGTGACCCAGGAGTCACGGGCCTTCCTCTTCGCGGGCGCCCTCGCCGTCGGCGTCGGGCTCCACAGCAAGCCCACCTTCGTCGCCCCAGCCCTGGGCCTCCTGCTCGGCGGCGCCTTCGTCGCCGGGCGCCCGGCAAAGGCGTGGCTCGCTCCGCTCCTGGGCGTCCTCGCGCTGCTCGCCGTGGGCAGCGCGCCCACCTGGGGGTTCTGGGCGCTGGACGCCGCCGTCCCCCGCGCGGAGAGCGTCGCGGAGGGGCAGGAGTCCGCGGGCAAGCGCTTGCGCTCCATCCTGAGCGGGGCGGAGCAGCGGGGGCAGGCCGCGGAGGGGGCCCAGCGAGGGCCGCAGTCCCCGGAGCACGACGGAGGCGACGCTCCGCGGAAGACGCGCCGCGACCCCAAGAAGTCCACCACCGCCCTCTCCTTCCTGCTGGACCCCGCCGGGTTCTGGACCCGCCACTGGACGCTCCGCGGCGCCATCGTCGAGCGACGCGCGCCCGAGTTCGCGGCGCCCCCGACCGTCCGGCGCCTCGGCTCGGTCGCCACCGCGACGCTGCTGCTCCTGGCCTTCGTCGGCGCCGTCCCGGTCCTGCGCGCGGTCCGACACGGCCGCCGCGAGCGCCTCCGCGCCGCCCTCCTCCTCCTGCCCGTCGTCACGCTCCCCGTCCTCCGTCTGCTGTCCCCGGACCCGCACCAGCTCGCGCTGTGGCTGCCCACCGTCGCGGTCGCTGTGGGGGTCGGGCTGTCGGGCCTCGCCCATCTCGGCGCGCCCTTCACCCAGCGCGCCCCCATCGAGGGAGATCCCCCCAGCACCTCCTGGCTCATCAGCCGGTGGACCGCCCTCGCCCTCGTCGTCCTGGTGCTCGCCACCGCCGGCCGCCTCCACGCGGTCGCCGCCGGCGCCCACGCTCACGCCACCCACGGCGATCCCCTGTCCCTGGCGAGCGGACAGCGCGACCTCGCCGAGGCCCTCGACGCCCTCGACAGCCGCTCTGTGGCCTTTCTCGCCTACGACGCCATGGCCCGCATGGAGGTCTGGTCCGCCGGGCGCGTCCGGCCCTGGCTCTACTCCCGGGCGATGATCGGCGGCGGGGAGTGCATCGGCGGCCGCGACCCCGCGTTCCTCCGCCAGGTCCTGCGCGCCCACCGCGGCGGGCACCTCGTGATCGTCCCGTCCCCCCCGACAGGCCCCGGCGGGCGCCCCGACCCCGTGGTCACGGACGCTCAGGTCGAGGCCGCCGCGACCGGAGCGGGCGTCGCCGTCACCAGGGCCCAGACCCTGGAAGACCGCCGCGGACGCTGGCTCGCTACGATCTGGGCCATCGACCGCACCCGGACGACCCGCTGATGCCCACCAAGCCCCCTCCGCCCCCCGCCTACCGCCTGCGCACGCCGCGGCTGGACCTGCACGCCGCGGATCCCAGCCGCGCCATCCCCTTCCTCGAGGCCGCCAACGCCTCGGTCCCCGAGCTCCTGCCCTACATGGACTGGGCCGCCGCCATGCCCGACGACGACGGCATCGTGCAGCTCATGCGCACCTGGCGCGCCATGTTCGACCGGGACGAGGACCGCCACTACCACGTCGTGATGGACGGCCGGGTGCTGGGGGTCGTGGGCGTCCACCCCCGCGTGCGAGGGAACGCCCGGGAGATCGGCTACTGGGTCCGCTCGGACCACGCGGGCCGCGGGCTCATCACCGAAGCGGTCCGCGGCGTCGCCCGCGCCGAGCTCGCGCTGATGGGCCTCGACCGCCTGGACCTGTACATCGAGCCCGACAACGTCGGCAGCCTGCGCGTCGCCGAGAAGCTGGGCTTCGTCCGCGAGGCCACCCTCCGCGGCCGCATCACCCGCACGGACGGCTCCCGCGCCGCGGTCGTCTCCTCGCTGGTCCCCTCCGATCCGGCCGTCGCCGCCCTCGAGGCCCAGCCCCTGCAAGCGTGGGACGTGCTGGACCGCCCGCTGGAGATCCCGCCCATCGGCGCGACCTAGCCCCGCTCACTCCTGCGGCGGCGCCTCCCGGAAGAAGTCGCACTCGCCGGTCACGAAGCACGGCTCCTCCAGGAGCTCCTGTCCCCGGCTCGCGAGGTACCAGGCCGCCTGCATCGTGGCGTACGTGCTGATGTCGAAGGGCGCGTCGGGCTCCGGCAGCGTCCAGCCGTGGCTGCCCTCCGGATCCGCGTAGACGATGCGGAGACCCGTCACCCCGGCCTCGGTGTCGATCTGGGACCGCAGCGGCGCGTCCGAGGGCGCCCCCGTGCCGTCCGTGCCGTCGTCCTGGTCCTCCACGTCGAAGAGGATCGGGTCGCCGTCGTCGTTCGTGTAGGGCCCGAGCTCCTCGTACCCGTGGACCACGTGCCGGTCCACCAGCCAGCGGTCCACGCTCGTCCCGTACCGCTCGTCCGGGGTGCTCGTCACCAGCCCTGCCGCCCGCGCCAGCGCCACCCCGGTCGCGATGGGCACCACGTCGTCGCCGACGGTCGGCAGCATCAGCACGTTCCGGGGACCACCCACCAGGGGCTCCCTTGTCCACGCCCGCGCATACGCGATGGGGTCCCCCGCCTCTGCCGCGAGCGCCAGCACCTGCACCAGGCGCCGGAAGCGCGGCGTCTGGCGGGTCAGCCCCGAGCCGAAGCTCACGGCCACCAGCGGCGAGCCCGCCTCCATCGTCACCGCCTCGTGCTCCGCCTCCATCTCGAAGGTGTCGAACACGCCAACGACGAGGCCCCGGTCGTCCCAGATGGTCACCTTGAGGTGGTCGCCGAGCCCGTCGTTCTCCGGCACCACGTAGCGGACACCCGGCTCGATGCCCTCGAGCGGGATCCCCGCGAGCAATCGCTTCTCCCCCGCATGCAGCGCGTCGGCGGCGATGGCCACCCGGAAGCGCCCGTCCTCGGGCACGACCCCGCGCGCCTCCTCGCCGGTGTCGAGGTTCTCCACGAGCACCTCGCCGCCCACGGGGATCGAGTCGATGGTCGCGAACGGCACGCGCACCGAGTCGTCGACGGAGACGACGAGCTGCTCGATGGACAGCCCGTCGTCCGTGGGGATCCCCACGATCAGCGGTGTCAGCAGCCGGCCCACCACGGCTTCGCGCGGCCCCGACAGGCTCGACCGGAGCAGCCCGTCGCCGAGGCCGCCCCCCGGGATCATCGCCACCGCGGCCTCCCACTCGGGCTCCACCGCCGCCGCCACGGAGCCGTTGATCCCGCCGAGGGAGGCGCCGAAGTACATCAGGTCCGCGTCCGCGCCGATGTCGGGCACCCCGTCCTCGTCCCAGTCGCAGGACATGACCTCGGTCAGCGCCGTCCCCACGTCGTTGAACTTCGTCATCGTCCCCTGGCCGCAGCTGCGCAGCGCCCTCCCGAACTGGACGAGGTCCACGGCGGCCTGCCGCACGTTGTCCCTGGTGTGGAAGGTGTCCGAGATCCAGAAGTCGCCGCCGCTGTCGGGGAAGTCGTCGTTGTCCAGGTCCCGGTCGCGCGCGTCCGCGAACGTCTCGAACATCGGCAACAGGCCCAGCCCCTCGATGAGGTCCTGATACTCCTCGTACTGATCGGGGGGCAGCGCGCCGCCGTGGCCCGGGAAGTCCATGGAGCACGCCGCCATCCCGTGCCGCAGGAACGCCCACGCCAGGATGACCTGATGGAACCGCGTCCCCCCCTGGCCGTGACCCACCATCACGACCGGGTACGGCTGCTGCACGCCCGGCCCGGGCTTCGGCGTGAGGCACGTGAACGGAACCCTCTGCTCCTGGACCTCGAGGAGCCCGGTGTCGGCCTCGACGCGCCAGTGCTCGTCGATGTCCGCGTACCCGTTGTCGTCGCGGTCGTAGGAGAAGAAGGGGGTGTGGAACGCGCCCCCGACAACGTCCGCACCGAACCCGTCGTAGAACCGGGCGACGATCGACTCGCCGCCGCCGGGCAGGATCCCCGCGGCCGCGAGCGGGCCCACGATGCGGTCGATGGGGAGCCGGTGCGGGTCCCGGTCGCCCTCCAGGTCCTGGAGCCAGTGGGCCTCCGTCACCTCCGCGGGGAAGTCGGCGGCCAGGGACGCGAAGACCCCCTCCCCCCGCAGCCCGTTCGTCACCGCCACGAGGTCGTCGGTGACGGCGCCGGTGGTGAAGGACCAGGCGTAGGCGACGTCCTCGGCGCTCAAGTCGAAGGGCGCCAGCGTGTCGAGCGCAGGAGCGATCACCTCGGTCTGGCGGGTGTGGTTCACGAACGCCCACGGCGAGCGCACGGGCTGGCCGTCCTCCCCCACCAGGCGCTCGGTGAGGATGACCGCGTACGTCGTCTGCTCCCGCAGCGGGGCCACGGGGCGCATCACGAGGGTGTGCGACTCGCGCTCGTACCAGCTCAGGAGGTCTCGCTGGTCGCGGCTGTCGGCGGGGTAGTAGTTCCCCACGTCGAGGACGCCGTCGTTGTCGAGGTCCTCGAGAGGGTCGAGCTCGCCGTCCCCGTCCAGGTCCTCATCGACGGTCTCGAACAACAGCGTGGACTCCTCCGCGCGGGGGTCGTTGTCGAAGTACTTGCCCCGGTCGGGCAGGTCGATGGGGTAGCGGCCGCCGCCGATGTCGAGGAGGACGGGCTGCAGGTACGTGGGAGAGCCCTCGGTCACGTCGACGACGTAGACCGCGTCGTTGGCGAAGACGTCCTCGTTCGCATGCCGGGAGACGACCTCGTCCAGGTCCAGCGCTGCCTCGAACTGCACCATGATCGGCGCGAAGATCCCGAAGCCGGACAGCCGGTTCGCCTTCGCCCGCAGGTCCCGTTCGTGGTGGGTGGGCGCGATCTCCGAGAAGTTCAGGCGCAGGCCCGTCGGCGACGTGTCGTCCAGTCGCGCGGCCAGGTCGTTGGGGAACGGGATCTCCGGCAGGGGCTCGGCGTCGTAGTCGATGTGGACGAGCGGGCCGCTGCCGTCGGGGGTGGCTCGGAGGCCTTCGGGCGAAGCGCAGCCCCCGAGGAGCGAGGCAGCGACGACGAGACAAGGGAGAGCGCGCATCTGCCCAGGATACGCACCCGCGGGGCTGACGGTGGCGACGAGCGGATCGGGGCGCGGGTGGCCAGGTTCGGGTCGCCCCGGCGTGGCAGGATGAGCGGGTGATCGCCAGCCGCCGCCCCCACGCCCTCCCTCGCCCACGCCGGCTGGTCTCGGGAGCGGCTCTCGCCCTCCTGACGGCCCTCGTCGTCGTCGGCTGCCGCGCCCACTCCGGCGCCCCGGCCACCGCGAGCGCGTGCAGCGGCGCGAACCTCAGCCTCGACCGGGTCCTCGCCCGCTGCCTGCTCGACGGGCTCAGCAAGGCGACCGTCGTCGTCCCCCCCGAGGCGGTGGAGCTCCAGGTGAGCCTGCGCCCCCCAAGCACCGAGGGCGGCGCCATCGGGGTCCTGAGCACGGTGCGCAACGTCACGGACCAGACGCTGGAGCTGCACGTGGTGACCCAGGAGATCCAGCCGGATCCGTGGCCTCTGCTCCTCCAGCCCAGCGGGTTCCGCGTCGAGCAGGACCTCGATGAGAGCTGCACCGACTGGCGCCCTGCCGGTGGCGGCCTCGGCGTGCGGGACGTGGGCCGGGCCGGGGTGGCCCGCGTCGTCCTGCCGCCAGGAGGCAGCCTCACCGCCACCCGCGAGGTCCCTGCGCGCAAGGCGCTCTGCCGCTGCGGTCCGAACGAGGAGGGCGTCCTCGACATCCAGTGCGAGGACGGCGTCGGCGGGCCGGTGGCCCCGGGCGACTACTTCGTGGGCGTGTCCATGCCGGTGGCGGTGGAGCGCCGGGACGGCGCGAACAGCCCCTACACGTACCCCTACGCGAAGGCGCCGATCCTCATCGCGGAGAGCTACTCGGAGCCCTGGGAGTAGGAGCCGGGCTCCTGGCGCTCCGCGCGCTCCGTGTATCGTCCACATCCGCACATCCCTGGAGGAGCCTGTGTCCGACGACGACGTGATTCTCGACGCCAATGTCCTCGCTCTGGAGGTCCTGCACCGGATCTTCGCGAAGATCGACACCGACGGGAACCAGCGCATCAGCCTCGAAGAGCTCACCGTCGCGCTGACCGACCTGGGCTTCGAGAATCCCCGCCAGGTGGCCGACGAGGTCATGACCAAGGGCGACACGGACCTCTCCGGGGACCTCGACTTCGACGAGTTCGCCACCGTGATGGCCTACGTCGAGCAGCGCGGTCTCACGGACAGCTTCGGTCTCCTCTTCCACGGCTTCGACAAGGACGGGGACGGGACCATCGACGGGGACGAGTTCGCCGAGATGTTCCGGTTCCTGCAGGTCGAGGTCGACGACGACGACCGGGTGGCCCTGTTCCGCAACGCCGACGCGGACGGCGACGGGCGCATCGACCCCATCGAGGCCCTCGACGCCCTCAAGCGGCTCTAGCGCTCATGGCGGCCACCGACCCGCCCCGCTCCCGCGGCTGGCCCCTCCTCGGCAGCGTCCCCGCCCTCATGACCGGGGGGATGGACCACCTCGACGCCCGCCGCGAGGCCCTGGGGGACCTCTACCGCATCCAGATCGGCCCCATGCCGGTCGTGCTGCTCTACCACCCCGACCACGCCCGCCACGTCCTCCTCGAGAAGGAGGCGAACTACGCGAAGCAGGGGACGTTCTGGTCGTCGGTGCGCTCCCTCATCGGCCTCGGGCTGCCGACCATCGAGGGGGACACCTGGCGGTCCCGCCGCAAGATGATGAACCCGCAGTTCAAGCGGCAGCGGCTCACGGCCCTCGCGACCCCCATGGTGGACGCCATCGAGGAGCGCCTGGACACCTGGTCCGCCGGCGAGGCCAAGGTGGGCGACGACGTGAGCAGCATCACGATGGCGGTCATCGTCCGCACGATGTTCGGGACCGGGATGACTCCCGAGGAGTCGGACACCGTCTCCGAGGCGATGAGCTTCAGCCTGAACCACATGCTCCAGAAGGTGATGACCGACGCCTTCCCCGCCTGGATCCCGATGCCCGGCCGCGCCGCCCACCGCGAGGCGGTCGCCCAGATCGACGCCATCCTCTACAAGCTCATCGAGCGACGGCGCGCCGAGGGCGGCGGGGACGATCTGCTGACGATGCTCCTCGAGATGCGCGACGAGGACGACGGCACCGGCCTCACGGACGAGCAGCTCCGGGACGAGACGATGAGCCTGTTCATCGCCGGGTACGAGACCACCGCGTCGGCCGTGTCTGCGGTGTGTCGGCGCATGGCGGAGGATCCTGCGCTGTGGGAGTCCGTGCGCGAAGAGGTGGACCGCGTCCTCGGAGATCGACGCCCCACTCCCGATGACCTGCCCGAGCTCGATCTGGTGGGCCGGGTGTTCCTCGAGGCGCTTCGCACCGACGGCCCCGTCTACTTCCTCGCCCGCGAGGCGGTCGACGACGACGAGCTGGGCGGCCACCACATCGCCGCGGGCACGCAGGTGTCGCTGATGCTCGATCGCATCCACCGGCACCCGGAGTTCTGGCCCGACCCCGACCGCTTCGACCCCGACCGATTCCTGCCCGAGAACACCAAGGGCCGGCACCCCTGCGCCTACCTGCCCTTCGGCAGCGGGCGGCGCCACTGCATCGGCCGGCACTTCGCCGTGATGGAGGGCTCGTTCCTCATCGCGATGATCGTGCAGCGCGTCCAGTTCGCGCCCGTCGAGGGGCAGCAGCCCACCGCGGAGTACGCCCTGACCCGCCGCCCCAAGGACGGGTTGCCGCTCGAGGTGGTCCCCCGGCGCTGACCGCCGCCCCGCTCAGCGCGCGTCCCACTCCGCCACGCGCCGGGCGCGCTCGTCCATGACCTCCTGCCAGGCGTCGATGGCCTCCTGGAGGATCTGCCTCGCCTCGGGGGAGGTGGTCAGCCCGACCCGGGACAGCGTGTCGCTGGGCACCTCCACCACGTACGCCCCCTGCCAGGGCGAGATCTCCTCGAGCCAGGCGGTGTGGAACGTGAACCCGACCTGGAGCTCGTCGCACACGAGCTTCGCGATGGGCCCCTGCTTCAGGTCCCACGCGTCGAACACCCAGAACTCGGGCGGCTTCGGGATGAAGTTCCCGTTCTCGTCCTTGTCCTCCTGGGTGAACACGGTGGTCACGATGTAGGCCGGCAGGTTCCCGTCCTCGTCAGGCTCGGCGCCCGCCTTCGGGACCCACTGAGGCGACGACAGCACGCAACCGCGCTCGTCCTGCCCACCCTCGCCGTACTCGTCGAGGATCCAGCCGTCCACGATGGCGACGTTCTCGTCGTCGAAGCGGAAGAGGGAGCTCGGGGCGCCGCCTTGCTTCAGCTCCTCGAGCACGTGCTGGCGCGTCGTGAACTTCTGCACCACCGAGTCGAACTGGTTCAGGACCTCCTCGATCGCCACGTCCGGCCACAGGCCGAAGCCGAACCACCAGGAGAACCGCGTCTTCGCGGGGATGGGGTGCGTCGTGAACGCCTCGGTCGCGCCGTACAGGGCCGTCTCCCACTGGTACGGCTCCTCCATGACCGTGCGGCCGTGGCGGACGGCGCCGGTCTTCGTGTCGATGATGTAGCGCCCGATCCGCGACAGCCCTGCCGCCGCCGGCAGCATCCCCATCACCCCCTCGTCCGGCGCCTGCCCCCCGACCACGAGCTGGTCGTAGTCGGCGACGAAGCTGTCCACGCTCGTGTTCGTGCTGTGGCAGACCGTGACCCCGAGGCGCCCGTCGATCTCCTCGTAGTCGAGGGTGAAGTGCATCGCCATGCCCGGCAGCTCCACCACCGTGCAGAGCACCTCCGCCCGGTCGCCCGAGGAGTCGCCCTTCGCGCTGTCGAGGTCGTCCTTGGCGACGATGTAGAGCCTCATGAAGGGGTCACCGGCGCGGGAAGCCACGTCACGCGCCGCGGCGTCCACCGCCTTCAGCTGCGGCACCGGCTGGCTGATGATCGACGACGCCCCCACCTGGTAGGCCGAGTCGAGGATGACGACGTGCTTCTCACTCACCTGGACCTGGTGGAGCGAGTTGACGACCTCGACGGGCACCCGGTCTCCGCGCCGGAAGAGGTTCCAGCGCTGCATCTGGCCCATCCCGTCCCACCGCATGAGGTACATGAAGGTCGTGGGCAGGAAGTCGCCCAGCGGCATCTCCTTGCCGACCTCGTACTCGACGCGCTTGAAGAACCGCCACGCCCGGTCCTTGACCCGCCCCACGATCGAGAGCCCCACCGAGTCCAGGAACCGCCGCACCCGGCTCTGGGTCTTCTGAGCCGCCTCCTTCGCGTCGTGGACGCTGGCCATGGTGTCGGGCATCTCGAAGAGGCCCTTGCCGAAGTTCACCATGAAGCCTTCGCTGCGCACGGGGTCCCAGATGGGGTGCGCGGTGGCGAAGATGGTCTGGAACGGGAGGCCGAGGTTGCCGTCGCCCGACCACTCCTCGTTCGAACCGACGGGCGTCACGCAGTCCAGGGTGACCGTGTCGATCTCCCAGGGGCGTCCGGCGTCGATGGCGATGAGCATGCGGGCGTTCGTCCAGCGACCCTCGGGATCGGGGGCGATGGGCACGAACGCCGTGTTCACCGTGTTCCGCATGCCGAGCTGGGGACTGAAGCGCGAGACCCCGTAGTTCTCGTAGCGGAGGAACTCGTACGCGGGGCGGTGGGCCGAGATCTGGTCGGTGAACAGCGACGGCGTCTGGGCCAGCTTCGCGGTGACCCTCGGGGCGCGCTCGTCGTCGAGGTCGAGGCGGACGACGTACCCGTCCCCGTTGAACAGGGTGGTGGACGCCTCGGGCGCGCGGGGCAGGCCGCCCGAGTCCACGTCGCCGGCCGCGGTGATCGCGAAGTAGTGGCCGCCGAGCCCTTCGGGGAGCAGGTAGGTGCCGTCTCCGTCGGTGCGGGTCGACCAGCGGATGCGGACCGGCGAGTCCGTCAGCGGTTCGCGGTTCGCGCGGTTCAGGCTGCGCGGGATCGGATATTGGTTCGGCACGGGCCCTCCTCCCGGGCCTCCCGGCCCGCTCCTCGACACCCCTCCGGGAGCCTCCGCTCCCCGCGCGGCCCCCGCCGCGCCCCGCCTACGCGACGGACACCAGACGGTGCTCGATCTGCCGCACCGCCCAGCGGAAGTCCGCGGCGAGCTGCGCGCCCAGCGCCCGCTGGAACGGATAGGCGATGCCTGCGTGCTGGTGCGACAGGAGCTCGAAGGCGGAACGCTCCAGCATCCCCACGACGCAGTCCTCCGTGGCGACGCACGCAGCCGCACGCGGCCGGTGGTCGAGGAGCGCCAGGATCCCGAAGAGCGCGCCCGGGTGCAGCGGGCGGATGAGCTCCCGGCCCCCGTCCTTCTCCAGCTCCACGCGGACCTCGCCGTCGATGAGGAGGTAGACGTGGTGGGCCTTCGCCCCCTGGCTGATGATCTCGGTGCCGGACGCCACGTCCTCGATGCGGAAGGCGGCGGAGAGGGCATCCCGGTCGAACGCGGAGAGATCCGAGAACCAGGGCTGCTCGGCGAGGAAGGCAGACAGCTCGGCGCGCTCCATCAGGCGGCCCTCCCCATCAGGCGGTGGAGCAGCTGGGCGAGGAAGCCGCCCTCGTGCTCGTGGAGGCGGTCGAGATCGCCTTCGACGGAGCGGATGCGCGTCGCCATGACGCGGCACAGACCCTGGACGAGCGAGCTGGCGGCGGCCGGGTGCTCCCTCCAGAGCCCGTCGAGCCCCTTGCCGTCGAGCTCGAAGACCTGCCCGGCGCTCGTGGCCCGGACCGTCGCCGTGGCCGGCCCGGGAGCGAGGAGCCCTACCTCACCGACGACGTCGCCGCTCTTCAGGGTGGCCACGCTGTGCGGCGCCTCGCTCTCGTTGGCGACCGTCACGTCGAGCGTGCCGCCGTCGACGAAGAGGAGCGCGTCGTGGCCGGCGCCCTGGGTGATGAGGACGTCGCCGTCGCTCACGGTGCGGGTGCGCAGAGCGGAGGCGAGGGCGGCCACGTCGATCTCGCCAAGGTGGGCGAGGTAGCCGGAGAAGCGGTCCTCGAAGGCCGCGAGATCGATGGAGTCGGTCATTGCTTCGGGACACTACCCCACAGGAGCGGCCCAGTGTTGCCAGGGCGCGCCTCGCTCCCCCTTTGGAGAGGATCGTGCTACAGCGCGCGTGCGGGCGCGGCTTGGGATGCGGCGCTCGTGGCGTGCGGACCCCGGGAGGGGACCGGGTGGAGACGCACAGGGGACCGGGAATGGGGATCACCGAGAGAGTCAAGCTGCCGCCGCAGTACCACGGCGTGCTCAAGGCACCCGCGACCCCGCGCAACGTCGTGGTCGTCGGCGGAGGCATCGCCGGACTCGCCGCGGCCACCGTGCTCGCCGAGCGGGGCGTGAGCGTCACCGTGGTCGAGTCGCTCGACTACCTGGGCGGCCGCGCCGGGTCCTGGCACGCCAAGCACGATGCCGGCGGGGACTACGAGCAGGACCGAGGCTTCCACGCCTTCTTCCGGCAGTACTACAACCTGCGCAACCTCATCCGCCGCATCAGCCCGGACCTGTCGGTGCTCCACGAGCTGCCCGACTACCCCGTCATCGCGCCCGACGGCAGCGCCGAGACCTTCGCCTACGTCCCGACGACCCCCGTGCTCAACGTCATCGGGCTCCTGAACGGGAGCCAGACCTTCCGCTGGTGGCACATCCTCCGCGCGAACATCCGCGTCGGCCTGTCGATGATGGCGTACGACGGCGAGCGGTCCTACGACCGCTGGGACGGCATGACGGCGAAGGAGTACCTGGACAAGGTCGGCCTGCCCCCGAAGCCCCGCGCGATGCTGTTCGACGTCTTCGCCCACTCCTTCTTCAACCCCGAGGAGGAGATGAGCGCGGCGGAGATGCTCCAGTACTTCCACTTCTACTTCATGGGCAACCCGGACAGCCTCGTGTTCGACGTGCTCGACGGACCCCTGTCGGCGCGCCTGTGGGACCCGCTGCGCGGCTACCTCGAGGAGCGAGGCGTCTCCTTCCTCCTCGGCACCCAGGTGGACACGGTGGCCCACCGCCAGGGGGAGGCCGGGACCCAGTGGGAGGTAGCGCTGAGCGGAGAGGGAGCGCCCAGCACGGTGTCCGCGGACGCGGTGGTGCTCGCCGCCAACGTGAAGGGCCTGCAGGCCATCGTCGACGGCAGCCCCGAGCTGGGGGACGCCGGGTGGCGACGCAAGGTGGCGACGCTGGAGCCCACGAACCCCTACGCCGTCCTCCGCCTCTGGTTCGAGGGGGACGTGAGCCGGGACCGCGCGCCCTTCGTGTCCACGTCCGGCGCCGGCATCCTCGACTCGATCAGCCTCTATCACCGCCTCGCCATCCCGTCGGCCCTGGACCACGCCAAGACGGGCGGCGCGGAGATCGAGCTGCACGCCTACGCCGTGCCGAAGCGCATCTGGGGGGACGAGGCAGCCATCGAGCGTGAGCTGCGCCAGGGCCTGCTCGCCACCTACCCGGAGGTGGGGCAGCTGAAGGAGACGCAGCGCCGCTTCCACGTGATGCGGGACTGCCCCGCGTTCAAGGTGAACAGCTGGCAGGACCGCCCGGGCATCGAGACGCCGCACGACAGCCTCGTCCTCGCGGGCGACCTGTGCTGGGTGCCGATGCCGTGCGGGCTCATGGAGCGGGCGACGGCGTCGGGCTTCATGGCGGCGAACAAGCTCCTGTCGAACTGGAACGTACGAGGCGAGTCTCTGTGGTCGGTGCCGACGCGGGGCGTCCTCGCCGGGGTCCTGCGCTGAGATGAGCGACCACGCGCGCGACGTGCTGCTGGTGGGCGGCGGGCTGCAGAGCGGCCTGATCGCGCTCGCCGTGTTGCACGCGCGGCCCCAGACGCGCCTCACCGTCGTGGAGAGCGGCGAGCGCCTCGGGGGCAACCACACGTGGTCGTTCCACGGGACGGACGTGCCGTCCGACGCCGAGGCGTGGCTCGCCCCCCTGAAGGCCCACGACTGGCAGGGCTACGACGTCTTCTTCGAGGACTTCGAGCGCACGCTGCGCGGCAGCTACCACTCCCTCACCGGCGAGCACCTCCACCGCGTGGTGAGCGAGCGGGTGGGGCAGGCACCCCACGGCGAGCTGATCCTGGGGCACAAGGCGACGTCGGTGGACGCCCGCGGCGCCACGTTGGACGACGGACGCCGCCTCGAGTCGACGCTCGTCGTGGACTGCCGCGGCCCGTCCGCGGCGCCGGTGATGCTGGGCTGGGAAGGCGGCTGGCAGAAGTTCGTGGGGCTCGAGGTGGAGCTGGAGCGCGAGCACGGCCTGGAGCGGCCGATCCTCATGGACGCCCGCGTGCCCCAGGAGGACGGGTTCCGCTTCGTCTACGTCCTGCCGCTTGGCCCGAAGGCGCTGCTCGTCGAGGACACGGTGTTCTCGGACTCGTCCAACCTCGACGTGGACGGCATGCGCGCGGCGGCGGAGCGCTACATTGATGGTCGGGGCTGGGTCGTGCGCGAGGTGGTTCGCGAGGAGTCCGGCGTGCTGCCGATGCCCGTCACCCCGGTCGCGGTGAGCCGCGGCCCCGCCCTCGCCGGAGGCTACGCCGGCGGCTGGTTCCATCCGGGGACCGGCTACTCCACCCCCGTCGCGCTGCGGCTGGCCTGCTTCCTCGCGGCGAAGGAGCCCGAAGAGGTCGTGGGCAGCGAGCTGCGCGCCCTGGCCGAGGACGTGGAGTACCAGCAGCGGTACGCGCTGCTCCTGAACGAGCTGCTCTTCCTGCGCTGCGCCCCGGAGCTGCGCTGGGACATCTTCAGCCGCTTCTACCGCCTGCCCGAGGACACCATCGGTCGGTTCTACGCCCTGCGCACGGAGCGCGCGGATCGCATGCGGGCCCTCATCGGGCTCCCCCCGAAGGGCGTGTCCGTCGGGCGGGCCCTCGGCGCGCTCACCCGCTACGTGCGCGAGCGGCACCTGGGAGGCGCGCGATGAACGAGCCCGCCCGCAAGCTCGCCCCTGCCGCGGAGAACGCGCTGCTCTCCGTCCTCGAAGAAGAGCTCGGGACCGACCTGGGACGGCTCCTCGGGGAGATCGGGCCCTCGGTCCCCTCGGCGGCGTGGGACGCCGCGCTGCTCCAGCCCCTGCGCGACTTCCTGGGTCGCGACGGCAAGCGCTTCCGGCAGCGGTTCGTGGCCCTGTGCTGGGAGATGGCCGGGCGCGACGACGCGCCGCCGCCCCTGCTGCCGCTGCTCATCGAGTACGTGCACGCCGGCTCCCTCATCGTCGACGACGTGCAGGACGCCTCCCTGGTGCGGCGCGGGGACGACGCGCTGCACGTGCGCTACGGGGTGCCCCTGGCGATCAACGCCGGCAACTGGCTGTACTTCTTCCCGCTCGTGATGCTGGAGCGCTTGGACCTGGAGCCGGCGCGCGAGCTCGCCCTGCATCGGCAGATGGCGCGGACGATGCTCCGGTGCCACTTCGGGCAGGCCCTCGACCTCGCGTCCCGCAGCCACGCCTGGGGCGCGAAGGCCCTGCCGGCCCTCGCGAGCGCCATCACCGAGCTCAAGACCGCCTCGCTGTTCGCGCTGTCGGCGAGCATCGCCTCGGAAGCGGCCGGCGCCTCGCCTGCGGTGGCCAACGCCCTCGCCATGTTCGCCGGCCAGCTCGGTACCGGGCTCCAGCGCCTGGACGACCTCGGCAACCTGCGCGCCGGACGGGCGGGGAGCGGCACGTCCGGCCAGGTGGACCCGAAGCGCCACGAGGATCTGCGCGGCGGCCGCGTGACCTACGCCTGGGCCCTCGCCGCGGAGCTCCTCGACGGGGACGAGCTCGCCTCGCTCCAGGCGGACGCGCGGGCGGTGGCCACGGGCGACGGGGACCTGCTCGCCCTCGCGCGGCGGCTCGACCGGGCGATCGGGGCCGAGGGACGGCAGCGGGTGGGGAGTCAGCTGCGCCTGTCCCTGCGGGCGCTGCGGGACGTGGTCGGGGACTCGGCGGCGGTGGACGCGATGGGCGCGGAGATCGCCCGCCTGGAGGCCAGCTATGGGTAGTTCACGACCGCTGCGCGCGGCGGTCATCGGCAGCGGGTTCGGGGGCATCGCCGCCGCAGCCCGACTCCAGGCGATGGGCGTGCAGACGACCATCTTCGAGTCGCGGGACAAGCCCGGCGGCCGCGCCTACGTGTGGAAGGACCAGGGCTTTACGTTCGACGCGGGCCCCACGGTCATCACCGCGCCCGAGACCCTGCACGACATTTTCGCCTTCGGCGGCAAGAAGCTCGCGGACTACGTGGATCTCATGCCGGTGGAGCCCTTCTATCGGCTGGTGTGGAGCGACGGGGACACGTTCGACTACTCGGGCGACGAAGAGACGCTGATGCGTCAGATCCGCGCCCGCGGCGAGGAGGACGGCTACCGCCGGTTCTACGAGTACAGCAAGACCTGCTACGTCGAGGGCTACGAGAAGCGCATCGAGATCCCGTTCCTGAGCTTCCGGGACATGCTCAAGGCGGCGCCGGCGCTGGGCATGGTGGGCAGCCACCGCAGCGTCTACGACGTGGTCAGCAAGTACGTCAAGGACGAGCACCTGCGCCAGGCGCTCTCGTTCCACGCGCTGCTCATCGGCGGCAACCCGATGGACACGTCGGCGCTGTACGCGCTCATCCACTACCTGGAGCGGCAGGGCGGCGTGTACTTCGCCCGGGGCGGCACGGGCGAGCTGGTGAACGGGATGGTGCGGCTCTTCGAGGACCTGGGCGGCGAGCTGCGCCTGTCCACCCCCGTCGACCACGTGACCGTCGAGGGCCGCGGAGGCGGCGCGAAGCACCTCGTGCGGGCGGGGCGCGGGGACCCGGAGCCCTTCGACTTCGTGGTGTCCAACGCGGACCTGCACCACACCTACGGGCGGCTGTACGACGGCGCGCCGGGGGCCCGCAAGGTGCGCAGGCGCCTCGAGAAGATGAAGTGGTCCATGTCGCTGTACGTCCTCTACTTCGGGACGGACCGACAGTACGAGGACGTGGCCCACCACACGGTGGTGTTCGGGCCGCGCTACGAGGGGCTGCTGACGGACATCTTCGAAGGCGGGCGCCTCGCGGACGACTTCTCCCTGTACCTGCACGCGCCGACGCGGACGGACACGTCGATGGCGCCCGACGGCTGCGAGGCGTTCTACGTGCTGTCGCCGGTGCCGCACCTGGGCAACGCCCGCCTGAACTGGGACGAGATCGGGCCCGGCTACGGCGACCGCATCCTCGAGTCGCTCGAGCGTCGGCTGCTGCCGGACCTGCGCAAGCACATCGTGACCCGGCGCGAGTTCACGCCCCTGGGCTTCGAGCGGGAGCTGAACGCCTTTCAGGGCAGCGCGTTCTCGGTCGCGCCGATCCTGACCCAGAGCGCCTGGTTCCGGCCCCACAACCGCGACGCCAAGATCCCGGGCCTGTACATCGTGGGCGCCGGCACCCACCCGGGGGCGGGCGTCCCGGGCGTGATCAGCTCGGCGAAGGCGACGACCCAGGTCATCGCGAAGGACTACGGGCTCGAGTACGCGGGGCAGCCGGCGCGGCAGTAGGCGATCACCCATCCTCTGGCTACCGTCCCGGCGCCCCACCCCAGGACGCTGATGCCCACCCTCCCCTTTCTGCAGATCGACGCCTTCGCTGACCGCCTCTACGAGGGCAATCCGGCCGCCGTCGTCTTCCATCGGGACCCTCTGCCCGACGACGTGATGCTCGCCATCGCCGCCGAGAACAACCTGTCCGAGACGGCCTTCGTGCAGCTAGGCGGGGGGAGCCCCGTCCTCCCCCTGCGCTGGTTCACCCCGGCCACCGAAGTCACCCTCTGCGGTCACGCCACGCTCGCCGCCGGGGCCGCCGTCCTCGACCGCTGGCGCATCGCCATGGGGGGTCCACACGCCGCGGGTGACCCAGACGTCGCCCGCTTCTCCACCCTCTCCGGCGAGCTGGTCGTCCGCCGCGACGGGGACCGCCTGGCCATGGACCTGCCGCTGGTCCCCCCCGGCGACGCCCCGCTGCCGGCGGAGATCATCGAGGCCCTCGGCGTCCCCGTGGTCGATGGATGCTCCATCCGGGCGCTGCACCACGCCGACTACTGGCTCGCCCGCGTCGCCGACGAAGCCACCGTCCGCGCCGCCAAGCCGGACATCCGCCGCCTCGGCGCCCTGCGTAGCAACGTCATCGTCACGGCCGAGGGCGACGGCGACCTCGACTTCGTCTCCCGCTTCTTCGCTCCCGGCTCCGGCGTCGACGAAGACCCGGTCACCGGCTCCGCCCACTGCACGCTCGCGCCCTACTGGGCCGCCCGGCTCGGCAAGAACCCCCTGGACGCCGCCCAGATCGGCCCGCGCGGGGGCTCGCTCCAGGTGGAGGTCTCAGGCGACCGTGTGATCCTCCGGGGGCGTGCCCTGACCGTGATCACCGGAGAGATCGCGGTGCCGGGGTGAGCCGGGTGGTGCCGCCGCCGTGCTGAGCCACGTCTCCCTCGGTGTCTCCGATCTGGACCGCAGCCTCGCGTTCTACGACGCGGCGCTGGCGCCGCTGGGCGTCGTGCGGGTCTGGACCTACGAGAAAGGCGCGGGCTACGGCGCCCCCGGCGGGCCCGACAAGCTCGCCATCTTCATCCAGTCCACCGACGAGCGCCTCGCCGCCGGGCCCGGCTTCCACCTCGCCCTGTTCGCCCCCGACGCCGACGCAGTCCGTGCCTTCCACGCGGCCGCCCTCGCCTACGGCGGCACCGACGAAGGCGCACCCGGCCCGCGACCCCGCTACGGCGACGACTACTACGCCGCCTTCGTCCGGGATCCGGATGGGCACAAGCTCGAGGTCAAGGTCGGCTGAGGTGGGCTGCCCCGGAGCCGGCCCCGGCCGCCTCACTCCGCGCGCAGCCGCCGCACCCCGAGCCCCAGGATCCCGAGCCCGAGCAGGCTCAGCGCCGCGCCCAGTCCCAACCCCGCCGCGCGATACCGCACCACGACCGTCCCCTCCCCCGCGGGCAGCGGCACCCCGATCAGCATGTGCTCCACCCGCGCCGCCGGCGTCCACGCTCCGCCGTCCACCGAGAACTCCCAGCCGGGCGCCCACGCCTCCTGGAGCACCAGCAAGGACGGCCGTGGCCCCATCCACGCCACCTCCCATCGCCCCGCGGAGGGGTTGTGGAAGCGGAGCGGCGGCGCGCGGAGGGAGCCGCCCACCGGGGCCCCCACCAGAGCCTCCGTTCCCGGGTCCCCACGGATGACCGCGCCCACCGTCGGGGTGTCCCGGTCCGCGATGTGGCGCCATGCAGCCGCGTCGTCGTCGACCACGACCCAGCGAAACACCTGCCGAACCCGCGGCAGCCGTGCGTCCGCGAGGACCGGGACCGGCAGCGTCGTCCCTGGCGCCGCCGCGACCGGGCGGAGGCCGGCCCCCACGAGCTCCCGCGCCTCGTCGAGGTCCCAGACGACCCAGTAGTCCGCACCCAGCGTCGCGAGGAGCCTCCGGCGCGGCTCCACGGGGATGTCCTCGAGCGGACCGGTGAACTGGGCCTGCCGCGCGAGGCGGGTGGCGCGCATCCCGTCGAGGTAGGCGAGGCCGTGCTCCGCGCCGGTGTTCGGCGCCACCAGGGTCCGCTGCTGCTCGCCGATGGACACCCCCGGCGGAGGCAGCGGCAGCGGCCCCGTGTGGACCGAGTGATCCCAGAGCCGCGGGGGCCCGTCGGGCTGAGGAGGCTGCCGCGCCCGGTCCGCCGCGATGGCCTCGATCGCCGCCGGACGGGTGACGGGCACGGGCTCGACCGGCATCGAGCGCAGGGACGCCGCCGCGAGATCTCCTCCGACGGCGAGCACGAGGACCCAGGCGAACCCGGCCTTCCCCCGCGACCAGCTCACGAGGACGGCGAGGCCGAGCGCCAGCGCCGGGGCTGCGTCCGCGAGGCGCACCACGGTCCGCTGCAGGGACCCACCCTCATACGGGAGCGCGAGGCCCAGCCCGGCGAGGATGAGGAGGAGGAGACACACCGCCGCCGCGGCCTGGGCCGCCCGCTTCTCCGTGCGCGCCGCCCGCACCGCCGCCGCCACGAGCCACGCCTGGAACAGCACGGTCCCCAGCCACCACTTGTCCGGATAGCGGACCGAGCCGAGACCCGGCAGCGCATGGATGAGGGACCGGAGCGGGTTCAGGTCTCCGAGAGCGAGGAAGGCGAACCCGAGGGCGCCGAGCGCCGCGAGCAGGATCCCGGGGATCGGCGCGTCGGGCTTCTTCGGCGGGACGGGGATGAGCTTGCCCCCCGGCACGGCCATGATCCGCACCCGGGAGAAGATGAACATCTTCGTCCCAGCGACCCCCTTCGTGGCCTCCCCCCGCACGAGCCCCGCCGCGGGCACGCACAGCGCCGCGAACAGGCTCACCACGACGGCGCCTCCGTAGAGCGACCGCAGCCAGCGCCCCCGCGAGACGCCGTCCGCGACGAGGTAGCGGATCTCCGCCCCCTCCCAGAACGGGTTCGGCGCGACCCACCCGAGCCAGTCCAACGGGTGAGTGGACCGCTGGAGCGCCACGTCCATCGGCAGGGCCCCGGAGCGCACCGTCTCCGGCAGCAGGGTCAGGAACGGCACCAGGACCACGGACGCCGCCAGGCTCCCCAGGAGCAGCACGCCCACGGTCAGGCCGGCGCGCCGCAGCCTCCCCTCGCCGGCCCCCGGCAGGAACGCGGCCCAGAGCGGCGCCGCGAGGCCCGCGATGATCAGGTGCTCGATGGAGCCGGCGAGCCAGGTCCCGGCGATCGCCACGACGCCCAGCGCGAGGCCGAGTCCGCGCCGGTTCCCGAACAGGAGGTGGATGCCCAGGAAGAGGACCGGGAGGAGCGCGTGCCCGGGCAGCTTGTCCGGGGTGACCGCGAGGGACCAGGTGGGCCCGCTCAGCGCAAAGACGAGGCCGGCCAGGAGGGCCTCCCACGAGTCTCCGAACCGGGTGCGGACCCACGCCCACGTGGCGACGCCGCCGACGAAGAAGTGCAGGGCGAGGAACAGGGAGAGGCCGCGCTGCAGGTCGCCGACGAGGAGCCAGGCGGGGGGGTAGAACCAGCCAGCCTGGGGGTTGGGGAGGCGGGGCGAGCCCCCCTGGACGAAGGGGTCCCAGGCGCTGCCGCCGTACAGCGAGGGGAAGTAGCCGACGAGGTCGCCGAAGAGGAGACCCAGGCGGGGGCTCCAGAGCGGACCGACCGCCACCGCCGCGGCGACGAGGAGGAGACCCACCGCCCAGCGTGACGACAAGGACGCATCGCTGGAGTGGTCCCTCATGCGCTGTGATCGTACCTGGGTCGGTCACCGGTCCGTCGTTGGGCGCCGACCCGATCGGCGGCGTGGCCGTCGCGGGCCCCCCGCCCACCTGTCCGAAATCTGCAACAAAGAGGTCCGTCTGCGGGCCTTGCCCCGCGGTGTGCACCACCCGAAAGTGACGTCGATCCGATCGGAGGTCCTGCGATGCCCACCCGCCAGCCCACGCTCTACCTGCCTCACGGGGGCGGCCCCTGCTTCTTCATGGACTGGACGATGGGTCCGGCCGACACCTGGGACGCCACGGCGGCGTGGCTCCGCTCCATCCCCCAGGCCCTCCCCACCGCCCCGAAGGCGCTGCTCGTCGTGTCCGCCCACTGGGAGGAGCAGGTCCCGACCATCCTCTCGCGGGCGACGCCCGAGCTCCTCTTCGACTACTACGGCTTCCCCCCGCACACCTACGAGCTGACGTGGCCGGTGGTGGGCGAGGTCGGGGTGGCGGTGCGCGTCCGGGAGCTCCTGGCCGACGCGGGGATCGAGAGCGCGGTCGAGGCGAACCGGGGCTACGACCACGGCGTCTTCGTGCCTCTGAAGGTGGCGTGGCCCGGGGCGGACGTGCCGGTCGTGCAGCTGTCCCTGGTGGCCGGCCTCGACCCAGCCCACCACCTGGCCATCGGCCGGGCCCTCGCGCCGCTTCGGGACGAAGGCGTCCTCATCATCGGCAGCGGCATGAGCTACCACGACATGCGCGGGTTCGGCTCGAGTCGCGCCCTGCGCACCAGTGAGATCTTCGACCAGTGGCTCACCCACGTCTGCAGGGAGCCCGGGCGTGCCCGCGCCGACCACCTGGCGGAGTGGGAGGCGGCGCCCGCGGGGAGGGCATCCCACCCGAGGGAGGAGCACCTGCTCCCCCTGCATGTCTGCGCAGGCGCCGCGGGCGAGGACCCGGGCGCGGTCGCGTTCTCGGACGTGGTGATGGCGGCGCGGGTCAGCGCGATCCGGTTCGGCTGAGCCGCGAGGTCTTCGGCCTCAGGCTCAGCGGAAGCACTCCATCGCGTCGCCGTCGACGCTGCAGTTGTCGGACGGCCAGACCGTGTGGGCGTCCGCGGAGGCCGTGATCTCCGCGTACCCGAACTCGAAGCCGGTCATGTCGGCGCCCTCGAAGCGGCCGTCGTGGATGGAGGCGAAGAAGAGAGTCGCCCCGGCGAGGCGGGCTCCCCGCAGGTCCGTGCCCCGCAGGATGGGGTAGCCCAGGAAGTCCTCGTTCAGGCTCAGCCCCTCGAAGGTCCCGCACTGGCCGTCGCCGCTCGCCCGGACGTACGGGACCGGCAGGGCGTCGAACCCGGCGTTCCCGTCTGCATCGAGGCAGTCGCCTGTCTGGGGGTCGTACGAGTGGGGGGCGACGAAGGTGTCCTCCCAACACACGACGGAGCGGGTGCCGTACGTGTCCGACGTCAGCGTCCCGGTCCAGAGGCCCGCGCCCAGATCGGTGGACGCAGCGACGACGGTCAGGTCGTCGCCGTCGATGGCGAGGTCGGCTCCGGCGTCGATGACGACGGACGTGGACCAGGTCCGACCCTCGAACTCGAAGGGGTCGTCGCTGCCGTACTCGTGGGCGCGGTCGAAGCCGAGCGCGGCGTCGCCGGTGGCGAGGTCCACCGTGAGCTCGACGGCCACGGGGCGGGTGTCGCCGTCGTCCCATGCCTCGGTGGCGCAGTGGACCGCGGCGGTCTGCGTCTCGGCGACGGGAGGCGGGTCACCGCCCTCGGAGGTGGGGGTGCAGGCCGACAGCGCGGCCGTGATGAACAAGAAGAAGGGGGCTCGAGTCATGGTGTGTTCTCCAACGCTCTCATTGGAGCGCAGAGGCGTAACCAAGACTATCGATACTTAGAACTGACTATTGAATGGCGAAGCTTTAGAAAAACCGCGCCGGGCGATGAGCCCTACTCGCCGGCGAGCTGCCGGGGGGGCTCGTCAGGCCCGCCGAGCGTCTCCTGCATGAGCTCCAGCGAGTGGCGCACGTTCCGCTTCATCGCCCCCCGCAGCATGCGGGACGGCACGGGGAGATCCAGCTCGGTGCGGAGCCGGAACCGGACCTCGATGCCGCCGGTGACCGGCGTCACCATCCACTCCGCGTAGTAGTCGCTCATCCCGTCGGACTCGAGGAGCGTCTCCACCCAGCCCAGCTTCGTGCGGCAGCGCCGCGAGGTGTAGGACATCTCGATCACGTTGCGGGCCGTGGTGGTGACGAGCTCGCACCCCCCTTCCCTCGTGATCTGGACGTCCACGACGTCCTTGCTGTGGCGACGGAGGGTCGCGATGTCGGAGAGGTAGCTGTCCACCTTGTCGGGTGGGGCCCCGACCACGACCCGTCCATCGATCGTCCCGTCTCCGTTCACCTCGACCACCGGGCCGTCGTCCGCGACGGCGGGCGTCGCGAGCAGGGCTCCGAAGAGGGAGAGGGCCAGGAGCGCGCCGAGAGGGCGCGAGGGGAGGAAGCGGGTCATGTTCTCCAGTCCGAGGCGCGAGGCCGGTGCCTGCCGGTCCCGCGGGATCCAGCGGCACTCAAGATCTAGCACCGGGTTCGCGATGTTCGTGCGGGTCAGTCGCGATCTCGTGAGGCGATTTCCCGACGATCCCTGCGTAACTTGCTTCGCACCGAACAAAAGACGAACAGCAGTTACGAACAAAAACCGAACGCGAAATTCCTTACGCACCGGAAGTAGACAGTCAGGAGCGGGACTCTCGCCTACTGACCGGGCGCCAAGTTGCCCGCACTAATGACCTTCAGTCAGCAAGGTTCGACCCGAGGACCTGGCGTGCCCAGGAGGTCATCTCGCGGTGGGCCCGCTCCCGCACCGGCCGCCGGGAGAGCACCACATCGTGGAGCGCCCCCTCGAGCACGACCTGGTCCACGTGCGTCGCCAACCGGCGAGCACGCCGCCGGACATCGACCACGTCGAGGACCACGTCCGAGCAGGTGAAGCTGTCGTTCCACGTGGATCCCCCGCCCGAGCGCGCCGAGGTCAGGCACAGGACGGGGCACCGCACGTCCAGCCCGCCCCGCACCGCCTCGTGCCCCTCATGGACGGCGCGCACCCACCCGGCCAGGGTCGGCAGGCCGCCCGCGCGCTTCCAGCTCAGGTCGTACTCCCAGTCCCCTCCTCGGCCGAAGGAGCGGTGGAGGGACGACGCGTACAGCGGCCCACCGTCCGCCTGCACCACCCAGCGGGGCTCGACCGCGCCGACGGCCGGGATCACCGTGGTCAGGACGAGGCGCTCGTGCCAGGGGCCCCCGAAGCCCAGAAACGGAGCGTTGAGGACGAGGGCGTCGAGGACTCCGGGGCGCGCGTGGGCGAACAGCGAGGTGCACAGCCCGCCGGTCGAGTGGCCCATGAGCACGAGGGGCCGCCCGGGGTCGGCGGCGCGGATCCGGTCCACGGCCAGGTCGAGCTCGACGAAGTAGTCGCGCATGTCCTCGGTGTAGGCCGGCTGTTGCCCGGGCCGGAGGCTCCGGCCGTGGCGCCGCAGGTCGAGGGCGTGCCACGCGAACCCGGCGGTCCGCCAGGCGGCGGCGAGGGGCTCCTGGAACCAGTAGTCGTTGTAGCCGTGGACGTAGAGGACGGCGGGCGCCGTCGGGGAGTCCTCGGGGTGGGAGACGAGGGTCGCCTCGGGCGCGCCGAGGGCGTCCGGCGGGAGCGACAGGGTGACGGCTTCGAAGCCGTCGATGATGTCGGGCTCCCCACCGTGCACGCGCGCAGTATAGTCCCGGCGTGCAGCAACCCACCCTCACGTACAGCAACCTGTTCATCGGAATCGCCGGGATGATCGGCGCCGGCAAGAGCACCCTCGCGAAGGCCCTCGGCGAGCACCTCGGCATCGACGTCTACTACGAACCCGTCGCCGACAACGAGTACCTCGAGGACTTCTACCGGGACACGGCGCGCTACTCCTTCGCCACCCAGATCTACCTGCTGAACCGCCGCTTCCAGCAGCACCAGGAGATCATCTGGACCGGACGCTCCGCCGTGCAGGACCGCACCATCTACGAGGACTCGGTCTTCGCGAAGATGCTGGTCAAGCTCGACCTGATGGACGAGCGCGACTACCGCACCTACCAGCAGCTCTTCCGTCACATGAGCAACTTCATGTGCCGCCCGAACGTCATCGTCTACCTCGACGTGAAGCCCGAGCGCAGCATGGAGCGCATCTCGTCCCGCGGCCGCGACATGGAGAGCGGGATCTCCCTCGACTACCTGAAGGCCCTGTACAACGGCTACCGCGAGTTCATCGACGACATCTCCCGGACGATTCCCGTGATCGAGGTCGACTACGACCGCTTCCACACGGCGGAGGAGATGGCCGCGGTCATCGAGCGCGAGTACCTGGACCACAGCTTCCTGCGCCGAGTCACTGCCTTCGATCCGGCACGCCAGGTCTGACGGCTTCCCGCGCCGGCTGAGCGCGCCCGCGCTTCAGGAGAGCTCGCCGGCGTGCGCGGGGAACGAACCCGCGCTCCGGGGTGTCTGATCGTCCCGCGCCCCACGGGAAAGCCGGACATGTCTTCATCCTCCGCCCCCTCCAGCCCGGAGGCCGCCCTCGCGGTGCGCTTCGGCGGGATCTTCTTGATGGGCCTCGCGATGCTCATCCCGCTCGGCTTCGTGAACAACCTCGTCGACGAGCGCGGGATGCGGTACGGCGGCGTGCTCGCCGACATCGCCCAGACCTGGGGGGACGACCAGGTCCTCCAGGGGCCGGTGCTCGTGGTCCCGTTCGTGGAAGCCCACCACTCCACCCGCACGGTGGTGGACGACGCCGGGGTTCCCCACCAGATCCCCGAGGTCAGCTACCACGCCCGGCGCGCGGTCTTCCTCCCCGACGCCCTCGATCTCGCCATCGACCTGCAGGAGGAGCGGCGCTACCGCGGGATCTACGAGTCCCTCGTCTACACGGCGACGGTCGTGGTGAAGGGCTCGTTCGGCGCCCTGGACCCCACCGCCCTCAGCGACCAGGTGCACACCGTCGAGTGGGACAAGGCCATCTGGGCGATGGGCCTGTCGGACACGAGCGCCATCGCCGAGGTCGGCGCGCTCGACTGGGGCGGCGAGGCGGCGGAGCTGTCGCCGGGGGCGCGGGTGACGGAGCTCCTGAGCAGCGGGTTCCACGCGCCGGTGCCGAGCCTGTCGGACGAAGGCGACCGGCACGACTTCGCCATCGCCATGACCCTGCGGGGCAGCGGCGGCGTGCGCTTCGCCCCGACGGCGAAGACCACCGACGTCGTCATCCGCTCACCGTGGCAGCACCCGAGCTTCCAGGGCTCGCCGAGCAAGCGGTCGATCGACGGCAGCGGGTTCGTCGCCGAGTGGTCCATCCCCCACCTGACCCGGAACTACCCCCAGGAGTGGGTCATGGAGCGGGAGACCCACCAGCTCTTCGAGGGCCTCGCCGGCGTCGACCTGTTCGAGCCCGTCGCGCTCTACAGCAAGGTGGAGCGCGCAGTGAAGTACGGGATCCTGTTCGTGTTCCTGACGTTCCTGATCTTCGTGCTCTTCGAGCTGGTGGCAGGCGTCCGGCTGCGCCTGGTGCAGTACTGCCTCGTCGGGTTCTCCCTGTGCCTCTTCTACGTGACCCTGCTGGCGCTGGCGGAGCACACGTCCTTCGGGACGGGCTACCTCGCGGCGGCGGCCGCGGCGGTCGGGATGATCGCGGCGTACACGGGTGCCGCCCTCCGAAGCGCGGCGCGCGGCGCGGTCGTGGCGGCGGTGCTCGGGGGGCTCTACGCGGTGCTCTTCGCGATCCTGCGCATGGAGGACTACGCGCTGCTCGCAGGGGCGGGGCTGCTCCTGACGGCGACAGCGGCGCTGATGTGGGCGACGCGACACCTGGAGGCGCCCGCGCCAGCGGTCACCCCCGATCCGGGGCCCGTCGAGCCGTCAGACGGGGCACCGACGGAGGAGGCCGCATAGACGGGCGGTGCGGAGTCAGAACCCCGCGAAGGCTTCGACGCGCACGTCGAACATGAGGGCGCTCTCGTCGTTCAGGGCGAGCTTCCAGCGGGTCGTGCCTTCGGGGGCGAACCGGGAGACGGCCACGGGCCCGAACGTCTGACCGTTCGCGGACACCTTGAGCTGCGTGCCGTCGAACCAGAGGTCCACCCGGTTCGGGCGACCGCCGAGGTGCCAGGTGCCGAGCTCCTCCTTGAGCTTGCGCTTGCCCTCGGTGGTCACCCCCTGGATGAGCAGCTCGCCACCGCGGTCGATGCGCAGCAGCACGCCGAGCTCGGGCAGCTCGAGCGTCCATCGCGTGGACTTCGACGGGAACACCAGGGCGTACCGCATGTGCCAGCCCGGCTCGGTCCACACCTCCCCCAGCTGCCGGGCGACGTCGCCGAGGGCGTCGGCCGTGATCTCGTCCCAGGTGAGGAGCGTCTTGCCCCCACCGGAGCCCGCGAACCCCTTCGCGATGGCCGCCGCCTCCTCCACGCGCCCCTCGGCAACGAGGGCCTGCTGCCGGGCCCGCAGGGCCTCCAGCTGAGGACGCCGGCGCGCGTACTCGGCCGCCAGCGCCTCCGCCCTCCGCCGACGCAGCTCCGCGTCCACCATGGGCTTCGGAGCCTGGCGGGCGATCATCAGCTTGCTGATCAGGGCGCGGCCGAGCGAGCCGCCGGCCTTCAGCTCGGCGACGCGCTCCTCGTACTTGTCGCGGTCGGCGCCCGAGGCGGGGGCGAGCGTCCAGTGGTCGGCCGTCTCCGTCGCCTCCATGGCGCCGCCGTCGTGCCACTCGAGCTTGTCCCCCACCCACCAGCTGCCGTTGGGGAGCATGAGGTGGATCAGCCCCTCGGGCTGGGCGGCGTGGACCGCCTCGAGCCGCGCGGGGACGGCGTCGGCGAAGGAAGCGAGGATGGGGTCCCGGGGCGGCGGGTCCGCGAGCGGCGGCAGCGGCGCGCCCTTCTCGGGTCGCCGCATCCCCCGCAGGCTGAAGTTCGCTTCGATGTAGCGCAGGCGGTCTTCGATGCGCCGCTGCCACGAGCCGCCACGACCGGGGTTCCACCGCGACGTCTGGGCCGCGCCGCGGCGCGCCGCGGCGAGCCACCGCCAGGCCTCGAGGGCGTCCCTCCGCTCCCAGGCCACCAGCGAGAGCCCGTAGTACACCTCGGCGTGGTCGCGCCCTTCGGCGTCGGCGAGCAGGTCCGAGTAGATCCCACCGGCGCGGTCCAGGTTGCCCGCCTCGAGCATCCGCCACGCCTCCCCCAGCCGGTTCGTCAGCTCCCGCGACGTCTCCCCGCCGAGCGCCGGAGACGGCGAGAGCGCGAGGACGACACACGCGAGCAGCGCGCACACGAGGGGAGATCGAGGGGTCAACGGGCCTCCGGTACGGCGGCGGAGTCTAACAAGGCGCAGTCGCGGTCCGATTCATCAGTGGGACCAGACAGTGCGGGTTGCAACACGGTTCCCACGGGGCGCACGGCCCCCTACAGTCCCCGCTCCCCCGCGCTCGGCCCACGTCCCGTGGCCCGCCGAGCCCGCCCGCGGCCTCCGAGCCGCCACCCCCGATGACCGTCACCCCCCGGAGGCATGAGCGCTGATCCGCTCGCCCTCGTCCGCTCGCTCGTCCCTCAACCCCCACCCGGCGCCGCTCGCGAGCGGCTCGTCCTCGAAGGCGTCCGGTTCGTCCACTGCGCCTGGCCGCGCTGCCGGTTCGAGCGGCTCGTCGTCAGCCGAGTGCTCCTCCAGTCCTCGGCGGGTCGCCGGTTCGTGGCGGCGCGGCGCAGCGAAGGGGTCCCCGTCCACGAGGTCTCGCCCGAAGTGTTCCGGTCCGTGTCGACCGCGAAGCGCGCCTCGGGGATCCTCGCCGTCGTCCGGGTCCCCCCGGCCCGGCTCCCCGCAGAGCCCGGCAGCCCCTGGCTCGTCGTCCGCTCCATCCGCTCCCCCGGCAACCTCGGCAGCCTCATCCGCACGCTGGCCGCCCTGGGGGGCGGGGGGCTCGTGGTCCTCGGCGACTCCCTGGACCCCTGGGAGCCCGACGTCGTCCGAGCGAGCATGGGCGGGATCTTCGCCATCCCCGTCGTCCGCACGGAGTGGACTCCCCTCCTCCGCTGGAGCCGCCGCCACCGGGTCCGGATCCTCGCCGCCGAACCGTCCGGCGACGCCGTCCTCGGCCGGTTCCGCCTGCCTCGCCGGGTCGCCTTCTTCCTCGGCGACGAGCGCCAAGGCATCCATCCTCGCGACCTGCGCCGCTGCGACGGGACCGTCGCGGTCCCCACCCACCCGCCCGTCCCCTCCCTCAACGTGGCCCAGACCGGCGCGATGCTCCTGTGGGAGGCGCAGCGCAAGGGGTGAGGACCCGCGCTCGCCGAGCCCGCGGGGACCCGCTGACCACTACACTCCGCGCCCGTGACCCTCTCCCTCGCCACGCGCACGACCCTCGGAGTCGGTGGGCCCGCCCGCCGCCACACGCGGGTCACCGCACAGGAGGCTCCGGGGGTCCTCGCCGACGCGCGCGACGCCGCCGAGCCGGTCCTCGTGCTCGGCGGCGGAAGCAACATGCTCGTCGCCGACGCGGGCTTCCCCGGCGTCGCCCTCGAGCTCGTCGCGTCGGAGCGCCCCCCGATCCGACGTGACGGCGACCTCGTCCACGTCGACGCCCACCTCGAGTGGGACGCCCTCGTCGCCTGGGCCTGCGCGGACGACCTCGCGGGGATCGAGTGCCTGTCGGGCATCCCCGGCCGGGTGGGTGCAGCGCCCATGCAGAACATCGGCGCCTACGGCCAGGAGATCGGCGAGCGCCTCGTGTCCGTCGACGCCCTGGAGATCGCCACCGGCGCCGTCCATACCGTCGCCGCCGCCGACTGCGCTCTCGGCTACCGCACCTCCCGCTTCAAGCACGCGGAGAAGGACCGCTGGCTCGTGACGGGCGTCACCCTGCGCCTCGCGCCCGGCGGACCTCCGACCCTTCGCTACGCCGAGCTCGTGCGGCAGGCGGAGGAGCACGGCGCCACCAGCCTGTCGGCCGTGCGCGACCTGGTCCTCGCCATCCGCGCCCGCAAGTCCATGGTCCTGGACCCCAGCGACCCCGACGCCCGCAGCGCGGGCTCGTTCTTCACCAACCCCATCGTCCCCGAGTCCGTCGCCGACGACGTGCGCGCCCGCGCGGCCGGCCCCGTCCCCTCCTGGCCGACCGAGACCGGCACCAAGCTCGCCGCCGCCTGGCTCATCGAGCGATCCGGGTTCACCCGGGGCTGGGGGGACGGACCAGCCGGGCTGTCCACGAAGCACACCCTGGCGGTCGTGAACCGGGGCGGGGCCACCGCCGCGGACGTCACCAAGGTCGCCGCCACCGTCCGCCGAGGGGTCCGCGACGCCTTCGGGATCACTCTCGTCCCAGAGCCCGTGTTCGTCGGCTTCGCCGAGGGATCCGATCCGTCGGCCGTCCTCGACGCCGCCGAAGCCGCGCTGTAGGAACCCCTCTCCGCCACGAGGAGCCCCCATGACCCGCCAGGAGAAGGCCGCGAAGATCCAGGAGATCCTCGACGAGCTCTACCCCCACGTCCCCATCCCCCTCGATCACACCGACGCGTTCACGCTGCTCGTCGCGGTCGTGCTGTCGGCCCAGACGACGGACAAGAAGGTGAACGAGGTCACGCCGGACCTGTTCTCCGTCGCAGACACACCCGAGAAGCTCGCGGAGCTGCACCCCGAGGACGTGCGCCACATCATCCGGCAGATCGGCCTCGCGCCCAGCAAGAGCAAGGCGCTCGTGGGTCTCTCCACCATCATCCGCGACCAGCACGGCGGCGAGGTCCCGCGCTCCTTCGAGGAGCTCGAGGCGCTGCCGGGCGTGGGCCACAAGACCGCGTCGGTGGTGATGGCCCAGGCATTCGGCGTGCCCGCGTTCCCCGTCGACACCCACATCCATCGCCTCGCGGCGCGCTGGGGACTGTCGAAGGCGAAGAACGTGAAGCAGACCGAGGCGGATCTGAAGGCGGTGTTCGAGCGCGACCGCTGGAACGATGCCCATCTCCAGATCATCTACTTCGGACGCGAGTACTGCCCGGCGCTCTACCACGACCTGTCGACGTGCCCCATCTGCGGCTGGGCCGCGACGAAGAAGCGGATCGCCGAGGAACGCAAGACGAATGAAGCCCGCAAGCACAAGCGCCGGCGCTGACGCTCAGCGCTCCGTCGGTACGCAAGAAGTAGTGAGTAGCTCGCTACTTCTTTGCGCGAGGCGCAGAAGGCCGGGAGCTGGCATCCATCGCATCCCGTCGGTGCATCCCCCGCAGAGCCAGCCCACGCAAGGCTCCTCGCCTCACCGCCGCCCTCTCTGGCACGCCGATTGCTGCGAGCGGGGGCATGGACACCCGACGCCTCGTCCAGCCGACCACCTGGAATCCGCTGGACCTCGACGCCCCTCCGCCCGCGGCCATGAGCCTCGATCGCGGACCCGGCATCCTCCCCGACGCGAACCACCGCCCCGAGCCCCAGCGCGGCCCCGTGAGCATTCCGGGACGTCGCGCCCCGCGCTCCGCCATGGTCCCCGACGCTCCCTGGGATCAGTAGCCTTCGACGCGAGCCGTTCATGAGCCGCAAGCTTCGTCGCCGAGGGAAGAAGAAGGTGAAGGGCGGCGCCCCGGTGGTCCAGCGCCGCGTGCGGCTCCGCCGTGAGGAGGCCCTCGAGCTCGCGAACATCAGCCACGGCTCGGGTCTCGAGGCCGCGAAGCGACACCTGCGGTTCCTCCGACCTCACCTCGACGACGCGGCGGTCCACGAGGTCGCCTGGCGGTGCGGGGACCCGCGAGGGCGCGGGGGGATCATCACCGGGTCCGACGAAGACGGCGACTACGCCGACATCGCAGTGACCGAATAGTCCGAGGACGCGAGCGGTCGAGCGGCCGCGTCTGGGGCCTCAGAACTCGCTCTTGCAGCCACACCCGCAGGCGTTGCTGAAGAAGTCCTCGTTCGGCGGGCAGACGAAGCGAATCACCTGGCACTGGGCCACGGAGTTGGACACGTAGGTGTACCGCGGGTCCGACGGGGCGGCGCAGGACTGCCACGAGCACGAGAACTCCTGGCAGGAGAAGAAGCCGGGCACCATTGGGTGCATCACGTTCGCGCAGTCGAACTCGGCGCTCGAGTCGCTGCCGCACCACAGCTCGGTGTGGCACGCCCCCGCCGGGTCGGCGATGTCCCCCTGCTGCCACTCCTTGCACCACAGGCCGTCGTCGCACTGGAGCGCCGCGATGCCGCCGCAGGTGTCACCCACGCCGTCGCCCCACGCGTAGGTCACGTCCGCGTCCCCCGACTGGAACCCGAAGGCCCGCATGGTCAGCGGCCGCGTCACGGCGCCGGAGATCACGATGTTCTCGTAGCCCCAGTTGCCGCCGATGCCGTTGTAGCCGGACCACTGGATGTTCATCCCCTGGTAGGTGATGGACTGCGAGCTCGCGCCGCTGAGCAGCCCGCTCGGCCAGGCAATGATCTCCGTTCCGTCGATGCCGTCGATGAGCTGGATGTCCAGGTCGCGCCCGCCGCCCGCCTGCAGCTCGATCTCCACGTTCACCTTGCCCACGGGGATGTCCCCGATGGTGCTGATGCCGTTCTGGGGGATCCACTGGGCGAAGGCCCCGTCCCCGATCTCGTAGCAGGTGGGCTCAGCGGAGAAGGAGTAGGTGACGTCCGAGTTGCCGGCCTGGTAGCCGTACGCCTTCATGATCAGCGAGCGGTTCGTCGTCCCGTTGATCTGGATGAACTCGTTGCCCTTGCCGTTCGGCGTCTGGTCGCCGTTGTAGCCGGACCAGCAGTACTCGACGCCCTCGTAGGTGGTGCAGGCGTTCGCGGGGCCATTGAGCAGGCCGTTGGGCCAGGCAATGATCTCGGTCCCGGTGGCCTCGTCGATGAGCTGGATGTCCACGTCGTTCGCCGACGTGAGCTCGATGTCCACGTTCACCTTGCCGGACGGGATCGTCCCGACCTCGGAGAACGCGGCCTGCGGGACGAACTCGACGAAGTTCCCTTCGCCGGAGGTGCAGTCACCACCCCAGTCGAAGCTCGCGTGCGCGGGCGTGGCAAGCAGGGTGAGGGGCAGCAGCAGGAAGCAGGCAGCGCGGAACATCGACTCTCTCCATCGAACAGGGGCTCTGGTGGGAGCCCCGGATCGCGACGATCGGACCCTTTCCGACCGTGCGGGGCCGAGGTTCCTACTTGGGGCGCGCCGGGGGAGTCAAGGGCCGTCCGAACAAAGTCCCACCTACCTCCTCGCCGTGTGCCTGCCTGCCTCCTCGCCGGGTGCAGAGCCCCCGGGCGACCCCAGCCCTCACGCCTGCGCGAAGTCGTTTACCATCGCCGCCGCGCGGCCCCTCGGACCCGGCCGCCCGGAGTGAACATGAACCTGCGACCCTTCCTCTTCGCCGCCCTGCTGCTCACCATCCCCGCCTGCGGAGATGACGCCGAGCCCACTGGTCAGAAGCTCGCCCCGAACGGCGAGCCCGAGTCCGACACCGAGGAGGAGGAGGACCTGGGCGGCGTGGAGACGAAGACCGCGCCCGGCGCCGCCGCCAAGGCCAACACGGAGCCCGCGGTCGCCGAGGCCGACCCGCTGGCGGAGGCCCGCAAGAGCTACCACCCCGGGCTCCTCGATCCGAAGCAGGCCGCCGACGAGGCGCCCGCCACCTACACGGTGAAGTTCGAGACCACCAAGGGCGACATCCTCATCGACGTCACCCGTGAGTGGGCCCCCAACGGCGCGGACCGCTTCTACAACCTCGTCAAGATCGGTTACTACGACGACGTCGCGTTCTTCCGCGTCATCGGCGGGTTCATGGCCCAGCTCGGCATTCACGGCGACCCGCAGGTCAACAAGGTCTGGCGCGCCGCCCGCATCGACGACGAGCCGGTCAAGGGGACGAACAGCCCCGGCATGGTGACCTTCGCCATGGGTGGGCCCAACAGCCGCACGACCCAGATCTTCCTCAACCTCGCCGACAACAAGCGCCTCGACGGCATGGGCTTCGCGCCCTTCGGCAAGGTCCAGGACATGGAGGTCCTCAAGACCATCCACAACGGCTACGGCGAAGGCGCTCCCCGCGGCCGCGGCCCCCACCAGGGCAAGGTCCAGGCCGAAGGCAACGCCTACCTCCGCGCCGAGTTCCCCGAGCTCGACTACATCAAGAAGGCGACGATCGTCGAGTAGAGGCGCGGCCCCCCGGTCGCCCGCTGCCCGATCGCCTGCCGGGCGCCCGTGGCAGGATCTGTCCTCCGTTCCGGAGGGGTTCATGATCCGCTGTTCGCTCGCCCTGGCCATCCTCGGCTGCTTCGTCGTCACCCCGGCCCTCGCCCAGACCGGTGGGCCTGACGCCTACGGGTACCGCTACTTCCCAGAGACCTACGACTTCGTCCCGCTGGCGACGACGAGCGGCTCGGTCGCCACGTCCATCGCGTTCTCCGGGGGGGAGGCGGTCACCCTGCCCTTCGCCTTCCCGTTCTACGGGAATACCTACAACGACGTGTGGGTCGGGGCAGAAGGCGGCCTGACCTTCGACACGTCCGAGGTCATCCCCGACGCGAACAACTGCTTCCCCGCCACGGCGTCGGGGGCGCCCGACATCGCGATCATGTGGGACAACCTCAACCCCCAGTCCGGCGAGATCCGCACCTGGTCCGACACGGCGAACGGCCGCTTCATCATCTCCTGGGAGGACGTCGCCCATCACCCGAACAACGGGTCGGCGAGCTTCCAGATCCAGCTCTACGACACCGGCGACATCCAGTTCCACTACGAGGACGTGGACTGGGGGAACACCGTCTCCAACTTCGGGGTCAGCGCCACCGTCGGCATCCAGGACAACACCGGCGGCACCATCCTGAACGGCAACCACCTGGAGTGGTTCTGCAACAGCCCGGTGCTCTCCGACGGGACCGCCTTCACGTTCTCCTCGTGCCAGGACGCGGACGGCGACGGGGTCACCGACCTCGCCTGCGGCGGTGACGACTGCGACGACACCTCCACCGCCGCGTACCCGGGTGCGCCGGAGCTCTGCGACGGCAACGACCAGGACTGCGACGGCGTCGTCACGGACGAGAACGACGACGACGACGGCGACGGCGAGACCCCCTGCCAGGGCGACTGCGACGACACCGAAGCCCTCGTGCTCAGCACGGGTACCGAGGTCTGCGATGGCCTGGACAACGACTGCGCCAACGGCATCGACGATCCCTTCGACGGCGACGGCGACCAGTGGGCCACCTGTGTCGGGGACTGCGACGACACGGACGCAAACATCTACCCGGGCGCCCCGGAGATCTGCGACGGCGAAGACAGCAACTGCGACGGCACGACCATCGACGAGTACGAGAGCCCGGACGGCTCGCTGTTCACCACCGCGAACAGCTTCTTCCGAGGCGGGATGTTCGTGCCCGACGAGCCCACGTTCCTCGAGACCATCGAGATGTGGCTCGACCCCGACGGCACGCCCGGCGCGCCGCGCACCGTGGTCTGGCTCGTGTACGAGGGCGCAGATCCCCTGCTCGGCCTGACCAAGGTCAAGGAGGTCTCCCAGCAGATCCCGAGCACGGGCGCCGGCTGGTACGGACCCCCGGACGGGGCCGGAGGCACCTCGCCCCTCGGCGTCGCGATGCAACCGGGGATGTACTACGCCATCGGCGCGTGGTGGGACGGGGTCGTGGGCTACGGCTACGAGACGAGCCCCGGCTTCCCCGCGGACACGGGCTGGGGGGAGCAGGTCGGCGGCTCGTCCGACGGCCCCTGGTCCTCGCCCCCTACGAGCTCGCCGAACCTCGGCTCGTCCACCAGCTACGACATCCGGGTCTTCACCGGCGGCGAGGGCGACTTCGACGGCGACGGCGATCTGACCTGCGAGGACTGCAACGACACCGACGCCCTCGCCTCGAGCGGCGCCTCCGAGGTGTGTGACGGGACGGACAACAACTGCGACGGCGTGCTCGCTCCGGCCGAGGGCGACCCGGACGGCGACGGCTACCTCGGCTGCGACGACGACTGCGACGACGGGGACGCGAACACCTACCCGGGCGCGACCGAGGTCTGCGACGGCGCCGACAACGACTGTGACGGCGACATCCCCGCCGAGGAGGATGACGACGACCTCGACGGCACCGCCGCCTGCGACGACTGCGACGACAACGACCCGGACCGCTACCCCGGCAACCCCGAGGTGTGCGACGGCGTCGACAACGACTGCGCGTTCGGCGTCCCCGACGACGAGGCGGACGTGGACGCAGACGGCTGGCGCCCCTGCAACGGCGACTGCAACGACGCCTCCGTCCTCGCCACACCGGACAACACGACCGAGCTCGGCGGCTGCAATGACGGCGTCGACAACGACTGCGACGGCGCCATCGACGACGAGGACCCCGACTGCGAGGGCGCCGACGACGACGACGCAGCGGACGACGACGACGCAGCGGACGACGACGACGGGGACGACGACGACTCCCCGGGCGGGACCGCGGGCTGCGAGAACTGCAACAACTCGCTCGCCGGGCCCACCGGGTCCGCCGGATTCGCCCTGCTGCTCCTGATCCCGGCCCTGCGCCGCCGCCGCAGGTAAGTTCCCCCGGTGGGAACCACCCGTCGACGATTCCTGACCTACGGCTTCGGTGGGGTCGCGCTGCTGGCCCTGCCGGCCATCGGCCTGTCGCTGCGCAAGTCGGTCCTCGTGCCTCCCAAGGCGGAGCTGCTGACGTTCAGCGAGCGCCAGTACTCCACCCTGGTCGCCGTCGCCGACACGCTCTGCCCGGGCGACGGGGACCTGCCGAGCGCTCAGGACGTGGACGTCGCCGGGCAGCTCGACGTCCTCTTCTCCCGCTGCCACCCCGGGGTCGGCTCGGACATCGCCGCGGCCTTGGACCTCATGGAGAACGCCCTCGCCGGTGCCCTCCTCGACCAGCGCTTCCAGACCTTCACCGCCTGCACGGCGAGCGTCCGCGCCCAGGTGCTCCTCGACTGGTCCCTGAGCGCCATCACCCTGCGGCGCGCGGTGTTCAAGGCGCTCCGCGGGTTCGTGATGGCCGCCTACTGGGGCTCTCCTGGGACGTGGCCCGCCATCGGCTACGCGGGGATGCCCGACTACTCGGACGTGCCGTCGCCGCCGCCGTTCGACGAGTGGATCGCGAGCCAGGAAGCGGGGGGCGGGGCTCCCGACCAGCCCACCGCCGCAGACGACGTCCCCGGAGCGACCCCATGACCGGCAGCATCGTCAGCGCCGCGACCTTCAAGGCCCCCCAGGAGCTCGACTGCGACGTCTGCATCATCGGCTCGGGGGCCGGCGGCGCCGTGCTCGCGGCGGGCCTCGTGGAGCAGGGCCTCGACGTGGTCATGCTCGAGGCGGGGTCCCACTACACGCGCAAGCACTTCGTGGGGAACCAGCCCTGGTCCTTCGACCACCTCTACCAGGAGCGCGGTGGCCGGGCGACGGAGGACCTCGCGGTCACGATCCTCCAGGGCCGCAGCGTGGGCGGCACCACGACCATCAACTGGACCACCTGCTACCGCACCCCGGACCGCATCCTGAACCACTGGGCCGAGGTCCACGGGGTGGACGGGATCGACTCCGCCTCCCTCGCTCCCCACTACGAGGCCGTCGAGCGGCGCCTGAACATCCACGAGTGGCCCCTGTCGGCCGCGAACGCGAACAACCGCATCATCCACCGCGGCGGACAGGCCCTCGGCTGGGAGACCCACGCCCTGCACCGCAACGTGCGCGGTTGCGTGAACAGCGGCTACTGCGGCGAGGGCTGCCCCGTCGACGGCAAGCAGGCCATGGCGGTGAGCTACCTCGACGACGCCGTGCGGGGCGGGCTCCGCCTCATCGCGAACTGCGAAGTCCAGCGCATCGGCTGGACGGGCCGCCGCGCGGAGACCGTCCACGGGATGGCGCTGGACCCGGACTCGGACCACGCCCTCGGGGTCGAGGTCACGGTGCGCCCGAAGGTCCTCGTGAACGCCGGCGGCGCGATCAACGGGCCCGCCCTGTTCCTTCGCAGCGGCATCGAGGCCCGCGGGATGATGGGCAAGCGCACGTTCATCCACCCGGTGTGCGGCGTCGCCGGGCAGTACGAGGAGCTCATCGCTCCCTGGGCGGGCGCGCCCCAGTCCGTCGCGTGCCACGAGTTCGTGGACCGCGGCCCGGACAAGATGGGCTACTTCATCGAGACGGCCCCGCTCCAGCCGATGCTCGCGTCCACGGTGGGCTTCCTCTTCGGCGCCGACCACGCCACGTACATGAAGGAGCTGAGCCACAAGGGCGTCATCATCGCCCTGGGGATCGACGGCATCCTCCCCCAGGACGTGGGCGGCAGCGTCGTGATCAAGGGCGACGGTCGCGTGTGGCTCCGGTACGAGATCCAGCCCTGGCTCGCCGAGGCCATGCGCGACGCCCACGTGGAGATGGCGCGGTGCCACTTCGCCGCGGGCGCGACCTCCGTCTCCACCCTGCACGCCGACATCGTCGAGCTCGACAGCGTCGATCAGCTCGACAGGCTGCGGACGGCCCCCTACGGCGCCCACCAGCACAGCATGTTCACCGCCCACGTCATGGGCGGCTGCGCGATGGGCGGCGCGGCGGAGACGAGCGTCGTCGACAGCGATCTCGCCATGTGGGACTTCGACAACCTCTTCGTGGTCGACGGCTCGGTGTTCCCCACGTCTCTGGGCGTGAACCCGTCCCAGTCCATCTACGGCCTCGCCCACCGGGCGCGCGCCAGGGTCGCCTCCGCCGTCTGATCACCGGGTGTAGTGTCCCCCCGATGTCCCGCAGGACCCGCCGCAGCGACTCGGAGAGCATCCTGATCCTCGGCCTCGGCGGGGTCGGCTACTACCTCGCCAAGCGCCTGTCCCACGAGGGCTACGCCATCACGGCGATCGAGTCCTCAGCGGAGAAGATCCGCCGCGCCGACGACGAGCTCGACATCCGCCTCGTCCGCGGCGATGCCCTCTCCTACGCGTCCTACCGCGAGGCGGGCATCGAGGACATGGACTACCTCATCGCCGTCACCGACAACGACGCGGTGAACATCATGGCGGCCCAGATCGCCCACAGGTGCGGGGTCCGCCGCAAGATCGCCCGCGTCCGCTCCGTCGAGGTGATGGACAAGGACGCCATCCTCGGCCCCGAGGATCTGCACATCGACATGGTCATCCGGCCGGGTGAGCTGACGGCGCGAGAGATCGCCCGGCTCCTGGAGATGCGCTCGGGGAACATGGTCATCGAGGTGGGCGACGGGCAGCTGCAGGTCATGGCCGTGCGCGTCGAGGAGGACTCGCCCCTGTCCCACCGGACGCTGCGGGACCTGTCCGCCGAGTACAGCCACTACGACTTCCGCGTCGTGTCGATCGCCCGGGGCATCCACACGATCATCCCGGCGGGGAACGTGGAGATCCTCCCCCACGACCACGTCTACATCCTCGCGGACGCCGACCATCAGCAGGACTTGATGAACCTCGCCCGGATCCCGCCCGACGGCCCCCACCGGGTGCTCATCGTCGGCGGCGGGCTCGTGGGGAGGCGGGTGGCCGCTCTGCTCGAAGGGATCTGGCCCGTCACGGTGCTCGAGCGCGACCACGCGCGCGCCGAGGAGCTGACCTACTGCCTCAAGCGCACCCAGGTGCTCCACGGCGACGGGTCCCACGCGGACACGCTGGAGACGGCGGGGCTCCTGTCCATGGACACCATCGTGTGCGCCACCTCGGACAACGAGACGAACATCATGACGAGCGTGCTCGCGAAGCACCTCTTCACGGACCGCGACCGCATCGACCACAAGGGCAAGGGCCGCACCATCGCCCTGGTGAACCGCGAGGAGTACCAGGTGCTCGCGTCGACCATCGGCGCGGACATCGTGCTGAACCACAAGGTCCTCGCCGGCAACCGCATCCTCAAGTACGTGCGCCGCGGCCGCCTGCTGAACGTGTCGCACCTGCATGGATGCGACGCCGAGGTGGTCGAGCTGGTGGCCGAGCCCCACAGCCCCATCACCCGCCGGCCGCTCATGGAGATCGGGACGATGAAGGACAAGATCATCATCTGCGGAGTGATGCGCGAGAGCGGCTGGAAGGTGGCCGTGGGCTCGACCCACATCCGCGCGGGCGACAAGACGGTCGCCATCTGCGAGTCGTCGGAGCTCCCCGCGCTCCAGCGGCTGTTCCGCCACACCTGAGCGCCTCGTGAACCCCCGCGCCATCCTCCACGTCTTCGGGACGCTGCTCCTCGTGACCGGCGTCGCGATGCTCCTGCCCGTCGTCTGCGCGCTGTTCTATCCCGAGGACGGCGACTTTGGAGCGCTCCTGAGCGGCGCCGCCATCACCTGCGGCCTCGGCTTCCCCCTGTGGTTCCTGTTCCGGGGGCACACGGACCTCGGCACCCGCGACGCCATCTTCATCGCCGCGTTCGGCTGGGTGGTGATCTCCGCGGTGTCCGCGCTCCCGTTCGTGTTCGAGGGCTCCATCCCCGACTTCAGCTCGGCGTTCTTCGAGATGATGTCGGGCTACACGACCACCGGCGCCACCACGCTGTCGGACATCGAGGCGGTCCCCCACGGCCTGCTCTTCTGGCGCAGCCTCACCCACCTCCTCGGCGGCATGGGGTTCATCACGCTGGCCGTGTTCTTCATGCCCTACGGGATGGGCGGCACCCGGATGTTCCGCGCCGAGTCCAGCCCCGGCCAGGTCCTCGGCCACGAGAAGTTCCTGCCCCGCACCCGGGACGCCATGAGCTTCCTGTGGGCCATCTACCTGGGCCTGAACGCCATCCAGGTGGTGCTCATGTCGCTGGGCGGCATGCCTCTGTTCGAGTCGCTCTGCCACGCCTTCGGCACGGTCTCCACGTCGGGCTACTCACCGCTGAACGCGAGCATCGGCCAGTACGACAACGCCTACTTCGACTGGGTGATCGTCGTCTTCATGTGGCTGGGCGGCGTGACCTTCATGCTGTTCTACGCTCTGCTCCAGGGCGACTGGCGGACGGTGGCCCGGAACACAGAGCTGCGCTGGTATGTGGGCTTCACCCTGTTCTTCGTGGGCGGGGTGACGCTGGCGCTCTGGGGAGCGGGGACGTACGGGCCGCTGGACTCGCTGCGGTACTCCGCCTTCCAGGTGATCTCGCTGCTCACCACGACCGGCTTCTCCACGGCTGACTACGAGCAGTGGTCCCCGGCGGCGCAGGTGCTGCTGTACGTCGTCTGCTTCGTGGGGGCCTGCGCCGGCTCGACGACCTCGGGGATCAAGGTCATCCACTACGTCATCCTGTGGAAGTTCCTGTCCGTGGCGGTCAAGAAGATCTTCTTCCAGCCCCTGACGGTGCTCTCGGTGCGCGTGGACGGGCGGCCCGTGGACATGCTGATCGTCTACCTGTCCATGGCCTACTTCACCGTGAACATCGTCCTGATCCTCCTCGGGGCCATCGTGATGTCCGTCACGGACGGGCTCGACGTGACCTCGTCGGTGAGCGCGGTCATCGCGTGCCTGATGAACATCGGGCCGGGCTTCGGCGACGTGGGGCCCACCCACAACTTCGGATTCATCAGCCCGGCGGGGAAGTGGTTCCTGTCTTGGACGATGCTGGTGGGCCGCCTCGAGATGTTCTCCGCCCTCGTCATCTTCTACCCGAGCTTCTGGAGGGGTCGATGAGCCTCCGTGACGACCTGCGACGGCGACTGCTCGCCCACGCCCCCCTGGACGCCACCGAGGCCGAGCACCGGCGACGGATGCTCGCCCTGATCGAGGTGGACGCGCCGTTCTCCCGCAAGCGCTTCGACCCCGGCCACTTCACGGCCTCGGCGTTCGTCCTCAGCCCGGACGAGACGAAGCTGCTGCTGATCCTGCACGGCAAGCTCGGCCTGTGGCTCCAGCCCGGGGGCCACATCGACGCGGACGACGCGGACGTGGTGGCCGCCTGCCAGCGCGAGGTGGCCGAGGAGACGGGGCTCACCGACGTGGAGCTGCTGGGCGACGGACTCCTCGATCTGGACATCCACCCCATCCCCGCGAACCCGAAGAAGGGCGAAGGCCCCCACGAGCACTTCGACGTGCGCGTGCTGCTGCGGTCGAGGACGTGGGACTTCGCGGCCGGCTCGGACGCGGTGGACGCGCGCTGGGTGCCCGTGGACGAAGTGGTGGACGCGGGGACGGACGACTCGGTGCTGCGCGCGGTGCGGCGAGTGCAGGCGCGATAGGCCGCTCGTCGACCCGCGACCCCCGCGGAGCGCTACCGGGCAGAGATGAGGATGCCGTCCAGCCAAGCGGCAACGTCGAGGTTGGAGAGGTCGGCCTCGATGTCCGTCGCGATGACCAGGGTCTCACCGAGGAGCAGCGCCGCCTCGCTCATCCCGTCGAAAGGCCAGGCGTCGTTGGACCCGGCGTGCTCGATCGCAGGGGCCTGCCAGCGCCCCGTCTCCAGGGCGAAGGCAGCGGGGTCCTCCCCGACGACGGCGATGACCTCGATCGGCTCGGCGTAGGCAGCAGCCCACGCGTCCGCGGCGGCCAGGGCAGCCACTCCCGGGGCCGGCGCCTGCGGGTCGACGAACACGATGACCACGTTCCGCCACTGAAACTGGTCCACCGTGACGAGCTCCCCGAACTGGTCGCTTCCGATGATCTCCGGGACCGTGGACCCAATGTCCCACCCACGGTTGGAGATCTGCTGAAGTGGCAAGTTGTTGACCCAGCGGGTCCGGCAGCTCGCGACGCTGGGGAAGGTGTCCCAAAGGTCCACGCGCCGCTCTTCGCAGAGGGACCCGCAGACGGCTTCGTCGGTGTCATCCCAGCAGATGCCGCTCTCGGGATCGAAGACCTCGTTGCTGCCCTCGATCTCGTCTGCGTTCGGCGCCCCGTCGAGGCCCTCGATCTCCTCCAGACACGAGAGGTAGGCGCCGCATTGCTCCTGAGGCGTCCGCTCCGCTGCGGGCTGGACGCTGAGGGTGTCGTCTCGGTAGAGCTCGTCCTCGCAGGCTCGGTCGGTCGGGTCGGCGCAGTCGCCACAGCCGGACACGAAGAGGAGGGTGAGGGAGAGAGCAAAGAAGCAAGCGAGGCGCAGAGGCATGGGGGCTCCGGGGTTCGAGTGTCGGGCCCACGACATGGCATGAGACGTGCCAGCGATCCGGGTCTGTCCGCCGGGGGTCATCGATTGCCCGCCGCAGGAGGCGAGGCTTCCCGAGGCGCTACCGTGCCTCGCCATGACGGACCTCCTCCGATCCACCGTCGCCCTCGCCGTCCTCGTGCTCGCCGGCTGCGGGGCGCCCATCGACGAGCCGGATCCGGACCCGGAGCCCACCCCCGAGCCGCCGCTGGCGTGCGACGACATCACCTCCGAGTACGTCGACAACGAGGCGCCCGACGCGCCGCCATGGTCGGGGACCATCTTCACGTCCCCCGCGATCCTCACCGAGGACGACCCGACGACGTACGGCGGGCGGGTCTACGACGGGGTGGGTACCCGCACGACCTACGACCGCCGTGAGGCCGCGTGGGTCGAGACCGAGGTGCACCTCTTCACCGCCACCTTCGACGACCAGGAGGTGGAGGTGCGCGTGAACACCGAGTTCACCCTGGAGGAGGCCGAGGAGCACGGCGACACCTACCTGCCCGCCATCGGGCGGCTGCCGCCGCTCCTCCTCGTGGACGTGGACACCGTGACCATCCACGGGGGCGACGAGCCCTTCGGCGGAGGCAACCGGGACCTGCTCATCCACACCCTCCAGGGCGATCGCTACATCGCCGACGGGATCCTCGAGGAGACCTTCGCCCACGAGGCCGCCCACACCTCGCTCGACGGCCACCACGCCGCCACGCCCGAGTGGATCGCCGCCCAGGAGGCCGACGGCGGGTTCATCTCCGACTACGCCGAGGAGTGGCCCCAGCGGGAGGACGTGGCCGAGTCGGTGGTCCCCTACCTGGCGTACCGCCTGCGTCCCGAGGCCTACGCAGGCTTCGAGCTCACCGCCGTCGCGGACGCCATCCCCAACCGCGTCACCTACTTCGACTGCCTCGATCTCTCGTTTCCCGCTACGGTCTCCGGCGATGAGTGACACCGTGACCGAGTCGACGGAGACGTCGACTGCGCTCTACCTGCGCGACACCCCGCCTCCCCTGCCGAAGGAGCACCTGCGGGGGTTCGAGCGGCTCTCCGTCCCCCTGTTCGACACGCTGAACAGCGTCGAGTGGCTCAAGCGCGCGGGCCAGATCGTGACCCGGCACGTCAGCAAGAACTGGATGTGCTTCGTCACCCGGAACCGCTGGGAGCTGCACGGCATCGAGGAGCTGGTGGGGCTGAAGCCTCCCGCCGGCGTGCTCCTCGTGGCGAACCACCGCACGTTCTGGGACATGTTCGTCGCCAGCGCGGTGCTCTACGACCACGTCGCCTGGATGGAGAAGATCGTCTTCCCCGTGCGGGCGAAGTTCTTCTACACGAACCCCCTCGGGGCCCTGATCAACTTCGGCCTCGCCGGCAACGGCATGTGGCCGCCCGTGTTCCGGGACGACCGCAAGCCGCTCCTCAACCCGACCGCCGTGACCCAGATGAGCTGGATCCTCGCCCGCCAGGGCACGGTCCTCGGCATGCACCCGGAGGGGACCCGGAACAAGGGCGACGACCCGTACACGTTCCTGTCCGCGCGGCCGGGCGTGGGCTACCTCATCCGCGACGCCCACCCGGACACCCTCGTCCTGCCCTTCTTCCTCAGCGGCGTCACAGGAGACCTCCTCGGGGAGATCCGGCGCAACTTCAAGCCCGAGGGCCAGCGAGGGGACAACTTCCGCTTCTGGTTCGGCGAGCCCATCCGCGTCGGGGACCTGGACCGGAGCAAGCCGGCCCGCGAGCTGAGCGAGGACATGCTCTCCGTGGTGCATGGCCTCGCGATGAAGGACCGGGAGTCCCAGCGGAGCAAGGGCCTCCTTCCGGCGCCCGCCCCCGAGGACGCCGCCGCCACCGCGTGATCCGGCCGGGGGCGCGCACCCGTGCAGCGTTCGGGGCAGAGGGGATCGGGTCAGCCAGACCCTGAGGGGCGCCACGGGTAGACTGACAGCCATGCGTTGTGCTTCCCGGCTGCTCGTCCTCGCCGCGCTCCCCCTGGTCGCCTGCACGGTGCCCACCAACCCGTCGGACGACGCCCCGGCGACGTCGACGTACGTGGCCGGCACGGTCACCCTGGCGGACCCGACCGGGGCCGAGGAGGCAGGCGGGGCCACGTTCGTCTTCCGCTACGACTGCGCGAATCCGCCGGCGCCGGAGGGCACCGGCCGCCCCCTCGACTTCCTCGTCATCGACGAAGGCGACTACGACCGCGGCGTCGCGGCCTTCACCTTCCCCCAGGTGCCCCCCGAGAGCTGCTGGATCCTGACCGGCTTCGTGGACCGGGACGGCGACTTCGACCCCTTCGTCAGCATCACAAACCAGGTGACCGCCGGGGACCTCGCCATCGGCGCGGAGGTGGTGAACGTCGCCGCCGCCGAGGGGGACCTGGTCACCCCGGTCCTCGACGTGGACCTGGAGGCGGGGACCCTCGTGCCCCTGGACCGGCCCGCCTTCACCGCGACCGACGTCGCGACGGGCGAGGCGGGCGGCGCCATGGCGATCGGCCCTGTCGCCGGCACCACCGACAACACCTACGTGCGCCTCCAGACCACCGACGTCGACAGCGACCTGACCGACGTGGCCAGCACCGCCTTCACCCTCGTCTTCGCCGAGGACAGCGAGGGGACCGGCTGGCCCGACGACGCCAACGGAGACGGGCTGCCGGACGTGGTGTGGCCCCGGGTGTTGTTCATCAAGCTCGACCCCGCAGACCCGACGGGCCTGACGTCCGCCGATCCGCCAGTGGTCCTGCCCGGCGTCGTCTTGCCCCTGGACCCCGACGACTCCGTGAACGTCGACACGAACCGGGTGCTCCAGAGCAAGCTCGCCGGGCTGCCCTTCGACGGCGCCCAGGTCCTGCCGGTGACGGACCTGACCGTGGTCGTGCCCCCATTGGTCGTCACCGACCTGGCGACGCGCAGCACGGCGAACATCGAGGACGTGCGGGCCGGCGGGACGGACGTCCTCGGCGACTACCAGATCCTCGTGATGAACAGCTCCGGCCAGACCTGGGCGTTGCCCAACGAGCTCGCAGCGGCCGACGCCGGCCAGGGGGCGCGCTTCACGGTCGCCGAGCCCGAGGAGCCCCTGCCGCCACGGGGCGTCGTGGGCGGGACCATCACGACGGCCGACGGCGAGGCGCCCGACGGGATCACGCTGATCACCGCCTTCGACTGCGCGTCTCCCCCGCCCCCCGAGGGGACCGGGAGCCCGGTGGATCTGGCGTCGCTGCCGCCGTCCGCCTACGTGGACGGGGTGGCGAGCTACTCCTTCGGCACGATCCCCGCGGAGAGCTGCCTGATCATCACCGGCTACGTGGACAACGACGCCACCTTCGCGGCCCTCTACAGCACCACGCAGCTTCCCACCGCCGGGGACGAGCAGCTCGACTCGGTCGTCGTGGAGACGGGGCCCGCGGACGAGAACGGCCTCGTGGCGCCCGTGCTCGACGCGAACCTGAACGTCGCGATCACGGTGCCCATCGAGGTGCCGTCCTTCGTCGCCCCCAGCGAGGTGGTCATGACGCGGTCGCGATCGGTGGGCGCCACGGAGACGGTGGTCCTCCAGCTGGACGCCGCGGACCACGCCTCGGCGATGCACACCACCGCCGACCCGGTCTTCACCGTGGAGTTCGCCCCCGACCTCGACGGGAACGGCCTGCCCGACGACCTCAACGGCGACGGCGTCCCCGACGTGATGTGGCCTCGGGTGTTGTTGCTGCGCCTCGATCCCGACGATCCCGAAGGCGTCGCCACGACGAGCCCGCCCATCGTGCTGCCGGGGATCGTCCTGCCCCTGGACACGACGAACCCGGCGGTGCTCGCGACGAACCTCGCGCTCCAGAGCGCCATTCCGGGCGTGGGCTTCGACGGGCCGGTCGGCTTCTTCGAGACGCTGACGGTCGCGGTGCCGGGGCTGGTGGTGACGGATCTCGCAACGGCGTCCACGTCGCCCATCGAGGCGGTCGCCCTGTCGGGGGCGGAGGTGGACGGCGACTACGCGATCGTCGTGATGAACAACACCGGGCAGACCTGGCAGATCCCCAACGAGTCCGTGCTCTTCGGGGCCACCGACCAGGCGGCGGCCTTCCGGGTGGAGGAGCCCGACGAGGACGCGTCGGGCTTCGGTGCCATCGAGGGCACGATCACCACGTCGGACGCCTCGGACCCGGGGGGCCGGACCATCCTCTTCCGCTTCGCCTGCGAGGCTCCGCCGCCCCCGGACGGCGCGGGGCTCCCCCTCGACTTCCTGATCATCGACGAGGACGAGTGGAGCGAAGGCTCGGTGGACTACCGCTTCTCGGGCCTCACCGCGGGGACCTGCCAGATCATCACCGGGTTCATCGACCGCGACGGGGACTGGGACGGTCTGTACGGCACCGCGAACCAGGCATCGGCGGGGGACTTCGTCATCGGCGCACGCGTGGTGAACGTGCCAGCGGCCGACCCGGGGACCGGGCTCGTGCCGGACGTGGTGAACCAGAGCGTCATCGCGGGGCTCACGGTGCCGCTGGAGCGGCCGGCCTTCACCATGGTGGACATCGCGAGCGCCGGGCAGCAGGCGCCGACGATGGAGATCGCCGCCTCGTTGGGTGAGACCGAGAGCGTCCTCATCCAGCTGACGACGGCCGACGTGGAGTCTCCCGTCTGCTCGGCGACGTCGCCTCTGTTCACGTTCACCTTCGCGCCCGACGTCGACCAGGACGGCACGCCCGAGGACTTCAACGGGGACGGGATCCCCGATGTGGTCTGGCCCCGGGTGTTCGTCAGGAAGCTCGACGAGGGCGACCCCGCCGGCATCGCGGACCAGGACGACCCGCCGGTGATCCTGCCGGGCATCATCGTCCCGCTGGACCCGACGGACCCCTTCGAGCCGACCACGAACCTGGTGATCCAGCAGACGCTGGCCGGCATCCCCTTCGACGGGAGCACCCCCTTCCCGCAGACGTCCCTGACGATCGCCGTGCCGGGCCTCGTGGTCACGGACGCCGCGACCCAGACCACGGCCCCCATCGAGGCAGTGGCCGGGTCGATGGACGTGGAGGGCGAGTATCAGGTGCTCGTGATGAACAGCTCGGGCCAGACGTGGTCGCTGCCGAACGAGGCCGCGATCTTCGACGTCGCCGGACAGGACGCCGTCTTCATCGTCGAGTAGGCGGAGGCTGGCTCCGCATACGCCGAGCCCCTAGGGTCATGGCCATGCCGAACCCGACCCGCCGCACTGCCCTCGCTCAGCTGTCCGCCGCCACCCTCGCCGGGTGCGTCGGTGGTGGGAGCAACGACGACGACTCCGCCGCCAACGACGACGACAGCGTCGCCAACGACGACGACAGCGTCGCCAACGACGACGACAGCGCGGCCGGGTGCGAGCCGAGCAGCCCCGCGACGGAGGGCCCCTACTACCCCGAGGAGCCGCCGGTGCGGGCGGACATCAGCGAAGGCATCGCCGGGGTGACGCTCGACGTGGACCTGCAGATCGTGGACTCCGCCTGCGCGCCGCTCCAGGGGGCTGAGGTGGACCTGTGGTGCGCCGACAAGGACGGGCGCTACTCGGCCACCGAGGACTTCGGGACCCAGAACGAGGGCTGGCAGCGGGGGCAGCAGACGACGGATGCGGACGGCCGCGTGCGGTTCACCTGCGTGTTCCCGGGCTCCTACCCGGGGCGCTGCATGCACCTGCACGTCAAGGTCCGGGCGGACGGGCACCCCGAGCTCACCACGCAGACGTACTTCCCCGACGACGTGGGGGCCGAGGTCCTGACGGACCCGGACTACATGGGCGCGGCGCAGACGGTGAACGCGGCGGACGGGATCTTCGCGGCGGACACGCTGATGGACGTGCAGGGCGACAACGCGTCCGGCTGGAGCGCGGTGGCGGTGCTCGCGGTCGCGGACTGAGCCGCCGGGCTCCGCGCTACTGCGGAGCCTCGACCTCCCGCGTCGTCTCCTCCGTCCAGACGCCCACGGCGTCCGGCGACGCGTCCATGCCCTGGTCGCGCATCACGAAGATCCGGGTGCGCACGGTGAACGCCGGCAACGAGCTGGGCCCCCAGACGTCCCAGTGGGCCTGGCCCGCGAAGCAGATGCAGTCGACGAGGTTGTTCACGTAGGCCCCCACGGGGACGCCGCACTGACCCGCCGCCTCCACGACCATGGAGACGACGAAGAGGTCCTCCTCCGCCTCGTTGAAGCGGGCGCCGAGCTGGTCGCCGCTGGTGATCGTGGTGCCGTCGGTGGCGGTGAGGGGCCCGAACTCGCTGAACCTGTCGCGCGCCTCGGCGGCGGTCGGCAGGAACCAGGACTGGGACAGGGCGCCGGCCTCGCTCAGGTTCCCGGAGCCGTCGAAGACGACGACGTCCGAGAGCAGCGTCCACTCGGGCTCGTCGAGGAGCGGCGGGTTCCGGCAGGGGACGACCGGGTCGGCCGAGTCGTCGTCGTCGACCGCGTCGTCGTCGTCCGCCGCGTCGTCGTCGTCGACCGCGTCGTCGTCGTCCGCCGCGTCGTCGTCGTCTGCCGCGTCGTCGTCATCGGCGCCGAAGGTGCCGCCACCGCCGCAGGCGGGCAGCGCGGAGAGGGCGAGGAGGGCGAGAAGAAGAGCCAGGCGGTGCATGGCCGCCTGTGTTGCGGGGGGTGTTCCGGCGGGGCGGGCACCGGGACGCCCGGTGGGAGCACCGAGGCCCCGGGAGAGGGCGTCGACGCCCGGAGCACCCGGGTTGGCGTCCATCCGGTCCCACAGGGGTGTGATTCCCCACGAGCTGCCTTAGGGTTCCGGCGTGCTGCGCAGCAACCTCATCGGGACCTTCGTCGCCGCCGCCGCCTTGAGCGGGGGCGTCGCCGTCGCCGAGCCGACCTGGGTCGAGCTCGAGCCGCCGGAGGTCAAGCTCCTCGACCCGGGCGAGGGCCCGCGGGCCGAGCTGCGCTACCGGTTCCCGGCGGGCGACGTCCAGACGGTGCGGCGCGTCCAGGGCTACGAGCTGGAGGCGAAGCTCCCGCTGGGCGCCGGGGAGCGCGACGCGGGCCAGGTCATCATGGAGTTCACCCTGGAGTCGGTGCCGCGCACCGGCGACGCGCCGATCGAGGTGGAGGCGCGCCTGGTCTCTCTCGAGGGGCCCCGGGGCGCGGGCGAAGGCCTCGAGGCCGACGGCCGGATCCGCTTCGACGACCGCGGACGGGCGGTGGCGGTGCGCTGGAACCAGACGCCGGCCAGCGCCGAGCCGGCGATGGTGATGCTCCAGCGATTCCAGACCCGGGCGGAGGGCGTGGCGACGCCTCTGCCCGAGGAGCCTGTCGGGGTCGGCGCGCGGTGGCAGGTGCGGCAGCTGGTCGAGCAGGGCACGGGGCGCTTCGTGATGCTCGCCGACTGCCGGCTCGTCGCGGACACCGCGGACGGGCTCGACATCGAGTGCCGCTTCGGCCACGAGACGGACGGCGCCACCTACACCCTCGGCGCCGGCAAGGGGGCACGGACGGTGGAGCTGAAGGAGTCCCAGGTCGACGGCAAGGCTCTGGTGATGCAGCCGACGGACCGGCTGGCCCCGCTCCGGGAGGACGGCGACCTGCACACCTTCGTCAAGGCGAAGGCGAAGCGGGGTCTGCTGCGGATCAAGGTGACGGTGGACACGTCCGAGCGCTGGCAACAGGTGGGGGACTGACCCCCACCAGGCACTACGCCAGTCCCAGGCCGGCCAACAACGCCTCCATCGCGGCCCGCTCCCCCTCCAGGGTCACCACGGCGCCTTCGACGAGCGTGTCCAGGCGCGCGCGCCCGAGAAACAGACCCCCGATCGCCATCGCAGGCCCCGCGACCACCACGTCCGGGGCCGTCGCCGCGCCGTCGCGCACCTCGATGGCGCCGCTGCGCCCCGAGACGCCCCGGCCCGCCGCGCCGAGCTCCACCGTGAACACCCCATCCCCCGGCCGCAGCTCCAGCGTCCAGCGCCCATGGTCCCCGACGTACCGCCGCTGGAGCGACAGCATCGCCCAGCGCATGTCCATCCGGTCCCCCTCCTCCGGCGCCACCAGGTAGCGCGCGCCGAACCGCCCCAACGCCAGCACCACCGGCTCCAGCTCCCGCCCCGTCTCCGTCAGCGCATACGGCGCGCGCCGCCCCGCCTTCTCCACCAGACCCGCCGCCTCCAGGTCCTTGAGCCGCTGGGTCAGCAGCGCCGGCGGCACCCCGGTCAGAGCCTCGCTGATCTCCCCGAACCGGCGCGGCCCCAGCAGCAGCTCCCGCACGACGAGCAGCGTCCACCGCTCCCCGACGACGTCGAGGGCCTTGGCGACTCCGCAGAACTGGTGATAGGGTCTGCTCACTTCAGAAAATGAAGTATAGCGATCGGAGCCCCGCCATGCACTGGATCGAGCCCTCGACCCCTCTCACCATCGTCTACGGCGCCATCGTCGCCGCCGTGGTGATCGCGTTCCTCGCCGGCGTCCGCCGGGTCGCTCCGGAGCGGCTCCCCCTCGTTGCGGGCATCACCGTCGCGTGGCTCGCCCTCACCGGACTCCTGTCCGGCTCCGGCCAGCTGGAGGCGCGCCTCCCGACCTCGCTCTTCCCCTTCATGGGTGCCTGCAACCTGCTGACGCTGGGCGTCGCGCTGTCGCCCCTCGGCGCTCGCCTCGCCACCCTCCCGCTCGCCGCCCTCGTGGGGTTTCACGTCTTCCGCCTCCCGCTCGAGGTCGTGCTCCACCGGCTCCACGCCGAGGGCACGCTCCCCATCACGATGACGTGGGAGGGCCGCAACCTCGACGTCGTCACCGGAGTCCTCGCGCTGCTCCTCGTCCCCCTCCTTCGTGGCCCGGTGACGCCCCGCAAGCGCGCCCTCGCCATGGTCTTCAACGGGGTCGGGCTCGCCCTGCTCCTCAACGTGATGGTCACCGCGATCCTGTCGAGCCCGGTCCCCTTCCGGCGGTTCATGGCGGACCCGCCCGTGCAGCTCGCTTTCCACGTGCCCTGGGTCTGGATCGTCCCCGTCTGCGTCGCCGGCGCCCTGGGCGGCCACATCGTCCTGTTCCGCGCGCTGCGCGCCCCGCCCGGCTGACCGGCGCTACATTCCCGCGGATGACCGACCGCTACCGCGCCGACGCCCGCGAGCTGAACGAAGCCGGTGACGCCATCGTCGTCCACTGGGGCGACGGCCACGTCAGCATCTATCCGTTCGCATTCCTCCGCGGCTACTGCCCCTGCGCCGCCTGCCAGGGCCACGGGGGCGGCCCCGCCACCTGGCAGGATCCCCCCGCCGACCTCGGCCTGACCGGTGTCCGCCTCGTCGGCGCCTACGGGATCAACCCGGTCTGGAGCGATGGCCACGACACCGGGATCTTCGCGGACCGCAAGCTGCGCCGGATGTGCCCCTGCCCGGACTGTCTCGACATCACCGAGCCCGGCGCCCCCCTGCGCCTCCTCCCCGAGGAGCCCGCGTGAAGACCTGGGCCGAGCCCGGCACCCGCCAGTTCGTGCGCGAGCGCGACCCCTGGGGGATGCTCTGCCGCCGCGTCGAGCCCTTCCAGGGCAAGCTCGCCACCCACCCCATCTACAGCCGCGTCCGCAACCTGCGCGGCCTCCAGATCTTCATGACGAACCACGTCTTCGCGGTGTGGGACTTCATGACGCTCGCGAAGACGCTCCAGCAGCGCCTCACGTGCATCACCACCCCCTGGGTCCCGCCCGAGCATCCCGCGGCGGCCCGCCTCGTGAACGAAATCGTCCTCGGCGAGGAGACCGACGAGGTCCGCCACGGCGAGTACCTCAGCCACTACGTGCTCTACCTGCGCGCCATGGGAGAGATCGGCGCCGACCCAGCCCCGGTCGAGCAGTTCGAGGCAGCCATCCGCGCCGGCACCTCCCCCGCCGAGGCCCTGGCGCCCCTGCCCATCGCCGAAGGCACGAAGACCTTCGTCCTCCACACCCTCGCCACGGCCGACCGCCCCACCCACGAGGTCGCCGCCTCGTTGCTCCTCGCTCGCGAGGACCTCATCCCCACGATGTTCGAGCGCGTCGTCGGGGAGATGGACGCGCGCAGCGGCACCGGCGTCCGGGTCGCTCGCGCCCTACGCCACCGCCGCGACACCCTGCCGACCTGGGCCCGGCGCCTCGTCCCCGGCTCGGTCCGGGCCGCCGCCGACCGCTACGAGGCGGACCACCCGGACCCCCGCGCCTTCTTCCGCATCTACCTGGAGCGCCACATCGAGCTCGACGGCGAGGAGCACGGTCCCATGGGCCAGCGCCTGCTCCAGGATCTCTGCGGCGACGACGACGCCCTGTGGGACGAGGCCACCACCGCCGCCCGCGACGCCCTGCGCGCCCGGGTCGCCCTGTGGGACAGCGTGCTGGCGCACATCGAAGAGCAGGCCCTCGGCCCCGACGGCTTCCGCATGGACGGCGTCGGCACCCCCACGCGGAGCGCCCCATGACCCCCGAAGGACCCGTCACCGCGCAGCCCACCGACGAGCTCGACCCCGGCGCCGAGCGCCGCCTCGGCTTCCTCGGCGTCGTGACCCTGCACGTGGTCTTCATCGCCGCGACCGCGGTCATCGGCCGCGTCGCCCCCATCGACTCCGCCGACGCGAACGACCTGCTCTGGACCTGGATCAAGTGGATCGGGCTCGGTCAGGGGATCTACGCCATCCCCACGTGCATCACCGCCGCGCTGCTCCAGCGCTGGCAGATGCTCATCGGCATGGGCATCGCCATCGGGGTCACGCTGGTGGGAGGGCTGATCGCGCTGGCGATGCTCTGAGCGGGTCGCCCTGAGAGCTGCGCCGGTCGGCCGCGCTACTTCACTCCCGCGAGCTTCAGCAGCAGCGACTCCTCGAACTCCGCCGAGTAGACAACCCGCCAGGCGGCGTCCCCGCGCTTGCGCTCGGGATCCGGCGCGACCCACGCGAGCCGCATCATCGTCGGGCCCGGGTCCGGCGCCTCGGCCTCCTCCGCCTCACCGTCGACGGGCTCCGGCGCGGGCGGCGCGATGCGCGCCAGCGACGGGTCGATGTTGTCCACCACGTCGATGGGGAGCGGCGCCGGCTCCTTGCTGCCGTCCGCGGGCGCGACCACGAAGGGGTGCCCGCTCGTCGGGTCGTCCACGATGGCGAGCAGGTACCGCCCGTCCGGGTCCCAGCAGTACGAGCGGCTGTCCTCACTGACACGCACGTTCGCGATGACCTTCACGTGCGGGTCCTCGGAGCCGATCCGCCCCACGAACAGGTCGTACTGACTGCTGCCCGGCTGGTCCTTGTTGGACAGGTACGCGTAGCGCTCGCCGTCGCTCGCCCACGTGGGCCGCACCTCGTCGCTGTCCGGCAGCTGGAGCAGCGGCTTCTGCTCGAAGCCCTCGATGGCGAAGGTGAAGAGGTCCCCCTGCTTGCGGTCGTACATCTCGTGGAGCACGACCAGGTCCGTGGGGTGCCAGTCGGGCCACCGCTCGAAGTCCCGCGTCCAGGTCAGCTGCTCGGGCCGGGCGCCGGGGCGCACCTCGCTCGTCCAGAGGTCCGTCCCCAGGGGGCTGCGCACGGTCGCCACCACGCGGGAGCCGTCGTCGGTGAAGAACGCCTGCTCGTCGTCGCCCTCACCGCCGAACCGCAGCTTCATGTCCTCGATGAGGATGTCGTTCCCCTCGCGCTTGTGCTTCACGATCATCGCGTTGTGCACGGCGTCGGGGTGCCACTCGAAGGACACCAGATCCGAGAACGAGTTCGGCCCCTCCTTCGGCTTGAACGAGGGGTGCTTGTTGGGCCAGACGGTGCGGAAGATGCTGTCTTCGACGAGGCTGCGCGCGAAGTACAGCGAGCGGATCTGCCCCTTGCGCTCCTCGCGGACACCGTAGGCGACCCAGCTCCCGTCGACCCGCAGCTTCGGCCCGTACGTGGTGCCTTCGTGGAGTCCGGGCGCGATCTTCCGGGCCTCGATCTTCTTCGGCGCCGCCCAGGACGGGCTCGCCATCAGGACGCCCGCGATGAGCGCGGGCAACCAACGCAGGCGCATGCGACCTACTCCTCGGGGTTCGAAAACAGGTAGATGCCCCAGCCCCACTTGTTGTGCTGGCAGCGCGCGGCCATCACCTGGCCGTCGCCGGAGAAGGTCGCGTCCTGGCAGGTGGGGGGCATCTCGTGCTTCACCTTCTTCTTCTTGCGGTCGTACACCTTGACCGTGCGGTCGGTGCGCGTCGTCTCCTCGAACATGACGTAACGGCGCGTCTCCTCCAGGGAGGCGTTCTCGTAGCAGGTCTCGACGCTGCCGACGAAGTCCTTCGCCTTGCGTCCCTGCAGGTCCACCCAGAAGACCCCGCACGCCCCGCCGATGGTCGCGGTGAACGCCGCCGCCTCCGTGCTCTCGTGCAGGGACGCGGACGTCACGTTGCCCGCGTCGCCCGACAGGTCGTGGTAGACGTTCCGCCCCACGTCGACGAGGAAGAGCTGGTCCACCGTCGTGCGGTTCGCCGCGAGCAGCACCCGCTTGCCGCCGGTCCCGACCCCGAACACCGACAGCCGCGACCGCCGCCCTCCGTGCCACGCCGTCCACGCCTTCTGGTCCTCGATGGACACCGCGACCACCGCCGGCCGCCCCGCCACCTCGGCCGTGAAGGCGATGGCGCCCACGTCCGGCGACAGCACCGGGTTGCCCGGGTTGCGCCAGCCGCCGGAGAGGCGAGTGTCGGTCCGGGTCTCCAGGTTGATGATGTGGATGGAGCGGCCGCCGCCCTCCTCGATGGCCACGGCGAACCGGTTGCCGTCCGACGACAGATCGACGGTGGCGCCCCCCTTCACGTCCAGGGGCGCGACGGGGTTCGCGTAGCGGTGCAGGCGGTCACCCTGGAGCAGCACCACGTGCTCGTCCTGGGGCCGCGACGGATCGAGGCCGCGGCAGATGGACAGGAGCACCGAGGCGTCCGTCGACAGGCGCGGGGCGCGGCAGGACTCCTCCTTGAAGGTGCCCTCGTAGAGCCGCCAGGGCCCTTCGCCCGCGCGCCCGGGGACGGGCGCCTCCGCCCCCTCGACCACCGGGGTGGGCCAGGCGGACGCGCGCTTCATGGGGTCGATGAAGTAGGCCTCCTCGGCCAGGGTGACCGGCAGCTCCGACACGCTGGCTTCCTGGGGCCCCTGGAGCTTGGCGGCGCTCGCCGAGCCCGCGGTCAGCAGCAGCAGCCCGGCGCCGAGCAGCACACAGGAAAGAGAGGAGGGGCTCGTGGTGGCTCTCGTCATGGGGAGCGCGGTCTCCGCAGGTGCATCCAGCGCGCGCGATCCCTGTGCGCCGCGCCGGGGGCCAATCCTAGCCCACGCCCGAAAGGACCGATCTGCAGGGGCCGGCAGGTCAGGCGTCGGCGGCTGGCGCGACCCGGCCGGGGATGACCTGCGGCGCCTCGCCGGGTGCGGGGAGCTGCGGGTTCATGCGACGCACGCCCGCGGCGTTCACCTTCGCCATCATCTCCAGCGTCCACATGAACGGGACGACCTTCCAGGGCTGGAAGACCTCGCCCGCGAGCACCCGCAGGATCTTGCGCTTGATGAACTGCACCGGCGCGCTGTTCGGCGGCGGCCGCATGAAGGCCCAGCGGTACTCGTCCTCGTACCACTTGTAGATGAACCGGGTGAAGACCTTCAGCGCCCGCTGCTGCGCGCGGCGGTACCGCCCGAACGCCGAGGCGGGCACGAGGCCGCTGCCCTTCCTCAGGGCCCGGTCCGCGTCGCGGGCGAGGCGGCGGCTGCCCTCCATCGCGAGATGCACGCCCGAGCTGAACACCGGGTCGACGAACGCGCCCGCGTCCCCGGCGAGCACCCACCCGTCACCCGCCACCGCGGAGCACCGGAAGGAGAAGTTCGCCGTCGTCTCCACCGCGCGGGACAGGACCGCGTCCGGGCCGAGGCGGTCGTGGACGGCAGGAGTCTCGGCGACGTAGTCCAGGAAGACGTCGTCGGGGGTCCGGCCCTTCACCCGCGCCGCGAACGCGGTGTTCCGCACGACGAAGCCGACGCTGATCTTCCCGTCGGCGAACGGGATCGCCCAGGCCCAGCCGTCGGCGAGGGCGATGATGCCGATGGTGCCTGCGTCCTTGCCGGTGACCAGCGTCGAGCCCTCGTAGTGGGCGTACATCGCCACCATGTTCAGGCGCGGGTCCGGCGTGCGGAGCCCCAGGAGCTTGCCGATGAGCGACAGGCGCCCGCTCGCGTCGATGGTCAGGCGCGCCGTGACCGTCTTCGCCTGTCCGTCCGCCGTGGTCAGGTCGACGCCGCTGATGCGGGCGCTCGCTCCCTCGCCGTCCACGTGGAAGCGGGTGACCTCCGTGTTCTGGACCCCCTGAGCGCCCGCGTCCATCGCCGCGTTCCACAGGATCTGGTCGAACCAGGAGCGCTCGACGTTCCACGCCCAGTCGCCCCGCTTCGGGTTGTCGAGGCCGAAGTAGAAGTACTCGGGCTCGGCTCCGTCCGCGAAGTCGAACCAGGCGCCGTACTTGCGCGCGTAGGGGCCGTTCTCGAACACGTCGAAGAGGCCGAGCTCGTCCCACACCTTCGTGCTGTGGGGCAGGAGCGACTCCCCGATCCGGAACCGGGGGTGCTCCTCCTTCTCCACGATGAGGACCTTATGGCCCTTCTTCGCCAGGAGGTGGCCGCAGGTGGTCCCGGCGGGTCCCCCACCCACGACGACGACGTCGTACTGGTCTTCGATGGTCTGCACAGCGGCGCGCATCCTACTCCTGCCGATGCCGGACGCCACCGGTGCGGGCGGCTGGGATCCGCCCCCGGACGATTCGGGCAGTCCCCGGAGCCTGCGCTCAGCCCGAGGCGTCGCCGGGCGTCGGAGTGACGCGCACGAAGTCCTCGCCGACGGCGACCCACCGCCCGGCGGCCTCGGGACAGGGCGCCTCGTCGGTTCCCAGACCGCCCACGGGGACGAGCCGGGAGCCGCCGCGCCCTCCCCAGCCGCTCCACCAGTCGCCCACGGCGCCGCGACGGACGACCCGCGCCGGAGGGAGGACGCCATCGACCGGCTCCCACGCGCGCCAGACGTCGCCGTCGAGCGCCTCGAGGGTCTTCGTCCAGGTCGTCGGGCCATCCTCGAGCCGCCAGCCAGCGGCGGCGGGGAGGCAGAGGAGGCTGCGATCGGCGGGCAGGGGGACGCCGACGCGGGCGAGCGCGCCGTCCCACCACCCGTCGCCGTCCGAGTCCCAGGCGTCCGGGTCCGAGCCGAGGAGCCGCTCGACGCCGTCCGGGACGTCGTCGTGGTCGCGGTCCACGAGGAAGGCGCGGAGCTCCGCGGGGCGGTCGAGGAGGGCGTCGAGGAAGCGCCCTCGCGGCCCACGGGCGACCAGATCCTTCCGAAGCGCGTCGAGGTGCGTCGGGGCCGAAGGCCCCCACACCGAGTCCTGCCCGAAGAGCGCCACCCGCGCCTTGGCCAGCCGGCGCGACAGCTCGTAGCCGGCGCTCCGCTCGTCGTCGCGCGCGCGGTCCGGCGACCAGCGCCGGAGATCCGGGACCTCCGGCGGGAGCGACGGCGCGGTCCCGGCATGGAGCCCGAGGCGCCCGGCGATGCACTCGGCGAGGACCTGGGCGACCCCTTCGGAGAGCGCCGAGCTCCGGGAGTGGGCCCAGGCGTGGGCGATCTCGTGGGCCAGGGCTCCGCCTCCGACGTGGTCGGCGGGGTGGCGCGGCGCGAGGAGGATCGCCTCGAGGCCGGTCGCGTCCACGGTGGCGCGGCCCTCGGCCCAGTCGAGGTCGGACGTGTCGATGGGGACCACGTCGTGGGTCCGAGGCTCCCAGCCCGTGCAGGCGACGCCCGCGTCCCACATGCGGCTCGCGAGGCCGCCCAGATCCGCGTCGTCTGCGGCGAAGCGCGGGCCAGCCAGGGCGACGGTGGGCAGAAGGAGGAGGAGGAAGAGCGCGCGACCCACCGGCCGAGGCTACCAGCCGGATCGCCCACGGGCCGCCGGGGATCGTTCTGCGCGTTGACCCTTCGACGCTCCGCGCATAGTGTCCCGCCGCTCATGGCGCACGACCCCTCCCCGACCGATGCCGCGAAGCAGCCGTCCCACGGCGCGGACTACGACGTCGCGGTCCTCGGAGGGGGCCTCGCGGGCCTGACCTTCGCCCGCGAGCTGGGCTTCCGCCGGCCCGGGACCCGCATCGCCGTCCTCGAGAAGGCGACGCACCCGTGCCCCGAGTCGGCCCACAAGATCGGCGAGTCGAGCGTGGAGCTCGCGGGCCGCTGGTTCCGGGACACCCTGCAGCTGCGGGAGCACCTCGACGAGCAGCACCTGCCGAAGCTCGGCCTGCGCTACTTCCTCCCGGGCGACAAGCACGACATCACCTCCCGCCTGGAGTACGGCCCCCTGCTCAACAAGGTGCCGGTGCCGTTCCGGGGCCTGCTCGTGCCGAGCTACCAGCTGGACCGGGGGCGTCTGGAGAACTTCCTCGCCGAGGACATGCCCGCGTCCACGCACTTCCGCGATGGCGTCGAAGTGGTCGATGTCGAGCTGGGGGACGACGTCCACACCGTGCACCTGCGGGAGGACGGCGAGGAGCGGACCCTCCGCGCCCGGTGGGTCATCGACGCGAGCGGGCGGCGCGCCGTCCTCAAGACGAAGCTGGACCTCGCCACCGAGGCCACGCACCACTGCAACTCGGTCTGGTGGCGCGTCGAGGGCCGGATCAAGGTGGACGAGTGGAGCGACGACCCCGAGTGGGCGTCGCGGATCAAGGCCCCCATCCGCTGGCAGAGCACGTGCCAGCTCCTCGGCGAGGGCTATTGGATCTGGATCATCTCGCTCGCGCCGAACCGCACGTCGGTCGGCATCGTGGCGGACCCCCGCTTCCACGCGTTCCGCGACCTCGCCCGCCCGAGCCGAGCCATGGACTGGCTGCATGAGCACGAGCCGCTGCTCGCCGCGGACATGGAGGGACGGGAGGTCCTCGACTTCGCCGCCCTGCGAGACTTCAGCCGCAACAGCGAGCAGGTGTTCGACGGGCGGGCCCGCTGGGGGATGACCGGCGACGCGGGGCTCTTCACGGACCCGTTCTACTCGCCGGGGAGCGACTTCATCGCCATCGCCAACACCTTCAACCTCGACCTCGTCACCCGCGAGCTGGCGGGCGAGGACGTGGGCGAGCGGGCGGACAAGGCGAACTACTACTTCAAGCTCTTCTACGACCAGTTCATGCGGGTCTACACGGACCACTACTGCACGATGGGCAACCCCCAGGTCATGGCAGCGAAGATCGTGTTCGACAACGCGTTCTACTGGGGGTGGGCGGTGCTCGCGTTCCAGAACGGCGGCCTCACCGACGTGGACTTCATGGAGAGCTTCCACGAGGAGGTGCTGCGCAGCGTGTCCCTGCAGGGGCGGGCAGAGCAGTTCTTCCGGGAGTGGCACGCGGCCGAGAGCCCCGCGGTGGTGCCCGGGCAGTACATCGACCAGTTCGACGTGAAGACGCTGTGGGCCATCTACACCACGCTGATCCGCCCCATCGAAGGGGACGTGCTGAAGCGGCGCATGTCCGAGAACCTCGACCGGCTGGAAGCCCTCGCCGAGGTCATGTTCCGGCGGGCGACGAGGGGGAATCCCCGGGTGGAGGCGGCCGCGTCCATCGACTGCCACAAGCTCACGCTGGACGAGTCGCGGTGGGACGAGGAGGGGCTGTTCGACGCCGCCCCGAAGCAGCGCATCGTCGACCGGGTCCGCAAGGAGCTTCTCGCGCTCTGGGTCGACGGCTCTGTGGATGCCGCGGCCCGTGACGCCGCCATCAGCAAGCCCGGCGGGCCCGAGGCCGCGTTGGTGCCCCAGGCCGCGCCGGCCCCGCTCGATGATGGTGGAGTGTTCCCTACGTAGGGAGGTCCCGACGTAGGGAGCGCCCGACACAGGGAGGCTCGGGGCAGGAACGCTCCGGCGCTCAGCGCTGGATGACCACCAGCTCGGCGTCCGCGCCGTCGATGACGTGCAGGTTGCCCGTCTCCGCGTCGACGCTCATGCCGGCAATGACCTCGATGCCGTGCTCGGCGAGGGAGCCGACCACCGTGAGGGCGGCGTCCCCCATCTCGTAGGTGTAGAGCGTGTCCTCGAAGCCGAGGAGCACGGTGCCGTCGGGATCGAGGGCCATGCCGCCGAACTGCTGGTCCACGTCCGCGAGGGGGAACCACGAGAGGTCGCCCGCGCCGGCGCCGTCGAAGGTGGCCACGTCGGCCCGATCCACGTTCCAGTCGGCGTCGCGGGTCAGGGGGGCGCTGAAGATGCGGTCGGTGCCGGGGTCGTAGGCGAGGTTGTGGCTCTCCTGGGCGAACTCGGGGTCCATCCAACCGGGCTCGTAGCAGAACCACTGGGACAGGGTCTCCGCCTCGGTGTCGAGCAGGTAGCCGTCACCCACGGCGATCATCGCGAACTTGCCGTCGCCCATGGCCGCGAAGTCGTACCACTCGGACCAGACGTCCACGTCGGCGGCGGGGAAGTCCTGGAGCGCGAGCGTCTGCTGGGCGCCCTCGGCGTCGACCTTCCAGATCCCGGACCACGCGTCGAGGACGTACCGGTCGCCGGTGTTCGGGTCGAGGGTGACGCCGGTGATGTTCACGCTGTCGAGGCCGAGGGCTTCGGTGAGAGCAACGCGCTCGATCACCGCGCCATCGATCGGCGAGATGGGGTCCGGCTGGTCGCAGCCGGTGGTCTGCAAGAACGACACAAGGGCCAAGGGGACGATGGGAACGAGCTTGGGGAACGACATGGCTACCTCCGACATCCTGCCGCCCGAAGGAAGAGCAAGAGCGGTGCCAACCCGGCGGGTCCCCGCCGGGCACGCCGCCCCCGGCGCGCAGATCTCCCCGTAGACTCCCCGCTCCTCGCACCGCAGGAGTCTCCATCCCCTCCGCTCCCTTCGACCTCGTGCTCCTCGGCGCGACCGGGTTCACCGGCCGGCTCGTGGCGGCGCGGCTCGCCGAGGTCGCCCCGCCCACCCTGCGGTGGGCCCTCGCCGGGCGGCGGCCAGCGGCGTTGGACGCGATGGCGCAGGAGCTCGGAGGGGAGGTGGGGACCCTCGTGGTCGACGTCACCGTCGAGGAGGACCTCGAGCGCCTCGCGCGCTCCACTCGCCTCGTGGTGAACCTCGTCGGGCCCTTCCTGCACCGCGGCGTCGCCGTGGTCGGCGCGTGCGCGCGCACCGGGACGGACTACTGCGACCTGGCAGGCGAGCTGCCCTTCATCCGGCGCAGCATCGACGCGTGGCACGAGGCCGCCGTCGCGAGCGGCGCGCGCGTCGTCCACGCCTGCGGCTACGACTGCGTCCCCTCCGAAGCTGGGCTGTGGGCGGTGCGGGAGACGCTGAAGGAGCGGGGGCTGCCCCTTCCTGCGTCGGTCACGGGCTACATCGTGGAGCTGAAGGCGGCCATGTCTGGCGGATCGGCGGCGAGCCTCCTGGACCAGGGCGCGCTGCCGGCCGACGAGCGCGCTCGGGCGGAGGCCCCGCGGGGGCTGGGGAGCGGAGGCGCCGTCCCCGGGGAAGAGGAGCCGGCAGGACCCTCATGGGACGCAGCCCGCGGCGCCTGGACCACGCCCTTCTTCCCCACGATCATCAACACCCGGGTGGTGCGTCGGGGGATCGCGCTCTCCGACTGGCCCGACGGGTTCGCCTACCGCGAGGCGTTCGTGGGGGGCCGAGGACTCCCGGGGCGCCTGAAGGCACACGGCGCCTGGCTCGTGCTGCGCCTGCTCAGCGGGCTCACGCGGCGGGCCTGGGGTCGGGCCCTGCTGCGCGCCCTGCTCCCCTCCCCTGGCCGCGGCCCGTCGCCGAAGGCCATCGCCGCGGGAGGATTCCGCCACGAGATCGTGCCGACCCTGCCGGACGGGAGCCGCCCGCTGACGGTGGTGGTCGCCTGCGACGAAGACCCCGGCTACGGCGCGACCCGGCGGATGCTGACCGCGTGCGCTCTGGCGATGGTCGCCGACGGCTTCGCGGCCCCCGCCGGAGTGATCACCCCGGGCGTCGCCTTCGGGCCCGCGCTGGGGCCGATGCTGCGGCGGGCGGGGTTGACGGTGGAGGTGACGGAGGGCGGGTGACCGCCCGTGGAGAGAGGGCTAGGCCCCGCCTGCGCTCAACCCGGCCACGATCAGCAGCGCGTAGAACACCGTCTTCGGGATCCGCACGAGCGACGCGAGCGCCACCTTGGCGTAGGGGACCCGCAGGATCCCCGCGCTCCAGGTGGACAGCGCGAAGGGGATGGGCAGGAGCGCCGCGATGGCGACGCCCTCGGCGCCGTACTGCCGCATGTAGTGGGTCAGGCCCGGGTGACGCCGCGCCATCCACCCCTCGAGCTTCAGCGCGCCCCCGAACAGGCGCCCGGACCAGTACCCGACGGAGCCCGCGGCCACGCTCGCCGCGGAGACGACCCCGCAGATGGTCCACAGCCCGAGCCCTGCGCCGCGGGCGAGGAACACGAGGGGCTCGTTGGTCAGGGGGAGCGGCGAGGCGTCGGTGATGACGACCCCGACGGCCAGTCCCCAGAGCCCCCAGCGCCCGATGAACGCCTCGCCCACCGCCTGGAGCGGCTCCTTGAACAGGACGCCGGTGGCGCCGGCCACGGCGAGGATCACGATCAACCCCACCACCGCCTTGCGGATGAGGACCTTGTCGACGGTGTACTTGGCGCGCTCGTCGCCCTCCGGAGGCTCGACGCTCTCCGGGGCGTTCACGTCAGCCCCCGCGGCACAGGGGCGAGCTGGGGATGGTGCCGCCGCGCTCTTCCCACTGCGCCACCGTCCATGCGTGGATCGACAGGGCGTGGACGCCGGCGCCGAGCTCGTCGGCGAGCACCTTGTTCACGGCGCGGTGCCTCTTCACCCGGTTCATCCCGTCGAAGGCGTCCCCCACGAGCACCACCTTGAAGTGGGTCTCCCGGTTGGGCGGGCCCTTGTGCATGTGGCTCTCGTTCACGACCTCGAGCCGCGAGGGGGTGAACGCGTCGAGGAGCTTGCGCTCCATCTCCTGCTGCACGGGGCCGATGAACATCGCGCCGGCCTCAGTAGCGGGGGATCGAGGTGTCGATCTCGCGCGACCAGGCGTCGATGCCGCCCGCGAGGTTGAACACCTTCGTGAAGCCGCGCTGGACGTACGCCTCCGCCGCCGCCTGGCTGCGCCCGCCGTGGTGGCACTGGAAGACGATGGGCGTGTCCGTGGGCTGGTCGTTCAGCCAGGCCTCCCCCTCGGCGGCGAGGAGCTTCGCGCCGGGGATCCGCGCCGTGTCCCACTCGCGCTGGGTGCGGACGTCCACGAGCAGCGCGCCGTCCGCGATGAGGGCCTGCGCCTGGGCGGGGCCCACCTGCTGGACCGTCGCCGGGGCGTTGGGGTTGTCGATCTTGAAGCCCTGGCCCGCCGGGCCCGTCACGAAGTCGATGACGACGCCGTCAGCGCGCTCGGCGGACGCCCGGTCCATCACCAGCTCCACCCCGTTGGACTCCACGACCACGTCGATCGCCCCCTTGGCGCCGAAATCGAGGCCGTGCTGGAAGCGCGGGGTCACGGTGAAGCGCAGGCTCGCTCCCGGGGAGTCGGCGAGCGCTCCCTTGAACGCCTCCGCGGCGCTCGGGGTGATGGTCACGTTCGGCGGCGCGACCTCCTTCAGCTCGACCCCGAGTGCCTCGTGAAGCTCACCGTTGCCGTGCATCTCCGTGACGATGTCGCAGCCTCCGAGGAACTCGCCGTCGACGTAGAGCTGCGGGAAGGTAGGCCACTCGGAGTACTCCTTCATGCCCGTGCGGACCTCGTGGTCCGAGAGCACGTCCACGGTCTCGTACTCGTCGACCACGGCGTCGAGGATGCCGACGACCCGGGCGCTGAAGCCGCACTGGGGCATGCGCCGGTTGCCCTTCATGAAGAGCACGACCTTGTTGCTCTGGACCAGAGAGTCGATGCGGGTGCGGAAGTCGTCGGTGATCGGCATGGAGTCCTCGTGCGCCGGGGGGTGCGACCGGCAGGGCCACAGCAAGTAGCCACCGATGGGACGATCGTCAACCGCCGCCACCCTCCAAGGGCCACGGCGGGGCCTACTGCTGGAGGCGCTCCACGACTCGCACCGGGATCTCCGCGTCACCGACCCCCGCGAGCTCCACGTACGTCCGGTACGCCTCGAGCGACTGGTGCCGCAGCCGCTGGAGCCAGTGGACATCCCCCAGGGCGAGCCACGCCTCGGCGTTGTTGGGGACCACCCGGACGACCTCGGCGAGGATCTCGCTCGCGCGACGCCGCTCGCCCCCGTCCGCGAGGATCGCCGCGCCGTCCACCAGACGCTCCACCAGGGCCTGGTTGGCCCGCACCTGGAGCTGGCCGGGGATCGGGTACGCGCCGTAGCCGGGTCGGAGGGTGATCTTGTCGGGGAACATCTGGGAGCTCGCCGACAGCACCGGGGGCTGGGCCAGCAGGGCCATCATCGTCTCGGTCGCGCCGCGCAGGTCCCCCGCGTCCCGCTGCTTCGTCGCTCGGAACCACGCGTTCTGGAGGAAGGCGAAGAACACGCGGTCCTCCCCGTTCGTCACGTGGCGCGGCGGCGGTCCCAGGCGCATCGCGACCCCGCGGGCCGCCTCCACGCGCCCGTCCGCCAGCATGAGCTCGATGCGCTGGGCGCCCACCTCCCACGGCGTGCGCACCTCGGCCGTCTCCTCGGTGAAGTCCTTGCCCCGCACCCGCCACAGGCGCACGCAGCGGGCCTCCCCCGTCCCCGACTCGGCGCTGCAGGGGAAGTCGAGGAGGAAGACGCCGCCGCCCATCTCCAGGTTCCACTCGGACGCGGGCCCGTCGGCGATGGACTGGACGAGCTGCCGCTCCTTGCTGTCCCGCAGCTGGGCCCAGAGCGCCCCCTCCGTGCGGCCTCCGTCCGCCTCGGCCGTGCACAGGTCGTAGGTGATCTTCGTGCCGTCGGCGCCCGTGATGGTGCCGCTCCGTCGGTCGGTCACCCCCTCGTCGTCGCACTCGAGCGTGTCCGCCCCCGCGAAGCTGGGAACGGCGAGGAGGGCGAGGAGCAGCAGGCACAGCGGTCGCGGCATCGGCGAATGATAACGTCCGCCGCCATGCCACCCAAAGCCCTGGTCGCCGGAGCCACCGGATACACCGGCCAGCAGGTCGTCGCCCACCTGCGCGAGCGGGGCGTCGACACCATCGCCCACGTCCGGCCCGACTCGTCGAAGCTCGTGGACTGGACGAACCGATTCGAGGCGCTCGGCGCCGTCGTGGACACCACCGCCTGGGAGTCCGAGACGATCGCCGCCATGCTCGCCGATCGTGCCCCCACCGTCGTCTTCGCGCTCCTCGGGACCACCCGGGCCCGCGCGAAGCGCGAGGCCGCCCAGGGAGTGCCCCCCGAAGCGAACTCCTACGAGCGCGTCGACTACGGCCTGACCGTGATGCTCCTGGACGGCCTCGCGGCCGCCGGTCTGCGGAGCACCCGCTTCGTGTATCTCAGCTCCGAGGGGGTGAAGGAGACGAAGAACCCCTACCTCGCCGTGCGCCACCGGATCGAGACGCGGCTGCGCGCGGGCGAGCAGCCCTTCACCATCGCGCGGCCCTCGTTCATCACGGGGCCCGACCGCGACGAGAGCCGCCCCGGCGAGTCCATCGGCGCCGCCTTGAGCGACGCGGCACTCGGACTCCTGGGCGCCCTCGGCGGGCGAGCGACGCGGGAGCGGTACCGGTCCATCACGGCCCGGGAGCTGGCCGGCGCCCTCGTCCACTTCGGGCTCTCGAACGAGGGCGCGACGAGGACGCTGCGGGGGGACGAGCTGCGCGGCTTCGGCTGAGCCGCCGCGCCGGGTGGTGGAGAGAGGCACGGAGGGACAGACAGGCGCCGCCGGGCGCGCGGGTCAGCGCGGGAACAGGGGCGTCGCCTCGCCGGACTCGACGTCGATCGTCGCGAGGTTCCCCTCCCAGACCTGCAGGATGCCGCCGAGGCCGTCGAACCGGGGAGGGCCGATGGCGGGGACGCGGAACCGCGCCTCGCCGTCGGGCACGGTGCGCACCTCGAACCCGGTGACGCCGCCGCCGAGCTCCACCGGCCGGGCCATCCAGCGACCGTCTCCGCTGAGCTCGGGGCCCTGGATCCCGGGAATCGGCAACGCCGGCCGCAGGCCCCAGGCTTCGTTGTAGAACCGGACGGACTGGTTGCCGTCGGTCACGATGGCGGCGGTCTTGCCGTCGTCGGACCAGCGAACCGTCCCCACCGAGCCGTCCACGTGGATCCCGTCCTCCGGCAGGCCCGGCCCCGTCAGCTTCGACAGACGACCCAGCCGGCGGCGGCCGCGGCGGAAGTTGCCGGTGGGCTCGGCGAGGCTCCCGGCGACGCACTGCAGATCGTGGTCGAGCGGCAGCTCCTCCACGGATCCCGACGCGTCTCCTGGCCGGGAGACGGTGCCCGCTGCGTCGGCGGGGAAGGCGAAGGTCTCGTGGCGGTAGGGCCCGGACTCGGTCTGCATCCTCCAGATGAGGTCGCCGGCCTCGGTCTGGCACGGCCACCGGATCGCCCCCTCGCGGCGCAGCAGCCAGACCCGGTCCGTGTCCAGGTCCCACGCCAGGATCTCCTCCCCGCCGAAGACCACCACCCGCTCCCGCCGAGGGTGTCCCGCGAACAGGGGACTGTTCCCGCGGACGAGGTGGTCGACGCAGACCTCCTCCGCTCCCCGGCCGACGCACACGGCGAAGGCCCCCTCTCCCCCGAACAGCGTGGAGCGCCAGGACCGCCGCAGCTCCACCCAGCCGTCGGCGCTCTCCGTGACCCGCTCCGTCCGCGGGTGGAGCGGGGTCACCGCCACCGGCGTCCGGTCGACCGAGAACAGCCGTGGCCGCGTGTTCCCCTGGGAGATGACCACCACGGCCCGTCCGGTGCGGCGGTCGACTTCGATCACCTCGTCGACCCAGCCCGTCTCCAGCGGAGCCCGGGTGAGGAAGAAGGACATGGCGCCCGCCACGGCCATCCCGAGACCCGCGATGGCGGGGACCAGAGCCTGCCAGCGACCGGGGACCCGCTCCCACGTCGAGAGCGCGAGCCCCACCGAGCTCACGACGCCCACCGCGGCGAGCGGAGCCAGGGCCGCCTGCTGGTGGAGGAAGAGCGCCTTCCCGACCAACCAGGTCCCACCGACGGCGACGGCCCCCACCGCAAGACAGACACCGGCGGCGGGCAGGAGCCCGACCCCCCGCGACCGCAGCAGCGACGCGCAGGCCCACAGGGGCACCGGGCCGATGGCGAGGAACGTGCCGAGCCGTCGCCACGCACCATCCCAACGCATGAAGTCGGGGGGTTCGACGAGGCCCAGCGACGCGCCGGCCACGAGGAGGACCACGAGCATCCGCCAGGTCGACGCGCGCACCCCCGCCAGCGGGTCGGAGGCGCGCGCGCTCGAGACGAACCAGCTGCCGAGGAAGCCGAGCACCGCGGCGAGGAGGAGCGACCAGATCATGAGGAGATCGACCAGGATCTCGGAGCCGAGGACGGCCTCCGCCGAGGACTCGCTCGCCCGGCCCAACCGGGTCGCTGTACGCAGGGGGAGGGCCAGCGCCAGGGCCTCGATGGCCCAGCCCAGCGCGCGGCTGCCGCGTCGTGACGATCCTCCCACGTCTCATCCTACGGCAGCCCCGCCGGAACGGACCACCGGTTAGGCTCCTCGCGTGGCGCGCATCCTGCTGATCGACGACGACGGCCCCCTGCTGGACGTGCTGTCCCTCGCCTTCGAGGACGCGGGGCACGAGGTCCGCACTGCTCGAGATGGGCGCGCGGGGCTCGCGGCCGTGGAGTCGGAGGCGCCGCAGGTCGTCGTCTCCGACGTGAACATGCCCGGCGTGGACGGGTTCACCCTGACCCGGCGCCTGCGCGAGGCCGGAGACCTCACGCCGATCGTCCTCCTCACCTCCCGCGACAGCGAGATCGACGAGGCCCTCGGCCTCGAGCTCGGCGCCGACGACTACGTCACGAAGCCCTTCTCCACCCGCGTCCTCCTCGCTCGGGTGGCGGCCCTGCTCCGGCGCGAGGCCGCCCGGAGCGGCGGACAGGCCGAGCAGCCGAACACCGTGGGCGCGCTCGAAGTGCACCCGGAGCGGCTCGAGCTTCGCTGGCGCGGGCACCCGCTCGTCAGCACCGTGACCGAGTTCCGCCTCGTGCAGGCGCTCGCGAGCCGTCCCGGGGTCGTGTTCAGCCGGGACCAGCTGCTGCGCCTGATCCGCGACGACGACTCCGTGGTGGTCGCGCGGATCATCGACACCTACGTGCGCCGCCTGCGCCGCAGCTTCGAGGGGCTGGACCCCGACTTCGACCGCATCGAGACGGTCATCGGCGCGGGGTACCGCTGGAAGGACGCGTGAGGCTCCGCTCGCTGCGCCTTCGGGCGATGCTCGTCGTCTGCGGCGCCGCGGCGGCCCCTCTCCTCATCATTGCGTTCTCCGACCTGGAGAACTGGCCCTTCCGGATGACCGTGGCCGTCATCGGGAGCGCGGCGGTCATGGCCTGGTGGCTGGGGTGGCGGATGGTGCGGCCCCTGCGGAGCCTCCAGCGGCAGGCGCGCGAGCGGGCCGCGACAGCGGCTCCGGGCGGAGGGGCGCCGAGCGAGCACGCCCTCGTCCTGCCGAGGGACGACGAGTTCGGGGATCTGGCGGCGGCGTTCAATGCGCTCCTCGCCGCGCTCGAGCAGCGGACGCGGGCGAACGAGTCCTTCGTCGCCGACCTCGTGCACGAGGTGAAGAACCCTGCGGCGGCGGTGCGCGCGGCGGCCGAGGCGTTGGAGCGCGGTCCGGCGGACGAGGCCCGCCGGGAGCGGCTGGCTCGGGTGCTGCGGGACAGCTCCTCACGCCTGGACGCGGTGGCGTCGCGGTTCCTGGAGCTCGCCCGTGCGGAGGCGGGGCTGTCCGCCGAGGAGCGGACCGACGTGGATCTGCGGGCGTTGGTCGAGGGGCTCGTGCGGGAGGTCTCGGCGGCGCATCCGGACGTGTCCTTCACCGCGACCTGCGTCGACGCGCGGGTGTTCGGGGTGCCCTCGGCCCTGGAGTCGGCGGTGAGGAACCTCCTGGAGAACGCCGCGTCCTTCGCGCCCCTCGGCGATGGGGCGGCGGCGGTGACCGTGAACCTGGTCGCTGAGGGAGAGCGAGCGGAGCTCTCCGTGTCCGACTCGGGACCCGGCATCCCCGCGGAGGACCGGGAGCGGGTGTTCGACCGGTTCTTCACCCGGCGCGACACGGGGAACGGGACGGGGCTCGGGCTGGCTCTGGTGCGCGCCGTGGCCCGGTCTCACGGTGGTGACGCGGTGGCGGTGGAGACGACGACGGGGGCCTGCCTGCGCTGGTGGGTCCGCCGCTAGGGAAACCTCAGGCCGGGGCGCGGAGCTCGACGACGAAGCGGCTGCCGCCTCCATCGCGGTCCTCGTACCAGGCGTCCCCGCCGTGGGCCCGCGCGATCTCCCGGACCAGCGCGAGGCCGAGCCCCACCCCGCCGTCGCGGCCCTCCCGGTGGTCCGCGGCCCGGTGGAAGGCCTCCCAGATCGCCGCCTGCTCGGTCGCCGGGACGCCGGGGCCGCGGTCCGCGACCACGAGCCGCCCGGGTGGCTCCACCGAGACCTCGATCGTGCCCCCGCCGTGCTTCTCCGCGTTCTCCAGGAGGTTGCGGACGAGGCGTCGCAGGGCCCGCTCGTCGGCGTCGACAGGGGTGGGGACGCCGTCCACCTCCACGCCGTAGCGCGCCGCTTCTTCGGCCACCAGGACGAAGAGATCGAGGGAGACGGTGCGACGCGCCTCGGGGTCCGCCGCCGAGAGCCGACCCACGAGGAGGAGGTCCTCGATGAGCCCGTCGAGCTCGGCGACGTCGGTGGTGGCGCGCTCCATGAGCTCGGCCCGGCGTGCCTCCGTCAGGTCCACCTCCGGGTCCGGGAGGAGCTCGACCGCCACCCGCAGCCGCGACAGGGGGGAGCGCAGCTCGTGGGACGCGGACGCGAGCATCCGCTGCTGCCGGTGCACGAGGCTCTCGATCCTCTCGGCGGCGCGGTTGAAGGACTCGGCGAGGCGCGCGACCTCGTCCGTCCCTTCGATCTCGACGCGCGCGGAGAGGTCGCCGGCGCCGAGGGTCTCCACCGCCGTCTGGAGACGCTCGAGGCGCCGGGTGATCCGTCGGGCGAGGGGCAGGCTGAGGAGCGCGAGGAGACCCAGGAGGCCGAGGGGGAGCAGGAGGTGAGCGCCGCGTTGCGCCGGGCCCCAGCGCTTCAGGGGTCCGCCGATCAGGACCCGGCCGTCGGGGAGCGTGTGCCGGATGACCCAGGGGCCTCGCTCCGCTTGGGCCCATCCGTCGTCGGTGGCCACGGTGGGACCGGGGATCGCGGAGTCGGTCGTGGCGACGAGGGCGCCGTCGGCGTCGTACAGCGCGAGCCGGATCCCCAGGCTCTCCGCGCGGTGCGACAGGACGCCGGGCAGGGCGCGTTCGTCGTCGGGGAGGCTGTCGACGAGGACCTCGGCGATGGCGGGCAGGCGGTCGTCCATGCCGCCCCCGAACGCCGAGAGCACGCGATCGCCGGTCCACATGAACGCGATGGAGGCGAACAGCGCGAGGAGCAGGGCGACCCAGACCTTGAGCCACAGCCGGCGACGGAAGCGCATGAAGCGGCGACGGCGGTGGTGCCAGGGCGGTCCGTGGTGGTGGGCCCAGCCGGGGTGGTGGCCGTGGTGGTGGCGCCGACGCACGGCTCAGTCCTGGGAGCGTGCGAAGAGGTAGCCCACGCCGCGCAGGGTGACGATCCGGCGAGGCTTCTTCGGGTCGTCCTCGATGGCGGCGCGGATCCGGGAGATGTGCACGTCGATGGAGCGGTCGAAGGCCTCGAGGTTCTCGCCGCGGACCCGCTGCATCAGCTCATCGCGGCTGAGGGCGCGGCCGGGGCTGCGCGCGAGGGCGAGGAGCAGCTCGAACTGGTGGCCGGTCAGCGTCCGCTCGTCCCCGTCGACCCGCACGACCCGGGCGTCGATGTCGATCTCCAGGCGGCCGAACTTGAGCGGGGGGGACGACGCGCCCTCGGCGGCGACGGCCCCGGTGCTGCGCCGCAACACGGCGCGCAGACGGGCGAGGAGCTCGCGGGGGTTGAACGGCTTGGGGAGGTAGTCGTCCGCCCCCATCTCGAGGCCGACGATGCGGTCCATGTCGTCGCCCCGAGCGGTGAGCATCACCACCGGCACGCTCGACCAGGCCCGCAGATCCCGCAGGACCTCGAAGCCGTCGGGGCCCGGCATCATCACGTCGAGGACGACGGCGTCCCAGCTCTCGCTCCGGAGCCGCTGGAGGCCCCGGGGCCCGTCGGACGCGCGGCCCACCACGAGCCCCCGGGCGCCGAGGTAGTCGGAGACCATCCCGGCGAGGGCGTCGTCGTCGTCGATGAGGAGCACGCGCTCGGTCATGGTCGGCATCCTAGAGCACCCATCGTCAGGCCCTCGGGCGCCCCGACGCGGACGGCCACCCTCGGGCGGCCGTCCGCACCGTTGCTCAGTGGGCGGGGCCGTGGAAGCGCTCGCGCATGCGCTCGAGCTCGTCCGCGAGGGTCTGGCGCTGCTCCGGGCTCAGCTCGGCGGCGATGTCGCCCAGGGCCTCGGTCACCACCTTGCTCGCCTCGTCGGCGCGGGCGATGCCCTCGACGCGCAGGGTCTCGAGGGCAGCCGGGTCGACGACGTCGGCGAGGAGCGCCTCCTTCACCTCGGCCCGGAAGGCCTCCTTCTCGGCGCGCATGGGCGCGAGTTCGGTGATGGTGTCGGCGATGATGGCGCGGATGGCCTCCTCCTGGTCGGCGGTGGCGTCCGCCTCGTTCGCGAGGCGCGCCGCGACGAACGCGGCGGCCGCGTCCGGGTCTTCGGTGAACATCTTGTGCATGCGGTGCTTGCCCGGCCCGCCCGCGAAGGCCGCGCCCATCGCGAAGAGGGACACGAGGGCGAGGGCGACGAGGGCGAGGAAGCGGGGGCGGCGGGACGGGGTCTTCGGGGACACGGGCGACTCGGGGGTCTCGGGGGTCATTTCAGGCTCTCTCCTGGCTGGGGGACGCTCCATGCGCCCCAGCACTCTCAACCTAGGGAGGCGGGTTTTCGCCAGGACTTCGCCGAGGTGAAGGAGTGTAAAGTCGCTCCATGTCCGACCCCGACTCCATCGAAGCCGCCGAGGAGGCCGTCCTCGAGGCGGCCGACATGCTCCCCAACCTCGTCGACGGGCTCGAAGACCTGATCGACGCTCGGCGCCGGACCTTCCAGGCCGAGCGAGTGCTCGAGGAAGACCTCTCGGCGGTGGAGCTCGTCAAGGACCAGCTGGACGAGAAGGGGCGCCGCGTCGCCGACCGCCGCAAGGACGTCGACAAGGCGACCAAGGAGCTCGAGAAGCTCGCCGAGCAGCTCGGCACCGCCGCGTTCGCTGCGCGAGAGGTGGGGGACCTGCCGGATCTGTCGATCTTCAACGAGCGCAACGCCGCCCAGAAGGAGGTCGACGAGTACGAGGGCCAGATCAGCGAGCTCAAGGAGGCGAAGGGGTTCGCGGCGGTCGTGAAGGCCAAGGCGAAGCAGGCGCAGCTGCTCGCGAAGGCGACCGCCATCAAGGCCCGCTTCCGCGGGATGGAGCGCGAGATCGGTCGGGGTCTGGTCGAGGAGGGCACCGAGGAGCTCGTGCGCTGCGACGCCACCGAGGTGCTCATCACGAAGATCGGCTCCCAGAAGGAGACGCTCGCCGCCCTCGAGAAGCTGCTGAACGACGCGAACGCCGACTTCATGCGCACCGCCGCCGATGCCGCCGACCGCTTCGCCCTCGACCACGTCTCCCACCACAAGGACCTGGTCGCCGCGACGAAACGGATGAAGGAGGGGATCAAGCAGGCCCGCCGGGATCAGAAGGCGGCCGGCGCGAAGATCATCGAGCGGCTCGACGTCGCCGTCTCCCTCGGCGAGCTCGACAAGGAGAGCATGGTCTGGGCGGAGCTGAAGACCCTCCGCGCCCTCCGTGAGGACGACGACAGCTGAGCCAGGCGAGCCGTCCCTCCGGCTCCGGAGCCATCTCCGGCTCGGCCAGCGGCGTCATCGAGCGAGGCGCGGTCGCCGCCGTCTCGTTCACCGTGACCCTGCTCTTCCTCGGGCTGCCTCCGGAGCAGCTCGGGCGCTACAACCTGATCCAGACCCTCGCCTCGCTCCCCACGAAGGTGCACTCCGCCCTCGTCGGAGTGCCGCTCCAGGCGATGGTCCCCGCCGCCGACGCCGCCGAGCGCCCGCGCGTCATCGCCGGGCTGCGCGCCATCTCCTGGCTCCTCTGTCTGCTCGCCGCGGTCGGGACCTGCACGGCGGCAGTGGTCGCCGGAGTGGGGGGGCCCGTCGTCGGCGGCGCCGCGGCGGTGTTCGCGGTGGGGATGATGATGCGGGACCGGGTCCAGACCGAGCTCCACGCCCGGTTCCGGCACCCGAAGAGCCTCGCCGTCGCCCTCGTCGGCGCCGGCCTCGCTCTGGGACTCGCGGTGTTGGCGCAGGCCACGGGCCGCTTCGGCGCGGTGGCTGCGTCCGGCGCGATGGGCGGCGGCGCCCTGGCCGCGGCGGCGTGGGCGCTGGGGGGTGACCGGGTCCCCCGGGTCGAGCCCCTGCGCGACTCGCTCGGCCGGATCCAGCACCTGGTGGGTCCCGGCCTCGCCAACGCCGGGGCCATGTGGGCCCGCACGACCCTGTACTCGATGGGCGGCTGGTTCGCGCTGGGGGCGGAGCCGCTGGGCCGGATCTCCATGGCGCGGACCGTCGTGATCGGCGCCGCCGGCCTGGTGTTCGTGGGGACCTCACTCGCGGTGGTGCCCCGGGTGGCGGCGGCGATCGACGCCCGCGACCGCCGGGGGCTGGCCCGGCTCCTCGCCCTGCAGACGGCGGCGGGCCTCCTGGCCGTCTTTGGAATCAGCGGGCTGGTGCTCCTCGGGTTCGGGCTCGCCGCCGACATGGTCCCCGAGGGATACGGGGGGCTGCGGCCGCTGCTCCTGGGCTGGTCCGCCGACGCCGGGCTGCTCGCCCTGACCTTGGGGCCGGGCTCGCTCATGGCGGCGCTCCTCGCGTTCCGGGAGAGCGCCGCCTGCAACGCGGTCGCGGGGGTGGCCGCAGTCGTCGTCGCTCCCCTGCTGGTGCGGAGCCACGGCGCCCTGGGGATGCTCGAGGCGCAGTGCATCGCCGACGGGACGTTCTGCGTGCTCCTCGCGGGGGCGAGCGGGTGGGCCCTCGCCCGGGCCTGGCGAGAGCCGAGGTAAGCCGAGCCGCCTCAAGGAGCGGCCCCGAGCGCCGATGAGGAGGGTGCCTCCTCCCTAGAACCTCCGCCCGAAGACCAGATGGACGCTCCACCTCCCGATCCCTCCCCGGCGCAACGGGAGAGCTCGAACACCGCCCTCCACCGCCAGGCCCGAGGCCGCGTGGTCGCCTGTGTCCTGATCATGATGGTGACGCTGCTCGGCACGAACCTCATCGTGGGGTTCCTGCCAGCGCCGACCACCGCCGAGATCAACATCTCCGGGAAGCAGCGGATGCTGTCCCAGAAGATCGCCCGGCTCATCGAGGTCATGGCGGCCAACCCCGGCGGCCGCCGCGGGGACGAGGCGCGGGCTGACCTGGAGACGTCCCTCGACGAGCTCCGCGCCAACGCACGATCCCTCGTCGAGGGGTCCGAGGAGCACGGCCTCCCGGGGGTGAAGGACCCGGTGCTCCTCGTGAGCTACACCGCCCCCAACGGGATCATCTCGGAGGTCGAGAGCTTCGTCGGCCTCGTGGAGCGGGTGCTGGCTACGGAGCCGTCGCTGCTCACCCCGAGCCATCCCCTGGTGCACAAGGTGCGCGTCGAGTCGGGGACCCTGCTGGCCTCGCTGGACCGGGCGGTGCAGCGCCACGAGGCCGTGGTCGCCCAGCGTGCGACGCGGAACCAGTGGGTCGGGCACGGGATGAGCGGCGTCGAGGCGATCGTCGCCGTCCTCCTCGCCCTGTTCGTCATGGGGCCGATCCTCAAGCTGATCCAGGGCGAGTCGGAGGAGATCGACCGCGCCCACGAGAAGCTCGTCCAACAGAACGAGCGGCGGGAGTTCGAGTCCACCCTCGCCCGCGCGCTGGACATGAGCCTCTCCGAGAGCCAGGTCCTCGAGGTCACGAGCCGCGCCCTGTCGGTCATCGAGCCGGAGATGCCCTCGGAGCTCCTGCTCTCGGACAACAGCCTCGCCCACATGCGGGTCGGAGCTGCGGACCGGACCCTCGGACCCGCAGGATGCGCGGTCGCTAAGGCCTTCGACTGCCCCGCGATCCGCAAGGGACAGACCCTCAGCTTCAGCTCATCGGCGGCGCTGGACGCGTGCCCGGCGTTGCGGGAGCGGCTGGAGCACGCCTCGGCGGTCTGCACCCCCGTGAGCTTCATGGGGGAGGCGCTCGGGGTCCTGCACCAGATCGGGCCTCCGGACATCGCCGTGGACAAGGGCCTCGTCGACAAGCTGCAGACCCTGGGGATCCAGGTGGGTACGCGGCTCGGGACGGTCCGCTCCTTCGCCAAGGTGGAGCACCAGGCGCAGCGGGACTCCCTCACCGGCCTCCTCAACCGCCGCGCGTTCGAGGAGGAGATGACCGCGTTGACGGCGGTCGGGCGCAGCTACTCGCTGGCGATGGCCGACATGGACCACTTCAAGCGGCTGAACGACACGTTCGGCCACGAGGCTGGGGATCGGGCGCTGCGGACGCTCGCGAAGGTCTTCGAGGAGGTCTGTCGGGCGGACGATCTCGTGGCGCGTTGGGGCGGCGAGGAGTTCGTGCTGGTCTGGCCCGACGTGGACGCGGAGACGGCCGCGGCGATCGTGGAGCGGATCCGCAACCGCCTGAGCGAGACCTGCCTGGCGCAGCCTGACCACCCCACCTTCTCGGGCTCGTTCGGCCTCGCACACTCCAGCGACGGACGCACCTGGCAGGAGGTCCTGAACCACGCCGATGGGTGCCTCCTGCAGGCGAAGGCGCAGGGCCGCGACCGGCTGGTCCGGCACGGCATGGTGGGGGAGATCACGGGCCTGGCCGTCCCCGAGGAGGCAGCGGCCAACGGCGCCGCCTGAGGCCCCTTCCCCCGATCAGAGTCCGCTCGGCCGGGGGCTGCCGCGACCGGTCATCTCATCCCGAGGCCGGCCGCCGCCCTTCGGGTACTCGGGCGCTACTCCGCCGAAGGTGAATCCAAAGAGGAACAGGATCTGGCTGCTGTGCTCCAGGCGCGCGTCGTGGCTCAGCCAGGTCTGCTGCTGTTCGAAGCGGAACGCCCCCCACTGCCGGGGTCCCCGCCGCTGCGGTGAGCTGATCCAGACCTGCACGTACTCGCGGGCGCCGTAGACCCAGAAGAAGGGGACGTCACGCCACCGCTGGTGACCGAGGGTCGGTCCGGCGCCGATGCCGAGACCCAGCACCGCCGGGATGGGCAGCCGGATCGGGAGGGGGAAGGTGCCCTTGACGAGTAGGGAGTGGGCGTAGCGGGCGAAGCCCCGCTCGTCGACGAGGAACAGCCGGTCGGTGGTGAAGCCGGTCTCCAGCCCGAAACCGATGAGCTTGACCCACAGCGTGAAGCCCGCCTTGAACTTGATGCCGGCCCGGACCTCCGGCGGGCCGTAGTACCAACGCGAGCCCAGCATCCCCACGATGTCGAAGCGGACGCCGTCCTCCTTCTTCCGGTCCTTGATCCCGACGGCGTCGTCCTCGAACCGCGCCGTGTCTGGACGGATCGAGGCCACCTCGCCGGGCCCCCGCTCGCCCTGGGCTCGCTGGGCGCGGGCCTGCTGACCCGGAGTGGCGTAGGTCCCGTCGGCGAGGGCCTGCCTCAGAGCCTGCTCCTTGTCGCAGATGGGCGTGAGACCGGCGCGGCAGGCGCGCTCGTAGTACCCGAGCGCCGTCTCCGCGGAGAGCATCACACCGAAGCCGCTCTCGTGGAGCTCGCCGAGACGGGCACAGGACCGCGCGTCCACGGAGCCATCGGGGCGGACGTCGCGGGGGTCGGGGGTGGCGACCGCGTTGCACCCGTCCTGGTAGGCCTGGGCGGCGTAGAAGTAGTCCTGCTCGATGCCGCGGAAGGTCCCTCCTTCGGGGGCCTTCGCCTCAGGGCTGATGTAGAGGTCGCCCATCATCCCGCAGGCGTCCCGACGACCGGCGTTGCACGCGAACTTGAGGTTCTGGGCGGCGGCGCCCAGGTCCGCGCTGACGATCATGTCCGGCGCGATGAGCTGCATGCCCGCCTCGACCTGCAGGTACATGCGAGCGGCCATCATGCAGCCGTCCACGACCTCGAAGGCGCAGGCAGCCTGGAACAGGTTGATCGCGCGGGCGTAGTTGGGCTTGTCCGAGCCGGGTGCCCGGCCCCGGTAGTAGAGGAGGCCGGCCTCGTAGCAAGCCGCGCCGTCCCCCTCGGCGCAGGGCGCCTCGAGATGCTCGAGAGGGGACGAGGGCGGTGGCGGCGGCGGCGCCTCCTCTCCGTCCTCCGCACGGGCCTCCCCCGCCGCGAGGAGCAGCGCGAGGAGGCCCAGGAGGAGCGGGGTCCGGCTCAGCGCACGAACACCATGATGTTGGTGTCCTGGTTCACGCCGGCCTCGGCGAGGCCCCACCAGGAGCGCTCGTAGGGCTGGCTGGCCGGGTCACGGTCACCCATCGCGCCGAGGAACCCGACGTAGGCGAACGTGTTCAAGTAGCCGCCGATGCGCGCGTTCTCGGCCGTGGCCGAGCCCGTGTACCAGGCCTGGTTCGAGTCGCTGCAGTTGAGACCCGCCGACGACGGGAGCTCCGTCACGAAGCGGTCCTGGCTGAAGCTGCCGCACGTGGCGGAGCAGCTCCCCTGGGAAGGCGTCGACGCGAAGGTCGTGGCGAGGTCCTGGGTGACGTCGAGGTTCTCGCAGAGGAAGACCGCCCCGTCGTTCTTGTAGTCGATGCGCAGGTCGTCGACCGACATCTCCGACCAGCCCGCGTACTTCGTGGTGACGGTCACGTCCTCGTTGAAGGTGGGGACGGTCGACGTGTTCCGGGTGTTCGTGCTCTCCCAGGCGTCGATCCAGCTCTGCTCGTAGTACGGCGTGACCGTGTCCCCGCCGAAGAACGGGTCGTTCAGGTCGTCCACGTGGGCCACCAGGGTCCAACCACCGCCATCGTTGGTCATGTCGCAGAAGGTCTGCCACGCACCGAGGCCGCCGGGGTCGACCCAGTAGATGCCGTCGTCCGCGGCCTGGTTTGCGGTCAGGATGTCGTCGCAGTCGAGCGCCGGGCACGCCGCGCTGGAGCCGTCCGCCAGGTCCGTCATGATGTCGAGGGACCAGGAGTTGATGGTCCCGCCGTCGCCCCCTGCGTCATCGAAGACGGTCAGGATCCAGACACCGGCCGCGTTCTCGCCGTCGAAGTCCGAGAGGCTGCCTTCCGGCTGGTACGAGCCCGTGAACGGGGCGGAGGACCCGACCACCGTGGCCGTGGCCTCATCATCGAAGATCGTGCCGCTGTAGTTGTCCCCATCAGAGCCGTTGTCGGAGGTGAGCTCGACCGTGGTGCCTGCAGGCGAGGTCAGCGTGATGTCGAGGTCGGCGGTCCACGTGTGGGTGATGTCGATGCCTGCGTTCAGGTCCTCGATGAGGCCGCCCTCGGTCACGGTCAGGGTCTCCGTGTAGGTCACCCCACCCACCGTGGTGATGGTCGTCCCCGGGAGGTCGGCGGTGAGGCTGCTGCCGTTGTTCGCGAAGCCGTCGCAGTTCGTGTCGAGGCCGTCGCAGAGCTCGACCGCGCCGGGGTTGACGGTGGTGTCGCCGTCGTCGCAGTCCTCGCAGGCGAGCCAGGTGTCCGTGTCTCCATCCCCCTCGTCGTCCGTGGTGATGGAGCCGGCGTAGCCGCCGCTGGTGTTGCTCGTCGTGATGCTCGTGGGGAAGGTGGACGCGTTGTCCCAGAGCGAGCCCACGTGGTTGCCCCAGGAGGGGTTGGGAGGAGCAGTGCCGTCCGTGTAGTACGTGACGGAGTCGCTCCCCCACCACGCGAGCATTGCGTAGAACGTGCCGGCGTTGAGCTGCAGGTCCCACTGGCTGGCGCAGTAGGTCGTCGTGACCCCGCCGTTCAGCGGCGACACCTCGATCTCCTGGCTGTCCACCACCGTGTAGGTGCCGCCGCCGGTGCTCGACTCCCACACCCCGAAGGTCAGGACCGTGCCTGCGGCGGCGCTCAGGTCGAGACAGAACTCGCTCAGCAGAGTGTTCGAGGTGACCTCGAACCGGTTGCCCCGGAACCGCGTGGTTCCGGCGAAGCTCGAGGCTTGAGGCAGCGAGAAGGTCTCCGCCGTGGCCCCGTCGCAGTTCGTATCGAGGCCGTCGCAGACCTCCGTCGCCCCGGGGAACACGCTGCCGTTGCCGTCGTCGCACTCCTCGCACCCGAAGAACGTGTCCGAGTCGCCGTCGGTCTCACCGCCCACGGCCGCGGTCGTCGCGTCGCAGTCGTTGTCCTGACCGTCGCAGACCTCGGTGTTGCCGGGGAAGTTGAAGATGTCGGTGTCGTCGCAGTCCGTGCAGCTCAGGACGCCGTCGGTGTCACCGTCGACCTCTCCGTCCACGTCCGCGTCGGGGGTCCCGTTGCAGTCGTTGTCCTGGCCGTCGCACGCCTCCGTGTTGCCCGGGAAGTTGAGGATGTCGTTGTCGTCGCAGTCGGCGCAGGCGAAGGACCCGTCCATGTCGACGTCGTCCTCGGAGCCGGTGCTCAGCTCGGTGTCGTAGACCGAGCCCCCGACGGGATTCGCATCCAAGGAGGTCGGCTGAGTCGCGAACGTGCTCTCGTTCTCGCTCATCGCCCCGACGAAGGTGCCGAAGGCGGTCGGGTCCCCGCTCGTCGCGCCGTTGTTGATGTAGTAGGTGACCGCCGTCGAGTCGATGTGCAGGACCGTCGCGTAGAAGTTGCCGGCGACCAGCGGGATGTTGAACGGCGCCGAGTAGATGTACTGGCGCGAGCCCGCCTGGGCCGCGTCCACCGTCGTGGTGTTCGTCGCCACCAGGGCATACGTCCCGTTCTGGGTGGTGGCCTCGTAGACACCCCAGTTCAGCGTCGCGCCGGCCGGCGCGTTGAGGGACATCGCGAACGCGTTCAGCGTCGTCGTCGTCGTGGCCGAGAACGCGTTCCCGCGGACCCGGCTCGCCCCCGTGAAGGCGCTGATGCCGGCGGGCGCGGTGTAGACGTCGCCGAGGATGCCGTCGCAGTTGTTGTCCTGGCCGTCGCACATCTCGGTGTTGCCGGGGAAGTTGTCCCCGTCGGCGTCGTCGCAGTCCTCGCACGACAGCGAGCCGTCGGTGTCGCCGTCCACCTCCCCCGCCAGATCGAAGTCCGCGGTGGAGTTGCAGTCGTTGTCCTGCCCGTCGCAGAGCTCGGTGTTCCCGGGGTAGTTGGCCCCGTCCGTGTCGTCACAGTCCGCGCAGGACAGCGAACCATCCGAGTCGTTGTCGACCTCACCCGCCCCGTCCGCGTCGGCGAGGCCATTGCAGTCGTTGTCCTGCCCGTCGCATCCCTCGGGGTTGCCGGGGAAGTTGGCGCCGTCCGCGTCGTCGCAGTCCGCGCAAGTCACCGAGCCGTCGGAGTCCCCGTCCGTGTCCTCGCCGGCGAAGACGGTCGTGGCGTCGCAGTCGTTGTCCCCGCCGTCGCACACCTCGGCGTTGCCGGGGTAGTTCGCTCCGTCGGCATCGTCGCAGTCCTCGCACGTGACGGAGCCGTCGCTGTCCCCATCCGTGTCCTCGCCGGTGAAGACCGTCGACACGTCGCAGTCGTTGTCCTGCCCGTCGCACACTTCGGCGTTGCCGGGGTAGTTGGCACCGTCCGCGTCGTCGCAGTCCGCGCAGGTCACCGAGCCGTCGCTGTCCCCGTCCGTGTCCTCGCCGACAAAGACCGTCGTGGCGTCGCAGTCGTTGTCCCCGCCGTCGCACACCTCGGCGTTGCCGGGGTAGTTCGCGCCGTCCGCGTCGTCGCAGTCGAGGCAGGTGACGGAG